>Ga0180438_10000196_pt1 | contig 128978 bp, 124 predicted proteins | sample SS_ome_12_FD_132455 | JGI IMG/M metagenome (GOLD analysis project Ga0180438, IMG submission 132455) | Hypersaline lake sediment archaeal communities from the Salton Sea, California, USA - SS_3_D_2 metaG | ecosystem: Environmental > Aquatic > Non-marine Saline and Alkaline > Hypersaline >... | reverse complement strand
TCCCTTTTAGGATAAATACTTGTCCCTTTTAGGATAAATACTTGTCCCTTTTAGGATAAATCTCTTAGATGATGGATCATCAGTATCAGCTACCAACAGCTCGGCATAGTTAAAAAAAGTCAATTCATACTTTATGTGGTTTTATGATTTGATAGGGCACGCCCTAAATTATCTTGTCTCTTAAGGACTCGTGGATCGTACCACCAATCCCCTTTTGGATCATTCCAAACAAAACTAAATGGAAGCATATGGTGTTCTCTTTGCAGAATATCGATAATACTCCAAAAGACTTCAACGCGATATTGAAAGGGTTTACTATCTTTTTTTATAGGAAGAGGGAAATGACCGAAAACGAATTGAGATGGATTAAGATTCCATAATGCTGTTCCAGAATATAGGTCACCTAATCTTACTTTCAATGGTTTATCATCTTGATATGGAACTATTTTTAAGCGTATTTTTAGTGGTATGTCATTGCTTAAGGACTGTACTGTGCAGGAGGTATCTCCCAACTTTCTCGAAGCTAGTACTGGTGTTCCATTACGATCTGTTAAATGATGCATAAATTTGCTGATTTTAATATTAACGGGACGCAAATATTGGCGAGTATGTTTAGAATATATTTGCTCTCTTCGGGATTTAATTTCTGGGATTCTGTATTTAGAACCTTTTGGATGTTTAATATCATACTGTGTCAATTCACCATGGCAATCAAAACATAGTGGAATTAAATTATCAATATTAGTGTTAGATGGATTCTGATCTATGTGGTGAATCTCGATGTTGGTTTTACAAGGTTTTCCACAAAAACAGCAGTGACGAGCACACCATAAAAGTATCTTTATTCTAGCATCTTCTTTTAATGGTAGTCTACTTTTTTGCTTCAGTTTTTTACTTTTTGAGGCGATTTTTTTTCTTTGGCTTGTCAAATTTTTTTAATTCTCCTATAATTGTAAGTATTTTTTTATATTGCTGGAAACTTGGAATTGTATTGTATCTCCTTTTAGCGTATACTACAGAGCTAACTTTGTTAAAGATCTCATCAAGCGTTGACTTTAGTGGCATGTGTATAAAGGATCAATTGTATTAATGAATAAATGGCTATAATGCTTGCAAAGCCTCCAACTATAGAACTTTGTTCAAGAGTGTAACCTGAGAATGTGTTAATGAGGATACATATTATTGCAAAAGTGAATGTTATAACTAAGATTTGTTTTATGATTCTTGCTACTATTACGTAAGTTTCCTCAGACAGTAATTGGAATTGTCTAAATCTAGATAGAAATCTCTGAATTACAAATCCACCACTCAATCCGAAGATGATTGAGTAAATAACTCCACCAACAACACCCGTTTTGTATGCTATATAATTATTTGACGCAATCTCTGGTACAGGAAGTGATAATGGATAATAGTGAATCCCAATGCCTAACAATATGAGAGCAAAAAAAATGGATCCGTACGTCGTAGACGATAAGTATCCAGATTCAGCTGTCTTTTTAAGAATTTTTTTACCTTCTTTGTTTCGAGGAATATAGATGTTTAAATGAACTTGACGAGAATCAAGAGCCTCTTCTTTTACTAGTTCATCCAAAGCATCGTATAAACGATCTTCTTCAGCAGGGATAATTTGTTTCAATCCTGAGATGCTAAGAGTTTCAATTGTTGCTGACTTAGCCTCTAAACATTTGAAATAATGCAAAAGTTCGCTCTTTAATTCTTCTTTTGTCCTTATCAACTAATAGTCTACCGTAAAAATATGAGAAAAATGCTTCTTAATCTAATTTACCATTAGTTAAGATAGCACGAGTTACTAGATCATAGTGCGCGTGTTAACTAGTTAAGACATTCTTAGATGTTTTTTGGCGTGACTTGTTTCTATTGCACCAGCTGTTATGTTTCTTACTCCTGTATTGGATTGAATAGCTTCAATTGAGCCTTGAATGGCTAAAGCGTGCGCTACAATCTCTATTTACTTAAATAATTCATTGTGAGGACGCCAAAAATATCTATAGACGTAAAATATCTTTTGTTAATGGTCTAACTTGTTTTTTCAGTCTTTCTAATTTCACCTTTCCAATAAAATTAGATTTGACATGTTCATCAAAAACTGAAGCTCCGAATTTATAATATTGATCAATGAACAGGCGTATCCCTTCGTCTAGACCGTGCCTCTGAATCATTTTCAAAATGTATATCCCTTGAAAAACTGGTAGTTCTGTTGCTTCAGGCAATACAGTTTTTAATCGATTTAGTTGTTTCTTATATTCTGAGAGTTTTTCATCAAAAATAATCCGTAAGGTTCTGAAGTCTTTTTTTGCTAATCTTTCTAATTGTATAATCTCTTTTTTTGAGAGTTCTATTTCCAATCTTAATTTTGTGTCATTCCAGTATGTCTCTTTAATTGAATATAGAACATGTTTACCGTGTTTTCGTAATCGAGTTCTATTAAGAACTTTTTTCTTGACGAGATATTTGCAAGTATTGCTCAAGGTGTTCGGATGAAGTTTTGTAATATTAAATAACTGTGTCCATGACTTTGAGCCAGTACATTTGCAATCAACTCCACCTAAAAAATCATTTATTGTTGCGACTCTCTTGCCTTTTTTATTAAAAGAGGACTGTTGTTTCTCAAATTTGCCACATGAACATCGATGGATGGCATTAATCACTTTTTGCATCGACTTATAACTAGGCTTAGTGGGTCTACCTCTAGCGGGCAATCTTTTTCGCCTTAAACTACTAGAAAATTACCTTAAACATACTTGAAGATGTCGCGCTTAATAGAAGGAAGGAGAGATCCTACTTTGACTGGCGGTAACACATCTGAAACAACTATTGTAAATTGCTCCAGAGATCAGCCTGAACTCGTAGCTATTCCTAGATCCCTCTGGGTCGAGATATTAGAAGCCTTAAGATCTAATTCTAAAATGAGTAAAGATGTAATGAATCCGCGCGCGCGCTACGAATCATGTTCAACTTCTGGTCAAGACGAATCCCAAAGGAGATAAGGTAAAATATGGTTCAAATTCATAACATCCAAACTCATTCTGGTTTTAATAATCAACTAAAAGTCAAAGACAAGTTGACTTCACAATCACTACCAGTAATTCTTCGGTTCATAAAGGATAGTTATACACAACAACAAATCGCATCATTATTGGATGTATCTAAACAAGCTGTATCTAAACTAATGAAACGTTTAATCACTCATGAATATATTAGACTTGACGTCCGTACTAGTTGCAATATTTATGAGATTCTTCCTCGAGGTCAACTAATTCTCAGTGGAGGTCGTAAATTTTTTGAGGTTGGTATTGGTCGTTTGCATAATGTTCGGTATAAGTATCCTATATTGTCTGGTGAGATTTCTCGGGATGATTGGAAGAGGGTTGAGATGGTTAATTGGACTAAGGTTGTTGGTGATGTTTTTGGTTGTAGGGTTGAGTTTTCTGGGAGGTCTGTTATTATTTCTCCTGGTGTTTTTTTTGGATATAAGATAGCTGATTTATTGCCTAGGGCTAGAGAGGTTGCTGATAATATTGCGGAGCGAATTAAGTTTTGGTATAGTTTGGAGCTTGGTTTTCCGCAGTCTGTTGGTAAGCCTGAATGGGCTGTAGTTAATCCTTTGCCTTCGCTTTCTTTGTCTGGTGTTAATTTGAGGATGATAGACGGTTGGCTGGATGCTTCTAGAGGAATGTCTGAAATTGAATTTACCGATATGAATAAGGCTCAAAAATTCATGAACATGCCTGAAAAGCTGGACAAAATATATTCAGCTCTTTTAGAGCATCGTCGAAATACCGAAGTCAACCCTACGTCAACCAGAAGTCAAACATATAACAACCAGTTCTCTCCAGATAAGCAAATTTCTACAACCTCACAGCAGATAGAAACAACATGAAAAATAATGTCAAGGATGTACCATATATGAAGAGAGAAAGACCAGACGGAAATGGTCTAAGATTATGCAGAAAGATGCATACTTGGCACATTTGGATCAAACACCCTGGACAAATGAGTTAACACATAGAATAATGGTGTCCTAGAAATGTCTTCAAGAAAAAAGGATAGCCGTGCACCGAAGAATATCAGCAAGAGTAAATGGGGAGGACCAAGACCAAACAGCGGTGGTACCAGAGCTGGTTCCGGTAGACCTCAACGAAAACCACATCCTTGGCCAGATAATATTGATTTGACAAGTAGTATTGGACTAGATAGACTCCTCCGTCAAATGATTGAAAGTATTTGGCGTGAAAATGTTCTGGACGCCAGAACTGTCGGTGCATTGAATAATACTATACGGCTGCTTCTTGATCTACGTGGTTGGATGAATCCTAAGAGAGTTGGTATGGATGATCCTGTTGAAGGCTTATCTGATGAAGAGAGGCAGGCGAGAAGGATTGCAGCTTTAGAAAGATCATATGATGAGGGCTTGGAAGAGACGATTATTTCGATGGGAGGACATCCATCCAAGACTCAGAAGAAGTAGTTAGTGCCCGTAAAAAGTACTATGAAAATTTGAGGGCTTCAGTTGGCTATTATGATTATCTGTAATTTGCTCTTATCCCTTGAGAATTTATAGAACTTGAATTCTAAAGAGGCTGTTAACTTTTGGGTCACTGGACTGGAGAAAAAAATGCAGAACTTTACCAGTCTTTTATAGATTTGTTTTCATGTCCACTTTGCAGACATCAACCATTAACAATAAATGAAGCTTATTTCGATGACAGTAACAATGCAGTCTATAGTCTCTATTGTAAAAAATGTACAGGTATAATCGAATATTTCGTAGGTGATCCAAACGAAAACATCAAAACAACCAGGAAAATGTTATCGAATGCAAGAAGACTCGCTTTAAAATCATTAAATCCAATTAAAGATGTTAGAAAAAAATATGATTAGATGAAACTAAAAGCGTACGCCTCCAAAAGAATACAATTTGAGAAAGAATATTTGTCCGAATTTGATACTGAAGAACCGATAAAACCTAAGAAATCTAAGAAAACAAGGTAATAAGTGGGAATACGGCTAACGATTTTACATATAAAAAGTGGGAATTTGTGGGAATATATAACCATCATAATATTCCTTTAGTGATCTGACCGTTATAGATTAAAATGAAGATCTAACTCAATGATTTTATTTATCGGTGCAATCTATTTTTTTAATTATGAAGAACAGAAAAAATAGAAGAAGTAATTCTACAATTTCTAAAAGAAAATTCAATTGAAATTCATGAAAGAGTTCTTCTCTATACTAAACATGCATTTTCAAAAAGGGCGATATTCTCTGACCGCAATAAACCAATCTTCTCCAAGAGATTGGCAGGACCTCCAGAAGCAGGTCAAAAAGATATTTGAAGAATGTGGTCTTAAGGCAGAAATCGTGAAAGAGATTCGAACTGTTCGCGGTAGCGTAAAAGTGGATGTGTACGCTATAGATTCTAGTAACCAACCTTCAATAACATATCTCTGTGAATGTAAATATTGGAAGTCCTCTGTTCCAAAGTCGGTAGTCCATGCTTTCCGAACTGTGGTTGGAGATTACGGTGCCAATTGGGGATTTATTATATCTTCAAAAGGATTCCAATCGGGGGCGTTTGAAGCTGCTTCAAAAAGTAACATTCAACTTTTGACCTGGTCCCAATTTCAGGACTTATTCGTGGAACGTTGGATTGAGAAATATATGATACCTCAAATACAAAAGGAAACAACAGCTTTGATTGAATACACTGAACCTATAAATTCTCGCATTTTTCGTAAAGCAGATCAGCTTGATGATAAATCATTACAGTGTTTCCATAAGCTTCGCAACAACTACGCAGACTTAGCGTTCTTGGCTCTTTTGATTAATACTTCTGAATTTAGATTATTCAAATTCAGATCTGCTAATCTGCCTCTAAGGAAAACTCTAAGTAAAAACGAATTAAGTAAAACATCTATACCTAGCGAGATATTGGACGCTACCTGCCTGCGTGAAGTTACTGATTGCATTATTAAACATACTCGTAAAGGTGTAGCAGCTTTCGATCAATTATTCGGAGGGCGTGCTTAGGCGTTTATTTCTACTTTTTGCTAAGCAGAATACAAATCAGGCTAATATATATGAGAGCCTAATGAGAATGGATACAATTTTCAAACGATAAACCAGATTTTTTATTAGCTGACGCATATGGAATTAATCTAAGGGAACATAATTATGCTTTTTTTAGAATTGGCAACAACTCTATTAAATTACTTTGTACAACAAAGCGTATCTCATGGATTGATGTTTTTTTCAGGAATCCTAGCATTTGTAACCTTCTTTTCATCTCTTAGAAAGAAAAATCTGGATTCAAATTCAAAAAAATTGACTGCTATGATCGTATGTTGTATACTTTTAGCATTTTCAACTTATGCATTAGGTAGAATTCTTGTTTATGGAATTCACTCTTATTCCGCTATCTCACTTCCAGAGAATGTAACTATCAATCTTAATAATCAATATTATAATCGAAGCAATGCGCCAGACCTTCACGTCTATAATCAACTTGTACGTGTTCATTCTCTGAATCGACCAAAAGGAGATTTTTATCAGCTAATTCTCATGATTTTTGGTCATGAAGAACAATATAGATTAAGTCAATCACTAGGGATTCATTGGAGCTTAGTCTTAAGTTTAGGGATTGGAGGCATTATATCTTCGCTATTACTTTTAGGATCAGACTTTCTCAATTGGAGACAGTCATTTGTGGCTATTGGAGGCATATTTCTTGTAACTGGATTAATAGGCATTTCTTCTGAAGCATTAAAACATCAACAAGAATTTGTTCTTTTAGTGCTATTTGGTATAATAATGTCCATTATTGGATTATTCAAATTTATGAAGGACGCACACCATAATCTTGAAAGGAAGAATGGCTACATGGGATTGTTACAGAGATTAATATCCAACTCTCGATCTATTGTGAGAATGATTACTGATAATGCCCGCATCAAATTTCTATTCAATCTCATTTATTTCTTTATTCTGATACCACTTACATCAATTATGATTTATGGCGTATTTGTTAATCAACAGTTTGTGCAAGCAATAATTAGAGATAATGCATTGAATCTTTTGAATGCTATCATCAATATAGATGGTATTTTACTTGGTTTTATGGCAATAATTTATGCAGGTATTCTACAGTCTATACAATCTCAAGCAAACATTTGGAATATGAAACAGTTAGACAGAATTTCAGGTGTTAAAGAAGAATGTGATAAGGCCTTAAATGTACTTGATAATTATCGACGAAATATATTTTTGCTATTGATTGGAATAATTGGTTCTCTATTGTTCTCTATTTTGTATACATTTTTTTTAATAGCGAATGTTGGAGAAAATCTTCAAAGCTCCTGGCTTTTCTTTTCCATCATACCAATCATACTTTCTATGTTTCTCTTTCTTTCAGTTGTAGATTATTATCCAGTAAAAGTTCAAACTTAACAGAGCACCCACACATTAAATTGAGAGTTCGCTTAGCGAGCTCTAATCGAGATTGAGGCAAATAACGATGATAAATAAAGACTTGGAGCAAATAAAGCGCGCGCGCTGAATTACTGCCAAAAAGACCTATCTTTGTCAGAGGATATATCACCATAAGTGAAAACGAAAAATATCAAATATTTTTGACGGATGGAAAACGTATTGTATCTTTTCCAGATGAACCATTTAACTTTCCTATATGGGAAAAATTGAGGAAAGCTCAAAATATTAGAAGGAAAGAATGTATACCACCTATGACTTTTTGAATCTTTCATTGGACTACAGTAATCTGCCTCCACAACTTTCCAGTCTTAAATTAAGTTTATTTTTCAGTCCTTCTTTGGAGGTGTTTCATTTAATTTGAATGGTTTAATATAGCCTCAACAGCTGAGATGGGAAGTTTACATAAGCTTCTTTAACGGTTCTGATAACTCTAGATTAAGTCTAGTCAGCGATAACTATCAAGATATGTTTCAAATATGTTCTATATAATAATCTATTCTATGAGAAAACTTCTATCAATAGTTTGTGCGGTGCTTCTGCTTCTCATTGTATTTCTGTCAGCATATGGAGGATTTGTTGCTTTACCTGAATATTGGACAGGATTAGCGGTTGGATTAACATTGATTGCTATAGGGGGCCTTTCTTGGGGATGGAAACCTGAGATAGAGCGATGGTTAAAGGAAAGACACATCGAAGAACCACAAATACGTCTAATTCAACATGATTTCATAAACACTACACGTCCGTTTGTGAAGTTTGATTTTGAAATCATAGCAGGTCAATTGCCAATAGAGGCATTAGAGGTTCAAGTAGCATATGGTTATCCAAATCCTTTGAGGTGGGTAAACCTTGATTTACGAGAATACAGTTTCACGGAAGCTGAGACTGGAAAGAAAGATGAACCCGTACAAAGAATGTCTCTCTTAAGGAATGACGTAAAAAAATTTACTTTTGTTACTGCATGGTGTAAGGATAAGAAAGCAAGAATTCAAGCCACTATGAGAACAATAGATTCTGATTCAACATTACCAGCTAATTTTAAAAAGATTTCATATCTGCCTTGGTTACGGTTCTATGTTAGATTCATCGGATTGCAGAAAGTAATTCAAAAAGAATACTTGATTGATTATAACGAGCCACCTTGGGGCCTATCTAGAACACCTATAAGGTTAGTGGAAGTTGATTCTGATCGTGGTCAGGAATTGATAGCTAATGAGAAAAAAGAGTATGGTTAGTTAGTTCCTTTAGAATTTAGCAAATTTTAAAATCCTTAGGCTAAGGCCATTTAGCCTTGAAATTTTGGATATGATACGAAGCTATTAATTTGATGCGTCTTCAAAAACTGGATCTGTCCTATATACGTCTGCTACTTCTGGGATGCTTCTTATTTGAAAATTCTGCCAGTTGATCTTCTCCGCTGTGGTTCTTGTAAGTTCTATCTTCATTGTAAATACAGTTTGCTCATGACCGTATATATCTGTGATCGGTAGATCAGCGGCTATGAAGATAGTTTCGAGATCATCTTTGTATTGACTTGTATATAGTTTTTTGAATACGTTATTGAAATCTGTCCAGATGCCATATTTTGTTGATTCAGCATCAGATGCGAGGGATGCGTTGTATCGGATGTTTACACGATATTTCGCTGTATAATAGTCAGGGACAATATTAATTCTTGATTGATGTTCCAAACCCTGCTTAATGTCTCTCTCAGTCTTTTCAACAGAAAACGGTCTAGCAATCGGTAAAGACTCAATATTTGTAGGTTCGCTTAATCGTATCCAATCTGGACCCCACTCTCCTGCGTCATGAAATGTTATTCGAGTTTCATCTGATCCATCAGAATTCATAATATAGATCTCGGAATTGCCATCTCGGTTACTGACAAATGCTATTTTATTTCCGTCTGGAGACCATGCAGGTTCCGAATCTTGAGCATCATTATCCGTCAGTTTTCTAATTTCTGAGCCATCAGCTTTTATAACATATATTTCGTTGTCGCCATCCAGATTGCTTGTAAATGTGATATGTTGACCGTCAGGTGACCAGTCTGGGTCAGAATCGCTGGCTCCTAAATTGTCAATCAATTGAGTCTGATTCGAACCATCAGAAGTCATTACATATAATGAAGAGTCATTTAACCGATCCCTGGAAAATACTATTCTTTTGGCGTCGGGGGACCAAGAAGGATTCCGATCATCAACAGAATTGTTAGTCAATTGAATTTTATTTGTACTATCTATATTCATAATGAATATTTCAGACGACTCGTTCTCAGTGTTTCTAGTGTATGCGATTTTTAATCCATCTGGTGACCATGCTGGACTCCAATATGTTGACGTCTTATTGTCAGAGGTCAATAGAATTTGATCTGAGCCATTGAAATTCATGATCCAAATTCCCCAGTCTGTATTGTTATCTCTCATAAATGCTATTTTTGCGCCACCTGGTGAACAACTTGGTGAAGATTCAAAAAATGCATCATTAGTTAAACGAATCCATTGTGAACCGTAAATATCCATAGCATAAATTTCATAATCTTGGTAACCATAGCCGTGATAGAACACTATCTTGTCAATAGATCCTAATGACTGTGCAGTATTTGTCGCAGTAGTAGTTGTGATATGTTCAGGTATGGTTGGCGGGGTTTGTGAAAATGTTTCTTCTTCCATTGGAGCGTTGGATGAAAGTGAAATCAGAAAAATTATTATTATGAGAGCTCCCAGGAGCCACCAGCGTTTCTTATGTTTTTTTGAATTTGATTTTTTAATAATTTTCGTTTTGTCGCCTATTCCACATTGTCTATCAATTTCTTTTTTTAGCTTTTCTATTCTCTCTTTGTAGTCTTGTTTGAGAGTGTTGTATTCTTGGACTGTGATTTTTCTATCTTCTAGGAGACTTGTTATGGTATCAAGTTTTTTCTCTACTTCATTTCTTTTATTGATTAGGTCAGCAACTATTTTCCCTCTTTCAACAGTGTTTACACTCATGACTCTACACTTTTCCATGTACAGTCGCTAGTTTTGCTATTCGGATTAGCTGTAATGCTCTGATTAATTTACAATCATGAATATTGAATAACACAGCTTCGCTGTCTTTAAGCCGTCTGCTGTTCCTGCCAAAATGTTGGCAAGTATTTATTTGACTGAAAATAATGCTATGATTGATCATATGCTTGACCATAGCTATGACAAGTATTTAAAATCTATCATAGGAATCATTCATCAGAGGGGCAAGAAGTTACAATGACTGACACCAATATTGATCAAAGAATTCTTGAATATCTTAGTAAACAGGATTGGCCTGTAACAACTGAAATGGTAGCAAATGAACTAAAAATTTCATGGAATACAGCACAACTACACCTCTACAAACTAGTCTCTCATAGACTCGTTAAAGGTAAACGTGTAGGAAGACAGAATCAATGGATGACAACGGAAAAGATAAGGGGAAAAAGCTCTAAATAGGAAACTGAATCTTTTCTTAAGATTTTGTATAGTGATTCTTTGGAGATGGGTAAACATATTCTTGAACTAACACAGAAGCAGTCTAAAGAACTTGGAATTAGTAAAAGTACTTTGAATTATCTACGTAAGAATGCAAGGAAAAATAAACAGTTTAGATTCTGAAAAAGTAACAGCTAGATTGAAAATTTAACTAGCTTATCAGGAGAATGATTTTGGACATCTCTGTTATGGAACTTTTGAAACTAAATGAAGGTGTTATTTATAGCTCCATAATACAGAATCTTAAACCATATCCGATTTTAAAAACAATTTATGACACTAACACAATTAAAAAAATTATTAATAATAGATTCAGAATTGGTAGGACCCTCCTTTTTTATCTTGCAGTCAATAATGAATATACACGAAATTTTTGGAATAATGTTTCTAATTGGATTTGTATACTACGTCAAGAAGATAGTATTGAAAAATTTAGTTCTAAACTTATTGATCCTAAGGAATTCTTAAACTCAATGACTGAATTAGAATTTGCGGGTCGTTATAAAGAGAAAGGATATAGTGTTGAATTAGAACCAAAAATTCTAGATTCAAGCAAGATTGGAGATTTCAGACTTCTTAATCCTCCAATATTTTTTGAAATAAAAAACATCTCTTTAGATCAATTTGATTTTCAGAAAAAAATGAGTGATCTTCTAACAGATACTTTCTACAAAATAGAAGAGCCATATGTAATTGATATACATTTTACTGAATTACTCAGAGAAAAACATCTAGGTAGATTGAAAAAGCAAATCCTTAGAGAATTAGAAAAATGTTCATCGATTAATTTGCCATATAAATTTGACGTGGTATTACAGAATGAGATGGTTGCAAATATTGAAGTTATAGAAAAATCAACATATGATTTTGGATATTATAATGCAATATATCACCCATTAATTGGCTCCCATACAAAAGAATTCCAAGCAGTCAGAGGAAAAATCAAGAATGCTTTAAAACAGCTTCCAGCTGAGTCTCCAGGTGTCATAATATTAGAAACAAACGACAGAATAATATCTGATTTTATGATAAATAATGCAATTTATGGCAATGAGACTGTATCATTTTCTAAAAACGATAAAGAATCTATCATTTGTTTTAGAGATAAAAACAGAATTTTCAGACCTGAAATGAATGCTCGTTTGAGCATAATTCTTAGTATTAGACGTCATTTTGGAGATTTCAATTATCAAATTATGGTACATTATAATCCTTATGCAAAATACAAATTTGATTTAGAACAATTAAAACAATTATTTGAATTTGATGGATTAAATTCTTACTTGTTTAAACCTTGAACTAAAATTAATATCTGTGTGAAATGAAAAGATGAAACCAAGGAACCAGATGGATCTTAAATCAGAATTTAGCAACCATTACAATGTTGCATTAATTATCTTTTTAATACTATTTTCTTCAATATCCACATCTAACTTGAATATTAATAACATGCAACTTGAATCAGAATCAACCTATGGCATCAAATACAATCATAGTTTAGGTGAAGTGATCAATAAGATCACTAAAGCTAAAGAAAATACAGTGCTATTTATTAATACAGGAAATGAATTAGATAACAAAGCAATAGGATACATTTATGGAAATTGCTCAAATAATCAAATTGAGATTTATTATAATAATTCAGCATATATTCACAATAATCAGAGGCCAATGCTGGATGAAAATCCAGACATTGAGATAATAGTTTTAGTTGGTGGACCTTTTGCCAATCCTGTAGTGCAGCATTTTGATAAATCAGACTATTCTTGGATAAGTTATAATTCAAATATGACCTACCATTTATTTAAAGAAAGAAAATCTGAAATTTATCCAGTTAAAAAAGAAACTTATGGAGATATTACAGACTATTTTGTTCTACAAACTTATGAGGTCAAAGGAGTAACAATCATATCAGTATGGGGTATAACAGCATCAGGCACAGTTGCTGGTGCTCAATATTTACTTGATACATTTAGAACAGATTTAAACAGACTTTCTTATTTTTGGAGAATCTATTATTGGTCAGATTTGAATGACGATAAATATCCTGATGATAAAGAGATTAAAACACACAAAAGTTCTAGTTCTGTAACTATTGAAATCTCTGATCAAAAAAATTCTTGGGAAAAACTGTATGACTATATTGTAGCTATTGATCCACTGCTTTCAGTAATTGCAATTATGGGTGGAATTTTATTTTATTTTTATAGGAGACATCTAAAAAAGAAAAAAGAAATATCTGATATTTTTTACAAACCTTTAAAACATGAAGTTAATAAAATCCTTGATGGTGTGAAGCATTCTGATAAAGTTCAACTGAATAGTTATAACAATGTCATAAAAACTAATGACTCAATATTAATGAAAATATCTGATTCATTTAAAACTGATTTGAAACAATTACTTGATAGAGTCTCTATCTATAACAACTCATTAGATAATGTACGTTCCATATGTGTATTAAAAATAAAAAATGCATTGAAGATAAGAAATACAAGATTATATACTAAATTTGTAAATGTTGATAGACTCTCTGAAAACTTAGTACGTTTTGTTTTAAACAAAAATTATGTTAATTCAGTAATAATAGATGAATTGAAAGAAATTCTAAAAAATTTACCAGAGAAAGAAAAATTTGAGACTACAAATTGGAAAGAATATGTAGACTACTGGATTAAATTTTGTGAAGAACATGTAAAAGAACTTATTGAATTACAAGAATTAAGGACTGAAATTAATGCTATTGGAGACAGAATTCTAAAACAATTAAATAAAAAAATAATTGATTAAGATAAGATTTTTGAGAGAGAGAGACTTAGCTAGTGAGCACACATTATTCCTTTTTAATCGTTACACGAATGATAAAGACATCATTCAAGTTGAGATCTTTAAGCGATAGTAATTTGCTTTTCATTTTTAACAATTCTTCATTAGACCAACTTGCAACGATGGGTTTTAGTTCGTTTTGTCCAAAACTTTTGCATAGACAAAATACTCTTTATCTGCGATAGTATGATTTGTAGGTTTTAGATTGAAAGTGCGCGCTTATAGACAGAATAGCATATTTGTATGTCTTTTTAGAATCTAGGCAATTAATGAGACTTAAGATAGACTTCAGCAATATTGTTCTAACATATTTAATGAAAATTATGATTCTTGGGTAGGTATAGGTCTATTGATTCCTGATAATATAAATAAAGATTACATTTTGAAGGCGATTGATGAGATCAAGAAGGCTAATGCCATTCCGTCAGGTAGAGAATCGACCAAATATGATTTAGTTTTTGAGGAGAATCGGTATCCTCCTAAATATGTTGTTTCTTTAGCTAACAAATATGCTAATGGTGAAGAGCTTGATAGCTCAACTTTCAGTGGTGGAGACGAAACTAATGGCTTTCTTCGAGATCGCGGTTTTGAAATAGTCAATAAAAAAGGTGATAGTTACTGGATTTTTTCTGTAGTTCAAGATAATTGGAGAATAGCTAGAGCTGAAAAAATATGGGCTGTCGATAAGCCAAGTGTAAAAGAGAAGGTTGAAGATGGAGATTACATTGTTCTGTATGTTAAAGATCAAGGCTTCACGTGTATAATGCGTATTATCGGTGAATGGTATAATGCAAAGGAGCCAATATGGGAAGATGAAAAAAGGGAAGGTCAAATAAAATATCCCTACCAAGTGAAGACAGAACTTGTTCTTGAAGGCTGGGCCAAACTACAGGATGTTGTTGATGACCTCTCCTTTATGGAAAACAAGGCTAAAAGAGGTATCTATCTTAGAGGGACTCCTGCAAATATGGGTAGGCCTATCAAAGATTCAGACTACAAGATTCTCTATGATGAAATGATAAGAAATCCATTACCAGGAAGCTTAGTAGCTTGGTTAAATGAATACAGTGGAAAACCAACAGCTATAGAAAATTATTTTATTCTAAGAATTGGTGGTGGAGAATATGAAGACATTCCAGAACAAAAATACCATTTTAAAGAAGGTATACCAGGATCAGTACAACTGAGGAATGGTGCAAATAATTCTAAATTCATCTATTACCAAGATGACAATTTTATTGCTACTGGTGTAATCGGAGATATAAAATCAGAAAAAAGGAATGATGAAGAACACTACTTTGCTGAAGTGAAAGATTACGGTCAAATTAAATCATTACCTTTCGAGTCAGTAAGAGGAAAACTGACTTTCGATTCAGTGGGACAAGCAGGCATAAGAAAGATTTCTCAACAAGACTATAATACAATATTATCTATGGCAGGCGTCTTAGAACCAGTAATGTCATGGTCAGATTTACTCAATCAAGATCTATCTCAATTGATCGAAGACATTCTGAATTATCAGGGCAAAACTTTAGCGATTGATCAAAACATTGTGAAACGTATACTTACACACATGGCTCTTGGGAAACACATAATCCTGGTTGGACCACCAGGTACTGGAAAAACTGATCTTGCTAGGAGAATTTTGCGTCTAGCAGGAATGAGCGTTGTTGAAAACGATAATCCAGTTGAAGCAGTAGCATCCTATGAATGGGGCAGATACGAAGTCATCGGAGGAAAAACAATAAACACTAAGGAAGAAGATTTTCATAAAGGATGCGTACTACAAGCAATATCTGAACAAAGATTACTTCTAATTGACGAGTTTAACAGAGCAGATATGAACAGAGCCTTTGGAGAAATGTTTCTAGCATTAGATCATAATGAAATTCCACTCAGACATGATGAGAACCCATCATGGCTAAACGAGAAAGAAAAACAAGAAGGCGTAATCAATATCCCGTCATGGTTCCGAATGATATGCACATTAAATGATTACGATAAGAGCCTACTTAGCGAAATGTCATATGGACTTCTAAGAAGATTCGCATTTATAGAAGTACCAAATCCAAAAATTGAAGACGAAAAAAGAATCGCTATAGAAAGAGCTCAAAAACGTTTGAAAGATAGAGGAGCAAATATTGCAGAAATAGATGAAGTAAAAGACGTTGTAGATTCATATTTCTCATTTATCAAAGATGTAAGAGAACGCAGAAAGATAGGTGTTGCAACATCAATAGACATCTTAACATACCTATTTCTAAAAAGCGGAAAAGAAGACAATCCTAAAAAACGATTAGGAGACGCATTAGCTGACTATCTTCTTCCACAACTCGATAGATTAGATATTGATACCATTACCCAGGTCAAGAAAGCATTAGATACACAATTTACAAAGGATAAAGAATTTGAGAGATTTAGAAATGGCGTAGATGATATGCTAAACCGCCTTCGTGGACTAGAGAGTATTTTCACAGGAAGACAATAATTGTCAGAGCAAGAATACTTTACATCTAAAGTAGAATTTACGGAAAAGCAGAAGGAGTTAATGATTACTGAGATTGGAGAGATACTTGCAAAACTTCAGAAAAACGGAGTAATTGACTATTCCAAAACACATGAGGTACATCTACTTTACAAGGATGATGCTAAAATCCAATTCGAACGTACAGAATTACTTGAAGTGAAACGTTTTATTTCTTTGTTTAAAACAACGTCTCGGGCCTTAGTATATTTAATGGATAATCCTCATAGTCTCACTGAACATCAAAATGTTGTTAGAACAGATAGAATAATGGGTGCAATCTCGATTCCACAGACGATGAAGCTTCAAACTAAAGGAAATGATGGAGTAGTTTGTGTTGAGATTAAAAAGAATATGAATACTCCTGCAAATAGACTATTATGTAATACCTTGCTTGCAGCATCTATTTTTTGCGATCGATATATGCTATCAGAAGGAAAATTGTTCTCTGAACCCGAAAAACAACTCGATAAATCTACAATGAATGACATCAAAGAGATAAGATTACTGTTATCACAATTATTGTCTACAAAATTTACTCGTGAAATTCTTCAACAAACTGTAAATTCGATCGAAGAAATTGACAAAGACTTAGATTCATTAAAAAATCTTGCAATCCAGAATAGACTACCTACATCTTTCTTATCGTTGATACAATTCTTTCAAAGATGGAAATATTTTCTCTGGGTTGCTTCGACTAAAAATAGAACAAGCTCTGAAATAGATGAATTTCTTAAACATCTTTTAGGTTATCACTTTTTTGAACTAAATGATGAGAGTCGACTTTATGAATCATGGATTTGTTTCAAAATATTAGAGGGGATTGCTGAAAACTTCGATCGGATTATGTTTGAACGTCGAAGTCGTAATGGAATATTATTCAAAGATAAGAAGGGTAGAATTAGTGTGGTCTACCAAAGGAGATTTAAAACCGGGTGGAAACCCAAGACAAATGATGAACTTGAAGATAAGCCAGATATAACTGTCGAATTAGATGGAAAAGTAATGCTGGTAATAGATGCGAAGAACAGTCCATGTAAGGGATATACCTATAGAAGAGATATGTCTGAATATCTGAATATTAGTGATGGAAAAAAAGGTATTCTCATCCACTCAAGTTGGGCAGATAATAAAATTATTCCAGAGCCAGTTACGAGAGGTGAAAAAAAGATATTATGGACGTGTTTTGTTCCAGGAGAAGAGATTGAAAACAAGCGTATTATAAAATCTATAATTAGTGAGGTTAAATTATGAATAGCGCCCGCTCAATACTGTAATAAATGTGGTAAAAATTTGGTTTGATATGATAAAAAAATGTTCAATGAGAAATAGCATTTGTCTGAAAAAAAAGCAACAAAAGACGAACTACTTCGATATGCTATAAAAGCTCTTGATCAAGGAGATACAGATCTCGCGAAGAAATTCATGGATGAGGCCGAAGCAGTTCCTCAGACTATTAACGAGATTCATGAACCGCCAAGTAAACAATATCGTTCTTGTCAATACTGTGGTGTATCAATGCCTGCAAATGTTCCTTTCTGTAAAAAATGTGGTAAGCGTCAAGTCTACACGTGAATAAATTGTATGTTTATCACCATTTGCGAATTGTATTATATTTTATTCTATGGTGACTCATTTTGCCTATAGAAGATGGTGAAACGAATAAAGGGTATAAAAAGAGTCTTGCCATAACGGTTTCATCTACTCTATTTGTTTTTCATGGCTTGCTACATCTAATGTTTCCATTGTTCCTTTTACTTAGGGTATTCAGTCCTCCTGAAGGTGATGGACTTACTCATGCTTGGGTTCTGTCGATAATGTTTTCTAGGATGTTCACCTTTGAAGGCGTGGTCTCTATTCTATTTAGTATATCGCATATTGTTATTGGAGTACTCTTGTGGAATCATGAAAAAATTGGTGGTTACTTTGGGATCTTACTTGGTTTCACTACTGCTCTATTAACAATTTTATTCATGTTCAATCCGCAGGATATAATATTATTTGGCATCTCATTATTTAGTGTGTCATTAATAATTCTAGGATGGGAGCATTTGGAATGAAAAAAGTCCTCAGTAAAGAAATATCTATTCTTGCTGTGTTATAGGAGAGATCTTTTTGGATTTTAGACTTATTATGACTATGTTTTTTTTATCATTATTTGTTTGGTTTTACTCTGATATTGAGGAGGGTGGACTACCTAACCTTAGTCCACGAATATACGCTCTTGCAGTAATTATTCTTGTTGGCATCACAACGTGGTATTGGAGAAGCGAAAAAAAACATCAGGAGATGATTATCAAACAAAGAGAAATTAACAAATCTAAGAAGACGACTAAGCAACTACACGAATATTGCTACTACTGCGGTGCATCAATGCCACATGGTGCAGCTTTTTGTAAGAATTGTAGAAAATCACAGAAGTTAGACTAATCAAATTGTCGAATTTAATTTTATTGTACATTCGTCAATTTAAGAACAATAAAGAAATGTATTTGAGTGCACACTAGTGAAATAAAATATCGGAAATGAAGAAACGTTACCGACTCTAACCAGCACGTTGTTCAGCTATCCGAACTCTTAGTTGTTTGTCATTGACACTTATATCGAGTCTCTCAACAAAAGTCTCAGTTGCACCACTTCTAATGTAATATTCTCTTCTAAGCAGTAAACCTGAGGCATCGGAATAGTATTCTATTGTCACATATCCCGAACCCCCATCATTACGAAGGGTCAGTGTCGAAGTGGCATATACGTTAAGACCATCAAGATGAGTTTCAGTATCCAATGCCACCTTTCTCACACTAGGTGGATTATACACGATTTCTTCAACCTTCTCTGCAACCTGTGATCCAGTGGGAGAAATTCTTGGATTAGAAATTAAGACGAATCCAATGATTATTATTATAATAAAAAATATTGCAATGGCTGCTCCACTTCCGGAACCACCTGACTTTTGCTCAACTGGAGGAGGAGGCTGAATTTGTTGAGTTTGAACTGTTGGGTGTTCATATCGGACATGGTTAGTTGAAGTTGGGGTTGTTTCATCAATTGTCTCTATTGCATCCATGAATTTTTTTGCTAGTTCTTTATCCCCAGCATCAAGCGCTTTCATTGCACTTTTTAGAAGTTCTTCTTTTGTGGGCAATTGGTTTACCCAAAGTAATCATAATTATTAAAACAGAAGGATAAGTTTTACCGATTTACAGTTCAAATTAGAAAAATTGGTAATTACAGCCATCGGACTATGAAGCTTAAGCGCAAGCGTCGTATCAACTATGGATCACTATGTTGTCACTTTTAGATAGGATCCAAAGTATCACAATATTCAAGGCGTATTTTTAATCAATCACTCCTTGAGGGAATTATGAATTTCCATGCATATTTATTGATTCTAATTTAGGAAGTGCTTTATGAATGGAGTATTGCATAGATTGTGGTGGCAAACTTACCTCGAATGCAAAATTCTGTCATAAATGCGGATCTTCTACCTTAATATGTTCAAACACTGAACAAACTCACATTACCAGTTCTAAATTAGCGATTACAACTCTACAGAAAAAAGACAAAGGCGTAATGTTAGAGGATCATATAGGAAAGATCTTTTCGGATTGGGCTTTCCAGGTTCAAAAAAGGATAACTCTTGTCGACGATGCAGGAGCAACGCATGAAATAGATGTATTCGCATCGAAAGAGGAACCCTTTGGAAAAGTAATGGTTGCGATCGAATGTAAAAACGTCTCATCAAAAATAGGAATTGAAGATTTAAGAAATTTTCAAGTAAAACTGACTCGACTAAAAATCTCCAAAGGTATTTTCGTCTCAACAGGTGGCTTCACAACAGGAGCAAAAGAATTTGCAAAAAGTGCAGGAATAGAACTCTGGGACGACGCAAAAGTCTGGAAGAAATCAAAGAAATCAAAAACAACACAGATGATAGACAACGCTGTTCATCCAAAAATCCAAGATCCTATGAAAATTCATCTACCAACTATCCATAATGCAATAAAATATCTAAAAATAAACCTGGAAAAAACTCACCTAATTTACAGACCAATTCACATCTTTGAGTACTCCTGCTCCAGCCAAAAGTCTGCTAAAGGATCAAGCTATGATATAACCAGCAGAGGAATAGTTGCTATGAATGATTCCACATTAAGATTGGTGGAATCCACTACTGAATCAGGAATCAATCCATCAGTTGATAACATTTGTTCAGTACTTAACGATTGGCAAAAAAATAAACTTGAAACACTTCAAATCAATGATAATAATATTATTGAAGAAACTAGACTTGCTCCAAGAACTGCGAAAAAAGAAGTTAAGAAAAGACTAGCAGAATGTATCGAGTGCAAAATAGAAGTTGTAGAAGCAAGAAGAACAGCGCGAGTCGGCCGTATACCTTACAATTACGATGTTAAGGGAACAAGAGTACTGAAGCCTAGACAAAGAGACATCGAAATAATAGACCAATCACGTGTCTACTATCCGTTTTGGTCGGTAAACTACTCTTATCTAGGACGCGAAATCAAACGAGTAATCGATGCTGTTACCGGCAATATTTTAGAAGATACACGATTGATTTGTGAGAAATGTAACTGGCAAGTATCTGCTTTCTGTTTGAAATGTGGAGCGCCACTCTGTAAAAAACATTTAACCACCTGCACAATCTGCAAAAAGATATTTTGTTCAAGAGAAAACTGCACAACGAAAATTGGACGTATACTAAAAAAAACATACTGTACATCCTGTTTAGAAAAAGAAAGAAGCGAATCATAGAAGGAATCTAAAGATGACAGTTTGTGCTTCATGTCGAAGTGCTATTGCATTAAAAGAGGGGAGTAAGCGCGCGCGCTTAAAATCATTAACTCCAATTATAGATGTTAGAAAAAAACATAATAAAAAATGAAACTAAGCACACGCCTAGCGCGCGCTTATAATCAGTGCAGCTGCAATTAGGATTACGTATAATGCCCACAATATCATCAGATTATCTGTATCAACCTTCACATTGGGAATTATATTCATAAGAAAATTAGGAGTCTCATAGTACAGCCCCTTCATTGATTTGACGAAAATAGTATAATATTGAAATTCTCCTATGGCGAAGATGCCTCGAATCTTTTCATGTTCAAGTTCATCTTGAGAAAGAATATTGCTCAATAAAATTCACATTGAATGATTAGTATCTAATTATTTTAGATTAGGTGAAGTAAAGATTGTTTAATTATTTAGCTTGCGCTAATGTTTTGAGAACATTTTATTGATTTATTTTTTTTGGCGAATTGTTACACTTCCAAGATTAATTTTTATTGCATAGGCTTTAAACAAAATAAATAGAAATACTGCAATAGCTATAATAAAAAGTACAATATGAGGTAACCAAAATCTTAAGGTTTTTTCTGATACTTTCAAAGAAATCTTACAATCGAGATTTTGTTGATGATCTATTCCTCTCCAATCCTTGAAAAGTATAGCAAGTATTAGTGTACGTTCTCCTCCATAGATGTCTGTAATGGAGCTTGATAGTTTAAAAGTTGCATTTTGATTTTCAGACGGTCCAATTTCTCCCAACGATGTCCGTGTTGAATTTTCTGCAGCAAATCGGGCAAGTGAAATCAATTCAATTTGAACATCATAAGCTTTATCGTTACCGTTGTTTGTAATCTTGTATTCTAGGTTAAATGATTCATTAGTTAAAACTGCTCTAGGGGTGTATTCAATATCAAACGATATTTTAACAACTTCTATAGGGATCTTTCGAGAATCTTCCTTTGATTCACCTCCCAGAACTGCATTCCAGTAGACATCTAATTCCAGCTCGGGGATTTCTTGTGCACTCAACCTTACATCGTTAATTGTTAGGTTAATTGTAACTGGATTTGGAAAGGCTATTATTGGGCCACTTTGTGATGCACCAAGCTCCGCACCATCATTTTTTAATACGGTCCTAATAATCCCCCCTGATTCTGAAGTCGATATGCTAATTTTAATGGAAAAAGGTTCCATGTCATAGACTTTGTCAGGTGATATTATTTCCAGGATGGTTACTTTAGGAGCTGAAGCTATTACTTGTACAGGAAATATGCACATAAAAAATATTAGAATAAGGAATATTTTCTTTTTCATCTTCGCATTTCCTGGAAAGTTTAATCCTTATATTTTTTGTAAAAAAATGTGCACTTGTTTTTTGATTGATTAATTGAATGATGTTCAAGAAAAGTGATCACGATTAACTCTTTTCTAAGTATTTTACAAATGAGTTCATGATTCATGTAAGTTATTTTAATTATGTTTTTACAGACAAATGATAAAGCGCCTAAATCAATAATGCTTTTTAAATGAGTTGATGCATTATTCGTTCTTGAACGCTGTCTAACCCGCATAATTGCATGGTAAGTTACTTTTATTCGCTCAGGTTTGATTATTAGGGCAATCTCACTTTGTTTCATTGCTGACAATTGTATTGTCATTATTACCTCACCGAACAGAATTCACAAATGCAGTTACCTTTAGCATCAAGAATTAGTTCTTCTGAGTAGTTACCACAATTGTCGCAGTATCCAGCTAAATTTTGATTGAAAGGGATTTTCACAAAATATTGTGTAAAGGATTCATTATCGAATCTGTTTTGAGATATATCCTCTCTAATCATATTAAACACATACTGATGGTACGTTATTATGTACTGATAGTATTATATATAAGACTGATATAAATTTATTGGTAACTACAAATTTATTTGCGTTTTTAATGTAAACTGTTACAAGGATAAATTAAAAATATGTCACAACTCCATATGCACTAGCCATAACGGGGCGGCCAAGTGCATATGGAGTTGCGAGTTTGAGGTTTTTGTGTTTCTGCAGACATGTTTCGAATAGCATTATTCTATATTGTACTAACGGTACAATAATATGTACTAGATCCTTATAAACTTTATGGAATGAAATTAAATGATTGTCACATCAAAAATAAACATACAGTTTTTTGAAGATAAGAAATTAGAAATGAAAATACCGAAATATCTTTTAAAAATAATCGGTATAGAAGACCCAATAAACGAACATAGACTATTTTGTTATATAAGTAAAAAGCAGCATTTGCAAATTTTTTTATCACCTCTGAAACTAAGTGATGATGTAGTATCAACGACTCTGAGAGTGTCAAATGAACCAGGAACTTTTCAAAGAATTTGTCAATCTTTAGCTGATCGTGGTATAAATATTTTAAAAGTAAATGATTCTTTAATCGGAGATACGGGAATCATAGAATTATTAATGGAATTGCCTTTTGGAATGAGGGCACAACATCTAGATGATGAATTAAAAAAATTTGAGGAAATACAGCCACAAGATGAGACAACGCCAAAAGATGAAAGAAAACCGCGAATAGTCTACAGTCACTCAAAGCCAAGAATTTTATCTTTGATAATCCCATCTGCAATTTTTGGAAGGATTATTGAGATAGTGTCAATTAGTGAAAATGATAATGAATATGTTTTGAAATTAAATCCTACAACTATGTCAAGTCTAGATGCTGATTCTATTTTCGAGACAGGCACTCTAACAGCTCTTATTTCAGTATGTCCATTAGTAAACATATTAGTAATATCTCTTATTAAACCTACAAATCAACTTATTAGCATTACAGCAAGATTAAGAAATTTACCTGGCGCTCTTAATGAAATCTTGAAAGCAACAAAAATAAAAGATGAGTATCTTATCGATATAAGGGCATCACATACTGTTCAACTTCAAAAAGATATTTGTGTTTGGCGTGCTTTTGCTTTCCTGAAAAATTCTGACTTAAAAACTCTTAAAGACGAACTAAATAAAATTGGAGACGAATGGGTAGAAAAAGGGAGTATTAATGTCAAGCCTGTTAGGTGAAAGTGGATGCCTGATGAAGTAATTTCAGATTGGAAAGATGAAAGACTAGACACAATAATCAATGAATTAGAAGATGTTGGTTTTAGAGAAATTAGAGTTGATTCGGTAACAGATATTACTAAGAAAGAAAATTTCGAAAGCGTTCGATTAACAACGAGTGTAGTGTTATATGCTAATCGACACATCGATATTAATCAGCTAGAAAATATTGAGATAACAATAATTTATGAGGAAGAATTGGAAGGGCCCTTCTCTATTAAAATTGATCATTATCTATTTGAGATAAAGGATGTTGAATTTGATAAAAAAGATGTTTCTGTTGAAACCTATGGTAAATTAGATGCAAAAATAAATAAAATTATGGACAAATATGAGCAGCGACTAAGGAAGACAATGCCAAGATTGGGTGTTTAAGTATTTTTGTACAAAGAAAAAATTTACACGTGCGCGTTTTTTTGGATAATATTAATTCCAATTACCACAATCGGAATAATTCTCCTTGCATCTACTTTATCGTTTCTACTGTATAAATCAGGTTTCTTAAGCGAAAATGCGTACTGGGGTTTAAGTAGCATAATGATTGCATTAATATCTATTGCATACCAACTCCGAAATAAGATATTTCAAAAATCTATTTTGGATTTCCAAAAATCTGTCCTAACTACCGCAACATCATTGCCTGGAGAGCAATATGATATTTTAAGAATTATCGCTCAATTTGGAAAAATCGAGCTTGATAAGATTTCTCAAAAATTAGGTATGGAAAAATCAGAAGTAAACCTTCATCTAAAAGAACTTGCAGATAAAAAACTTATAAGACTACGAAAAGAGAAAAACAAAAAGTATTATCGTTTAGAACTCAAATAGTATTTATATTAAATCTAATTTTTTCAAAAGACCAGCATGGTCCTCATTGATCTTAAAGTATTTAACAAGGATTGTTTTACTACGTGATCTAAAACCTGGCTCAGTTTTTACAAGTCCAGATTGTTCAAGCTCATTAAGATATTGGTTTACTGTAGATTTTGAACCTCCTATTTTTTTGCAAATTTCGTTAAAATATTTGCCGTCTGGTGAAGAAGAAATGAATCTTAGCATTTCTCTTTTGGTCTTGATGTCATCTTTGTCACGCCTATCATAAATTGGGCCAATTGCTGCTATTTCATCTTTCGTTAACTCAAATGTTTCTTTAGGCATGATAAATTACCTTTTACTGGACCGACGGTTCAGGACATAGTACTGATCCGTTTATAAAATTTGTGATTCATAGCATTTGAGTGGAAAAATTTGAAACTTAAAGTATTATCGATTTTAATATATAAAGGTATCATTAAGCGTACCATCGGTCCAATATAATGTATTGATGTAATTTAAGGATTGCGGTGAATATGTGGCGAAGGTGCTACATACATGTCGGCATGTTGGTACCCTTTGGCTTTCTTTAAATGGGAATTGGTTTATTGTGTTATGCATTAAGATCTTCTCGAAATTAATTGAAAATATTGAGTTTGCTAAGATGGATATACCCAAAAGTACACCCATATGAGAACAGACGTTGTTGCGGAACAAAGGTAAATGATTATTGGAAGTCCTGCACTTGAAACTGCAAATAGTACTGCGAAAAGTAAGAACCATAATCCTGGAACATGTAGTTTCGTCGAAAATCTCCTTAGCCATCTTACCTTTTTCTGTTGTTCCATGGATTTGATCCAGAATCGAGTACTTCAATTGGTACGATAAAAAATGAAAATGCCAATAATAATGAAGCGAGAGTAAGATAGTACATCGCTTGGCTGAATGATAAGCGCGCGCTTAACCTTCCTTAACCAGGTTAAACGTGGGTTAAACCCATTTTTTAACCCAATTTTTACATGTAAAAACCGGTTAAACCCTAACCAGGGTAAGGTTAAACCTGGTTAAACCTAACCTTTAATCTCTAACCCTAACCTTAACCCTATACCTTAACCTCACAGACCTTAACCTCAAACCTTCACAACATGCACGGGCATTTTCTATTGTGTGTGTCTTAGCTGGTGAGAGCATCCAAATCTATACAATGAAATTTGTATAATCTGGACAGTTTATCCCTACGATATTAAGGGACAGTATTCCGTCGGACCTGGTAACGGACATGCTCTAGAATGGTTATGAGGAGTAACGGGACTTCGATTTATGCCTGATTAGGTGTCGGACAGCTTTTATTTCTTCGTTGCTGAGTTTTGCTATTTTACCTATTTCTTCCTCATAATTGCTTAGTCGTCTTGTTGCCTCAGATAGTTCTGCTTCAAGCTGTCTTATTCTTTCGTCACGTTTTTTCATCTCTTTATCTTGGAAGACCTTGTTGATGATCTGTTCTTCATCTACAGCTTCTACTACTAGGTATCTTTCAACGTCTCTGTAGGCTCTTCTCATACGTTCTATTGTTGCTGGATCTAGATCTCTGGCTCCATTGTATATTTGTGCTAAGCCCGATGTGTGGCCTGTCCATGCTTCAGCAAACTCTGTTGGTACATGTCCTGCCAAGTTGCTTCGAAAATATTTTCGTAAACTGTAGGGTCTCATTCTCTGTATTTTTGGTCCGAAATTTGATGAGAGTTCTATTCCACTCTTTTTCATGGTGTTCTCGATGTTCTGTGTTAGTGTCTTGCGTCTAATGCCTCCAGGTTCAATTGATTGTTGTGATCGATATATCGGACTTGAATCGTTTATTTCTTCTCCTTTTTTCATTCGAAGCCTAAAGTATTGTTTAAGGTGGGTTATTGTTGGTTCAGGAATGAATGTGACATACACTTCATCGCTTTTACTTTGAGGAATATATGCAACACATGGCGTAACATCTTTTTCAAAATCGTGTTTTATGCTAGCATAAGTTAAATCACATATGTCTTCTGGACGAAGTCCACTATACGCCATAAGCTGAATAGCAATCCTTGTGGAAATGCTTGGTGCGGTCTGAATAATTCGTTTCAGTTCTTGTTTGGTTGGAATCTTATCCAGATATTTTACTCTCATCTTGGAGAATGGAAAGTCTCCTTCTATCCGAATTTTATGGAATTTGAAGAAGTTTTTAACTCCAAACCAGATCAGGCTAATCCTTCCATCAGTAAGAGATCCATTTCTTCTTTTTTGGACTGCCCAGTTTCTCATCAGATCATATGCTTGGTCAGAATTCATCTTCACTAATTCATCAGGTTTCTTTTTAACATCGTTTAAAAATCCTGCGAGGGAGTCGGTGTACCCTTGAGCTGTTCTCAACGTCTTTAATACTGATAGCTCATCGTACCAATTCTTTACTTCCAGATAAGATTCATAAAGTGAAAGCGCTCTTTTAGAGAGTGTATCAGCATAAGAGCTTCTTGCCATGCCAAAAATAATGGTGAAAGCTAAAATATAAAGATATATGGATAGAAAATATGGGGCCCGTAGCTCAGCATGGATAGAGCAGTAGACATTTTTGGCTGATCCTCCTAATCACACTGGTGAAAGCTAAAGGTCCGGGGTTCAAATCCCCGCGGGCCCGCCACAATATCACTCCTAGATTAGGGCTCAAAATTTATTAGTTAGCCTTACATATGTAAATTGTATCAAGATTGCGACCTGGCAGAAAGCCCAAGGATCTATCGGTATTAAAGGGCAAATCTATGAAGATCTTCCTTGAGGCTATCAAGAGCCCTGCGACACGAGAAGTGTACAAGCGTAGACTTGCTAGTTTTCTGGAATATATTGGCATGGATGTTGACCGTTTTGTTAGGAAGGCAAAGGCTCAGCCAAAGTGGGCTCAAGAAACGATCGTGGAATATCTTCTGAAAGAGAAGGAGAGGGTGGCGAGAAAAGAAATAGGGCCAAGTACGGTCGGTAACGTGAAAAAACCTGTTAAGTTACTTCTTGAGATGAATGATGTCTCTGAAATAAACTGGAAGAAGATCTCTCGAATCTTGCCGCGTGGGAGGCGGTATGCTCTTGATAGAGCCCCTACCATTGATGAACTGAGGTTGCTTGTTGAAAACTCTGAGTTGAGATTTCAGGCAATTCTAGTTACGATGGCAAGTAGCGGAATCAGGATTGGAGCATGGAATTATCTCGACTGGGGACATGTTGAACTCATTAAGAAGGGTGAGGAGCCTGTTGCTGCAAAACTGATAGTCTATGCAGGTGATCAAGAGGAATACTGCACATTCATCACGCCTGAAGCCTACAAGAAACTTGAGCAGTACATGCAACTGCGTGCTTCTCATGGAGAGAAGATAACCAACCATTCACCACTGGTAAGAGAGAGATGGCGTTCAGTGAAAGGTGGATCGATTGGTAAGGTGGATAAGCCTCGGAGATTGCAGTCATCAGGAGTGAAAAGGCTGTTCGAAGATATGTTATGGAAGTTTGGTCTGCGCAAGGAGAAAAAGAGACGGCACGAGTTCTCTATCCATTCTTTAAGAAAATTCTTCAAAACAAGAGCAGAGCAGGTTATGAAACCTATTAATGTTGAGACTTTGATGGGCCACTCAACCGGGATATCGGACAGTTACTATAGACCAACCGAGAAGGATCTTCTGGAGGATTATCTTAAGGCTGTACCGTTGCTGACGATTTCTGAGGCAGAGGAGGTTCGACGGGAATCAAAGCTCTCTCGTCAACAGTTGGAGGAGAGGTTAGGTCAGCTCGAAGATCTCGTATCTCGGTTAGTAGCTTTGAAAGGAGAGCAAGTTCTCTCTCAGGATCACAGCCGCAACGTAGGCACTTCAACAAGTAAATCCTCCAAGAAAGTTGTGAAAGCTGATGAGATCGAGAAGTTCATCAGAGAAGGCTGGGAGCCAATAATGAGTCTGCCAAATGGAAAAGTCATAATGAAAATGATGTGAAACCAATCGAGAACCGGGCCCAGAATAAACTTCTTAGACTATGCAATAGGTGTTCTGTGGAATTTAACTCTATTATCAGTACCGATAGTAACGGATTCACTGTAGACAGGAAAGGAACATTTTTTTGCTAATGTTACATTTGATCAAAAGTTAGCACTACTTTCGGTAAATTTTGAGTAACTATTAATATGAAAAATTTCTACGTTTTAGTAAAAGGATTTAATGAATTAAGAAAATTATTGCTAGCTAGCAAAGGTAACTCCAATTAAAGCTCAGACAGAATAGAGAAAAGCGTCTATGTGATAGCGCACGCTTCATAGTCGAAGGTTTAGTAGCTGATTCAATGTCATTATCTGCATAGAGAGCGAAATGCACTAACGATACAGATATGTCTATACCGTGATATCTGTAGTATCCATACAGATACTCGATACAGATAGTATATTACATTCAAAAAATATCTGTATAGAGTCTCGGTATCAAGATGCAGATATTATCGATACAGAGTATCAGTATAGAGATGTAGATAGTATCTATACAGACATATCTATACTGAGAATATTTTCATACATTTCCTTTTTGAGGTTCTAAAACCGAAAGACGTTAATGCAATCTTCTGGCGTTTGATCCCGGTTTAAATTTAATTTCTTTGATCCTTAATTTTTGGCTCAAATACTAGCACGCGCTTTTACAGTTGGTTCCGCTTCAAAACTGCTTAAGAAAGATAGTAATCGTGTGCGGGAGGTTTTGTATAGTATGCATAGGGCTGGCCTAGTTGATTGTTATATCGATAATTCTAAGTTGATGAGTGGCTATCAACCTATGACCCACTTTTGGAAAGTGACAGAATTGGGTAAGAAGATACTAAATGAAATATCCGAGAAATAGTATAAAATTATTAATTAACAAACATCTCAGCTTTATCGAACTTAAAAATTACCAAAAGGATATAAAATATTAGAACTGGCCTTACGCCATTTTACCGTGTTTTGATGTCGCTATGATCCTATTGGTCTTACCCAAACATACCAGCAAGTAGATCCTTTTATCCGACCTAAAGCCACATTATTTCTAACTGCTTTCCAATCTTTGGTAAATGCTCTTTTAGAGAATACACGTGATGGATCTGAAGTATATCCCTTAGTTTTCCCTACTAACGTCCAACCATTATCTTTGAATAGTCGAGAATTTTCATGAGTACAAAGTGTATCAAGTCCAATAACATCATCACAATATTTTTTTTTCCACATGTTTATGCCATCCTTAAGAAGTAGTTTGTGTGCATGTATACCCTTTCCAACACCTTGATACTTCGGAAAAATAAAGGTGCGTGCATGATTGACCACTTTTTGTAAATTTGACCAATAGGCCACATTTTCTCTACTCCATGGTGATTTAAGTCCACGTTTGCGCCAATCAACAATGTATTGCCGCAGTCCCAAAGCTTCATCACGAACAAGTATGTTGGGAAAAGTTGATCCTAGCACAATGCCACCAATCCAGTTATCATTTTCAATTATTGCTAAACGCATGCATCGTCCTACCCTTTGACAAGAGCCCGAATAATGTATTTCATCTAAGGCATGATCAAACAGTCTACGCCATGACATATTTTCGATTTCTATAAAGCCAAAAGAAACATTAGGCAATTCAAATTGGCCAAGCAACTTCTCAGCTTGCTTTTCAATTTTGGTGATTTTAGCCAAACTAAAAGATAGTCTGATGGTGTATTCCTCCATATTTTCGTCGTGACCATGTTATTTTCTAATTGATTCTCAGACACAGATTTACAGAATAATTTCATTATTGAGGTGACTTTCGCATGAAGAATACAGCAATAGCAGAGAACAACGAAACAATAGCGGAACCGATAATCAGAGGAATATTTGTCTTACCTTCAATAATGTGACCTATAATTACATTCGCGACAAGAGAAAACCACAGAAGCAATAGCCAGATACCCGTTGTTTTAAAACGATAGTAATTAGATTTTTTAATCTTGATGGGAATGGCTAGTTTGATGATGTTAATCTGTTGCTTACTTTGATTATTAGTTTCCTCCTGTTCAGGAGCGATAACTATCTCCTCAGATGTTCCAGATGGCCTTAGCGCAGTGATATTAATTACGTGAGTCTGGTAGTTGCTCGAGAATTCCTCCTCTGATCTATTGAACTCAATATTTCCTGCTGAAGCTCGATATTTCACAGGAAGTGGTTTCAAGTCAATGTTGGTATCGATGAGTTTAGGGATCCTATGAAAAAAAACAAGTTCATAAGTTGAACCTTCAGATAGTATTGAGCCACTTATTTCGCCAGCATATGATGATTTATAGAGCACATCTACAGGAGCTGGATCACTATTACTTATTTTCCGAAATCTTAAAAATAATCCTCGTTTAGCGTCCTCTTTAATTGGAAGAATATCTTCTCTGGCAACAAGATCAGAAAATTTAATCCAATTTGCATCTTCGTTATCTACGTTCACAAAACTATTTTCTGGAATAATTGTATTAGATTTGAAAAAAAGAGAACTCCCAATTTTTTCATAATCTTCGATGTCAATTTCAAGACAAGCTTCACTTAATTTGCTGAAAGAACGATAATCCCTAAAAGACTCTAATTTAAAGTAAACAGAATTATTGTCAGATAGCATATCAATATGGGTAATTTTGACTTTTCGAATTGGAATAAGTTTCCATTTATGTTCTTCTGTAAGAAAACGCATGCACAATACAGCTTGTGAACCGATAAAAGATTTGAACTTATTTTTATTTGATAACTCATTGAGCAGATCAGCTTGGATCCATTTATCTCTATATCGAAAAGGTCGAGGATATGAGTAACTAGATGGATAACTTGGAACAAGTAAAATATTATCCCATCTTGGGCCATCGCCAAAAAAGCACAGGAAAAGCTGACTCATAATTACTCCTCATGTATGATTAGGGCATTTTTTTTAAAAAGTATGCTCTATTGAGTTAAGATTAGAACAGTTGATTTATTAGATTTGAGAAGATAGTTGCGCCCGTTGTGTCATAATTGTTCCATTGATCACGTACTCACTATTTTTTAAAGATCTGAATCAAATAAGTGTTAAATTCCTATTCTAATAATTTTATTATGTCAAACGATATTGCAGTTTATGACGATGTAAATTGAAAAATAATATATTATCATAAGAATATTCAATTATATTATGGTTAAAAAATCAACTCTTGGTGCCGGTTCCGCGATTGCAATTGTGGCAATAATTGTAACAGTAACACTCTTTATGATACAGTCAAGACCAATAGTCGAATATTCGATTGGCTATTCGCAGGACGTAAGCCCTCCATTAGTTTTAGACTATAGAACCAGTTCGACAAGCCTCACTTTCAAAGCAATTAATAGAGGCAGCACCGGCGCTCCAATCATTGTGACGATTAAAGCTGATAACGCATACATTGTTGACCAAAGTAGGATGATCTATAATCAGAGTTTTGCGTCTTTTACAACTATTCTGCCGGCAAATGCTGAAGATTGGTCAGGATGGAGTTATGGAATAAATCCAATTGATGAAGCATCAAACTTCACAATTAAATTTTCAGTAGAAAAGAATTGGAAATTTAATATTTCAGGTGTTATCAACTGGTGTTTTGGAGAATACACTCCATATTTTACGTCTGTCACATATGATAGTAAAGGTACTGATGTATATAGACTTAGACAATAGCAATGTGAAATTGATAACTTTCTATGAAAGTAATAATGACCTAGCGAATCCAAATTTCAAATTCACAAAATCTTTCCAGTATTTTATCAAAGCATTTGCGTAATTATGAAAAATAGCTATGAAAGAAATAAATCATTATTTCCGCATCATAATCAGTTCCCAAAACTGTACTAATTCATATCTGGTAAGTTGAATCCCGGCGGCCGCACCATAATTTTATGCTTAAATATACGAAATTGCTGGATTTGAGAATTCTTAAGCGTTAGAAAGTCTTTTCTCGACGAGTTCCTTAATTGCAAGGCTTAGCGTTCTTGTTTGTGCTTGTTCTCGATCCTCGGGCGTGGCATAGAATCGGTAAGGTTCCGCAAAAGCAGCTTTAGTTAGAACTTTCTCAGGTTGCAAATCCAAATAAAACGAGTTGTATCTTTCAATCATCTTGTTATGTAGATTATAGGTTGCGAGAACATCGCTGATATTATAATCAATATATTGCGGTTTAATTTTATCCTGTATGGCTCAACAAACACATCCTTAGTTAAAGTGCGCGCTCTAAATGGTGACGTAGAAAAAATTTGTGATTTTCTTCAGGAGAAAAATTTGGTGCAAAAAATAAGAGGGTGATGAATACTCTTTAATGAATATTAATCCCAAGAATTCTTGAAATCTTTGTTGCCTGTGCCAGAATCCACGTACGGATTACTGACAGTTGATTCGTCTACTGAATTGTGGTATATCATGTTGTTGTTACCTATAATCCAAATTCCCGTCTCGTAAGAGCCGCTAATTTCACTTATGTCATTGTGATGGATGTTGTTCTCCTCGGCAGATCCCGCCCAAGCATACACCAATATTCCAACACCCCAATCCCCTGTGCTATCTTGTATATTGTTATGCGCTATCGTATTGTCATTGCTTTCAATACCTGTTTCCGCGTTAAGCAGAGCTATTCCCCACGACCCACATTCACTTATCTCATTTCTATTGATTGTGGTGTCCTCCGCGTTCAATACTTCTATCGCTCCCCAAGGGGTGCCACTTATTATATTATTAACAATGCTATTTCCAGTATTTATACCAGTGCCACCATCAGTCCAAGCTATGTCGAATAGAATCCCTGTCCTCTCAATATTTTCTATAACATTATTCGTTATCTCATTGTAGTTTGAGCCGCCGTTCATGTCCCAAAGAGATATCCCAACTCCTCCATCCCACCATGCTACGGTGCTTGCGATATCATGAATGTAGTTGTTACTGAACTTGTTATTGCTTCCTTCGAACCATATGCCAAAGTTCGTATCAGCAATCTCGAAGCCCTCGATTGTTACACCATCAGAGATAACATAGAAACCGTTTGTTGATCCTGTTGGCGTTGGGTTGACTTTGACTGATTTATCTGAATGACCGGCACCCTGCGCCTTTATTGTAAGAGATGTAAAACCAACTACATTGACACTCTCACTATAGGTTCCAGCATAAACATGAATCGTATCTCCAAGGTCTTTGTCTGCTGCATCTACAGCATCTTGAATGGTGGAGAAGTCTGCCGGGCCATCGTCGTCGACAGTCCATGTTGTTTGTGCTTTCACGGGCATTGCAATAGTTATTATGCCTGCCAGAAATAATGTTACTATCATTATTACCATTACCTTATTCATTTTTTCACTCTCCTTTGGTTATTGGTATCTTTATACAGCCCCACCTCAGCTGCTGAGAGAAGCGTATTCCTCTCATAGTTTGTAGCCCTAATGCCACATATGTGACACCTTAGGCATTAAGCAATATCACCTTAAATTATAAAAAATTATGCTAAAAATTTCTTGTACGTGGGCATTAGCATACTTCAAACCTGGGAACAAGGTACTAATCCTATAAGAGTAAGTCCTAGTGGTTGCAGTCGAAAAATACGCCCTCTATAGCACGCTAACACCATTAGGAACGGGCAGCGGTTTCTTACTGTGACTTTATGGCAGCGTCTATTATCGCTTGAGACAAATTTTCCTCCGACATTCCGGGGGATTCAATATTATATTCTTTGTAAAATTTTTGAATCTTATTTAATAATATGTCTCGATTCAATTTTTCGTCTATAAGTTCTGTTTCAAGTGTTTTCAAATATTGGGAAGGTATGAATGTAAAATCACCTGTCACCATAATGTCGACTATCTTATCATCAAATGTTTCAACAAGAATTCGTAAGAGGCCTCCCTTGGTTTTTTGTACAGTTTCGCCTATGAAGGATCTGCCTGAGATCTTTAGATGTCTTTTCTCTATGAGGTTTTGATGTTTATTACTTATTTGATTAAGCCATTCTGATTGTTTATATTTATTCTCTAGCGTTTTCACCATTTTTTTCTCTTCAGCAGATAGCCCCATATCAATTAATTCGATATCAAGTGTTGATGCGTAATTCTGTTTTAGAATCTTTTTCACATATTCTACTTTTGGCGGATTTGTGAGCTCTTGATTTATTGTGGTAAGTCTTTCTTGAAGAGATTTCGTTAATTTATCTCTGAATTTCTCGCTTGGGACTTTTAGGATATTGGTCATCTCTTTAAAGTTGAAATCAAATATTAGATTACCAGTCAGAATAATGGTTCCATCTATTTCTGTTGCTCCATTTCCACTTATTTTTTTACCGTTAACTTCGATATCATTGACTGGTTTATATTGTGCAGGTATACCGATGTCAACATAAGTTTTTGTAGGCGCTTCTAAGAATTTTTTAAAAACTCCTTCAATAGAGGTGGGAACTTTTGGATCTGATTTTGAAGCTATGATTTGATAGAATAATTGGTTTCTGTCAAGGTAGACAGCTCCTCCACCTAGGATTCGTCTAACTATCGGCAAGCCTCGTTTACTGCAATATTCAACATTAACTTCCGTATCGAGTTCTTGATGATAACCTAAACATACTAGAGGTTTTTTTGGACTGCAGAATATTATAGTATTTCTTGTCAAATGTTTATCTTTGCAGATCGCTATTGCATGATATAGTGCTTGGGTGGAGATGGGATCTATTTCACCTAGGTCAACAAATCGCCATTCACTTCCCAACAAAATTACACCTTTTACATTCAATATCCTATCTATAACATGTCTCTATACAGAGATGTAGATAGTATCTATACAGACATATCTATACTGAGGATGTTCGCTGCGTGCATTGAAGCCTCTGAGGTATGAACTCGCGCAAATTTTGTAACCTATTCTAGTACCGAAAACGGTGTGAATCCCGCCCGATCCATCAACTAGCGCGCTAGCTAGCTTACATTCTTGGCATACATTAAGAATATAAATAACTTCCAACATATTATATAACAGTGTTATAATTGATTTTGGAGGTGTGAAAAATTGAATGGAAAAGATTCAGGTTGGATTATCATTTTGATTATAGTTTTAGTCCTTGTTCTATTAGGACCACTGATGTTCATGGGAAGAATGTGGGGTCCAGGCATGATGGGCGGTTGGCATATGGGTCAAGGTATGATGGGATACGGTTATGGTTACGGATTCAATTGGATAGGAGCAGTATTAGGAGTAGTACTGTTTGTGATTTTCCTTGGACTCATAGTCTTTGGCGTGTATTACTTCATTGGTGGAGGACGCTTAAAATCCAGTGAAAGATCTTTGGACATTTTGAAAGAACGTTATGCCAAAGGAGAGATCAACAAGGAAGACTATGATAAGATGAAGAAAGAATTAAAGGAGGATTAAAAGTTGGAAAGAAATAGATTGATTGGACTATCACTGATAATAATAGGCATTCTAGGTTTAGCAGTAATATCAATCCAATTCTCACCAATGCAAGTAACGGATCAATTTATAACAACTACTTCAACACCCTACTGGACGCCTAGATCATATGAAACGTATCCTTCAATAGCTCCCAAAAACATTGATGAAGCTGTAGATATGGCAAGAGGTTACATCTCATCCACAGGATATCCAGACCTTGCTGTTAAGGAGATTATGGAGTTCCAATACAATTACTACTTCATTGCAGTGGAGAAGAGTACTGGTGTAGGTGCTTTTGAAGGGATAATAGAGAAGGAAGTAGGACTCAGTGGAATGGGTCAAATGATGGGATTAATACATCCTGAGCAGGGGCCGAATATGATGTGGAATACAAAGTATGGTCACATGACTGATTGGGATTCTTGGGGTGGCATGATGGGTAGAGGAATGCACGGTAGATGGGGAGACTATCAACAATACAGTGGAGTGCCAACAGCAGATATGCCAGTTACTTCAGAAGATGCTGTTCAAATAGCTCAAACATATCTTGAATCATATCTTCCCGGTGCAACTGTAGAGCATCCAGATACGTTCTATGGATACTATACAATACATGTACTCAAGGACGGTCAAGTATATGGTATGCTTAGCGTTAATGGATATACTGGTCAAGTATGGTATCATACATGGCATGGTGCCTTTATACAAATGAAAGAATTAACCTAATTTTTATGAACTTCCCGAACACATAAAACAAAAAACCATAATTCTATTTAATTAATCAAAACTTTTCTCTATTTTTGGTTAGCATATCAGAAGTGCTCGTCGTCGTCGGCATAGCTGGTTAGAGCAGTTAAAATCGAACTTAATATTATCCTGGTAAATTAGTGTGGAATTTCTTTACACGCATTAATTTAGCGCATGCTTGTTGGCTAGTTCAATGGATTCGCACTCAGTTGAGGGTGGATACCGCCCGGTCTACCAAAAAGCTTGTCTTAGATGTACGAAAATGAGGGGTTCAGGATTTTCTTTTCTGCATTCATTTGGGCATACGTTTGTAAAATTTTATGATACTTGTTTATTCGCAATCATACAAGAAAATTAAAGTGTATTATAGAGCAAGGGTCTAAAGATACGGACACAAATTATTATGCACTTGTCAGTTTATTGATGTAACATTGTTGATCGAAGAATATTCACTGTAGAATATTACTACTCGTCACACATCCAATTTATAGAAAATCAAATGTTAATAATTCCGATATAGATGGCTAATAACAACTCGTCCAACATTGAAACATTTCCAGAACTGAAGGCATGTAGTTATCATAAAATATTTGAGAAAAAACTGATAGAATCTGAGCAAAAATTTCAAAACTTGGTAGATCTCGCAGCTGTTCCTATAGCGATAACAAATTTTAGGGGACGACTAACCTATGTGAATGAAGCATTAGCTAATTTATTGGGATACACTGTAGACGAGATGATGGGTCAATCATTTAAAGAATTTATCCATCCGAAAGATAGAGGCCGAATAATGCGCCTTTTCTTTAACATTATCATCTTGCCAAGACAACCAAGAGTTCTAGAATTTAGGGCGGTAAAGAAGGATGGCAATATTGTTAACCTACTCTCTAAACCCACAAAACTAGTAATTAACAGGAAGATAATTGGTTTTCAAGCAATAATAATAGACATCACAGTCCAAAAAAAAACAGAGAAAGAACTAGAGAAATCAAAGGAAGAAAATGAACACACATCTACCTTTATTCATGAGATTCTCTCAAAAATGTCAGATTACGTCTTAATCATAGATGAAGACTATAATCTCAAATATCTAAACGATTCAGCCAAAAAAGCATATGGGAACTATATTGAAAAAAAATGTTACCAAATCCTCAGTAATCGGAGCAGTCCATGCCATAGATCAGGTATGCCCTGTGAAATAAATGAGATAATCCAAAAAGGAAAAACCTACTTTGAAGACATAAGACCTGTCATTGCAATAGATAGAATAACACATGTCCATGCTAAACCCTTTACAATGCCTGACGGAAAAAGAGCTGTCATCAGCGTTGCCAGAGATATTACTGAACAGAAATTAACAGAGAATGTCCTGAGAAAATCGGAAGAGAATCATAAAAGGACATTGACTTTCCTCGGCAACATCCTCCATAATATGTCAGATATTGTTTCAGTCATAGATGAAAATTACAAATTCTCATTTTTAAATGAAGCTGCAAAAAAACTATATGGTAATGTTGTCGGAGAAAAATGCTTCAAAATACTAAGAGATCTCAAAAAACCTTGCCACCAATCAAACATTAAATGTTATGTGCATGAGTTACTTGAAAAAGATACAACACACTTCTCTGACATACGTCAAGCTGGAGAAACTGGAAAAATACTACACATCCAAGCGACACCCATCATAGGTGTCAATAATAAGAAAAGCATATTATCTGTCTCCAGAGATGTTACGGAAGAAAGAAACTTAAAGGAGAAAATGGAAAGAACATTATCTCTATTAAATGCAACAATAGAATCGTCTCCCGATAGCATCCTTGTAGTCGACCAGAATCATAAGATAACAAATTATAATAAAAAATGGGTAGACACATTTGCCGTTCCCAAACAAATCATTTCTTCTTCAGACGACTGTCAGGTAATGGAGTTTCTAACAGGAAAAATAAAAGATCCAACTAATTTTGAAAAAAGAACTGCAGAGTTATTTTCTAATCCAGACCAAGAAAGTATGGATGTTTTTGAGTGGGATGATGGAAGAATTTTCGAACGTTATTCCAAACCTCAACGACTCAAAAACAAAACAATAGGAAGAGTCATCAGTATCCGAGACATTACTGAAAGAAAAATGGCAGAGAAGAATCTGCGTGATAGTGAAGAGTTTAATTCAAGTTTAATGGAAAATTCTCTCAATCCTATATTAGTCATTAATACAGATACTTCTATACGGTATGTTAATCCAGCACTGGAGAAACTGACTGAATATTCCAAGTTAGAGCTTATTGGAACAAAGCCTCCATTTCCCTGGTGGGATAAAGACGTCATCAAAGAGACTTCTACAAGATTAGAAGAGAATATGCAGCGTGGATTGACACATTATGAAGAAAATTTCAAAACAAAGAATGGTAAGAACTTCTGGGTTGAGATAAACGCCAAATCAATAATTAAAGATGGAGAGCTCAAACATTATTTGTCAATGTGGGTTGACATCACCCAACGTAAACTAATGGAGAATAAGCTTCGTGCTTATTCCGACCATTTAACTGAGTTGGTTGAAGAAAAATCCAGAGAATTAGCCATCTCAGAACGATTTCTCAAAACAACGATTGACAGTATTCCAGACCTCATGTATATTAAAGAAAGTAATCTGAAATATGTATTAGTCAATGATTCATACTCTAAATTTCAAGGTAAATTAAAGGAAGAAATCCTGAACGGAAGCGTCTATGATCTTTACCCTAAAGAGATGGCGGATATCTTCGAAAGTCAAGATAGGCAAGTATTCGAGAAAGGAATGTTCCTTCATACATCTGAAATTCCTTTAAAAGATTCAAATGGAACCATTCATCGAATATACACTATAAAAGCACCTTTAAAGGATTCAAATGGAAAGGTAACTCATCTTTTAGGAATCGGCAGAGACATAACACAACTCCAACAAGCAGAGGAACAGCTTGAAAGAATTTACAATCTATCCTTAGATATGATATGTGTCGCCGACTTAAACGGAAACTTTACCAAAGTAAATCCAGCATTTGAAGAGGTACTTGGATATACTCAGCAGGAACTTCTATCAAAACCATTTCTTGATTTCATTCATCCTGAAGATCAAAAATGGACAATACACATATTAAGCGATAAACTAGCAAAGGGTCTTGAAGTAATCGATTTTCAGAACCGCTACCGCTGTAAAAATGGGTCATACAAATGGCTATCATGGACAGCAAAACCAATTCCTGCAGAAGGAATTATGATTGCAGTAGCAAGAGACATTACCGAATATAAAAAACTGGAAATGTTAAAAGAACAAATAATCTCAACAACTACACATGAACTCAGAACACCACTTGTCTCTATTCTTGCTTATTTGAATCTCGCAATTTCAGGTAAGCTAGGAACACTAAACAAAAATCTTGAAAATGGATTACAAATAGTTAACAGAAATGCAAATCGTCTTCTAAATATAACAAATGATTTACTTGATATCAAAAGAATCGAGTCTGGAAAGCTTCAGCTTAATCTTGAGGTTTTAGACTTTCGAGAGATTGTTGAGAATAGCACTAGAGAAATTCAACCTTTAATTAGGGAAAAAGAACAGACTCTTCATGTAGAATACCCTGACAGTTCTTTATTAATTAAAGGAGATAAGGTAAGAATCAGTCAAGTGTTAATGAATCTGCTCGGTAACGCTAACAAGTTTACGCCAAAAAGAGGAACAATAACTCTTAGAGTCATTAAGACAAAAAAAGCTATCAAAGTCAAGATATCTGATACGGGGATTGGGATTAAAAAAGAAGATATCAAAAGAATCTTCACTCCCTTTGCAAACATTCAGAAGGCTAGTGAAATCAAAGGCACAGGATTAGGTCTAAGTGTAACTAAGGGTCTGGTGAGAGCACATGGAGGTACCATTAAAGCTGAATCTGATGGAGAGAATAAAGGAGCTACATTCACTTTTACGTTGTTAAGTGCTTCTAAATAATGAACGTATAACGATATCGATTCAAGATCATAAAACTTCATCGGCTTAAGCTTAAACATAAAACGAGTAGATAATCTAATCAAGAAGTTTTTTTCTATTTTCATGTGTGCTCACCAAGGTATACACAATTAAAATAATGAATTGCATAAGTAAAAAACAGTTTAGAAATAATTGGATCCATAAATCAGGATCCATATTAGCACAAGATAATAAAAAGTTACGATACAGCTAACTAGATGGTCTCCAAAAATTTTATAACTAAAATTAACGTTGTTACATAACAGTCAGTGACTGAATAGTTTCCTCGACCAGAACTTTTTAAAAGGCACCTTCATTTTTACTGGTCTCAGACACTGACTTATCTTTCTTCTAAATATCCATCTTAATTTTATCCTAACTTACTTCAGAAAGGAATTTATCAACAGCGGATGTAACAAGCACACGCTAACATTAACGGAATTAACTACATTGGTATGAACAATCTATCTTATCAAAAGACGTAAAGACTAATTCGTTTCCAGTAAATCATATGGCACGGTTGAAGTCGAAAAATGCGCAACCTCCAGCGTGATAAGACCCATTACTCAACAATCATAAGGTAATGGTTGGAAACAAGTTTACTGTTAATATTAACAGTATTAACATGTTAATAGTCATAATTTTTTGAATGTATTTTTTTATTAATATTATTATTAATATTTAGATGTTAATATCTTAATATTATTATTAATAGGGAGCGCTAGGTACACATAAAATAAAAAACTCATGTTTGTGTTCAATTATTTTCTAATACTTCGTCTTTTTTTAAATAGCTTCCAGCACATTCAAACTATTCGCCTTGCTTAATTCTTTTTGAAAAGGGTTTATTCTATATTGTTTTGCATGTTCCACTGTTGAGGATTCTGTGTTCCAGCCGATAATTACATTCTCGACATAAGTAGATGTCATTACCCATGTTGTTGACTTTTGAGGATCCGCATTTTGGACATTTTATTTCATTGTGGCAGTTATGACAGTAATGTCCTTGTGAAGGAAACCAATCCAAAAGTGTTTAAACCAGCAGTTTAATTGTTCTGTAATATTTTTTTCTATCATTTCCTGTTGTGCGCTCTCAAGTAAGAACTTCTGAGCTATAAAGAAAAATTGTTAGAAAATATTTTCTATATTTCTTTTAACCAGAATTTACTCCGTGGATAACTTGTTATTTTTTCTTGTATGGCTGCTTTGATGAATTTTTCCACGGCAGCAATAACAAATTCTTCCCTATCATTGTAATCATTGTTTTCTTTGATTACCTTATCTATCTCTTCAATCATTGATTCAGGAAGAAAGATTACTTCTTGCTCATTTTCTTTTATGATTTCGGTGGCACTAACTATTCGTTTCATTACAATCAGATCCTTGAATTTCGCGTCGATCGTAAATCATCATAATTAAACTCTATTACAATGTTGAATCATCAATGATACACTTGTGTTACAGCTATGATTTTGATAAAATATCCAAGATCGATCGCATCTATCCTCAGAAATTATTGGATTAACTAGATAACGAGCTAGCCAAATATTTTATTGGTACCTCTTCTTGTCAGCAGTAAACTCAGTGTAACTATAATGCCAATTAGAAATTGTATTCCGGTATTGAATTCTGGGATAGGAACCCCTACGCCTACCTTTATTAAATCACTTCTGATGAACTGTTCTTCGGGAGTATTTCCCCATTTTTCTGCATAAATATCGTATACTTTTGATTCTGTTAATGTGATAGTGGCTTTTCCCTCCGAATCAGTCACATAATCATCATTGACGTGAACTGTTGCTCCTTCCAGCGGGATCCATTCGCCATCTGTATTATTCAGATATTTCACAGTTATTGTGAAAGCTTCGTTTATCGCAACTTCTATACGGTCAGCTTCAATTTTTAACGGTCTGACTCCCTGAGTTCCCCAATATATCAGCACATTATCTGCAGCTTGGATAATGTATTTGTCCATAGCAGCATTTCCTGGGGCGTAGTTGACCAGATATAACCATCCATAGAGGCCTTGTGCTTTGTGATCTGAAATTGATTCGACATAAAATCCAACATCCGGATACCATTGGTCTGAGACCTGATAATTGAATCCACCTAATTCAGATGCTCTATGAAGAATCGAGAGGATATTGTTGCCTTCAAGTTGGTACGTTTGTCCACTATTGTAGGATTGGATTGTTACCAAATCTGGAATATCTATCCATCCTCTCCAGACTGTCTCGTCTGCATCTTCTATTCTAACGTAAACTTGTTCAGACATTTCTGTTGATGTTATTGGATATTTTTTGCCAAGCAATGCTGGTATAGTATAAGAGGTTATCCATGCACTGCCTTCTTGACCTGTTATCCAGCTGAAGGAACCGTCTGGATTCTGTAGACTGAGTAGATGATCGACGGGGCTAACATCATCTCTTACCCATTCTTGATCGCTCGGATTAATGTTTGCTGCCACCAATGCCATTATGCCCCATGAATCGGAGGCTGCATTAGGGTCTCCCATGAAGGAGAATCCTCCAGTCTCAGATAGCTGATCTTCCAAGTATTGTAAACCATTCAATATTGTCGTTGACTGTTTGTTTTCTCCAGCCGCTATCAGAGCCATTATGGCTGTGGCAGTATTGTCTACGTCACTTTCTCCATCTGTCCAACTCCATCCGCCATCACTATTTTGATGACTTTTAATGAAATTCGCCGAGTCTTGTATGTGGGATGATCCCGCATCTACTTTAGCTGAGATTAAAGCTAGTATTGCCCAGAAATCATCATTATACATAGACTCATCTCCAAATTGTTTATTGACTATTTTATTTTCCAGTATGGCGATGTAATCGAATCCGTTAATATTTCTGGGATTCCTGTTTGCTGCGGTCATGGCTAGAATGAATCTGGAGATGTCAGTTACTTTCTCTTCGTCGAGACTGTTTCTATTGTTTATGAGATAGTCAACTATTGAGTTCTCGTTTTTCTTCCATTCGTTTGGATCCTGTCCAGCCGATGCTACTGCCATTGTTGTCCATGCGCTGACGCTGAATCCGCCTATACTGCCATCAGACTGTTGCTTATTCCTGAGATATTGAAGTGCATTTACTATCTCGGAATCACTGACGCTGAGAGGGAAATTATGTTGATTGCTTGGGGTGTAGGTGTGTTGGATTGTGGTAGGGATCTTTATGCCGGTCTCAATGATTGTGTCTTCTACTGTAGATCCTTTAATGTAAAGTTCAATCTGAAGGTTGACTTTCTGTTGATTCTTTGATGGGTCGTAGGTGATTTTCACCTGTTTGTTGTTATTTGGATTAAGTTCAAACATGTTGGCATCGAAAGTAAAGAACTTCGCATATTCTGCTGCAAAATAGAGTTGATATAAAGTTCGGACGTTACCAGTGTTTATGATCCAGATAGTTTTCGAGATCTTACTATCAGATGTTGCGTTGAAACTTAGCTCTGATGGGTTTACACCTATACCGACAGCATATGTATTAGCTAAATGAGGTAGGGAAGCTGATAGAGCTATCAATAATAGTAGAATGAGTTTTGAGACTGTTTTGGTGTTGAACATCTTTTTCTAAACTCGATTTTGAAGTCCGTCATTGTGGTTCCAGCCAGAATGTTATTCGGCCTTGATTAACTCCAGGAACAACTGGATAGTTCATTGGAACTTTTAGTCTAACATTGTCAGTTATGCTACCAGGTTGATTTCCATTATGTCCACTAATTGATGCTCTATAGTCTTGCCATTTGATCCAGTTTTTAGTTTGGCTGTTATAGATTTGTAAGCAGTCCTGGAATACCTTGCTATCTACATCTGTTACAGTTACTGTGACTTTTGCGTCGAGAGATCCTTTATTGTTGAGCTGCAGCTGGATCGATTGACTTGTCATGTTAGGGCCTAAGGTACCAAAATCGATGTAGCTGGGAGTTACTTCAAGTGATAGTGATGGAATGATCTCTACCTCAAGGTTAGAGTCATCATCGCTACTTGAACCTACAGTAACTTGTATTACTTCACTTCGGATGAATGAAGTCTTTTCAGCATAGATGTCATAGGTTCCACTATTCGATAATGTTATGGTTACTTGACCGCTTGAGTCTGTTAGATAGTTTGAGTCAGCGTATACTGTTACATCTTTTAATGGAAGCCAAGCTCCTGATTCGTCTGTGGGATCAAGATAGGTAACAGATGCTGTAAACGCTTCACCTGGATTAATATTGGTTCTATCTGTTGATATCCGCAGTACTTTGTCTTCCCAGCCTCCATAATACCATAAAATACTGTAATGGGGTGGTGATGGTGTGGTGGCTTCATTTAGTATGAAACCGTCAGCACTGTATGCTCCTGTTGTATAGTCGTTTACTCTAAATAACCATCCATTCATTCCGGATGATGCTTCACCGTTAATTTCAGTGACATAAGCTAACCCATATGTATAGTCCACGGTATAGTCGAAACCAGCAATTCTTGATGCTGTATCAAGGGCTCCTATGATTGTTGGTTTACTATAGTAATGGATTGTTCCTGGATTCGGTGTTGATTCAATGATTTCAGAGGATGTTACAAAAACTGTACCATTCCATAATGTTGCTGATTGACCTTCAAGACGAATATCTACTCTTGCTCCTTTGGTTGTAGGGTATGGCTTCCCAAGCATAGCAGGTATCGCATAGGAGGTTGTCCATGCGCTTGGAGCAGGATTATAATCATTAAATGAGCCATCTGGATTTTGGAAAGATAACAGGTCATCGAGTGGCGTATTACCGTTTCTTATCCAAACTGTGCCTGTGGGATCTTGACCTGCCGCGATTATAGCTTGAATAGCCCAAGCGTCAGTCTCTGCACTTGTTCCAAAACCCCATGAATCAAATCCGCCAGAGTCTGTCTGTTTAGATTTAATGTATGATAGCGCATTAGTGATGTGGATCGATGTTTCAGGTTCGTCAGCAGCTATTAACGCCATTATCGCTGCAGCTGTACTATCAACGTCACTATCAGATCCTACACCCCAGCTCCATCCATGATCATTAGGATTCTGGTTTGTCTTTATGAATGTCACAGTATTCTGGATTTTATTATCATCTTCACTTATTCCGGCGGAAATTAGAGCCATGACAGCCCAATAATCATCATTAAGCAGAGCTGGATCTTCAAACTGTGAACCATCATAAAATGATTCGAGGGTGGATACCAAGTCAATATTATTGATGTCTGTTGGATCTTCTCCAGCCGCAACCATAGACAGAATGAATCTGCTATAATCGTTGGACGAGGATAATGTAGCTGCATTATTTTTTAGGTATTGAACTATTGAAACTCCACCGTTAGTCCAATCATTTGGATCTTCCTCTGAAGCTGTAATAGCCATGACTGCCCAAGATGAAACTGCCAGGGAACCTATTGCTCCATTTGATCCCTGTCTAGATCTCAACCATAGAAGAGCTTGATCTACTTGTATATCGTTTGAAGAATAAGGATAGGCGTAGACATGTGATATTGCAATCAGACTTGTTATCAAAAACAACGCATACACTTTATTCACATAAACCACTTTGCTTAAGAGAAGCTTAAAATCTATATATATGAATTAGCACACATATGTTATCCATATGGATAACATTGATTTCTAAAATGCTTAGAATACAAAAACCAGAAAGTCAAATCTTGACTAAAATTTTCTTCGACAAAAACATAATACAGGAAAAACTTTACCGCCCCTAAATAGCGCGGGCTCCACAACAATTACAATAAGAAATTACGATCACTCTAGTTCGAGGGTTCAAACCTTCCGAGGCTCGAACCTCCACCAATTTTAAAACCAATTCTAGCACAGATAACGCTCTGTAACCCCGCGGGCCCGCCATTTATAAGGTTCAGATACCCTTATTTTCAGTGCGCACGCTATGCCTGAAAATAGTTTAGTGCAAGTAGTTTTGCATAATTATAAACTACTTTTAGTTATATTTTTTTACTGCATATTTCGTTGCCATCAGTTAGGAATGGTGTCACCACCAGCTAGCTAAAAAGTGCGCACTTACGAATCACAGTAAATCATTTTAAATATCTTGGAGAAGGTGTACTAGGTGTTTCTAGTTCAAAATTGCATAATTCACCTTTTTCAAAGGCCTTATCAATTGTTGATTCAGCTATAGATATGGTAATTTCACCAATTCTACGGAGAATTAGAATTATTTGTCTCAATTCTCCAAATCCATAGTAGATTTTTTCAAGATACAATTTTTCGATTATCTCATAGGCTTCAGCGTCTAAGACATCTTTGAAATGATTTATAGCATTATTTGCTAGTTGAATGTCATAAGTGAATTGACTTTTCATCGCTTCGTCACAAATTTTTTTTATTTTTTCATAGTATTCAGTTATCCATTTTTTTGTCTCACCATTGATTGTTACTCCGCTGTCTTCTATTTTGCCAACATCTTTAGCTATTCTAAATGTCCAATCTGCATTCCTTTCTAAAATATTTGCAACGGCAAGCATATTCATTATATCGCTTACATCAACTATTCCGATCATCTTTGCTATCTTATAATTTGACTGAGCTTGATTTAGAAGTCTTAGAATGAGAGCGTACATCATATTGGCGTTACGCTCTCTTCGTTGGGCTTCCTTAGCTAACTCAAGATTTGAATTAGTCAATGCTTCGATGGCTTCATCACCCATAGTTAAGAAGAGAGAATACAGCCGACGGATTGCAAGATCGATAGGGAACATTGAAGCATTTATTGAGCATTGAAGGGTCATACTTGAGGATGTTTCCTCAACGATGCTTAACCCCATCAATGAGAGTTCTGCATTGCGAATTGCCTCAATATTATCCTTTCCTATTCTTTTGGATGACGCGATATTGATTATATCATAACCCTTTATGTAGGAAGCTACAATCATTCTCAAAAGCAAATCCTTTGCATTGCAAAGATCAGCGTTTATGGTGCAGCTTTTCGGTGTTTCCATCTGTGAAACCATTGAATCTGGCATTATCCTAAGTGAACCATCTTTTTCAGTTGCAATAACTAAATAATCTCCTTTTTTCAATCCAGTTTTTTGAATCCAATTGATCGGCAAAGAAACTGTTAGAGATGACTTGCCTAGACGCATGATTCTACGTTTCTCCATGGATATCTCCTTACTTTCATAGTATATGTTAGTATATACTATATATGTATAATATATATTAAAGCTTTTTTATATATATGTAACGGAAGAAAAATGATAGAGAGAAAAATCAAACAGTTTCAACTAATACAGATTTTGGGTCCAAGAACCGAAGCTGGCATCCCACTTACTTGTCTAGGAAACCGGAACACCACCAGACCTGCCCCGCAATATGTGCACTGTCCTAGATGTGGGTATGATCAAGTAGAGATTTGGAGCGATGAAAACAAGGCAAATTGCGACAAATGTGGCATAATCATACTGAAAGATCATGCAATTCATTCCTTAGAAAAGGGAATCATTGAAAAACACATAATTAACCAGAAGAGGGGAAAATGAATGTCTTCTGCTTACGTTTTCATTAATGCAGAAAAGGGATGTGAGAATAGTGTTCTTCAAAATCTCAATAGTTCGAGCGTAGGAGAAGCTCATCTAGTTTTCGGAGTATTCGACATAATCGTTAAGGTGAATGCTGAATCATCCGCTCAACTAAAAGAAATTATTTCGAGAAAAATTCGTAGGCTCGATAGAGTTAATTCAACTTTGACGTTGATGGTGAAGGAAAGTTAGAGAAATGGCGTCGAATCCAAATTTGATCACCTTTTCTAGAATTTGTATGTTGTGTATGTATAACTGCATCTTTAAAAATAGAAAAAAGACAATTTTTGAAGTTGTACGAACGCTTCTACTTTTTACGCTGATTTTGACACTAATACCTTCACCAACCTTTACATTAGCTGAGGAACCTGCTACTTATGGTACAGAGACCTATGGCACTGCGATACCATCTTCTCTTCAGAGAAATCTAGATGCTTGGGGTAAAGGATCCTTCTGTGCAGGTTGCCATAACATGCCTTACCCCCTTCCTCCTGAAGAATTGCAGATGAAAACTACTTTAATTCCAGTTGGGTCAACAAAGATGGAGCAGGGAATTAAAAGACTTACCCATGATTCAGGAGTAGATGTCGGTGCTTTCTACAGTCCAAGAGGAGATAGGATAGCTTGGGTTACAGATAGGCTTGGAAATTGGACAATCTGGAGCATGAACCCTGATGGAACCGATAAGAAACCGTTAACTCTGAATGATGTAATAAGTGGTTGGCCTTCTTGGAGTCCTGATGGAAAAGAATTGACATTTTGGTCTTGGAATATACGTACAGGAACCTGTGACATCTGGAAGATGAAAGCTGATGGCAGCGCAAAAGTCAAACTCACTACTGACGGTAGCTTCAAGGGACATCCTATGTGGAGTCCAAGAGGCGATAGAATAGCCTATACATCTAGCTTGACAGGAAACTTAGAAGTATATGTAATAAACATTGATGGAACGCAGAATAGACAGATAACAGCAGGGCACACTTCCCAAAGATTTATTGAAACACGAGTCACTTGGCATACTGATGGAAAAAGACTATACTCTCAGGTATGTACTTTCCCCGTCCCGCCCAAGACACATACTATCATACCCGGAGATGTGGCCTTTGTTGAAATCTTCATGGTTAACGTAGATACTGGTGAAGAAGTAAATCTTACACCAAAACTTCATGAGAACATCCGCAGTGTCAGTCCAGATGGGGGGAAGCTAGCTTGTATATCTATGCGATCAAAAAATTATGGTTTATGGGTGATGAATGCTGATGGATCCAGTCAAATAAGATTAACTTGGGATGGTTTCGGTGATAGAGCACCAGAATTCAGTCCTGACGGAAAGAAAATTGTTTATTGGTCTTTGGCTCATGGACAAGCCGACATATGGATGATAAATGCCGATGGAAGCGAAAAGAAAAGATTCACGACCAGCTCATACCAGGATGTTTATCCATCTTGGAGTCCAGATGGAAAGAAAGTAATATTTGAATCGGATAGAGCCGGAAACTTCGATATATGGCAACTGTCACTCGATGAGTTAATAGATGTAGAAATCGGTTTTGAAAGATGTGCAAGTCCTGGTTGTGAGGCACAAGCTCAACTCAGTATAAGAATTGGAAATAACAGCAATGCCGTAAGCATAGAGAAGATAGTGTTCCAACCAGATTGGTGTAAAGAAGGCGATTACATTGATTGTTCAGATTCTCTTCCACAAATAATAACCACTTCAGATGGCATTTTTCAAATGAAACTTGATATAGAAATACCTGAGGATACTGAACTTGAATACCACTTCTATGACTTGAAAATTGAGTATTCAAATGTGACAGAGAGAGTCTCTGATGCAAAGAGATGTTATGAATGTTCTGGTGGTGACTTGGAGATTACGATTTCGGACCGTGCGGAATGCGAAAGGCTACAAATGGTCCTCAACGAAGAACTAAGTCAAATCCACGAAGAAGAAATCACCAAGTCTATCGCACAAGGCAAATTCTCTGCTGAAATGGTTGAGCCTCTGATGGGTTATCTAGAATTTCTTCTAGAACCTGAGACTGACTATTTCCTCGAAGCAAATGACGAGTTTTATCAAGCCAATTCGCTATACCTAAAAGGGAATTATGAAGAAGCATTACCTCATTTTAAAAAAGCAAAAACAATTCTAAATAATCATGAAATAACAAGGTCAAATGAGCAGTTTCCAGTTAATCCACTAGTTTTGTCCACTCTCACCACAGTTCTAGTTGCTGCGCTGGCAATAATCCTAACTCTACATTCCCAAAGGAAGAAGAAAGAATTCTTTTCCATAACATCTTAAATGGTTGCGTTCAGCCTTGTCTGTACCGAAACTCAACAAAATCTTCAACCCAAGAAGCATTGCAATCATAGGGGCGAGTGATGAGGAAGGCTCTATTGGATATACACTAACGAAAAATCTTATAGAATCAGAATTCAAAGGTAAGACATTTCCGGTTAATATCAATAAACAAGAGATTCTTGGCCTAAAAGTATACACGACCGTTGAAAAAATTCCAGAAGCAGTTGATCTGGCTATAATAGCTACCCCTGCCAAAACAATTCCAAATATAGTAGAACAATGTGGTAAGGCAGGAATAAGAGGAATCATTATCGTATCTGCTGGCTTCAAAGAGATCGGAGAAGAAGGCAAAGTGCTAGAAGATAAGATTTTGGAGATAAAGAAAAAATGGAATCTTCGTATTATCGGACCTAATTGTTTGGGGGTTATACAAACAAGCATTGGGCTCAATGCAACATTCACAAACAAGATGCCAAAACAGGGCAACATAGCATTTATCTCTCAAAGTGGTGCACTCGGAGCAGCAATCCTTGATTGGGCTATCCATGAGGGTGTAGGTTTTAGCTATTTTGTATCAGTAGGATCGATGATCGATGTTGACTTTGGAGATCTAATAGACTATTTCGGCACTGATCCAAAAACGACCAGTATACTGATGTATATTGAAGGGATTACCGATGCTAGAAAATTCATGAGTGCCGCAAGACACTTCGCAAGAACAAAACCAATAATAGTTGTGAAAGGTGGGAAATTTAATGAAAGTGCCAAGGCGGCTGCCTCTCATACAGGTTCTCTCACAGGAGAGGATATGATTTACGATGCAGCATTCAAACGTGCAGGCATAGTGAGAGTGGAGGAAATAGCCGATCTATTCAACATCGCCGAAGTTTTAGCCATGCAAAGACTTCCTAAAGGCCCAAAACTGGCTATCGTCACGAACGCCGGCGGACCAGGAATAATAGCAGCAGATGCATTAATCGCTAGAAGAGGTAAACTGGCAAAAATCAGCCAGGAAACAATGGGAAAACTCAACGAAATCCTACCATACTATTGGAGCAAAGGTAACCCTATCGACATTCTAGGAGATGCTGACGCCAACAGATACAATTCAGCAATACAGTCATGCATTAAAGATGACAATATCGATGGTCTACTGATAATTTACACACCGCAGGGTATGGCAAAACCTATTGAAGTTGCAGAGACGCTTGTGAAACTCTGCAAAAGGGAAGGTGCTCAATGCCCTAAGACCATTTTAACTTCTTTCATGGGTTATAAAGAAGTTGAAGAAGCAAATAATATTCTCATCAAAAATGGGATCCCAATCTACTCGACACCTGAGCAGGCAATTGCATCGTATATGTACATGTACCAATACAAACGAAATCTAGAGCTTCTATATGAAACACCTGAAGAGTTACCTGTAAGTAGTGTTCCGCCTAAACGCCCACTCAATGTGATCATGAGGAAAGCTGCAAAAGAAAACCGAGAAGTATTGACTGAATCCGAAGCAAAAAAATTCCTAGAATATTACAATATTCCCGTCGTCAAAACACTGGTTGCAAGAAATATAGACGAAGCAGCAATGTATGCATCAAAAATTGGTTATCCAGTGGTCATGAAAATCATCTCACCACAAATTATCCATAAGACTGATACTCAAGGAGTAATACTTGACATAACATCGGAAAAAGATTTGAAGGCAGCATACAATGAAATTATGAATAATACAAGAAAATTCAATCCAAAAGCAGACATTCAAGGCGTTACAATTCAACCCATGATAAAAAAGCATGGATATGAGGTAATGCTCGGAGCGAAGTCTGACCCACTTTTTGGTCCTGTCATTCTGTTCGGGATGGGTGGAGCTTGCGTCGAAATATTCAGAGACATCGCCATTGGCCTCACACCATTAAATCAAACTTTAACCAAGAGACTTATGGAAGAGACCAATTGCTACAGAATTCTGAAAGGTCATAGGAATGCGCCACCAGCCAATATTACACTTCTCGAAGAATTAATGATCAGATTTTCACAAATGCTAGTAGACTTTCCGCAGATAAAAGAAGTTGATATTAATCCTGTATTCATAAATGAAAAGAAAGCTCTTGCTCTCGATGCACGCATTATAATTAACAACGTAAATGGATTCGCCTGGGCACAGAGTGAACGTTACAAGCATCTAGTAATTTGCCCATACCCCAAAAAATATGAATCGCTTTGGACTCTTCGCGACGGTACAACAATTCTGTTAAGACCAATCAGACCTGAAGATGAAAATCTTTGGTTAGATATGTTTCATCATTTCTCAGAAAAATCAATCAGATATAGATTCTTTGGAAAAATAAAAGATGTCCCTCATGACGTTAGAACTCGATACTGTAATATTGACTATGATAGAGAATTGGCAATAGTGGCAGAGTTAAACGAGGCGGGACATAAACAAATTATCGGCGTCGTTAGACTGATCATTGAATCCGATAGAAAGACTGGCGAAATAGCCTTCATAGTATCAGACATCTGGCAGAGATTAGGTTTAGGTTCTAAAATGGTTGATTACATGATTGAAATATGCAAGGATAAAAATCTCGAAACAATCTATGCAGTAATGCGGACAGATAACCCGCAAGCAATTCATCTCTTGAAAAAGATGGATTTCAAACTTGAATTCATAGGTGATGGAACAATCAAAGCCATCCTTGATCTAGAAAAAGAACAAGAAGAAAACACAATAATACAGGGAAAAAATCAAACTGACAAAATTTCATCTGAACTCAAATCTTCAAGGTTAATTGAATTGCCATCAATTAGTTCAAGGTGATTAGAGAAATACTACTATAATGCGTAAACTATACTTCCATGGTGATCTCTATTAATATGATTGTAGGGTCGTTTCAGATTAGGGTGAAATAAGTGAGTTGGATAATTGTCTGTGAAGTCATTGGAGCCGTTTTCTCATTTCCCGCTATCGTTTTTTCAGTCTATATAATAACAAAAACTAAGAGAGGAGCCTCTGTATGGACTTATTTGGGAATAACCTCATTCTGCATGTTCTTCTCAATGTTACTAGGTGTCTTTGGACTTGTATTCCCAGTTGATCAGACAATCCAGCGTATACAACAATACATGTTTCTTCTTGCTGGTGCCGTAGCATTTGCTCTGGCTGGAATAAAACTGCACGAAATATTTGAATATAAAGAATAGTGAGATGTAGACCATATGATCTCGATTGAACCACTTTTAGATGCAATTATTGCTTCATGCTTTCTTTTTGGAGCAACTTTCTACCTAATGGTAGCATATAGTGAGGGGGGCGGTCTTGCATGGAAACTATTCGGCGCCACCGGGACAATATGGTTTTCAATATTATTCATAAAACTCGTCAATAACATGGTTGGATGGCCATGGATTACAGGAATAGTGAGATCAGTTATCGCTCTGAGCCTAGGACTTTATCTATGCGGTTTATTTGTCCTGGCAAGAATGTTAAGATAGTTTTGCCCCAGGAGGATAGCGCGCGCTAAGATCACTATATTGATTTAAAGCGATTATCATATGATGCGATCTTCACAGCTTTGAGAGCGCTTTTATCTTTATCTTTAATTTCTAACATTATATCAAAATCAAAAGGTTTTGTTTCCTTGAGAAATTTCATGAAATTTTGTAAATCTAACGTAATCCCATGTTTACCTTGCCTGTTATTCTCATGTTGAACACTATAATCAATCATCGGTATACCATCGTCCTCTTTCCACGTTTGAGAAACTGAAATGAGAACTTGGTTAATTGTTTCGTTATAATTATTAAGAAGATGATGAAAAACATCAAATAGAACAGGGATTCCAATTTTTTCATTTATTTTGAGGCAATCCTTTACTGAATATAATCTTTCATCATTCTCTATGACGAGTCGTCTTTTCAATTTTTTATCTAGTTCATTATATCTTTGGATGAATCTTGAAATGCTCCTCTCTTTGTTTCCATAGACTCCACCGACGTGAATTTGTATTTTCGCGGAACTATCTAACGACATCAAGTCCATTACTTCATTATGATAGTAAAGTTCCATTATACTTCTTTCGAATATTTTTGAATCTAAAGGATTTATCAGAGTGAATTGATCTGGATGCATTGATATCCTAATATCATGGTTATTAATGAAATCACCAATTTGTTGAAATTTTTCCTTAAAATGATCTTGCCAATTAAATTGGCAGATTGGGTGAGAGGCAAAAGGAACCAGATCGGAAGTCATACGAAAAAAAAGAATATTGTGTTTTAAGTTGAACCTTAAGACCTTATCCAAACAATCTAGATTATTCTCTACTCTTTCTATGAGTCTTTCTTCTGAATAAGATTTTAAACGAAAGGTACGATTTCCTTTACAGTTTAAACTCAAATTAATACATGGATAGCCTATCTTCATAAGTAAGCCTCGGTGATGTTTTCCCGCTTAGTTGGATTCATTTACATGGAATAATGAAGACTTTACATAACAGCGTTATATTTATATTTATCAGTCCGACTCTACTGAAATCTATAACTGAACTTAAGATGCGGTGATATATTGCCAAAACATGCAGGACATGAAACACATCTTTGTAAAATGGTAGTCGGAGATATGGAAGATATAGAAAAGATTAAGCCACTCGTGAATAGTCCGAAATACTTCTGTAGTGCATGTGGAAGAGTTGCAAATAGTTCAGAAAATCTTTGCGCGCCAAATAGTCTTTAGTATCTTCCATTAATTCATCCGTTTTTTTAGGAATTCATTTTTTTATAAAAATTCAATAATTGAGGTAAGAGTTTATACACCGAATTTTCGATAGTTATCATTTATTTGGGATAACCCACAATATTAGAGTGGGGGACCTCTTTGTATGTGATAGTTGATTAGTATAAACAATAAAACAGCTTATAATTAGATTTAATCTTCTTATCATTCGGTTGTGGTACTCCTTGAAGCTCGGTTTTATAGGATTAGGAACAATGGGGGCGCCAATGGCTATCAATTTAGTAAAAGCTGGTTTTGAACTCAAGGTATTTGATATAGAACCAGATTCTGATAGGGTACAGAGGGTTGTAAAGCAAGGGGCAAAACTTTGCAACAAGCCTAGTGATGTATCTATAGATACTAAATTTGTACTTCTCTCTCTTCCAACCCAAGCCGTTTCAGAAGAAGTAACACTAGGAAAGGGAGGCATTATTCAGACAGCTGCACCAGGAAGTGTCATAATCGAACTCAGCACAGTATCTCCAGCAACTATCAAGAAACTTGATGCAGCAGCCAAATCTCGAGGAATTGAAGTACTCGATGCTCCTATTTCAGGTGGTAGAACAGGTGCTGAGGCAGCTACATTAACAATAATGGTAGGTGGCAGAAGAGAGACATTCGAAAAATGCAGACCAACCTTAGAAAGTATTGGTAAAACGGTCTACTATGTTGGCGAAATAGGGTCAGGAGAAATTGTTAAACTTCTGAATAATATGTTAGTGCTAACCGACTTGATAGCAGCTAGATCTATACTCGAAATAGCTGTTAAGGCTGGAATAGATCCAAAACTAGTACATGACATTATTAATGTGAGCACTGGTCAGAGTTGGGTTTGGACGAATTGGGTTCCAACAATTCTAACTAGGAAGACTGTAGGTTCAACACCAGATATATTCAAGAAAGATGTGACGATGGCTCTAGAAATGGCAGAGAACTTAAAACTTTATCCTGAAACGATAATAGCAGCTTTAAACTTCTTAAGAACTCATACCAAAAACCAACAGGGAACAAAGGACATATCCACTATGTTTGAATTTTTATCATAATCGACTTGAAGCATGTTCACGTTCGAGCGCGCCTGCTATATTGAGAATTTTCTTATATTCACAGAACACTTACTTAATGTTGATATCTCATGAAAGGTGCAATAGTATTTTTAGTATTTTTCGTAGCAATGACAGCATTGACACTAATTTACGCTGATCTACCTCCCGGAAGACAGATTTACGAAATGCTTGATGTACCTGAGACTGACTACCCAGTTGGAGGTATACCCGCGACTGTCTTGATAATATCTTTATTCAATGGTATTGTTTATGGTATCATTGCATGGGTGATTTACTCGATAGCAATGGCAGCAAAACGTAGAAGAAACGAATCAAAGAATGAAGTCACATCAACAGAACAAAAAAAATTCTGTATCAACTGCGGGGCTGAAATACCTGAATCAACCACCTACTGTGGAAAATGTGGTGTCAGCCAGTAAACTCTCTTTTGTACAACTAAAAAACATCACGTGTGCTCATGACGGCTTTGTAGATTAATAGTCGTCATCCTCAATATTTGATGGTAAAGTATAGCAGAATTGATAATGCTACACATGCGAACAAGTCTGGCAACATTGCAAATGGTCCAAGACCAAAAGCGCGAAAACCAAAAAGCCAATGTATCAATGGATTTGATGAAAGTGCGTACAGAAGGAGAGTCATTGAGAATATTAATAATCCAACTGTAAACTCTGACTTTGTCTTTCTATATATATCGATATATCCAATCAATAAGAAAATCAACAGCATGACATTAATAGAAGAGATTACTGTTTTGACCGTATAAAATAGCTCTATATCTCCAGGAGTTGGACGACTTGGTCTTAGACCCATAAATTCAGCTCGCGGATGTGAATTGGGTATCCTAATTGGGTATTCTATGGTCCAAAATATCACAAGTAAGACCACTATTGATAATACTACCAGCATCAGTGTCAGTTTTAGATTCTTGTTCATATCATATTTCACCTGTTTTTCTCCCTTTTTTCTTTTTTTCCAATTTTCTCCATAATTTCTTCAAAAACTGCATAATTTTCTTCCATTTGTGGAGACAAAAAGTATGTGGTACCATACCGGTCTCCAGCTGTAGTAATTATCTTATTCTTCTCTAGAATTTCTAAGTGATGCCTTATAGTTCTATAATCTTTTTTGAGTAAAGTTGCTAATTGGTTAGCATTTTGTGGAGTTTCTTTAAGCACTTGAATAATTTCTGCGCGAGTTACCCCACCTCTAGTCCCTGCAATCAACCATCCTAATACGTATTTTGAAGGTTGAATGATTGCAGACATTGGCACCACTAAAAATATCTCAGTTGAGAATACTGTAGAATTAATGGATAAATAATAAAGATGTTTCTCCAAATTGATTTGATTTTGGTAAGAAAATATTAGCTCATATTATGAATTTGAAAATATTTTCTTGATAACCTATCTATTCTTATATCTTGGTAAGATTTGGGATAGATTTGGGTAAAATTATGATAAATTGTTTAATAGATATTTGATAAATCTTGAAAAATGGTATAATAATCTAAAGGAACTCATTAAGCCATACAATGATGGAGGTGACTAAAACGAATAAAAACATTGGATTAATCTTGGTATCGGTACTAGTCGTGTCAGCAATTTCTGGTGGTATTATCTTAACCACATATGCATCTGATGATGAAGGAATCGGACGTTTTAATCGAGGTCCATGCAATTTCGGCGACTTATCAGACGTACAGCGAGAGGAAATTAAAGATATGGTACAGGATATGCATGAAAATGGTGCCAGCAAAGAAGAGATCAAGGCTGCAGTGGAATTAAAGCTAACGGAATGGGGAATAGAAGTTCAAGAATTTGAAGGCAAATTTAAGAAAGGTGTCAAAGGTCGCCACCCACCTTTTCTGAATGATCTTACAGAGGAACAGCGAGAGGAAATTAAAGATATGGTACAGGATATGCATGAAAATGGTGCCAGCAAAGAAGAGATCAAGGCTGCAGTGGAATCAAAGCTAACGGAATGGGGAATAGAAGTTCCAAAATTTGAGCAGCCACGAAAGCCCCAATGGTGGAGTGAACTAACTGATGAGCAGAAAGAAGAAATCATAACTATCAAGGAAGAATTAATCGAAGCTGGTGCAAGCAAAGAAGAGATCAGAGATGCGATCAAAATGAAGTTAGAGGAATGGAACATAAAGATTCCAAAGAAACCAATCCCGACACCCTAATAAATCTTCAAAAAAAATATGAGACCATTAATACTTCTCTCCATCTCCTTTTTTTAGAGTTTATCGTAGCATGTGACAAAGATTACTTGAATAAGAATTAAGAATCAAGTGAACTCTATACAAATGCAATTGATGTCAGCTATTGTAAGATTAAGTATAATGTGTTCAATAGAATTTCAGCTATAGAAATCCCCGAGGCTCTTTTGTTTTTTCTTCTTTAGAAGATTAGATACTTTGATCCCGATTCTTCTTAACTTCTTTCCAGGATTTTCCTCAAAGAATTTTTGAAGTAATTTCCTAACTGTAATTAGATTTTCATCAATTAGATCTGTTTGTTGTAGAGTTTCACTTCTGGAATGGGTTTTTAATTCTGTATCTATTGCAATTATCGAGATTGTTCGAAAGTCGACAGCTTTCTTTTTGATTTTTTTCTGTAAATCAATTGAAAGTTCCTTTATTTTCTCAAATATTATCTCGATATTATCTGTATCTTCATTCAATGTTCCTATTCTGGATATTTGTTGTATTTCACCTTGTTCTACAGGTGATTCATCTATTCCTTTTGCTTTCTCTTGGAAAATTTTTGCCTTATTTTTCCCGAATATTCTTTCCAGAGCATCAATGTTATAATTGGCTAGATCGTTTGCAGTTTGTATTCCGAGATCATTTAGAGATTTAGTTGTCTTGTCTCCTATACCATGAATCTTTGATACAGGAAATTTCTCAAAAAAATTAATGACGTCAGTATCTGTGATAACGGTTAACCCTTTAGGTTTCTTATGTCCAGAAGCCATTTTTGCAATTAGCTTGTTTGGACCAATACCTACAGAACATGTAAGACCCTCATGGTGCTTAATCTTCACCTTGATTTTTTTAGCAATTTTCTGTGCTTCATTCCAATTTACAGAAGTTCTTTTTGTAACATCTAAGTAAGCCTCATCAATGCTTACCTGTTCAATCGTGTCAGCTTCTTCTTCAAGAAGTTCCATTATCCTATCTGATACTGATCTGTAATACTCCATATCGACAGGCAGAAAAACTACTTCCTTGTCTTTTGCAATACGTTTTGCGAATGATATTGGAATACCGGCTTTTATCCCCAGCTCTCGCGCTTTATAATTTGATGTACTTACTGCTCCACTGTCAGGGGACCGTCCTGAATATACGCATATAACTACTGGTTTTCCTTTGATGGACTTATTCCGAATTTCCTCTAAAGAAGCATAAAAAGCATCCAAATCAACATGAAGGACTATTCTCATGAATCATTCTCAAAATATTTCTCTAGAAATAACTCTTGATCCAATATCAGACTGGATTTCAACAATTATGTCATTTTTTATGCAAATCATGATGCAATTATGTTTTTAGCAAACTCTTTTCCAAAGTCATAACATTTCTTAATTTCTTCTTCAGTAGGAACATAATTCACTGTGAGTGAAGGCAAAGCGATCTTCATTCCGACTTTATTAAACGTCTCTTCTATGGTTTTAACCGCTCCTCCAGCCCATCCATAGGAACCGAAAGCAGCAGCGATCTTCCCAAAGGGTTTCAATCCTTCTAGTTCTTCAAGAACAGGAGCTACCGTTGGTAAAATATCATTATTGAGAGTGGATGATCCAATCAATATCCCTTTAGCTTCTAAAAGATCTGCCATAATGTCGCTGCGGTCTGAGTAAGGTATGCGGTAAATCTTAGCCTCAATATCCATGCTTGAGATTCCTTCGGCAATCGCCCTAGCCATTTTATCTGTGCTATTCCACATTGTATCATAGACAACAAGCACTCTTTTCTCAGTTTCTCCTTTAGCCCAATGAAGATAAGATTCAATAATTTTCTTTGGATTTCTACGCCAGATAATGCCGTGACTTGGAGCTATAATGTTGATCTTAATATTTTGTTTCTGTACTTGTTCGATTTTTTTCAGAACCAGTGAGCTGAATGGCCATAAAATATTAGCATAATATTTTGCAGCTTCTTCCATTAAGATCTTTTCATCTACCTCGTCATCAAATCGTTTTGATGTGGCCAAGTGCTGACCAAATGCATCATTTGGAAGAAGTAAAGCATCGCTTTGTATGTATGTGAACATGCTGTCAGGCCAATGCAACATTGGGGCCTCAAGAAAAGTGAGAGTCCTTTTACCGAGATTTATTGTGTCCCCTGTTTTCACTACTTGAAAGTCCCAGTCTCCAAAATAATATTTGAATAAGCCTTTCTGACATCTGGCTGTTCCTACAACCTTGGCGTTTGGTGCAAACTTCAGAATCTCTGAAATTGAACCTGAATGATCCGGTTCAACATGATTTGCAATTATATATTCTATTTTATCAGGTTCAACTATCTCTCGAATCCTTTTTATCATCTCGTCTTTGAAGTTAGCATAGACGCTATCTACAAGAGTGATTTTTTCATCAACGATCAAATAGGAGTTATATGTTGTTCCACGATGAGTGGTATATGAAAAACCATGGAAGTTCCTTATGTTCCAGTCAACAGCTCCAACCCAATAGATATCATCTAAAAGCCTCACTGGAGACAATGACATCACCTTAACGCAGGAAAGAGTTAATCGGTATTCATAAACTCTTTTGTAATTTACATCCTCTCAGACTATTTTCGGGTTAATCATTTTTTCAAATATTTTATTTTAAGTGAAATTGATATTTCAATTTATTAGGGAGATATTTAAGTAAATTTTTTCACTTTCTAATATTTTTCTTTATTCTATTCAAGAATAGGTTAATCGCATTTTCTCTCAAGATCTTCTTTGCCAATGATTTTGCATATTCTAATTTTAGATCGCCATTCTCCACTTTTTGAATTAGTATTCTGGATACATTTTGTCTAGCAATAATTGAATGACCATAACTTCCCTCAACAAAGACATAATCTCCTCCAAAACCAAGTATTTTGTTAGATGGTACTGTATCGATCCATTCTGAAAGTGCTTCTCTGGCAACATAAGGTGAAATTAGGTGAAGCCATGCAAGATCAAGATAGACATTCGGAAAGGTCTTTGCAAGTGCAGAAGATTCTCCAATATAAGGATAACCTCCGTGGAATAAGTCGAATTTCACATTTCTGTATTCGGTGAATAGATTTGTCAGATTCAGGGGGTTAGTATTTGAGAGAAGATTCTCGTTTCCTTCATGGAATCCTGTGTGTATTTGAACTGGTACTGAATGTCGTCCAGCGAGTTGTATGACTTTATGAGTCATGAAATCATGTAGAGGCTTTGCGTCTTGAAGTGATATGCCTTCTGGTACTGTTATTCTAACACCATCTGCATTTGTCCTGCGAAATGTCTCTTGAGAAAATATCTCGTTAAAGATTTTCTCCGCTTCATGGAAAGTTGCTTTTTCGAATTTGATTGAACGTCGATATCCAAGCCAGAGTTTCACAGCAGCAATATTATTTGAAATTTCTTGAAATTCAAGTTCCAAATTTTTTACAAGATCTCTAAGGGTATGTATGGTTGTATTCCTACGATGAGCTATGCTTTCAATATCATATCGGTCTTGAGGAAGTATGAAATCTTCGAATCTATGGACGGGAATAAAAAACGTTCTATCAACATCGAGTAGGTTTTTTACAGATGGAGTATTCCAGATTGCGTAGTCTTTTGGTTTCAGAAGTGTATCTTGGAGGGAGAGGTCGATTCTTGATTTATCTTTAAGAACCCACTTGTATAATCCTATCTTATTCCTTTCCTTCATTTTCTTACTGATCTGTCTGTATGTTTTCTCATTGATTTCATCTCCGTATAGATCTTTGGCTGCAATGTTTAGAACTCTCGCATATGACGTATTCTTGATCTCTTCCCAATAGGGTGAGAAAATCTGCCAACGTTTATCTAACGACTTGGCAGGATTAAGGATCATCTGATAATCTTTGTAGGATAGTCCAGAAGATATCAGATCTGATGAAGCATATTGGAGGAAGAAAACAGTTAAGACATCTACATCCAAATTGATTCTATTATTTTCTCTCTGCAAATGCTCATGTGTATCGATTAACTTAGTTAGTTTAACAACTTTTCGTATTTCTTTTGATTCTTTGTTATTTATACTCAATTATTTTAGCAACTCCAATGATCTTCGCGCATCAAATTATTTGATTATGGATTTCAGTTTTTAGAATGAAATATTATCTCTCATTTGCATGGTTAAAGAATATCGATGACCTTTTGTAGTTTTGATTCTACTTTGTTTGCCAATTGGTTAAGATTATCGCTATTCAGAATCTTCATCATTTCAGTAGGTTTTTGGATTGATATTTGTACTCCATCACCTGATTCGTACACTATGACATTGCATGGAAGCAATGTTCCCACTTCTTTCTCCATGTCTAAAGCTTCCTTAGCAAATGATGGGTTACAGGCACCAAGGATCTTATAGTTTTGATAATCGACATTTAATTTCTTTTTTAGTGTCTCTTTGACATCAATCTGAGTTATTATGCCGAAACCTTGATCTTTGAGAACCTTCTGAACTTTTTCAATCGCTTGTTCGAAAGGAATATTCAATTTTTTCATCATATTTGTCATGATATAATCACTGATTACAACATGTATTATGTTTGGTAAGAATGTGATGTTATAATCTCTAAATTAAAAGATTTCATATATGGTAATGGCCTAGAGATTTAAAAGATATTTATTTAATCATAAACGCACATCAAAAATGATCTATTGATCTTAAATTATGTCTCAATAATGGGAAAATGATAATTTTGGAGTGATTGTTATGAATTCAGATCAAACAACAAAGATTGATGGAATAAATTGGAAAGATGAAGTTCTTAAAGCAGATTTACCGGTTGTTGTCGAATTTTTCTCACCGACCTGTCCGTATTGTCGACAACTGACACCAATATTTCAAAAACTTTCTGAGGAATATGTTCAGAAAATGAAATTTGGAATGGTTGATACTTCAAAGAATACTGAAATAGCATCCGGTTATGGGGTTATGGGAGTTCCTACTTTGAAATTCTTTTGTGCTGGTCGGCCAATATACGAGATCGTCGGTGCAAGATCAGAAAATGAACTGAGAGAAGAACTGGAGAAGGTTCTGGGTATACATACTAAATGTGTATCTAAAAGCTCCCCACTCTATGCTTAGAAAAAATTAGAAAATTAGTGAATGGTGTGGTGGTGTGCGGTAAAATTGAAGTGCACGATTGCTTTTATTCTGAGATCTCTTTTTAGCTTATGAATCGTCTTTGTGATTCTTTTCAGAAAATTGTTTACTTATGTTGATGCCCCATGAGGCCCACATCGCTCCTAGAATTGCAACTCCTATAAGGAAAGCTATAATGATGAGCGCAAGATTCTGTGTAGTACTGAAGTTTTCCCAGAAGAAAACAACATGGACAATAGCGTATATTAGCCAGCCAAAAACTACTATAATTGACGTTGCAACACGTAATCCTAGACCAGCTGGAACCTTTTCATTCATAATAGTAGGATAATTTAGTATCAATTTATATTTTTTCTAAGAATTAATCAATATACTTTCTATTAGGAAATAGTATCAATAATCCAGAAATTAATATCATTCATGTTTTAGAAATGAATTTTACTGCTTCTTGAAGTTTCAAATCTTGCTCAGTATGCTTCGACATATCTCGCAACTTTATAATGCCTCTTTGCAACTCTTGTTGACCAAGTATTATTGCATAGGGTATATTATTGGAGTCAACATACTCTAACTGTTTTCTCAGTGTACGTTTTTTCAAATCGAAATCTGCAGAAATATTCATTTCTCGTAATTGTCGGACAATATTCCATGATTCTTTTCGAACTGTATCGTTTACGTTTACGACAAATACTTGGGGAATTTGGCTTAGTTTTGGAAAGAGTTTTTCTCTTTCCATCGATATCATTATTCTGTCGATACCTCCGGCTACACCTGTGGCGGGCATATCTCTTTTTCCATAATTTTTGCATAGGCCATCATATCTTCCTCCAGCAAATATTGCACCAATATCTTCACCTAGTTTATCGTAAGCTTCAAAGACGAGCCCATCATAATATCCTATTCCTCTAACTATACTATAATCATAGACGCAACGGTCGATTCTTCCGAAATCGTCGAGTATGTCTGCAAGTCTCCTTAGTTCCTCGATTCCTTTTCTTCCTATTTCTTCTAGTCCCTGAGGTTCATTAGATAGAACATCATCTGCCTTACCTTTGAGGCTTGCAAAATCCATGATTTCTTCTATAGTCTTTTCTTTTATGTTAAGTGATGTCAATTCTTCGATTATCTTTTGTTTTGATAATTTTCCTATTTTATCCATCACTCGTATTGTTGCTTCGATCTTATTCTGAGAACTAAACTCTCTAGATTTTAGATATCCTTCAGTCAATTTCCTATTACTTACTCTAACTTCGTATTCGTGAAGTCCTAGTTCCTCTAGGATATCCATTCCTAGGCATATGACTTCGGCATCAGCTTCTTGCTCTTCTGAGCCATATATCTCCGCATCCCATTGTGAGAAATTTCTATATCTAGCAAATTGTGGTTCATCATACCTCCACATCTCAGAAATAGCATAAAGTTTGATGGGCTCTGGAAGCTCTAGACGATTAGCTACCATTCTGGTAATACCAACAGTGAGGTCAAAACGTAAACCTAGTTTTCTACCAGATTTATCTTCAAACCAATAAATTTCATTTCTAATATCGGGTCCTGATTTTGCCTCTAAAGTAGAAAGGTTTTCTATTGCAGTTGGTTCAACCTTGTTGAAACCATATATAGCCATATTCTTCTGGATTTGTCTCTCCATCCAATTACGCTTTGACATCTCCATCGATTCGATATCTCTCATCCCTCTTGGAGGAGTAAAGGTCGGAGATTCTGTCAATTTCTTCACGTACTTTGATTGTTCTTAGGGAGTTCAGCTTTGTTCTTTTGGAAAATCATCTCTCCAATTGAGTAGTACACAAGATCAGTTCTTCTATCAATGACGGATAGTATGAGTTCCTTCTTTTGTCTTGCTGCGTATCTTAATAGATTGGTAAGTTCATGAAGACTGGACTCTCCCCCTTCATAGACGATAGAGATGAGACGTCTCTCTGCTCCTTTACCATGAATCTCAAAATCAACCTTCTTGGTTTCACGAACAATGTATCCTCTTTCTCTAAGATCGCGATATACGAGATATCTTATCCAAATCTCCTGTTTTCCCATAGATAATTTTGTGACAAGATCATGAAGTGATAAAATTTCTTGTTTGTCTTTATCGGTAACTTTGATTCTTCCTTTCTCAGTGAGGAAAAAAGCTTCATAAGGTGAGAGGTCCAGATTCTTACCACGACGGATTCCAAAACCTCTGTCAAGAAATTCCATTTGTCTATCACTTTCAGGGATATAGACTCGTCTTTTTTTATAATATGCATCGAGAGCCTCACTCAATTTTTGTTCTCACTCACTAATTTGATTGGGTTAGATATCATATATGGGGAAGTTCTAATTTAGCCAATACTTATTCTGAACTATATGGGAGTATCTATAAGAGATGGTTTCAAAAAAAGTTCTAATTATTATTCTTGCAGTATTAGGTATTAGCGGAATAACCTACATACTATATGAAGAATCAATAATCTCATTAGCTCCCAAATCAACTGATCGTCAAATTACATTACCGATAAATAAAGAAAGAGAACTTGAGGTAATAGCGTCAGAAGTTGAATATTTCACGGATGTTATAGGTTATCTTGCCAACCCTGTAGTGAAAAATAATTATCCTGGCGTGATCGTGATTCATGAGTGGTGGGGTCTTAATGACCACATCAAGCGGACTGCTCGAGAACTTGCATCGGAAGGTTATGTTGTCCTCGCAGTCGATCTATATTATGGAGAGGTTGCCACCAACCCTGACAGAGCAAGAGAACTTAGTTCATCCTTGGATCAAGATAAAGCTATTCAGAATATGAAATCAGCTGTCGCATATCTGCAAAAAAGAGAGAATACTAGAAAAATAGCATCGTTAGGCTGGTGTTTTGGCGGGGGACAATCTTTACAGCTAGCATTAAGTGGTGAAAGACTTGATGCAACAATAATCTATTACGGGAATCTTATTACAGAAGAATCAAAACTATCCTCAATAAAATGGCCTGTACAAGGAATATTTGGAGAAGAAGATACTGTTATACCCATAGAGACGGTGAAAGAATTTAAATCAGTCTTAGAACAACTCGAAATTGAGAACGAAATCTGCATTTATCCAGCTGTAGGTCATGCATTCGCTAATCCAACAGGAACGAACTATTCAATTAATGAAGCTGAAGATGCATGGGAAAAAACGATCACATTCCTAAGTAGGCATCTAAAGAAAGGCAACTAAAGTGCGCGCTAAAAAAGAAAGGATATTGGCTAATGCAAGTTGTTTTTTTAAGATATTGTTGCTCTCAGATGCGCAAAATATTATTGAATTATCAATCTAATTAAATAGGTGTAATCTAATGAACGATTTTTTCGAACTTAGATCGGTGAAATGGAAAAATGGGAAAGTCGTACTGATAGATCAGACCAAGATTCCTGATAGACTAACATATGTTAGTTGTAGAACCTACAAAGATGTTGCTAATGCAATAAAAACTATGATTGTTCGAGGTGCACCTGCAATAGGTGTTGCGGCAGCTATGGGTCTTGGGTTGGTTGCTCTCCATAGTAAAGCTAAGACAAAAGAGATTTTTCTGAAAGAGTTGGAATCAGCGGCATCGAAGTTAACTGCCACGAGGCCAACTGCTGTAAACCTGTCTTGGGCTCTTAAGGAAATTATTGAACTTGCAAAGCAATCTTCCGACGATACAAAGAAGATCAAGACTGCCATTATTAGAAAAACTATACAGATGGCTGAAGACGACGTTCAAGCAAATCTTAGAATTGGTAGATATGGAGAGCCACTGTTAGCCAATGAAGATACCGTTCTCACTCATTGTAATGCGGGAGCTCTTGCAACAGTTGGTTATGGAACTGCTCTGGCGCCTATTAGAACCTCCGTAAAACAAGGTAAACGGATAAAAGTCATTGCAAGTGAGACTAGACCTAGACTTCAAGGTGCACGCCTGACAGCATTTGAGCTATCAAGAGATGAGATCCCTGTTAGAATAATAACAGATAATATGATTGGGTATTTTATGCGTCAAGGTATAGTTGACAAAGTTATTGTGGGGGCTGATAGGATTGTCAATGATGGAGTCTTCAACAAAATTGGAACATATACTCTCGCAATAATTTCAAGACATCATAAAATTCCTTTTTATGTTGCAGCTCCAATTTCGACCCTCGATCTATTGAACTCTAGTGATAACGTAGTAATTGAAGAGAGAAGTACAAGAGAACTCACACATATCTCTAATAAACGAATATATCCAAAAAATGTTGATGCTATTAATCCAGCTTTTGATTTTACACCGTTCGATCTGGTTGATGCAATAATCACCGACGAAGGAGTGATAAATCAACCTATAAGAGATAAAATATTGAAATTCAATAAAAAATGAATATTAATCAATCAGTTGATGTCATTTCTGGTACTTTATAAGCAACTTCTATAGGACAGTTCACCAAGTCTTCAATCCGACTTTTCCATTCTTGGCCCACAGATATTAAAGCGTAGATGCCGGTGACTTCTGACTTAGCTTTTCGCACTATCTTAATGAGAGCTCTTTGAGTTTCTCCACTACCGATCACATCATCGACGATACATACACAATCCCTTTTTCTAAACATGCTTCTGGCGACATAATAGCTCATCACCATCGCAGATTTTTGTGGTATGTAGATCTCTTCAATAAATTCACCAACACCAACTTCTCTAGTTTTTTTTGCGACGATCAAAGGAACGCTTAATCTATGCGCTAATAGTGTCGCTAAAGGTATTCCATCGGTTTCAGGTGTTAGTATCTTGGTCACTCTTTGTCCAGCGAATTTGTTAACCGCTTGCTGGACAGCACGTTCAAGAAGCATTGTATCGGAAATGACTTTTGTATTATCGAAATATCCTAGTTCATCAAATCTTATTCTTCTTTGGATCTCAGTTTCAATTCGCATTATGTTTTCTAATTTCTTATTGATGTCCTGAGCTCGCTCTATTGTTGGTAGAACATGTCCTTTGACGTATCTGCTGAGAACTGTTTCAGGTAAACCAATTAATTGTGATAACTCACGATATGTGTAATATTTCTTGGCTAAATTGAGGAGTTCCGTGACCATTAATTTATATCTTAGGTCAACAATCCTCGAACCAGCCAAAAAAGCACCTTCCTCTATACATCATAATGTAAAGCGTATAACGCTTTCTATGTCAAATTTGATGATTTCACAGCATAAACGTCTCTTTTACTTTCTACAATCCCAGCGCTATCCTGATAGGATCCGTCATAAGGTTTCTCGACTCCTGAAATCATTCGAATCAGTGATAATTGTAGAAAAGATTCTCCACGATTTATTCTGAGATTAGTTTTACTGGTATTCAACAAGGCAATTGTCAATTGTCCTTTAAAACCAGGATCCACAAGAGCTAAACTGGCAAAGAGACCTTCCCTAGCGAATGAGGATCTAATATGTAAAATGCCCATCACCTCTGGAGATAGCTTTACTTTTTCACGTGTAGCTAAGAGCCTATGTTCACCAGGCTTTAGAGTAATGTCTTCTGCTGATCCGAGGTCGTATCCAGCCGGAGTCAAATTTGATATTTCGAAAGGGGTGATTTCTAATTCCCCATGTTCTATGAGTCTTTTGATTGTGAAGTCTGACAAGGCCACTGATCTTACACCAGAGACCAAACTTGATACAGATCTTATTCCTTAAGTCTTTCGTGTAAAATCAAAGATTAATCCAGTATATCTATTGGTCATGTAAATTTTGTCTCAATATAAAATGAAACTATTAAGATAACAATCTATTATTGGAAGAAATATATCATATCTTTAATCTAATTGAGATGAAATGGTTGACGAGTGGCTAGTCAAGTGGGCCCGTAGTCTAGTCAGGATTAAGATGCTGGCCTTCGATCAATCGAGGATGATAGCCGGAGATCGTGGGTTCGAATCCCACCGGGCCCGCCAATTAATCTGTTTTATTTAAAATACGAAATTAATGGGTTAAATTGGATTAAATGGTTATGATAATTTTGTTATAATTATGTCTAAACCAACTATTATGAAATTATTTATTTCAAACAGTTATTTATTGAGATTTCTTTGATCTGTATTATGCTTTGAAAAGTGTATTATTGAATTTAAGACAAGGATTGTCTCTAGTACAGAAATATGTTATCTCGCCGCAATTTTAGCATTTGCATATTGCAGTAAAATCATTTTAGATATTTTGCAAAATATTTCCTCATTATATGTATTTGCTTTTTAGATATTATATTAAGATAAATAGGTGAAGAATCTATAATATTTTTTCAGATATAATTTGCCAATCTGTTCGAAATGTCGCAAATCCATAGCGCAAAGAAAAATTAGGCGACATAAAAGTCGATGTGGAAAAAAGAGAAAGATAAAAAAAGTGATCACGGAAGATAATGTGGTTCCGGCTGCTTTATAACTTGTATAAATTTGATTGTTTATATCAAATATTTTTTTATTTTTTTACTCTTTTTGAAAACGTTTTTCGATCATTTCGAGTATACCTGATCCCCTGAAGGCAAGGATAATTGCCATTACCATCAAACCCATTACAATCATCCAATTCTCGGTATATGCACTAATGCCATCTTTCAATAGTATATATGCAACTGCACCAATAAGTGGGCCAAAGAATGTTCTAAAACCTCCAAGCAAAGTGATAATCAAGACTTCTCCAGATAACATCCAATAGAGAGTATCTAATCCAACATAGTTTAGATGATACGCGAATAGAGCCCCAGCTAATCCTGAAAATAATCCAGAGAGAGTGAAACTAATTAGTTTGTATTTATCCGTGTTATAACCTAGTAGTTTTACTCTATCTTCGTTTTCACTAATAGCTTTAAGTACCTTTCCAAAAGGAGATGTCTGTAAGATTCTGAGTAGAGCAACTGCAATAACGATAATGATCATGATAAAATAATACCATGTTAAAGGTGTTCTCCAACTCTCAAGACCAAAGAGTGGTGGTGTCTGTATTCCGACTAGACCATCACCGCCTCCCGTAAGATTGAATGGATTCTGAATAAAGATGAAATACATCATCATGTTGAATGCTACTGTTATCAAGGCGAAATACGTACCCTTTCTTCTAAGACTCATGATCCCGATAACTAACGCAACGATTGTTGCCAAAACTATTCCAGTAATAAGTCCAAACCAACCCAAAGAAACAGGCACACGTTGTATACTCTGTGGTTCCACAAGAAACATTGCAGTCCCATATGCTCCAAGACCAAAGAAAGTGGCATGGCCGAATGATAATATTCCAGTTTGACCAAGCAGTAGATTAAAACCCATAGCGAACAAACCAAAAATCAGCATATCCGTAGCAGTGGAGAAAGAAGGCATAATCCAAGGTAGGATAATGAGCAGAACAGTTAGAGTAAGCATTGGATACTTATTGCAAAGTTGATATAGCTTCAACAATTGTTTCTGCAAGTTATGCTTTTCTCCTTTACTCTTATTCTATTCTATCTTCCAAGCTCTCCGAATAGACCCGCTGGTCGAGCTAAGAGAACTATGGCCATGAAAACATAAATCATCACTTGAGCTATCCTGGGTTCCCAAAGTATAGGTAAAGTTGCCACCTGCCCAACCAAAATTCCGGCGATTATTGAACCATGGAAGCTTCCCATACCACCAATGACTACCACTACAAATGCTGGTATCAAAACTTCCGTACCCATTTCAGGATAAACACCGAAAAGAGGAGCTGCAGCCAAACCAGCTATTCCTGCAATAGCTATGCCAATACAATATACAAGAGTGTAAATCTTGGATATGTCAATGCCAAGTGCCTGCACCATTTCACGATTCTGAATTCCAGCTCTGACAGCAATTCCAACATGTGTCTTCTTCAAAAAAAGATATACTGCCAATGCAATACCGAATGATAAAGCGAGTACAAATAATCTATACGCAGGATAGGAAATGATACCCAAATCAACAGAGAAATCAAGTATACTAGGAGGAAAAAATGGCTTTCCCATTTTACCCCAAATTGATCTAAAACTTTGAACAAGAACCAGCATCAATCCAAAATTAAAAATCAGCGTAAATTTCATATCTTGACCATAAAGACGTCTTATCAATAGTGTTTCCACAACTATTGCCAGCAGAACTGAAGCGATTGGAACTATTATCAACGCAGTCCAATAATTTCCGCCAGACACCAATACCTGCCAAGCGATATAGGCTCCAAAAGCATAGAATGCCCCATGAGCAAAATTGACTATATCCAGTAGGCCAAAGATTAAACTCAAACCCATAGCAATTAACGCTAGTACCATACCCCAAACTAGACCATTCAGAATCTGAGTAAGTAAATAAGAAGGTTCTATTGGAATAGCCATTCGAATCGATTGACCAATATCTCAATTCTATATTTATCTGTTATTACATCGAATAATGATTTCACAAAAATCATTAAATATGCTTTCATGGAACTAGGCTTGATGGTGAAATCTTGAGCGAAACAGAAAAACCTGTCAATAGACGAAATTTCATCAAATACGCTGGCGCTGGAATAATTGCTGCCGCAGCAATAGGTGGAGGTTACTATTACTATACATCAACAGGAGAACGCAAAACACCTGATGGAAAAACTATAACATCACCAACAGTAGAACCAACAGAAACACCAAAAGGAGAACCAGTCAAGATAGGATGCCCTCTAGTACTGACTGGGACTTATGCTTACTATGGAGTAGAAATGGGCCAAGGAATAGAGATAGCTGTTGATGAACTAAATGCTAATGGCGGAATTAATGGCAGACCAGTAGAAGTCATAATCCGAGATACAGAACTAACTGCCGCAGTAGCCACAAGAAGAGTGAACGAACTTATCGAGAGAGAAAAAATTGACTTCATTGTTGGTGTTCTAGGCTCTCAAGTTAATTTCGCGATAAATGAGATATCGAAACGAGAGAAAATTCCTTTCATGGTAGGTAATCAGACCGAAACATCAATGCACACAATAGATGTTTTGAGTCCTTATGCTGCATTTCCTATGACTGTCAACCAGACCGCAGCATATGCTAATATCGCTACAACCGTTGATAACATCGGGTCGAAACACTACATTCTAACAGTCGACTATGTGTGGGGTCATGAGCAGGAAGAAATGAGTAAGAAAGCTCTAGACAAATTTGGTGGAGAATTTATAGGCAATCAAAGATTCCCACTTGGAACTACAGATTTTGCAGGCTTTCTAAGTAAAGCCAAGGAAGAAAACCCAGATGTTTTAGTGATTATTGCAGGTGGGAGCGATCAGATAAATTGTCTGAAGCAGGCTGTCGAGTTTGGTATGAATAAAGAAATGGGAATAATGGTTCCAACTACTACAACGTCAATCGCTTATGCGGCTGGAGGAGCACAGGTTTTCCAAGATATGTATGTAGGTATAGACTGGTACTATAAGATAGCTGAATCAAACCTACCATACGCTGCCAAAGCAAAAGAACTCAACGACAGATTTGTTGAAAGATACGGACGTCCAGGAGACGCTTATTCTCTAGGTAACTATGTTGGCATGATGGAGATCTGTAAAGCAGCTGAACGAGCAGGCTCAACAGACCCAGACAAGGTAAAAGCGGAGCTAGAAGGTCATAATTTCGAGTATCATAAAGGTCCTGAAACCTGGAGACCTTGTGATCGTCAAGCGATACAAGACTGGTTTGTAGTCAAAGGTTTAGCACCTGAAAAGACCACTGGAGAATACGACTTTTTCGAGATTGTCGACTACAGAGGTAAAGAAAATCCAGACGAATATATCGCCACCTGCGAAGAACTAGGATACTAAACCAATAATTCTCATCTTTTCCATTTTTTTAAGTGAATTAACCTATGGAAAGCATACTTCAAACGGAAAATCTAACCTGCAAATTCGGTGGTTTAATCGCAGTAAACTCAGTAAACTACACGTTGAAAAAAAGAGAGCTATCGTCAATAATTGGTCCAAATGGCGCAGGAAAAAGTACTTTCTATAAATTAATTACTGGAATCCAGAAACCAACAGAGGGAAGAATCGTTTTCAATGGTGAAGATATCACTGATAAGAGTCCTCATAAGAGAGTAGATATGGGAATAGCAAAATCATTTCAGATCGTTCAGATTTTCCCTGATATGAAGGTAATCGAAAATATGGCCGTGGCTGCTCAATACAGGCTAATCAAAGATAAACGTGGATTCTATTTTACTTCATGGAAAAACAAAGATTCGATCAAGAAGTCAGAGGAGATTTTAGATCGAATCGATTTATTGAATATGAAGAATATTAAAGCAGGGAGTCTACCTCAAGGAAACAAAAAACGACTAGAAATAGGTATGGCACTTGCAACTGATCCAACATTACTCATGCTTGATGAACCTACCGCAGGCTCAACACCAACAGAAACTCATCTGACAATGGATTTAGTAAGAGATCTCAGCAAAGAACTTAGCATCATAATAGTGGAACATAAAATGGATGTTATTATGAACTTGGCAGAAAGAATAACAGTAATGCATCAAGGAAAAATAATTGCTGATGGAACCACAAATGAAATAAGAAATAATGATTTGGTGAAGAGTGTCTATCTGGGTGGAAGCAATGCTTGAGGTAGAAAATATACATACATTCTATGGTGATAGTCACATATTATTCGATGTATCATTAAATGTTAAAGAGAAGGAAATTGTTGCGCTTCTTGGTAGGAATGGGGTCGGAAAGACAACTACGCTAAGAAGTATTATGGGGCTAACTACGCCAAAAGAAGGTAAGATTATGTTAAATGGCAAAGATATTACCCATGAACCAATCTCTAAGAGGGCAAAAATTGGTATGGGATATGTTCCTGAAGATAGAGGAATTTTTCCTGGCTTAACTGTCCATGAAAATCTTACCTTAGCAGGAGTTGGAGCTGGCACTACTGGAGATTATGAGGATACTTTCAGATATTTCTCAGAATTGAAAAAATATACTCATAACAAAGCTGGACGTTTAAGCGGTGGAGAACAACAAATGCTAGCTGTTGGAAGGGCTCTGATAGGAAAAAAACATTTGATAATGCTCGATGAACCAACTCAAGGACTTGCTCCCAAAATTGTGGAAAGACTAACTCAATCAATAAAAAAAATCAAAGATGAAACTGCGGTTCTTATGGTAGAACAAAATACGAATCTCGCTTTGGATCTAGCAGATAGAGTATACATAATGAGGGATGGGCGAATAGTGTTTTCAGGGAAACCTGAAGAAGTCCGAGAGAATGAAAATGTACAAGCCTATTTAGTTATTTCTTGAAATCTCTATGCTCATTATTTTAATTATTTTTTATATTCATTAAATCAACTTTCTATTCCTGTCAGTTTTATATCTTGAATCGTATTGTTCATCAAATAAACTCTTTTTATTTTAGTTTTGATTGATGCAAATCATTAAACACTACTTTTTTTAACAGTTCAATTTTAGATGCTCTCACCAGCTATGGCACACACACAAATTTGTTCCCGGTGTGTAGCGCGCCCTAACTGATCTATCTTTTATCCAAATACCATGGCTATTAAATTACCAACTAAATAAGAAACAATGATGACGAATATTGCTAAGAAAATATGTTCAGAGATAATCTTTATTGGATTTACTTTCCTGATTCTGGCGATGTAAAAATTAAGAAGGATAAGAAGCAGTATTCCCCAAACAATAGCCACAAAAACAGCAGTTTTTAGAGATAAAATTAAAATAGGAATAACAAAGGTCGCACTAAAACCTGAAACTGCAAGAAAGGCAAAAATAGTTGTTACCCAAATTTCCTTTGAAGTATATACAGCGTTTCCTTTTTCAACTTTAGCTTCCTCAGACGTATGCAAGCTTATGGCGTCAGATAAACCGTCAGCTATTGCCATAATTAAAATCCCAGAAACCATTGCTAATTTTGAGTGTGTAGCTGAATATAGCCCAACAATAATTCCAAGAGAGGTGATCACTGCTGTGGTTAAACCGAAAGAAACCGCTGTAATTAATTGATTCTCATATTTTTGAAGCATTCCCCATCCTATATACGGTCAGTTTCCCATTTCTTAAAACATTTCTTTATAACGTGTGCCTTAGCTGGTGAGCACACACACGATTGTCTGCAGCTCGTTTCGCTCGCCAAAAGGATAAGTTATTATGGTAATCGACTATGTGAATTTTGGTAATCAATTGCGAAGATTTCTCTCAATCTTGAGATTTCCGTTTTAGTTAGGGCAGGTCCGGTTGGATTAATTTCCATCGACGGGCGCCAGTTGCTCTTGTACAGAAGAATGGCGGAAACGAATATCTTCTCGTCCAGCTGCTGTAGCTTTTCTACAGCATATCTAAGAACTATTGGATCGATTCCGCTGTAGGAACCGTCAATTACTATAACAGTTGGACTGATAGGTTGTGAGAGACCAGAAAAATGCTCGGTGACTTCGTATGCCAGTTTCCTTGACAGATCGAAGTCACCTGCGAAACTAACTTCTTGCTTAAGTAGTCTCTCCTTCGGTTTCGGAGTTATGATCTCGATTAGTATTTCTCTACCGCACAAATTGATTGATAAATCCATTCTTCTCTCGGAATCTTTCGCTACTTTAGGTTCAATAATAGGTTCAACTGAATTGGAAAGAAAAATCGCATATACTTGTATCTCCGACAGGAATGAATATACCTCACAGATGACTTTGGAAAAGAAGTTCTTCTCTTCGTAAGCTGATCGGTATCTCTCCCCATACTTTTCAAGAAGGATATTGAGTTCATGTAAATATGCTTTGAATTGAGGATCAGATTCATTCGATAAGATCCCCCACAAATTGAAATGCCCGCCCCACTTCTCCTCAACATTCGAATCTCTGTAGACTTTTTTGACAGTAAGACTGGGAGATTCAGGAATTTTGTCTTTGAAAAGCTCCCAAAGCTTGGGATAGTTAGCCAGTTTCTGTCGGATTTGTGACTTTAGATCTATTTCTTCCATGACGATTCCTTTTAAAAACCGAGTTTTTCACAGATCTTCGCATAGACTTTAAACGACTTATTCTCTTTTGCATTCTCACGCAGACAATTCAAAGTACTTTTGCTGATTCCTATTTTCTGTGCTTGTTTTTGTGTTAATTCAAGTATACGCTTACGCATCTCCAACGAATCACTACGCATAACCTTAGGAGTAGGTTCAGTGAAATCAACAGTTTCAGATTTGCCTAACAAGAATCTTCCAAGTTCCTCAGTCTTCTTCAAAATAACTGTATCCAACTTCCAACTTTTACCCTTATACCTGACACCTGAATTGAACCGTTCCTTCAATAACTCAAGAAATCTGCGTTTAGCTTCAAAATCTATATGGTAACGGTAATCATCACCATGGAAATAGAAATCTTTCAGATCCAGCAATCCAGACTCGAAAGCTTCCAATGATGCTACTTCACAAATCCATCTAAACGGTTCCTGCAAATCATAAACCAAAGGATACTTGGGTTGAACTGTCTCGTGAAGGAAACCTATTGAAGGTTCAAGTCCAACTGAATTTATCGATGCCCTGCATCTAGATTCAAGAAAAGCATACCCGTAATTCAATAATGTATTCACTGGATCAGTCGAATTCATCTGATGTTTCTGACTAATTCTAGATGAAAATTCATATTTCTTAGGAATAACACTTTGAAAGATTTTCCAGTAAGTTTCTGCAACTCTGCCTTCCACAAATAGTAAATCCCTAATGTTCTTGGATTTTTCTAAACGATTGATCTCTTTTTCTAATCTTGCTATACTTTTTTGATTTAAATCATATCTAATATCAAGCCATTCAAGCGCGCGCTAATTCAAAGCCAGATGTTTTATCCTAATTTAATTCTATAATATAACGGGTGAAATCTCATGAATGTAAAATTTATTGTTTTCTCCATAGTGGGAGGATTAGTGATAACACTTCTGACCGGTATTTTTACCAATATGCCTGCTAAGCTGTTGGGCGCTGTGCATTATGGATATCCCTTTGCCTGGCTTATTCGACTTGTAATTGCACCAGAACATTTCCCTTGGCGAGTAAACATAATGAACTTGATCATGGATTTCGTAATCTGGAGCATAATTGTTTTCATAATAATATTTGGTGTAACATCGGTAAGAAAGAGTAAGTAGGATAAATATCTCACACACGCTTTAATGAAGTACACTTCAACGACCCGAAAAGATTTTTTATAAAAAATTACCATTATGAACATCAAAGGTGTCCCCCTTTGCGCGCGCTATTGTCTGAGCATGAATTAGATCTAAGTTAGTTCCATCCACAGGAATCATGTCTGGGATCTCTAAGTGAACAGCTTTGAGATATCGTTCTTTGTGTGTAAGCAATAGTAAATCACCGTTACGGCTTATGAATCTTTAAAAAAATATTCAAAAACTTTTCGAGGAATTTAACTTTTTAGAAAAAGAACATTTAATTATTTTTGCCCACTAGTATGCCACATCTATGGTTCAAAAAGATGTGAATCCTTATATTGGAATTGTTAGCTATTTTTCAAACAGAAGAAAAGTAAATCTTTCCAGCTTATTCACTCCTGAATATGACATAATGAAAGAAGATAAAAATTACAGTCGAATTGAAATAATATTCTCTGAGAAGGTTTAGAGAAAGTGATCAGAAGAGACAAAAAAAATGTAATATACCTATCCGAATCAACGCTTAAGTGGGTAGACCGTCTGATCAGACTTACCGCATTGTATCAGAGCAGACAAGATTTCGTATTGGCTGCTGTTCAAGAGAAAATTGATAACTTGCCTATGAAAAGTTTTCATCCTCATTAGAATAATTTCATCAGGTTTTTTTATCTATCTAGATAAAATTGTCAAGATATATGTCAAAGATAGGTTTTCCTAATATTAGGAAAAAAATCTATTAGTTATTGGAGATTTAGCGTGTTATTAATAAGATGATCAAGAAAATTTAATATTCAAGCTCAAACGACAACATGAAATGTGAGTTAGTCTCGATTATAAAGGCCTATTAGTTCTCCTTTTGCAAGTATCTTGCCTTCCATTGCTTTTTCAACATTTGATTTTCTTGAGTTAGTATCGAGATCTAGTTTCTCTTTTAGAGCATAAACTTTGAAGAAATATCTGTGAGTGCCTGACGGTGGACAAGGTCCGCCATATGATTGTCTCTGAAAATCATTCATTCCCTCAACTCCAGGAACAACGTTTTCTGCAATTTCTCCCATTGGAGGAATATTCCACACTATCCAATGATCCCAAGTTCCCATTGGAGCATCAGGATCATCAACTATGAGGACTATGCTCTTTGCTTCATCGGGTAATCCCTCTAACTTCAATGGTGGATTAATATCATCACCATCGCATGTGTATTTTTTCGGAATGGGAGCATTGTTCTTAAACGCTGGACTAGTAATTTTTATGTCGATCAAAAATTATTCCTCAGAATCCGATTTTCTGTTAATAATTGGTTTTGGGCTTAATAATTCTAGTTATTTCTAGATAGTTAGAAATTATTGAAAACTGATATTATGTTGAATATCCAAATTATTACTAATTATATTTCTTCGATGAGAAATTAAGGATAATTGTGCTTATGATTAAAAGTATAAAACTTAATGGAAACATTGCATTCAAAGATGTGGTTTCGATAAACTTTGCTGCGATCGGTGGAGTGAAAGCAATTATTGACTGCTGAGTTGACATAGACAAGCTATAGGCTAAACCCCTCCTGTTAGAAGGTGTAAGCTTTGCTGTTATACTTGAGAAGGGGGCCCATACGGAGTCTTTGAAAAACGCGAAACATAGAAATACAATAATTAAAGAAATCGTTGTGGCAGTGAAGGGCATCAATATGATTGTGCATGCAGCTCCAAGAATTACCAGCATCAAGACTTTCTTATCTCCAAGCCTGAAACCTAGATAACCAGCGAAAAGAGAGCTCAAAACTCCTATGGGTGGACCCAATGTGAATATGAAACTTGCAGTTGCTTCTGAAAATCCTCTTATGAAAATCATGTAAGTAGTCATGAATGTCAAGATAACCGTAGCACCTGCTTGACGTATTCCCATTGAAGAGAGAAATGATACAAAATCTTTTGTTAGAATGGATTTAGTAGAGCTATGATCATTTTCATCCTTTTCATAATAAGGTAAATTTCTCATTTTCAGAAGAAATAGGCTCCAAATCCAGATGGGAATTACCCAAAAAATATATGCAGATCGCCAATGGCCATAAGTTAGAGCTAGAGTTAGTGTCAATAATCCAAGAGATGCGCCTCCAGCCCCCATTGCATTATGAAGTCCCATGGCTTTGCTCAAATTGTTAGGCATTAGAGATCTGCTTATCGTTGAAAGACCAGAATTATGATAGAAAGATGAGGCTACGCTAATACAAGTCAGTCCCAAGATAAGAGTTAAAACTGTCCAACTTCCGGCTGCTATCACACCTCCAAATCCCTGTAGAATCATACCAAGAAGTAGTATGGGTTTTGCACCAATTCTATCAACCATGAATCCAGAGAAAAAATTCATTACTAAACCAATAGCTGTCGGAATTGTGACAATAAATGAAACTTCAAACAAGGTGAGATTAAATTCTTCAAGGAATACAGGTACTAACACTAAATGCATTAAAAAATATACTTCAGTTAGTAAATGTGACATGCTTATGGTGAGAACGATTTTTTTCAATTCTAAACGTCTCTGAAAATGCTATTATGCCTTCATAATAAACAGGTGTATTGTGCTTCTACTTACAGTAATCTCATTTAAGAAATGATGACTTTGACTTTGAAATAATTTAGTCATGCGATTCTATACATCATTGATCTCCGGTATCCAGTTATCACTCTAAAATATCCTTTCAACATTTCATTAATTTCTTCATCATTAGTATCCACTAATAACGGATTTCCTTTAAGAGAAATAATCTTGTCCTCAGATGCAATAATAATAATGTTATCTTTACCAACCTTCTTGATCACCTTGGAACTTATTTGCTGATTTCCTCTGCCAAATAAATATCCTTGACCGCCTATCACTGTAACAACTATCTTCGTTTTTTTTCCATCAATTATTTTCAATATTTGTTTTTCATTTACATCAGAAGCAATCAACTTCTTTTGATAGACTATGTCAACACCAAGAAGAGAATATTTCAGATTCAGTTTTTTCAATATAGACTTCGTTGTTGTTCCAGGTCCGATAATATAGTAGTCTTCTTTCATATTGCTGATTATTTCCCAAGCAATAGATTCGATTGTTTCATGTTGAGAAGGTACACTACCGATCTTCACATTTTGAACCATTTGTTCTTCATGAGGAACTTTCAAATATCCATAAAGTTTAGCTGAGAGAACATTTTGTCGGAAAGCTTCCTCATCAATATCCATAACTTCAGCCTCTCGTAGATCAATTAATCCTTGAAGAAATTTGGTAGCGAGAGATCCAGCTGCTCTCGGATTAATTGCAAATGAGCTAGAATGCATTTTCACACCAGCAGGAACTCCAAGTACGGGTATCTTATCGCCAACAACTTCGTAAATATCTCTGGCAGTTCCATCGCCACCTACGAAGAGTATTAGATCTACTTTATTATTCAACAAATCTTTGGCAGCGTTTTTAGTATCTAGAGATGTGGTCTTGCCTTTGCTAATTAAGCCAAGTATTATTGGTGAATAACTACACACCTTGGCCTCTTCTTCACCCATTTCATAAGGATAAGTGTATAGATCTATTGAATCCTTGATTGATGATAGTTCTTTAAGCGCCTCGGTTGTTCTGATGTGAGCTATTGGAATTGCGCCTAGTTGCTTAGCTTGTGATAGGATTTTATTACCATCAGTTCCCTTTAGACCAACGGAGCCGCCCATTCCAGCAATGGGATTCACGATTAACCCTAGTTTCTTCTTCATGTGGACAGATGCTCTTGTTTACTTCTTCCTTTTTTTCTTGATATATGCTCTCCATGTTAAAGCCCATTGATTAGGATCATTCAAAGGTTTGGTGTTAATCTTTTTAATAGTCTGACTGTGAGGCGCTGTTTTCACTGTTTCGGGATTTGTTCGTGCCTCTTCACATACATATCTTATAATTTCAACCCAATAGTCTATGTCTTCTTTCGAATAAGTTTCACAAGGTTCAGGTAGAAAAGGTTCTTGAACTACCCAGGGATGATGACTTGTAAAATATTCCTGAACACCAAAATCAACTATTCTCCGAGCAACATCATCTGTTCCAACATCTGTTTCATCTTTCAATTCTTTGAGGCTAAATCTCGCCTGATCGAGTCTGATATTCTGTTTAGGATAAGCCAAAGTAATTCCTCGGATGTTTGTAAGTTTCTTTATGAGATAGTTTATATTGATGATCGAGGTTTCAGCAACTTTTCTTAATCCGTCAGGTCCCATGCTCATTATCCAAGAATATGCTCTGAGTATGGTCTCGATATTACCCATGAATTCTCTCATTTTGCCTATACTATTTGGACGATCATAATCAAGATGATATTTTGACCCATCGAATGTGACTCTGGGTACTGGAAGGAATTCTGTAAGGTCCTTTCTCACTCCTACTGCGCCACATGCAGGTCCCATGCATCCATGTGGCGACGAGAATGCTTTATGGATATTAAAATGGCACATGTCAAATCCTGCCTCTCGCGCTCTTGTTATGCCGAATAGGGCATTTGAATTGGCTTGATCATATGCACAAAGTCCGCCAGCTTCATGAATTATTTTCACAAATTCATCTATCATCGGATTAAAAATTCCCGTATCTTCAGGATTTGTTATCATAAGTCCAGCAGTATGCTTGGAAACTGCAGCTTTTAGTGCTTCAATATCAGGAAGCCCTGTATCAGAATTTGGATATAGGGTAATGATCTTGAATCCTGCGGTGGCTGGACAAGCTGCATCGGCTGGGTGTGAAAAAAGTGTTGTAATTATTTCATTTCTTTCTGGCAGATCATTATTTATTTCATGATATTTTCTGATTAGGCATGCATTTGTGAAAATTCCAAGTGCTCCACCTCCAGGCTGGAATGTGAACTCATCCATGCCAGAGATTTCACAGATGTATCTACTGAATTTGTAAATTATTTCTAAAATTCCTTGAATTGTACTGTCATCTTGTAATGGGTGTATCTCTGTGAAGTAAGGAGATTTTACTAGTTCCTCATTTATCAATGGACTGTGTTTCATTGTGCAAGTACCCATTCCCAAATCGATATTAAGAGCCATGCCAAGGGTCTGCTGTGATAAACGTAGATAGTGTCTTAAGATATGTGGTTGAGAAATTTCAGGAATGTTAGGAAGTGATTTCCTAATCATTTTATTAGGAATATAAAATTCGGAATCTTCAGTACTCTTCTGAATATCCTCTTCTATAACAGGTATAGCAATACCTCTCTCTCCTTTATGTCCCATCTCCATTATGATTGGTTCATTCCATACTGGAGCATGATACTTTCTCATCAGGAATTTCCTCCTTTTCATTTGATTGCTTGGTTGAGCGTTTCGGTAAGTCGAGTTATGTCTTCTTGGCTATGAATTTCGGTCACGCAATAAAGAGAGCTTTGACCGAGCTCTGGAAAATCTTTTACAATTTCTTTTCCACCAAAGATCTTATGATCCAATAGGAATTTATTTACATCATTCACAGTTTTTCCAGAATTATCAAAATTCACAACAAATTCTTTGAAGAAATGGGGAGAAAACAAAGTCTCAATCCCTTCAATTTCGTTTAACATTTTTTCAGCATAATGAGATCTCTTTATGATTGCTTGACCAATTTCTTTAATACAATTTGGGCCCAATAATGCCATGTATACCGCTGCAGCTATTGTCCAAAGTCCAACAGTTGTACCCGTGAAGTCTTTACCTTCTTCTCTTACTGCATAAAGAGTTCTATCATGAGTACAATAACCAAAACCAAATCCACCATCAATGGTATCTGTTATGCTCACTAGATGTGTGGGGTATTCTGCTATATATCGAGGGTCATCTCTAGTCGCTATGAATCCACCTACCCCACCACCGTAGTTCATATGTATTCCAAGAGATTGAATCTCTCCACATACAATGTCACCACCGTAATTAATCGGAGGCGTTAGCAAACCAAGCGAAATAGGGTCAATTCCAACAATAAGTTCTGCACCATTATTATGAGTTAACCTAGCGATTTCATCTCCCTGAGATTCAATAGTGCCTAGATACGATGGATTTTCAATGTAGACTGATGATGTATTGGATGATAGTTTGTTTTCAAGATCTTGAAGATCAATAAGGCCAGTTTTTGGATCATAATCTATTAATTTAATTTCAATATTGCCTGATAAGGATCCAGCGTTACAAAAATTCTTTATTATTGACAATCTTTCAGGACTAATTATTTTTGGAACCAAAGTTTCTTTCTTACTGTTCATTCTTGAAGCCATTCGAATAGCAAAACTTGCCGCGGTTCCCCAATCAAATGTTGGTAGACTCACAGCATCCATCTCAAGTAGCTCGCCCATCATGCTTTGAAATTCAAAAAAAGCTTGCCATTTTCCAAGGTCTGAATATGTATTCCCAGCATAGGCGGTAACAAATTCATTCCTGTGAACGATTTCGTCTACTACGGCAGGTACATAATGTTGCCAACAGCCAGCTCCAAGAAAATTCAGATATTCGGTACAAGGTTTATTTTTCGAAAGAATTTCTGATACATGTTTCTTGAGGTCAAGTTCAGATAGCAAAGGATCTGGAAAATCAAGAAGTCGATTGAGCCTTAATCTTTTTGGAATAGTACTTAACAGTCCCTCGATGTTTTCGACTCCTATATCTCTAAGCATCTCTTGTTTAACTTCAGAAACTAAATTTGGAATGTATGGATGAGTGTTAACTCTCTCTTTTGACATTAGAAATCCAACCGTGATTTGATAAAATGAAAGATTGGAAATTAAGGTTTGTCATAACAAAATGAGAATGAATTTTACTACTTTGGAAATATCATCCACTCAAATTCTCAAATTTTATTTATTCAAATATAATATTGATGCAAGATTTACAAAGAATAATGCAAATTGAATTAATATCATTATTTGGAAGAAAAGTACAAGATTTCCTGTAAATAATCCTGGAATAATTAACCAATCAGCCCATGTAGTAGACCATTTGTAGATTCTAAGATTTTTTATCATAGCTAAATCTATTAGGAAAACTCCTATTGACAGAGAAAAGATCATTAGAGCAACAAGTTCATATGATATGAAACCACTTGCGGCAAGCGCAAAATACCAGATTCTCCTTAATACAAAATCAGATATGTGGTCCAGAATAAATCCTTTATTTGAAGCTTCTCCACTCGTTTTTGCAAAAAGTCCATCTAGACCATCGAAGAGATAGTCAAGTAAGACAAACATTCCTCCAGTTTTGAGATGTGCTGTAAAGAAAAAATATGATGCGGTTAACGAACAAATAGCTGATAATGCTGTTAAGATGTTAGCGGTTGAACGTTTTCCTTTGTATTTTAGTATCTTTGGACTAAAAAATCTGAAAACTCTTTCTTTAATTTGATCCTCAAGCAAATTTAATCTCTCGAATCAACATTATCTTCCATTTTTATTTATATGACGAGAGAATGTATTCTGATTACTTTGTGTATATTAATATTAGTGGATGTTATTCGGTTCAGTATTCGTGGATGTCTTTAATGATCGATTCACAAGAATATTTGTACACACGCTACCTCAGTGCAAAGAAGACCTTAGATGATCGTTCTCTGAATAAGCATGTTTGGAATAATCTCTCTAGGTCTCTTCAACAGTTGTCCCTAAACAAGACTTTGAATATTTTGGAATTAGGAGCTGGCATTGGCACTATGATCGAAAGAATGATTGAACATGGATTGTTAAATAATGCAGTTTACTCGGCGATAGATATTGACTCGAAAAATATTGATGAAGCTTCATCTCGGTTGAAGAAATGGGCGAGATTTAATGGATTTAAAATTTTTCCTATTCGCAATAATTTATTCACTATCAAAAATGATCAAAAAAAAATTACTGTAAATTTGGAAGTTAAAGGTTTATCTGAATTTATGAATCGAAAGAAAAATTATCGAAAATGGGATTTGTTAGTCGCCCATGCTTTTCTCGATCTTATTGATCTACCATCAAGTATTCCATCGATATTAAAACTATTAAAGCCAAATGGATTATTTTATTTTACATTAAATTTTGATGGTATGACGATTTTTCAACCGGAGATAGATGCTAACTTAGAAGAACAAATTATAACACAATATCATAAAACAATAGATCAGAGGTATATTAACGGAAAACCATCAGGAGATAGTAAAACAGGTCGCAATCTTTATTGTTTACTTAGAAATTCAGCAACAGAAATAATTGATATTGGCAGCTCAGATTGGATAGTATTTCCAAGAAAAGAAGGATATTTTGCAGATGAAGCATACTTTTTGCATTATGTTATTAACACAATATATCAGGCGTTAAGAGTGAATCCTCTATTAAATAAAAATGATATACTAAAGTGGATTGAAAAACGGCATGTCCAAATAGATCAAAAAGAATTAATTTACATCACTCATCAATTGGATTATCTCGGAAGAAAAGCTACTTAAATATGATTTAGAGATTTCAAATTTACAGCGCGCGCTATTATTATATCTTCTAATTTCCAAGTGAGATCAAATGAAATTAAATAACCTTCATAAATATAATGTCGCTCAAGAACATAGTCAGCATAGGTCCAATATTTATAAATTGAAAAAGCCAAAATGTTTAGTGACTCCACTCCCACTTGATAGATTAAGAGCAAGGCTTCCAATATCTGAAGGAGAATTCTGTATTTATTTATTCAAAGATTCAGAAAATAAAGAGCATGTGGCACTTGTTATGGGTGACATCCAAGAAAAAAAATGTTATCCAGTTAGGATTCATTCAGAGTGTTTGACAGGTGATGTTTTCAATTCTCTACGCTGCGATTGTGGAGAGCAACTCAGACAATCGATTCAAATGATCTCAGAAGAAGGTTTGGGGATAATTATTTACTTAAGACAAGAGGGCAGAGGAATAGGTCTAGCTAAGAAACTTCAAGCTTACAATCTTCAAGATAATGGATATGATACGGTAGAAGCAAATATCGCATTAGGACATAAGCCGGATGAAAGAGACTTCACATTGGCAGCCTCAATATTAATAGAATTAGGAGTAAAATCTATTAAATTAATTTCAAATAATCCGGGAAAATTTAAGCCCTTAATTGATTCAGGTATAAAAATAAAATCTAGAATACCTATACCTCCTAGACTTACGCCAGAGAATGTTGCCTATCTTAGAACAAAAGCCTCAAAAATGAATCACAAAATTGATTTCGACGGGCTCTCTTCTACATCCCCTGAACGTGAAACTATCCTAAGGTATGTTACACGCAAAATCAAGAATTCAATAAATCAAAATCGTCCCTTCATTACTCTAAGTTACGCTCAAACTATGGACGGATGTATTGCAGCAGAAAAAAATAAACAATTTTCACTAAGCGATCAAGAATCTCTAATTATGACCCATCAAATTCGTTCAAAACATGATGCAATATTAGTCGGAATAGGAACAATCTTAGCGGACAACCCACAATTAACAGTTCGTCGTGTACACGGAAAAAATCCTCAACCCATAATATTAGATACAAATTTAAGATTCCCAGTTAACGCAAAATTGCTAAAAGGATCAATTTTGCCTTGGATATTTACTGGGAAAACTTCTAGTACTAAGAAAAAGAAGGAGTTAGAAAATTTAGGTGCAAAAGTGTTTCGTTTACCCTTAGAAAGAAATGTAATAAAATTAGAAAGCCTAATGCTAAAATTAGCTACCCTGAAAATTAGTAGTGTTATGGTTGAAGGTGGAGCTGAAGTAATTACAAATTTCATAACTAACGGACTTGCCGACTTAATCATTTCTACGATAACACCATTCTTAATCGGAAAAGGAGTTCGTCCATTTGTAAGTGTCTCAAAAACCAAGAAATTTCTCACTTTTCAAGATCTAAAATATGTAAAAGTAGGTAGAGATCTGATAGTTTGTGGAGTTCCTGAGTGGAGCAGCTTTTAATGAAAAAGCAGTCCTTGCTTTTTGTTTCTCCAAAGAAAGTGTCAGTGATTGAAGAAGAGATACCTAAACTAGATGATAACAAAGTTTTGGTTAGATCTTTAGTGTCCGCAATTAGTCCTGGGACTGAGATGCTTGTTTACAGAGGCGAAATTCCAGATAACATGAAGCTAGACTCCACCATCAATGGATTGAATCAAAGAGTAAATTATCCCATAAAATATGGTTATTCAATTGTTGGTAAAATCTCAGCTTGTGGAAAAAAGATACAAAAAAATTGGAAAAACAGATTAGTCTTTGCTTTTCATCCTCATGAAAGTTCTTTCCTAGCCACATTGGATGAATTAATGCCTATCCCCTACGATATTTCTCCAGATGACGCATCCTTACTTCCTAGTATGGAAACTGCGATAAACCTCGTCATGGATGGTCGTCCAGTAATCGGAGAAAAAGTCGCGATTTTCGGTCAAGGTATAATAGGCCTCTTAACTACATCTATCTTAACTAGAATTCCATTATCTTCTATTCTTACATTTGACAAATTCAGATTGCGCAGAGACAAGTCAATTCAGATTGGAGCAAATCATAGTTTAGATCCAACGGATTCAAATAATATCCCTCTGCGGAAAATAGGTTTTTCAGAAGTCAAATTTGATTTAACATATGAACTATCAGGAAATCCAGAAGCTTTAGATCAAGCAATAAATATTACAGGTTATTCTGGAAGACTGGTAATAGGTTCCTGGTATGGGAATAAGTATTCAAATTTAAACCTCGGTGGAAAATTTCATCGTAATAGGATCCGTATAGTTAGTAGTCAAGTTAGTACTATTGATCCTCAGTTTCTAGGTCTTTGGGATAAGAAAAGGAGATTAAATTTTGCATGGAAACTCGTTAAGAAAATACGCCCTTCCAGCTTTATTACTCATAGATTTCCAATATCCGAAGCAGATAAAGTATACCGCCTAATTGATAAGAATCCAGAAAAAACAATTCAAGTATTATTTACTTATGAGAGTTAGAAAATGTACACAGTATCTTTGACAAAAAAAATGATCGCGCAGCATCATCTTCCAAACGAAGTGGAGCCAGAAAATAAGAAACATTCACATTTTTACAAAATTCAAATTTCACTGTCTGGAGATATTTTAAATAACAATGGGTATCTGATAGACATTAATCAGATTGATCGAGTTTTTGAAGAAATTATCGGAATTTATGAAGATAAGACATTAAATGATTTAGTAGAATTTGGTGATAAGAATCCTAGTCTTGAAAACTTTTCTAAAATATTCTGCAATGCTTTTCTTGAAAGAATTCAATTTGAAAATTTACAATTTATAAATATACGAATTTGGGAAAATGATGATGCATCTGTGTCTTATCAACGAGAGGTTTGATCGTGAAGATAGGCCTTGTAATATATGGAAGTCTAGACATTCAAACTGGTGGATATTTTTACGATCGTATGCTAGTTGATCATCTGCAAAAAAAAGGTGACTGTATTGATATCATTTCAGTGCCTTTAGGTAGTTATCTCAAACATATAATAGACAATTTTTCATTGCTATATAGAAAATTATTAACAGCTAATTACGATATTCTTCTAGAAGATGAATTAAATCACCCTTCTCTATTTTTGATTAATCATAGATTAAAAAAAAGAGTTGACTACCCAATAGTATCAATTGTCCACCATCTGAGTTATTCAGCAGAGTCAAATTCAATTAAAAAATTTCTATATGGAATACTGGAAAAGAAATATCTTACCAGCATTGATGGTTTTGTATTTAATAGTAACACCAATAAAAGAGTTATAGAGTCGTTTATTGGAAATAATATAAATGCTGTTGTAGCATATCCAGGAAAAGATCACATAAGATCAACAGTGGGTCCTAAAGATATAGCTCTCAAAGCATTTGAATCAGAAAAATTTCAAATTTTATTTGTTGGTAACTTGGTCCGACACAAAGGTATTCATACATTGATCAAGGCTTTATCATATCTTAATTATCATAATATAATTTTGAATATAATCGGTGATCTATCGATTTCACCGTCTTATGTAAAATCACTCAGAAAATTAGTTGATACTCTTGGACTAAGGTCACAAGTTAATTTCTTAGGGTTTCTTTCCAGTCATAGACTACATGAATATTTTAGAAGGTGTCATGTTTTAGCTCTTCCATCGATTTATGAGGGGTTTGGCATAGTTCACTTGGAAGCTTTAGGATTTGGTCTTCCTATAGTTGCTTCAACAGGAGGGGCTGCTCGAGAGATAATCATAGATGGCAGACATGGGTACTTAGTGCCACCAGAGAAACCAAATGTGATAGCTGATAAATTATCTATTTTAATTAGGGACCGTGAACTGCTTCATAAAATGAGTTTGAATGCTTTACAACGCTTTGAAAACTTTCCACCATGGTCGGAAAGCATGAGCAAAATACGAAAGTTCTTGGCAACCTATAAATAGTGAATGCTATAGCGTGAGTTACAAACAATTTTACTTGGTTTTAAGTGCGAACTGTTCGGCTATATTAGAGAATTTTATATCTATTCACAAGAAACACGCCGAAAGCGATCTTCGTTATTACATCTAAGAGCAAATAACTGACAGATTCCACAAATGTTGATACGAGTCCAAAACCGGTTGGGGCGAGGATCCATACGACAGGAAACAGCGACCAAAAAATAGCTACCCACCAAACAATCAATCTTCTTGAAGCATTTGTCTGATAATCTACATTCTTGAACAAGACTAATAATAATCCCATGTATGCTCCAGAGCTAAGTCCAAAAAATAGCCACTTCTCCCAACCAGTCACAAAACTTGCCAGAAAACCGCAAAACATGACAAAGCTTGTTAAAAAAGAGATCTCAAAAAAGTCACCCGTATCTTTCTTCCCAAAAACCGCCGCAACATTAAGAGCTAGAATACTGCAACTCGCCATATAGAAAAGCCAACGACTCCAATAAATGACTCCTCCAAAAGGTGAAGGTACAGTTGCTATTGCTAACGCCATAACAACATAGGAAATGGTTGTAAGATAACTTACAAAAACCTCCGATGCTCCTAAGAACCTATTGGCATACTTTTGCTTATTATGTATTAGGAAACCCATAGTTGAAAGAAGAAAGATAATCGCACCAATCCAATAAACAGAAATTTCCGTTGCATACATTTTCTTACGCTATCCTCAAAGTATCTATTTTATCTGCTCCATTTTTCAGACATGATTGATATGATTTTCTATACAACTAGTGCGTGCGTACCCGTGCTAATTATGTGAAGATGGCAAGACCCGTAATAAAAGAAGATGTTTAGCTAAAAAGGTTACAGTTTTGAGATCAGGATGTGGAGGACTATATGTGGTTAGTTTGCTATAATCGAATAATCTAATGTTAATACCGCCTGAAATAGATTTTAAGCGAACATCACTATCTTGAGCGTGTGAGCAAGAATGGTTTATAAAAAGATAAAATTAATTGGCACCTCAAATCAAAATTTTCAGGAAGCTATTGAGAATGCTTTAGTTGAAGCCTCAAAGACAGTAAGAAATATTGTTTGGTATCAAGTTATTGAATTCAAAGGACCTATAAAAGATGGGAAGATAGAAGAATACCAAGCAGAAGTTGAATTTGAATTCAAAATTGAAGAAACCTGATTTAGGAAGAGCGGCTGATATTCTATCTGGCAATTCATTTAATAATCGTAGAATTGACCTTATCTATTGGAGACTATGGTCTATAGCGCGCGTTTCATCCTTCAAAAATTCTGATTGATGATGTGGTTGGTGTAATGTAATGATTAAAGAAGGCGAAAAGACACCTAATTTTACTTTAGATTCAGATGATGGTAAGAGGATCTCTCTGAGTGTTTTCCGAGGAAAAAATATTGTACTATATTTCTATCCAAAAGATAATACTCCAGGTTGCACTCAAGAAGCTATCGAATTTCAAAATATAAGCAAAGAATTTGGAAATACAAATGCTGTAATATTAGGGATTAGCAAGGACACCATAGAGTCTCATCGAAAATTTAAAGATAAAAACAATTTACACTTTACACTTCTGAGTGATCCAAAATCGGTAGTTCAAAAATTATATGGTGTTTGGAAAGAGAAGAGCCTCTATGGTAAGAAGTTCATGGGTACTGAGCGAAGTACTTTTCTAATTGATGAAAAAGGTATTGTGAAGAAAATTTATCGAAAAGTAAAGGTAAAAGGCCATGCAGAAGCATGTCTTCTAGATTTAAAAACAAATAAATAATCAACATGTTTGCTCTTTTTTTAATGTAGAGATTCTATATTAAAATTGACTTTCGTTAAATCTCAATTTAGCAGTTGAATTTTTATTTTTATAATGTTTAGTTCCAAGTCTAAGAAATTGTATTGCCAACATTAATCGACTTAATGAAAACAACTTAAGTTAACCCATTTCAAGCGTTTAACCACGACAGCACACCCTTTCCTAACAATAGGAAAAATAAAAAGCTTTTAGGGGAAAAAATTGTCAAAAGTCTTGAAAACTGGAATATTATTATCTATTTTAATAATTCAATTTCCCCTAATCATTCCAAATATTATCCCTGCCGTTCTCGCAACTTCAAATGATGATTCTAGTCAGACTATGGGTGAACAATCAATCATTGTCTTACTAGTGGAGTTCAAGGATCTTCAACACAAAAAGAACCAGAAAGAAATTTCAAAAGCTATCTTTGGAAATCTCAATAAATATGTTACAGAAACATCTTATAATAAAACATGGATTACTGGTGATCTTACTCATTGGATTGAACTTCCATACGAACTCTCTTTTTATGGCCGTGACTTTGCTTTAGGACTTGATGTTGAAGTACGTCGACTCTTTTGTGATGCCATACATGCGGTCGATGATTCGATTAATTTCAAAAAATATGAGCACGTAATGATTGTCCATGCTGGTTATGGTCAAGAGACTTCTGGAAAATTAAGCGATCTATGGTCTGCATATTATGTTTGCAGGCCGCCAGTTTATGCAGATGGAGTGATTTTAAAGGAAGTAATGGTGGTCCCTGAAGATCAAGCTGAAGGTAAGAATACTTTGGGAGTCTACGCTCATGAATTTATGCATAGTCTCGGATTACCTGATCTGTATCCAGCTAAAGGATTGAACAAGAAACATTTGGATATGTACGATGTAATGGATGGAGGGTTTAAGAACGGTAAATCTCCAGGTGGATCTAGCCCATCACATCCAAGTGCATGGAGCAAACTTCAGCTGGGATGGCCAGTGAAGACCAGAAAGATATATCAAGGCTCTATAAAGAATGTCACAATATGGCCCTTAGAAGATAAGACAGATAAAGTTCAAGCAGTAATTCTTCCATCATCAAATGGTCGATACTATTTGGTGGAAGTTCGACAAAAAACTGGGTTTGATAAGTATCTTCCCGAGTCAGGAGTACTCATAACATTAGTGAATGAAAAGCTACCACCACAATCTGGTATGGTTAGAGTTATCGATGCCAACCCATCTACATTAGATTTGACAGATGCGACATTCCAAGTTGGTGAAACTTACCAAGATTCATCAAAACTGATTAAGATTTCAATAATATCTGGAAGTAATGGATTTACGATTCTTGTTGATAGACGGCATTTTCAGGAAGTTTCCTAAGAAAAGTTGATTTAAAAATATGTAGTGGTCCCGCGGGCCGGAGTTTCATAGGTAAAAACCTATTTTGAATTCGCCGAGCATTTGCTCTCCAGCGACACTCCGGTATCCATTGTTAGCCTGATAGGCTAGATGGCCGCACCATGGGTACAGCTCTACAGCATCTCCTCACGTTATTGACGTGATCGGAAGCTCTACCAAGCTGAGCTTACGGGATGCCTATAGACATCTTACCGCGGGATCCGCGGGACCCCGATTTCACTCAAACATGAATTCAAATAAATGTCTTACGTTATATTCAGCCAATAAGCATGCCAATGGGGAACAGACTTATTCAGGGTCGAAAACTATCTGTTCCTGAATGTACGATTCTCCATCGATCTCTACTAGCTTTAGATATGAAGCCATTCAAAATTTACCTCCAAATTATTGGTGCCCCATAAGTTGTCCAATAATATATTGATTTAGGCTTAAAGAATTCATAATAGGCGGATGAAGCTAAAACAGGTGTTTGATATCTATTCAAACCAAGCTGTTGAAGTGGATCATCTAATCTATAGATTCTCGGAAATCTAAGCTGTTGGTAAGGCCAACGACCCTTTCTCCAATAGAATGGATCATAATAGCTCATTACAGTCGCCTAATCTAACTAGATTTTCTCCCTCCTTATATTTTTCTATTTTGAAGTTTTTAAATATGAATAAATCATCAATCATGGATAGCTAACGCTTTCAATTTGAAACAGTTAAATTGTCAAAATTTATTTCTGAAACAATGCTTTAAACATCATGCCAAATCCAGTATCAGATTGTGATATGAAAATGAAGATGGCGATATCGTATTTAGAAGGCTGGCGGTTCAGTTCGAAATGTAGGAATCATGAGATAATATCAGACCAGCCTACGGAAGAAGATGGGCAAGATACGGGAATGACTCCCGTCGAGATGTTCATCTCATCGATAGGATGCTGCATGGGTGTCTATGCGAAAATGTTCTGTGATCGACATAAAATTCCTATGAATGACATGAAAATTATTTTGGAATGGAATATAGCGAAGAAACCCTCAAGAGTTTGTGAGCTTCAAGCAAAAATTCTATTTAAAAAAAATATTGCCCCTGAATTACAGCAAGGTATCATTAGAATGGTCAAACATTGTACAGTACATAACACAATCAATAATCCGCCTGAGATCACTGTTTCTATCTCTATTCCTGAATTGATTTAGATAAAAATAAATTTGGATAACAGTTAATTCTAACGTACTACTTTCTCTATTTGCAATTCAAGAATGTCTGTGGCACCAGCACGTTTCAGTCTTGGAATTAGATTAACAATCTGATCTTCGGCTACAGCAACCTCAACAGCATATCCGCCTTTGGGTCCATCATAAAGTTTAGAGATGGTTGGGCTTTTCATAGAGGGAAGGACATTCATTACTCTATTCATAGAATCTTCAGTAACATTCATTTTCAGAAGTCGAAGACCTTTACCATCTCTAGCTCCTTGAATGAGCGAACACAAGCCTTCAATTTTCTCTTTCTTCCAAGAATCTTTCAAACTATTCTTGTTAACGATCACTCGAGCTGTTGATTCGAACAGTTTATGAATAATTGCCCACCCGTTCTCTTTTAAAGTCGCTCCAGTTTCAGTACAATCAACTATCAAGTCTGCAACTTCAATGAAAGTCTCCGTAGCACCATACGAGCGTATGAACCTGTAGGGTAATTTTGGTAAATGTGTAGTAAAAAGATTTCTTGTAAGGTTCTCGTATTCGGAAGCAACTACAATTTTTTCTTTTTTTTCCCGATTCATTATCTCTTCGAATTTTGAAAAAACTTTTGAACCGAGATTTTCGTTAAGTCCATGTCTCTGAGGAACGGCTGCTATGACATTGACTTTTCCAACTTTAAGATCTGCTAATTCTTCAACATCAGCTTTTGGCTCAAGCACCCAGTCGAGACCTGTAATGCCTAAATCATATCTGCCTTGTTCAACTAAAAGACTGATATTTTGAGCACGATGAATTCTTAATTCCAACTCATGGTCTCTCGATTCAGCTCTATACGAGCGTTCACCTCTAATGATGATGTTGTATCCAGATCGATCCAGTAGGGATTTAACAGAACTCCAAAGATGACCTTTTGGTAACGCTAATCTAAGGGTAGACATGTTATGATCACATTATACTTCTAGATGGTATTTTAACTATCTATTTATTATTTGAAGATCCTGTTTTTTAATTCATAGAGGACATTAGATGTTTATATTGTAAATTGTTCATTGGCTTCATGATTCTATCTTGCTATTAGATAGATAAAGGTTGAAATACATAGATTAGTGTGACAATCACCATATGCAGATGTGAATAGATATTTGCCGATTGATGATTTTGAGACGCATATTATGAATGCTCTTAGCACTAGGCAAAAAGTGAAATTGGCAACGAATAATCTTGTACGTGCCGCCGTCTTAGTTCCTCTGATTAAAAACGCGGGTTATTATTCCTTACTCCTTACAAAAAGACATAAAGAATTAAAAAATCATCCAGGCCAAATATCTTTTCCTGGAGGTTTATTCGAAGAATCAGACATTGATATGAAGGGTACTATATTAAGAGAAGCATGGGAAGAACTCGGCATAATAAAAAGCGATATAAATATTCTTGGAGGATTGGACGATTACGCAAGTAGTACTGGTTATTTGATATCTCCTTTTGTTGGAAAAATTCCATATCCTTATGATTTTAAAATAAACAGCAACGAAGTCAGTGAAGTAATTATAGCTCCTCTTGAGGAACTCAAAAAATCTCCAAAAACTGGATATGCAATAAAGAATTCCAAACCATATCCTGTATATTATTATGAACTTCCTAATCATGTAATCTGGGGAGCCACTGCTAGAATAATAAGAAATTTTATTGAAATATTATTTAACTAAACTTAATTATGATTTTTTTTGAGTATTAAAGCAAATTTTAACAATTAATCATACGGAGATATCTTAATATCCATCGAGACTGATTCGAGTTTAGCAAATCGATTTGTCAAATCAAAAACAAAATTATGCATACTATGAACATATCTGCTAGGATTTTCACCTCAATTTACAGGTATGTCTCTCCAAAGGGGGTCTTATTTCAATGGTCTTTAAAAAAAATTTCAAGCTTGTGACCGATTATACTCCAAAAGGAGATCAACCCAATGCTATCAGGATTCTATCTGAAGGGGTAAAGCAAGGACTGGAAAGACAGACATTAAAAGGTGCTACTGGGACAGGAAAAACCTTTGTCATGGCACACGTGATAGCGAATACTCAAAGGCCAACTCTTGTAATATCTCATAACAAAACTTTAGCAGCACAACTCTATACAGAATTCAAATCTTTTTTTCCCGAAAACGCCGTCGAATATTTTGTTAGTTACTATGACTATTACCAACCTGAAGCTTATGTTCCAAAAACTGACACTTACATAGCTAAAGAGACATCGATTAACGAGGAGATCGATAGGCTCAGACATTCATCAACACAATCGCTTTTATCACGAAAAGATGTAATAGTCGTTGCAAGTTCCTCATGTCTATATGGATTGGGGTCTCCACAAGAATATCTAAAAATTGTATTACGCCTTCATAAAAATCAAATAATTGGAAGAAATGAAATCTTAAAAAAATTAGTAGATATGCAATATGAACGAAATGACACGGCGTTAAGTAGAGGGCGGTTCAGGGCTAGAGGAAATGTAATCGAAATCTGTCCAATCAATCAAGAGACAGTATTAAGATTTTTACTTAAAGAAGATAAGATAAATAGAATTCTAGAGCTTGACCCAATCACAGGAATTGAAAAAGGATTCAAGGAATCTGCATTCATCTTTCCAGCTAAACATTTTGTAACCCCCAAAGATGAACTCGCAACGGCAACCAAATCAATCAAATCTGAGCTTCAAATAAGATTGGAAGAATTAAAAGCTGAAGATAAACTACTTGAAGCACAACGGCTTGAGCAGAGAACAAAATATGACTTAGAAATGATAGAACAGATCGGATATTGTTCTGGGATAGAGAATTATTCCAGACACTTTGATGGACGTGAAGAAGGAGAACCTCCTCACACTTTACTCGATTATTTCCCTAAAGGTTTCTTGACAATAATAGATGAATCTCATGTTACTATACCTCAATTGGAGGGTATGTATGGTGGTGATACTTCTAGAAAGGAGACTCTAATTGATCATGGATTCAGACTAAAATCAGCTAAAGATAATAGACCATTATCTTTCAAGGAATTCAATGCAAAGATTGGCCTTGTCATGTACATGTCTGCCACACCCTCATCATATGAAATCAATATTAGCAAAAGAATAGTTGAACAGATCATTAGGCCCACTGGATTAGTGGATCCTGAAGTAATAGTCAGACCAGCAAAAGGTCAAGTTCAAAACCTCATTAATGAGATTAAAAATCGAGTAAAAAAGAAAGAGAAATGTCTGGTAACTACACTGACGAAAAAGATGGCTGAAAATCTATCTGAATTTCTACAAGAGACCGGTATAAACGTACATTATTTACATTCTGAGATTGACACTCTTGACAGAGTTGAAATTCTAAAAGATCTTCGATTAGGCGTATATGATGCTATTATTGGCGTCAACCTTCTTAGAGAAGGACTTGACCTCCCAGAAGTATCACTTGTTGCCATTCTAGATGCTGATAGTGAAGGTTTTCTCCGCTCTGGGACTTCCTTAATACAGACTATCGGTCGAGCCTCCAGAAATGCGTCTGGCCAAGTAATCATGTATGCAGATAATATTACTGGATCTATGAGAAGAGCCATAAATGAGACTAAGCGGAGGCGTGCGATCCAGTTGGAATATAATAGAAAACATGGTATCGTCCCCGAGACAATAAGAAAAGAAGTTAAGACAATATTGTCAATGTCAATGCAGCAAGAGCAAACTAATAGCGCACGAGCTATCACTAAAAAATTGAATGTTACCAAAGAACAGTACAAATCAAGACACGAGCTTTCAGCAATAATAGCGGGATTAGAAGAAGAGATGTTCGAGTCAGCGAGAAAATTAGAATTTGAAAAAGCCGCTATGATACGAGATCAAATTCGAATACTACAAAGTGGTGAAAAGGTATAACTGGTAACATAATTGTAAAGGGAGCCAAACAAAACAATCTCAAAAATATCACAGTAGAAATTCCTAGGAATCGTATTGTTGTAATAACCGGTTTAAGTGGATCAGGAAAATCCTCCTTGGCATTTGATACAATATATGCTGAGGGTCAGCGCCGTTATATAGAATCATTGTCAGCGTACGCAAGACAATTTCTCGGTCAACTTAGTAAGCCTGATGTAGACTATATAGAAAATCTCTCACCCGCAATTGCGATTGAGCAAAGAACCGCTAGTGCTAATCCTAGATCAACAGTGGCAACAGCCACAGAGATACACGATTATCTCAGACTTTTATTTGCAAGAATTGGAATTCCACATTGTCACATTTGTGGTAGTAAAATCTCCAAGCAGACAGTCGAACAAATAGTAGATTCCATATTGAACCAATGCAATCAACAAACAGTTAAAATTCTTGCGCCTATTGTGCGAGGAAGAAAAGGGGAATACAAAGATCTACTTGGAGATCTTAAACTCAAAGGTTTCATTATGGCACGAATTGATGGAAGGGAGGTAAAAACAGAAGAGCAAATCAAACTTGAAAGGTATAAGAAACATACTATCGAAGCTGTTGTCGACAGTGTCAAATTGACAAAGCGCGAAAAATCTAGAATTGCTGAATCGATCCAAACCGCGATAGAACTCTCTGGAGGTATTGTAGTTGTTGAAACAAAAAGTTCAGAGCTTGCATTCAGTGAGAAACTCGCATGTCCAAAATGTGGAGTTAGCATAGAAGAACTTGAACCTAGAACATTCTCTTTCAATAGTCCATACGGTGCTTGCGATGTATGTACTGGTCTCGGTGTTAAGATACGGATAGACCCGGAATTAGTTCTTCCAGATAAAGATAGATCCATCTCGGAGGGTGCGATCAAGCCATTCTTTGGCCCTGTTGATGGATGGGTACTATCTCAATTCAGACCTATCGCAAGAAGACATGGGATAGAATTTAACAAACCATTTAAAAACTTCACGAAGCGGCAGCTCAACATTATCCTATATGGTACTCCAAATGAGGAATGGGGTCAATCCTTCGAAGGTATAGTCAATATGCTTGAAAGAAGATATAGAGAAACTCGCTCAGATTCTATGAAAGAGTGGTATCGGAAATTTATGAGTGAAAGTCTCTGTCCTAAATGTAAAGGAGCCCGACTTAAACCACAATCTCTTGCTGTTAAGATCGCTGGAAAATCCATTGCTGAAGTAACAAAAATGTCAATTACTGATGCAATCAACTATCTTTCAACTCTGAATCTTAAAGACAGAGAGAAGTTCATCGCATCAAGAATACTGAAAGAACTTAATCAAAGACTTAGGTTCCTAAATGATGTTGGCCTAGGGTATCTTACTCTTGATAGAAGAATGAGTTCCCTGTCAGGAGGAGAAGCCCAAAGGACTCAGTTAGCAACTCAGATAGGTTCAGGTCTAACAGGTGTTCTCTATGTTTTGGACGAACCTAGTATAGGGCTACACCAAAAAGATAACAGACGTCTATTGAGAACTCTTAGAAAAATGAGAGATTTAGGTAATACAATACTAGTTGTGGAACATGATGAAGAGACAATCCTAGAATCCGATTATGTGATCGATCTGGGCCCAGGAGCTGGCAGACATGGAGGCCATATTGTGGCTACCGGTACACCAGAGCAGATAATGAAAAATAGTCAATCTCTTACTGGGAAATATTTGCGACATCAATTGACAATCCCAATTCCATCCATAAGGCGTAATGGAAACGGTAAATCACTAACTGTATTGCAGGCATCTGAAAACAATCTAAAGAACCTTAATGTCACAATACCTTTGGGTACATTCATTTGTATTACAGGAGTTTCAGGATCAGGAAAGAGCACTTTCTTGAATGAGGTCCTATACAAGGCACTAGCAAACAAACTGTATAATTCTAAAGAAAAAGCTGGATCTCACAGAGCAATCCAAGGAATAGAAAATATTGACAAAGTTATAATAATTGATCAGTCTCCAATTGGAAGAACTCCACGCAGCAATCCCGCTACATATATAGGCCTATTTACGCCAATCAGAGAATTATTCTCAAAGCTTCCAGAATCACGAATACGGGGATATAAACCTGGAAGGTTTAGTTTCAATGTTAGAGGAGGAAGATGTGAGGCCTGTCAGGGCGCTGGCACAATAACGATAGAAATGCATTTTTTACCAGATATTCACATTCCTTGTCAAGTCTGCAAAGGAAACAGGTATGGTAGAGAAACTCTTGAAATTAAGTACAAGGGAAAATCCATATCAAATGTACTGGAAATGACAGTCGATGAGGCATTAGAGTTCTTCTCAGCTATACCACAGATCGCCAGAAAACTCAAGACTATAGTGGATGTCGGCTTAGGTTATATCGCTTTAGGGCAAAGCGCAACAACACTTTCAGGTGGAGAAGCTCAAAGGGTAAAATTGAGTTCTGAATTGGCAAAGAGAAGCACAGGAAAAACATTATACTTGCTCGATGAGCCAACGACAGGATTACATTATGCCGATGTCGAGAAACTGTTGAATGTTCTACAAAGATTAGTTGATGCTGGAAACACAGTCTTAGTAATTGAACACAATCTAGAAGTTGTCAAAGCTGCAGACTACATCATAGATTTAGGTCCTGAAGGTGGTGAAGAGGGAGGATATCTCATAGCTTCATGTACTCCAGAAGAATTGACAAGAATTAAGAGATCTTATACGGGCCAATACCTTAAGAAAATAATTCAGCAAGACCTTCTGCAAAGAGGAGAATGGGAAAAACTTCAGCAATTTGACTGAGCTCTAAACCAAATATCGATTCAACAAGTCAGTAAACGTGAATACTTTGTCAGCGCGTATTACTGCTTGATATGATTTAATTTCTTAGGAACTAGACTTTTGAGATAGCACCATGTTCTCTCTTCGAATGACGTTATCATAGTTTTTATATCCAAGGATTTTCTCGATTTGATCAGAATTCTTTCCTTTGATTCTCTCTAATTCTTCAGATGAATAATCAACAATTCCTTTAGCGATCTCTTGCTCTTCATGAATCAATAAGACTATGTCTCCAGGACTAAATTTACCTTCCAGCTGAGCTATCCCAGATGGTAATAGACTTCCCCCTTTCTGTAGAGCATTTTTGGCTCCCTTATCAATTATTATTATTCCGTGACTTTTTGAAAATCTTATCCATCTCTCTTTGTTTGTATAACCTGTTTTTGATGCTCTGAATAATGTACCCAGTATCTCGCCTTTGATTATCCTTGTTAAAATTCTTTTTTCCCATGCATTAGCTATTATCACGTTACATTTGGATTCCATAGCGATTTTTGCAGCCTCAATCTTAGTTTTCATGCCGCCCTTAGTTCTCCAAGAACCAGCTTCTCCGCCAATACTATCAATTTCAGGTGAGATTTCTGTGATTTCAGTAATGAGTTTTGCATCTTTGTGTCTTGGATTTTTATTGTAAAGTCCATTTACGTCTGTTAATATAACAAGTAATTCAGCATCGACTTTAGCCGCTACCAAGGCTGAGAGTTTGTCGTTATCACCAAATGTTGATTCAATCTCATGAACTGAAATCGGATCATTTTCGTTTATTATAGGAATTGTTCCATATTTGGCAAGTATGGCCATGGAGTTCCGTAGATTAATGTATGTTCTCCGGTTTGAAAAAGCTTCATAGGTTAGGAGTAACTGTGCAACTTTCAAATTGTATTTTCTGAAGACACTTCGCCAAGTCTCAATAAGTATGCTCTGGCCAATGGCTGCAGCTCCTTGTCTAGTTGGTATGTCTCTAGGCATTGTTTTTAATTTGAGTTCTTTGACTCCTGAACCTATTGCACCTGAACTGACAATGATGATTTGTTTTTCTATTTTTATTAATTCATTGATTTGTTTGGCGATACTATCCATGTATTTTTTATCAAGACGCCCGTCTGTTTTTGTGAGGACTGAGGTTCCAATCTTAACGACTATCCTCTTTACACTTTGAAAGTCTCTATTCAAATCGCCACTCTCTAATTTCTCAGCTATTGGTAAGAGTTCCAAGTCTTATCTTGTAATTTATGTGTGAACTGTTTTGCATTCTTTCCTGTATATGAGGAAACGATTTGTCCATTTCCTAAGATAATGTATTTGTAACTTACTAATCCTTCCAACCCCATGGGTCCTCTTGCATGTATCTTCTCTGTACTGATTCCTACCTCTGCACCGAATCCAAATCTATAGCCATCACTAAATCTTGTTGATGCATTATGTAGAACTACTGCTGAATCAACTTCGTTAAGAAATTTCTGTGCTCTATCTTTGTTTTTAGTTATTATGCCATCGGTATGATGAGATCCGAAATAGTTTATGTGATCAATAGCTTCTTGTAGTGACTCTACAATTTTTATCGAAAGAATGAGATCTAGGTATTCTGTTCGCCAATCTTTTTCAGATGCTTTCTTGATTTCTAGAAGAATTTCTCTGGTTTTAGTATCACCTCTAAGTTCAACTTTTGCCTCCTCATATTTTTGCGCAATCTGAGGTAGAAATTGTTTTGCAATACCTTTGTGAACTAGAAGTGTCTCCATTGAATTGCATACTGCTGGATATTGGACCTTTGCATCATAACATATTTCGACTGCTATATTGAGATCTGCATCTTTATCGACATATTCATGACATATGCCTTCAGTATGGCCTAGAACAGGAATTTTGCTATTGTCTTTTATGAATTTAACAAGTGAGCTTGATCCTCGAGGAACTAGTAGGTCGACATATTCGTCTAGTTCGAGTAATTTCTTGACATCTTCTCTTGTATCAATTAACTGTACAGAATCTTTAGGTATTATGTTAGACTCATCAATTTTTTCCCTGATTAGCTCTGATAGAAATTGATTGGTGTTACTCGCTTCTGAACCACCTTTTAGTATCACAGCGTTTCCAGATTTCAAACATAAGCTAGATATCTGAACCAGAGCATCGGGTCTTGACTCGAAAATTGCGCCTATAACGCCTATCGGACAGCTCACTTTAAAAAGTTCTAATCCCTGATCCATTTCTATTGAAAAAAGAGTTTTTCTAACAGGATCGTCAAGATCAGCTAACGATTGCAATCCTCTAATGATATCATCAATTTTCGAGTCATTTAGTTTGAGTCTTTTTAGTAAAGAGGATTGAAGACCATCTCTGGTTGCTTCATTGACATCAGATCCATTTATTTCTTGAAGTTTGAGTCTGACTCTATCAATTTCTTTCGCAATTTCTAAAATAGCCTGATTCTTTGAATCCGTATTGATGTTACTCATTTTCAGGGCTGCTTTTCTTGCACGCCTTGCAATCTCTAATACTTCCAAGTTGAGATCGCCCACAAATTTAGCACATTTACTGAAATGATTACCAATGGTTTAAGATTGTCGATTTGTTTTTCTGGTTTGCTATAGTTTCCGTAGGGTATTTTTTTACATAATATTTTGATCAAGATAATAATGTATATGGAGGATGGTAACGATGAACAACTGTAATCCATGCAGTAATCTCGCTTATCTTCCATTCGTTTGAAACCCTACTCATACTTATCCAATAAACACCATTGTAAACTCCATAATCACTTACTAAACTCCATGAACAAGTAACAAGTGCATTCGAATCTTCGATTTCTATTTTCCAAGGAAAAGCAGTAAAAGTAAGTCTGCTATTTACTGAAAAAATACTACTGTAAAGATTCGTCAACTCTTTTATGCCTGAAAATTCTTGATTAAAAGTCTCATCAATGAAAAGGCCCTTTTCATCAAATAATGAGACAACATTCCCAGTTGACCTTTTGTTCATGGCATTTACATATTCTCGAATTATTTTTCGAATCAAATATTCAGAATCAATAGAATTGTCATTAGTTGCATTTACCGTCATAATTACTGGTGAAGTTAAAAGTATAATAAAAATCGATGATGCCAAAATTCTTTTAATGAACACTCTTTTGCGAGTCAAAATTATCGTCTTCCACGATTATAGTGGGTACGCGTAAAAACATTTTGCATGTTGAATCATAAAGGCTTGATAAACTATTAACTTATTAAAAATTGGTGGGCCGGGGGAGATTTGAACTCCCGACCTTGCGGCCTTTTTAGGTTTCCGCGTGTAAGGCGGACGTTCTAGCCCAGCTGAACTACCGACCCAATCTAATCTTTGTTAATACTCTTGTCTTGATATAGGTTTCTCGTTAATGTTTTAAATTCTCTTTCCATTGGGATTGGCAAGTCTGACTAATCAAAAAGATAAACTATTATTATTACATTCTATTCTTGAAAAATGGAGCATAAGAAATTTCATTAAAAGAATTGTTTAAAAAAAATTTACAAGAAATGAAATGGTTCTTCGTGAAAAGAATTTAAGATCTGTTATGCAAAATCATGGTTTTGTACCAAAAAATGACTGAATATGGGATCCTAAAATGTCTAAACCGCAGGTCATAGGATTTGATATTTCTGAAATCAAAGCAGTTCTTTTTGATTTAGATGAAACTCTAATAGATTCTATCCAAGGTCATGCGGGAGCTCATAAAAAAGTATCCAAGATTATTATGGAATATTTGGAAAAGAAAAAAATCAAGATTGATAGTGAAGAGCTGATCTTAAAGATATCAAATCTAGACGATACAATGAATAAGAAATTTATTTACGATCGAGATAAGTGGTGGCCTGATCTTATTCATTCGGTTGCCCCGAAAATATCTATTTCTAAGGGTCTGATAAAAGAACTGACAGAAGAATATTGGCAATCTTATGCATTAAATGCAAAACCCTACTCAGATACTGTTCCAACTTTAAATTATCTAAAAAAGAATTACCTTCTAGGATTGATTTCAGACACAGATCATTTATCCGGTATGAAACGATACAGAATAGATATTCAACCTTTCAAATATCTTTTTAATTTAACACTTGTTTCCGGTGAGGAGACGAAAGAGACTAAACCCAGTGCAGAACCGTTTTTATATGCGGCAAAAAAATTGGGGAAAAATGTTAATGAATGTATTTTCGTAGGAGACAAACCTTTTGCAGATATTGAAGGAGCTAAGAAAGCAGGAATGAAAACTATACTAATTTATCGACGTGATTGGGGTTATGAGATTGAAGCAGATTATACTATCAGATCACTAATTGAACTATGTGGGATTCTATGATCACATATACTAATTCTCCAGAGATCTAATTTACGATTTAACGATCATTTCGGTAGGAAATTTTGTAAATGGCTTACAACCTGAATCAGTTACAACAACGACGTCCTCTAATCTTACTCCAAAACGATTTGGGATATAAATACCAGGCTCAATACTAAAGGTCATGCCTGTCTCTAGCTTAGTACTATTCTTCTCATGAATATATGGTGCCTCGTGAATATCTATCCCGATTCCATGTCCAGTCCTATGAATAAAATATTCTCCATATCCAGCCTCGTCAATTATTTTTCTTGCCACTTTATCTATAGACCCAGCCGAAATGCCTGGATGAACATGACTAATTGCTTCCTGATAAGCTCGTGAAACTAAATCATATATCTTTTTTATTTTTGAAGATACTTTTCCTATGCAAACTGTTCTAGTGATGTCTGAACAATAATAGTCAAATTTTGCTCCTAAATCGAAAATAACACAATCTCCATTTTGGATTGTTCTTCTTCCTGTCAAGTGATGAGGGAATGAACTATTCGATCCTGAAGCAACAATAGTTTCAAAAGATGGTCCTTCAGAACCTCTTTTTCTCATTTCAAATTCAGCAAGTGCTGCTAATTCAAACTCTTTTTTTCCCTCACTACATTCGGATATCATGAAGTCGAGAGCTTTCTCAGCAAATTTTGAAGCAGTTTGCATAAATTCGATCTCCTTTTCTGACTTACGCATTCTCATCTGACTTAGAAATTCTGATGTATAAATGAATTCGACATTCGATATACTCTGTTGAAAAATCTTAAAATGTTTCAACAAAAGGCTATCTATGATTGCGATCTTTTGTTTCTTTATCTGAAGCTCTCGAATAATGTTTCTTAGTTGAGTTGTAATTTTTGAGTCATCAGACCAGGTTCTAACATTCTCTATCCATGATGTTTTCTTAACTTGTTCTTCATACAGTTTGGGCACGACAAACATAGGATCTTCATCTATTGTTATAATGCATAGAAATAAGCGTTCAAGAGGAGATGTCCAGACACCAGTCAAATAATACATATCCGCTGAAGGAGTAAGAAATATTGAACCGATGTCTCTTTGATTCATAAGCTTTTTTGTTTTCATAAGCCGCTTTTCGAAATCTTTTCGTTCAATCATTTTTTCTCATCTAGAATCAAGATATTTTTTCAAGACTTATCCTCTAATGTATCTACTAAATATGAAAAATGTCAATGATGCTATTGATATTAGTATCAAAATAGGTGATGTAGCAAAGTAGAAATTATCTTTTCTATATGACCACCATATGATTGAAGGAATTCTCCCCATCGGTGGAAGAGATTTGAATAGAAAAGGAAGCAATATCAGAAAAAATCCTAATATCACCAAGATTAACCCGATCAATGTTACTTCATGATATTCCTTTAACATTGAATTCAAGCCTCAAATTGAAGTTTAGAAATTCTTAAAATATATGATGTTAATGTCTTTAGTTGACCATATATTTATTCTCGTGAATGAAATGGATGAATTGGAAGTCATAAAAGCAAAAAAAATGAAAGAAATGATGCGATCTTCCCGATCAGCTTCAGTACCAGTTAAAATATCGGACATTACCATCAACGAGACTCTAAAAAAAAGTAAAGTTGTTGTAGTGGACTGCTGGGCTGATTGGTGTAGCCCATGTAAAATGATAGCTCCAATAATTGAAAAACTTGCAGAGGAATATTCTGGTAGAGTTTTATTTGGTAAATTAAATGTTGATGAAAATCCCAAAACGGCAAGCAAGTACGGAATTATGAGTATTCCTACCCTGCTTGTTTTCAAATCCGCGAAATTAGTTGATACAATTGTAGGAGCAGTTCCAAAACATCATATTGAAAATATTATGAAGAATCACGTATGAGAATATTTTTTCAAGGAAAGGAAAGTCGAAAACTTAAATTAAATATCAAACCACTTTTGAGTAAATTACACTAGTCATTAGATTTGAATATTTATGAATACTATTAATTCTGTTTCAGTAGAGAGAAGAAGAATTAACAGAATTCTGAATATTTTATCAAAAGCCTACCCTAATGCTAAAGTTGCATTGCACTTCTTAAACCCATTAGAAATGCTTGTTTCGACAATCCTTTCAGCTCAATGTACTGATGAAAGAGTAAATTTGGTAACAAAAGATCTTTTCAAGAAATACAAAACTCCTGAAGATTATGCAAAAAGTGAAATAAATGAATTAGAGGCTATAATTAGATCAACTGGATTCTATAGATCTAAAGCTAAAAACATAAGAAATACTTGTCAAATTTTAGTTGAAACATTTGATTCGAAAGTTCCAAGAACAATGAATGAATTGACTAGCTTACCAGGAATAGGAAGAAAGACTGCTAACATAGTTCTATCAAACTCCTATGGCATGATTGAAGGAATAGCTGTAGATACTCATGTGGCAAGAGTAAGCAAAAGACTGGGATTGACTAATGCTAAAGAGCCAGACAAGATTGAACAAGATCTAATGAAATTAATTAAGAAAGAATTATGGATTTCCTTTACATATCAAATGATAGAACATGGTAGAAGAATATGCAACGCAAGAAAACCACTTTGTAATCAATGTTTACTGAAGAGATTGTGTCCTTCAGCATTATCATTTGAATAGAGATCACAATCATGAGCCTTACAGATTATTATTCCAAAAGAAATTTCAACAAAACAAATGAACCATCAGGTGAACTGAAACAGTCAAAAAAATCAAGTAGCATTTATGTCATTCAAAAACATCAGGCAACTCAGCTTCACTATGATCTTAGACTAGAGATGGAAGGCGTTTTGAAGAGTTGGGCTATTCCTAAGGAGCCGCCAATGCAACCTAATTTGAAAAGACTAGCTGTAAGAACAGAAGATCACCCTATAGAATATGCAAAATTTGAAGGTGTAATCCCTGAAGGAGAATATGGAGCGGGAAAAGTGGAGATATGGGATAAAGGTATTTTTATTCCAATTGAGCTAGATGATACCAAGATAATCTTCTCAATAAAAGGTGAAAAACTAAAAGGAGATTATTGTCTCATCAAACTTAGACCAAAGATCGATCCAAAAAACTGGTTATTCTTCAAGAAGAAGATCAGCAAGTAGAAATATTGGATTAAAAATGACATTGAAGCACACACGAAAATGAGTAGCATGTTGAACTCAGAAAAAAAAGAAGCGATGTTCTATAAGAAAGCTCAGAATTCCACAATTAAATGTGGACTTTGTCGTCAATCTTGTATTATTCTCGAAGGTAAACGTGGCTTATGTGGAGTAAGAATTAATGAATCTGGTAAATTATATTCTCTTGTTTATGGAAAAGCAGCTGCAACGGGGCTAGATCCAATTGAGAAGAAACCTTTATTCCACTTTCATCCAGGTTCCTCAACATACTCAATATCAACTATTGGATGTAATTTTAGATGTAAGAACTGTCAAAATTTCGAGATCTCGCAAATACCAAAAGAATATGGAAGGATAGTTGGAGAAGATCTTCCTCCTGAAGAAGTAGTGTCAACAACTAAACGATATAATTGTAAAAGTATCGCCTACACTTACACTGAACCTACAATATTTTTTGAATACGCTTATGATATAGCTCGTCTTGCAAATGCTGAAGGTATAAACAATATCTTTGTAACCAACGGATATATCTCTGAAGAACCTTTAATGGCGATCGAACCTTATTTAGATGCAGCAAATATCGACTTGAAAAGTTTCTCTGATGATTTCTATAAGAAAATTTGTGGAGCTAGATTAGAACCTGTTCTTGATAATATTAGATTGTACAAAAAGTTGGGAATATGGATTGAAATAACAACACTAATAATCCCAACACTTAATGATTCCGAGGAAGAACTTCGAAGTATTGCAAAATTCATAAGAGACGTAGGTGAGGATATCCCTTGGCACGTCTCCGCGTTTTCTCCAATATATGAGCTTTTGAATTTATCTAGAACACCAGCCTCAGCTCTTAAACTGGCTAGAGATATAGGAATTGAGGAAGGTCTGAGATATGTCTACATGGGAAATGTTCCAGCTGAAGGTGGCGAAGACACATACTGCTATAAATGCGGTGAAAAGTTAATTCGTCGATATGGATATGAAATATTAAGTAATAGGGTTGAGGATTCAAAATGTCCGATATGCAAATCAAAGATTGATGGTATTGGAATGGGTTAAAAATAAATTGAAGTAAAGTAAAAAATAATCAAAATCTTTCTAACCCTAAAGCCTTTTGGAGTTTTTCATCACAAGAATTAATAAAGCAATCTGATACAACGTCTTTTGCTTTTTCTCTTTTTTCCTGGTGGTCTTTTAGAAATTTCACTACTTTAGGGGCTAATGATGACTTATGTTCCCCACACAATAGTTCACCACTCTTACATCTTCTCTCTATTTCAGCAAGTTTTTCATCGTCAGGTTCGAAAAGAAAACGTTCGTAATAATATATTGGACATATGTATGGATCTGCACCGAGCTTTCTCTGTTCCTGTATTGTTGCTTTCCCTCCAGTAAAAGCATTCATAATTTTCTTCTCAGCCACGCGTGGTTTATCAGTTGTGAAGATACATGTCTCAGGCATAGAAGATGACATTTTTCCACCTTTTCCAAGTCCCGGAAGAAACTTACAATGTATCTGAGTAGGTTTGTAATAACCTAATTTTGGAGCAGCATCTCTTGCTATTCTCCAGTATGGATCCTGATCTATGGCTGCTGGAATGAGACATGGAACCTTTTTCCCTGCTATTGCTGACTCCAAGAAACAGGGTGCTGCCTGCATAGCAGGAAAGAATAGGATCCCTATGTTACTACTCTCTTTAAAACCGAAAACTGCTTTGGCCGTAGAGTATGTTACATGTTTTGCAACTTCAACTGCTACTTTGTAAAGAGTCTGAGAGTTTTTAACATCAGATATTAAAAAGGTATTTTTAACGTCAAATCCAGAAGCCAAGACATCAAGGGCATTATCGTAGGTAAGCCGAAGTGTATCTTTAAGAGATAAATTCTGGCTCATAAGGAATTTCTCATCATCGGTGAGTTGAAAATAGAGTCTTGCTTTAAAGATATCTTGAAGGTGTTTGGTGAAAAGCCAAGGTATCACATGACCCAAGTGAACATTTCCTGAGGGGCCTCTGCCAGTATAAAGAATAAATTTCTCACCAGACTCATATCGATCTAACAGCCAATTAAAATCTCTATGTGAGAAAAAGACTCCTCTTCTTAATTGGATATGAAGTTCTCCAGTATGTTTTTTTATTCTTTTAAGAAGGTCATTATCCAAAGGTTGAGTACCGAATTGTTCGGTCAACTTTGAATAGTCTATTTCTCCTGAAACTTCCCACGGTGTAACAATCATCTCATCATTTGTCAAATATTCCGCCCAACCATATCTTGAATCTATTAAAGCCTTCATATTTGGAGGAATCAATTAAATTTAAGCTGATTTACCTCAACGTTGGCTAGTTTTTAACGTTCACAAACTTTAAGGGGTTGAATAGTGTCTCACTCTATAAATCTTTGATTCAGACTAACTTAGAAAAGGTGTTTACATAATTGGCAAAGCCTCAACTTAAAATCTGGGGAACTCTCCTCAAAGAAGTTGTAAATACTGATCTCTGCATGTTCTGTGGAACATGTATAGCTGCATGTCCTGTAAATGTATTATTCCCTACTGAAGATGAAAAACCAACTATTAAGGGAATGTGTGTACTCTGCGGTTTATGTTATAATAGCTGTCCAAGAATTGAATTGCCAATAGATGATATTGAGGAATATCTCTACGGCAGAATGAGAAGCGATGACGAAATATATACGGGAATCTTTCGTGAAGCATATTCTGTAAGATCAACGGATCCAAACATTAGGATGGGTGCACAAGATAGTGGAGCGACAACCAGTATACTATCACATGCACTATCTAAAGGATATATTGATTATGCAATTACAACAGGGATGGATGAGAAAGATTACTGGAGACCAAAACCATGTGTTTCAAATAACTCAAATGATCTGTTGAAGACTGCGAGATCAAAATATTCTGTTGGGGCCCCTGTTAGTGGTGTTGGAGACGCTGTAGCTGCTTATCCCGATGCAAATCTTGGATTTGTTGGGGTTCCTTGTCAAATTCAAGGTTTGAGACGTCTTGCTACGTCCCCTCTGGGTCGTAAAAAACTTGGGGAAACTGTTAAGCTTGCAATTGGTTTATTCTGTTTTGACAGTTTCAAATACAATCAATTATTCCAAGAATTTGTTCAGAAAAAGAATCAGATCTCTTTAGAGCAAGTAGAAAAAGTTGACATAAAGAATAACCGATTTAATCTCTTTGCTGGTGAACAGGTTTTAATGGATTTACCAGTAAAAGATTTGAAACCATATGAACTTCCGGCATGTAAGAATTGCCAAGACTTTAGTGCTGAATTATCTGATTTATCAATTGGAGCAGTAGGCTCTCCAAAAGGTTGGACAACAGTGCTTGTTCGTTCAAGTTTCGGAGAGGAAGTATTTCAAAGTGCGGTTGATGCGGGAGTAATTGAATCTAAGCCGCTAAATGATGTAAAACCTGGAATTTCACTCGTATCAAAATTGTCAAAATTGAAAAAAGGTCGACCTGCAACCTATATTAAATCGAAGATGGTGCCAGCTAAAAAGTAAGAAAAAAAATCATTTCTTTGTGTATTATGCGAGTATTCTTATTCTTAATTGAAGAAAAGAACGTTGACAAATATTAAAAAATCTAGACCAAGAAAGAACTCATTACAAATTCGAAAGCCTGATTGGCTAAGAGTTGGCATTCAGAAGTCTGAAGATTTTTTTGAAATTGCAAGAAACCTTCGAACCTATGGACTTCACTCAGTCTGTGAAGAAGCAAATTGCCCAAATTTAACAGATTGTTGGAGCAGAAAAACTACAACGTTCATGATTTTAGGTCATGTCTGTACTAGATCCTGTCGCTTTTGTGCAGTCGAGAGTTCAAAAATTGGTGAACAATTAGATCTACAAGAGCCAGAACGATTAGCTGAAGCCGTGAAAAAGCTAGGAATAAAATATGTTGTGATTACCTCCGTCGATAGAGATGATCTATCTGATGGGGGGGCAGAGCATTTTGCTAAGTGTGTGTCATCAGTCAAGAAACTCTCTCCAGAATCAAGAGTTGAGATTTTGATACCGGATTTTGGAGGAAAAATTGAATCTATAAAAAAAGTTGTTTTATCCCGACCTAATGTCATTGGGCATAATGTTGAGACTGTTCGAAAATTGCAGAAAAAAGTTAGAGATCCAAGAGCTAGCTATGAACTTTCGCTCAATATTCTTGAAACAGTCAAGAAATTGGATAGTAGAATTTGGACGAAATCCTCTCTAATGGTGGGCATTGGTGAGACTAAACTTGAAGTACTTAACACTCTCAAAGATCTAAAAGATAGAAACGTAGATATTATCACAATAGGACAGTATTTGCAACCTAATCGGAACAAACTTCCAGTCGAGGAATATGTCGAACCTGAAACCTTTAATTATTTTAAAATCGAAGCAGAAAAGCTTGGGTTTAAAAAAGTTTTTTCTGGACCTTTAGTGAGAAGTTCGTATCATGCAGCTGAACTATCATTAGAATAAAAAACTCGTTTTGAATTTTCGACTTTAGTTTTTGCTGAGAAACTATCTATATGAGATAAGTTAATATGTAGCTATGTTACTTGAGGTAACAGAAGATATTTGTTTGAAAATAGCAGATTTAGCAGTTCGCTCTAACAAATATCTAAAAAAAAATTCTAGATGATTACTTTTGATAGAGCATGTGAACAGATCTCAAGAATACATTGAGATGCTCGATAAGAGTAAAGACTTTCAAGAAATTTTCAGTCTCGTAAAGAAAGCTGTCAAAAAAATCGTTAACGAAGCTAGAGTAGGATTAATGCTAGTATTGGCAAGCTTACCTGAAAAAATTGGGGCCTATCATGAGATTGGATCTAATTCCATTGTTCTGAATCGTCGTCTTCTTGGTGCGGTGATAAAGTCTGGCAAAACATTTAGAGAAATCAACTCTTACATATTTACAATTCTTCTTCATGAGTATCTTCACTCTTTAGGTCATTTAGATGAAGGTCAGGTACAGGAGATATCTTACAAGGTCACAAGTAATACCTTTGGAGAAAACCATCCAGCAACTAGGTTTGTGGTAAATGGTTTAGTTGACAATCAAGTAAGCAGATTCATAGATAAAAATAATGATGAAATACCACAGATAATTCCAGATCTGGAGAAAACAAGTCAATCATACATCCATTAGAAAAATTGACTTTTTTAATAACTTTACTTTACTAAATTTTTGTATTTTTTTTCTCCAGTGGAAAACTAGCATTTTATATGAATCATTTGTGAGATTTTAATTCCAATGGAAGCAGAGGTGTAATAATGAAGAATAAAATGTTTGTTTGTGTACTGCTAATCTTGACTATATATGTCGCTATGTTCCTTCCCTCAATGGCTGTTGCACGTCGCTACAATTATGGCTATGGTTACAGTGGTACACCAATAAAATATGGTGGATGGTTAGTTGGTAATGCCTACATAGAAGTAAGACATGTTGTACAAGATGCTGCTTGGGCCACTATAACAGTAGAAAACACTGATGGAAGTTTCTCTAAAGTCATACATACCTCTGGAAATGGTGGCTATAAGATCTACTTACCTCCAGGGAATTATACGGTTTCAGCAAGTTACTCAAGGTATACGCAAGAATACTCTATCGAAATGCAAGAGGGCTCTCCAGTTCACATACAGAACATCTATCTCTATAGAGCCGACTGTCCAGAATTCCAAGATAGACTCGCCTACAGCGGATATTTCGCTAATTAGGGTTTATTTCACAAACCCTACTTTCCCTTAATTGTGGCATTTGATTATAATAATTTGGAAACTATTTTTTTTAAAAAAAATGTGAAAGAGAAATAAGATTATGGCCTAAAAGGATAGAGATAGGTCGCTTCTTCGTAACAGGTTACTACTATATTAAATTGAACACCGTACAGCTCTTGATTTTCTCCCAAATTAATGTTCTTATTTATATTCATAGGAGGATCTTCAGGTTTTATAGAATCTATGACACGAATAGGGATGTCGCCCTCGCTAGAACGTAATATCAGTTCAACATTAGTTGCTTCCGCTGTACCTGTATTCTTTAGTTCGAAGCTTAATGTGGACTGCTCAAACTTGACATTCGAGATCTCAAAGCTTGGTTTATTTCCAAAGCCTGGCATATTGGTTTGCATAAGAAGTAACGATGATGCTGATATGATCACAACAATAATAATGACTACTATCAGTGCATATTTCCATTTGAACTTTCTTTTCTTAACCGGTGGCTTAGGGGGAGTTAACCTTATCGTAAGTCCATGTCTTAGAGTTCTATACTCATCTGGATTCATCAATCCTTTCTCATAGGATGAATCCAATTGCTGAATTAGTTCTATGATTTTTTCACTATATTTGTTGCCGGACAATCGATCCTCCCCAATAATAGAAATACAATATACGAATTAAATCAATTTATCCTCTTCTAAATACTTGAACTTATGGTTCTTCCTATACAAATTAGAAATCAACTGGTGGGGTCGGTGGGATTTGAACCCACGACCTCGCGGGATCCTGAAGCCTTAAGAGCCTCCCAAGCCGCGTAGCGTAGACCAGACTAGCCCACGACCCCGACACCTGTTAAACCTCTTTTCAGTAATCTGATTAGAAATTTAAGCAGATTGCATCGTAGTTCAAATACTGACAGAAAAGAGTTACTGTCAGATGGATATCTAATTATTTCCAAGCTATAATTAGTTCACTTACTAAGCGCACGCTATAACTTGATACGTATTGAAATATTCGCGATTGTAAGAGGTTTTCTACAATGTTTTATATGTTCATATATAGAAATCCGTTAGATTACCTCACTAGCAAAAAATTAATCCAAATACGTAAGGATTGACGAAATCTGTATCGCTCTGGGTTCATTTTATCATTTGATGTTTTTCAAATAGACGAAAAAGAAAGGGTTACTGAGAAATTATCTGAACTTTTTGGAAAAAATGTAGAGTCATATGACACAAAAAAAAATACCGATGAAAAAACATATGAAATGACATTGGAATTAGAATCATCATACTTTTTGCATCAAATAAACAGTAAATACAGTAACTCAACCCACGATTATGAAAAACTACAGTCATTGTTGGAAAAAATCTGGTGCAGTGTTTACCAAATCAAGAATCCGCCTGTAGTGATCCTAGAACTTCTTATTTCTCTAAAAAATGAGGCTTTCCTTGGATCAGACATAGAAACTAAACTATCGAATTTAGTAAAAATCATAAGATCTATTATGAAAAAGCAAGGAGGAATCGCTTCAAGATTAAACACGAGACAACCCACAACAGTCTATTTAACCGAATTATCAAGCTCAAATGAAATCATTCGAATAGATCATGAGAATTGGAAAAACCAAGACTGGATTGCAGTGGAGTTTGAATCATCAGAAGATATTGATGTCAATCCGGATCAAGTCCTTTGGAACATAAAGAAGAGCCTTATCAGGAATTGTAAGAAAATTATGGTCTACTTCGATGAGAGAGATATAGACAAAATGAGAAATATTTGGATAAAATTGCCACAAGATCTTCGCGAGAAGGTAGAGTTAACCCCATTTGATTTCTCGAAAAGTAAACAATTGAAACAATATTAGATAAGATATTAGTTTTTTTTAGTGAATTTTATTTGAATGAGCAATATATAATTGGATAGATGTGGAGTCGTAAACCTAGTTTGAAAATAATAAATTATAAAAATATTAAACCGGAGCCTGAAATGCATAGTGCCAAAGGTGTTAGTGTAAGATGGCTGATCACGAAGAAGATGGGTGCGCCAAATTTTGCCATGAGGTTATTTGAGGTTGATCAGAATGGGTCTAGTCCAAATCATGAGCATCCTTGGGAGCATGAAGTTTTCATTCTTGATGGAGAAGGTGAAGTAGAGAATTCAGAAGGAAAACATGCGATTAAGAGTGGCGATGTCATTCTCATAAGTTCAAATGAAAGACACCAAATAATTAACACTGGTTGTGAGACGTTAAGATTCCTTTGCATCATTCCCCATATTGATGACCAAAGAATGATGAAAAATAATTAATACATTCCAGTAGCGAATTTTCTAACTTAAATCAATCCTAAAGAAACACAATTTTAGAAAGAAGTCTATTTTATCAAAATATGGAGCCCCGGATGGGTTTTGAACCCATGACCTACGGCTTACAAAGCCGTCGCTCTACCGAGCTGAGCTACCGGGGCATTAATTACTACTCATTATGAGGCATGGTTTTATCTTTTGACTTTTCCACTTAAAGTGTGAACTAGCTTTCATATATCAAACTTTTTTAGGTGTCGGTATATCATTGAAATGTGCCGGGGTGGCTCAGCTGTGGTTAGATGCCCGAAAGGGCAGGTTCAAGCGCTGGACTCATAAAGTCATCTGAGTTCTTCTGGGGAAATCCAGAGGTCGCGGGTTCGACAAATATAACCGAAAATCCCGTCCCCGGCACTTGAATTCTAGTTAATGGTTATTCACGTCGAAGTATCTTCACATCATCTTTCATAGCTACATAAACGAAGTCAGCAATACCAGAAAATATTCCAACCTCGATTACACCAGGGATTTTTTTAATCTCATTCTCGAGGGATATTGGATCATCTATCGAGCCAAAATCGGCATCAACAATTATGTTTCCGTTGTCAGTGATGATCGGACCAACTTTACCCTCTCCTTGTCTCAACGTTACTGTGCCACCAACCTGTCTAATCTTATCAATGACTGCATTAATGCCGAATGGAAAAATCTCAATTGGAACGCACATACCTTCCCCAAGTTTTTTTGTTAACTTGCTCTCGTCTATTATTATCGCCACCTTAGAAGAATTCGAACCTATTATTTTCTCTCGAGTTAAAGCCGCACCTCCACCTTTTATCATGTTTAATGTTCCTAACTCAACTTGATCGGCTCCATCAATCGTTAGGTCTAATATTTGTACAGAATTAAGATCAATTACCCTGAGTCCCAGCTCTCTGGCCAAGAATTCAATTTGGTATGATGAAGGTACAAAAGCCAAGTTCAATTTATCTTGTTCAATCTTTTCAGCGATGATCTTTATAGTTTGAGCCATGGTTCTTCCGCTTCCAAGGCCCACTGAATATCCATTTTGAAGCAGTTCTATTGCTTCAGAGCAGGCTTCTTTAATGATATTATGTTCTTTCTTCAACTTAAATCCCAAATTCAATGAAACACGCGCTTAACATTAATTATATTTTAATTCTTAACATATAATGTAACTTTTCCAATATTATGAACTCAGTTTAAATACATTCGTCATGACGATAATTGCCAATTGGATTAATCATTATATAATACTACTGAGTCCTTTGAAAAGGAGTTTAGCTAAAAAAAATAGTCTCTCTTTTTTCTTAAGAGATGCGTTTAAAAAATCAGGTAAGATTGGCCGCAATACTCTAGATTGATAAGCCGTATCGCCATATTTTTCGACAATTTTTTTGATTTTCTTATCATTTAAAATTAGAAACATTTGGTCCATTTCTTCATCTGAAAGTCTATTCATTATTTTTCTAGCAAATAATGTTGTTTTCAATTCTCGTCCAATTGTCTTTTTCCATATTGTCTCATATTGTTTAAGATGTGCGCTTCCAAGAGTATTTTTTTCCAAACATTGATTTGCTATCTTACCTGCAATTTCTGCACACTTGAGTCCGAAATATATTCCTCCTCCTGAGGTGACTTTTATTTGCCCTGCAGAATCTCCCACGGCCAGCATTCTATCCGTATATGAACGTTTGATTGGTCCGCTTATGGGTATAGCCCCTGAATAAGCATTCTCAATTTTTACATTTCTACGCTTTGCGTGACGTACAATCTGGTTCAAAAATTTTCTAAGATAGTATTGTGTTGAAAAAGATGAGATTTTATTATCAATAGCCAATCCAACTCTAGCTACATTCATGTTCAAAGGAACTACCCATGCAAAAAAGCCTGGGGAGATATTCTTACCAAAGTAAAGTTCAACACAATCCTGTGAATGAATGTCAATACCTGTCACTTCATACTGCAATCCAGATAAGATTTGATTAGACCCTTTTAGTCCAACTCTCCTGAGTAATTTTGGCATTGCTCCCTCAGCATTAATGATTAACCTCGATTTCAAATGACTGGAAATACCTCTTCTCTTAACCTTCAGCTTGACCATGTCTGAATCAATATTCACATCTTGGACTCGCGTTTGCAAAGATAGCTCACACCCTGAAGAGCAAGCTATCTCTACTAATTTTTGATCTAACATTTTTCGATCAAGAACATATGAATCAATACTCTGCTTTTGAATAGAGATTTGAATTCCTTTTGGAGAATAAATTTTGGCCGCGTTCAAAGAATTGAGTATAGTTTCTATTGGCAAATCAAAATCTTGAAATGCGTGAGTAGTCAACTTTCCAGTGCAGTGAATTGGGCTTCCAATAGAACTGTGTTCTTCACAAAGTAATGTTTTGAAACCTTTCTCAGCTATCAGACGAGCAGTTCTAGAACCGGCTGGACCCGCTCCTATTACTGTAACATCGTAAACCATTGATTATCGCAGCTCTATTGTAATTGAAAATATGACATACAAATTGATTATAGCAGTGAGACTTTTCGTTATTAATATGATGGAGCCCCGGACGGGTTTCGAACCCGTGACCTTTGACTCATCGGAGTCCTTTACCAAGCCAACGCTTTCCAGTGTCTTTAAGACATCTTACCAGGCTGAGCTACCGGGGCCTGAATAGATAGCTCCGAGTTAAAGGTTATATTAATTATTAGTGTTCTTTGGCCTAACAGAATATACAACATATTGAATATTATAATCCAAATTTGGCGAGTTAAGGGAGTTTCTCTTAATTTTGAGGTTTTTTGGAAAGGCTTAAGTGCTTAATAGCAAGGTAAAATATCAAATTGTAGTTCGTTTCGGAGGAAAAAAAAGAATGGTTAAGCAATGTCCAAAATGTGGCGCTGCCAACAGAGATGACGCAACCTTCTGTTCAAGTTGTGGTACATCATTTGCCGGCCCAGCAGTAAAACCAGTCCCTTCAGTAAAAGTTGTTCGTCCAGGTGTTCCTTCAGGAGCACCACACAGGGTACCACCACCAGGAATGTGTTACTATCACCCAAACCTTCCAGCACAGTACATTTGCAGTCGATGCGGTAGAGCTATTTGTAGAGATGATGCGCGTAATTATGGTGACTTAGTTATGTGTCCACAATGTTATGCAGGAATCGTACCAATATCCGCTCCACAACCACCACCGGCTTATCAAGGTGGTTATCCACAGGCACCCCCGCAAGCACCTCCAATGGGTCCACCAATGGGAGCACCAATGGGAGCACCAATGGGAGCACCAATGGGAGCACCAATGGGAGCACCAATGGGAGCACCAATGATGGGAGGACCAATGATGGGAGGACCAATGATGGGAGGACCAATGATGGGAGGACCAATGATGGGAGGACCAATGGGTCCACCAATAGGAGCACCAGGATTCCCAGTTCCAATAATGCCGCCAAAGCCCAGTGCAACTTGGGGATTCATTCTATCCTTGGTCGCAGGAATAGTCGCAATAATAGCAGGTGCCGCTGCTACCGCAATACTCTGGACAAACCTAGCAATAGTCCCAGCATGGCTCTCCCCATACATCATTGCGTTCTTAGGAGTAGGAATTCTTCTGGGTCTGGTTGTGATATTAGGGGCCTTCCTAATACGTCTTGGATATACAACGCTTGGAGGCATAATTGCCTTCGTATTCTCGCTGGCCAACATCTACGTAGCTTTGCTCATAGTAGTACCATCATTATTCGTCTATGCGGCTATTGCAGTAGGAATCGTTGCGATGATCCTAGGCTTGATTGGTGGAATACTGGGTATACTTGGAAGGTAACCCATTCTCCCCCCTTTTTAATAATAACACCAAACTCTGAAGGCTTAAAACGCGCAAATCTATAGACTATAGTCTCGACGGAGATTAGACAAAATGGAATTCGAACAGACATCCAGTCATTGGATGGCAATGAATTGCATAATGATCTCCTCGGGGAAATCACTATGGAAATAATAGCTGTGCCTTCAGAATCATTTTTTTCAATGTGGATCTATGAGCACGATCATATTCGTTTTTTTTTGAAATGTAATTTTTTCAAGAATCCATCTTCCCATGTTGGAAGAAATAATTTTAAGAGTCTATTACGCAGCCTAATAGGCCACAATCGATTCATACATTATCAGGAACAAAGAGAATGCGAGTTTACCAAAGAAGTTAACTTAATAATCCAATCATAGAAAATTATGGTAAGCTTTATGTTTATGCCAGGAACTGAATTGGAGGTGAAGTATCTACAATGAAACTATTCATTCAAGCACCAATTGGCCCACAATCTGGACTAGCAGAAATAGATGTTCTTCCAGACCATACAATAGGTGAAGTTAAACAGCAAGTCTGTGGTTCTTTCGGTATTGATCAAACTACAGTGACTCTGATGTACGGCGGAGTCAATCTAGAGGATAGTATAACTGTCGCTGCTGCAGGAATACCCGAGAATGCCCAATTAGCATTAATGCCCTACAACATAATCGGCGGTTGTTTTTGAATATTCCACAGCTTTACAAAGAAAAGGATTTTTTAAACCATCAGTTCCCAACAGTTAAGGCTCTAAATGATCCACCTACAAGCTACGAGGGAATGCTCAGATGCGAGAAAGGGGAAGTCAAAAAACTAGCTGAGCGAAATGTCTGGCCTTTTACCCAATATTTGCAATGGCAAAAATTCAGGATGGATCTACAGGAAGAATATCCAGTAAAACCACCTCTTGTTACTTGGATCACAGACATATCTCATCCAAACATAGTACCCAATGTGCCAGGCGCTGTATGTGTATCTGTAGTAGGTGAGGGTTGGAAACCGAATCTGAGACTTGTGTCAGTCGTAAACTCTCTTTATTATCTCCTCTCAGACCCTAATCCAAATAACGTATTTAATGATCCGAGATGTCTTGAAGCAGCAAAAATATGTAGTAAACATGGATTCCCAAAGATGAGTAATAAAGAGAAAAAGTTGCCCCAAGCTGATACAGCAAGATTCAATATCATCCCCTTGCCGAGTCATTCAATCGAGCAATCAGATAAAAAAGATATCGTAAAATTCACAATTCTTAGGCCGAAGCGGCCTTAAACAATTGAAGGACAAATATTGAAGATCACAGCGAAGATCCCATCGGTCAGAGAGATTGTGGTCGATGTTCCATCGAACATAACAGTTGCTGAACTTAAGAGGATTTTATGTGAAAAACTAAAAATTGAACAAGATCTTACGAAATTGCTTGCAAATGGAATGCTACTCAAAGAAAACCAAAAGATCTCTAAACTGAAATTAAAATCAAAAAAGTTAGAAATTGATTATTTGTGGTCCAGACAATTCATCCTTTGGGGTGAAGATGGACAAGCTAAACTAGGAAAATCAAACGTACTAATTGCTGGAGCGGGCGCCATAGGCAATGAGGCGGCGAAGAATCTTGCCATGTTGGGGATTAGAAAATTCACGGTTATAGATTATGATAAAGTAGAAGTCTCAAATCTTAGTCGAATGGTCTTCTTTGACAAGTCAGACGCTGGAAAACCAAAATCAAAAGTCTTAGCTAAAAAACTTCATAAAAAATATCCGCATCTGGAGATAACTGCGATCCAAGGTAAACTCGAAAACTTACCTTTAAAAGTCTATTTAGATTCTGACATTATAGTTAGTGGTCTAGACAATTTCGCATCACGATTCTTTCTTACATCGATATCTAGAAGATATCTGATACCTTTGGTCGATGGAGGAATTGCTGGATATCAATGTAGAGTCCAATCGTATGTCCCGCCTAATGATCCTTGTCCTATATGTCCAATAATAAGGGAACAATATGGCAATTTAGTAGGTTTAAGAAATCCATGCGATGCGCCAATTGAAGAAGCCAAGACTCCTTCACTTCCAACGACCATATCGCTAGTATCATCTATTCAAGCTCAAGAAGTTACAAAGATACTTTTGGGTTACAATAATTATCTACAAACTGAGAATTGGCCAGAGACCACAGGCCAACCAATGCAGGGAATATGGATTGCTGACCTGAAATACAATAAATACTCTTTACTTAAGTTGGCTAAAAACAAAAATTGTATGGTTTGTGGGGAACATGGCGAAGCAAGAAACCCTGTCGAGAGAATTGATATTCCTATTAAGAAATTTTTCTCAAGCAATGTGAGAGATAAATATTTGAAAAATATATTTCCAGAATCTGATGAGTTCTTATACTTTAAAATGTCTGAAGGAAAACCAATTCGAATTAATAATAATGAAATATTGAAAAAAAACCTGGGAAAGGGCGATTATTTGCTAGTTACTCTTAAAAGAAAGGGTGAATATATTGAAGCTATTATCAGATTAAAATAGAGGAAAGTGTAAGAATGCCGACATGCCCTAAATGCAGCAAAGCCAACCCAAAAAGAGCCAAATTCTGTTATGATTGTGGAAGTCCCATGTATCTTCCTCAAGGGAGTCATATGCAACCTCCTGGAAAACCCACAGTATCAGTTCAGCAAATTCCAAAACAACCGCCAAATGTCCGAGTAATAGCTTCTCCCATAGCAGGTCAGATGCCTACTTCGGCTCCAACTAATCAAGCAAGAACAGTCTCAATGAGAATTCCACCTATGGGAAATTGCAGCTATCACCGTGAACTTCCAGCAATGTACGTATGTAATAGATGCAGTCGACCTATTTGCAAGGCTTGTGCTAGACAATACTTAGATCTTACTTTCTGTCCAGAATGCCATGGATTCGCTGCTCCTCAGCCACGTTATTTTTAGTAGATTAACATAGTAAATTTCGAGTTTCTTAAGTGAAATACAATATTCCATCATCATGGTAGCGGAAGCTAAAATAAAAGAAATAATTTGGATTATTGTAAATTAAATAACTTCTTCCTTGAAGCGCGCACTATAAAGTTTAATATATTCTCTCAGCTAGCAACGGACAATAGGTGAAATATTTTTGGAGTCAGTATCGCGTGGACAGAAAGCAACAATATATCCTGGAGAACGATACACCCCAAGAGAACGAGTCTGGAAAGTTCTTGAACATCAAGAAGCAGATAGAGTTCCAGCTGAGCTTGGCGGATGCCTTTCATTTATGATGAAGCAGTCATATTTCAATCTTAAACATTATCTTCATTTGCCAATTTTTTTTAAAGAGATCGACTATTGGCCTGGAGGAACACATTACACTTCTTTTTGGACAACCCCAATAGATGAAAGGATCTACAGAAGATTCAGAATAGATTTCAGACCAATATCTATTAGGTTTCCAAGACCTTTTATTCCTCAAAAATTATTTTCAGATAATTCATTTATTGACGAATGTGGATTTCATAGGAAAGCAGGAGAAACTTATCTGGAATTCGCTAACCCATATCCCTTAGAACACATGGACAATGTTGATGAAATTATTAATGATCCTTACTGGCCAGATCCTGAGAAAGATAGATCTGTTGAGGGCCTTGACAGAAAGGCCAAAAGGATTGATGAGGGGGGGTATGCTTTATGTTGTGTCGCCCCTATGGGCGGGGTTTTTGAAACATCATGGCAAAGAAGAGGATTCAACAAATTTGTCGAAGATATATATTTGCGTCCAAATATCGCGAATGCGATATTGGACAAGGTGAAAGACGTTTTAATACAGATGTATGGAATGATGCTCGACCAGATTGGTGACTATTGTACACTAGTTGGTGTTGCAGACGATATGGGCGCCCAGACTTCTGGCCTTGTAAACTTAGATACTTATAGAAAGTTCATAAAGCCGAGACATAAAGAAATCTTCGATTTTATTCATAAAAAAACAGCTGCAAAGATCTATTTACATTCATGCGGAAATGTGGATATGTATATCAATGATTTCATTGAGGAAGGTATAGATGTTCTCAATCCAGTTCAACCAGAGTGTCCAGATATGGGCTTAGCAGAGTTGAAAAATAAATATGGAGACAAAATCACGTTCTGTGGTGGTGTAAGCTCACAAAGAGTCCTTCCACGCGGAACTCCTGCCGATGTTAAAGCGGAAGTGATAAGAGTTATAAAGGCAGCTGCAAATGGAGGAGGATTTATAGTAGCGCCAGGACACATAATTCAACCAGAAGTTCCACCATGGAACGTATGTGCTTTGTATGATTCAGTAATAAAACATGGTCAATATCCAATAAAACTCTAAGGTGATTTGCATGGAACAGAAAGATATTTTGGAAAAATTCAAGAACGCAATAGTAGATCTAGACCTAGAAAAGGCCTTAGATTCAACGAAAGAAGCTCTGAATAATGGTGTCACTCCGTATGAAATAATGGATACGATGCGGAGTGCAAGTAACCTCGTTGGACAAAAATTTGAATCATGTGAATACTTCATAAGTGAACTAATAATTGCAGGTACAATAATGAAGTCGGCCTCAGATCTCCTGAAACCTCACATGTCAGGAGATAAAACTAGATACAAAGGTAAAGTTATAATTGGTAGTGCTCCAGGAGATATGCATGACATCGGAAAAAATCTAGTTGTAGTGAGTTTAATGGGTGCTGGATTCGAGGTAGTCGACCTAGGAATAGACGTCCCTGCAGATAAATTCGTTCAAGCGGTAAAAGATGAAACTCCCAATATAATGGGAATTTCTGCATTAACCAGCACTACTATGATGCGGATCGGAGAGGTAATAGAAGCTCTAAAATCATCCTCGATCCGTGACAAAATAAAAGTCATTTTAGGTGGAGCTCCTCTTACAGACGAGTTCGCAAAAAAAGTTGGGGCAGATGCCTGCGCCAAAGATGTTGTCAATGGAATAAAAATCTGTGAAGGATGGATTTCAGAGTAGTTATAATAAACAATACTGTGTCCGCATGAAATTCTAGGAGTCCTTCACACAGATCTTATTCCACTTCATATTTTTTTCATCAAATTCATACTCAGCGAAATTAGGCTGAAGAACTACAGCACGATCGATTCTGAATGCTCCCCTTTTCTCATGGAATCCACAGTAGATTTGGGCTTTTGAAGATGGTAATTTTTCCTTCTGGACCAGATACCACAGATATTCTATGGGTGAATCTAAATGCTCGAAGATTGCTTGAATGACTTTACGATTACTAGTTTTACATCGCATATACGCTCTGAGACTTTCTATGGACAATTCAAAAGATATCATTGGAGTATCTCCTCTTCTACTTTTGCCCAAGATTTTTGATATATTATTTGCAGCTTTTTTCCAGTATTCACTCTTAATGACGCCCAATAATGATGGTAGATTTTTCTCTGAAATATTTCCTAAAGCAAACACTGCAGTTGGAGGCTTATCTTCGGTTGCCTTCAGAAGGTATGTTCTGTCTTTGAGCTCGAAAGCTCCACCCAAATTTTCAGAAATCTTTGCTAATTCTTTCTCACTGAAATTCTGATCTAATGCAATTGTTAGTTGTAGTCTATCCATTTCCTTACACTATATTGATTTAAGTATCTTTTCAAAGAAAAATCTTGCCCAGAATGATCATAATTTATATTCCGTAGTTGTAAGGTCATCACAATCGTTCTTTTACATATAATAAAGAAAATTTTTTGTAATCATGGTTGTAATTGACCGCAGTTTGGGCAATATCTTGCTTCAAGCTCAATAAGTCTAGAGCAATTTACACATACTTTCTGACGAACAGGTAGTGGACTTGGTGCAAGACTTTCTAGCTGATTTAAATTATTAGTAGGAGTACGAGGGGGGGCCGTCTGCACTTGCTCTTGATTTTGAGGCATTCTTGCATTACTCAAATTAGGTTGTGGCTCTTCCTGAGGACCAAGAAAACCTCCAGATTTCAACTTATCTATGGTTAGTTGAAGTTCTTGAGGACTAATTCTTAACTCTGCTGCGGCTTTGGACAAAGAAATCTCCCCACTATGAGACTCAATATATTTGAATACCTCATCGTCTATCGACGTTGTTGATTCAGAGGCTTGAACTCTGATCGGTGTGGATACAGTTACTCTTGGTGGTGGAAGACTTGTTCTTGTCTGGCTTGTTCGTGGAAGAGAGATCTGTTCTCTCTCTCTGTTTTTGGGTTGTCTTTCAGTTCGCCCAAATTTACTTTTTAACCGATTTTCGATTTGAGAGAGTATGTTTGTAAAATCCGTTTTTCTATCTAACGGATAGTTTTTGCAATAATCACACCATGGCTTTCCATTAACAAATCTAAGTTGAAAACCACATTTTGGACAGAAGTTTCGTAGTCCTCTTCTCTGGATATCTGATCCCCTCTACTTCGAATTCAGAATTAGTTTTTAAAATACTATCTTAATAGTTTTGGCTAATACTGCCCCAAAGATCTTATTATAGGTTAAAACTCATTTTCACAAGAAAATACATATGCCGCTTCGCATCCAGATGTGATATTAGGATTCACTTATAGATTCAATTTATGCAAAATAATTATTCAGATCTAGATAGGACTTTTTTAGTGTTCTTTTAATCTATTCATTATTTGATAGATGATATGTCCTGATTTGTACATGATCAAGATTGAGGATGTCAATATGCCAATGACGAAAGCCGATGTACCAAGTATCATAAGCTGTTGGTTAAGAATGTTCTCCCCAATTATTGATGAAACAAATCCGAAAGAGAGAAGTAAAACTGTGAAAGCGAAAACCAAACGAAGATGTGATCTTTTTCTATATAACAAGGGTATAAAAATTGGTGTAAAGTAAACTGTTCCTATTAAAAAACTGGCGACAATCCCAGACATAAAGATAGCTATTTCTGAGTTATCTTCAAAAAGTGTATAAGCGATCGAAGACGCGTGTAAAATTCCTAGTAATGGATAGAGACTGAATTTCATCACGGTTTTGAAAATTTGACTATTGATAATAATATCTGCTAATGATGGGCTAAAGGAATAATACCAGAGGTTAAAAGCAATCATGAAACTCTCTCCAGCAAATGTTTTTTTAACAATATCATCTCTAAAACCTCTAAGAAATTGGACTTCTGGTGAGAGTTCCGAACCATAGGTTGCCGTCGCTACAACGCATGCGCCCATACTAAGTCTCGCATTAACTGTTCTCACTTCACCGTTACCCGAAGCCGTGATTGTGAGAACATATGATCCTACTGGCGTGCTACGATAGGTATCTATTTCAAGTATAGAAGTACTAGGTGCTGTCAAAGTTCTTGGTCTAAATGTACTATTTGCAAATACTGGGAGTCCCTTTATCCCTAAAGTCACTGGTGTACTTAATCCATTATTAGATTGTATCTCGATGGTGAAAGTTGTCGATTGTCCAGGACCTATTCTTTGATGTTCAGGATTAATGGATAATGTGAAGTCCGTCGTCAAGACGCC
>Ga0180438_10000194_pt1 | contig 129081 bp, 113 predicted proteins | sample SS_ome_12_FD_132455 | JGI IMG/M metagenome (GOLD analysis project Ga0180438, IMG submission 132455) | Hypersaline lake sediment archaeal communities from the Salton Sea, California, USA - SS_3_D_2 metaG | ecosystem: Environmental > Aquatic > Non-marine Saline and Alkaline > Hypersaline >... | reverse complement strand
GCAGGCTGAGCGCCCAGACCGAAGCTGAGGCTTCACCACCAAGTAGATCCGATAGACCGAAAGAGCCCGGATAGACAGAAAAACTTGGAGATCGGCTGCTCAGCCCTTTGGGGGACAGCCTCTCCGATTCCCGAATTCCCGAATTCCTCAATTCCCCAATTCCCGAACTCCCGAATTCCCAATCCCAGAATCCGAGAATCCCAGAATCTTGCTTCCCCATTGGCCCTTGCTAGATTCCTCTGCGGGACGCGGCCCCCAGTGGGGCCGTTATTTTCGCACAGCTAAAGGGCTTTCTGACCGTTCGCCGTTCGGCGTTCGGTGTTCGGTGTTCACCACGAACATCAGGGTCAAGAAGGGTAGTCCGATGAAAGAGGGAATCCACCCCGAGTACAAGGAAGCGTTGGTGACCTGCGCCTGCGGGAACACTTTCAAGACGCGTTCCACGCTCGAGACGATCCACGTTGAGATCTGCTCGCGCTGCCACCCGTTCTTCACGGGCCGCCAGAAGCTTGTCGACACTGCGGGCCGGGTCGAGCGGTTCCGCAGGAAGTACGGCGAGACGGGGGGCAAGAAGCGGGCGAAGAAGGGCAAGCGGGACCAAGCACCTGAGGGCCCGGCCGAATCGGCGGTGACACCCTCCGGCGAGGGTCAGGCCGAGTAACACCCGGGGAGGTGCCGCCCCATGGCGGCTGTAGAGATGACGAGTTCTGACCGGCTGAGAGAAAAGGTCCGGGCCGCCGTCGCGCGCCGGACAGAGCTCGGGCAGCAACTGGCCAGCCCCGAGATCATCAGCGATCCGTCGCGGCTGCGAGAGCTGGCCCGCGAGCATTCCGGGCTCGAGCGCCTGGCCGAGGTCGGCGCCGAGCTGGCGAAGCTCGATGACGAGCTCGTGCAGGCCCGTGACCTCAGCGTATCGGCAGAGGACCACGAGCTGCGGGAGCTGGCCCGGGCCGAGGCAGTCGAGTTGGAGGAGAGGATCGAGCGGCTCGAAGCACAGGCCCGCGATCTGTTGACGCCGAAGGACCCGCTCGACGACCGCGCTGCGGTAATCGAGATCCGTGCCGGCACCGGCGGTGACGAGGCCGGACTCTTCGCCGGCGACCTCTACCGCATGTACACTCGCTACGCCGAGCAACTCGGTTGGAAGATCGAGCTCCTCTCCACCAGCGAGGGCACGCTCGGTGGTGTGAAAGAGGTCGCCTTCGTCGTGCGCGGCAAGAACGCTTACGGCACGCTGCGCAACGAGTCGGGGGTCCACCGCGTCCAGCGCGTACCCGAGACCGAGAGCCAGGGCCGCATCCACACGTCCGCCGCCACCGTCGCCGTCCTGCCAGAGGCGGAGGAGGTCGACGTCGAAATCAAGCCCGACGACATCAAGGTCGATGTCTACCGCTCGTCGGGACCCGGCGGCCAAAGCGTCAACACCACCGACTCCGCCGTGCGGATCACCCATATCCCCACCGGCCTCGTCGTCACCTGCCAGGATGAGAAGTCCCAGCACAAGAACAAGGCCCGGGCCCTCAAGGTGCTCCGCAGCCGCCTGCTCGACCGCAGGATCGCCGAGCAGGAGGCCGAGCGCGCCGACCAACGCCGCACTCAGGTCGGTACCGGTGACCGCTCGGCCAAGATCCGCACCTACAACTTCCCGCAGAGCCGCGTCACCGATCATCGTATCGGACTCACCCTCCATCGTCTGCCCGAGATCATGGACGGTGACCTCGACGAGCTGCTGCGCGAATTGCGCCTCGCTCGCCGGGAGGAACGCCTCAGCGCATGAGCCGGCGGCGGCCGCAGAAGCCCTCCCTCACCGACACTGACCATCCAACGCCCACGGTGAAGCAGGCGCTCGAGAAAGGCCGTCAGACTCTGGCCGCCCGCGCCGCCGACGATGCCGCACGCGAGGCCCTGTTCCTGCTCGCCGGCCTCCTGGAGATTTCGCCCGGCCAAGTGGCCCTGGAGCGCGATCGTGCCCTCTCACAAGATGAGTGGGGCGACTACCAGAGCCGACTCCGCCGCCGCGCCGGCGGCGAGCCGCTCCAGTACATCGAAGGCCGAGCCGCGTTCCGCCAGCTCTCGCTCCGTGTCGACCGATCGGTGCTGATTCCCCGGCCCGAAACGGAGCAGCTCGTCGAGCACGTGCTCCAGTGGTGCCGCGGCAAGCAGCGGCTGCTCGGCCTCGATCTCGGCACCGGCTCCGGAGCCATCGCCATCAGCCTGTTGCGGGAAGGTCCGTTCCGCGCCTGCGTTGCCGTTGACATATCCGCCGCCGCTCTGAATCTTGCCCGGGTTAACGCAAGCGAAGCGCGCGTGGCCGGGAAGCTCCATCTGCGCCAGGGCTCGCTGTTCGAGCCCCTGCGACCGGGAGAACGCTTCCACGTCATCGTCTCCAACCCGCCCTACGTCGCCGATGGCGAGGCCGGGTCGTTGCCCACCGAGGTTCGCGACTGGGAGCCGCCTCTGGCACTCTTCGCGGGCCCGACGGGCCTGGAGGTGATCTCGGAGATCGTGCGGGCAGCGCCGCGATATCTCGAGCCCGGTGGCCTGCTGGCCCTCGAGGTGGCCCCGACCGTCGCTGAAGCGGCGCTCGAGTGTGTTGGCGAGTCGGCATTCTACGGCGAGCCGCGCCTCGCACACGACCTCGCCGGCCAGCGGCGCCTGCTGACCGCCGAACTCGCCGGCGGCCAGTGAGAGCGTGCTGTCGCTGCTGGTCTAGTACGAGGTAGCGATTGAGAAGGAAGTCATGGAGACCGTAAGGAAAGCGGTCGAGAAGCGTCTGGTCGCCACGTTGAGCCCGATCATCGACTGGATGGTCAAGCGGCGGATTCATCCCAACGCCCTTAGCACCACCGGCTTCCTGATCACGATGAGCTCCGCCTTCGCCTTCGGCTACAATCATATCCGGACGGCAGGCGTGCTCATCCTGCTGGGCGGCCTCTTCGACCTGTTCGATGGCCGCGTCGCTCGCGCCACCGGGCTCGCTTCCAAGTTCGGCGCGTTCTATGACTCGACGCTCGACCGTATCTCCGAGATCGCCGTGTACATAGGACTGCTTTCTCTCTACAACACCTACCACCCACAGCTCGGTGATGTCGGGACAATCTATGCCATCATGCTGGCCATGGGGGGCTCGCTGATGGTCAGCTACACGCGCGCCCGCGCCGAGGGGCTCGGCATCGACTGCAAGGTCGGCCTGACCCAGCGCGGCGAACGAGTCGTGATGATCGGGCTGGCGTCAGTATTGTTCGGCGGCGAGTCGTCCGGGCTGGCGCTGCGCGTCGTGATCATCACGGTGGCGATCCTTACCAACCTCACCGCGTTCCAGCGGATCATCTGGGTCTACCGGCACACCCGGCAGCCCAAACGTGAGCAGATCGGAGCGGAGGCCGGGGTCGCCGATGCGTCCGATCCGGAGCCAGGCGCCAAGAACAACAACCGAACCGCATAGAGGGCTGGATAATGTCAAACGGCCAACCGAAGATAACGCCTCCCACCGGCAAGCTCGGCGTGCTACTGCCCGGCCTGGGCGCGGTGGCGACCACCTTCATCGCCGGTGTCGAGGCCGTGAGGCGCGGCGCCAGTGTGCCTGTCGGCTCGCTCACCCAGATGGGCACGATCCGTCTGGGCAAGCGCACCGAGGGCCGCATGCCTTTGATTAGAGAGTTCGTACCACTGGCCGACCTGAACGATCTCGTGTTCGGCGCCTGGGACCCGATCCCGGACGATGCGCTCAAGTCGGCGCAGACCTGCGGCGTTCTCAAGGAGTCCGACCTGCGCGCGGTCGCCGACTTCCTTGCCGAGATCAAGCCGATGCCCGCAGTCTTCTCGCGCGACTACGTCAAGAAGCTCGATGGGCCGAACGTCAAGAAGGGCAGCAAAAAGGAACTGGCCGAGCAGCTGCGCGAGGATATCCGGCGCTTCAAGGACGAGCAGAAGTGCGACCGGTTGGTCATGGTCTGGTGCGCGTCGACCGAGGTGTTCTTGAGGCCTGGCCCGGTGCACGAGTCGGTCGAGGCGTTCGAGAAGGGCCTCGAGAACGACGATCCCGGTATCGCGCCGTCGATGATCTACGCCTACGCCGCAATTATGGAGGACGTCCCGTTCGCCAACGGCGCGCCCAACCTCACTGCCGACATCCCGGCACTCTACAACCTCGCCCGGGATAGGCAGGTGCCCATCGGCGGCAAGGACTTCAAGACCGGCCAGACGCTGATGAAGACGATCCTCGCCCCGGGCTTCAAGGCACGCATGCTCGGGCTCAGCGGCTGGTTCTCCACCAACATCCTGGGCAATCGGGACGGCGAGGTGCTCGACGATCCCGAGAGCTTCAAGACGAAGGAAGAGTCGAAGCTCGGCGTGCTCGAGTACATCCTGCAGCCGAAGCTCTATCCCGAGCTCTACGGCGACCTCTACCACAAGGTCAGGATCAACTACTATCCGCCGCGCGGCGACAACAAGGAGGGCTGGGACAACATCGATGTCGTCGGCTGGCTCGGCTACCCAATGCAGATCAAGATCGACTTCCTCTGCCGTGACTCGATCCTCGCCGCGCCCATCGTGCTCGATCTGGCGCTCTTCTTCGACCTCGCCCAGCGGGCCGGCATGAGCGGCGTCCAGGAGTGGCTGTCCTTCTACTTCAAGAGCCCGATGACCGCGCCCGAGCTGTATCCCGAGCACGACCTCTTCATTCAGCTGACCAAGCTCAAGAACACGCTCCGCTGGCTCATGGGCGAAGCGCCGATCACCCACCTCGGTACGGAGTACTACGACGACTACTACAGGGACGTCTGAGGCCGCGGAAGCGCGCGCCGCCTCCGGCGCCCTCTTCATCGCCTTCGAGGGCGTGGAGGGCGCCGGAAAAAGCACTCAGATCAGACTCGTCGCCGACCGAATGCGGCGCTCCGGCGTCGAGCCCGTGGTCACACGCGAGCCCGGCGGCACGAAGGCCGGCGAAGCGATCCGCGCCGTCGCCCTCGACCGCGACCTCGACCTCGACCCGGTGGCCGAGTTGCTCTTGATGCTCGCCGCTCGCTCCGCCTTCGTCCGCCAAGTCGTCCGCCCGGCTCTCGACGCCGGACGCATCGTCCTCAGCGACCGCTACGAGCTCTCGACCTTCGCCTACCAGGGCGGCGGCCGCGGCCTCCCGATGGATTCGATTCTGACGCTCAACGATCTGGCAACCGGTGGTCTGAGCCCCGATCTCAGCCTGGTCCTCGACGTCGACGTCGATCAGGGACGCGCGCGCCAGGCACGCCGCAGCGCCGACCGTATCGAGGGCGAGGATCTGCAGTTCCACCGTCGGGTGGCGGAGGCGTACCGTGAGCTGGCCTACACCCGACCGGATGTTGCGCTGGTGGACGCGCGCGGAGAGATTGAACAGGTGTTCGGTGCGGTCTGGGGGGGCCTATCCACTCGTTTCCCAGAAACTTTCCCACCGCGCGAGGGTTAGTAGAAGGGCGTGGGGTAACCCGTCTTTCTGAGAGAACAAGCCGGAGGAGCCATGCAGTTGAAGAGGTCGTTCTGGAAGCCGGCGGCCGTCGGTCTGATCGCGATCGTCAGCGGCGGTTGGCTGATTCAGCAGGGTGTACAGGGGAATGTGTATCTCAACCAGAGGATGCTCCAGGACGTCATCCGGGTGGTCTCCGATCGGTTTGTCGAGCCGGTGGATCCGGCGAATCTGTACGACATGGCGGTCGAGGGGCTGATCGAGCAGCTGGGCGATCCCCACACGACCCTGCTGAGGCCTGAGGACTACTCGCAGCTGCGGCTCACAACCACGGGCAACTACGGTGGTCTGGGTATCCGCATCGACGAGCAAGACGGGTGGATCACGGTCGTGCAGACGCTTCCCAACACGCCGGCCGACCGGGCGGGTATGAGACCGGGTGACAAGCTTATCGAGGCGGACGGCGTGTCGATGGCTGGCTGGTCGGGCGACGACGCGGTGCGCGTGCTGCGCGGGCCGAAGGGTACACCTGTCGACATAAAGATTATGCGTGCTGGCGTGCCGGAGCCGATCCCGATGCGGATCGTTCGCGACGAGATTCACGTCGAGTACGTGACCAGCTTCATGCTGGACGATCGAGTCGGCTACATCGTGCAGCAGCAGTTCAGCGCCAACTCGGCGGAAGAGATCCGCAGCGAGATCAGGGCGCTCCGCGAGCAGGGGATGACCGGTCTGATCCTCGACCTGCGCCACAATCCCGGCGGCCTGCTCGAGGAGGGCGTTGCCGTCTCCGACCTCTTCCTCGAGCCCGGTGACGAGGTCGTCGAGACCCGCTCGCGCATCGCGAACCAGAACGAGACGTACTTCGCGGAACGGCGGCCCGTCGATCCCGAGTTGCCGGTGGTCGTACTGGTGAACTGGTACTCCGCCAGCGCGTCCGAGATCTTGGCCGGCGCGCTCCAGGATCATGATCGCGCCCTCGTGCTGGGCACTCCAACGTTCGGCAAGGGCTCCGTGCAGACCCTCTATCCGGTGGCCGGCGGCAACTACCTGAAGCTTACCACAGCCAAGTGGTATACGCCGAGTGGCCGCTCGATCCAGCGCGAAGGGGACGAGCCGCACGGCCTGGTGGCGAGCGCCGGTCGGGCCCCGGCCTCGACAACCGGCGACTCGGCCGGTCTCGATGCCGAGATCTTCTATACCGACGCCGGACGCGAAGTCTACGGCGGCGGCGGCATCAGACCGGACCTGATCATCATGGGCGACACGGCCTTCACCGTCGAGGCGGAACTGCGCCGGTCGCTGGGCGAGCAGCTGGGCGCGTACTACGACGCGTTGTTCCGCTACGCCGTCGAATACGTAAATGACCATCCGCAGATCGAGCCCGACTTCCAGGTTACCGAGACGATGCTGGATCAGCTCTACCGGCGGCTGGTCGACGCCGGGATCGAGATCGATCGCCGGCTCTTCGACGGCTCGAGCAGGCTCAATGCCCGTGACCTCGCGATTCAGATCGCTACCGTGGCCTTCGACGACATCACGACGCAACGACGCCGGCTGGCGATCGACCGTCAGCTGACTATGGCGGCCGAGCTGCTACGCGAGGCCGGCTCTCAAGAGCGGCTATTCGCCCTGGCCGCCCAGCGCGAGGGTGACGAGATAACGGCTGCGCTCGAACGCTAAGGAGCCCTAATGACGATACCCGGCTGGCTGGCCGCGCTGGCGGTCGGGCTACTAGCCGGTGCAGTCTCCGGACTCGTAGGTATAGGGGGAGGGGCCGTGATGGTCCCCTTCCTCTATTTCTTTCTCGGCCACCCCGAACTGAGTGGCGCCCAGATCCCCGCGACGCAGCAAGCGGTGGTCGCCCACGCCACCAGCCTCCTGGTCATCGTCCCGGTCAGCCTGCGCGGCGCCTGGCTCTACCATCGGGCGGGGCTGGTCGAGTGGCGCGCCGTCTGGCGCATGGGGCTGGCGAGCGTGGTGACGGCGTCACTCGGCGCGCGTGCGGCGGTAGCGATGCCGGCCCCGCTTCTGAAGATGGCCTTCGGGATCTTCCTCATGGTCATCGCGATCCGCCTGTTCATCGGCAAGCGACAGAGCGAGGGGGAGGGCGATGGTGCGGAGGGCCAGATGCACACCGGCCGGGCGCTCGCCGGTGGCGCCGCAGTCGGGTTCTTCTCGGCCCTGCTCGGCGTAGGTGGCGGCCTGGTGGCGATCCCCGTGCTCATCTATGGGCTCCACGTGCCGATCAGGAAGGTCACGGGCACCTCGCTCGCGCTTATCACTTTCACCGCGCTCGTCGGTGTGGCCGCCTACGCCGTCAGCGGCTGGGCTATTCCCGATGGCGCCGGAGTGCTGACCTACTTCCAGCTGCCCGCCGCCCTCGCCCTGGCGGTTGGTGCGCTGCTCGCCGTGCCGCTCGGTACCGGCCTCCAGATGCGCATGCCGACCCACGCGCTGCGCAAGATGTTCGCCGTCGTCTTCTTCCTGCTCGGCACGCGAATCATCGTGGTGAACCTGCTGAGCCTGCTGGGCAGCTGATGAGACACGACGAACTGATCATCGTCTTCACCAAGCCTGCCGAGCCCGGCAGGGTCAAGACCGGTCTGCTTCCCATTCTGACTCGCGACGAGGCCGCCGAATTCCATCTCGCCGCACTCGCCGACACGCTGGCCGCCGCCAAGCGGACGCTGCGTGGCCCCGTCGAGTTGCACGTCGCCGGTGATAAGCATGATGTGGCCGAGCTGCGCGCGCTGCATCCCGGTCATGCCGTGCGGCAGCAGTCCGGGGGCGACCTCGGCGATCGGCTGATCCATGCGTTCGCCGAGTCGTTTGCGCGCGGCGTCCAGCGCGCGCTCGTTCTGGGCAGCGATCACCCGACGCTACCTCCCACCTACATCGCCGACGCGTTGCAGCAGCTCGAGGACGCCGACGTGGTTATCGGGCCTGCCCGTGACGGCGGCCACTACGCCGTCGCCATCCGTCGCACGAGCTGGCCCGAGGCCCGCGTCATCTTCCGCCGTATCCCCTGGTCTACGTCGGCGGTGCTGCGCACCAGCCTCGAGCGTGCCCACCTCGTCGGCCTCGAGGTCGTCCTGATGCCCGACTGGTACGACATCGACTCGCCGGACGATCTCCAGGCCCTGCGCGGCGACGCGCCCGCCGGCTCTTCTTGCGCTCGCTTCCTCCGCGAGGTCGACAGGAGGCGCAGCTGACCACCGACGTCGACGGATCGTCACGCCCGGCAGTACCGCCGGCGCTCGTCATCGCGCTCGCCGTCGTCGGGATCTCTTGGGCGGCGATCTTGGTCCGCTGGTCCGGCGTCTCGGCCTACGTCCTCGCCTTTTGGCGGTTGGCCCTATCGCTGCTCGTCATCGCCGCGGCCCTTACCGCCAGCCGCGGCTGGTCGCGACTTCTGGAAGTCCGGCGCTCCGACGCCGCCTTGCTCGCCGTCGCCGGCGTGCTGCTCGCCTATCATTTCGTCGCCTGGTTCATCTCACTCGACTACACGACGGTTGCCAGCTCGACCCTCTTCGTCAGCCTGCACCCCGTATTCGCCGCCGGGCTCTCCGCCGTCTGGCTGCACGAGCGACCGACGCGCGGCGAATGGTCGGGCATCGCGGTGGCGATGATGGGCGCGGCGGTGATCGGGGGTGCGGGCCTGGCGCTCGGCGCCGAGGCGATGAAAGGGAACATGCTGGCGCTATCGGCCGGCGTAGCCGATGCCGGGTACTTCGTGATCGGCCGCTCGCTGCGCCGCCGTTTGGGCGTATGGCCCTACGTCGCCTGGGTCTACCTGATCGCGGCGCTGGCGCTGGTGCCGTTCATCTTCGTGCGCGGAGAGGTATTGTTCGAGTACCCGGCCCGCGAATGGTGGATCTTCGTCGGGCTAGCCGCCGGGCCTATGCTGCTCGGCCACACCGGGTTCAATTGGGTGCTGCGCTATGTGCGCGCCTATATTGTCAACTTGGCGGTGCTCAGCGAGCCCATCGGGGCGAGCCTGCTCGCCTGGTGGCTGCTCGGCGGGGATGAGGTGCCGGGGCTGACCACGTTGGTCGGTGGCGTCCTGATTCTCACCGGCCTCGCCGTATCGATCCACTCGCGGAGGGGAGCGCGCGCTTGAGCAGGGCCGATGCCTTCGTCGAGGTGACGCGTGGCGGACTTGTCGAGTCACGGCATCGCGTCTCGGCTGCGCTGGTCGACGATCAGGGCCGGCTGCGCGCCTGGGCGGGTGACCCCGAGTTGCTCACGTTCTTCCGCTCCGCAGCGAAGCCGCTGCAGGCGCTCCCGATCGTCGCCGACGGTGCCGCCGATGCATTCGGCCTCAGCGACGCCGAGCTCGCCGTCTGCTGTGCCTCACATTCCGGCGAGCCGCCGCATGTCGAGGCGGTGCGCTCGATCTTGGAGAAGATTGGCTGCTCCGAGGACGATCTGGTCTGTGGGCCGCACTGGCCGCTCCACGAGCCGACGGCCGACGCGTTGCGCGAACAGGGTGCATCGCCGCGTCGTATACACAACAACTGCTCGGGCAAGCACGCCGGCATGCTCGCCTGGTCCCGGCATCAGGGAGTCGACACGAAGAACTACCATCGGGTCGACCACCCCGTGCAGCGCCGGATCTGTAGCGAGATCGCGTCGTGGGCGGCCTCGACCTGCGAGGCGATGCCGGTGGGTGTCGACGGCTGCGGCGTCCCGTCGTTCGCGCAGCCGCTCAACGTCATGGCCGGCATCTACGCGAGAATCGTGGCCGCCGCCGAGCGCGAGCCGGCCGGCGCCGCGGGACGTGTGACCCGGGCGATGACGGCCGAACCGTACTTCGCCGGCGGTACCGGCCGGCTGACCAGCCGGCTCATCGAGGTCACCGGTGGCCGGCTACTGGCGAAGTACGGCGCCGAGGCCATCTATTGTCTGGGCGACCGCGACCGCAGCTGGGGCGTCGCCGTCAAAGTGGAAGACGGCGGCCGACGCGCCGTCGGCCCCGCGGTGATCGACTTCATCGCCCAGATGGGGATGTTGACGGCGGACGAGCTGGAGGCGCTGGAGGACCGGCACACATCGGCGGTGAGAAACACGCGGGACAAGATCGTCGGAGAGATCCGGCCGAATTTCCGCGTCGTGCGGAGCGACTAGACATGGCAACCGCAGAGTGGGTCTGGGAACTCGTTGACCTCGCCGCCGCCCAGGCGGCCGGAGACACCGGCGGCTTGGACGCCGCGCTCGAGCGCTTGCGTTCCGCCGGCCGCGAGGCCGAGGTCGAGGAAGCGATCCTCCAGTCGTATCTGTTCCTCGGGTTCCCCTCCGCGATAGAGGCATTCCGTCGCTGGCGGGCTCACGGCGTCGATGCACCCGAGGCGGCCGCGGTGGACTTCGAGGACTGGATCGAGCGCGGTGAGCGTACGTGCGCCACGGTGTACGGCGACCACTACGAGAGTCTGCGCGAGAACATCACACGCTTCCACCCCGACCTCGACCGCTGGATGGTCATGGAAGGCTACGGCAAGGTATTGAGTCGCCCGACCCTCGGCCTCGACGTACGCGAGATGTTGATCGTCGCCGTGCTGGTGGTCCAAGGCGACAGTGGGCGGCGACAACTGCGCTCGCACCTGCGGGGCGCGCTCAATGCCGGCGCCTCTTACGACGACGTCGAGGCGACCATCGACCGCGCCGCCGCCTTCGCATCGCCAGCCAATCTGACGCTCGCCCGCGAGCTCTGGTCAAACGTCACCGACGACGCCTAGATCATGACAGTCACCCCGACACGTCAACGTCCACGTTACGTCATCGCACGCGCCCGCGGCACGCGCCCGCGATTTGATTGTGTAATCCCCAGCGCGGCGCCGACGACGGCGAGCGCGTCGGTGGAGCGCTGAGGATGACGAGCGAGGGGACGTAACCGTGCTCATCGATCAGGCGATCATCCGCGTGAGGAGCGGCGACGGTGGCAACGGTTGCACCTCGTTCCGCCGCGAGAAGTACGTGCCCCGCGGCGGCCCCGACGGTGGGGACGGCGGCGACGGCGGCGACATCGTGCTGATCGCCAATCCCCAGCTCACGACCCTGCTCGACTACCAGTATAAGCAGCAGTATCGGGCTGAGCGCGGCCAGCACGGGCGAGGCAAGAACAAGAAGGGCGCCTCGGGTGACGACATGGTGCTGCGCGTGCCGCCGGGCACCGTGGTGAGAGACGCCGATACGCGCGAGTTCCTGGGCGAGCTGTTGAAACCGGGTGACCGCTGCGTCGTCGCGCAGGGCGGTCGCGGCGGCCGCGGCAACGCCGCCTTCGCCACCGCCACCCACCAGGCGCCGCGCGAGCACGAGCCCGGCCGGCCCGGCATCGAGCGTCGCATCGAGCTCGAGCTCAAGCTGATCGCCGACGTCGGACTCGTCGGCCAGCCCAACGCCGGCAAGAGCACGCTGCTCGCCGCCATGTCGGCGGCGCGCCCCAAGATCGCCGACTACCCGTTCACCACACTCGAGCCGCACCTCGGCGTCGTACAGCTGTCTGGAGGACGTACCATGGTGATGGCTGACATACCCGGGATCATCGAAGGCGCCCACGAAGGGAAGGGGCTCGGCCTCAAGTTCCTCCGCCACATCGAGCGCACCCGCACCCTCGCCTACCTGGTACCGGTCGACGTCGACGATCCTCAGGCCGAATACGATCTGCTGCTCCGCGAGCTCGCCGAGTACAGCGACGAGCTGGTCGCCAAGCCGCACTGCGTCGTTCTCACCAAGGCCGACCTGTTGGCGCCCGGCGACGATCCGCCCGCAGTCGAGGCGCCGGACTCGTTCGATACATACGTCGTCTCCGGTGTGACGCACGCCGGCCTCGATGCGTTCGCCGGGGGGTTGTGGGTCGCGGTGCGCGCGGAGATCGACACGGCTGAATAGGAGCCAGATGATGACGCGAGTATCCGCCGTCCTGTTGATCATCGTGGCTGTTGCCGGTGTGAGGTTCGTGGCGTGCGCGGGCGACGATGCCCCCGAGGGGCCGAGTGCGCGTGACGAATTCGTCATGACATACGCTCGGGCTCGGGCGGCGGGGGTGCAGTACGATCGTGTGGCTCGGCTGTGTATCGAGGCCGCCGCCGGTCGCTTCTGGGTGGAGGTCGATACGGGCGTGCCGGGGGCCGCGATGGCGGACACGATGGGGCGCGTGGTCGATCTGGCGGTCGAATACCCCGACGTCGATATGGCGGCCGCTGCGGACACGCTCTGCTTCGATGCCGAAGGGCTGGCCTACGTGGGCGGGCCGTGCGACCCACACGGCATCGTCGTGACGTTCTCGCATCGGGGTGCCGTCGATACGGTACAGCTCTCTCCCGGCGGCACGGTCATTCGGCGATGAGTGATCCGGAAGACGTCGCTTCAATTGACGTGACTGCGCCGCGCCGGTAGACTTGCGGAGCCGGCAAGCGATCGCCCCCAGACAAACAGAAGTTGTGCCGCATGAGTGGCCCGTTCCCAGATAAGGTGAAGACCCTCGCTCGGTGGGGAAGCGCCGCACTCGCCATCCTTTTGCTTGCCGCTCCCGCCACACCCCAGATCATCTCGGGACGGGCCGTTGACGCCGATACCGGAGAGCCCGTCGGTGGTGTGCTGATCACGCTGCTCGACAGGCTCGGGGCGACTCGCGCCGACGTGGTGACCGATTCGGCCGGGAATTTCATCATCGAAGTGCCGATGCCGGGAACCTACGCGCTGCGAGCCGCGCGACTCGGCTACCACACGGCCCGCACGCGGCCGATCGAGATCGGGGAGGACGAGGCGGTCGAGCTGGAGTTGCAGCTCCATGTGCGTCCCGTGGAGCTGGAGGAGCTTGCGGTCGTCGTGCGCCGGCGCGAGAACCTGCGGGAGCGCGATCTACGCGAGTACCATGAACGGATCGAGCGCTACGGCCGCTCTCATGTCGGTTCCCGAAGGATCTTCGCCCGGCCAGACCTGGAGGGATGGGACGCCTTCGACGTGGAGCACGCGTTGACGTATCTCACACCCGGGTGGTGGAGGACCCTCCGGAATCGGGACATGCCCAACCAACCTTGCAGTCCCAAGGTGTTCCTGGATGGCCGGCCGATCCGGCGGAGTCAGGACTCTCTTCTGATCCCCGTCTGGGATGTCGAGGGGATCGAGTTCTATCCTGGGGTTGGCCCTGTGGAGACCCGGTTCTGGGACCCGGAGGGCTGCGGCGTCGTGCTCGTCTGGACCCGGCCCTTCGTGGCCGGTGAGCGGCGAGCGTATCTCGGCGTCCTGACCGGCGCCATAGAAGGTGAACAGGTTGGCACCGCCCGCTACTTCCGCGGCTTCCACACGGAGGGCCGGTTCGAGGTAGATAAAGCCGTGGCTCCCGTGGTCTTCCCACATGGGGAGCCGTTGGCTTGCCTGAGCTCGACGGTGCAGGTGCAGACGGTCACCGTCGACAGCCTGTGGCCTTATCGTCCGCCGGCCCGGCACGAGCCGGACCTGCTGGTGACCGCCCAACCGGCCCGGTCGTCAGAGGGGGCGGCAGGCACGCTGTTCTGGGCGGGCGAGCTGGACATCGAGCGGGTGGCGGGTCGGGAGGTGACGCTCGACTCTGTCGCTCAGGGGCTGATTGAAGATGCGACCCGCTGGCTGTGGGATGATGCCGTGGCTCAGCTTCCCGAGGACGAGCGGGATCTCGAGCTGAGCATCGAACGCGACGATGTGCGTGCGTTCGGGTCCGATCTCATCGTCGTACGGCGTTACCCGGTCATCGATGGTGACGATCACCGGGGGTGGTTCTACCTCGTCTATTCGCCGTTGGCCGGCCGGGTCCTGCACGGGACGTTCGGCCATCCCGAGTGGGATCCGGATGCTACGTTCACCGCGATCCGGCCCTACCTCTACTTCCGCATTGAAGACGACGAACGACTGTACGCTCTGGCGGCCAGGGTCGCCGCCTGGAAGCGTTCAGACTGGATCGTATTCGACGTACAAGCCGGCGTGCCCGTCCTCGAATCGTATTAGCGATGCGATCTGACGAGTTTCCCGGAACCCGTACCGCTGCCGACCGTGCCGGTATGAAGGCTGCCGCCCGCTGCGCAGGCGCCGCACTCGCGGTCCTTCTATTCGCCACACCGGCTACCGCTCAGGTAATTGCGGGCCGAATCCTTGACGCCAGTAGCGGGGCGCCGATCGAGGGTGCGGCCATCGCGCTGTTCGACACGCTGGGTGCCACGCACGGCAGCGCTATGAGCGATTCGGCCGGGGGTTTCACCGTCGCGCCCCCGGCGCCCGGCACGTACGTGCTGTGGATCTCGCGCATCGGCTACCAGACCGCACGGACGCGGCCGATCGAGGTCCGGAGCGGCGAGCTGGTCGAGGTGCAGTTGCTACTCGAGGTGCGTGTCGTGGAGTTGGACCCGCTCACGGTTGTTGGGCGGCGCCGAGAGAATTTGCGGGAGCGGGACCTGCGCGAGTTCGGCGAGCGGGTCGAGTACTACGGTGAACGTCATATCGGCTCGATAAAGCTGTTTACGCGCGAATTTCTTAAAGGGTGGGACGCTTTCACCGTTGCGGACCTCCTCAGATTCTACCCGACCACGTTCAGCAGCGCCGGCCGCAATTGCGTTCCCAGGGTGTACATGGATGGTCGGGTGATGATGGGCCGTTGGTCGGACATTATGGAGGAACTGCGGTACCTGGCGATCTACGATATCGAGGGCATCGAGTTCTACAGCGGCTTCGGCCCTACGAACGGCCGTTTCCTCGACCCCAACGGCTGCGGCGTCGCGCTCGTCTGGACCAGGCCGTTCGTGGCCGGCGAGCAGAAGGCGTATCTGGCCGTCGTTACGGGCGCGATCGCAACCGAGGACGATACGCTTGGCACGGCTAGGTACTTCCGCGGCTCGTATTCGAAGGGGCGATTCTCGGTAGACAACAGCCTGCAACCTGCGGTCTTCCCGCTCGGGCAACCTCTACGGTGCATGGGTTCGGATGCGCAGGCGCAGACGGTCACCGTCGACAGCCTGTGGCCCTATCGTCCGCCAGCGTGGCACGAGCCGGATTTCCTGGTGACCGCCCAACCGGCCCGGTCGTCCGACGGGCCGGCCGTGACACTCTTCTGGGCCGGCGAGTGGGAGATCGAGCAGGTCCCGGGTCGGGAGGTGACTCTCGACTCCGCCGTTGCAGAGGTCATCGAATACGAGACCCGACTACTCTGGCAAGACGCGGTCGCTCAGCTTCCGGCGGGCGAGCGGGATCTCGAGATGAGCATCGAGCGCGACGATGTGCGGGCGTTCGGGCCCGATCTCGTCGTGGTACAGCGTCACCCTGTCATAAACGATGAAGACCGTCGCGGATCGTTCTTCCTCGTCTACTCGCACCTGGCCGGCTACGTCCTCCACGGGACGTTCGGCCATCCCGAGTGGCATCCCGATGCCACGCTCACCGCGATCCAGCCGTATCTCTACTTCCGCATCGAGGGTGACGACCGCCTCTATGCCCTGGCGGCCAGGTCCGCCGCCTGGGAGTATTCCGACTGGGTGATCCTCGATGTGCAGACCGGCGCGGCCGTTCTCGAGGCCTACTGAGACAGCGGAAACCGGCGTGCGCCCACTTAGCGGCTGCGAGTCCAGATCACGATGACGCCGCAGCCGGCCGTGCTGCCGCCGAACCTGGCGGGAACCGACGCGGCGCTCTTGTAGACCTCGACTGCTTCGACCTCGTGTGGCAGGACGAACTCGTCGATGGCGGTTGCGCCGTCCAGGATCAGTATGCCGTCCACATAGACGGCCGGCGGGCAGGGCGACAGATTCCTTCCATCCATGAAGCGCGCCTGGTGGCGAAAGATCGGCGCGTATTGACCGGGCGCCACCTGGATCAGCCGCGCACCGGGAAGGTCCCCGATCATCTGACTGATGCGGACCGGTTGCCGGGTCTCGAGAGCCTCTCGCGTGATGAAGTCACCCCAACCGCGGTCCATGCGCGAGTAGAAGCCGTGCATCTTGGGGGGCAACGGCCGGCGCTCTACGACTACGGTCAGCGGCTCCAACTCGATCGGGCGCATCGCCATCCGGACGTCGACGTCGATCAACTCGCCGCCTCCCACCGTTACCGTGTCGGTCCGTGTCCCATACGCCAGGTGTTCGAGCACCAGCTCGTGACTCCCGGGATCGACGAGCGGGAACACGAAGTGACCTTCCATGTCGGTGAGCCGCTGCAACCCGAGCGCCTCGATTCGTACGTTCACTGCCTCGATCGGTTCGAGCGTCTGGGCGTCGAGGACGCGGCCGACGAGCCGCGTCGGTCCACTCACCCCCGACTCGACCACACGCGTCACGATCGCCTCCTCCGAGACCAGCCTGACCCAGAGATCGCGCCGCTGGAAGCGGCCCGACTCCGGCGACCGCAGGCTGACCTCGCGGCCCGCATGCCCCACCGCGTCCGCCTCCAGCGTCACTTGAACGCCCGGCGGAAGCCGACAGAAGCGATAGCGTCCCCGCTCGTCCGCCCGCACGCGCAGAGTCTGCGACCAGTGCGCCGCCACTCGGGCGCCCGGTATCGGTACCCCGCTGACCGAGTCGCGCACCACGCCGGCCAGAGCTGCGACGTCCTCGGGCTGGCCCGGGCAGACCGCCGCCACGGCATCGGGCGATCCGGGCAGCGGCAACTCCACTTCCGTCGCGCTCCCCCGCGTCACCCGGATCGGTCGCGGCTCCGACGCGATCCCCAACTCCTCGAGTTCGGGATGAGTCACCGTCGCACCGTAAGTCCCCTCGAGTAACCCTTCGATCCGGAACCGGCCCTGCGCATCCGTGGTATCGGCGTATCCCGTGCCTGCCAGATGCACGTGCGCACCCGCGAACGGCGACCCACCAGCCCGATCCACGACGGTGCCGACGAGCACCGCCGGCGGCTCCTCCGCCAGGAGCGTGCCCTCCGGCGTGTAAGCCGCCGTCACTTCGACGCCTACCTCGCGGATCGCCACCGCTTCCGCGTCTTCGGCGTCGGTTAGCACCGGCAGCCTGATCTGCCAGCTGCCGATGATCCACTCGCCCGTCGGCAACCGCCAGAAATCGATCCAGCCGCCCGGCTCGGCGGTCGTCACAGCGCGAGGCAGCGACGTGTACCGAAACTCCAGGCGTCGCAGCTCCGCCCTCCCGCGGTCCACCCACAGCACTCCCCTCAAGTCCGGCAGTCCGCGCTCCGCGATGGGCTCGAAGGCGAGTCCGACCCAGGCGTCGCCCCCGGGGCCCTCGCCGGACCGCACCGAGTAGCAGTGCGTGTCGCGGAAGCTCTGGGACAGGAGCACCTGCGGATCGGGCGCCCAGTACACATCCTCTCCGCCGGCCTCCTCCCGCACGTAGCCGTCCGCGGCGAGGTCCGAGGCCGGCAGGCTCACCAGCGTCCGGGCACCGCTCTGCAGCCACGAGTCGGCGTCCAGCATCCCGACCTGCCGGCTCTCCAGCTCGAGATCCCGGAGGTAGCGCGCTACTTCGAGCCGCAGCGGTGACCACTCGCCCGTCCACGTCGCCATCGCCAGCGCCTTCCGTACTTCCTGCCACAGCCGGGATGTGTCGAACGCGCCCTCGGGGCCGACCACGCACCCCGCCTCCTCAGCCGGCCCCAGCCACGACAGATCCACCGGCTGCGCCGGGAGCGCGAGGCCATAGGACAGCGAGTCGCCCGCCGCCAGCTCGAGCACCGGCGTCAGCAGGGTCTGGTGCCCAATCCGCTCCACCTGTATCCGGTACTGCCCGGGTCCCGGGGCTGTCAGCAGAAACGCGCCCCCGCCGTCGCTCAGGTAGACGTCGAGCTCGTTGCCTTGCCCGTCCAGCAGATCGACAAGCGCGCCCGCGATGGGAGCACCCGCTTCGTCCTCCAGCCCGCCGATGACTGTCTGCGAGTAGAGGGGATCCCAGCCTAGAGGGAGGATCGCCAGAGCGTAACAGAGAGCTAGGACAGTACGCATACGCACGCTCCGCGCGCCGCACGGTATGTACGTGACTCGTAACGCGGAAGACCGACCATCACGAGCTGTGAGGTTGTCCATTTAACTCTAGCGTCCCTCGCCAGGCTGGCAAGTGCGCCCCCGGGCGAGGAGGCTGTCGGCGGCGCCGCCGCTGCTTCCTATCGGTTGCGGTTGCTGCAACACCCAGCCCCCGGCATACTTGAGAACCAACGATGGAACGACAGCCCGCTTGACTCGTACTTGACTGGCCTGTGCCACGGTACAACGCAGATGCCGTAGGGGGCGTGTGCCGGCGAAGGGGGCCGCGTGCGGGTCGATCGGGTTCTTAAAGGTGGTGACGAATGAGAGCACTCGTTCTCGGATGTGGAGAGATGGGCCGGGTCGCGATCGACGACCTGGTAACGCACGGTGTGTTTACCGAGGTCATGGTCGCGTCGCGCCGCGTGGCGCGCGCCGAGGACGTTCTGGCCCAGTTGCCTTCGAGTAAGACCCGAACGGCAGCCGTCGAGGTCGATGTGCGCGACACCGATGCGTTGACTCGGCTGATGAAGGGGTGTGACGTCGTGTGCAACATGGCGGGCCCCAACTATCTGAACGCTGTACCGGTCGCGCAGGCAGCCATCGCAGCGGGTGTCTCAATGGTCGATGTCTCCGACGACTGGGCGGCCACACTCGAGATCCTGGACCTCCACGACGAGGCGAAGAAGGCGGGCGTCACCGTGATCGTCGGGCTCGGCGCCAGCCCCGGCGTCACCAACGTCTTAGCGCGCAAGGGCGCGGACATACTGGATCGGACCGACGAAGTGCACACCGCCTGGATCATGCGGGGCTCCGACCTGGGCGGTCCGGCGCTATGCGCCCATCTCCTGTACTCGCTTCCCGATCAGGCGTTTGTCTTCCGGCACGGCAAGATGCAGGAGGTCCGGCCGTTCGTGGACGGCAAGGAAGTCCTCGACTTCGTGGGCCTCGGCGATGTGGAGGTCATGCACATTGGTCATCCCGAGCCGTTCACGCTCTCCAGGTTCATCGAGGGCGTTACGTACGCCGACGACAAGGCGACGTTCCTGCCCGTGAAGGTCAACGAGATGATCGTGACGTTGGGCGAAATCGCCCACTCCGGCCTCTCTGTTCGTGTGGACGGTCGATCCGTCGAGCCCATCGACTTCGCCGCCAACTACCTCTACGAGACGAGCAAGCAGCGGATGACCCACGTCTCGACGGTCGGCGCGCTTCGCACCGAGGTGCACGGCGAGCTAGAGGGCAAGAGGACGCGGATCATCTACTCGGCCGCCGGTCGGATCGGGATCGGCACCGGCGTTCCGGCGGCCATCGGTGCACAGCTCTTGGCCATCGGCAAGATCAACAAGCCGGGCGTGTACCCACCGGAGGCCTGCGTCGAGCCCGACTGGTTCCTGGCGGCCGTAGCGGCGCGACGTATCGGCGATGTCGAGGAGCGGATCGTGCAGGAGTAGTCCGATTCCCTAGGCCGGCAAGGGCGGCAGCTGGCAATGCTATGCGACGCTACGAAGTAGAGAAAGGACTTTCAACGATGTCATCCACCGGTAGCGACGGCCCACGGTCCCTTGCGGGGCAGGTGAAGCCCGATCCACGACGTCTCTTCCGTCTGCCCTGGACGGCGTCCGACAACGCGATGACGTGGCTGGAGCCGACCCAGAAGTGCAACATCACGTGCGACGCCTGTTTCGTGGAAAACCGTGCTACCAGCGAGAAGAGTCTCGAGCAGATTCGGTACGAGCTCGAGTTCATGATGGGCTGCCGCCGCTGCGACGCCATGTTGATCGCCGGCGGCGAGCCGCTGACTCATCCGCGCATCATCGACATCGTGAGCCTGACGAAAGAGACGGGCGCCAAGCCGGTTCTGATTACCAACGGAGTCGCCCTCGATCGCTCACTCGTTCGGGAACTCAAGAGGGCAGGTGCGCACGGCTTCACGCTCCACGTCGACAGTCACCAGAATCGGCCCGGCTGGATCGGCAAGAGCGAGCAGGAGCTGAACGAGCTGCGGAGCCACTTTGCCGACCTCCTGTACGAGGAGGGTGGGCTGACGTGTGCGTTCAATACGACGATCTTTCCCGACACCCTGGCGGCGGTGCCGGACATAGTCGAGTGGGCGATAGGTCTGCCCGAGCGCGTCCACGTTCTGACCCTCATCGCCGTTCGGATGATGGAGCCCGGCGCGCCTTACGATTACTACGTCGGCGGTCGGCAGGTCGATATCGCGGTGACTCCCTACGTCAGCTCCGAGAAATACGAGAACCTGATGGCCGAGGACATCTATCGCGAGATCAAGAAGGTGCTCCCGGACTTCGAGTTCTGCTCGTATCTGGGTGGGACGGTGAACCCGCAGGCGCTCAAGTGGGTGATCGGCTGCCGGATCGGTACGGGCGCACATTCCTACGGTCACATGGGTCCGCGAAGCATGGAGATCCTGCAGAACGTTCACCATGCGGTGCACAACCGCTATCTGGCGTTCAGCAAGCCGCGCACCACCAGATCGGGCAGGGCGGCGCTGATGCTGGGAGTCATCGATCCCGATATGCGACGCGCTGCCCGCAGGTTCTTGGGCTCCGTCCTGCGCAATCCACTGAACCTGTTCCGCCGCGTGCACATACAGGGGATCTCGGTCGTGCAACCGGTGGACGTGTGGCCGACCGGCGAATGTGACACGTGCGATGGATGTCCCAACAAGACCTTCTGGCAGGACAGGCTCGTATCGGCCTGCCGCGCCGAGGAGTATCGCATGTTTGGTGGTCCGGTCCGTCTGGTCCCCAGGGTAGGTGCCCGTCAGCTGACAGTCCCATGAGCACTGTGTGCGCACCTGCTAAGGACGAGTCGGTCGAAGCCGCGGGACCGACCACAGAGCTGGGCTGGCGTAGCCGCCTCACGGCGATCGCCGCAGTCGTCCTGCTGCACGCCGGCTGCTACTACGTCGTCAACCTGATCAACAGTTGGCGCGCGCTGTCGACGTTCGTCGACCTCGAGATCGCGCTCGATCGCTGGATACCCTTTCTCGAGTGGACCTGGACGATCTACTACCTGGGCGACCTGTACATCGTCTTCTGGGGAGCATTCGTCGTCTGGCGCATGCCCGGACATTGGTTCCGCCGGGCCATCCTCACCTACGCCGGGATGATCGTCGTGGGAGCGGCGATCCAGCTCGCCCTACCAGCCAGCGCACCTTGGCCGGCGACGCTCAACGATGCCCAGCGCTGGGTGCACGACCTGATCGCCATGCGCCCCTACGCGTGCCTGCCGTCCATGCACGTCGCGCTGGCGGTGTTGCCGGCCGCCCTGGGCGTCACCGTGCTCGACCAGCGCTGGCTCAAGATACTGTCCGTTGGCCTGGCGGTTCTGATCACGCTGTCCACGGTCACGCTAAAGGAACACTTCGTGCTCGACGCCGCAGCCGGCGTCCTGCTGGCCCTCGCCGCCTACCTCTACTGGCGGGTCGGCGCCGGGATCAGCCGCCGTCCCGGCGAGGAGAAGCTGTATGCCGGTCCGAAGGGATGACCTGTATCGGCTGCCTTGGTCGAAGGTCGACAACGCCGGCGGCTGGGTGGAGGTCACCGATTCGTGTGATCTCTGGTGCCCGGGATGCTACCGACACCGCCTGTCGGGTCATCGGTCGCTGGCCGAGATCGAGCAGGAGATCCTCACGATAAGCCGCCTCACCAATTGCGACCGCATCGCGATCGCCGGCGGTGAGCCGCTCTTGTACCCGCATATCGTCGAAGTGGTCGAGTTCATTGCGCATCAGCAGCTCAAGCCGGTGCTCCTGACCAATGGAGTGCGCTTGACCCCGGATCTGGCGCGCGATCTTCGCGAGGCCGGGTTGGCGAAGTACCACTTTCATGTCGATAGCGGTATGCGGCGCCCTGGCTGGACCGGCAAGAACGAGGCGGAGTTGAACGAACTGCGGCAGCACTTCGCCGACCTGGTCTGGGAGGTCGGCGGCGTACAGTGTGGCTTCAACATCACCATCTTCCGGTCGACCGTGCAGTACCTACCCGACATCCTCGATTGGTGCCGTCGCAACATCCACAAGGTCCAACACGTCTCGCTGATCGCGTTTCGTGCGATCCCGCTCACCGAGCGCCTCAGCTACCAGGTTCGCGGCGAGCCCGTCGATGTCCGAAGGTTCCAGCACACCAGCGAGGACATGGCCGAGATCGATATGTCGACCGACGAGATGTTCGCGGTCCTGGAGCGCCACGACCCGACCTTCAGCCCCTGTACCTACCTGTCCGGGACGAATGCGCCCGAGACCTACAAGTTCCTCGTCACGCACCAGGTGGGCTCGGAAGCGGGATTCTACGGTTACCTCGGCGCCCGGACCGTCGAATGCGTGCAGGTCGCGCACCACCTGTTCGAGGGCCGCTACTGTGCGTTCCTGCGTAACGCAAGGGTCGGCCGCAAGCTCTTCGTCATGTCGCTGCTCGATCGGCGAGTGAGAGATGCCACGCGACGCTTCCTGAAGGCCGCCCTCAAGAACCCGCTTCGCCTGTTCGACAGCCTGTACGTTCAGGCCATCTCACTGCAGCAGCCGAACGAGGTCGTCGATGGCCGGCCGAACCTCTGCGACGGCTGCCTCAACATGATGATGTACGAGAACCAATTGATACCATCCTGCCGGCTCGATGAGTATCGGCTGTTCGGCGATGCGGTGGATCCCGTGCTGCTCGCGCGCGGGAAGGCGACGTCACATGCCTGAGATCCTGCTGACGACCGTGCACCGCCCCCATGGGTGTAACCGGCGAGACCTGCTGGACGTCCAGTGGCAGGGCTATCTGACTTGCGCGACAGCGAAGTCCCGCTCTTGCAGCGCAGCGCCGAAGAGTGCAACAGGCTCTGTCTCGAGATCTAGCCGCTCCTGGAGACGGCGATCCGCGAGGCACCTTCCACCCCGACATGCATGTTGAGCTGGTAGAGGCCAAGCGACGCGGCCAGATCAGGGATTTCGTGGCACTGCCCGCGCGGATCCGCAGGGACCATCGCGGTTGGGTCCCGCCACTCCGCTCCGAGGAGTCTCGGTTCCTGGACTCGAGGAAGAACCTCGCGCACGCCTATTGCACCCACGTCCCGGTACTGGCATACCGTGACGGCCGGGCCGTGGGCCGGATCGTCGGGATCGTGAACCACCGGTACAACGAGCATCGTGGTGAGAAGACCGCGCGCTTCGCTCAACTAGAGTGCGTAGAGGATCGCGAGATCGCCCAGGCGCTCCTGGGGTACGTGGAAAGCTGGGCGCGCAAGCTCGAGATGACCCGAATCGTCGGGCCGCTGGGTTTCACCGACCAGGACCCCGAAGGCCTCTTGGTGGAGGGCTTCGATGAGGAGCCGGCGTTGGCGAGTAACCAGAATCGCGAGTACCTGGTTCGCTTCCTGGAGGCTGCGGGCTACGTCAAGGAAGTCGATTATGTGGTCTACAGGGTGCCGGTGCCGGCGACGACACCGGCGTTCTATCGGAAGATCTCCGCGAGAATAAGGGCGCAAGGTACGTGTTCGTTGCTGGAGTTCGAGAGCCGCAGGGCACTCAAGCGCCACATCCATCCGATCCTGCAGCTGATGAACGAGACGTTCCGAGACCTGCCCGGCTATTCGCGGCTCGATGATGCAGAGATAAGGGACCTGGCCCGAAGGTTCCTACCGATCATCGACCCGCGATTCGTGAAGATCGTCACTGCTGGCGGCGACGTCGTCGGGTTCATAATCGGTATCCCGAACTTCAATGACGGTCTGCGCAGGGCCAACGGTCGCCTCTTCCCGTTCGGCTGGCTCGCGATACTCCGGGCAGCGAAGCGGTCGCGCCGACTCGATCTATTGCTGGGCGGGATAAGCGAGGCCCACAGGGGACGCGGTCTGGACGTACTGCTCGGCGAGGCGATGATCGACTCGGCACGCGAAGCCGGATTCACCCATCTCGACAGCCACCACGAGCTGGAATCGAACTACCGTATGCGCCGGGAGATGGAGCGCCTGGGCGGGACCGTCTACAAACGATACCGCGTGTTCGCGAAGCCATTGACTTAGCTCTTCTCGGGTGGTGGCCCGATCGATGTTGTATTGCGCCCGAGCAGAACGGGTGTCATTATGGCCGGAGCCCCTAAGGACATTGGAGGATGAGTCGTGCGGCAGGCGGGTATCATTACGCTCGCACTATGCATGGCGGTAGCGTCGCCGCTCGCCGGTCAGACACTGCGCGACAGGCTCTCGAATCTCTTCCGGTTCGGGGCGTGCGCGGACGCCGACGTGCTGCTGTGCATCTCCAATGCCAGTGGACAGGACGCCCAGTTCGCGTTCTCCGCGTCGCTCGAGAGTGAGAACGAGCGCCTCATACGGTTCATCGGGGACGCGCTCGGCCAGAGCGTCGCCAACATCCCCACGCCGGCCACGAGTTCGGGGACCGTCGTGGAGTTCACGCCTGGCGGCCGGATCGAGACTCGCCTCCTCTCGAGCGGTCCCATCTACGCGGAGCGGGCGCCGACGTTAGGGCGTGGGAAACTGCTGGTCGGGGTCCTCTTCTCACACATGACCTACCGGCAGCTGCGGGGCGTTCCCATCGAGGATCTGGTATTCAACTTCCGCCACGTCGACATACCGGGTACACCGGGGTTCGGCGACCCGGTTCAGGAGAACAACATTCTGCAGGTGCGAATGCAGTTGGCGCTGCAGACGACCGCCGCCTCGTTCTTTGCCACGTACGGTTTTTCCAACACGTTCGATGTGGGAGTCGCCGTTCCCCTGGTCTACACGTCGCTCAGCGGCGCGAGCACGGCCCAGATCGTTTCGTTCGGTGAGAACTCGGTCTACAGCTTCGGCGGGCCGGCCGAGGACCCGAAGCTGGCGGAAAGTAGCTTCCAAAAGGCGTCGGCGATCGGGATCGGCGATATCGGCGTGCGACTCAAGCTGAACCTCAGACAGGGACAGCGGTACGGCTACGCCTTGCAGGGCGACCTCCGCCTGCCGACGGGCAGCGAAGAGGACTTCCACGGTCTGGGCACGACGGCGGCCCGACTCCTGGGTGTGGTCTCGGCGGAGTACGGCGCGTTCACGCCACACGCGAACGTGGGCTATCTGTACCGGGGCTACGCCGACTCGCTGCAGAACCATACCGTAGTGGGAATCGTCGGCTTCGACCACATCGTGACCGATGGCGTCACGTTGGCCATAGACCTGCTGTCGGAGTTCGCCCTCGACAAGAGCGCCGTGCAGGTCCCGCGCGACATCGAGTACACCGAGCCCTTCACCCGTACGGTTGCGGCCAGCACGATCCCCGATCGGCGGGACAACAGGATCGACGCCACGCTCGGCTTCAAGTGGTCGGTCCCGTGCAAGGAAGGATGGAACACGTTCTGTGCCAGAGGGGCGGAGGGGGGAAGGGGCATCACGTTCATCACCAGTGTCGTCGTGCCTCTCAATGACGGCGGCTTGCGGCCCGGCATTATCTGGTCGCTGGGCGCGCAGTACAAGTACTGATGGTGACGCAAAGACTGTCTCGCCGTCGCCGCATCCGCGCCGCCTCGCTGGTGGTGCTGGCCGCCGTCGCCTGCGATCTGGGTGTCGAACCGACGCCCGATACCCCGCTGCTGGCGGTCTCGGCCCGTGAGGTGAGGCTCTTCGTCGTCCGAGGAAGCAGCGAGTCGGATCAGGTAGCGATCCAGATATCCAACAACGGCGGCGGAACGTTGGGCGACCTCGATGTGGAGGGACCCACCTATGTGAGTGGGACCCCGCGCTGGCTCACACCGACGTTGCAGGATTCAACGCTCACGCTGACCGCGAGCGCGGTGACCTCGGACGGCGTTACTCTGGATATGGGAACGTACGAGGCCTCGGTGAGTGTCGTGGCGGAAGCCGCGCTCAACAGTCCCCGCACGATCACCGTGCACCTCAAGGTCGTGAAGAGCCAGCAGATGAAACTGTCCGTTGCCGAGGTCACCTTCGCCGCTCAGGCGACGGACCCGCCGCCGCCGAAGCAGACGGTCACGATCAGCAATGACGGCGAGGGCGAACTGACTGACCTGGTCATCGATGCCATCGTGTATCGGCCGGAAGGGGTCGAATGGCTCGACGCTCTCATTCCTGTGCCCCAAGCCCCGACCGTCGTCGAGTTGCAGCCGAACATCGTTCCGTCGCAAGGGACGCTCCACGCGACGGTCTTCGTGGCTTCCCATATCGCCGACCCGCCCTTGGACAGCATCGAAGTGGAGTACGTCGTCGCACCGCCGCCCACGTTGGTCCTCTCAGTCAGAACGCTGGACCTCGAGATCGCCGCCGGCGAAACGACGCCCCTGGTGCGCGAGATCGCGCTCCGCGAGGTGAACGATCGTCCCCTCAGCGGGCTCACCGATTCGGTGCCCGCCGGCCAGGGCTGGCTGAGCAGCGCTCGCGACCGCGACGACGCGCCGGCGACCCTCACGATTACGGCCGATCCCACAGCTCTCACCGCCGGCTCGGCCTACCGGGACACGGTCTTCGTTTCGTCTTCAGCGGGTGACATGGAGGAGGTGGAGGTATCGCTGCGGGTCCGGAGCGCCCCGACGCTCCACCTCTCCATGGATACAGTGCAGTTCACCATGAACCCCGCAGATCCTCTGCCGGATACACAACGCGTGCGGGTCGAGAACGCCGGGGACGGGACGCTGTCGTGCCCGACGACCGACCCGCAGCCGAGGGGGTGGCTCTCAGCATCGGTGACCGGTACGACCGCTCCCTGCGATCTCGTGCTGACGATCTCGGGCACCATCGACCCTGGAACGGATTCGAGCGCTGTAGTCACGGTCACGGAACCGGGGGGCGGCACGGCCGACGTGACCGTGAATTTCGTGATGTTGCCGGGGCCGAGCATCGTCCTCTCGTCCGACAGTGTCACGTTCAGGTCAGATGTCTCGGAACAAGACACGTTGTTGCCGCTGCCGCTCACCTTGGCCGTTGCCAACGGTGGCACCGGTGTCCTGACTGCGCTGAGTGCGACCGTGGCACATCCGCCTGGCGATCCCCAGTGGCTGGGCACGCCGGTTCTTGCCAGCACCACGGCAGCGACGACCCTCGAGCTCCGGCCAGTCACGGTGCCGGCGGCGGGTGTGTACGAAGCCACCGTCGTCATTCGGTCGGGGTTGGCCGGCGTGGACAGCGTCACGCTGCCGGTCGTTCTCGAGGTCGAGGAGCCCAAGCTCCCGCAGCCCACCATAGGCCTTTCCTCCGAAGATGCGCTCTTCCGCTATGTGAAGACGGAGGATGCTCCCGGGGTTGTGATCGGGATCGAGAACCTGGGCAGCGAGTCGTTCGACCATCTGGGGGTCACGGGTGAGCCCGACTGGCTGAACTACTCCTTTGTTGAGGGCAGGAGTCCGCCGACGGTACTGCGATTGACCCTGGATCTCTCCCGGCTGAATCCACCCCTGGTCGATAACGTGAGAATCTTCGCCCGAGGGTCGGGATCCGATCATCCGGACACCGTCGATCTACCGGTCGAGCTCCAGTTGGCGGGTCCCGAGATGGCGGCGACGAGCAACCGGGTGGTGTTCCGAGCGTACGAGGATCAGGATCCGCCCCCGGTTGCACAGACCATCACCGTGTCGAACGGGGCGAGCGGTACGCTCCAGGGGATCTACATTTCCAGTGGGCCTAGCTGGCTCGACGTGGACCGTTCTTCTCCAGCGGCGCCCACAGTGATCACGATGACACCCACCACCTCCGACCCGACGCCTCCCTTGGATTCTCAGTTCCGGGTGAATGGTGAGGAGGCGGACCCGCTGTGGATCGATGTCGGGTTCGAGATCGACGAAGGGCCGACCTTGAAGTTGGCGACGGATTCGGTCCGCTTGAGCGCCTGGGCAGGAAGCACCGAGCCGGACACGGTGACCGTGGATCTCTACAATGCCGGCAAGGGTGACCTGGGCATCCACAGCGTCGCTACGAGCCAGCCGTGGCTCACGGCAGCCATCGATTCCAGCGTGGCTCCCCCCCGACTGGTACTCGTCGCTGCGGCTGGTGCGCTGAGCAGCGACACCTATCGTGACAACGTCCGTGTCATGTCGGATCCCGGCGGCAATGCGGATCTGGCGGTCGCCTTCACCGTCACACCGCTGCCCGAGATCCAGGTGTCCCCGGCGGCGCTGGTCTTCCACGGCGACGAGAGTGAGACTCTGCCCCCTGCACAGACTGTCACCGTCTTCGATCCGGCCGGAGGACCCAGCGGCCAGGTCGTCGCCACAAGCGAAGCCACCTGGCTGTCCGTCGAGGTGGTCGATACGACGCTACCGGTGACCGTCGTGGTTCGTCCCAACGAACCGCTGGACAGTGAATTCTCCCCGTACGTGGACTCGGTTCTCGTCGGGAGTACCGTGGGCACGGGCGAGCCGCTCCCGGTACGTGTCACCTACAACATCGACGTGGGCCGGGATCCGATAATCCACCTGTCGGACGACACGCTCGTGTTCGAGAAACCGACTTCGGCCCAGGACGCCGTCCCCGCGCAGACGGTCGCGGTCACCAACCTCGGGAGCCGGACGCTGCGCGAGCTCTCGGTGACCGACGTGACCGCGGTGGACTGGCTGTTCGTGCTGCTCGACAGTCGTATCGCACCCGCGACCCTGACTGTCGCGATCAAGCCGGCGGAGGCGGCGGTGACGGAGGACACGAAGGCGACGCTGAGAGTCACAGGTGAGAATGCCGCGCCGCGGGAGCTCACCGTCCTGCTGGTTGGGCCCGGCTAGCCGTCGATCTTGACCGTCACTACTCCTCGGACAGCCTCATCTCCAATGACGTGACCGCCAGCCGCCCGTCCTGCGGCTCGAACACGGCGAGGAATCTCTGCGGCCCGGATGTGGTGCGGCCGGCGGCCTCCACCTCGATCTCCAACTCGAAGTCGCTCACCCAGCTGCCCCCCACGCGCCGCGCCGGATAGGTCCGCGCCAGATTCGCCCTCCAGCGCGCATCCAGTTGGAACCGCCGTTCCCACTCGGTGACGTCTGCAGCCGGCATCGCTGCCTGATAGGCCGCGCGCACCGCCGCCAGGTCCCTAGCGCGGAGCGCCGCATCGAGGTCCCGGGCGAAGGCCTCGATCCAAGCACCGATCTGACGAGCGGCTTCCGCATCGTCGATGGGTTGAGGAGCACGCTCGACGGTCACCGTCGTCTGCCCCGTGCTGCCTCCGGCCGTCGCCGAGACCGTCGCCGTACCGGCGCTGACGGCGGTCACGACCCCCGCATCGGAGACCGTTGCCACCGTCTCGTCCGAGGAGCGCCATTCGAGCGGGCGCCCATCGAGCCGCGATCCCCGGACGCCGACGACCGTCGCGCTCAGCTGGGCAGTGGCCCCCGGTTGCAGAGCCACGCTGGCGGGGCTCAGCGTCACGGCGGCGACGGCTTCAGCGGTCACGCTGACCGTCGCCCGGGCGCTGCGCCCATCGATCGTCGCGACGACCTCGGTCGTACCCGGCGCCAGGGCACGGACCTGGCCATCGGCCGAAACGCTGGCCACGGTGGGGTCGGTCACGGACCACGAGACGCTTCGACCCGACAGCCTCCGCCCCACTGCGTCCAGCGCCGTCGCCGACAGCGAACCCACTTCGCCCTGCGTCAGCGAGAGCGCGCGCGGCTCGAGCCTTACGGTCGCCACCGTTTCGCCCGTGACCGGCGATGCGATTCGCCGCACCTCGACTTCCACCGAGCGAGTCTGGCCGCCGCCGCTCGCCGAGACGCTCGCCGTTCCCGGCCCCCGCGCCTCCAGCCGACCGTCGCTGACCTGGACGACGCGCTCATCGCTGGAGGTCCACTCCACCAGTTCACCGTGCACGGTGTCGCCCGCCGAATCGAGCAGGATCGCGGACAGCTGCAGCGTCTGCCCCGAGTCCAGTGGCTGGGGAAGCGGCGCGATCTCGAGCGACGCGACGACCGCAGCGGGCGTGACCGGATCCGTTTCGGTCGGGCCGCCAGAGAATCGGGGTACCAACATCAGCGCAACGGCCGCGACGGCGACGGCCGCCGTGCTCAGTCCGAAGGTGCGCCGGTGCCGCACCAGCAGCTGACGGATGGCGGACGTGGTGAGCCCGGGCGCCGACGGCGCAACCGGACGTGCAGCGCCGCGATCCGACGGTCCTTCGCCGCGGGCCAGCGCCGCCATCGTCTGGCGCACGGGATCGTGCAAGCCGGGTGGGGCGCCCCCGTAGGCGGCGACGGCCTCCGCCAGACTACCCCAGCGTGCCGACGGGTCCTTCGCCAGCATGCGCATCACGGCCGACGCCAGCGGCTGCGGACAGTCGGGACGCAGTTGCGTCAGCGGCCGCGGCGGCGTCTGGCTGTGCGCCGTCATGACCTCCAACATTGAACCGGTGAACGGGGCCGCGCCAGTCAGCATCTCGTACGCGACTATACCCAGCGCATACTGGTCGGAGGCTCCCGTCACCGCCTCGCCGAGACACTGCTCCGGACTCATGTAGCTCGGTGTGCCGATCGCGAAGCCAGTGGCGGTGAATCCACGCTTCTCGGCGACCTTGGCGATGCCGAAGTCGGTGACGATCGCGTCACCTTCGGCGTCGAGCAGGATGTTCGCCGGCTTGATGTCCCGGTGGATGACTCCCCTCTTGTGCGCGTACTCCAGTGCGCTCGCTACCTGCGCGAGCCAGGCGCAGACCACCGGGATCGGCAGCGGACCCGTCCGGCGGATGACGTTCTCGAGCGACCCGCCCTCGACGTAGTCCAACACGAAGTAGTGCAACTGATCGTGGTGCTCGACGGCGTGCACGGTCACGATGTGGGGATGCTTGAGCGCCGCGATCGTGATCGCTTCCTGCTTGAAGCGGCCGACGGTGCCCCGCTCCATCAAAAGTGCGGGGGACATGATCTTGATCGCGACGCGGCGGTCCAGCGCGAGCTCATGGGCGAGATACACGGCCGCCATGCCGCCCTGGCCAAGCTCGCGCTCGATCTCGTAGCGCCCTTGCGTAACGGCCCGCAACTGCTCGAGCACGGGCTCCCACGGGGTCTCGCTCTCTCCGGTCTCCTCGCCGGCGGGGGCGGGGGCGGGGGCGGACTCAGCGGGCGCAGGGGGTGCCGGGGCGCCGGCGGTCGCCGAGTCCCGGTCCTTGGGTTCCGGCGCCGCGCCGCGCTGCTGCTGCGGCTGTGGCGGGCCTGCAACGGCCGCGCCGCAATGACCGCAGAACGCGTCGCCGCTATCGACCGGTCGACCACACGCGGGACAGCTGACCTTGTCGCTCATTGACCACCGGGTAGAGTGCGCGAACCGTTATCCTCAGCGAATAACAGCACAGACCGCGCCGACGCGATGCGAGATCATGTCGGCACGCACGACTACTCACTGTCGGATGCGATCGCGTTGCGGTGAGCCTAAGGTGCGCTTCGTCCCATCGCAAGACGCAGGACGTGTCCGGCGCGCCGGCCTCGGAGTACGGCACGCGCGGTCGGCCAAGCGTATGAGCGGCTGGAAGTCGACAGGCTGTCGGGTCGGGCGTGACGGGTTTGGTGACGTTGTGTTGATAGCCGGCGCTCAGGTTACACCCTATGACCGCGCCCCGCATCCTGGAGCTCGACGGCCAGTGCTACCCGAGCGCGCTGCGTCAGGTACGGCCGCCGCCACCGACCCTCTACGTGCGAGGGCGCGTCGAGCTCTTGGAGCGACCCGGAATCGCCGTGGTGGGCACGCGCCGTTACTCCACCTACGGCCGCGACGCCACCGTGTCGCTCGTCGTGGGACTGGTCCGCGCCGGCTACACGATCGTCAGCGGCCTGGCCCGCGGAATCGACGGGATCGCGCATCGCACCGCCCTCGACGTGGGCGGCGATACCGTAGCGGTCCTCGGCACCGGGGTCGACGTCCCCTATCCGCCGGAGCACCGCGATCTCTTCCAGCTCATCGCCGAGCACGGCTGCCTGGTCAGCGAGTTCGCGCCCGGCACGCCGCCGCTCAAGTGGCACTTCCCGCAGCGCAACCGGATCATCGCCGGGCTCGCCCGCGCCGTCCTGGTGGTCGAGGCGCCGGAGAAGAGCGGCGCGCTCATCACCGCCCATTACGCCCTCGACGAGGGTAAGGAGGTCTTCGCCGTTCCCGGCCCCATCCACAACCCGACCAGCCAGGGCCCCAATCGCCTGATCCAGGACGGCGCCGCCTTGGTGACCTCCGCCGCCGACATCCTCCGCGTCCTGGAAACGAGAACGGGTGAGCCGCTGCCGGAACGGTTGGCAGCGGGCGGCGACGCGCTGGACTTCGAGGAAGCTCGGCCGCAGCCGGCGGACTCCGAGCTGGCGCGCCGCATCTGGGCTGCCCTCGAGAGCGGCGCGGTTGACCTGGAGACCCTGGCCACCGACCTGGGAGCGGAGCCGGCCGCCCTCTCCGTAGCCCTACTCGAGCTCGAGCTCTCCGGCCTCATCGAGAAGCTCCCGGGCCCGCGCTATGCACGAGTTCGCGCCCGCATCGGCCGGTAAGGTCCGCAACCGCCCGCCTCCGACCGTTGCGCCTGCCCCGACCGTTACGCCCGCCGATGATCCTAACGTGGCCGTTGGAGCTCCGTGGTCGCCGCGGCCATTCCCCCGGCTGGAACCTTGATCAGGAAAAGGTCGGGCGCTTCGTCGTCCTCGCGCCAGATGCCGCCCGTGAAGATGAAGCCGCCGTCGGCGGTCTCCTGCAGCATCACTCCCCGGTCGGTGCCCGAGCTGCCGAAGGCCTCGGTCCAGAGCATCGCGCCGCCGTCGCTGACCGCGGTGAGCCTGGCGCTCCAGTACTGGTCGCCGCCGCTGGCGTAGCCGGCGAGGGCATAGCCACCGTCCGTCATCGGCGCGGCCATCATGGCGCGATCGTCTCCCGGATCACCGAGCGTCCTCGTCCAGACGACGGCCCCCTCCGCATCCGTTCGGACCAGGTAGATATCGCTGCCGCCGGCGCCGAAGCTGTCGGTATAGCCGACCAGCAGGAAACCGCCGTCGGGCGCCGATGCCACGCCGTGGCCGATATCGCTCCCCTCACCTCCGTAGCTGTGAGCCCAGACCACCCCACCGGCCGAGTCGACGCGGATCAGCGTGGCATCGAGGGGGCCGGAAGCCTCGTTGCTGGTGATACCGGCGAAGACCGAGCCGCCGTCGCTCGTCGGCTCGGTCGCGAAGGCGCGATCGATCCCCGGTCCCCCCAGCGTGCGCGTCCAGACCGTATCGCCGCCGGTCGCGATGCGAATCAGGTAAAGGTCCCAGTCACCGGCGCCGTAACTGTTCGTCTGCGCCGCGATGACGTATCCGCCGGTGGCGGTCTCGTGGAAGGCCCAGGCGCGCTCGTCGTTGGGGCCGCCGTAGGTGCGCGTCCACAGCACGTTCCCCTCCGCGTCGGTGCGGATCAGGTAGACGTCGTCGCCGCCGGCGCCGAAGCTGTCCGTGTAGCCCACGACCACGTAGCCGCCGTCCGCCGTCGACCGGATGTCCCACCCGAAGTCGGCCCCCGGCCCGCCGATGGCTCGGGTCCACAGCGTGTCGCCCGCCGGGTCGGTGCGCACCAGGTAGACGTCCTCTTCGCCGGCGCCAAAGCTGCTGGTGTAGCCGACGACGATGTATCCGCCGCCCGGCAGCTCGCGAACGGCGTTCCCGACCTCGGTCCCAGAACCCCCGAACAGCCTTCCGAACGCCGCCGGTCGAGTCGCGTCCGAGGGAGCGCCGCTCCGCCCCTCGCACCCCAGACAGGCAATCGCTGCAGCGCATAGAAGGGCAGAGGCTGGGAAGAGCATGGGTCGCTTCTCTGAGCTCGGCATAGCTGGGAGCCCCTTCTGGAATCTGATCTAGCCGGTGTACACGCCAGGAACTTGCACAGTCTGGCTCCAGACACATGATTCTGCCAGTCCCGGAGCGTTACCGGTAAGGGAGGCGCTGGGGGGCCTGCGAGCGTAACTCGCGAGCGGGCACGATGGTGCGACGCCAGCCTCCGGCGTACGCGAGCGGTGAAGCTCGAGGACCCCCACGCCGACCGCGCGCCGGGCGACCCCCGGGATTGCAAACGCCCAGCCATCTGCGAACTTTCCACGACGATGAAGCGAGACTACTACGAGATCCTGGGCATATCGCGTGACGCCGACGACGGCGCCGTCAAGCGGGCCTACCGGCAGGCGGCGCTCAGGTACCACCCGGACCGCAACCCCGACGACCCCGAGGCCGAGGAGAAGTTCAAGGAGGCGACGGAGGCCTACGAGGTGCTCCGCGACCCCGAGCTCCGCGGCCTCTACGACCGCTACGGCCACGACGGCGTGAAGGCCGGCGTCCGTGGCGGCGGTGGCGGCTTCGGCGGCTTCAGCACTTTCGACGAGGCGCTCAACATCTTCATGCGCGAGTTCGGCGGGTTCGGCTTCCAGGACATATTCGGCGCCGGACGCCGCGGCCGCGCCCGCACCCGCGGCGCCGACGTGAAGATCCGCATCGCCCTGACCCTCGAGGACGTGATGCGCGGCGCCAAGAAGACCGTCCGCATGCCGATCCTCGACAACTGCGAGGAGTGCAAAGGCACCGGGATGCGCGGCGGCGCCCAGCCGACCAGCTGCCCGCAGTGCGGTGGCTCGGGCGAGGTGCAGCAGGTGCAACGCTCGCTGTTCGGCCAGTTCGTCCGCGTCGGACCCTGCAGCAACTGCGGCGGTGAGGGGCGCGTGATCAGCGACCCGTGCCCTACTTGCCACGGCGAGGGCCGCAGTCGTGTAGAGAGATCGTTCGAGCTCGACATCCCGCCAGGCGTCGACAGTGACGACTACCTGACGCTGCGCGGCCAGGGTAACGTCGGGCCGCGCGGCGGCCCGCGCGGCGACCTGCTGGCGGTCATCCAGGTGGAGCCCGACAAACGCTTCACTCGACGCGGCGCCGATCTCATCTACGACCTGCCGGTCACCTTCAGCCAGGCGGCGATGGGCACCACCGTCGAGGTCCCCACCGTCACCAGGAGCGCCAAGCTGAAGGTCCCGGCCGGCGTCCAGACCGGCCACGTCATCCAGCTCCGCGGCAAGGGCCTGCCCCATCTGCGGCGCGGTGGCACGGGCGACCTGTTCGTACGTGTCGTCGTCGTCACGCCCCAGAAGCTCACGCCCGAGCAGCGCGAGCTGTTCGAGAGGCTGGCCGAGATCGAGTCCCCGGCAGAGCAGGGTGAGGACGGAGCGGGATTCTGGCAGAAAGTGAAAGACGCATTCTTCGACTGAAAGTAGAGGCCGGACATGGCGGATTGTCTGTTCTGCAAAATCGCAGCCGGCGAAATACCCGCGGAGAAGGTCAAGGAAGCGGACAACTGGATCGCCTTCCGGGACATCAGCCCCCAGGCACCGACCCATATCCTGATCATCCCCCGCGAGCACATCGCCACTCTCAACGATCTCGAGCCGGGTAACGCGCCGCTGCTCGGCGAGCTGTTCGTGGCGGCGAAGCAGATCGCCGCCGAGGAGGGGATCGCCGAGTCGGGCTACCGAACCGTCGTCAACTGCAACGCCGACGCCGGCCAGGCCGTGTTTCACATCCACGTGCACTTGCTCGGCGGCCGCGAGATGGGTTGGCCTCCGGGCTAGCGGTAGGATAGGCGGCCTGGCGGCGCGGTGAACCGGGCTGACGTTGGCGCTCGCGGCGGCGGCCGACTAGAATAAGTGTTTGCGGCACGCAGCGCCGTGACAGGCCCTTACATCAAAGAGCTGGAGATGGCCGAGGTTACGCTCAAGGAGAGACTCCGCAGCGACATGAACGACGCGCGGCGCCAGGGCGCCAAGGACCGCGCGCGCCTGTTGTCCACCATCCTGGCTGACGTCAAGAACAGGGAGATCGAGCTGAGGCACGAGCTCGACGACAGGGAGGTCGTCGAGGTGCTGGCCCGCGGCGTCAAGCTGAGAAAGGAGGCTGCCGAGCAGATGGCCTCGCGGCCCGAGCTGGCGGAGAAGGAGAGGGCCGAAGCCGCGGCGATCAAGGAGTACATGCCGCCCGAAGCGGGCGAGGAGGAGATCCGTCAGAAGGTCAGGGAGGCGATCGGGGCCGGCGCGAACAACATCGGCGCCGTCATGGGGGCGGTCATGCCTCAGTTCAAAGGCCGTGCCGAGGGCCGCGATGTGAACCGCATCGCCCGCGAGGAGTTGGAGAGAGGAGGGTCGGGTGACTGACCTCTTCCCGCGCCCGAGTCGGTTCCGACCCGCACGTGTGAAGACACGGGGGTGCTGGCCAGCAGATGCCGGCGCCCCTTTTAGCATCTGTGACCGGTGGTCGGTAGCCAGTAGCCGGTGGGGACCGGTTACCGGCTACCGGCTACCGGTCACCGGCCACTGGGAATGAACGAGCACACCCTCGTCGCCTTGGAGTTCTACCGCGTCTTGGAGGTGATAGCCGAATACGCCACCAGCGAGCCCGGGGCCGAGGCGGTACGCGCGCTGCGCCCGGTCCCCGACGCAGCCGCCGTGGCCGCGGCCCTCGACGAGGTCGACGAAATGGTGGGTTGGTTGATACGTGACGAAAGTTGGGCGCCGCCCGTCATACCCGACCTCGAGGGACCGCTCGGGCGGTTGGCCATCGAGGGGAGCATCTGGAGGGAGGGCGAGCTGGTCGGCGCGCTGCGCCTGCTGCGGGGCGCACACGAGGTGCGGCGCGCCCTGCTGCCACAGGCGTCCCAGTTCACGCGACTGGGCGACCTGGCCGATCGGCTGCTCGAGGACAAGAAGCTCCAGGCGCTGCTCCAGGACTCGGTGGACGAAGACAGCGAGACCGTCAAGGACTCCGCTTCCGCCGAGCTCAAACGCCTGCGCCGCTCGATTCGCTCGGCCCGTAGCGACCTGGTCAGGTTGCTGGAATCGCTGGCGCGTGCTCTGCCGGAGCGTATCGCGGTGCCCGACGCTTCGGTCACGATCCGCGGCGGCCGCTACTGCATCCCGATCCGCAGGGAAGGGCGTTCCGAGGTCGGCGGCATCGTGCACGACGAGTCGGCCAGCCGGGCCACGCTCTTCGTCGAGCCGCCCGCCGCCATCGAGCCGATGAACCGGCTCCGCGAGTTGCACCTCTCGGAGAACCGCGAGGTGGAGCGGATCCTCAGGGAGCTCACCGACCGCCTGCGACCGCGCGCGGCCGAGCTGGCCGACACGCTCCAGCGTATGGTCAAGCTCGATTCGCTCTTCGCACGCGGCCGCTATGCACTGAAACGCGGCTGCTCGCGTCCACAGCTCGTCGACCGCGACAGCGACGGCTATCGCGTCGTTCACGGCCGCCACCCGCTGCTGCTCGAGACGTCCGAGCCGCTCGTGCCCTTCGACCTGCTGATGAATCCCGGCGAGCACACTATCCTGGTCACGGGCCCGAATGCCGGCGGCAAGACGGTCTTGATCAAGGCGGTAGGTCTCGTAGCCACGATGACTCAGTCGGGTATCCTGCCGCCGGTGGGGCCCGGCTCGGCGGTCCCGGTATTCAGCGGCATCTTCGCCGATATCGGTGACGAGCAGTCGATCGAGGCGTCACTCTCCACCTTCACCGCACACCTGCGCAACATCCAGGTAATTCTGGAGGAGGCGGCGCCCGACTCGCTCTGCCTGATCGACGAGATCGGCGGCGCCACCGACCCCGTCGAGGGCACCGCACTCGCCCGCGCCGTGCTACTCGAGCTGGCGGAGAGAAATTGCATGACGCTGGCGACCAGCCACCTGGGCGAGCTCAACTCGCTCTCCGCCGAGCACCCGGGCATCGTCAACGCCGGGCTCGCCTTCGATACCGAGCGGATGCAGCCCCTGTATCGGCTGATCAAAGGACGCCCCGGCCGCAGCTATGCGCTCGCTATGGCCCAGCGCGTCGGCTTCCCCGCAGCGGTCCTCGCCAGCGCCAGGGCCGCGCTCAGCCAGGAGGAGATCGACACCTCGCGCCTGCTCGCCGAGCTCGAGGCCAAGGAGGCCGAGCTCGACGAACGGATCGCCGCGCTCGAGCGCAAGGAGCGCGAGCTATCACTGCGGACCGAGAGCCTGGAGCGCGATCAGGAAGAGCTGGCGGAGCGGCGACGCGAGCTCGAGATCGAGACGCACCGCAAGGCGCGTGAGTTCCTGCTCGAGGCACGCAAGAAGCTTGACCAGGCGATGAAAGCCGACCGCGAGTCCGCCCGCGAGGCGCGCCGCGAGCTCGAGGCGCGACTGCGCGATCACGCCCAGGCGCTCAGCGAGGCTGACGCCGGCAGGGCGGCCGACGAACGCGCACCCGCCTTCGAGTCGGGCGATCTCGTCTGGATCACCTCGCTGGAGCGCGAGGGCCGCGTCATCGAGCGGCGCGGACCCGACGTCGTCGTCGAGATGGGCGGCGTCAAGCTGCAGCTCGCGCCCGGCGTCCTCCAGCGGCGCGGCGAGCCGAGGCCCGCCCACCAAGGCGCGCCCTTCTTCAGCGGCCCCGAAATCGATGCCCGACCCGAGATCGACCTGCGCGGTCTGACGGCCGACGAGGCGCGCCTCGAACTGATCAGGGCACTCGACGCCGCGCTGCAGGCGGGGCTGGCCGAGCTGAGGGTGATCCACGGGAAGGGGACCGGCGTATTGCGTGAGACCGTCGCCGACTACGCGCGCAGCGATCGGCGGATAAAGTCGCATCGTCTCGGCGCCGTGTACGAAGGCGGGAGTGGTGTGACCATACTTGAGTTGGAGTAGCACTGTTCAGTCTCCATCGCCATCGCCATCCCCATCGATGGCGATGGCGATGGGGATGGCGATGGGGAGTCGTACAGACGAATGGTCTCGGACGAACTGCTCGAGGAGATCCGCGCGCAGGCCGACATAACGCAGATCGTCGGCGAGTACGTGCAGCTGCGCCGCAGCGGCAGGACCTACCGTGGTCCCTGCCCGCTGCACGGCGGCGAGGGTCCCAATTTCTCCGTCGATCCCGAGCGCGGCATCTTCAAGTGCTTCGTCTGCGGCGAAGGCGGCGACGTCTTCTCCTTCCCGATGAAGCTGCTCGGCCTCGACTTCATCGAGGCTGTAAAGTTCGTCGCTGAGCGGGTCGGTATCGTCGTGCCCGACGTAGAGAGAGAGGAAGAGGATCCGTACCGCGATATCCGGGAGGCGGTCGCCTTCGCCGCCGATTGGTACGAGAAACAGCTATGGGAGGAGAGACAGGGCGAACGGGCGCGGCGCTACCTGCTGGTCGAGCGCGGGCTGCCGGAGCAGACGGCACGTCGCTTCGGCTTCGGTTATGCACCCGACTCGTGGCGTGGCCTGCGTGAGGCGGCCGGCGTCCTCGATATCTCGGACGACGTGCTGATGCGGGCGGGCCTGGTCAAGGCGAGCGAGCGGGCGAAGGAACCCTTCGATGTGTTCCGCGCCCGCCTGATGATTCCCATCTACAATCTGCGCAGTCGGCCCATCGGATTCGGCGGCCGCCTGCTCGCCGATTCCGAGGAGGCGCCGAAGTACATCAACTCGCCCGACACGCCGATCTTCCACAAGGGCCGGATCGTCTACGGTCTGAACTGGAGCCGGCACGCCATCCGGCGGCACGAGGTCTTCTACGTGGTGGAAGGCTATATGGACCTGATATCGCTGGTGGCCGCCGATGTCGAGAATGTCGTGGCGCCGCTCGGCACGGCGCTCACCGAGCATCAGGCGCGACTGCTGGCCCGCTACGCCAAGCGCGCGCTGTTGCTATACGACAGCGACAAGGCCGGTCTCACCGCGACCTTCAAGGCGGCCGACGAGTTGCTGCGCGCCGGCGTGCACCCGAGCGTGGCGACCTTGCCACCCGGCGAGGATCCCGACTCGATCGTGCGCAAGGGCGGTTCCGAGGCGCTGGCCGAGTACACCGATGCGGCGATCGATGTGCTCGATCGCAAGATCCAGATCCTCGAAGGGCGCGGATACCTCGACACGATCGAAGGAAAGCGGCGCGCCGTGGACGGCCTGATGCTCACCGTACGCGCCGCCGCCGACGAGGCGTTGCGCGACATCTACCTCGACCGCGTCGCCGACGTGACCGGCGTGCGCAGGTCGACCCTCGAGCGCGAGCTGCGGCGGCCGGTGGGCGGCCCGCGGCGGCGACCCAGAGTGTCCGCCGCGGAAGCCGAGGGGCCGGCCCCCTCGATTCCCAAGCTGGGCGCTGAACGAAAGTTGCTCCTCCTGCTGCTCCGCGACCGCTCGCTCGTCCCCAGGGTGGCCGAGCAGGTCGAGCCGGATAACTTCAGGACGCCGGAATACAGAGAGATCTATGACGCTCTCATCGAAGCGGCCGAGAAGACGCCGCCTGATGAGCGCGACGAGCCCGATGACCTGAGCTGGGCGGAGGGTCTGCCGCCGGCGGTCTACGAGCGCGTGCGCGAGATCGCCGCCGACCCGGAGGAGCTCACCAACCCGGAGGCGGTGCTCGACGATGCCATCGCTCGACTGCGGGCGCGGGCGCTCGAGAAGCGGCTAGCCGACCTGATGACCGAGGTGCTGGTGGCCGATACCGGCGCGGCGGTCGAGTTGGCGACTGAGATCAAGAAAGTCCGGCAGGAGTTGGCGGCGTTGGGCAGCCGCCTGCCGGGTCGCGGGTTCTTCAGAGGCGAGTGACCTAGAACATTACCGACCGGGGCTTATGTCCGATTCGAGTCAGGAACCGCTACTACAGCAGCTTCTAAGGCTTGACGCTTTCGACCAGGAGATCGCCTTTCTGGAACGCGAGTTGAAGCGAGACCAGGAGAATCTGCTCACCGCCGTGGAAGGCGCGGCAGATCTCAAGGCGGAGCTCGAGGGGGTCGAGGCCGAGCTTCTGCGCGTCCGCGCCGAGGCGCGGGGCGCCGAGCACACCGTCGATGCGAAGCGCGATCAGCTGGATCGACTGCGCTCGAAGGTGAACCAGGTGAAGACCGAGAAGCAATACGGCGCAGCGACCATGGAGTTCGATCTTGTCAAACAGGAGATCCGCAAGCTCGAGGATCAAGTGCTCGATAAGCTCCAGGCCGTCGAAGATCTCGAGAGCCGACGTAAGGCCCTGCAGGACGAGTACGACGTCGCGGAAGCCGAAGTGGCGCCCATGGGTGAAGAGGTGGAGAAACGGCGAGCACACCTCGAGACCGAGCTGGCCATCAAGCGCGACCGCCGCCACAACATCGCGCTTCGACTCGACCAGGGCGTGCTGGCACTGTACGAGCGGATCCGCAGCGGACGCCAGGAGGTGGCACTCGCCCCGCTCATCGGTGAGGGCGTCTGCGGCAATTGCTTCACCTCGGTGACCATCCAGCAGGAGATGCAGATCAGAGGGCTGGAGGTGATCGTCTGCTGCGAGGGCTGCGGGGTCATCCTCTACCCCGAGAACATGAAGCGCGCCCCGTAGTGGATACGAGGGGAGGGTCGGTGCCGCCCGTTACTATCGTCGTTGAGGAGGTGGTGGTGTGGTGAGGTCCAATCTCGGCCGGCCAGTGGACGTCGAGCCGGCAGCCGTCGCGACGCTCGTCAGCGAGCTCGAGCTTCCCGAAGCGATCGCCGCCATCCTGGTGCGCCGCGGATACGCCGACCCCGCCGCAGCGAAGGACTTCCTGCGGCCGCGACTCGAGGACCTGCACGATCCCTGGACGTTGCCCGATATGGAACCGGCGGTCGAGCGCATCTCGTCGGCGATCGATCACGGTGAGTCGATCCTCGTTCACGGCGATTACGACGTGGACGGCGTCTGCGGTACGACCCTCCTCACCCGGGCGCTCCGCGAGCTCGGTGCACGTGTCGAGCCGTTCGTACCCAACCGTCTCGAGCACGGCTACGACTTCGGGCCCGCCGGGCTCGGCGCGGCGTCGGCGCGTAAATGCAGCCTCGTCCTCACCTGCGACTGCGGGATCGCGGCGCACGAGACGGTGGCCGCCGCAGGCGATAGCGGGATCGATGTCGTGGTGTCGGACCACCATACGCCGCCCGCCGAGCTGCCGCCGGCGCTCGCCGTGCTGAACCCGCACCGGGAGGACAGCATCTATCCGGAGCGCGTGCTCTGCGGGGCCGGTGTCGCCTTCAAGCTGCTGCAGGCGCTGTTCGAGCGACACGGCCGCACCGTCGGCGACCTGTTCAAGTACCTGGACCTGGTCGGCATCCCAACGATCGCCGACCTGGTTCCCTTGACCGGTGAGAACCGCATCCTCGCCCGCTTCGGGCTCAAGGTCTTGGAGCGCACGCCGAACCCCGGGCTCAGGGCCTTGCTTCGTGTGTCAGGCCTCAAGGCGGGTCGCCCGATGAGCGCCGGCCAGGTCGCCTTCGTCATCGGGCCGCGCATCAACGCCGTCGGTCGAATGGGCGAAGCGATGCGAGGGGTGCGGCTGTTGCTCACGTCAGATGAGGCCGAGGCGGCGGCGATCGCCGATGTCCTGGAGGCGGAGAACCGTCGTCGGCAGGAGGTGGATCGAGCCACACTGGAGGAGGCGCTGGGGATGCTCGAAGAGAGCTTCGACCCGGAATCTCATCGTGCCATCGTACTGGCCTCGCAGGATTGGCATCCGGGCGTGATCGGGATCGTCGCCTCCCGAATCGTCGAGCGCTATTATCGCCCCACCGTGCTCATCGCCCTCGACGGTGATCGCGGTCGCGGGTCCGGACGCTCGATCCCCGGCTTCCATCTCTACGATGCCCTCCGGGCCTGCGAGTCCCACCTCCTGCAGTTCGGCGGCCACCGCGCCGCCGCCGGCGTGCAGATCAGCGCCGACGCAGTCGATGCATTCAGGGACTCGCTGAACGCCGTGGCCCACGAGCGGCTGACGCCCCATGACCTGGTGCCGACCCTGCGAGTCGACCACGAGCTCGCGATGACCGAAGTCTCCACCCAGCTCTGGCGCTTCCTCAAGCACTTCGGGCCGTACGGCCAGGGGAACCCGAAGCCCGTCTTCCTGGCGCGCGACGTCGCCCTGCGTGGAGCGCCCGAGCTCGTCGGTGCGGATCACCTGCGCCTGCGGATCGATGTGGGAGACGGCGCGACGCCGGAGGCCATCGCCTTCGGTCAGGCCTCTGAGATGGAGTGGCTTAACGAATCGTCGCGGGTCGACCTGGCCTTCCAGATCGGCGTGCGCGAGTGGCAGGGTATCGAGTACGTTCAGGCCCAGGTACTCGATGTACGACCGAGTGAGGTGGCTTGGGCGAGCTCCGAATCGTAGCCGGGCGCTGGGGGCGCCGCCGCCTGAAGGTACCGCGCGGAGGAGCGATACGGCCGACCTCCGAGCGTGTCCGCGAAGCGTGGATGAACGTGCTGGCCCCCGCGCTCGAGGGCGCTGCCGTCCTCGACCTCTTCGCCGGAAGCGGCGCCCTCGGCCTCGAGGCGCTCTCGCGCGGCGCACGCCACGCCACGCTGGTCGAATCGGGCGCCCGCGCCGTCAACTGCCTGCGAGCCAACGTCGCCGCGCTCGAGGCCGAGGAAATGGTCACCATCGTCGTCGCCGACGTCTTCGGCTACCTTGATGGCCTGGCGCCCGGCACTTTCGATATCGCCGTCGCCGACCCGCCCTACGGCCGGCGACTGGCGGAGCGCCTAATAGAGCGCTACCGGCGGAGCCCCTTCGCGCGGATCCTGTCGGTCGAGCACGGACTCGGTGAAGCGCCCGGCTCGCCGACCGGCGCCGTCGAGCGGCACTACGGTGACACGGCCGTCACCTTTATCACCGCCGACGATCTGGAGGAGGAATGACCATGGCCGAACCGAGCGTCGTCGTCTACCCGGGCTCTTTCGACCCGTTGACTCTGGGACACGAGGATATCGCGCGTCGTTGCCTCAGATTTGCCGACAAGCTGATCATCGCCGTCGCCGTCACGGCGACCCAGCAAAAGGACCGGCTCTTCTCCGTCGACGATCGTGTCGCGATGATCGAGGAATGCTTCGCCGATCAGCCGCGCGTGGAGGTGACCCATTTTTCCGGCCTGCTCGTCGACTTCTGCAGGAGAATCGACGCGCAGATCGTCGTACGCGGCCTGCGCGCGGTGAGCGATTTCGAGTACGAGTTTCAGATGGCGCTGATGAACCGCAGCCTTTGGCCCGATCTCGAGATGGTGTTCATGGCGCCGGCCGGCAAGTACACGTTCCTCAGCGCCTCGCTCGTTCGCGAAGTCGCTTCGCTGGGCGGCGACGTCTCGCGCTTCGTGTCGGCGCCCATCCTGCGACGCCTCGAGCAGAGACTCGGCCGCTAGTACGTTCGGTGTTCCTTCAGAAGCTCGCCGAGCGCGCCGCGGAATCCGGCAAGCGCGTCATGCCTGGCCCCCGTGCCGCGCTGGTCCGCGATGCCGGCCGGCAAGGGACGCCCGGTAGTCCTGTCGCCGGTCACGCGAAGGTGCTAATCTTTCCACGATTGGGGGCCGCTAGCAGCGCCTGCAAGGCAGCCTGTGCGGATTATGTTGGAGGGGAGTCGTGGATGGTGATTCGGCAATCCGCGAGCCCTTATCGATTGCCGAATTGCCAACAAAGAAGAGGGGGGGGTAATGAACTTCGAGATTCAGCAGCAGCGCGACATCACCATCGTCGAGGTAACGGGCCAGCTGATCGTCGGCAATCGTCAGGAGCTCAAGGACAACGTGCTCGGCCTGTTGGACAGGGGCTCGCGGAAGTTCCTCATCGACTTCAGCGACACGGCGTACATCGATTCCTCGGGACTCGGCGTGCTCGTCAGCCTGTCGAAGAAGATCCGCGAGAAGGGTGGTGAGCTGCGACTGTCGAATCTGAACGAAGACCTCCGTACGCTATTCGAGCTGACGAAGTTGGACACACTCTTCCTCATCGCCGATTCCCGGGATCGGGCGCTCGAGAACTTCTGATCCGATCATGCGCGGGCGGCAGGCAGGGAGCGGTTCCGCCCTCATCGTCACCCAACAGCCCGACCTGGCTACGGCGCTGACGGAGGCGGTAGAAGGGCTCGGGTTGGCAGCCTCTGTCATCTCGGCTCTCGACCACATCGAGGCCCACGCCGATGCACGCCCAACCCTCGTGCTCACCGACGTAGCCCTCAGGCCGACGGCGGAGCAGTGGACGTCGCTGGCACAGCTCTTCCCGCGCTCCGCACTCTGGGCCGTAGCCGATCCGGACGACTCGAACATCCGCGACGTCGCCTATGCACTGAAGGCCGGCTGCCACGACTGCCTCTCACTGCCGGTAACCTCCGAGCAGCTCGGCAAGAAGCTGGAGGGCATCGGTCGGCCGCCAGGCGTCAAGCCCGGCGAGCTCGATCGCTACATGTCGAACGAGATCAACCTCGAGCTACCGAGCGACCTCAGCATCATCGAGCACGTCGTCAGATTGCTCGCCGGGTGCTGCCGCGATTATCGCAGCTACGGGCCGCGCAAGCTCGTGAATCTGCGGATCGCACTTTCCGAAGCGCTCTCCAATGCGATCCAGTACGGCAACCGGGGCGACCGCAGCAAGATCGTCCGACTGCGAGCCAGCGTCGACGCCTGGACCTGCAAGGTGCAGGTCACCGACGAAGGGCCCGGCTTCGATCACAGCCGCCTACCCGACCCGACGAGCACCGAGGCGATCGAGGCGCCGGGCGGCCGCGGACTCTTCCTGCTCACCCAGCTCGCCGACGACGTCGCCTTCAACGAGGTCGGCAATTCCGTCACCATTACGCTCAAGAGCGATTGGGAGGCGACGGTCGTCGGCGAGTCGATACGCCCCGTTAGCAGCGATGCCGAGGCGCTGATCGGGCTCGTCGAGCGCGTCCGCCTCGGTACCGGGGCCGACCTCCACCTCTGGACCGAGAACCTCGACGGCTCACTCGAGCACCTTGCGCCCGAGGGCGAAACACTCGCCAGGCCCGACGGCGTCCTCCGCTGGCTCCGCACTCCGGGCATCAAGTACGCCGTTCAGGTACGCCCGGCCAGCGATGAGTGCTCCGAGCGCTGGGCCGAATTCACCCGCGATCTCCTCGATCAGGCGCTCTCCTACGAGATGCGCCTGGCCGAGAGTCGCAGGGACCTGGCGGAGCGACAGGAAGAGATCGAACTGCTCCACAGCATTACCGAGACGCTGGGCGCCGTCACCCGGCTGGAGGACGCGACTTCGCAGATCCTCAAAGGCGTCCTGCGCGTTACCGGCGCCGAGCGTGCATCGCTCTGGATCTATGAGCCGGAGACCGAGTCGCTGGTGCTCGCCGCTTCCGAGGGACCGTCGAGCCGCCCCGTTGACCGCGTGTCGGTCTACTCGCCCGTCTCCGTTTCGGCCTTCGCCTTTCGCGAGAACCGAACGGTGCGGCTGGATGAGCTCGACGCACTGCCGCCCGAACTGGCGGCGCGCTTCGGTGATCGGCTCGAGCCCTGGGTCGCCGTCCCCGTCACCTACACGAGCCCGCAAGGCAGCAGTCGTCCGGTCGGAGTGCTCAACCTGGTGGGCCGCCGCTCGGGCGCCCTCGTGTCGGGTTTCGGCGAGGCACGGCTGCTGATGACTCTGGCGCGGCAGATCGGCAGCGCGCTCGAGAACCTGCGGCTGTTGGAGGAGATCCTCTCACGCGAGCGGGTGATCGGTGAGCTGGAGCTCGCCTACGACCTGCAGATGAAGCTGCTACCGGACCTGAGCCTGTTCGATGAAGTGGCCGACGTCGCTGCCCGCTGCATGCCCGCCCGGCCGGTCGGCGGCGATTTCTATCAGCTGTTCAAGCTACCCGACGGCAAGATCGGGGCGATGCTGGGCGATGTCACGTCGCACGGGTTCGGTGCCTCGCTTATCATGGCGTTGTCGATGAGCGTGATGGGCATCTACGCCCGCGAGACCAGCTCGCCCGGCGACCTGTTGAGAGCGATCCACGGCGCGCTGATCCAGAAGCTCGAGAGCACCGAGATGTTCATGACGGTGTTCTACGGTGTGATCGATCCGGCGCGCGGGATGATGACTTACGCCAACGCCGGCCACGCCCACGCCTTTCGGGTCCACGGCGACGAGCCGGCACAGCGACTCACGGCTACCAGCCCGCCCCTCGGCATTGCCGATTTCGGCGGCTACGATGAGGCCTCCGTTCCCTGGGAACCCGGCGATCTGCTCTGCCTGTTCACCGATGGCCTCACGAACCCGTCGCTCCGGACCACGGAGAGCGCCGTGCTGGAAGCGATTGAGGCGCATCGCACAGCGCCGGCGCCCGAGATCGTCGACGCCATCTTCGAGGCACGCCATGAACAGGGCGGGGAGGCGCCCGACGATCAGACCGCGTTCGTCCTGCGGCTCGAGAGGTATGTGTGAGCGGCAGCGGTCGCAGGGCGAAGAAGTCGCTGAGCCAGAACTTCCTCGTCGATCCCGGACTGCAGCGGAGGATCGTCTCGGCGATCGACCCGCGGCCCGACGACCGGGTGCTGGAGATCGGGCCCGGCCGGGGCGAGCTGACCCAACATCTAGCGTACTCTGTCGGCCGGCTGACGTTAGTCGAGCTCGACGACGAGCTCGCCGCCGAGTTGCACGAGCTCTATCGCTCGAGAGAAGACGTCGAAGTCATCCACGGCGATGCGCTCGACCTGTCGATCCCCGAGATCGCCGGCGACCTGCCTCTCAAGGTGATCGGCAACATCCCTTACGGCATCACGACGCCAATCATCTTCCACCTGCTGGACGGGCGGCCGCGACCGACCCTGATCGTGCTGACCGTGCAGAAAGAGGTAGCACTGCGGCTGGCGGCGAAGCCCGGCACCAAGGAGTACGGTGCACTTACCGTCGGGGTGCAGGCGGTAGCCCGTGTCGAACCACTCTTCACGATCAGGCGGGCCGCCTTCCGACCGCGGCCCGACGTCGACTCGATGTGCGTTCGCATCGTACCCCACTCACCGCCCCCCTTGACGCTAGAGCAGGAGGCCGCGCTGCGTACGCTCACCCGCGCCGCCTTCCAGCGCAGGCGAAAACAGCTGCAGAATGTGCTCAGGCAGGCGCCGGAATACTCGCTCTCCGGCGAACTGGTGACCGCTGTCCTCCGACCGCTCGGCATCGACCCGGCCACGAGGCCGGATGCGCTGCCCGTCGCCGACTACGTACGCCTGGCCGACGCTCTCGGCCGAGCCGCCTAGCCCGCCGGCTCGGCCTCCGATTGCCTCCCTGCGGAGGTCATCTGGCCTCCAGGCTCAAGCTCTCCAGAATCGGCATGAACTCGCGCCGCACCGCTCGTATGTCCTTCAATCCGCAGAACGTGTTCTCACCTCCGACCACGAACCTGCCCGACGTGAAGTACACGCCGTAGAGGATGTTGCCGGAGTCGTCACTCTCGATGCGCTCGTATACTGGAATGTTCCTGATGCTGGTCGGCCCCTCCGCGAAACCCGCATAGTACTCCCGACTCTCAGCTACATCCGGCGGAAACGGCGCCACCGACTCGCCCGTGTGCTGACCTCCGCGCAGCTTGCTCAACCAGTCCTCGGCGTTCGCCGCGTTGCACTTGTCGATGACCCAGACTTTGAACAGGCAGAACTCGCCTCGCTTGTCGTACACCGCATGAATGTACCCGCGCGGCGCGAACGCCGACGTCGGGCTACCTTCACGGTCCCACACTCCGCCGACCTCCTCCGGGAAGATCTCCAGGCTTAGGAGCTCGGTGAATGACATGGGCCGACAGGGCCTCGAGCAGCCCGAGACCCACAAGAGCAGGCCCACAACCAGTAGAATCGGCAGTCGCTCCCTGTCCATCTCGTCCCACCTCAGTGTTTCCCTGCGTCCACAACTTTCCTGGCCACCGCTATCATGCGAGTCGCAGCGGAGTCGTAGGGACTCCCCGTCAGATCGCCGTAGAGGTCGACGCCGGAAAAACCGGCCGCCTCCAGCATCTCGCGCAGCTCCCGACCCGAGTAGATCCAGTGCCGGAGTCGGAACGAGCGGACGCCGCCGTCCCTCATGATGAACCACTGGTTCTCCATGCGAGACCAGTCGTCGGTCACCGAGCGCCGCTGGAACAGCAGCGTTCCGTCCTCGAGTTCTTCAGATGCCGTCGCCTCGAAGATCCGGGCGATGATCTCCTTTCCCATCGTGTCCAATACGAAAACCCCGCCCGCTCTCAGACTGGCGTGCACATTCTCCAAGACCTGCTGGTTCTCGGCCGGGTCGTCGAAGTACCCGAACGACGTCAGCATGCTGAGCGCGAGCTCGAACCTGCCGGGTCGGACGAACCGTCTCATGTCCTCTTCCACGAACTCGACGTCGACCTGCTGCGCCTGGCCATACTCTCGTGCGCGATCCAGCAGGTAGCGTGTCCGGTCGACCGCCGTGACCGCGAACCCGCGCTTGGCGAACGGGATCGAATGCCGCCCCGGCCCGCAGCACAGGTCCAATACCGCGCCGGACCCGCAGCGCGCCAGCTGGATGATCTTCTCGGTCTCCTCGACCGCAGCCGCCACTCGAGCCTCCGGAAACATGTACGAGTACGTCTCGATCCAGAGGTCGTCATCCGCGTACCAATCACCGGGCGCACGATTCACGGAACCCTCCCGCACCCGAGCCCGCGCTCGGGGGCTACTCGTAGTAATCGACCTTACAGCCGCAGCCGTCCCACATCCGCTCGTAAGCTTCGAGCCGGGCCTCGACGAACACCCGCGCCTCCTCGGCGTCGGACAGCAGCCTCAGCACCCGCTCCTGCGGTGCCGGCTGTTCCACCGCCGCCAACCCCGCATCGCACCGCACGATCAGCAGCTCGCCGGCGACCAGCGTATCGTGGCGTTCCACGATCTCACAGAACACGGCCAACTCGGCCCACTCGTCGGCCGGCATGGCCACGATGCGCTGCTCTCGCAGGCGACGATTCAGCTCCTCGGCGGTCATCGAGTACCCGAGTCCATCACATCCAGCGCCTCACCCTCTTCTTGTAAGCCAGCCAGACGGTACCGAACCTCTCCTCGAGTATCCGCTCCTCAACGGCGATGAAATTGCGGTCGACCAGCAGCGCGAAGATCGGTACTACGAGGAGCGGCGTCAGCGACCCGACGATCAGGGCGATCCCCAGCACGAGGAGGACGAGACCCAGGTACATCGGATGGCGACTGAGCCGGTACACGCCGGTCGTGATCAGCGAGGTCGACTGCTGAAACGGTTTGACCGTGGTTCCCGCTCTACTGAACGCCCTGTCAGCATGGACGCCGGCGGCAGCAGCTTGTTGGTCTTCATTCGCTCCCCCGAGTTGGGGAAGCTAACTCAGGTGCGGCAGCCGAGCCAGTTAGCCGCTCGATGGGCCTCGCACCGTGACTCGCGCTGACCAGAAGCGCAAGATGAACCAGCAGAGCGCAGCGATCGCCAGAACCGCCAGACCGATCAGCGTCGGCGTGAACGATACGAAGAAGCCTTGCGCCACTACCCACGGCGCGATCTCTTCCGCCTCTCTGATCGCGATCATCGCCTCGTAGATGCCCGTGCACTGGCCCAAAAATCCGAGCACCGCCGCATAGGCGCCCCAGAAGAGGATCGTGTTCAGACTGCTCTCCCACGCCTGACCCGCCGTCACACTCCGCCTCAGCAGCTGCACTCCCCTCAGCACGACCAGAACCACGACGACAAGCCCCAGAATCGCGGTCAGCAGGCCGAAGTGCCCCGAAACTCGAATTAGCTCAAACACAACGTCCTCCCTTCTCAGCTCAACAGCGCGGCCTCCGCTTCCGCTATCCCGGCCACGCGACGCGCGAGCGCGTACCAGACCATCGCCGTCAGCAACGCCCCCATTAGGCTCACCGACAACAGCGCCGCCGAGCTGAGCAGCCAGTTGAACAGGTAGACGATCGCGTACTCCACGTCGCCGGTGATTTGCCGGGCCGCCAGGTAGAGGCCGAACCAGGCGACCAGGAAGCCCAAGAATACTTGAGCGCCGGCCAGAATCATGATGGCGTCCAGACCACGGCGCGCACGACGCAGCTCATGATCTTGCTTGATGTAGATCTGATAGAACTTGGCCAGCCCCAGAGTGAGCCCGGCCAGCCCGCAGATCAGACTGGGCCACACCTGCGTCCCAGCCACCGCTACGAGCTCGCCGCGCACCACAACCTCCAGGGAGACAAAGGTCAGTGTCCCCGCCACGATCAGCAGTAGCCCACGCTCCCAGCGCGACTGCGCCTGCGCCGATAGCCGGTCCAGAAACTTCCTGAACAAAGAGGTGTGCACCCGTACCAGCTCGGCCAGCGCCTCGTCCGAAAGGTCGCAGGCCTCCACCGCCTTCACTCGCGCCTCCTCATCTGACAGCCCTGAGGCGCGGTAGTGTCGGTACATGTCCTCGAGATCCGCCGCGATCTCCAGCACCACCCGCGTCCGCGCCGGCTGCGGCAACGGCAGCCGCGCACGCAGCGGCCGCAATACCTCCGCGAAGTCCGTCATCGCTCGTCGACCTCCACTACCTCGAGGAAGTGCTCGATGAACTCCCGCCACCCCGCACGCAGCCTCGCACCGTAGCGCCGGCCCTTCGTCGTCAGCCCGTAGCTCTTCCGCTTGCCGCGCGGACCTTCGTCCGACCACGCTCCCTTGATCAGACCCTCCTTCTCCAACTTGTGCAGGATCGGGTACAGCGTCCCGTGGTTGAAGCGGAAGTACCCGCCACCCCTCTCCTCGATGTCCAGCGCGATCTGGTACCCGTGGCGCGGCCCTTCCTCCAGACAGGCCAGGATCAGCGCCTCGTTGCAGCTCTTCGCCAGGCTCTGCGGTTCGATCAGCGGTCGCTCCACTCGCTTCCACCTTCCAGCACCCGCTCTACGGCGCTGAGTATCGAGACTCGATATTTAGACACTCTATATATAGACCTCCGATATAATAGGGCCTGGCGACGCGCCGGTCAAGTGAGTGCGGGACGACGACGGTGAGCTGGGCGGCGCCGACCTGGCTAGCCCGAGTCCCCGAAGTGCTGGGCCAGCGCGCTGAGGTCGTTGGCGCAGGCCTTCTTGTAGTGGCCGACGAACAGCCTGCCGAGCAGCGTACCGAACCTGCCGAGGCCGCGGATCGCGGCGTGCAGGGTGACGTCGGTGCCGCTGCCTTTCGGTTCGAGGCGATACCGGAACAGGTACTCGCCGCGCCTGGATGAGCCCTTGCTGCCGTCCACGCGAACGGACAGTTCGGTAGGCGATTCGCAGCCGGTGACCTCGAACTGCTCGGTGGCCTCTTTGCCGAGGAACTTGCGGGTCTCGCGCCACTCGGATCCGACGCCGAACTCGCCTTGGCTGAGCTTCTCGATTCGTACGAACCCGGGCATCCAATCGGCGGCTGCGTCCAGGTCGGTGAGGGTGCGGAAGACTCGGTCCGGCGGTCCGGGGATATGCTGTGTCACGTCGAACTCGATTGGCATCAGGTGTCCTTTTTTCGGCATTGGCTCGGTTGTCATCGCGGCTGAGGCGCGGCTCCTATCACCAGAGGTTCCAGTCGCCGAACCATCTGTGAATAAGATAATAGAACCCGGCCACGAGTCCGACGGCTATCAGGAAGAAAGCGATCAGCACGACGGTCACAGCCGAGATGAGCGGTGCGGCGACGGGTTTAGGTGGTCTATGCACCGGAGGATGTTGGCCTGGCGACGCGGGGAGGCGGCCTCTCGAGAATGGCAGCAGTACGAGACCGAGTGATCCGAGGATCACACCGCCGCCGATCATCAAGACGAAGACCGGCGGAGTATTCGAGGAATTGCTGAGCACCAGCGACAGGCCGGCGAGTGTCAGCAGGGAACCGAGGGCGAGGAGTGCCAGTGCCACGGTTCTGAGAATGGGAGTCGCCATGTTCTGGGTGGCCGTTGTCGATCCTAGTCGTGGAGCGACCACTTGAGCTGGAATTCGATCTCCTCTTCCGACGAGCCACGCTCGTGCTCGATATTGATCTTCGCCGATGGCGGGACCGAGATGCGCTCCCCGGCCACTTGGATGCGAAACCGCTCTTCGTGCTCCGGACAGTCGGCCAGTCGTCGCAACTTGGCGATGAACTGCCGGCGCGGATAGTCCTTCTCGATATCGCGCTTGCGCCGTCCCCTCCGCTCGGTCATTCGCTGTTCCCGTGCCGGAGCCGGGTGACCGCCGCTGAACCGGCCGCCGCCCGGTCGGGTTGCCCGTGGCTGGAAATTCGCAAACCAGTGACAACAATTCAATATCGGTCCGCCTCCTCCGCATGCCAACCCAGACGGCAAGTAGGGTAGGTGGAAGCCGGAGGCCGCGGCGCTCTCGAGCTCTTCGATCGCCGCCCCCGGCGCCGGGGACCCGAGCATTAGCAGGCGTTCTCGTAACGACTGCTCGCCGCTGTTGTCGTGCGGTCTGTTCGGTTCTTATTCGGTATCCGCCTGTGGTGCCGGACCCCTGGAGACGAGTGATCGGGGCTTCGCTCGTGGCGGTTTGCGCCGCCCCTCAGGAGGTCCTATTTTGGCTCGAAATGGTAGCTTGCCTCCAGCCGGGTGCCGCGCCGCTGGTATTCCAACCGCCGCGGCGAAACCCGGTGTCGGCGCAGACCCAGACAGCCCCGCCCAGATCGCGTCCGCTACACGGCGCTTCTAGCGCCCCGGACCTCAGCCCCTGTCGGGCGGGTCGCCAAAGCGGAGCGGGCGCATGAACGGCGCGCTGGGCGTTCGCTGGGACGATCTTCCTCTGCTCCGGGACCGGGCGGTATCCCTTTTGTTGTCCGGGCCGGCCCGGGCGCCGGCGCTGGCGGAGCGGATCTTCGGGGTCCGGCATGGTCCGCCGACGCTGGCCGCCTCGCTGGTCCGCGAGGTCCTGGGCGCCGACCCACGCTTCCAGAGGCACAGGGACCGCTGGGTGCTGACCGAGGAACCGCCGGCCTACGGCGAGCTGTCGCTGAGCGATGTCGACTTCGTGGTGGTGGACGTCGAGAGCACCGGCGGCTCGCCGACCCGCGGCGACCGGGTGACGGAGGTCGCCGCCATGCGCGTGCGAAACGGCGAGCTGGTGGATTGCTTCGAGTCGCTGGTCAACCCGGAGCGGCCGATCCCGCCGTCGGTGACCGCGCTGACCAACATCACCGAGGAGATGGTGGCCGACGCTCCCAAGTTCAGGGAGCTGCTGGAGCCGCTGAAGCGGACGCTGCGCGGCGCCGTCTTCGTCGCTCACAACGTCGGCTTCGACTGGCGTTTCCTCGCCTCCGAGTTCCAGCGCTGCGGCGGTGGCCGGCTGGAGGGCGAGCGGCTCTGCACCCTACGCCTGGCCAGGCGGCTGCACCCCGAGCTCCGGCGCCGCAGCCTCGCCGTGCTGGCCAACCACTATGCGATCCCGGTGGAATCGCATCATCGGGCGGGCGATGACGCCCGGGCGACGGCCGAGCTGTTCGGCCGCTTCCTCGATCGGTTGGGCGATGAGGGTATCGACGATTGGGCAGGCCTGCAACGCTTTCTAAAGCCGGCGCGCCGCCGCAAGAGGGCCAGGCGGCGCAAGAAGGCGGACGGTAGAGGCCCGGACAGTGCCGGGCCATGAGCAGGGTCACGTCGCGCCAGTTGGGTCGCTTCCGGCTGTACGCCCTCGACGCGGGGGTCCAGCGTCTCGACGGCGGCGCCATGTTCGGCGTCGTCCCGAAGCCGTTGTGGGAGAAGAAGCTGCCGCCGGACGAGCGCAACCGGATCCGGCTGGCTATGCGACCGCTGCTCGTGGAGACCGGCGACGAGCTGGTTCTCATCGACAGCGGCGCCGGGAACAAAGAGGAGGCGAAGTTCCGAGACATCTACGGGATCGAGAACGGTGGCCAGCCGACGGCGTTGGAGGATGCTATTCGCGAGGCCGGCTTTCAGCCGTCCGACGTGAGCCTCGTGATCAACACGCACCTCCACTTCGACCACGCCGGCGGCGACACCGTGAAGCAGGAGGACGGCAGCGTCGTCCCCGCCTTTCCCGGCGTTCGGCACGTCGTCCAACTCGAGGAGTGGAAGTTCGCCCACACGCAGAACGAGCGAGTCCGGGCCAGCTACCTGCTCCACAACTTCGATCCCGTGCATGAGGCCGGCCTGTTCGATCTCGTCGCCGGCGACGTCGAGATCGTACCCGGCGTCACGGTTTGGCCCACCCCCGGGCACACCCCGGGGCACCAGTCGGTTCTCATCGAATCGCAGGGCGAATCGGCACTCTTCGTCGCCGATCTCGTCCCCACGGCGGCGCACCTGCCGCTGCCCTGGATCATGGGCTATGATGTGGAACCGCTGGTCACTCTGGAGACGAAACGACGGGTCCTCGAGGGGGCAGTTAGGGAACGGACCTTGCTTGTGTTCGAGCATGATCCCGAGACGACCTGGGGCTACCTGGCGCCCCGGGAAAAGCGACCGACTCTGGTCGATTCGCGACCAGACTAGACAGGTTATGGCGATATGGCTGATCCAAGAACGACTCCGGTTATCGTAAGCTTCGCACGCACCGCTATCGGCAAGTTCCTCGGCGGACTCGCCTCGCTGAAGGCGCCCCAACTCGGGGCGATCGTGATCAAGGAGGTTGTCGGCCGGGCCGGCATCAAGCCGGACCAGGTCCAGGACGTGATCTTCGGACAGGTCCTGCAGGGCGGCGTCGGCCAGGCGCCGGCACGCCAGGCGGCCATCGCCGGCGGCATCCCGGCCACCGTGCCGGCGGTCACGATCAACAAGGTATGCGGCTCCGGGCTCAAGTCGGTCATGCTCGCCGCGCAGGCGATCAAGGCGGGCGACACCGAGGTCATCGTGGCGGGCGGCCAGGAGTCGATGTCGAACGCGCCGTACTATTTGTTCGGGTACCGCGGCGGCGTGAAGTTCGGCTCCCAGAACATGGTCGACGGCCTGATCCACGACGGCCTCTGGTGCGGCTTCTACGACTGCCACATGGGCGGCCACGCCGAGTATACCGCGATGAAGGCGGGCATCTCCCGTGAGGACCAGGACGAGTTCGCCTACCAGAGCCAGATGAAGGCGGTGGCGGCGATCGAGGCCGGTAAGTTCAAGCCCGAGATCGTCCCCGTCGAGGTCCCCGGCCGTAAGGGTAAGGTCACCGTCGTCGATACCGACGAGAACCCGCGCGCCGACACGACGCTCGAGGCGCTGGCCAAGCTGAGGCCGGTGTTCGGCGACAGCGCGCCCAAGGAGGTGAAGGAGTACAGCGTGACGGCGGGCAACGCATCGGCCCTCAACGACGGCGCCGCGGCGGTGGTCGTCACCTCGGAGAAGTTCGCCAAGGATAACGGGCTCGATATCGTCGCCCGGATCAGACAGTATTCGGTCGGCTCGACCGACCCGCAGGACCTGTTCTTCGCGCCCATCGACGCGATGCGGAAGCTGATGGAGAAGGACGGCACATCGATCGGCGACTACGAGCTGATCGAGGCCAACGAGGCGTTCGCCTCCCAGTCACTCGCCGACGGCCGCGAGCTCGGCTGGGATTGGGATCGCGTCAACGTCCACGGTGGCGCAATCGCCCTCGGCCACCCGATCGGTGCCTCGGGCGCCAGGATCCTGGTCACGCTGCTCGGCGCGATGCAGGATCGGGACAAGCAGCTCGGAGTGGCGACGCTCTGTCTGGGCGGCGGCAACGCCGTCGCCGTCAGCGTAGAGCGCGTCTAGCTGGAAGCTGAACCAAGAGAAAGGGAACGGACCGTGAGAGCGCGAGCCAGCACGCGAGCCCGGACGCCTGAGAACCTCGTCCTTAGCCGGACGATAGGGCGGCTCGTCGGCGTGCGCCTCGGTCCGTTCCGCAACATAGCCCTCGCGCTTCAGTAGCTGCGGGGGCTTTTTTTTACGCAGGCGGCGGATCGAGTGAGAGCGCGAGACGTCTTCTACGGTCCCGAGAAGCTGCGTGCCTTGTGGCGTGTGCTGCTCTTCCTCGTCTGCGCCACCGTGGTCGCAGCCGCGATCGGCACGGTCACCTCGCCCCTGCTGACCGAACGGGTGGGGCTGCTCTGGGCGATCGTCAGCTCCCACGGGACCCTCGTCGTCTCGATGCTCGTCGCCTCGCTCGTCATGATGCGCGGGCTCGAAAGAAAGTCGTTCGCCGCCCTCGGATTCCCGGGCGGTTGGGAGGCGGCGAACGACACCCTGAAGGGCGCCGCGGTCGGTGGCGGCTTCATCGCCGGCGTGGTGGTCGTCCAGACGCTGCTCGGCTGGCTGCAGCCGTCGCCCGACGCGGGGACCGTGCTCGGCTGGCTCGCTGACTTCGTGAGCGTGGGCGCGGTCCTGGTCGTCGCCGCTGCGGCGGAAGAGTTGCTGTTGCGCGGCTACGCGTTCCAGGCGCTGGTCGAGGGAGCGGGCGTGATCGTCGCCGTGATTCTGACCTCGGGACTGTTCGCGCTGATCCACCTGAACAATCCCGAGGTGGGCTGGGTCGCGTTGCTCAATATTGGGTTGGCCGGCGTGCTGTTCGCCGTCGCCTATTTGCGGACCCGTTCACTCTGGGTGCCGATCGGAATGCATTGGGCCTGGAATTTCGTCATGGTCGCCTTCTTCGATCTGCCGGTGAGCGGAATCGTGCTCGATATGCCCGGCTACGACACCGTCGTCCGCGGACCCGATCTCCTCACCGGCGGCGCCTTCGGGCCGGAGGGCGGCCTGGTGACGACGTTGCTCGTGCTGCCGCTGATTGTCTGGGTCGCACGCACGGGCTGGTTCTCGCAGTCGAGGCGGATGGTCGAGCTCAGGCCTCTGGTGGATGCGAGACTTGGAGTGAGCAGCGATCAGTAATCAGTAATCAGTGACCGGTAGTCGGTACTGATCACTGATCACTGATCACTGACTACCGATCACCGATCACCGACTACTGACTACTGACCACCGTACCAAAACGGAGTAGGAACCATGTCCCCAAACGGAATGAAGGTCGCAGTTATCGGCGGCGGCACGATGGGCAATGGGATCGCCCATGTCTTCGCCCAAAGCGGTTTCGATGTGGCGCTGGTCGACGTGAGCAAGGAGATGCTCGACAAGGCGCTCGCCACGATCGACAAGAACATGAGCCGCCAGGTCAAGAAGGAGATCATCGACGAGGCGACGAAAGAGGCGGCGCTCAAACGTATCGCTACATCTACCGATCTCAAGGCGGTCAAGGACTGCCAGCTCGTCGTCGAGGCGGTGCCCGAGAACGAGGATCTCAAGGCCGACATATACAAGCAGCTCGACGATATCGCGCCCGATAGCGCCATCCTCGCCAGTAATACGAGCTCCATTCCGATCACGCGCCTCGCCGCCAACACCGGCCGCCCCGAGCAAGTCATCGGGATGCACTTCATGAACCCCGTGCCGATGATGCAGCTGGTCGAGGTCGTGCGCGGCCTGGCGACCTCCGACGCGACGGCCGATACCGTCGTCAAGCTGGCCGGCGACCTCGGCAAGACACCCATCGTCGTCAATGACTCGCCCGGCTTCGTCAGCAACCGCGTGCTCATGCCGATGATCAACGAGGCGGTCTACTGTCTGTACGAGGGTGTCGGCACCGCCGAAGCCATCGACGGGGTCATGAAGCTCGGGATGAACCACCCGCTGGGGCCCCTGGCCCTGGCCGACCTGATCGGGCTGGACGTCTGCCTGTTCATCCTCGAGGTATTGCACAACGATCTCGGTGAAGACAAGTATCGTCCCTGCCCGCTGCTGCGGAAGCATGTGGACGCCGGCTGGCTGGGCCGCAAGTCGGGCCGCGGCTTCTTCGACTACTCCAAATGAGGAGTGAAGCGAGCTACAGCGATCACTGATAACTGATCACTGATAACTGATCACTGATCACTGATCACTGATTACTGACAACTGACTACTTCCGCGACTAGATGAAACGCGACTACACACTGAACGAGGACCAAGAGCAAATAAGGCAGCTCGCCCGCGAGTTCGCCGAGAACGAGCTGCGCCCGCGCTCGGCGGAGTGGGATCGCAACGGAGCGTTCCACTCCGAGGTCATGCCGCTGCTGGGAGAGCTCGGGTTCTTCGGCATACTGCTGCCGGAGGAGTACGACGGCCTCGATTTGGGCATGCTCAGCTACTTGGTGGCGCTCGAGCAGATCGCCTGGGGCGATGCCTCGGTGGCGATCACCGTCTCGGTCCACAATTCGCTGCCCACCCAGATGATCCTCAAGTACGGCAGCGAGGAGCAGAAGCGGAAGTGGCTGCCGCCGATGGCACGCGGCGAAGCGCTGGGCGCTTTCGCGCTCAGCGAGGCGGATGCGGGAAGCGATGCGGCGAGCCTGAAGGCGCGGGCCGTTCGCGACGGCGACGGCTGGATCTTGAACGGCGAGAAGATGTGGGTCACGAACGGCGGCGCCGCCCAGGTCGTCCTCGCCATGGTGCGGACCGACGAGCCGGGCGAGCGACGGGGCCCGCGCGGGATCGGCGCCTTCGTCATTCCCACCGACACGCCGGGCTACATCGTCGGCAAGAAGGAGGACAAGACGGGGCTGCGCGGCTCGGAGACCGTATCCATCGCCTTCGAGGATCTGCGGCTCGGTCCCGAGGCCTTGCTGGGGGAGCCGGACAAGGGGTTCATCTACGCCTTGTCCAGCCTCGAGGGCGGCCGGCTCGGTGTGGGCGCCCAGGCCCTGGGCATCGCCCAGGCCGCTTTCGACCACACCATCGAGTATGCCGGCCAGCGGAGACAGTTCGGCAAGCCGATCAAGGACTTCCAGGGGTTGGGCTTCAAGATCGCCGACATGTCGACGCGCATCGAGGCGTCCCGCGGGCTGCTCTACCGCGCCGCCCGCGCCTGGGACGCCGGCCGCAGCGATATGCGGCTTTCCAGTATGTGCAAGCTCTACGCCAGCGAGACCGCGGTCTGGGTTACCTCGCAGGCCATCAACATCTTCGGCGGCTACGGCTTCACCAAGGAGTACCCGGTGGAGAAGCTGTTCCGCGACGCCAAGGTGACGGAGATCTACGAGGGGACCAGCGAGATTCAGCGCCTGGTCATTATTCGTACGCTGTATCGGGAGAGGGCTACAGAGTCGTAGGTCGGAGACCTACCGAGCGTTGACATAGAAAGACGAGGTGCGAAGATGGAAGTCTTCAAGGGCATGGACAAGTACAATCACGAGCAGGTCGTCTTCTACCGTGAGCCCTCCATCGGCTACCTGGGGATCATCGCGATCCACGACACCACGCTAGGGCCGGCTCTCGGCGGCACCCGTTTCTGGAACTACAAGTCGGAGGACGAGGCACTGACCGACGTGCTGCGTCTCTCCCTCGGCATGACCTACAAAGCGGCGGTCGCCGGCCTCAACTTGGGCGGCGGCAAGTCGGTGATCATCGGCGATCCGAACACTCCGCGCCGCGAGATGATCTTCCGAGCACATGGCCGCGCCGTCGATACGCTCAACGGTCGCTACATCACTGCCGAGGACGTCGGCACCTCCGTGGAAGACATGGACTACGTCCAGATGGAGACCCGGCACGTCGTCGGTATCGCCGGCCGGTCCGGCGATCCGTCCCCGGTGACCGCCTATGGGACCTACCGCGGCATGAAGGCCTGCGCCCTCGAGAAATACGACGACGACTCACTGAAGGGGAAGACCGTCGCCGTCCAGGGGGTCGGCCACGTCGGCTACTACCTGTGCGAGAATCTGGCCGCCGAGGGCGCCAAGCTGGTCGTGACGGACATAACTCAGGACAAGGTCGATCGCTGCGTCAAGGACTTCGGCGCCCAGGCCGTCAAACCGGACGCGATCTACGGCGTCGATGTCGACATCTTCGCGCCCTGTGCACTCGGCGCGATCATCAACAGCGATACGATTCCCCAGCTCAAATGCGACATCATCGCCGGCGCCGCGAACAACCAGCTCGCCACCTACGAAGACGGTAAGGCCGTACAGGAGCGCGGCATACTCTACGCGCCCGACTACGTGATCAACGCCGGCGGCCTGATCAACGTCTACTCCGAGCTGGCCGACTGGTCCACCGACCGCTCGAAGCGCAAGGCCGGCGAAATCTATCAGACGCTAATCGAGGTGTTCGAGCTGGCCCGCGAGGAGAAGCTGACCACCGGCGAAGCGGCGGACCGCATTGCCGAGCGCCGCATCGAGCGGGTCGGGCTGTTGCATAGGTCGAGGATAAGTTGAGAGAAAGTGATCAGTAATCAGTAATCAGTAGGGTGTACTCGGCGCGTCGAACCAGATCACTGATCACTGATCACTGGTCACTGATCACTGGTCACTGGTCACTGATCACCGATCACTGATCACTGATCACTAATCACTGATCACTCGTCACAGCAACTCGGAAGTCGGAACGCATGAACCTAGAATCAGTCGATCGCGAGGTTTACAACGCGATCCTCAATGAGACACGCCGCCAGGGCGAGGGGTTGGAGCTCATCGCCAGTGAGAACTTCGTTTCGCCGGCTGTGCTCGAAGCGATGGGCTCGGTGTTCACCAACAAGTACGCCGAGGGCTATCCCGGCAAGCGCTACTACGGCGGGTGCGAGTTCGCCGATCTCGTGGAGGAGTTGGCCCGCACGCGGGCCTGTCAGTTGTTCGGCGCCGACCACGCCAACGCGCAGCCCCACGCCGGCGCCCAGGCGAACATGGGCGTCTACTTCGCCCTGCTCGAGTCGGGTGACACGATCCTCGGGATGAACCTCTCGCACGGTGGCCACTTGACTCACGGCTCGCCGGTCAACTTCAGCGGCGTGCTCTACAACGTGGTCGCCTATGGCGTGCGTGAGGACAACCAGCAGATCGATTATGACCAGGTCCGCGACCTGGCGAAGCGGCACAAGCCGAAGCTCATCGTGGCGGGCGCCAGCGCCTACCCGCGTTCCATAGACTTCGCGATCTTCGCCGATATCGCCGGCGAGGTGGGCGCGCGCTTCATGGTCGACATGGCCCATATCGCCGGGCTGATCGCCGCCAAGTTGCATCCATCGCCGATCCCACACGCCGACGCCGTGACCACGACCACGCACAAGACGCTGCGCGGCCCGCGCGGCGGCCTCATCCTTTGTAAGGCCGATCACGCGAAGGCCATCGACAAGAGCGTCTTCCCCGGCATGCAGGGCGGCCCGCTGGTCCACGTGATCGCCGCCAAGGCCGTCGCGCTCAAGGAGGCGATGAGCGACGAGTTCGTGGACTACTCGCGGCAGGTCATTGCCAACGCGCGCGCGCTCGGCGAGACGCTGGCCGAGCGGGGGTACCAGCTGGTCGCCGGTGGCACCGACACGCACCTGCTGCTGGTCGACCTCCGGGACCGCGACCTGACCGGCAAGGAGGCGGAGGAAGCGCTGGGCCGGGCCGATATCACGGTGAACAAGAACACTGTCCCGTTCGAGACCCGTTCGCCGTTCGTGACCTCGGGGATCCGGATCGGGACACCGGCGCTCACGACCCGGGGGATGGGTGCGGCCGAGATGCGGCAGATCGGCGGCTGGATCGACGAGATTCTCCAGGCGCCGGGTGATGAGGGCGTCGCCGCGCGTATCCGCGATGAGGTCCGCGTCCTCTGTCGCGCCTTCCCGCTCTACGAGGAGTGGGTGGAAGGCACGTTCACCCGGCCCGCTGGGCTGGGAAGGAATAGCAAGGAATAGGCAGGTCTTTGGGAGTTCTCGAGTTCCGATTCGGGGAGGCGTAGAACAGGGGAGGTAGGGATTTCCGATCGAAGGCCTTTGCGGCTTCCCCACCTCCCTTGTTCCAGTGGTGGCCCGCTCGAAATTCGACGATTCCGGGCAGGGGCCTGCCCCGGAGACGGGCCGACGAGGCCGATACCGGTGCCCTTGACGGGGCCACCGACCCGCGAGAGGTTGTACGGGGTAAAGCAACGCGGAGTGTGAGGTCGCGGGCGATGACAGGAGCAACAGCGGCGATTTTGGGGCCGATGCCAGACGGAACGGGAGGGGCTGAATGGTAGGGCAGAACCTGCTGGCCATGCTCCGAGAGCAGAACCCGCGCTATTCGGACACCGCCTACCTGTTTGTCCTTTCCGCTTTACAGCACGCCATCGAGAAGCTGGACGAGCCGCGCCACATAACGGGCCAGGAGTTGGCCGAGGGGGTCCGGGACCTGGCGATCAAGCGGTTCGGCCCCATGGCCCGCACCGTGCTCGAGCACTGGGGCATCCACTCCACTGCCGACATCGGGGCCATCGTCTACGCGCTGATCGATTGTCACGTGCTGATCAAGCAGGAGAGCGACAGCCGCGAGGATTTCCAGGACGTCTTCAACTTCGACGAAGCCTTCGATCGCAACTATCCTTGGGGCAGGGTCGAGCGGCGCTAGCCGGCCCGGGGCCCGGCCATCGATCGGGATGGCCATGCCTGGTTAGGGAGGGGGATGAAGTCTAATGGATCGCGAGCGAGAGTTCCCCGTTTGCAGAAAGTGCGAGGCAGGGTCGATGGTGCCACTGTCCGACTACGGACGCGAAGGCGCGCCGATCATGTACAAGGCCTGGGTTTGCAGTAACCCGGATTGCGGCTTCAACATCCGCATCGACAACGGCGAGATCAGCTTCGGCCGTCAGATCCAGCAATCCTTCAAATAGCCGGGCCGTGGGTCCGGTGATTCGATGAGCGATCTCTACGGCGTCGAACGTCTGCCGCTCCCGCGAGCCCGAGAGATGGCCGAGATCGACCGGCGGGCCCGTGAGGAGCACGACGTTCCCGAGCGCTTGCTGATGGAGAGTGCCGGCCGGGCGATCGCACAGTGCCTGCAGCACTTCTACCCCGACGGCAGGGTCGCTGCCGCGGTCGGCAGCGGCCACAACGGCGGCGACGCCTACATCGCGCTCCGCGTGCTGCGCAGCTGGGGTCGGGAGGTCCTCGCGGTCCAGGCCGGCAGTCAGCCTCCCGACCCCGTGCTCGCCCACCGTTGGGACGTGCCTGTGCTACCGGCGGAGAAGGCCGCCAGCGCCTTCAACTCCGCCGCGGTTCTCCTCGACGGCGTGCTGGGCACCGGCACGGCCGGCAAGCCCCACGATCGGGCTTCCAAGATCATCGACGCGATGAACACCAGCAGCGCGGTGCGCGTCGCCGTCGATGGGCCCTCAGGGATGGATTTCAGCAGCGGCGCGGTGCCCGGCGCCTGCGTCTACGCCCACCTGACCGTTACCCTCGGCTTCCCGAAGCTCGGCCTGCTCTTCCAGCCCGCGCGTGGTCGCTGCGGCCGCATCGTCGCCGCCGAGATCGGTTTCCAACCGGTGCGCGACGACGAGGTCGGCGCCTGTGTGATCACGCCCGCCTGGGCCCAGGCACACCTGCCGCGCCGTGCGCCTGACGCCCACAAGGGCGACGCCGGTTACCTGCTGATCGCTGCGGGCCGCAAGGGGATGGCCGGCGCCGGCGTGCTGGCGGCGCGGGGCGCGCTGGCGATGGGCGCCGGGATCGTGAAGATCGCGTCCGATGATGCCAACCGTGAGGTCTATCAGGCCGCCGTGCCCGAGGCGATCTTCGTCGACATCGATGATTCCGCCGCCGTTAGCGAGGCCGGAGCCTGGGCTCACGCCTGCGTCGTCGGCTGTGGGTTCGGCCAGGACGCCGTCGCCGCCACCCGACTCGAGCGCGTCCTCGAGGCCACCGGCGCGCTGCCCACCCTCATCGACGCCGACGGGCTCAACATCCTCGCCGGCCGGCCCGGCGACCTGACGGAGCTGGGCAAGACCCGGCCCACCGCCGTCACGCCGCACCCCGGCGAAATGGCCCGCTTGATGGGCGTGCCGACGGGCGAGGCACGTGCCGATCCCGTCGCCGTCGCCAGCGCGGCCGCCCGCCAGTTGCGCGCCGCCGTCCTGTTCAAGGGCGCGCCCTCCGTCGTCGCCCTCAGCCACGAGCCGGTCCTCGTCACCTCGGCGGGCTCCTCGGCCGCCGCGTCCGGCGGCTCCGGCGACGTCCTCTCCGGCGCCTGCGGCGCCATGCTCGCCGCGCGGCTGCCCCGCCGCGAGGCACTCGCCGTCGCACTCTTCTATTGCGGTCGCGCCGCTCAGCTCGGGCCGCCGATGGGCCGCAGCTCGCTGGAGCTCGTGGATAGTCTGCCGCTGGCGCTGGAAAACCCCGGCGCCGGCAAGCCACCGCTCCCGTTCATCATATTCGACCAGCCGCCACCACGATGAGCTCGATACCGCTCGGCCCGGGCGCCGAATTCGATATCATTCGCCGCATCTTGAAGGATGCGGCGCCGCCGGGGCCCGAGGTCGCACTCGCCACCGGCGACGACTGCGCCCTGCTCCGTGCCGAGGACTACTCCTACCTGGCCGTCACCGTCGATCTTACCGTCGAGGGTGCCCACTTCCTGCCCGACTGGGGGACGCCCGAGCTGGTGGGCGGCCGTGCCGTCCGTGTGTCCGTCTCCGACCTGGCGGCCGTGGCCGCCGAGCCGGTCGGCGTGCTCGTGGCGCTGAACGTGCCCGGATCCGGCGAGCCGGACCTGGCCGAGCGGGTGGGCGCCGGCTGCCTGATTGCGGCCACGGCGCTGGGTGCGCCGCTGATCGGCGGTGACCTGTCCCGCGGCGGCAGCGCCCTTGCACTCGATGTGACGGCGCTCGGGCTCGTCGAGCGGCCACTCCTCAGGAGCGGAGCCCGGCCGGGCGACGAGCTCTGGGTGACCGGCCAGCTCGGTGCGGCGGCGGCGGCCGTCGGCGCCTGGAGGGGCGGCGACTCGGTACCCGAGTTGTGGTTCGAGCGGTTCTGGCGTCCGCAGCCGCGGCTGGTCGAGGCGCGCTGGCTGGTCGAGCGCGGCGCGTCGGGTGGGATCGACCTGTCGGACGGACTGGTCGCCGACGCCGGCCACATCGCGGCCGCGTCGCATCTGCGGATCGACATCGAATGGGAGACGGTACCCGCCGCCCTCGGCGTCGAGCCCGAGCTCGCTCTTTCCGGCGGCGAAGACTATGAATTGCTCGTTACGGCCCCTGATGGCATATTTGGCGCGGAGCAAGTCTCCGAGTTCGAGCGGACATTCGGCATCCCCCTGACCCGCGTAGGCCGAGCCGTGACCGGTTCCGGCGTGCGGGTTTTTCGTGGTGGGGAGGAGGTAGACCTCGATTCGTCGGGCCACGACCATTTCCAGGGTGGATAGCCGACCATGATTCGGTCCATCTGGGTCTCGACCGTCGCCGTATCGCTGCTACTGACCCTCGGTGGTCTCGGCGTGCTGGGTGCCTACTTGCGGATGCCTGGCGCCTACTACCAGTGGGCCTACCGCTTCTTCAGCCGGGCGATGCTCTGGAGCGGCGGCACACCGGTGCGCGTCATCGGCCTCGAGAATATCGACCGGCAGAGCCCGCAGATCATCGCCTCCAACCACCAGTCGATGTGGGACATCTGGGCGCTGGCCGCCAACATCCCGGTACGCTACCACTTCGTCGCCAAGAAAGAGCTGCGCAAGATCCCCATCTTCGGGCGCGCCGTCGTCGCCGGTGGCAACGTCTTCATCGATCGCGGCAATTGGCCGTCCGCCGTCCAAGCGCTCAAGTTGGCCGGCCGCCGGATCAAGGAGACGGGCAGTACCGCCGTCGTCTTCCCCGAGGGCACTCGCTCGTTGACCGGCGACCTGCAGCGGTTCAAGAAGGGGCCCTTCGTCATGGCCATCGAGGCGGCAGTCCCCATCGTGCCCGTCGTCGTCGATGGGACGTTCGAGATACTGCCCAAGCGTGGATTCCGCCTGCGTCCGCAGCCCGTTACCGTTCGATTCGGCGAGCCCGTCGACGCGTCGCGCTATTCGCACGACGACCGCGACGCCCTCATCGCTCGCGTCCACGCCACCATGGCCGAGATGCTCGGCCAGCTCAGGGCGCCCGCGGACTACAGCGGGCCCCAGAGGCTGACCGAGCAAGTCGCTTGAGCGAATGATCGCTGGAATGATCGGAATGATAGATGAATGATCGAAAAGACGATCGGGAAATGATCGAGATTGGACGGGTTGCCGCATGGCCGAGATAGCGAACGTTCGCGCGCGTGAGATCCTCGACTCCCGGGGCAACCCGACCGTCGAGGCGGACGTCATCCTCAAGAACGGCATCGTCGGCCGCGCCGCCGTACCGAGCGGCGCCTCCACCGGCGAGCACGAAGCCATCGAGCTGCGCGACGCCGACGAGCGCCGCTTCCGTGGCAAGGGCGTCCTGACCGCCGTCCAGAACGTCGAACAGGTCATCGGGCCTGCCATCAAGGGGCTCGACCCCGTCGACCAGGTCGGCCTCGATCGCACTCTGATCGAGCTCGACGGCACCCCCAACAAAGCGAAGCTCGGCGCCAACGCCATTCTCGCCGTCTCGCTCGCCGGCGCCCGCGCCGCCGCCGAGAGCCTGAACCTGCCACTCTACCGATACCTCGGCGGACCCCTCTCGCGCGTGCTACCCGTCCCTCAGATGAACATCCTGAACGGCGGCGCTCACGCCAGCAACAACGTCGACATCCAGGAGTTCATGATCATGCCCATCGGGGCGTCCCGCTTCAGCACCGCCCTGCGCTGGGGCGCCGAGGTGTTTCAGGCACTCAAGGAGCTGCTCAAGGAGCGGGGACTCTCGGTGTCGGTCGGCGACGAGGGCGGCTTCGCACCCGACCTCGACTCGAACGAGCAGGCGATCGAGTACGTACTCGCCGCGATCCAGAACGCCGGCTACGAGCCCGGCAGCCAGATCGTACTCGCCCTCGACGTCGCCGCCTCCGAGCTGGGCCGCGGAGGCTCGTACACCATCGGCGAAGACGAGGGCCTCACCGCCAGCCAGCTCACCCAGATGTACAAGAGCTGGTGCGAACGCTACCCGATCCGCTCCATCGAGGACGGCCTCGGCGAAGACGACTGGGACGGCTGGAAGGAGCTCACCGGCTGGCTCGGCGGCCAGGTCCAGCTGGTCGGCGACGACATATTCGTCACCAACACCGAGCGGTTGCTCCGTGGCATCGCCGCCGATGTCGCCAACTCGATCCTGGTCAAGGTCAACCAGATCGGCACGCTGACCGAGACGCTCAAGGCGATCGAGCTGGCGCGGACCGCCGGCTACACCGCCGTCATCTCGCACCGCTCCGGCGAAACCGAGGATACGTTCATCGCCGACCTGGCGGTCGCCACCGCCGTCGGCCAGATCAAGACCGGCAGTCTCTCGCGCTCGGATCGGACAGCGAAGTACAATCGGTTGCTGCGGATCGAAGAGGAGCTGGGCGAGCGAGCGGAGTACGGCTCGAGGCAACTACTGGTGAAGGGCTGGCTTAAATAGAGACTCGCCATCGCCATCCCCGTCGTCTTTCTTGGCTGGGGTTATCGATGGCGATGGGGATGGCGATGGGGATGGGGAGGATGAGGTGATGGGGAAGAAGAAAGCGAAGAGAGGGAAGGGGAAAGGGAAGAAGAGGACCCGCACCCCGCGCCAGCGGGAGCGGAGCGGCGGCCGCCGCATCGTCGACCTGACCATCGTCGCCATGCTGGCACTCGCCGCCTACTTCGCCGTCTTCGGCGGCGAGTACTCCATATTCGAGCTCCGTAGCCTCGAGAACCTGGAAGAGGAGCGCGCCGCCGAGCTCGCCGGCACCGAGGCCGAGATCGACTCGCTCCGTGCCATGGCCGCCCAACTCGAGAACGACCCCGACGCCATCGAGCGCGAGGCCCGCGAGCGCTACGGCATGATCCGCGACGGCGAGATCCTGTATCGGTTCCGCGAGGCCGCACCACCCGACTCGGCGGAGCGCGACGAGACCGGCGAAGGGGGAGGCAACTAGAAGACGCCGTCGCGCCTCGAGCTGCCTGCTTCGCATCCGTTCAGCCTAGAAACGAACGCGGCCTCCCGCCTGGACGGCGGAGAACGTCGTAGTGGCGCCGCCGGTGTAGGCTGCGTGGAACGTGTAGTCCAGCCCCAGCGCCACGCCCGGCGACAGATTCCACTGCAGACCGGTCCCGGCGTTGGTGCCCGCCTCCTCAGAGCCTGGATCGAACCGATAGCCGCCGCCGCCCGCGATGACGTAGGGGCGCAGGGCGCTGGTCAAGAAATAGTACTTGGCGTTCAGCGCTCCCTGGATCAGCTTCTGGTCGGCTCCGCCAGCCCGCGAGCCGAACTCGTGGTAGCCTGAAATGGCTTCGACGGAGAGACTGCTGGTCAGGCGGTACTCGAGGTCCGCCATGGCGCCGTAGCCCACGTCGTACGCGTCGCCGAAGCTACCGTGGGGTATGCTGACCCCGGCGTGCAGGCTGATGCCGTAGCGCTTGGGCTCGATCGCCTCGATGATGTTGGTGACTGTGACCGCCCCGTCGTTGGGGACGGAGAGCTTGTAGAAGTCGGGTCCCAGCTCCTCCAGCTGCGCGTCCGGGCTGGTAAGCTCGTGTCTCCAGCCCTCGACGGGCCCGTCGTGCCGGGCGAAATAGCCGAACGATGTCATCGGCTGCAGGACGGGACGGGAAACCCCGTTCACCGTGAAGCGATCGCCGGTGTCGTAGTAGGCGTGGACCAGGTAGGTCGGCTGGGTCATGGCGAGTCGCTCGTGCAGCGGCGCGTCCCGATCGTCCAGGCTGTCGCGGGAGGCTATCGCCGGGGCGCGGGCCCGGGTCGACGCCGGCCGCGAACGCACCGGCGTCGCGGCCTCGGCGGCCACCTGGCCCACTTTCCACGATGGGAACGCGACCTTCGGCATGTTCGTCGTCTGCACGTAGAGGTATACGTCCCGGTTCGTACCGCCGCCCGCGACCGGCTCGAGCCCGAACAGGCTGATCTGGGCGTCCTCGGTGAAACGTGACGTATCGACGAAGCGCATGTTCCGATAGGCGCTGCTCTTGGAGAACCGGACGGGTCCCGAGAGTTCCACGAGGATACACTGGTGTATCCACCGTTCGCCGTTCTGGAACAGGTCTCTCTCCGCCTGGTTCAGCGTCCAGACGTCCTGGATGCCCCACTGCGAGCCGTCATCGATGTCCGCCGGGGGTGGGTTCTGGGTCACGTCCTCTAGGCCGCGAACGTCCATCCAGAGTTGGCCGCTGCTAATGTTCGGGTCGGCCGGGTTGCTTCCCCAATTGGCGATTCTGAATCTCGCGTGCACGTGACCCACCGGTGTGAGATCGCCGCTGAAATTCCACGGCCTGGCGTAGAAGGTGTTGGGACTGTTGAGGCTGACCTTGCCGGCGCCATCGGGGTGCGTGGTCCCGATGTCCATCGCGTAGATCGCAACACCGCCGGTGGGGCAGTCCGGGTCGCCAGCACCGGAGCTGACCTGGAACGGCAGCCATCTCGACACGGCCGGCAGACGTTCTCCGGCGGGGACAGTCGGGTCTGGCTTCACCTTGTTGCTGTTGTCGCCGCCCCTGGAATACGGCCAGGTGTAGGCGGCGACCGGATCGCCTGGCGTGCCCTGCAGGATCTCGTACCACAATCGGAAATCCGCGTCGTCGGGCAGCTCGACGTTGTTACCAAGGTCCTCGTTCAGTGGCACGTTGACGTGGATGGCCCAATTCTGCGGATACGGCGTGTCGCCTGCCCACACGCGGATGTTGTCGGTCCAGGGCGGATCGTCTGCGATCTCCGCGCCGAGGCCTCCGGTTACGGCCACCGGGAAGACCTGCACGTTTTCCTCCGGCGGCTGGGTGGCCTGCGTATCGTTGGAGCCCAATCTCACTTTGAGGAGCAGATGCTCCGACCCATCGCTGAGGCCCAGGTACAGGACGTTGTCGTCGCTGGCCGCTATCGGGGCAACCCTGACCCACCAGGAGAGATACAGGCTTCTGGCGGAACCTTCGGTATGGTGAAGCGCTCGGAAGGCCAGCTGTTCCACTGTCCCGTCGCCGCCGTCCCCGATGCGGACCGATCCCCTCCAGCGCGGATCATCGATCCGCTGGTACAGTTCCCGACCTGGAGTCGGGTCCGCCGCCGGGTCCCACCACTTCGGTGGCCCGGGCGCAAAGGGCACGCCGGCCGCCGGCGGGACGCAGGTGGTCTGCGCCTGCAACTCGCCGGCGGCGACACCTGCCAGCGATGCGACCGCGATCATAGCGGCGACCGCTGGAGCTGGTGAGGGCGACGCTCCGGCGCGTCGCGCTACACGGCCTGAGCGTGCTGACGGGTTCATCGCTTGGTCCCCTCCCTCGATGTCTACTGCCGCGCCGGCCTAATTGCGCGAACCTTCGACCTGAACCGTGATCGATCCCAGAATCATCTTGCTTCCAAAATCGCACGTGATTCCCGCCGTCAACGATGCAGAAAGCTGGTCGCCCGAAACGCTGCCGGTCAGCGTCGTGTTGCCGTGTATGACCTGACTGTCACGGCTGACGCTCGCCCGAGGGAACGGCGCATAGGCGTTCCGGATCGGATCACCCGCGGGGCTCAGATCGACACCGAGTTGGTATCTGACGAGGGGGCGCGCGTAGTTTGGGGACCCGCCGCCGAACGCCTCCCAGATCGTCAGATAGTTGTAGTTGGGGAAGTCATGAGACACCGGCTGGTTCGGTGCGATGATCGACAGGTCCTGATTGGTGGATCCCGCGTCGCACGCCCAGACCTCTAGGCCATCGCCATCGCGGCACGAGACCACCACATCTATCACCATGAACCCCGTTGGATCCGTGAAGACGTAACCCAGAACGAACGGGTTCGCGCCAGGCTCGGCAGGATAAGGGTCCTCCATGTTCCACAGGTCGGCGGGCCTGGTGTAGTCGCCGCCCGGGTTGTTGCCTACCGACAGCTGGTCCGGTTCGTCCACGATCTGGCCCAACAACACCTGCATGGCGTCGAGCTCGCCGAAGACGGTCAGGGACATGCGATCGAGTGTGATCACGTAGCGGGTGCTGGGTTCCGCGCAGCACCAGTGTCCCGAGATGTTGTATGCCTCGCTGACGAGCGCTCCGGCCTGGAACACGTACATCGTGTCGTAGTCGTGGAGTCCCAGCGTCTCAGTAAGAGCAGGGAGGCGCGGGTCAGTCTCCGCCACCCCCCAGCCGGCGCCGTCGCCAATGCCGGTCCCCCAGCGCCACCAGCCGCGAGAGTCGTAGTACGGCCACTCGCTGGCCTGGAAAGGCTGGTTCGAGCGGCCGAACGCGTCCGGAATATCGTTGTTCAGGACCTGGCCGTTGAAATCGTCGAGCCCGCTGGCACCCTCGTACACACTATCGATTCCGATCAGCCCACCTTCCGCGATCGAGCCGGTGAGCGAGCCGGACTCCGCCCGGCAGCCCGTCACGGGCAATATCGTGTAATCGCCTGCGGTGATGGTGCCCTCCGTCTGGCTCGTGATATCGATGGTGCCCGAGCAGGAGAATATCGTGTCCACGACTCCGCTGCTCGTAAACGAGTAGGTTACATCGTAGGTGCCCTCGACGTTCGGTATGTAGGGTAGAAGCTCGAAGGACTCCGCCTCGCTCCAATGCCCCCAATTCCCGTACTCGCTCCTCGCGCGTACGCGCACGTAGTACACGCCCGTGCCGCGTATCAGGCTGAGTTGAGCGCTGTTTTCCGAGACCTGTTTTGCCCTCGGGTCGGTGAAACTCTGCGCCGTGTCCCACTCCACTTCGTACGCGGCGGCGCCGGTCAGACTCCTGTAGGTGACGGCTTGGGCCGTGTCGGTGGTCGTGGCCGGCGGTGCGTTGAGCACCGGTATGAAGGAATCCGTGCTGATCGTGACGTTGCTATTCTGTCCGGCGCTGACCTGCACCGAACTTTGCCGGCCGAAGACTTCGACCAGGCCGCCCGCGTCGTAGCCTTCCAGTGACACGGTGTACGTTCCCGGTAACAGGCCCGCGATCGTCTTCGTCTCGCCGGGCGCAATATCCACCGTCCTGTCCGTGGGGCCGTCGAGGTAAACCCTGCCACTCACCACTTGAGCGAGACTGGCGCCGGCGACCTCGATGTCCAGGTAGAGCTCTCCGGTGCCCGGGCTGGCGGTCGGCTCGCCGCACGCCAGCCCGGCGCAGGTGGCGATCACGAAGATCTTCTTGAGCGTGCTCATGGTCCGCTACGGATTGGGGAAGGTAACCGTTATGCTTCCGGTACTCGGTCCGTCGTCACCGCTGGTAGCCAGCACGATTCCGACGGTCGCGCCCACCGCCGCCACGCCGACCGCGACCCAGCCCCAGGGGAAGCCGCGCTTGCCTGCCTCGAGGGTTGGCCGCTCGCCCAGGCCGGCCAGCTCGCGTGCCGGGACGGCGCGTCCCTCGGCGATGTTCACGCGGGCGCCCTCGAGCATGAGGTCGGCGACGGTGAAAGGCAGTGCGGTGTTCGTGCCCACGGCCACGCCCAGCAAACCGCCGTGACGGTCGATGAGGGGACCGCCCACCGCCGTCTGGGGTAGGGCATCGATTAGCAGAAGCCGACCCTCGGGCCGGTCCTCCCAGGTCAGTAGCCGGGTTCGAGTGGTCGTCCGGTTGATGCAGTCGGGATAGTGGACGGCCCAAGCGTACTGGCCGTCGGCGATCTGTTCTGCCGCGGGCAGCGGCCCGATCCAGGGCGAGGGCACCGCCAGGATCGCCAGGTTTTCGTTGGCGTCGAGGGCGGCGACGCTCACATCCTGGACGGTCCGGTCTCCATCCGCCGACACCAACTCCAGCGAGCGCGCGCCCCGGAGCAAGGTGTAGCTCGTTATCACGAGCCCGTCGCTTCCGGCGAAGAAACCGGTGCCGCACGCGACCTCGCGCTCGCGTTGAACGCGTATCTTGACGAGATGGCTCTCACTTCCCTGGACGACCCTTTCCGAGATCAAGGGTGCAAGATTGAACTCCAGGGTCGTTATCACACCCGGCAGCACCTCACGCGTGACTTCCACGAACTCGTAACCGCCGGCCATCGCGATTACCGAGTAGCTACCCGGCCACAACGGCCTGACGCTGTCGGGGCCGATCGTGCCGACGCCTCGGATCCCGATCTGGACCGTAACCGGTAGAGGCGATCCGGCCTGTATGCCACCCGCCGGCTCGCCGGCGATCGTGATGGGCCAACGCCACGATGTGGCGGTCACCGTGTCACCGGGCGTCGTGCTCGCTTCGACGAATTCGCTGGCGACATGGTATGCCGCGACGACCTCTGGCAGGAACTGTACGGGATCGGCCTGGAAGTCAGGGGCCAGACGGATCGCCCATCGCAGCCATACGGCGGCCAGCGAATCGCGGCCCTCCTCGATCAGCGTCTGCGCCAATAGCTGCACACCAAAGGCCCAGACGCTGTCGGTCGGCCCCTTGGCTGGGTCCACGGCGTTGCTCAGAAGCTCGATCCGGCTCGCGGCGTCGAACTCCTCGGACGCCCTCCGGATCATGTCCTCGCGCGTCACCTGGGCCGGTAGCGTCGCCGGCAAGACCAGAAGCAAGAGCGTCGTGACGGCGGGTGCGAAAGCCATGCCCGATGTTGACTTGCGCATCATGGGTTCCTCTGCCTCATCTGGACTCGGAGACGCAGCAGCTCGCCGGGCCGCAGGTTCACAGTGGTGTCAACTGTCACGTACCCGGCTCGCTCGAATCGCAGTCGATGAATGCCCGCCTGCAGGGTATCGACGCCGCGTGCCCGCGAGCCGCGGCTGATACCGTCGATGGAGACCCGCGCCCAGACGGGCGAGATCAGCATCTGCAGGACGGCCGGCTCCTGCGGTGCGGCCAGCGGTTCCTGGACCGGGGTGGTGGAGGTGGGCTGCGGTTCCGGCGGCTCGGGTGCTGGCACCGACTCTGTCTCTTCCCCAACCGCGGGTGCCGTGATCTGCGAATCGGCCTCGACCGCGCCGGGCCTCTGTTCCACCTCCGGAGGTGGTGCTTCCTGTCTCGCCTGGGGCTCCGGTACGGACTGCTGCGGAAGCCACACGAAGCGATAGAGCCCCAAGGCCGCCGCTACGACGATGACCGCCGCGGCAACCCACGCAGCCGGCCGCGATCGTTCGCGGCGTCGCTCGTCCGGCCGGCCCGCACGCCCCTTCTCCTTGGTGACCGGGATGGGGCTCTGCGGTGTGCTCGGCAAGGAACGCACCTCGTGCCCCTGCCGGGCCATCTCCGCCAGCCGCTTGCGCTCCGGTGCGTTCGGCGGGACGACGTGGATGCCGATCGCAGCGATCGCCTCGTCGAACGTGGGCCAACGATCCGTCGGCTCCCTCTCTAGCATCCGCATAACGACCCCGGCCAGGTCGGGAGGACATTCCGGGCACAGCTCACGCAGGTCTCGCGGCTCCCCTAGAAGCTGCTGCTTGATCAGCTGCTGAATCGTCTCGGTCTCGAAGGGTGTACGGCCCGTGATCATCTGATACGCCGTGCACCCCAACGCGTACTGATCCGAGAGGCTGGTGGCTTTGCCCGACCACTGTTCCGGGCTCATGTAGTTGGGAGAACCGACGGCAGAACCGGTGCTCGTCAGACCCGTGGCGCCGCTCACCTTGGCGATGCCGAAGTCGGTGACGACCGCGATCCCTTCGGTGTCGATGATTATGTTGCCGGGCTTGATGTCCCGGTGCGTGATTCCCTTTGCGTGGGCGTAGCTCAAGGCGCTCGCCACGTCCAGTAGTACTGTCCGCGCTAGGTCGAAATCGAGCGACCCCTGGTCCCGCAGGATGAGATCCAGCGAGCGCCCCTCAACGTACTCCATGACGAAGAAGTGCAGCTTGCTCGTCTCCTTGAGCCCGAAGATCGATGTGATGTTCCGGTGACGGAGCGAGGCCGCGATTCGCGCTTCGCGACGAAAGCGTTCAACGACCTCGGGCCCGCGCAGAAGCGATGGCAGCAGTACCTTCACTGCCACCTTGCGGTTCAGCATGATCTCGTGCGCCAGGTATACGAGGCCCATTCCGCCCCGGCCCAGCACCCCCACGATGTCGTACTCGCCGAGCGTGACTTCACGCAGATCCGTCAGCAGCTCGATGTCCGCGGCGTGCGGGATCGGCTGGCCGCACTCGATACAGAACCTGTCTCCTAGGTACAGATTCGCTCCACAGTTGGTGCAGGCCCCGATGAGGTCCGAGGCGGGGATCCCTGGTGGGTGGTCGTGGCTCATAATTCGGCCGGGGTCTCAGGAGGTGGCGGGGGCGTGTTGCGGGTTGTGATTGAGGACGGACTGCGGCGTGAGCCAGACGGGTTCGCAAGCGGGTAGGCGAATGCGGTAGGTGAGTAGTTCGCTACCACGGCTGAAGACCTTCGTTCGCATGAAACGGGCTTTGTGTTCGGACAATATCGGGACGAGCCCGTGTATACGCAACGGAAACGGTGCGCCCTTGGCCTCCGGGAGACGGCCGGCGGCCCGGCGGGTCGGGACCGCGGGACCGGCCGAGCGTCGTGACGAGTACTCGCGGGTATGGTGTTAGCGCAACGGCTTCGAGGGTTCGTCGCCACTAACGGCAGCTCGCTGCCTCCTCGCGGGTCTGCACCCATTCCACCGGTTCGGTGGCCCGCGGCACGCTGACGATCTCGAAGGGGTAGGCGTCGGCCCCAAGGCGCTGGCAGGCGACGATGGAGCGAACGAAGATCTTGAAGACGTCGTTCCGGATCCCGGCGCTATCGACCCTGATCTGGTCGCCCGGCCGCATCTTGCCCGCCGCGGCGAGGATCACCATCTCGGTCGAGAAGTCGATGGCGGGGCGGGCCGGCGGCGACGGCTGCATCGATGTCGCGCGGTCCCACACTCCTCGCCAGGTCGCGAAGTCACGCACGACCTCCAGAGTGGAATCGGGGAAAGCCGCGGCATCGTCGTAGTAGAGCCGCGCGCTGCTGAGCACCGGCGCCACGGTGTCGACGGGTGCCTTCGGGCAGACACTGGCGAGGAAGATCACGCCGAGAATGACCGGTAGTGTATGTCGCATAGCTCTCGTGCGGCCAGCCACGACACTGCGCAGAGCTACTGCACGATCGTGCTGACGCAGCTCCTCATTGGGTTGAAGTAGTCGGGCTTCAGTATCGGCGATATCCCCAGGTAGAGCTCGGCCTCCAGGGTGACGGACTCGTCTTGCAGCGGCCAGGTCCAGCGCACCGTATGCATCGCCGGCTCGGCAGCGCTGGTCTGCCAGTTCGCCTCCTGGAACAGCTTGAACACCGCCCAGGTACCGAGGTGCCGGCGCAGTTCCTCTTCGCGCCCGATGACCTGACCCGATACGCGGACGAATTGCGCCTCCGCGCCGGACCAGCGGAAAACCTTGCTCGCAACGTCGGTCGGACTCCACTCCCGCGGTTGTCCGTCCACATTGACCGTCACACGGCGAACCGACTCCGTGAAGTGCGGCCTCAACGTGAAGCTGAACTCGGGATCGGTCGCGCCGTCCGGCCACAGAGCGTGTGAGAAGTCGGCCGCCTGGTTGAAGAAGGCGATGAACCTCGATGTCAGGGTGAACCGCGCACCAGGCCGGCGCTCGTACTGGGACGGGCCGCGCTGCACGAGCAGGTCCTCCAGCCACTCGCTGTAGAACGTCCACAGCCTGCCCGTCCCCGGCTTGAAGGCGGCGCTGACTTCCTGCAGCGTCGCCTCTGTCGTGGCGCTCCGGTTGAAGGGATACTTGCGCAGCAGCGGCTGCAGCTCGGCGCAGAACGCCGCGCCCTGCCGGTTGAGATCGGCTCGCGGGATGGCGCCCAGCAGACGCTCGACGCCGTCGATCGGCCGTCTGAGCATTCGCTCGACCGTGCCACCGACCTCGCCGGCCGCCCCTTCGCTCGGGAAACCTTGCGCCGCTTGCCGGGCGGCGAGCCTGGCGCCGTTGATCTTCTCGTAGGCCTGCTCGATCGGCTGGTCCCGGGCGCCCGACGGCGCGCGGGCCACCGCCTCGACCGACACTTGCAGCGCGGCCAGCGCCTCCATGTACCCTTGGTTCGCCCCGCCGATGTAGCGGTCCGTCTCTTCCGCCGGCGTCAAGATGTGGACCGGCTCGAACGCCGGGCGGATGTTCGCCGAGTCCACCGCTGTGTTCTCCGCCACCGTGTGCAGCATCCTGAGCAGTGGCGACTGTGGACCGCTCAGCTCGCCCAGCTTCGTAGCCGCGTCGCTCGTACTCCGGAAGGAAGAGATCTGTACGCTGTCCATGAAGCCGCGCCAGCGAGCCACGTAGTCGTCCAGGTAGCGGCTGCGAAGCGTGTCTTCCAGGCCCAGCAGGTCGCGCCCGCTGGTCAGCGCCTCGCCCATCACGCAGTCCTCCGCCATCAGCAGCTCATCGACGTGCTCCAGATCCCTCTGCACCAGCGGCCAACCGCTGACCGTAAAGGCGCCGGGTACGTCGTAGCGGTTCACCACAGCCCCGCTCGGGTCATCGAACCGTACGCCGCCGACCTCCTGGCTCGCCTTCGAGATCATCAACTGGTAGTTGCGGTCGGCACCGCTGAACTGGTTGAGGAATGCGCGCGCGCGCCTGACGGCACGCGGGTCGTAGTCGGCCACGCACGGGTGCTCCTCATCGGAGCACAACTTCCCGGCGTAGAAATCGAATTGCCGGCGCGCGATATCGTGGCGCTCCGGGTCGAGCTCGTGCTGGTCCAACCAGCGATCCCACAGCACCGGCGCCAGGAACGCCGAGTCGATCGGGCACGACCCGGTCGTCATCAGGTACGCCTTGAGCAGGTTATAGTTCGGCTGGTACTCGCTGGTCGCCTCGGGCTCGTTCGGCAAGTTGAGAAGCGAGTCGAGGAGTGTGCGGCGCGCCGGCTGCAGCATCAAGGTCTCGAATCGCTCGAAGTAGAGATCGCGAACCAGTGGGTACAGCGCCGAACCCTTGTAGAGGCCCCAGCGCAGGTACAGCGGCGGCCCGGCGCGCTCCCACTCGACGATCTGTTCCACGTCCTCACGCAGCTCGTCGATGCGCTCCAGTGCGAACCGGTCGAGCAGCTCCGGCTCGATCTGTTCCTCCCTCATCAGCTCGGCAGCCGTCGACGTTGCACTCGCCACCAGCCTCCGGTTGCCGACCATCGACACCGTGAAGCAGGTGCTGAGGATCAGGCAGAAGCCGACGGCCGTGGCGAGCGCCATGCGCCGCCACAGGTTGAGGCGCGCGCTGCTCTGCGTCACGCCCATCGCCATGCGATCGCCGAGGATCACATCCTTGAAGAGGCGCTCGAGGAAGACCCACTGCGGGATCTTCCTAGAGCCCGCACCCGTTCTACCCGTCCGGTCGATCTCCGGTCGATGTCGTCGTACGTCGAATACCTGGGTGGCTGCAATGCGATCCGCGTCGGCGGTCGGCGCGACCTGCGGCTCTTCGACCGATGCCGCATCGCTGACGACGACGGCCCGCACGCCGGCGAAATAGAAGCCACGCAGGACGGGGCTCACCTTGAGTTGGCTCGGCCTGCACAGGTCCACGAGGAACTGTGAGGCCAGTGAGCTGATCTTGCGGAACTCGCGCGGGAACTCGTAGACGCCGGCGTGGCGCTCGTCGTCCGCCTCGCGCCGCAAGAGCGGTAGCCGCTTCTCGGCCAGCGAGTCGAATACGCGCTGGAACGCCTCGCTCACGCGCTGATACTCGCGGTCGGCCGATCGTTTATCCGCGTCTTGGACCGGCCAGCGCAGAGTGCTACCCAATACCTGCTGCGCCTCGTCGCGCGACAGGTTGCGCACGTACTCGGCGAAATACGGTATTCGGTCCGCTTTGGTGAACAGGACGTAGACCGGTAGCTGTGTCCCAAGTCCGTGGGCCAGCTCCACGAGAATCTCGCGCAGCTCGCGGGCCGCCACAGGTACGCCCGACGCCGCGTCCGGCTTCAACAGCTCCTCGCAACTGAAGCAGACGACGGCGACCCTGGGCGCCGGGGCGCGGCCGGAGAAAGCGGCGCCGAGCGTGTGCGAGCGAATGGAGGGAATCAGCCGGGCCAGCCGCTCTCGCTCGGCGATGAAAGCGCCTCCCAGCTCGGCGAACAGTGTGTTACGCGCGTACCACAGATTGACGCCCGGCGTCGGCGCCACCGTATCGCCGTGGAACACGGCGCCGCCCAGCAGCTCCGGATCGAGGCCCGAGTGGACGACGGCACTGGTCTTGGTGCTGCCCTCCGGGCCCACCAGCAGGACCAGCGGCAGGTCGCTGAGCTTGGCCGACGGGGCGGTGGGCGAGGCGACCAGCCGCGAGCGGGCCTCGGCCAGCGTCGAGTCGAGGTCCTCGTCCCCCACCTCCTGTTCTTCGGCTGCCTCGCGGCTCTGCTTGGTGAACCAGTAGATGAGCCCGAAGGCGACGATGCCCAAGAACCAGAGGGCAAAGCGAAAGACCCAGAGCTTCCAGCCGTAAAGGTGCAGCCAGCTGCCGAGCAGGTAGGCCAACAACGCGTAGATCAGCAGACTCGGCGCCCCGATGAGCGCCATCCTGCCGCGTAGCGGCGATCTGGGTCGCCGCAGGCGCGGTGCCCGGGGACCTCGCGGAGTTCTGGGGGCTCGTGGGGCTCGCATCATGGGACTGTCACTGCACCAGTGCCTGCAGGTTCCTGATTCCGGAGCTCAACGCGAAGTTGTAGATCACGAACAACACGACGGCGATCGTCAGCATTCCCGCTCCAATGATGCCGAGTCGTCGAATCCAGGGATCCCTGAACTCGGGAACGGCCTCGTCGACTGGCGGCGCCCACTCTGGCGACAACTCGCCGTAGCCGCCGCGGATCCGTTGGATCTTGTCCGACACCGCCTGCGTCAGACCGCCCAGCTCGCCCTTGCCGGCGACGCTGTAGCGGCCCTCGAAGCCGAGCAGCAGGGCGAGCAGATAGACTTCCAGCAGGTCGGCGAGATCCTGCGAATCCTGTCGGCCCATCAGGCCGTTCAGATACTGGAAGAAGACCTCGCCGCCCCGGTGGTCGCCGAACACCTCCTCCTGCAACGGCTTGTTCGGCCAGTCGGCGAACATCGTCTGCGGTGAGTTGAGCACCGACTCATCGAGGAATACGATGTACGCGTACACGGCAAGCTTCACCAACTCGCCGTCGTAGCCGGATCCTCGCGCCTCCTGGTCCGCCTGGGCGAGCAGGTGTTTGATGTGGGCCCGGAAGGAGGCCTCGTCGGAGGCCACCTGACGGTTCGAGCGCAGCCGGACGGCCGCGGTAAAGGCCTCCTGCAGCGCCAGGGCGAGCTTACCCTGCCGATGCTCGATGGTTGCTGTCATCTTTCAGGCACCCAAGACTCGGGGGCTGATCGCTGGCTCGCTGGTTCGGTGTCCGTGTCGCCCCGCTACTCCTCGCCCTCCAGAACGATCAGGAGTTCGAACTCGGCGTCGGCTAGCGAACTGGGAGCGTAGACGCCGACATCTTTTGACTTCTGTATCGATTCCCAGCACGGTCCGCTCTTCGCCAAGCGGAAATAGTGGCTGCCGACCTGCGGCGAGATCGCCGATGGCGGCAGGGACAGGTGATCCAGGTTCAGCCCGGGGAAAGCCTCTTTGACCAAGCGGATAATATGCTTCGCCGAGCAGACCTTCGCGAGCTTCGGTACCGCGCTCACGACTTCCGACTCCGCGAGTGCCGAGCGCACTCCCAGGATCCACTCCGATCTGTCGAAACAGCGCTTGTCTTGCAACGCGGCCGTATGAAGGTATTCGCGCTCCCTCGTCAGCCGTATCTTGATGCAGTTGGTCGGAATGATGACCCCGAGATGGGCGCGGATGTGCTGTTCGAGCGCCGAGAAGGTCTCGTATAGATGGTCGTGGTCGTACAGTGGCAGATTGCGTGGGTGCGAGTCCAGCGAGAACGTGCATAGCGCACCCGCCAGTCGCGCCATCTCCATGTACAGCTGGTCGGGCCGCGTGCGCCGCGCTTCGAGATGGTAGCGCAGCGGCGCCAGACTGGAGTGAATCGCGTGTGACAGCCAGAAATTGGCCACCTCGTGCGCCGCGTACTCGGCCAGCGACTTCTGCTCCGACCGACGCTCGTCACTCAGCGCGCCCGCCTTCGACTCGAGGACACCGATCACACGCTGCAACAGTTCCAGAAGCCGTGGGCTGGCGCCCGTCTGCAGACACGGCGGTATGTAGTGATCGTCGTAGATGAAGTGGCCCGTCCCGTCGCGCCGCACCCGCGCCAGCGGCAGCGAGACGAGATCTTCAGTCAGCTCTACATCGAGCATCAGCCGGAAGTTCTTACGGCCCACGGCCACCGCCTTCTGATCCCGGCCCGTCGTCTCGTCCGGTACCCGGCTGGCCTCGGCCACGTATCGGGCGTCCCGCGACCCTCCAGCCCCCGGCAGCAGACAGTTCGACTGATCGGGTCGGTAGGGCGGTATGGTCAGATGGACGAGGTGACTCTCCTGGGTCGGCGAAAAGATGTCGCGAATCTCACGCGTAGCCGGCAGCGGATCGCCCTCCGGTATATGGAACGCCAAGCCGTCCGGCAGCACACCTCGTGCGTGAATGAGCGACACCGTCCCGTTCCGCAGGGCTTCCGCGTCCAGTTCCAGCCCCGCCACGCCGTAAGGCCTGTAGAACAGGTGCGAGAGGGCGAAGTTGACCGAATCCTCGAAATACCTGCTCTGCGCTTGGAAATGGTGCTGCGCGAGGTGCATCCCCTCGCTCCATACCACCCGCGACAATGGCATCGTCAGTTCCCGGAAACGGAATGATTGCTCGGCGTCGGTATTAGCCGTACAATAAATAATAGCAGGGGGACTTCAGCGCTATCAACCGTGCCGCGGTCGGCGAGCCGCCGCGCGATCGGCCGGCGGCCGGGCCTACTCCGACGCCGAGATATGTATGCGGGGTGACGAGTTCCGCGCCAGGTTCAAGCTGGTCAAACAGCTGACCCGGAGGGGAGTCCACACCTTCGAGGCCCTCGACCCCCAGGGCCGCTCCCTGATGGTCCACGTCGTCTCTCTCCCGCCGACCGAACTGCAGAAGCTACTTGGCCTGCTCGAGACCCTGGCCCCGCCGGACCGGGGGAAGATCACCGAGAGACTCGAAGTCGACGGGGTTCCCGTCCTGGTGACCGAGGTGCTGGACGATTTCGAGACATTCCCCCGGTGGCTGGTCTCGAGGAGGAGGGCAGCGGTTGAAGAGCCTGAGCCGTCGGAGCCTGGCGAGTTCACCGAGCTGTTCCGAGCGGTCCAGGAGGGGCAGCGACCTGACGCCGAGCCGTCCCCCCCGGCCGAGGGTGTCATCGAAGCGGAGCCGTCTGACGTCGCTCAGGATGAGGCGGCGTCCAGTGAGGCGGCTGCTCCGTCACCCGGTGAAACGGAGCCGACGAGTCCGCCGGCGGGCGAGTTCACTCGGCTGTTCGGGCCGCGGCGTGAGGCCGGCGAGGATCGAGAGCGGCCCGCGGCCGGGCCCCCGGCGCGCGAAGTGGAAGCTGAGGCGGCGGCCGAGGAGCCGGGGCGCAAGCGGCCGGTTATTCGCTGGCGGGAAGACGCACCTCCGGAGGAGGAGGAACCGCAGCCGAAGCCCGTCGTTCGCTGGAAGAAGAAGGGGCAGCCGGAGGCGGCCCCTCGTGAAGGACCGGCGGCGCCGCCCCCTGCGGAAGACGTCGAGACGACGAGTGGCGAGTTCACCAAGATGTTCCGCCAGCGGGCGGCGCCGCCGGCCGGCCAGGATATCGGCAAGCCCGGCAAGGAATCGGCGAGTCCCTTGGATCGCCCGACGGGTCAGTACCTACGTGCGCTGGGAGCGAGTACGCCTGTGCATGAGGATGACTCGTCTGCCGCAGCGCCGACACCGATCGAGCCGCCGAGCGTCTTGCCGCCGGTTGACGCACCGCCGTCGAAGGCGCCGGCGCCCGCCGACGCTGGGCCGAGCGAGTTCACGCGATTGGTGTCGGGCGGCGCCGCGCGCCCTGACGCTCCCCCGCCTGCTGCGGCGCCCGAGTACGACGAGGGACCGGCGGCGAGGCGTGGGGCCCCAACGCTCCGTGTTCTCGTCATAGGACTGAGCGCGATCGGACTGGCGATCGTGGTGCTGATCATCCTGTTTGCGGTGCTCTGAGGGGGTGGGGCTGGATTCTCAGGACTGAGCGGCACCCGCGAGCGCGGCTCGTCTACTTCTTGGCAGGCAATACCACCACCAGCTCGAGTTGCGGCTCCGGAAAGTCGGCAGGCACGTAGGCGGCCATGTTCCGGGCCAGCTCGATATACTCCCATTCGGGCCCCGACGTGGCCAGCCGGAAGTACTGGTAATCGAGCTTGACCCGAACAGCGCTAGGCGGCTTTGACGTATGCGTCAGCTCGACGCCGGGCAGGGCCTGCTTGATCAGCCGCTTGATTTGATCGGCCGAGCCGACCTTGATCAGCTGCGGCGCCTTCTTCGTCAGCTCCGCCTGCTTCATCTCCGCCTTGACTGCCAGAAACATCTGCGGCGCCTCGAAGTAGCGCTCCTGGTCCACGGCCGTGGCGTAGACCGACGGCTCGACCAATTGAAGCGGCAGCGAGACACAGTTCTCCGGCACCACCGTGTCGAGAAGCTCCCTCAGCTTCTCGTCCAGCACCGTAAAGCAGCCCGACAGGTCCGCATGGTCGTAAGCCGGCAGATCTCGCGGGTGGATGGCCGTGGAGAACGTGGTGAGCGCCCCGGCCAGTGACAGCATCAGCGAGTAGAGCTCGGCGGGGTGCCCCCTGCGCGTCTCGAACAGATGACGCAGTTGGGGCATGTGCGTGTTCACCGTGTACAGCAGCCAGAAGCTGGCGACGTCCGATATGCCGAACTCCGCCAGACTCATGCTCCGCTGGCGTCGGGCGTCCGAGAGCGTACTGCTCTTGGCCGTGAGGATCTCGACCAGCCGCCGAGCGATGGCCAGCAGGTACTCGCTGGCCGTTATGTCGATGAGCGGCGGCACGAAGTGGGGATCGAGCTGGTACTCCCCGGTCCCGGACCGCCTGACCCGGCACACGGGCAGGGCGGAGCTTCCCTCGAGTGACTCGCCCTCGACCAGCAGGCGGAAGTTCTTGCGGGCGACCTGGATCGGCTTCTCGGCCAGGCCCGTGTTCTCATCGCGGCGCGTGACGACTTCCGCCAGGTAGCGTGTGTTCTTCTCGGCTGCGCCCGAACTGACATTGAGCCCGCCGTGCCGGTATTCCGGGATGGCGAGATAGACGTCGAGTGTCTCCTGATCGGGCTCCCAACAGCCCTCCAGCTGCTTCGGAGGTGGACCGGGGTCGGCGTGAGGGATGTCGAACAGCAGACCGTCGGAGAGCATGCCCGCCGCCGCCGAGATGGCGACGGCGCCTCCCGCGAGTGCCTCACGATCGACGTCCAAGCGGTTGAAGCCCCACGGACAGAAAGTCAGGGCGGAGAGCTGGAAGCCGACCTGGTCCTCGAGGAAGCGGTCCTGCGTCTGCAGGTGCTGCGGGCTGAGCAGGACGCCTTTTGTCCAGAGAACCGGTTGCATCTGCCTCATGAGAGCACAAACTTAGCATCGGCGAGCCGCCAGAACCAGAAGGACACCCTAGCGCCATGTCTGAGGGACAGCCCGACCTGCCAGAGATCGTCGTCAGCGTGCGTCGTGAGCCCAGGACCTCCGAGCTCGCCGGTGACTCCCCGTTCCGTGTCGCCCTGTTGGGAGACTTCAGCGGGCGCGGCGCCCGCGGCCAAGTCGAAGGCGGACGCGAGCTCGCTGCCCGCAAGCCGGTTCGTGTCGATCGAGATAACCTCGACGAAGTCCTGGCCCGCTTCGAGCCGGCGCTCGATCTGGCTCCGGCGCCCGACTCGACCTCGAGCCTGTCGCTGCGGTTCACCGAGCTGGAAGACTTCCATCCTGATCGGCTCTACCAGCGCCTCCCCCTGTTCCAGCCGCTGCGCGAGGCGCGCCGGCGCCTGGGTGACCCGGCTACCGCGGCCCAGGCCATCGAGGAGCTGCGGGGTGGGGAGGCGCGAGATGTTCCGGGGCCCGAGACGCCCGAGCGCTCCGCGACCCCGGAGGACCTGCTGGAGCAGATCGTGGCGGAGAGCGCCGGTCCGGCCCCGGCGGAGCTGATCGGCGACGATCTGGGCGCCTACTTGAAGCGCATCGTCGCCCCGTATCGAATTCCCGAGCTCGATCCGCAGGGGCTGGAGTTGATCAAGGAGGTCGATGCCGCCTGCGCCGGGCTCATGCGGCAGCTCCTGCATCACCCGGAGGCGCAGGCTTTGGAGGCGCGCTGGCGAGCCGTTCACCTCCTGGCGCGCCGGATCGAGACGACCAGCCAGCTCCAACTCCATATCATTGATCTTTCCCGGGCCGAGCTCGAGGCCGACCTCAGGCCCGATGTCGATCTGGAGCGAACCGGCCTCTACAAGCTCTTGGTCGAATCCTCCGTGGGCACCCCTGGAGCCGAGCGCTGGGCCCTTATCGCCGGCGACTACACCTTCGGACCGGGCCCGCAGGATGTGGAGCTCATGGCTCGATTGGCCGGCATCGGGAACCTCGCAGGCGCGCCCTGGATCTCGGCCGCGCACCCGGGAATCGCCGGCTGCGAGTCGTTCCATGAGTCTCCCGACCCGGCGGATTGGGCGAAGGAGAGCCCGGCCGCTTGGGCGGCGCTCCGTGCGTTGCCTTTGGCCGCGTGGCTCGGACTGGCCGCCCCGCGCTTCCTGTTGCGCGTGCCCTACGGCGAGCAGACGGAACCGTGCGAGTCCTTTCCCTTCGAGGAGATGGTCGGGCCACCCGAGCATGACCGCTATCTCTGGGGTAATCCCGCCTTCGCCTGCGCGCTACTGCTGGCGACGTCGTTCGCCGCCGCCGGCTGGGACCTTCAGCCCGGCATGCATTCCGACATCGCCGGCCTGCCGCTTCACCTCTATCAAGATGATGGCGAAACCGTCAGCAAGCCGTGCGCGGAAGTGCTCCTCACGGAACGAGCCGCCGCCCACCTCCTCGATCGGGGGATCATGCCCCTCGCTTCCCTGAAAGGCACTGACGCGGTCAAACTTGTGCGGTTTCAGTCGGTCGCCGGCCCGGCTGCCCCGTTGTCAGGCCCCTGGAAGGGTTTAGAGGGCCGCTAGAGAAGCCGGATGGTTCTTGACACTTGAGAAGGGCGCCCGCAAGTTTCTTGTGGGATATAAGACTCTTGAGTGCTGAGATCCCCCAGGGGTTTCGAGTGGCATGTCGAGCGTGCCGCCGGCCCTCGATTCTGCCCAAAGCCCCGCACGGTGCCGTGCCCCGCCAGGGATCTCCTTCCCGATCGGCGGGCGAGCCGGTTCCCGACCCGGTCGCTTAACGCTTCGGCAAACCGAGGAGTCTCACATGGCGAAAGAGAGCGTTCAGAAGAAGCTGGAGCGCGTCCGGCCTCCGCGAGTCAACATCACGTACGAGGTCGAGACGGGCGACGCAATCGAGACTAAGGAGCTGCCGTTCGTGATGGGTGTGCTCGGCGACTTCTCAGGGCAGCCGGCCGAGCCGCTGGCGAAGCTCAAGGACCGCAAGTTCACCGAGATCACGCTCGACAATTTCGACGACGTGCTCGCCGGCATGAAGCCGCGCCTCCAGTACTCGGTGGACAACAAGCTCAGCGAGGAAGGCGGCAAGATCGGCGTCGAACTCGAGTTCGAGAGCCTCGAGGACTTCGCGCCCGACCGAGTCGCGCGTCAGGTGGAGCCGGTCAGCAAGCTGCTCGACCTGCGCAACCAGCTGGCCGATCTGCGAGGCAAGCTCCAGGGCAACGAACGGCTGGAAGAGATACTCCAGTCGACGCTCAGCGATGAGGAGAAGCTGAACAAGCTCAGGGAAGAGATGGCTGCCGACACAAGCGCCGACGAAGGCGACGAGGGAGGTGAGGGATGATGGCCGAGGCCAAGAAGCCTAAAGAGGCACAGCCGGCCGAGGAGACGGTAGAGCTCAGTCTGCTCGACCAGATCGTCGAGGAAGGTCGGTTCGGCAAGGAAGAGACTGCGCGCGTCCGCGGCCGCGATATGGTCAAGCAGTTCGTCGCCGAGGTGCTGGAGGGAACCATCACGATCTCCGCCGACACCGAGGCGATGCTCAACGCTCGGATCGCCGAGATCGACCGCTTGGTCTCAGCCCAGCTCGCCGAGGTCATGCACGCCGAGGAGTTCCAGAGGCTCGAGTCGAGCTGGCGTGGCCTCCACTACCTCCTCTCGCAGAGCGAGACCAGCGAGATGTTGAAGATCAAGCTGCTCAACGTCTCCAAGAAGGAGCTGCTGCGCGACCTGAGGGGTGCGGCCGAGTTCGACCAGAGCGCCCTCTTCAAGAAGATCTACGAGGAGGAGTACGGAGTGTTCGGCGGCTCGCCGTTCGGCGCTATGCTGGGCGACTACGAGTTCAACAAGAGCGGCCAGGACATCGAGCTGCTCGAAAAGGTGTCGCAGGTGGCCGCCGCCGCCCACGCGCCCTTCCTCAGTGCGGCATCACCCGAGATGTTCAATCTCGAGAGCTTCACACAGCTCGACGCGCCGCGCGACCTCGCCAAGATCTTCGATACCACCGAGTACGCCAAGTGGAAGCAGTTCCGTGAGAGCGAAGATTCCCGGTACGTCGCGCTGACCGTCCCGCGCATGCTGCTCCGCGAGCCGTTCGGTAGCGAGACCGTGCCGGTCGAGGCCTTCAACTACGAAGAGGGTGTCCACGGCACGGAGCATGACAAGTACCTGTGGGGCAATGCGGCCTACGCGCTCGGCACCCGTATCACTCAGGCGTTCGCCCAGTACGGCTGGTGCGCCACGATCCGCGGCGTCGAGAGCGGTGGCCTGGTGGAAGGCCTGCCGGTCCACAACTTCCGGACGGACTCCGGCGATGTGGCGATGAAATGCCCGACCGAGACGCCGATCACCGATCGCCGCGAGAAGGAGCTGGCCGACCTCGGCTTCGCGCCGCTCGTCCACTGCAAGGGCACCGCCGACGCCGCCTTCTTCAGCGTGCAATCGACGCAGAAGCCGAAGAAGTACCAGCAGGACTCGGCGACGGCCAACGCGCGCATCTCGGCCCAGCTTCCCTACATTTTCGCCGTCTCCCGCTTCGCGCACTACCTGAAGTCGATGATGCGCGACAAGATCGGCGGATATATGTCGAAGAGTCAGGTACAGACGTTCCTCAACAACTGGATTGCCAACTACGTCGTCGCCAACCCGGACGCGCCGCAGTCCGTGAAGGCCACGCGCCCGCTCGCCGAGGCGCGTATCGACGTTGAGGAAATCCCGGGCAAACCCGGCGCCTATCATGCCGTCGCGTTCCTACGGCCACACTTCCAATTGGAGGAATTGAGCGTGGCCATGCGACTGGTCGCCGAACTACCCGCGCCGGCGCAAAAGTGAGCGGTTCGCGACTCTAACCTCTGCCGAGGAGGATCCGGTAATGGCATTTGACGCATTCCTCAGTGTCGAAGGCGTTGACAGCCAGTCGACGCGGAAGGGTTTCGAGAGCCAGATCGAGATCACTTCCTTCAATTGGGGCGTGAACAACCCCACCAGCGTCATGTACGGTGCAGGCTCGGGATCCGGTAAGGCGAGCTTGACGGCCTTCAACATCACGAAGAAGACCGACATGTCGAGCCCGCAACTGTTCCAGGCCTGCTGTCTGGGCAAGCACTTCCCCAGCGCGACCGTGACGCTGCACAAGGCGGCCGGCGAGAACCCGATCGACTATCTGAAGCTCGAGTTCACAGACGTGTTCGTCACCGACATGCAGTGGGCCGGCACGAGCGGTATGGGCGACGACGTGCCGGAGGAGCACGTTGCCTTCACGTTCGGCAAGGTCTCGATGACCTACAACACGCAGAAGCCGGACGGCTCGAAGGACCAGGCGATCGTCGCCAGCTACAGCCCGAAGACGGGCACCGCCGACTGACGACACCGGGAGCTCCGCGTGAACGCTTACGAGCTGTACCACGCGGGAAAGCTCGACGAAGCCATTGAGTTGCTGAGCGCTGAACTGCGGAGCGATCCGACCGACGTTCAGCGGAGGACTTTTCTTTTCGAGTTGCTCGGCTTCGCCGGCGAGCTGGACCGCGCGGAGAAGCAGCTGGATGTGATCGCACAGGGTAGTCCCGAGGCCGGCATGGGCGCGCTACTCTATCAGAGCGCGCTCCATGCCGAGCGGATCCGCCAGCAGATGTTCCGCACGGGGGGCTATCCGAGCGGGCCCGCACCGGGCCCGCCGTCGGGTACGCTGAACGGTGCTCGATTCCAGTCCATCCAGGATGGGGACCCCCGTATCGGTGCTCGCCTCGAGGTGTTCGCCGCCGGGCAGTACACATGGATACCCCTCGAGCACATCGCGTCGGTGAGTATGTCGCCGCCCAAGCGGCTGCGCGATCTGCTCTGGGCGCCGGCGAGCGTGCTGACGGGGCCCGGATTCAAGGGCATCGAGCTGGGTGAGGTCTTGATCCCGGCCATGGCGCCTCTCAGCTGGCAGCATTCCGACAATGACGTCAGGCTGGGCCGGGTGACCGAATGGGAGGACCTGGATGAGGGTGGCCAGGCGCCGGTCGGCCAGAAGTTGTTGCTCGTCGATGATGAAGTGTTCCCGATCCTGGAGGTGCGAGAGCTGGAGATCGATCAACCCTCCGACACCACCGACTGATATCTACGATGCCACTGCCTGATGGTCTGCTGAACCCGATCGCTGGCGCGAATCCGGGCGGGACGGATTTGCTGGACGACCCGGTCTATCTCCAAATGAAGGAGGCGCGCCGCGAGGATGATGTCCTGCCTCAGGGCGATTGGGAGCGCAAGCGGAAGACCGCCGACTACGCGCTGGTCATCAAGCTGGCCTGCGACGTCCTGGCCAAGAAGTCGAAGGACCTGTGGGTCGCCGCCTGGCTCACTGAAGCCCTGCTGCGTCGCGAGGGGTTCGGTGGACTGCGCGAAGGTCTCGAGCTGCTGCAGGCGCTGCTCGACGGGTTCTGGGACCATCTCTATCCCGAACTGGAGGACGGTGACGCCGAGCTGCGTGCGGCGCCGCTCTCCTGGGTCGGACTCTACCTGGAGCCGGCCGTCAAGTCGGTGCCGCTCAACAAGGGCGGCCACGGGTTCTTCGAATACATGGCAGCCCGCGCCGCCGGTCACGAGGCGGACGCCGAAGCAGACCCGGCACGCAAGGAAGCCCGGGACGAAGCGATCGCCGCCGGCAGACCGACCTTGGAGGAGTTCGAGCAGGCCTTCGCGGCCACACCCAAGCCCTTCTACAAACAGCTGGTCGCCGACCTGCGCGCCTGCCTGGCGGTGCAACAGGCGCTGGACGAGGTCGGCGAAGCCAAGTTCGGCCAGGATGTCGCCCCCAACTTCCGCAAGCTCCGGCAGGTGCTCACCGAGGTTCAAGACGTGGCAGACGAGCTACTCGCCAAGAAGCTGGAGGCCGACCCCGACCCCCCGCAGGCCGAGCCCATACCCGATGAGACTGGAGCGACGATGGCTACAGCGGACAGCGACAAGGGTCTGCCGGTAGAGCCGGTGGACGCCAACGATGCTGCAGCCCGGATCGCCGCAGCCGCCGGCTTCCTGCAACGCCAGGAGCCGACGAACCCGGCGCCGTATCTCATGCTGCGCGGTTTCCGTTGGGGTGAGCTGAGAGCCCAGGGCCACGAGGTCGACCCGAAGCTGCTCGCGGCGCCGCCGACGCAGGTACGCACCAGCCTCAAGACGCTGCTGCTCGATGAGAAGTGGGACCAGCTACTGGCGGAGTGCGAGAAGGTGATGGCCATGCCGTACGGCCGCGGCTGGCTCGATCTACAGCGCTATGTGCTCACGGCGTGCTACAAGCTGGGTAGCGAGTACGACCAGGTCGCCGCCGCGATTCTCGGCGCGCTGGGCGCGCTGCTCCGCGATCTGCCGCGGTTGCCCGAGCTCACTATGATGGACGACACTCCGACGGCGAACGAGGAGACCCGCGGCTGGCTCGCCGGTGTCCTCGGTGAGGCGGGAGAGGTGCCCGACTTCATATTGCCGAGCGCCGCTGCGGCTTCCGACGAACGCCGGCCCGGCAAGTCGGCGCTCGACCGCGCCATGGTGGAGGTACGCGGCGGCAAGCCGGAAAAGGGCATCGAGATCCTCATGGCCGAGATCGAGCGCGAGAAGAGCGAGCGCGCCCGGTTCCTCCACCGCTCGGCGATCGCCGGCATCATGGTCGATTCCGGACACGTTGCCGTCGCAATGCCCATCCTCAAGGAGCTGCTCGCCAAGATTGAAACCCACCAGCTCGAGAGTTGGGAGGAAGGTGCGATCGTCGCTCACCCCATGGGCCTACTCTATCGCTGCATGGAATCGCTCGGCGAAGCCGATTCCACCAAGCGTGACCTGTACCTGCGAATCTGCCGGCTCGATCCCGTGCAGGCCATCGGCTTTCCCGGCGAAGCCGCTAGCCCCGGAACTCAGGCGGCGCCCGACTCCGATGTGAAGGTGGTCGATCTGTCCGCCGGTGATAAGCCCACAGACAATGGCTAAGCGGGAGGTCGAACGAAAGGTTCAGCAGTCGCTGCTCGACCGGCTGATCGATAAGGATCCGGCCAGCTCCGTCGATCCCCAGACGGCCTGGGCGACCTCCGTCAAGGAGCTGAAGGACGCGGTGCGTCGCGATCTCGAGTGGCTGCTCAATACCCGCCGCATCGTCCACACGGCACCCGATTCGTTCACCGAGCTGACGCAGTCGCTCTACCACTACGGACTGCCGGACGTCAGCTCGCTGAGCGCCGATTCGCCCGAGACCGAGGTCCGGCTGATGCGACAGGTCGAAGAGACTATCAAGCTCTTCGAGCCGCGATTGTCCAACGTCCGCGTCTCCGCGGCGCCGGTCGACGAAAAGGGCGCCCGCCAGATCCGATTCTTGATCGATGCGCTGTTGGAGATGGAGCCGAGCCCGGAACAGGTAGTGTTCGACACCGTCCTCGAGATCTCGAGCTGCAAGTTCGAGGTCAGGTGAGAGCGCAATGCGTGATGACTTGTTGTACTACTACGAGCGCGAGCTCACCTTCCTGCGCCGCCTCGGCGCAGAATTCGCCCAGAAGTACCCGAAAATCGCCTCGCGCCTGCTGCTCGAGCCGAGCAAGTGCGAGGACCCACACGTCGAACGACTGCTCGAGGGGTTCGCCTTCCTCGCCGCACGTGTCCACCTCAAGATCGACGACGATTTCTCCGAGATCAGCGAGGCCCTGCTCAGCATCCTCTACCCGCACTACATCCGGCCGATACCTTCCATGTCGCTGGTCGAGTTCCAGCTCGATCCCAAGCAGGGAAAGCTGACCAGCGGACTCCACATACCTCGCGATTCGCTGCTCTATACGCGCCCGGTCGACGGCGTACCCTGCAGGTTCAGGACGTGCTATGACACGACGCTCTGGCCGGTGACCGTCGCCGCCGCCCAGTGGCGGACACCCGATCAGCTGAAGCCGCCGGTGAAGGCGACCGATGCCGTGGCCGCGCTGCGCCTGGAGCTGCACTGTCTGCCGGGCGTGAAGTTCGAGGATCTCGAGTTGGAGACGCTGCGCCTCCACCTCGCCGGCGAAGGCGCCCTGGTCTCGGCGCTCTACGAGTTGCTCTGCAACAACTGCACGCGGGTCCTGGTCCGCCATCCGTCGCAGCCCAAGCGGCAGCCGCTCACCTTCCCGGCGAGTGCGCTCAGACCGGTCGGCTTTCGCGAAGACGAGGGCATGCTTCCGTTCCCGCGGCGGTCGTTTCTCGGCTATCGCTTGCTGCAGGAGTACTTCAGCTTTCCGCAGAAGTTCTTGTTCTTCGACCTCTCGGTGTTCGATGCGGTTCGGGCCGCCGCCGGCGGTGACAAGATCGAGGTCGTCTTCTTGATCTCACCATTCGAACGGAGCGAGTGGCGCGAGATGCTGGAGGCGGGTGTCTCGAACAAGGTGGTCCGGCTGGGTTGCGCCCCGATCGTCAACCTGTTCGGCAGGGAATCGGAGCCGATTCGACTCACCGAGCGAATGTACGAGTATCCGGTCGTGGCCGACGCGCGCCGGCCGCGCCATACCGGCATCTTCGCCGTCGACGACGTCGTCGGTGTAGTGCCCGGCTCCGCCCAACGCCCGCGCTTCGAGCCGTTCTATTCCTATCGTCACGCAGGTGACGGCGCCGGCGACCAGCTGTTCTGGTACGCGAAACGGCATGCCAGCGGCTGGCGCACGGAGGATGCGACGGAGGTATCGGTCTCGTTCGTCGACCTGTCGGGGCAGCTGCGGCGGCCGTCGCTCGACGCCGTGACGGCCAGATTGACCTGTTTCAACGGCGACCTGCCCAGCCGCCTGCCGGTGGGCGACGAAGCGGGGGACTGGACCCTCGAGGGCGGAGGACCCGTCGAGCGGATCATCACGCTGGTCAAGCCGACTCCCGTCATTCACCCGCCGCTCGGCAAGTCGCAGCTCTGGAGACTGATCTCGCAGCTCAGCCTGAATCACGTGTCGCTGGTCGAGAGCGGGACCGAGGGTCTGCAAGAGCTGCTCCGGCTGCACAATCTCGGGGACTCCCTGGCGGCGGAGAAACAGATTCAGGGTGTCACCGCGGTGCACAGCGGGCCCTGCTACTCGCGGATCGAGAGCGAGCACGGTCTCACGTTCGCCCGCGGCCATCGCGTCGAGCTCGAGCTCGACGAAGAGCACTTCACCGGCGGCGGCGTCTACCTGTTCGCCAGCGTTCTGGAGCATTTCCTCGGACTGCACTCCACTATCAACAGTTTCTGCATACTCGCCGCACGTACGCGGCAACGGAAGGAACTGATGAGGGAATGGCCGCCCAGAGCGGGATGGAAAGCGCTGCTGTGAACGAGCCGCGATATCCGGACGACGGGCTGGCGCCCGAGCGAATCGGCGAGCGACAAGCGCCGCCGCCCGAGGAGGGGTCAGCGCAGGACGAGGTCCCCGTGAACCTGGCCGAGCTGCTGGCCGAGCTGGCCGCGGAGCCTCGCTCGTTCTCTTTCTTTCAGGCCGTGCGCCTGCTCGGACGGCTGTTCCACGAGCGCGCCCAGGTCGGTGGCTTCGGCGACCCGGACGCTGAAGTGGCGCGTTTCAAGGTCGCTCCCTCCATCGCGTTCCCGGCCAGTGAGATCCAGACGTTGCAGCTGCAGCCCGGCGAGCCGGCGCAGATGACCGTCAACTTCATGGGGCTCACCGGTCCACTCGGCGTGCTGCCCCACTGTTACACGCTTCAGGTCGCCGACCGCGTAGCGGCGCGCGACCGCGCCCTCAAGGACTTTCTCGACATCTTCCATCATCGGATCATCTCGCTGTTCTATCGGGCGTGGGAGCGGAGCCGGTTCACCGTCACCTACGAGCGAGTCAAGAAGGATCGCATCACCGAGCATCTGCTCGACCTGATCGGGCTCGGCCTATCGAGCTATCAGGACCGTATGGCCGTAGCCGACGAGGTCCTCCTCTTCTACTCCGGGTTGCTCGCGCCGGAACGGCGATCCGCCATCGGCTTGGAGCAGCTCCTGGAGGACTACTTCCAGGTGCCCGTCGAGGTCGAGCAGTTCGTTGGTGGATGGTATCCGTTGTCGACCGAGACCCAGACCAGCGTCGGTGATGAGACGAACGGCTCCGCCCAGCTCGGTCTGGGCGCCGTGGTCGGCGACGAGATCTGGGACCAGCAGGCCAAGGTCCGCATCAGGATCGGGCCTCTAACTCGTGAACAATACGAGCGGTTCTTGCCTACAGGGCCCGCTTACCAGCCGCTGCGCGACTTGACACGGTTCTACTGCGAGGACCAGTTCGACTTCGAGGTCCAGCTCGTGATGGCTGGAGACGAAGTCCCCGGGTTCGTCGTCGGTGCGGATGAGGAAGCCGCCCTGCCCCTGGGCTGGAGCACGTGGATTAGGACCGAGCCGTTCGAGCGTGATGCGGACGAGGCGGTCCTCAGGCTCTGACAGCGAGTGATTAACGATGAGCATCGACCTCAAGGCCCTGATCGGAAGGCTCAACCATGAGACGCGGGGCGCCGTCGAGGCGGCGGCAGGCCTCTGCCTGTCGCGCACCCACTACGATGTGGAGATCGAGCACTTCCTGCTGAAGCTGCTCGATGACACCGACACCGATTGCGCCTTCATCCTCAAGCACTACGGCGTCGACCGCTCCCGGCTGGCCAAGGAGCTGACCGACAGCATCGATCGCCTCAAGTCGGGGAATGCCCGAACCCCGTCGCTCAGCCCGTCGCTGGTTAAGACGTTGTCGGAAGCATGGCTCATCGGGTCACTCGACTATGGGGCCGCACAGGTAAGAACCGGCCACACGATCGTCGCCCTGGCGACGAACGACGAGCTGAGCCGTCTGCTCAAGGAGACGAGCCGCGAATTCGGCAAGATCCCCGGCGAAAGCCTGCGCAAGGACTTCCAAGCCATCGTCGGCAGCTCGGTCGAGGAGACGGGCGCTGCCGCGCCCGGCGCGGCGCCGGAGGCCGCCAGGCGTCCCGACGGCAAGACGCCCAAGCTCGACCAGTTCACTCTCAACCTCACTCAACGGGCCAGGGACGGTGAGCTCGACCCGGTGCTCGCCCGCGAGTTCGAGGTCCGTCAGGTGGTGGACATCCTGACGCGCCGACGTCAGAACAATCCAATCCTCGTCGGTGAGGCTGGCGTCGGTAAGACCGCCGTCGTCGAGGGCTTCGCCATGCGGATCGTCGAGGGCGACGTTCCACCGCCGCTGAAGAACGTCGAGATCCGCGGCCTCGACCTGGCGCTCCTGCAGGCCGGCGCCGGCGTGAAGGGCGAGTTCGAGAGCCGGCTCAAGGGTCTCATCGAGGAGGTCAAGGGGTCGCCTACACCGATCATCCTCTTCATCGATGAGGCGCACACGATGATCGGCGCCGGTGGCAGCGCCGGCCAGGGCGACGCCGCCAACCTGCTCAAGCCCGCACTCGCCCGCGGCGAGCTGCGCACCATCGCCGCCACCACATGGTCCGAGTACAAGAAGTACTTCGAGAAAGATCCGGCGCTCACTCGACGCTTCCAGCTGGTCAAGGTCGACGAGCCCTCCGAGCTGGCCTGCTCCCTCATGATGCGCGGTGTCGCCCCGGCGCTCGAACAGCATCACAAGGTGCGGATCCTCGACGAGGGCATCGAGGCGGCCGTCCGCCTCTCGCACCGCTACCTGGCCGACCGGCAGCTGCCGGACAAGGCCGTCAGCGTGCTCGACACGGCCTGCGCGCGGCTGGCCCTCGGCCAGAGCGCCACCCCGGCGCCCGTCGAAGACGCGCAGCGGCGCCTCGACGACCTGATGATCCAGAAGCGGGTGCTCGAGCGCGAGAGTACCGTCGGCGTCGATCACTCGGAACGGCTGGCCGAGATCACCCGCGAGCGCGAGGAGACCGAGGCGCGGCTAAAATCGCTCAACGAACGCTGGGAGAAGGAACGTGGCCTGGTCGCCAAGGTGCAGGGCATACGTGAGAAACTCGAGGCGATGGCCGAAGGCGACGGCAAGGGCAAGAGCAAAGAGGGTGACGCCCTGCGCAAGGAGCTCGAGGCGCTCGACGCCGAGCTCGAGGAGCTGCAGGGCGAGGAGGCCCTGGTGCCGGTCTGCGTCGATGCCGAGCTGGTCGGCCAGGTCGTATCGGGCTGGACCGGTATCCCGGTGGGCAAGATGCTCAGGGATGAGGTCAACACGGTCCTCAACCTCGAGAAGCACCTCGGCGAGCGGATCATCGGGCAGGACCACGCGCTCGAGGCCATCAGTCACCGCATCCGCACCTCACGCGCCGGCATCGAAGACCCGAAGAAGCCACAGGGCGTCTTCATGTTCGTCGGCCCCAGCGGGGTGGGGAAGACCGAGACCGCACTGGTGCTCTCCGACCTGCTGTACGGCGGCGAGCACAACCTGATCTCCATCAACATGTCGGAGTTCCAGGAGGCGCACACCGTCTCCACCCTGAAGGGCTCACCGCCCGGCTACGTCGGCTACGGCGAGGGCGGCGTGCTAACCGAGGCGGTCCGCCGTCGGCCCTATTCGGTCGTGCTGCTCGACGAGGTCGAGAAGGCGCACCCCGACGTGCTGGAGCTCTTCTTCCAGGTCTTCGACAAAGGTAGGATGGAGGACGGCGAAGGTCGGCAGATCGATTTCAAGAACACCATCATCCTCCTCACGACCAACGCCTGCACCGACGCGATCATGAAGCTCACCGCCGACCCGGAGACTGCACCGGATCACCAAGCGCTGGTGACGGCGCTCAAGCCGGAGCTCAACAAGATCTTCAAGCCGGCGTTCCTTGGCCGGCTCGTCATCATCCCTTACTTCCCGATCCGCGATGAGGCGATGAAGCAGATCATCGTCCTCAAGCTGGACAAGATAAAGGGGCGGCTGGCCCAGACCCACCGCGTCGAATTGCAGTACGACGACGCGCTCATCCAGGCCGTCGCCGAACGGTGCACCGAGGTCGAGAGCGGCGCCCGCAACATCGACAATATCCTCACCCACACAATGCTGCCGGCGATCTCGCAGCACATGCTCGAAGCGATCGTCGAGGGCACCAAGCCTACGGCGCTGCGTGTGGCGGTTGGCGAAGGCGGCGCCTTCGAGTACAGCGTCAAGTAGCGCGACCGTTAGCGAAGGGGAGGCCTGGAATGGCGGACTACACTCAGGCCGATCGGCCTTTCCGAGTCGACTGCGAGCTGGGCGAGGACGTACTCCTCCTGCAGGGCTTCTCGGGAGAGGAAGCGGTCTCGAAGCCGTTCAGCTTCACGCTCGACATGCTCTCCCAGGACCCGGAGCTCGATCCCCAGAGCCTGCTGCGCAAGCCGCTCAAGCTGACCGTCGAGCTGGCCGGCGGCGAACAGCGCGTCATTCATGGACTCGTCAAGCGCTTCGTGCAGCTGGGCCAGTCGGAAAGCGGTGAGCTGACCTCTTACCAGGCCGAAGTGGTCCCGTGGCTCTGGTTCCTGTCGCTCTCCCGCGACTGCAAGATCTTCCAGGGCATGGATGTCCTCGAGATCGTCGAGGATGTCTTCAAAGCGCAGGGGTTCTCGGACTTCGAGATCAAGTGCGTCAAGGACTACCCGAAGCGCGAGTTCTGCGTCCAGTACCGCGAGACCCACCTCGACTTCGTCTCGCGACTGCTCGAGGAAGAAGGGATCTTCTACTTCTTCCAGCACTCCGAATCCCGACACGTCCTGACGCTGGCCGACGATCCCGGCGAGCTGAAGCCCTGCCCCGGCGAGTCGACCGTCCGCATGTCGACCATGCCCGAGGCGGCGCAGGAAGAGGACTTCGTCACCGCGCTGCGCCGCGAGCACGCCGCCTACCTCGGGACCGTCTCGCTCGCCGACTACGACTACCTTCAGGCCGCCGTCATCGAGGGCACCGTCTCCGGTGACGGCGAGCAGGAATCGTTCGACTACGCCGGCGACTGGGACCGGGCGGAACGCGACACCAAGCTCAGCCGTGACGAGCTCGAGCGGCTGGCCCGGCTACGGCTCGAGGAGCATGAGGCCTGGCGCCAGGTCGTGCGCGGCGCCGGCACCTGCCGCACCTTCCAGAGCGGCTGCAGCTTCGAGCTGACCGAGCACTACCGCGACGATGTGAACCAGACCTACCAGCTGCTCCAGGTGCGTCATTCGGCAAGCGGTGGCGACTTCAAGGCCGGCAAGAAAGTGAGCTTCGAGTACCAGAACGAGTTCGTCGCCATACCGGCCGGCGTGCCCTTCCGGCCGCCGCGCCTCACACCGAAGCCCGTGGTCCACGGGCCGCAGACGGCGGTCGTCGTGGGGCATCCGTCCGGCAAGCGCATCTATACCGACTCCGGCGGCTACGGGCGCGTCAAGCTGCAGTTCCACTGGGATCGCTACGGCAACAAGGACGACAAGAGCTCCTGCTGGGTCCGCGTCTCGCAGCGGACGGCCGGCAAGGGCTGGGGCGCTCTGAAGCTGCCTCACGTCGGTAACGAGGTGGTCGTCGAGTTCCTCGAGGGCGACCCCGACCGGCCGGTCGTGACCGGCTGCCTTTACAACGCCGACAACGTCGCGCCGCTCGGAGAGGCCGCCATGAGGATACGCGAGGGCGCTTCCGGCGCGCGCAACTAGAGGCTCGGCCGTTCCGCAGGACGGGCGGTTCTTCATTACCAGCATCACGGAGGACAGAGATGCCTGACGGAGATACGAGTGATCTGGTCGGAAATGCCGGCGAGTTCGATACCGTCATCCTGACCGAGTACGGCAACAGAATCGAGTTCCAGGACCAGGAGTTCAACTGCCAGGAGTGCCCGGCCAAGTCGCTCGCCGGCACCAACGAGGATGAGGTACTGGTCATCGAGAGCGGCAACCCGACCAAGACCGCCAGCGGTTACGGCCCCGCCTCGCCGCCTTCGAGCGTCACGCCCGTCGGGTCGGACCGCCCGACCGTTCCATTCGCGCCGGCCGCCGAGCCATCGCACATCACCGATGGCGGGACCTGGGGAAGCGACCTCTCCCCCGAACAAGAGCGGGGCTGCACGTACAAGCCCGAGGTCGTGCGCCGCGAGCTGGTGCACGGGAGCTACGAGGAGCACGTCTACGGCGACGTCTATACGACGATCGAGGGAACGTGGTTCTCGAAGATCAAAGGGAACCTCTGGGACACCTTCTATGGGTTCGTGCACGAGGACTACAACGAGCACTTCGAGGAGATCTTCTACTCGACGAAAAAGGAATACCAAAGGGGGGATATCTGGGAGTACAACCATGGAAAGAGCTACGAGTACTACTACGATGACGTGACGAACGAGTTCGGGCAGGCCGGCGGCCATATCACCGTGAAGGATACGTACTACGGGAACAAGTGGCAGTTCTGTTACGGAGACGAGAGCTCCGTCAATCTCGCCAACAAGAACGACTTCTTCCTTGGTCCGATGAAGACCGACACCAACGTCGGCGCCGTCACAGAGGCGTATCTCGCTGTGAAAACGATGCTTGCCGCTGCGGTCCTAATAGAATGTGGTTTGACTCTCTCACTCGTGGATCGGACTCTCAGTTTCGAGAAGCGTGGGACACAGATCGATAGAGTGGACGCGGTGAAGATGAGAAACGGAGGCCTCGACCTGTCGAGCGTTCCGGTAGTGATGTCACAAGCGGGTCTGACTATGCTTGCCTGATCACGAAGGCAGAACCGATAAGGCCGATAGTGCGAATCGTCAAACCGCTGGGCCAAGGGCTTCTGTATAGGGTCTTCGAGGACGGACAGCGATACTACTTATCAGTCGGCGTTCTCGGCTTCTTCTCTCTTGATTCCTCCTCCGGCCTGCTATCCGAGGCCGACCTCTGGAAACTCGCCGCCGCCGAGCTGGGCAAGGACGGCATACTCGACATGTGCATGCCGAAGCCGAAAGGCGAGGTCCTGGTCGTGGGCAAGTGTTTCGCCCCGGGAGGCCAGCCTGCCACGGCGGCGCAGGTGGCGCTGCGCATCGGCACCATCGACAAGACGCTCTACGTCGTCGGCGACCGGTTCTGGGTGGGTAAGGGTCCGCGCAAAGAGATGACCGAGCCCGTCCCGTTCACCGAGGTGCCACTGACCTACGAGCACGCCTTCGGCGGTCCGGAGTTCGAGCGCAATCCGCTTGGCAAAGGGCACACGCCGGTCGCGACCGACGAGGGAGAAGAGATCCACCCGCTGCCCAATGTCGAGCTGCCCGGCGCGCTCATCGACTCGCGCCGCAGCGAGCCGGAGCCCGCCGGCTTCGGCCCCATCGACCAGATGTGGCCGCAGCGGCTGGCGAAGGCCGGAACCTACGACGAGAAGTGGCGGAAGGAGCTCTTCCCGGGACTGGCCGAGGACATCGACTGGACGTTCTTCAACGCCGCGCCCGAGGACCAACACATCGACGGCTACTTTCACGGCGACGAGCCCTTCGAGATCGAGGGGATGCATCCCGAGAAGCCGCTCATACGTGGCGAGCTTCCGCGGATCCGGGCCCGCTGCTTCATCAACCGCACGGCCGAGGAGGGGGAAAGGTTCGAGGAGCTGGAGACCTCGCTCGACACGGTCTGGCTCTTCCCTCACACAGAGAAAGGCATCGTCATCCACCGCGCCCTGGTCGAGATCGGGACCGACGACGCCACCGACGTCCTCCACCTCATGCTCGCCTACGAGCGGCTGGACGACGAGCCCCGCGCGCTCGAGCACTACCGCGAGGCCTTCCGCAAGCGGACGGACGAAGAGAAGGCGCACCTCTACCTGCTGGATGAGAGGGACCTCATCCCCCCCGGCGCCAGGTCGGGCCTCGCCGCCTTGCTGGAAGAAGCGCTGGATAAGGAAGAAAGCCCGCTGTCACGGAACCTCGCCCGGAAGGCGGAACGGGAGAAAGAGAAGGCCAAGGAGAGCATCCGGCAGATGGGGCTCGACCCCGACGAGTTCGTCGCCGACGAGCCGCAGCGAGTGCCCGAGCCCGACCTCGAGAACCTGGAGGAGGTCGCGGCGTTCGCCGAGCGAGCCGAGGCCGACGCCCTGGCGAAGCAGGCCGAACAGGAAAAGCAATTGCGCGAGACGCTGAGCGAGCAGGGGATCGACTACGACGAGTTCGTCGAGCGGGCGAAAGAGGAGGCGGGCGGTCCGCCCAAGTTCTCGGCCGAGGAGAGCATCCAGCAGCTGCGTGCCGCCGGGATCAACGACCCGGCGATGGAGGAGAAGCTGCGCCAGGCCGAGGAGACGCTCAAACAGACGTATCGGCGCTTCGCCCACCACTTTGGCCCGGCACCGCTCCCGACCCCCGACGAGGCGGCCCGGATGCGCGAGGCCGTCGTCGCCGGTCACCGGGAAGGCAAGAGCTTCGCCGGACAGGACCTGACCGGCGTCGACCTCGCGGGACTCGAGCTGCAGAACGTCGACTTCGCCGACGCCATGCTGGAGCGCGCGAATCTGGCCGGCGCCGACCTGAGTGGGGCGGACCTGAGCCGCTGCATCCTGGCCCGGGCCGACCTGAGCGGTGCCAGGCTGGCCGGGGCGAAGATGACAGAGACGTGTCTGGGGGCCGCCAGGCTCGGTGGCGCGTCGCTGGCCGGCGCCGAGGCCGTGCAGGCCGTCTTCGGCGGGGCCGACCTGACGGGCGCCGACCTCTCGGGCGCGACGCTCGACGGCGCCGACTTCATGGAGGCCAAGCTCGCCGGGACGGATTTCAGCCGCGCGGCGCTCGAGCGGACGACATTCCTCGAGAACGATCTCTCGGGGGCGCGATTCGTCGAGGCCGACCTCGGCCAGTGCATGTTCGTCAACGCGAAGCTCGAGGCCGTTGACTTCTCCGGCGCCCGCCTCGGCTCCGCGGTCTTCGTCGGCGTGCAGGCCGAGAAGGCCGTCTGCACGGGCGCCGACATGACCAAGGTCTGCGCCGCGAGCGAGACATCCTTCGCCGGCGCCGACTTCCGCGGTGCCAACCTCGCTCAGGCCGGCATGCGGGGCTGCGATTTCAGCGGCGCCGACTTCGAGGGCGCGCGCCTCGAGCTGGCCGACCTCAGCGAGTGCGGCCTCGAGCAGGCGAAGCTGCGGGGCGCGCTGGCCCGGGGCGCGCGGTTCGAGAAGTCGGACCTCGAGGGCGCCGACATGAGGCAGATCAACCTGTTCGAGGGCTCGCTGATGAAGGCGACGCTCAGGTACACCGACCTGCGCGGCGCCAACCTCTACGGTGCGGAGTGCATGCGGGCCGTGCTGTGGGAGACCGATCTGCGCGAGGCGAACTTGACTAAGACGAAATTCGCGGAACTGGCCGAGGAATGAACCGGGAAGAGCTGATCAGCAACGTACGGGACGGCGAGGTCATCTCGAAGCTCGACCTGTCGGGCGCCGACCTGTCGGGCGCCGACCTGTCGGGTGGCATCTTCGAGGAGGTCGTCTTTGCCGGCGCCAAGCTTGCCGGGGCCGACCTGCGCGAGTCGATCTTCACCAAGCCCGACTTCTCCGGCGCCGACCTCTCCGGCGCCGACCTGCGGTCCGCCGTCATCACCGACGGTAGGTTCGCCGGCGCCGTGCTGAAAGACGCGAAGCTGGTCGAGGCGAAGGCGATGGACGCCGACCTCTCGGGCGCCGACCTGAGCGGGGCCGACCTCGAGGGGGCGGCCCTCATCTCCGCCAACCTCGAGAACGCCGACCTGTCCGGCGCCGACCTCGAGCGCGCCGTCATGCAGAAGGCCCGGCTGCCCGGCGCGAACCTCTCCGGCGCTAACCTGACGCAGACCGTCCTGCTGGAGGCCGCCGTCGAGGGCGCGCTGCTCGGCGGCGCGACGCTTCACCTGACGATGATGATGCAGACGAAGCTCGCCGGGATGGACCTCCAGGGGATGAAACTCACCGGTGTGCAGTTCAAGGGAGCCGACCTGTCGGGCGCCAACCTGACGGGCGCCGATCTGACCCAGGCGAGCTTCATGGAGGCGAACCTGGCCGGCGCGGTGCTGGATGATGTGAAGGCGCAATACGCCATCTTCATGGGTGCGAAGCTGAAGGAGGCGAGCCTCAAGAGCGCCTTCCTCGTGCAGACCAGCTTCGGCGAGGCGGACCTGACGACGGCGGACCTCAGCGGGAGCGATCTCGAGGCGAGCGTGCTCGAGAAGGCTGTCTGTACGGGGGCGTGGTTCAGGGGTGCCAACCTGACGTACTGCGACTTCTCGCACGCCGACCTGAGCTTCGCCGACCTGCGGGGCGCCACGCTGACACGGACGAAGCTTCATCGGGTGATCGAGGAAGAGACACTTTGGGATCGCGGTCGGAGGGCGGCCCTGGGCACCGACCCGGAACGGGCCGAGGCGGAGGACTGGGGGCCGCAGCCGATCGCGGATTGATCGAAAGAGCGAGGAACCGACATGCACGATCTGACAGGCGTTATGGACCCGGCGGCGGCGGTGGTCTTGGGATGCGGGAAGGTATCCGCGGTGGCCGGCGGTTTCTATACGGTTGAGAGCGAGGCCGAGACGGTCGAGGCGCGGCGCGCGGTGAGCTGCCTGGTCGAGCCGCTGCCTGGAGACACCGTGGTCACCTCGCAGGCGCCATCGGGGCGCTGCCACATCCTGGGGATCCTGGAACGGGAAACGGAGGCGCCCACGCGGCTGGCCTTCGAAGGGGACGTGGCCCTCGAGTCCCAGGAAGGGCGGCTGCGGATCACCGGTCGCCAGGGGATCGATCTAATCTCGACCGGCCAGACGGCGCTCGTCTCGCGGCGGCTCGCCGTGCACTCGGGCGAGGCCGAGGTCAACGTGCCCAGCCTGTCCTACCTGGGCAGTATGCTCCAGGCCCAGGTGGAGACGATCAAGCTGTTCGGCCGGGCCTGTGACTCGGTCTTCGAGCGGGTGTCGCAACGCGTGCGGCGCTGCTACCGTTGGGTCGAGGAGCTGGACCAACTCAAGGCGGGCCAGCTGAGCTACCTGGTGAAGAAGCTCATGTCGCTGCGCGGCAAGTACTCGGTGATCACCGCCGAGGAGGACGTCCGCATCGACGGCGACAAGATCCTGATGGGTTAGGGGGCTGATAGCATGTTTGCGAACTGCCAGCTCGGCGGGATGGACTTTGGATTCCCGGACGTTTGTCTTACCCCCGCACTCGTTCCGGTACCCATCCCGTATCCGAACATGTCGATGGGGATGACGGCGAACCCGGCGACGGCCTGTAAAAAGGTCTATCTATCGTGCATGCCCGCCCACAACCTGATGACGATGGGCACGATCTCCATGGGCGACAACGCCGGTGTGAATCTGGGCGTCGCCTCGGGCACGGTGATGGGGCCCTGCAAGCACCTCATGGGGTGCGTCGGCGTCATCTACGAGGGTTCCCCCGTCACCAAGATGACCAGCCCCACGGGGCAGAACGGGATCAGCCTCAACGCTCCGGGCTTGACCCTGGTGCCTTCGCAGTTCAAGGTGATGGTGATGAAGTGATCGAGGCCCCGGCGAGCAACTCGAGTAGGAGCGACGGGACTACGAACACGGCGAAGACGATGGTGTCTCAATGACAGATACTCCCAAGCCCGAGACCGGGCTCCACTGCTTCGGCGACCGTCCGGCTCCACCCCAGGTCCTGGACGGCTGGAAACAGTTGCTCGGCTTTCCTCGCGCGGCACGGGACGGCTTCTGGAACCTGTTGGGGATCGCACTGATGGAGCCCGCCAACCCCAAGTTCCACGAGCGGCTCGAGGCTTTCTGCCGTGAGCACGCGCTCGCCGAGAAGCACGCGGTCGGCGCCATCAAGGCGTGCGACATACTGCTCCGGCAGGCCAGCGCACTCGACCTCGACCGCGAGCGGTTCGGCGAGGACCTGGCCGCGCTCTCCGATGGCCAGCAGGACGGTCCCGAGCTCCTGCTGTCCCGTTACGACGCCGTGAAGCTCGAGCTGCGCAAGCGGATCCTCGAGGGGTCGCTCGCCGACCACGGCAAGGTGTTCGTCGGCCTCGATTGGCGCCTCGATACCGTCGCCAGCTCCGATCGCGGTGCGGGCATCAACGCCGACGTCATCCTGCTCACCCTCCGCTACCGTGAGGGTGAGCGCCTGGAGCGAATCACGCTCCAGCTCACGCCGGAGGGCTTGAAGGAACTCAAGCTCTTCACCGAGCGGCTCGGCGGGCAGACCGATACCGGGAAGGCGTAGCGATGGGCGTGTTACGCGACAAGGGGACCACGCAATTCAAGCTGCCTACCGTCGGTAAGGCGGCGCCGCCGCGCGACGCATTCCTCGACGCGGTGAAGGATGCCGCCGCCGATGAATACCAGGTGTTCGGCGAGATCGGGCGCGGCGACGATGCCGGCACCGTCTACCTCGCCCGGGACCTGGCCGACCAACGGCTCGTCGTCCTCAAGCTGGAGGCCGAGCCCGAAGCGGTAGGCGAGTATTCGCTCGATCTCGTCGAACAGCTCGACGACTCATTGCCGGGCCCCGGCGGTCGTTGTCCCGGATGCGGCCGGCCGCCGCGCCGCTGGCGACGCTTCTGCACTGCGTGCGGTCACGATCTGCTCGGCGAACCTTGGACGGGCGACGAGTACTCGTCAGCAGAGGTCCTCGAGGCGGTCAAGGAGGCGGCGAAAGGGGCCTACGAGATCCTGGGAGGTATGGCGCTGAGCGAAGGGGCCGGCCTCATCTACTTCGGCCGCGACCTGGCGACTGGCGAGCTGACAGCGCTGCGGCTGCGCCTGGAGGCGAGCGACGAGGAGACGATCGAGTGCTGGCTGGGGCCGGTCACCGGGCCGATGCGCTCGATGCACTGAGCGACAGACATACCGGCCGATCGACTCCTCGTCGCCGCGCCGATCACGGGCGCGTCAGAAAGTAGACGACGGCCGCCCCTAGAGCGACGATTATCACCAGCCACAGAATCAGAAAGCGGAGTCGAGGGCGACGCGCGGCGCTCACATGGACCATTCGCTCCTTGCGTCGCTGGAAGAAGGCGGCCGGCGACGATAACGGAGCCGCCGGCGCCGGCGGTCGCCCGGACACGACCTTCGTGTACTCGCTCGGTCCCTCTGCGACGGGTGTCGGAGCCGCCGCCGGCGGCGTCTCCGCTTCCGCAGAGTCGGACACCGGTGGCTCCGCACGGTCAATCGCATCCGGACTATGCGGGACCGGCGCGCCCGCGTCGAGCGCTCGCAGATATTCGGACGTCGCCTGCTCGATCAATCGACCGCTCCCCGGCGGCGTGCCTGCAGCGTCGGGCGTCGCCGGCGCTTCGGCCGGCGGCTCAGTCGGCCGTCCGAACAGCTTCGTGAACTCGCCGGGCCCCGACGGCTGCTGCGCCTCGGCCTCAGCGCGCCCCCGCGGCTGTTCCACTTCCGCCTCAGCAGGCTCCAGCTTCTCCAGGCGGATTATAAGCCTGCGACGCCGCGGTGCATCTGGCTCGACGCTCACGTCGCGCTCCCTGCCGAACGGTGTGCTGGATGTGCTGGCAACGGATGGTTCCTCCTGAAGTTCACCGGCGCCCCGCCGCCTCCGCCCTTGCATCCCATAGCTTCTTTCGGGTTGGTCGTATTGTAGGTGTCACTCAAATCTCTGGCAAACCCTTCTGGAGTTCGGACTCTTTCTCCCTGCGTGGTCAGGCGATGAGCCAAGATCTCCGGCGTGACCCTGCGGCTCGTTGCCCGCCTCAGAGGTGGGGCCTATTATGAACCGCAAGCGCGAATCGCGTGGAAGATCCCGTGAAAAAGGCCCTGGCCAAGGGGATCTTGGTCCCTGAGTGAGCGGTTCTTTCCAACCGGCATACCCTCAAGCTCGAGGCTACGATGGCGGACTACACGCAGGCCGATCGCCCGTTCAAAGTGGAAACCGTGCTCGGCCCCGACGTCCTGCTTCTGCAGGGGTTCTCCGGCCAGGAGGGCGTTTCCACCCCGTTCTCGTTCACCCTCGATCTCGTCTCGCAAGAGGCCTCGGTGTCGGCCAACGATCTGCTACGCACCGCGGCCGTCCTCACCCTGAAGCTTGCCGGCGGCGGCCAGCGCGTCATACACGGCCTGATCAACCGGTTCGTCCAGCTGGGCCAGTCGGATGAGCTGACCTTCTACCGCGCCGAGATCGTTCCCTGGTCATGGTTTCTGTCGCTGTCCAGCGACTGCAAGATCTTCCAGAACCTGAGCGTCCTCGAGATCGTCGAACAGGTCTTTGGCGATCAGGGTTACTCCGATTTCGAGGTGAAGTGTGTCAGGAATTACGCTGCCCGCGAGTACTGTGTGCAGTACCGCGAGACGCACTTGAACTTCATCTCGCGCCTGCTGGAGGAAGAAGGGATCTTCTACTTCTTCCAGCACTCGAAGTCGAAGCACATCCTGACGCTGGCAGACGACGTCAGTGCCGTGAAGCCCTGCCCGGGCCAATCGACGGTGCGCGTCTCCCCGATGCCGGAGGCGGCCCAGGAGCAGGACTTCGTCACCGCCTTCGAGCGCGAGCACGCCGCCTTCATCGGCAAGGTGACCCTCAGAGACTACGACCATCTCCAGCCCTCACTGCGCCTCGAGAGCTCGGTCTCCGGGGATGGTCGCGAGGAGATCTACGACTACCCGGGCTACTACACCCAGCTCGAGGACGGCGAGCGGCTGGCCCGCCTGCAGCTGGAGGAGCAGGAGGCGTGGCACGAGATCGTACGCGGAGAGAGCACGTGTCGGTCGCTGCAGAGCGGTTACAGCTTCGACCTGGAGGACCACTACCTGAAGGATGCCAATCAGACCTATCAACTGCTCCAGGTGCGCCATTCGGCGCGCGGCGCCGACTTTCGCGCCCGCGATCCGGCAACCTTCGAATACCGCAACGACTTCCTCGCCATCCCGCACAGCGTGCCGTTCCGGCCGCCCCGCACGACCCCGAAGCCGGTAGTCCAGGGCTCGCAGACCGCGCTCGTCGTCGGCAAGGCCGGCGAAGAGATCTGGGTGGACGAATACGGCCGCGTGAAGGTCCAGTTCTACTGGGACCGCGATGGCAAGAAGGACGAGAACAGCTCCTGCTGGGTCCGCGTCTCCACCGCCTGGGCGGGCAAGGGCTGGGGCGTCATCCAGATCCCGCGCATCGGCCAGGAGGTGATCGTCGATTTCCTGGAGGGCGATCCCGATCTGCCGATCATCACAGGCCGTGTCTACAACGCCGAGCAGATGCCGCCCTACGATCTGCCGGATAACCAGACGCAGAGCGGTGTCAAGTCGCGAAGCTCGAAGGAGGGCGGCACGGACAACTTCAACGAGATACGCATGGAGGACCTGAAGGGGAGCGAGCTGCTCTATGTCCACGCCGAGAAGAACAAGCAGGTCGTCGTCGAGAACGATCGTACCGAATCGGTCGGAAACAACGAGTCGATCAGCATCGGCAAGGACCGCACGGAGAACGTCGAGAAGAACGAGAGCATCAGTATCGGCGAGAACCGTACTGAAAGTGTGGGCAAGGACGAGAGCATCACGATCGATGAGAACCGGACAAGGTCGGTTGGAAAGAACGAGAGCATAGATGTTAGCGGCGATCGGTCGCTGAGCGTGGGCAAGAAAGAAGACTGCAAGGTCGGCGACTCGCGCTCGACGCAGGTCGGCAAGGACGATCAGCTGCAGGTCGGCAAGAAGTACGAACTGGTCGCCGGCGATCAGATTACCCTGAAGACCGGCAGCGCATCGATCGTCATGAAGAAGGATGGGACGATCCAGATCAAGGGCAAGGACATCAAGATCCAGGGGTCCGGCAAGATCCAGATCAAGGCCTCATCCGATGTGAACATCAAGGGTAGCAAGGTCACCAACAACTGAGCGGCGGACCATGCTGCAGTTCGAGAACGACACCCCTTTCCAGGGCACCATCCTTCTGTTGCCCGACCCCGATGGCGTCGACTCCCTGTTCACGGTCGTCAAGGGGACCTTCACCCTGGCTGACCGGCCGCTGCCGGCGGAGGAGCAGATACCCATCGTTCTGGCGGACGAGTACTACGGCGAGCCCGGTGCGAGTAGCGTCAAGGTCCCGTCGGACGTGAGCCTCACGAAGCCCGCGACCGACGTCCTGCTCGTCGGACGAGCTCACGCACCCGGAGGACGTCCGGCGGCCGTGATGGACGTATCGCTGGCGGTCGGGCCGCTGGGTAAGACCGTCAGGGTGTTCGGCGACAGGTTCTGGCGGTCGGACGGGGTGGGCCTGTACATGACGGAGCCCCAGCCGTTCCAGACCATGCCGCTGGTGTGGGAGCGAGCCTACGGCGGCATGGATCGAGCCGGTCCCGAGCTTCGGGCCGAGGTCAGAAACCCGGTCGGACGCGGGTATCGGGCCGCAGACGGCGAGAGGCAGCTGGACGGCCTGCCGCTTCCGAATCTCGAGGACCCGACCGAGCCGATCACCTCCTGGAAGCAAAGTCCCGCGCCGGCCTGCTTCGCGCCGGTCTGCGCGCATTGGCAGCCGCGCCAGTCGTACGCGGGCACTTACGACGAGGATTGGCAGCGACAGCGCGCGCCGTACCTGCCCACGGACTTCGATCCCCGGTTCTTCCAGCTGGCGCCGCCGGGACTGGTCGCGCCCGGCCACCTGCAGGGCGGCGAGCCGGTCGAGGTCCGCGGCGCCACGCCATCGGGGGTTCTCAAGTTCCAGCTGCCGATGGTCGACTTGCGGATCACCTACGTGCTCGATGGCGATCCGATCGTGCAGCCGGCCAATCTGGACACGGTCATCATCGAGCCGGACGAGGATCGCCTGATACTCGCCTGGCGAGCCGTGCTTCAGTGTGACAAGAGAGCTCTGCGGGTGAGCGAAGTGCGAGCCGCTCTCCTCGAAGCTGCCTAGGGGGCCGCCGTGGCGAACGACGTCGTGATCGTAAGCGCCGGCATGATGACGGCCGTAGGCCTGAGCGCCGCCGAGACCGCCGCCTCCGTGCGATCGGCGACCATGCGGTTCGCCGAGACCGAGATTCGCGACAAGCAGGCGGAGCCGGTCACGCTGGCCGAGGTCCCCGATGAAGGGATGGCCGATCTGGCGGCCGAACTGGACGAGTTGCCGCTCACCAGCCGCGAGAGGCGGATGCTTCGGCTGGGCGCGGGACCGCTGCGGGAATGCCTGGAGTCTCTGCCCGGCTCCGAGAATCCGCCGCGTTTGATGCTGGCGCTGCCCGAGAGCGAGACCATGCGACCACTGGACGGGCCGGCCTTTCTGGAACGGTTCGCCAGCCAGGTCGGTGGCCTGTTCGACAGCCGGCGCAGCGACGCTTCGTTTCGGGGCAGGGCCGGCGGACTGCTGGCGGCTGGGCGGGCGGCCGACCTCATCCGCGCCGGTCAAGCCGGCTTCGTGCTCGCCGGCGGCATCGACACCTACCGAGATCCCGATGTGCTCGGCGCCCTCGATATGGAAGGGCGCCTCAAATCGGTGGCGAACCTGGACGGGTTCATTCCAGGCGAGGGAGCGGCGTTCCTGCTCCTGGCGAGCCGGCAGACCGCGGCGGCTGCCGGACTGACTCCCCTGGCGGCCCTCTCGAGTGTCGCCGAGGCTGTCGAGAATGGGCACCTCTACAGCGAGGAGCCGTACCGGGGCGAGGGGCTGGCGACCTGCTTGCAGAACCTCATCGCATCCGGCTCGACGAACGGCGCGATCGGAGAGGTCTACTCCTCGATGAACGGCGAGAGCCACTGGGCCAAGGAGTGGGGTGTCGCCTTCCTGCGCAACGCAAGCGCCTTCGTGTCGGAGCACGGTATGCATCACCCCGCCGATTGCTACGGCGACACCGGCGGAGCATCCGGTCCCCTGATGGTCGGGATCGCGGCCATCGGAATCAGCGAAGGGTACCGCGCCGGCCCCTGCCTGGTCTACGGATCGTCGGACCGCGGCCGGCGGGCCGCACTGACACTGAGCAAAGCGTAAGGACTACCGTATGGGACAGACAACGTTCGCGAATTCCCGCGGAATAGCTCACAAGGGAAGCGGGGGCATGAGCATCGTCTTCCCCGACGTCTGCAAGACACCGGCTTCCCCGAGCCCCATTCCCATCCCCTACCCGAACATCGGCAAATCCTCCGATACGTCTCAGGGCCCGACCAAAGTGAAGACGGATGGTCAGATGCCCATGGTCAAAGGCGCGAAGTACTCGCGTTCCTCCGGAGACGAGGCGGGAAGCGTCGGAGGTGTAGCCTCAGGCGTAAACATGAGCCCCTGCGAGTTCATGATGTATTCGTTCGATGTGAAGTTCGAGGGTAAGAACGTCTGTCGAATGGGGGATCCGTTGTTTCACAACAAGAAGAACATCATGGGATGAGATGCCGTACCTCTCCTCAAGGTCGTTTGCCGCTTGGCTGTCGGGCCGCAACGGTTTCGCGCGGCGACCAGCCCACACGTTCGCAGAGGACGCTTCATGACTGAACTCGGCGAGATCGTTGCCGTACCCGTACCTCTCCCGACGTCAGAGGAAGAGGAGCTGAAGTGCGAGTACTGCAAGGAGGACGAACATCCGTTACCTGGCGGGGGGGATAGCATCGGCAGCAGCTCCAAGTTGAGGCAGGTTATGTACCCGGGCGTCAGCTACAAGGACCATCAGTGGTTCGCGGGTCCCTTCGCGCTGCAAGCTCACCATCTCATTTGCAGCGAGGCCCTCGATGACGACGATTGGTTTGCCTTGTGTCGCGATTTCGGCTACGACATCAACTGCAAAGAAAACGGAGTCATGTTGCCCTACCATATGGACCTCGCCTGCCAGGTCGCCGCGCCGCTTCATCGAAGCTCGCACGCTGCCGGTGAGGCCGACTCGCTAGCCTACCCCGACAAAGTCACAGACCTCGTCGAGAAGATCAAACGCCGGGCCAAGAACGGTGACTTCTGCAGTAATCCCAGTGGTCTCGTCGACGAAATGAACGACATCAGTGAGTTCATTCTCAAGAAAGTGGACTCCTTTGCGTACACCTTGACGTCGGATGGGGCGGACTACAAGCAAGGAGCAAACGGCTGTGCGGGTGCGAGCAGCGTGACCGGGAAGCCGAACACACCGTGTCCGTCGGATCGTCAACACAACTTGAAGCACGCGCGGACGAACAACGTGATACCCACCAAGAGTCAAGCACTCCAGATTGGCAAGTGAATATGGATTACTTCGTGATCGGAAGGGAAAACTGCGATGACTATCCGCTGTTGAAAGCGGCTGATCGCGAAACGTCGAGCGCGGTTGCGAGGACTGCACCGTTGCCGGATGAGTTCGTCGCCCAACTGCAACCGCGGCCGCCTGTCCCCAGGCATCCGCGCTGGGTCGACTTCCACAAGATGCCGCAGCCCGTCATCTCCGCGAAGATAGTCGATCTCCTTGCACCGCTCGAGCTGCCCATGGTGCAGCTCGTGAAAGCGCAGATCGAGGGTGCGGACGTCGAGGGCTCGTACCACGTTCTTCACGTCATGAACATGATATCCTGCCTCGATCGCGAGCGATCGTCGGTGGCGACGAGCAGAACCGGGGCAATCATCGAGATTGAGAGGTTGGCGCTGGACGAGGAGGTCTTAGAGCAGGTTCCGGAGCAGAATCGGAGGCTCTTCATACTGGAAGAGGATACATCGGTCTATCTCGTGGACAAGGGCATTGCGGACCTCATCGAGAGTGCGCAACCGGTGGGCCTGAAACTCTATCACACGAGCGAGTGGCATGGCGCCGTGGGCTTCGACTAGGTCGGTGATGCGGGATCGCCCATTGTCTCGGAAGGGCCCGGTAGCGTAATGGCGGTTGGCGCTGAGAGGGTGGCAAGGCGTGCGTTCTGCGAGCACATCCGGGCGGCCGGTTACGATGACATTCACTTCGAGAAGCTACGGACCACGACGTGACGTACACGGCAGGGCGAAGCCCGAGGCGGTCTGCCCTGTCGCTGGATCTTGGAGGAGGATTCCGTGGAAGACCTGACGCAGCTGATAGCTGGCATCGACGCGGACGCCCTTTGTCGGGCGACGGTCGTGACCAGCGATAGCGAAGGCGTGTTGGTGACGACGCCGAACGGCGAGCTGGTGACCTGTGACGTCTTGGAGAGTGCCGCGGTGCGGCCTGGCATCGGGGAAGGCGATGAAGTTCTCGTCTGGCTCTCGCGAGCGGCCGCCGAGCGGGGCGTGGTCTTGGGGCGGATCCGCACGGCGGTCAGACCCACGACAGGGACGGAGACCGCCGATGAGCTGGTCCTCGAGGCGAAGACGCGCCTGACGTTGAAGGTCGGTGACGGCTCGATCACCATCCGCGATGACGGCAAGATCCTGATAAAGGGCAAGGATCTCGTCTCGCACGCCGAGCGCGCGAACCGCATCAAGGGCGGTTCGGTCAACATCAACTGAAGCCGTTCAGCCGAGCGGATGGCAGCCGGAAGCTTGACCTTCATCCCCGACGTCCTCGAGGAGCACCTCGAGGAGCTCGCCTTCCTCTGGGGCCGACGCCGGAGTGCGCTCCGGGATCCGGACTACAGGATCCGCGAGTTCTCCGATCTCGAGGAACGGATAACCGCTCATCTCAAGGGTATCCTGGCGGTCGGCGACATGGCCCTGCCGCTGCTCGAGGAGACCCTTGCCGAGGGTGATGGCCTCGATCTCTTCGCCGCCGCCTATTCGCTCCTCCACTTCGGCAGCGATACCCCACGCGCCAGGGTGCTGGACGCCTTCTCGAGCGCTGGCGGTGAGCGGCTCGACTATCTGCGTGAAGCTCTCTGCTTCGCGCCGCTGGCCGGAATCCAGCATCGGATCGAAGAGCTCTTCCGCTCGGGCGGCACCGTGATGGCGGCGGCGGCCGCCCAAGTGCTCGCCTTCCACTCCGCGCTCAGGGCCAACACCGGTGACATCGTGCGGTTCCTGCATGACGAAGAGCCGACGGTCCGGATCCAGGGGTGGCGGCTGGCCGGATTCCTGGGTGTTCGGGCCGATCCCAAGACGTACGCGGCGGCCGTGCGCGAGACGGACCCTGGTCTGCGCAGCGCGGCCCTCGAGTCCGGCGCCTGGTGCGGCGAGCCCGGGGTGCTCGCCGTGGCTCGCAGGCTGGCCGAGAGCCCATCGACGGACAGCCTGGACGGTCTGTACATGCTGGCCGTGCTGGGTGCGCCTGAGGACTACAGGCTGATGCAGGCCGTCGCAAGCTGTGCGGAGCTCGGCCCCGACCGCTTTCGCCTGGTCGGCGCCTACGGCCATCCCGGCCTGATGCCTCTGCTCCTGGAGGCGCTCGCCAGCGATGACGCCGCGACGGCCTCGACCGCCGGCGCCGCGTTCACCAAGATGACGAGCCTCGACGTCGAGTCGGGTGACCGTGCCAGTCTGACGCCGGCCGACGGCAGCGAGCCGGACGAGTTCGAGGCCGAGTTCCTGGACGAGGTGATGCTACCCGATCCGGAGAAGGCGCGGTTCTACTGGGAAGCACTCGAGCCGAAGGTCGGTCACGCGCCGCGCTTGTGCCGAGGCTACGACGTGAGCAGGGGGCTCGATCGAGTGGCGTTCGCGGCTCTCGACATGCAATCGCGTTGGGAGGTATGTATGCGAGCCAGGTACAACGGGGCCTGGGACGGTTCGCCGCTGAGCCTCGAGGTCTTCCCGCAGGGACGCTGAGTTCCGCGGAGCCGTCACCGTGGTGGGATCGCCACGTGGCGACATCCAAACAGAGAGCCTGAGGAGTAGTCGGTATGACGAGGCCGAGACTCATGAGAGAGGCGGGGCGCGGCCCAGTCGGTTCCTCTGGAACCGCCAGCTCGCCTGACAATACCCGAATCGCGAAGAAGACACCGGGTCCGATCGGCTTGAACGATTCGTTCGCCCCCACGGCTGGCAGCGTGACGTTTCGGGACTTCACAGCCGCGCAGCGGGATGAGGTGAAGTCCGCCGTGAAGCTGGCCCTGCGGGCGATCGCCGATGCCAAAGCGGAGCTGGTGAAGGCGAAGACCCAACCATCGCGCGAGGTGATGCGCTATTTCAAGATCACTGGCACGACGGAAGGGGATCTGGCGGGTCTGGACCTGGCGATCGCCGTCTACGACCAGGTTGCCGGCGCGTTGCTCGGTCACGAGAGGCTGGTCTTCGATGCCGAGCGCACCGGGCCCGCCTTCGGGCTCGGGAAGCTCGTCGGTCACGATGTGGCGGCTTATGTGTGGGGCCGCGGGCGGCCGGCGCCGGGCGAGGAAGGTGTCGTGAAGATCGTCACGCCGAAGTTCGATGCCTCGAGCCTCGAAGCGAGGGCGCGGGTCCTGATCCACGAGGTGAGCCACAAGTACGCCGCCACGGTCGATGAGTGGTATCTCGGGGGTGGTGGCGCGGGTGAGGGGGACGCGGCGGCGGCACTACGCAACGCGGATTCCTACGCGCATTTCGCGTTCCCCGAGGGTCGAAGCCCTTCGCTTCAGGCTCCCATCCCCGGGGCACGGTAGTCTGCCTACCGGCCCGCGTTGATGCGGCATGGCCGTACGCCGAGCGTACGAAACGGCTCTTCCGCTGATTGAGGCGGAACGGTAAACTAGATACTGGTGGTACCCCGCTAGCAGCGTCCACTCAGGCTTCCAGAGGACTCGCGTCTCATGGGTGTCCTACGCGACTCCGGCAGCACGAATTTCAACCTTCCGCGTGTCCGGCAGGCCGAGCGACCGCGCGATGTCTTGCTCGAGGCCGTCCGCGGCGTGGCCGCGGGTGAGTACGAGGTGTTCGGCGAGATCTGTCGCGGCGCCGGCGGGACGATCGCTTATCTGGCGCGTGACTTGGCCGACAAGAAGCTGATCGTTCTTCGTCTGGCGGCCGGTGCCGGGCCGGGCGACGAGTACTCACTCGAGGTCGTCAAGCGGCTGGACGCGTCGGTCCCGGCACCCAAAGGTGTCTGCCCGCGCTGCGGTGCGCCGCTGCGGCAGTGGGGCCGGTTCTGCGCCATGTGCGGTACCGACCTCTGGGGTGATCCCACCCTAAGCGGTGACGAGACGAAAGAGGACTTGCTGCAGGCGGTCAAGGAGGCCGCGCGGGGCAAGTTCGAGGTCCTGGGCGAGATTCCCTGGGCTGAAGGAAGCGGCCAGGTCTATTTCGTTCGCGATCTCCAGAGCGGCAAGCTCGCGGCGTTGAGGTTGCTGAGGGAAGGTGAGGGCGAGTACTCGCTCGGGCGAACGGGCGTGCTGAAGCGGCTGGCCGAAGACGAGAAGCCCCTGACGCCGTCGACGCTGCAGCGAGCGCCAAGGCCGGCCCCAGGCGCGCCGTCCTTGGAGGCTCTGCCGCTCGGGCCGCCACAGGCGGAGCCCGAGCCGCTCGATTCGTTCGCCGCGCGCTCCGCCACCAGCGCCACGCCGCCGCCAGCGGCGCGGCCCCGCCAGCGGCGCGAGCCTCGGCCTGCCGTCCGGCGGGCGCCAGCCCGAGACGATCGCTGGGAGCAGTTGCTCGAGTTTCTCAGGCAGCCGCTGGTGCTCGCCGTCATCGCCGTCGCCGTCGTCGTCGTGCTCGTGGCCCTCTGTGTCGCGATAACGCCCGGTCCGGGAGGGGCGGCGCGCTCCGACTCGCCGTCCGATCCCGCGACGTCCGAAGCAGCTCAGGCCGTCACGCTCGCCAGCGAGCGACCCGAGGAGTCGCCGCTCGGCTACTCTGTCGCCATAGCCTCATACGGAACGCTCGACGAGGCGCTGGCCGGGCAGCGGGAGTTGGCGGGGCTCGAAGAGACGCTCTACGTATCACCCACCGACGTGCAGGGGACCGTCTACTACCGGCTGCTCTGTGGCCTGCTCCCGGCGCGCGAGCAGGCGGACTCTCTCATGGCGAGGTTGGTGGAGCGCGGTGTGAAGGACGCAGCCCGGGAGTGGGACGTGAGGCCCAGCGGCCTGGCATTCCACTTCGGGACCTATGACTCGAGGGCTGCCGCGGACAGGACTGTCGCGAGGCTCCTCGAGCTGGGCATACCCGCCTACAAGGTCGCCGCCTCATCCGCCGTCGACACCACGACATTTCATGTCTACGCCGGCGGCTACCAGAGCGCCGGAGAGGCGCGGCACCTGGCGGAGCGGATCTCCCGCGTCGGTCTGGGAGCCGATCTCGTCGAGCGGCGCGGATCGGTCCGCTAGCGCTTGGCTAGCGCGATTCCACTCGCTCCAGGAACCAGCTGCTCGAATCGAGCGCGAAGGTCAGCCGGAAATCGTACGGGACGTCGGTGAAACGCTCGCCGGTCCGCTTGTTGCGAAAGTCGAGCCTCATTCTCACATCGGCGGTGGCCGACGAGCCCACGACGCGGATCGCCGGTTGCTCGAACTCGGCCTGCATCTCCTCCGCACGGCCGAAGAACGATTGCAGCAACCGCTCATCGTCCGAGGGGACGCGACCGCGATAAAGCTCCTCGCCCATGCCGCCGAGGTCGCCCTGCTCGAATAGCTGGCGGAATCGCTCGATTACCCCGGCCAGGATCTCTTCGGGCGGCCGGGCGGCACGCGCCGCTTCGGCTTCCTCCCGGGCCACGGCAGCCGCGACGTCCGCCGCCAGCTGCCGATAATCCAACTCCACACGCTCGTAGAGCGACCAGGCGTCCATGTAGCTGCCGTCGCCGAACAACGCCTGGGCCCGATCGCGTTGCGCGTCGATCGCGGCGAGCCGATCCGCTGTCCGGTCGGCGGCGCCGACTCCCGTCGCGTTCTCACGCTGCAGGACCGCTCGCTCGCGTGCTTCGTCCGCCGAACGGCGCGCCACGCGCGTGACGGTCTGCGCGAGGAGCCGGTACTCGGCTGCGACGTTCAGGAACCTCCTGCGCGCCTCCACGTAGTCTCCCGCCGCCAGCGCGCTCTCGGCACCGCGCATGAGCCGATTCAGCCGGGTCACCTCGCTGGGCCGCAGTTGCTGCGCACCGGCTGCGGCGGCGGCGTTCTGCCGGCGCTGGGCGCTGTCGCGCGCTTCCGTCGCAGCGAGTCGCCGGTACTCGCGGTCGGTCGTTGCCAGCCGGGCGAGGTCGCTGAAAGCCTGGGGCAGCGGGTCGAGGAGCGTCAGCGCGCGGAACAGGTCACCGGCCGCCAGCTCCGCCTCGGCGGCCTCGAGCTGGCCGCTGAGGTTCTCGAACCCGGCGGGGTCGGCCTCCCGAGCGCCGGCCGCGACCGCGCTGTCCCGGGCCGCCGCGGCCCGGGACAGCGCGGCTTCCGCCAGTACCCGGTCCCCCGCGTCCTGTGCAGGCTCGGGCTGCGAGAATCCGCCCTGCGCTCCAGCTCGCGCGGGCTCACTCTGGACGGGAACGGCCTGATCGCCTTCGACCCCGGGGCTGGGCCCGCCGGGCCGAATCGCGAGCCACATGACTAGGAGTGCCAACGCCGCGGCCGGCGCCGTCCACCAGAACCTGCCGGCCAGGTAAGGGGCGCCCGGTGCGGTGACCTTGACTGCCGCCGCTCCAATCTGCTCCTCGCACTCTGCCGTCACTCGCGCGGAGCCTTCGGCCACACCTCTCATCAACCCTTCGGCCGAGACCTCCAGGACCTCCGGGTCCTCCGAGGACCAGGTCACGGGCCGGTCGTGCAATCGCGAGTCGTCGCTGCCTCGAATGACGGCTCGCAGCTGCACGGAGTGACCGACCGCCATGACCCGGCGCGAAGGCCGCACTCTCAGCTGCTCAACGCGGACCGCGACGACATCGATGGCGGCTTGCTCGAAGATGCCCTCGCAGCTGGCGGTGAGGACCGCTCTTCCCGGCCCCCGCGCGTCGAGCAATCCGCTCCGCGCGACTACGGCGACCTCCGGGTCGCTCGACTCCCACTTGACCTCGCGCCCTTCCAGCGGTTCACCGGCGGTGTCCAGTGGGGTCGCCTCCAGCTGCAAGGTGTGGCCCTCCCAGATTGCCGGTGGCACGGGCGCCAGCAGCAGCGCGGCCACCGGCCGGGACGTCTGAGGCTCGAGGAATTCCGGGAGTCCGGCGACCGGCCCGGCGACTCGCTGTTCCGGTGGGGTCGGCACCCGCTCAGCCAGCGGCGTCGCCGCCGGCTCTTCCGGTGGCGTGACGATCGCTGCCGGCGGCGTGACAGGCGCCTCCTGCGGCGGCGTCGCGGGCGCCGCTGGCTCCGTTACCCCCGGTAGTGGCCCCGCGGGCATGGCGAGCGCGGCGAGCTGCGCTCTCAGCGGATCGTGGTGGGCGATCGGTCTGCCGCCGACCGATGCGATCATCTCCTCGAGGCTGGGCCAGCGGTCCCGCGGATCCTTCTCCAGCATACGCTCGACCGCGGCGGCCAGCTCGGGCGGAGCGTGCGGTCGGAACGCGGTGATCGGTCGGGGTCGCTGCCCGACGTGCGCCTTCATCACCTCCAGCGACGGGCCGGTGAACGGCGGCTCGCCGGCCAGCAGCTCGTAGGTCACGATCCCCAGCGAGTACTGATCGGAGGCCGCGGTGACCTCCTTCGATGTACACTGCTCCGGGCTCATGTAGGCCGGCGTGCCGAGCGTCATCCCCGTCTGTGTCAGGTTCGATTGTCTCGGGACCTTCGCGATCCCGAAGTCGGTGACGACGGCGTTACCCTCTTCGTCCAACAGTATGTTCGCCGGCTTGATGTCCCGGTGGATGACGCCGCGCTTGTGCGCGTACGACAGAGCGCCGGCGATCTGGGTCAGCCACGCTATCACTACCGACTTCTCCAGCGGCGCTTCCCGGCGGATCACCGTCTCCAGCGACGGGCCCGCGATGTGCTTCATGACGAAGAAATAGAGATCGCTCGTCTCTTCGACCGTATAGATGGTGACGATGTTGGGATGGTTGAGGGCGGCGACCGTCACCGCCTCCCGGTGGAACCGCTCGATCATGCCGGGCTGCAGCATCACGCCGGGCGACATGACCTTGATCGCGACCGCGCGGTCGAGCTTGATCTCGCGGCCCAGGTAGACCGCTGCCATGCCGCCCGCCCCCAGCACGCGCCCGATCTCGTACTTGCCCGCCGTCGCGGCGCGCAGCTTCTCGAGCACCGGGTCCCAGGCCGAACCGGCGCGCGCCAGCTCGGCCGCCGGAACGCCCGGCTCCTGCTGCGCCCCGCAATGGGCACAGAAGCGGTCGGTCGGGTAGATCTGCCCGCCGCAGTTGGTGCAGCTCTTAGTAGTCATCGATGTGCGTGATGGAGCTCGACGGGCCTCGCTAGTCCCAGCACGGAGGCGCGGAACGACGCGGGGAGCAGTCCGGCTAGTAAACTGGACGCGTTAGGCGGGGCGCGCAACTCCCGCCCGGGCGCCGAGCGCGGCCCGGCAGCGCGCCACGGCTGTAAATGCCACAGCGACAACGGGTTCCCGCCCTGGACGCCGTTGTTGACAGATTTCGTTGCGGCACCACCGTCGAGATGGTATGGTGACGGCACGCGGATGAAACTGAGCGAGCGGAGCGATAGATCCCGCACAGGCCCGGAGGCCCCAGGCTTGGGCGTCCACTACATATCCCAGGTGACAAGGAGATTCGTCATGCAGAGGATGAAGCCCATCATCGCCGCCGTATTCTGCCTGTGGGCCGGCCCCCTCTTCGCCCAGGGCCCGGGGGCGGCTGGCTCGGGCGACGACGCACGGTTCCAGCCTGCCGATGTCTTCGATCTCGAGTGGGCGTCCGATCCGCAGATAGCGCCGGCCGGCGACCGGGTCGTCTACGTGCGGAACTTCTTCGACATCATGACCGACCGTACGCTCTCCAACCTGTGGATCATCAGTGCCGACGGCTCCGGCCATCGCCCGCTGACGACCGGGAACCACAGAGACGCGTCGCCCCGCTGGTCACCCAGCGGCGATCGCCTGCTCTACGTCTCCTCACGCGACGGCGACAGCGAGATGTGGGTCCGCTGGATGGACACCGGTGAGGAGGCGAAGCTGACCCGGCTCACCGAGTCGCCCGGCGGCATCGCCTGGTCGCCCGACGGCCGCTGGATCGCCTTCTCCATGTTCGTGCCCGAGCGCGGCGAACCGCTCGCCCACATGCCGCCCAGGCCGGAGGGCGCCGACTGGGGCCGGCCGTGGCGCGTGGTCGATGACCTCATCTACCGAGTCAACGGTGCCGGATATCTGGAGGAGGGTTACCGGCATCTCTTCGTGATGCCGGCCGAGGGCGGCACGCCGCGACAGCTCACCTCCGGCCCGTACGACCACGGCGGCACGCCACGCTGGACCCCCGATGGAGCGTACCTGATCTTCTCCGCCAACCGCCACGACGATGCCGACTACGAGCCGCGCAACTCCGAGATCTACGAGGTTGCGGTCGCCGATGGCTCGATCCGCGCGCTGACCGATCGGTTGGGGCCGGACGGCAACCCGGCGGTGTCGCCCGACGGCTCGCGTATCGCTTATACCGGCTTCGACGATCGCTACCAGTGCTACCAGGTGTCACACCTGTACCTGATGAACCGGGACGGTAGCGGCGCGCGCCTGGTGACTGCGGACTTCGACCGCGATGTCTTTGGTCCCGTCTGGGACCGCAACGGCCGCGGCCTGTTCTTCCAGTACGACGATCAGGGGGTGGGCCGGATCGGCTACGTCACCCTCGACGGCACGGTGACCCCGTTGGCCGGCGACGTCGGCGGCCTGTCGCTCGGTCGGCCGTATTCCGGCGGCTCCTTCTCGGTCGCGCGGAACGGCCGCTTCGCCTACACCCATACGCGCGCCGACCATCCCGCCGACGTCGCCGTCGGCCGGCGCGGCGACGACGCGCGACGCCTCACCGCGCTCAACGACGACCTGTTCGGGCACAAGGAGTTGGGTGCGGTGGAGGAGATCTGGTACGAGTCGTCGTACGACGGGCGCCCCGTCCACGGCTGGATCGTCAAGCCGCCCGGCTTCGATCCATCCCAGAAGTACCCGCTCCTGCTCGAGATCCACGGCGGCCCCGTCGCCAACTACGGCGAGCGCTTCGCCGCCGAGATCCAGCTCTACGCGGCGGCCGGCTACGTCGTCCTCTACGTGAACCCGCGCGGCAGCGACAGCTACGGCGAGGAGTTCGGCAACCTGATCTACCACGCCTACCCCGGCCACGACTACGACGACCTGATGTCCGGCGTCGACGCGGTGATCGAGCGCGGCTACATAGACGAGGACCGCCTCTACGTGACCGGCGGCAGCGGCGGCGGCGTCCTCAGCGCCTGGATCGTCGGCAACACCGACCGCTTCAGTGCCGCGGTGGTCGCCAAGCCGGTGATCAACTACCTGAGCTTCGTGCTGACCGCCGACTTCTCAATCTCGTTCGTCAAGTACTGGTTCGCCGGCCCGCCCTGGGAGTTGCCCGAACAGTACTGGGACCGCTCGCCGCTCTCACGGGTGGGGAACGTTACGACACCGACCATGTTGCTCACCGGCGAGCTCGACTACCGGACGCCGATCTCCGAGAGCGAGCAGTTCTACCAGGCCCTCAAGCTGCGGAAGATCCCGACCGCCCTGGTCCGCGTGCCGAACGCGCACCACGGGATCGCCAGCCGGCCCAGCGACCTGATCGAGAAGGTCGCCCACATCCTGGCCTGGTTCGAGCGCTACGCTGGCGCCACGGACTCGGAATCACTCGGGGAGCGGCCAACGCCGTAGGCTTTTCCTCCGCGGGGCCCGAGCCCGACGCTGTCACCGCTCGGTGCAGCGGACGGGCCGGGCCCCTTCTACGGCGCCGGCACGATCTGGAAGCCCGCCACTCTGAAATGCTCGTCGAAGGTGAACGCGGTTCCCATTTCGCGGTGGCTGCAGCCACTTCGGTAGCCCCGGCCCTCGCCGCCCTCATGGCGCGCGGAGATGGAATCAGGAGCGAATGGCTCAGGCGATTGAACGCGCCGGCGAGGGTGGGATCAGCGCAGTCGACAGAGTATATTGGTGCATAGGTTCTTGACGGCCGGAGAGTTAGGGAATTGGAGGCGGACTTGGACTGGCGAGAGCGGATTACGATCGACCCGGCCATTCTTGTCGGCAAGCCGGTCATTAAGGGCACGAGATTGGCGGTTGAGTTCATCCTGGAGCTACTCGCGATTGGCTGGACCCACGAGCAGATTCTCACCAACTACCCTGGTTTGACCGTGGAGGACATTCGGGCTTGTTTAGCCTACGCTAAGGAAGTCCTCCAGACAGAGCGGGTCTTCCCGCTGCCCACGCCCTAGAAGAATCGAATGCGGTTCCTGGCTAATGAGAACTTCCCTCTCGCGGCGGTCGATGCGCTGCGCGAGGCTAGCCATGATACGGCGTGGGTGCGGGAAGAAATGCCCGGAGGCAGCGATGAGGCAGTCCTCGATCGGGCTCTCCGGGAGGGTCGTGTCCTTCTCACCTTCGACAAGGACTTCGGTGCCCTCGTCTTTCGCAGCGGCGCTGGTGCAAGCTGCGGGGTGGTGCTGTTCCGCGTAGTCATGCTCCCGGACCAGCTGAGCCGGTTTGTCCTGGAGACACTGGAAGCGCGGTCTGACTGGGACGGGAACTTCAGCGTCGTCGAGCTGGGCCGCGTCCGCATACGGCCCCTACCGCCCAGGTCGCCGTAGAAGGCCCCGACGTCGCCGGGGGCCGGCGCGTTGCCGTGGTCGCCAAGCCGGTGATCAACTACCTGAGCTTCGTGCTGACCGCAGCCTTCTCTATCTCGTTCGTCAAGTACTGGTTCGCCGGCCCGCCCTGGGAGTTGCCCGAACAGTACTGGGACCGCTCGCCGCTCTCACACGTCGGGAACGTCACGACGCCGAGCATGCTGCTCACCGGCGAGCTTGACCACCGGACGCCGATCTCCGAGAGCGAGCAGTTCTACCAGGCCCTCAAGCTGCGCAAGATCCCCACCGGCCTGGTCCGCGTGCCGAACGCGCACCATGGGATCGCCAGCCGGCCCAGCGACCTGATCGAGAAGGTCGCCCACATCCTGGCCTGGTTCGAGCGCTACGGCGGTGCAGACGACCCCGAACGCCAGCCTTGACCGTTCGTAGCCGGGCGCTGGCCGGTTAGCCGGAGGGTCAGCGCTCGGTCGAGGCGCCCCGGCTGAGCGCCTTGCCGTTCGCCTCGCGCCGGCCCGACTCGAGGACGCGCTCCGCGAAATCGAGCCGCTCCTCGATCTGCTCCATGCGGTCCGACAGCGCCGCGACCATCGCGTTCGTCCGGGCGAGCTCCGAGGACTCGACTTGGGCGCCGCGATTGCGACGCAGCTGCTCCAATATCTCACCCATCTGTTTCGCTAGCGGCCTGAGTATCAGCACGCCGGCCGTGGATAGGGTGATGATGCTCAACATTAGGACGGCAAGGGCTTCCTCGCTCATACTACGACTCCCGCTCGCTTCGAGATCGGTTATACCAGGCGCGCCCCATACCGCATTACGTGTACCAAAACGGCCCTGTTTCGCCCGCCCCGCCCGCCGTCTGGGCGCTGGCGCGGACGGGCCCCCGGCTCTATCGGTACCGCGCCACCGTCGGGACGATCTGGAAGCCCGCCACGCTGAACTGCTCGTCGAAGGTGAACGCGGTTGCCATATCGCGGCCGGCCATCACCGCGAAGCTCACCGCGTCGGTGAAGCTGAAGAGCTGGTCGGCGAAGCGTTCCAGCCAGTCGGAGACAGCCGAGCGCTGCAACGCCGCGTCGGTGTAGACCTCCGTCACCAGCGGGTCCGACTTGATGGCGCCGAGGTACTCGCGCGCCACGGCCGGCCCGAAGCCGCGCAGAAGATGCAGGTGCAGCTCGGTGAGGATAAGGTCGGTCACCACCAGCTCGGTCCGCTGCTCCCGGAACGACCGCAACTGGGGCACCGCCGCTTCATGGTAGCGATCGCGCCGATGGAAGAAGGCCAACCAGGCGCCGGTGTCCGCCAGGACCTGCCGATCATTCACCGCCCGGCTCCGGCTGCGACGGCCTGGACTCGGCTACCCGCGGCGCGGCCGACCGGTAGCCGGAAACCGCGTACTCGTCGTGTCGGGTCGACAGGTCGGCCGGCACCTCGGCGCTCTCCAGGCTGCCCGCCAGACGGAGCAGGGGATCGTCTTCCCCCCAGTCCGCCGCCGCCAGGCGCCGAAGCGCGACGCGTAGCGTCTCCGCCATGCTGAGTCCGAGCCGCCGGGCCAGGTGCTGCAGGCGAGCGTGGTCCTCATCGTCCAGGTAGACTTGAACCGGCGTTTTGTAGCTCAATGTATCGACTCACATGTACAAATGAACATATTCGCCTTCATCAAGATACACGTTTTCCCAGCCGCTGACCAGCCTTGTGCCGCCAGCCGGGTGGTCCTGACCCTAGCGGGCGCACCCGCTCGCGGGACCCCGAGCAGCGAGTCGGTCGTCGGCCGTAATTGACTCGCCCGCAGTCTGCGTCTAGCTTTGGGTTTCCGTACCGCGGTACTGGTCAGGCAGGGTAGCTCAATCGGCAGAGCAGCGGAATCATAATCCGTGCGTTGAGGGTTCGAGTCCCTCCCCTGCCATACACTTAGCTCACTGGCCCTCCTCGATTGTGACCGGATTTGTGACCAAGCCGCGGAGGGCCAGCCTTATGTCCTCGTCTTCACCCACGGCATACTGCCGAAACACGTGCTCGGTCTTGTGGCCGGTGATCTTCATCGCCGTGGTCCGCGGGACACCGCCCTGTTCCAGGCGTCTTGCCACCGAGCGCCTATTCTATGCGGGTTCTCGGGGCACCTGAACGACAAGGACCGCGGATCTTGACGCTTCTTGGGTGCTTTTTGACGCCTATCTAACGGGGCTAGCGCATCGTCAAGCACGGTGCAGATCGGCTCCAGCATTGAGCTGACCCCGCCGGCGGCTTTGAGTGGCGGGCTCTGCCAGAGGCACCTGCGCCAGAGCCTGTTAGAGGCCGGCAGGATTCCCCACTAGATGGATCTGACTGTCCGCTCGGAGGTGGCTTCATGCGCGCCCGGTCCAGGTTAGTCGTCGTTGTGGTAATAGTAGCTGGTGCGCTGATTCTGCTATGGCCCCGTGTTTGGACCGGCCTGCAGCAGTTGGGCGTGGCACCGGCACCAACATGGGTCGTCGAGTATCAGGGCAATTCGGTGGCTTGCACTACGCTCGGGGATTTCTGCATACGTGTCTCCTGCTTAGTACGAAATGTTGGGAGCGCAACCGGAGTGGTAGTCCTAACAGCAGACCTGATTGGAGAACGTGGCTTAGTCGGTACTCGGCAAACGATGATCCGCATGGCCGCGGGCGAGGAGCGGATACTCGAATTTGATTTCCCAGAAGCCGAGACCGGCAGCAGCTATAGCTATCGCTGTGAGAGTCCCGACAGCTAGGCTGTGTCGATCTGAGGAAAGACGGTTCCGGCTGTTGACTACGGTTGAAGAGAGCACGGCCATGCCTTGAATGATTCTCGCGACGGTGACCCCTGGCAGTTGATCCGCGTCTGAGTGGTGAACACGTAAATGCGGATTATCAGTTGCGTTGTATGGTGATCTGACAGCGGGGGAGTGCCTACGATACAGAGGTCAGGGCAGTCATGCGCAGGAGAGTGTTCGCACCATCTGCTACAACGGGAGGGCACCAATGCAGTCCAAGCTTATGCGATGCTTCCTCGTAGTACTAACAGTGGCTGCTTGCCGAGACGCAGCGAGTGGTTTGTATGACCGCATAGACGAACGAATAGCCGCCCTGGACTACGCTGCTGCCGATTCGTTGCTGGAGCAAGCCGAGCGCGCAGGGGGCACCGCCGCGCCGCGATTCTGGGTCTTGTATGGGAAGAACCGACTTGCCGGCCACGGTGAGTGGTCTTCCGCGATGGAGGCATTCGATCAAGCAATGAGCCTGGATGCGGCGATCAGCGAAGAGGTTGAAGCTGCATGGGCCGAGGCAATTAGTCACCGGATGCTAGCCTACGACTTCGAGAGGCTTCTGGCCGTGACAGAACAAGCACGACGGTTTGGTGAGAACATGCGACCGCTGTTCACGAATGCCCTGATGAAAGCCGGTGATCGGTGGAGCGCAGACGTGCCCGAACTTGCCGAATTTCTGTACGCTCTTGCGCTGGATGCGGTCGAACGAGTCTACGAAGATCCGGAGGCCCGTCACCAGAAGGCATGCCAGCACATTGCTAAGCGCGCTATTGAGACGGATTCTTGGAGACTTGGTCAGCTAGCTCTATTCAATCTCGTACAGCAGGACCCGGACCACGCTGTGACGCGCAGCGTTGAGGAGGACATGTGGAATCATTTCATGATGTCGGCGACTGATGCATCACTATGGCGGCGACCTGTCTTTGCAGATCCGCGCGGAAGTGAAATCCGGATTTGCGTCGGAGCCTGTAGTCCCGAGGGGTTTCGGTGGTCAACCTTCTATGTCTTTCCGGTCGACAGCATACCTCTACGCATCACCTCAAACTTGTCCGAACTGGCAGTGAGTGGCGGGGAGCTAACAGCGGAATCTTGTAGTGAGGGATTCCGGATTCAGCATCGTGAAAGCGGTGACGTTGTGCCGGTTTGCGCTATTGAGAATGCTCGTAACCCGTCCTTGATTTTATACCCCGTGCCGCGCGCCCTTCTTACAATCAGGGTGAGCGATCGTGATACGTGGGGTAGTCCAAATCTCGAAGTCCGTGGATACCTTCGCATCGTTCAAGTCACGGAGAACTAGGACGCGATGTAGGAGACTTGCGAATATCGCAGTTGGTAACAGCATACGATCCGTGACAGCACGCTAGCGGCCCTCACGCTCGGGAGCCAGTGAACAGGGTCCTTCAAGAATGAAGGTGGTCAGAAGACAAAGCGAAGTCAGTTCGACCGGACTACCGCAACGTCGCCGTGGTTGGACAACGGTGCCCTGTGCACCGGTCACGACACCGAGCGATCGAACGGGGTGTCACGGAACATGGTCACAAGAAAGAGGTGAGGGCGCAATGGGACAGCGTATGAGGAACTGCAGACTCGGTAGGGTGCATTGCCGCCGCCGGTGGCCGACGACTGCGGGTGGACGATCTGAACCGCCCCGGGTTTGCCGGAGGCCCCGAATCTTGAGAGGTTGGGGTCATGAGCAAACCGAAACGGTATTCAGCAGAGGTACGGGAGCGGGCGGTTCGGATGGTGCGGGAGCACGAGCGTG
>Ga0180438_10000193_pt1 | contig 129792 bp, 146 predicted proteins | sample SS_ome_12_FD_132455 | JGI IMG/M metagenome (GOLD analysis project Ga0180438, IMG submission 132455) | Hypersaline lake sediment archaeal communities from the Salton Sea, California, USA - SS_3_D_2 metaG | ecosystem: Environmental > Aquatic > Non-marine Saline and Alkaline > Hypersaline >... | reverse complement strand
TTGTCGTGCTCCTCGCGGCTCACCCGGTACTTGCGGTCGCGGGCGTGCCAGTAGAGGGACTTCTTGACGAAGGCCCGGGCGACCCTCGACGCCATGCTCGCCTGCCTGCGGAGCTCCTCGAGGGGACCGACCTCGTGGACGAGCTCTACGCGCGGTTCCTCGGCCGTGATAAGGTCCTCCGCCAGGGCACCCTCGGGCACCTCGGCCACGGTTCCGGCCCCTCCCGGGACCATCTCGTGGAGGGGCGTGACGAACGAGTCGTCGCCCGGACTCACGATCTGCAGGCTCTCGACGGGCATCCTGTAGCTCGTGTGCGGGAACTGCACGTCCACCATGCCGATGCCCGGCCAGACGGCCACCACGCGGCCCTCGTCGGTCGAGCCCCCGTTGACCATCCTGACGGACTGGCCGACGGCGAACTCCTGCCCCCGTGCCTGCCAGTTGCCCTCATCCGCCTGACGTCTGTGCATCGGTGCTCCTACGCGTCCAGCCTGTAGCCGTGAGGCTCGTCGTCGGTGAGGGCATACGCCTTCTTCTGCGTGCGGTGACCCGGGACCCAACCCTCGTCCTCCTCTTCCAGCTCCTTCGGTCCCTTGGACTCGTTGCCCGGAACGCGCGACTCGGCCGTGAGGTCGTAGCCGTGGCCGTCGGCCTTCTTCTTCTTCATGTGTTCGAGGAACTGCGGAGGGACCTCGCCCTTCTTCGGCTTCTCGCCCTTCTCCTTGCCCTCCTCGTCCCCCTTCTCCTTCTCCCGCTCCTCGATCTTCTCCTTGATGAAGTCGGACATCTTGGAGGCGGTGAGGTCGTACCCGTGATCGTCCGCGGGGGCGACTTCGATCTCCTCGGCCTCCTCCACGTCGTCGACGTCGTCGACGAGCCCCTCCTCGATCTCGGGCTCGGGGAGGCGCCCCTCGACGGCCTTGTCGACCGCCTTCCTGGCCGCCGCCAGGATCTTCTCGACCTGGGCGGCACACTCCTCGGCCGCCTTCGTGCGCGCGGCCGAGTCCTGGACGGAGCGGATCGTCTGGACGACCGAGGAGACGTGAGACACGTCGCCCATGACCTCGTCGCTGAGGCGCCCGACGACCTCCTCGATCCGCGCCGCCATCCGCTGTCCGATGGCCCCGACGAACCGGTCGGCACGCCCCTGCTTCTCGGGATCGTCGGACTCCTGGCGCCCGAGCTCCTGCCTAGCTCGGAGGTAGCCGTCGAATTCCAGCAGGGCCTCTCGCGCGGCGACGACGTGACGACGCTTCTCTCCCAGCTCCTTGGCGGCCGCCTTGAGCTGGGAGACCCCGGCCGGGTTCTCCTTCCCGACCGAGCCCGCGACCGTCTCCGCCTCCTTCTGCGCCTTGACTAGCTCCGCCTCGAGACCGGCGAGACGGTCGATGTTGCTGGGCGTCTGCATGGGCAGAGAACCGACCAGGAAGGGGTTACTCGGCCTGCTGACGTGCGACGGGAAGGGGCACGTTGTTCTGAGCCAGCAGGGCGGCCATCTTCTTCACGAGGACGGCGGCCGTCTTGGCGTTCGAGAACATGCCCGTCTGCTGGACCTCGCGGAGCTGGTCGTACTCGTCCTGACGGAAGACGTCCATGTACGGCTCGTCGGTGTTCCGCAGGAGCGCGGCCGGGGTCTCCTTGGCGATCTCGGAGGGATCGAACTCGTTCGGCTTGACCTTGGTCTCCGTGTAGTTCTGGGTCGGGTCCATCTGCGCGAGCTTGAGGAGCTCGGGGTCCTTGAGCTTCCCCTCAGGGGTGCGCTCGATGCCCGCGGTCTTCTCCACCGCGGTCGAGAGGATGTCGCAGCGAAGCGCGAAGTCGCCGGCGATCTTGTCGGAGATCCCGAGCGTCTCGTGCTCCTGCTCGAAGAGGGACGCGATTCGATCCAGGTCGGTCGTGACCTGCATGGCACCTTGCTTGCTGAGCTTTTTCGGCATCGAAGTTCTCCTGAGGACTGCAGCAGGGCCATGCGACGCCCTCGCCAGAGGGGGGCCCCTTGTCCTATCTGGCGACCCATATAAGAGGAAAATCGACACAAACCGGGTTTCAGGGGGCGCAAGGTCACTCACAGATCCCCTCCTCCGCTCCTTGAAGTTCCCGAGGAGCGGTAGCGCGCACCAAACCCCCGACGAACCTTGAAACCCTGACTCGCAGGTAGGAAAAACCTCCCTAGTGCGGGCTCCGAGGGTGGTTTGCCTACCCAGCGTCGAGAAGAAACCGGCCCTCCGGGTTTTCAGGGTGGTTTTCGTTCCCTGAAACTACGGTCAGGCCGCGTCGAGCACGATGACGGGGCGGTCGGGATCGTCGGGATGGATGCTTCGGATGCGGGCGAGCCACGCGTCGGTCACGTTCCCCGCGAAGCGCGTCGGCCCGCGCCAGGCCTCCTCGGGCGAGACTGCCTTGAACTCGGCGCTCCACTCCTTTTCGGGCTCCCCTCTCGCGTACGTCTCGGCCTCGTCCCTCTTCTTGAAACTCCTGGAGAGACCCTCCTCGTTCTTGGCGCGCCAGTTTCCTCCCTTGGTCTTCCAGACGTCCCCGGGGCCGTGCTTCTCGTCCTCGGCGTGCTGCTCCTCGACCTGCCTGATGGCGGCGTCCATCTTCTCGAGCTTCTGTTCGAGCTGTTTCCGGGCCGCGGGCTCCATCTCCTTCAGCGCCGCCCTGGCCTCGTCGCGCACGGACTTCACCTTCTCGAGCTGCTTGCGACGCTTCCGCACCACCTCAGGCTCCTTCACCTTCTCCGGCTCAGGGGCCTTCTTCTCCGGCTCAGGGGCCTTCTTCTCCGGTCTCTTCGGAACGCTGGCTCTCTCGAGTTCCTTGTCCAGCTTCCTGATCTTGACGTCGTACTTGCCGCGCTCCTCGGGCGGCGCCTTCTCTCGCTGGGCCTCTAGCTTCTGGCGCTCGCTCTTCAGGACGATGCGCCTGCGCATCGCCTTCTCAGGGGTCAGGTCCTCGGCCGGTTTGCGTCCTTCCGCGGCCCACTCGGGAGCCACGACCTCGGGCTTACCAGGCTTGCTCTCGGGCGCCTCTGCCTCGGTGGGCATCTCGACCCGCGCCTTCTCGCGCTCCTCCTTGGGTCTCGGCTCAGGGGATCTCTCGTCCGGGTGCGGCAACGTCTCCTGGCTGAGTACCTTCGGATCCCGCGTCTTCACGAAGTGGTTGAGCACGGCCACGGCGGGCGAGATCACGTGCTTCTTGAACTTGTCCCTCAGGAGGCCGAGGAGGGCCCTGGCATTGCCGACGACCCCCTCGCCGGCCTCGGGCTCGAAGTACGAACTCACGAGGTCCAGGTCGTCCTGGCTGGGTTCCTCGCCCGCGGCCCGCGCCGCCTCGACACGCTCCTTCGCCTCCAGCACCTGACCCAGGGGCGTCTCGCCGGCTCGCTTGGACTCCTCGAGCAGCTCGGCCCGCGCCTCCGGGCTGTCCCAGTCCTCGACGCCCGCGGCCTCCATCACGTCGCGCGCGGCCCGGTCGCCCCACGTGTCGTTCAGGAAGTCCTTGATCAGGAAGTCCTTGATCATCTGGTTGAACTCGCCCGCGCCCTCGGTCCTCATGCTCTGGGAGAGCTCGTAGAACGGGTGGCTCGGGTCGTCGCCCGTGATGAAATTGGCCACGTCGGCGTCGTCCATCTCCTCGAGCGCCTGCGCCATCGCCTCCCGCGATCCCTCCGAGAAGAAGTCCTTCTTCGTCTGGAACATCCTGTCGGCGTTGCCGTCCGCGATCATGCGCTTGATCAGCGCGGCGTTGCCGGCGCTCGGCTGCGGGCGTCCGGGGAGGGCCTCTCCGGTCTGGCCCACGTGCGCCAGGTCGACGGCGCTGAGGATCGACTCGAGCTCCACGGCGCGGTCGGTGTCCTCGTCGAGGCCCCTTAGCTCCTCGCGGATGCGCTCCGCCGCCATGCGCTGCAGCTTCGGGTGGAGATTCTCGAACTGGGCGAACGCCTCCCTCGCCCGCGCCGACCGTGCCGCGTCGTCCATCTCCGTCTGCCCGACGGGCCTGCCTCCCACGACCATCGGGTTGGCGACCACGTTCGTCACGTAGCCGACCTCCGCGGCACGCCTCGCCAGCTCCTCGGGATCCGTGACACCCTCCACGTCGAAGCCGATCTTCGCCTGCCGGTTCGCCATGGAGATCACGTCGGGCGACGTCGGGTCCTGTCCGCTGAGGTCCTTGAGCTCGCCCTGAAACGCCAGCGCGAACGCCTCGAGCTGGGGGTAGTCGAAGTCGCCCAGCGCACTCTCGATCTCCTGCCTCGTCCCCTGCGGCAGCCTCGACCCCCTGCCGAGCATCTTCTCCATCGCCGCGACCGTGTCCTTGACGGCCTGCCGCGTCCGCTTCTCCTTCTGCTCCCTCTCCTCCTGCTCCTTCTTCGCCTTAGCTCCGGTCGGGTCCTCGCGCTCCTCCTTCAGCTCCTGGACGCGTCTGCGCGCGTCCTTGAGGTCCTGGGTCTTGTACTCGATGTCGTCCTCGGCATCCAGGACGATGCGCTTCATCTCCTTGATGACGGCGTCGCCCTTCTTCCTCATCTCCTCGCCGACCTCTCCCTTCGTGAGCTCGGTCCAGTCCTCGATGGCCTTCTTCGCGTCGCCAATCTTCTCCTTCAGGTCGCGGATCTCGCCCTTCAACTTCTTGGCCGCCTCGCGGGCCTCGGAGATGTCCTGGTCGATCTCCTCGGGCGACCGACCCTCGGGCTCCTCCTTGGGTTTCTCTTTGCCCTCGGCCGGTTCCCCCTTCGGCGCGTGCTTCTTCTTCCACTCCTCGAAAATCCGGTGCTGTTCCTCGGTCGGCAGGGAGCCGAACGCGACCTCGTTGCCCGTCTCCGGGTGCCTGAACTTCTTGTCCGCGATCTCCTTCTGGAACTCGGAGTCGGGCGTGACCTTCGCCCGATGACGCATGGCGGTCCTGACCGCCGAGAGCCTTCCGGGAGTCGCCAGCCAGCGAAACGCCACGCGCCTGCCGACCTTGTTCCACTTGAGGCTCAGGTCCCGGTCGCCCCGGTCCCCGCCGCCGAGGCCCTCGAGGTCCTCCTCGTCGTCGTCCTCCAAGGGTCGGTTGTCCCGCAGATCGTAGCGAGGCGGCTTCTTCTTGGGCTCCTCGCGGAGCATCTCCTCGACCGCCTCTTCGTCGAGCTCGGCGTCGGACTTCGTGGCGGTCTTGACTTGGGGGGCGCGGATCATCGCGTCCTGAAACCGAAAATCCTTGTTCCTGCCCTTGTTCGGGACGAACCCCATGCCCTCGTACCACCGCGTCAGGCGCTTCTTGGACGCGCCGAACTCGGAGGTCGGCGTCAGCGTGACGGTCGCTCCGGCCCGGTCCGCCCATCCGAGGATCTCCTCCATCGCCCGTCGGGCGTGACCCTCTCCGCGCGCGTCCCTTCGGACGCTGATCAGGTCGATGCGCAGGTGCTTGTTCTCGGGATCGTAGGGCGCGTGCAGCTTGTCCAGCTCGTGACGCCGCATCACGTCTCTGCGGTGCGCGTCCCAGTCGCGCGGACCCTCTTCGTCGCGCACGCCCAGGACCCTGCGCTCCCACCGCTCGCGGTCGAGCGGGGGTTCTCCCTCCCGCCTCTTGCGCTCGACGTACGCCTCGTAGTTCGGCGTCGCGGCCGTGCGAGCGGGAGCATGCACGTTCTCGCACATCGGACAACGGGTGCCAGCGCTCCAGTACTCCTCGGACCCGAACGGGTAGCCGTCGTCCAGGTCGTAATGGTGGCACAGGACGTTCAGGCACCGCTCGCACGACTGGGCGGCGACCATGATCGCGTCGCCCACGTCCCAGTCCCCGCTGCGAACCATCGCGTTCACGAGGTCTTCCGGGTAGGACGCCTCGCCGCCGCCGAGGTCCGTGGAGGTTCCGTCGTCGTTGAGGCGCAGGACGTTGTGGTGCAGGACGTGCGGGAACTGGCTGTGCTGGTACTGTGCTCCTTCTGGCGCGCCCGGCTCTCCTTCAAGGTCCCCGTCTCCCAGGTCGTTCCCGTCCGCGTCTTCGTACCATAGGATCGTGAAAAGATTGGACGGAAACTCGAGGCCCTCGATGCGAGGTCGAGGCTTCTCGTGATCGCGAGCAATCCGGTACAGGTGGGGCGCCTCGCGGAGCCACCACTCGCGCGTCCGGGCCACGAGCACGGGGGCCACCAGGGCGTTGGCGAGGATCCTGCGCTCGGCCGAGGTCCCCTCCTCGGCGGCGACGCGCAGCAGCGACGCGCTCTTGCGCAACCCGTAGGGAGGCACCGCGCCCTTCTCGCGAACGGGCAGGTCGAAGGGCTCGATCCGGCCCAGCTCGTCGTACTTGCCCCTCACGCCGACGTCGAAGCCGCCGTCCCATCCGGTGTCGAGCACGGCGCCACCGCTCTCGCGGACCTGGCGTTCCATCTCGGGCACGAGCACCTCGGCGTCGCCGCCCGGGCGCCCTTCTCCAGGCCATAGGTCGTGAGCGAGCTCGAGCCAGTCGGTGTCGTCGAGCATGCCCCTGAGCGCCTCGGGCGCGATCACGTAGAAGGACGCCGTGTCGGTCACGGCCTCGGCCGCCTTCTTGGCGTGGCTCTCGCTCACGGTGCCGTCCCTCTTGTAGTCTTCCTCCAGGCCGGGCACGAGGTACTGGCTCTTGAGGGTCGAAGGCTCGTGGCCCACCGTCTCCGCGGCCTCGTCCAGGGCCCTGTCGAACTCCTTCCTGAGCTTCTCCTCGCGCTTCTCCGGGTCCTCGGGCAGCGGGCCGCCCTCCCGGCGCACGCGCCTGAGCCGGTCCTTCATCTCCCCGTTGGCGTGCAGCCCTCGCAGGTCCTTCGCCGTGACGCCGAAGGGCCTGAGGTACTCGTTGACCTCGTCGGCGCTCACGTCCAGGCAGGTCGCTTCGGCGCCCTTGTCGGCGCAGGCGGCCCTGAGCGCCTTCACGAGGTCTCGGTCCGTGACGGACTTCTGCTGCCTGACGCCCGACTTGCCGACGTAGCTGATCTTGGCCTGGCCGTCGCCGAACCTGACGTGCCGCACCTTCCAGTTGGTCACGCCATAGTGGCCGTCGGACGCCGACTCGTCGTTGCCGGGACGCTCGTACGTGTGATCCATGAGGCCCACGGCGGCCGCGACGTCGCGCTTCTTGGGGTCGTCGGATCTGATGTCCTTCTCGAGCTGCGCGCGGAGTTTGCCTATCGATCCACGGAGCCTCTCGATGCGCTCGGCCTTCTCGCGGTTGCGGTGCTGGACCTGGCGCTCGGAGTACTCGTAGACGGTCGTCTCGTCGCCGTCCTCGGACCTGACCTTCTTCTTCGACTTGTAGCGCGCGAGCACCTCCCGCGCGGTCTTCCGGCCCGGCTGCTCCGTGCGGTCCTCCATCCTCTGCCGGTAGCGGAAGGTCCGCACGGGGATCTTGGGGCGTCGGCCGTCGGGGAGGACGTTGCGCGGGGGGGAGAGGTCGGCGTGCCCGGGGATGACGTACAGGTAGAGCGTCGGGTTCGTCGTGTCGATGGTGAGCTGGCTCGTGGTCCGCATCTTGTCGGTGCAGCGGACCGGGTTGAACGGGCTGTCGGCCTCGTGGATCGCCTGGACCAGGGCCGGGGCCACGACCTCGGGATTGTTCACGTTCTGGAGGCGCTTCTGGGCCTCCCAGCGCCGCACGATGGACGACACGTAGTCGTCCCCGTGGGTGTAGCCGGCGTCGGGGTAGGCGACTCCGTGGTTGGTGCGCGTGTTCACGCGCGTCGGGTCGAGGCGGTGGATCTTGGCCGGATGCCTGCCGCTGCGCTCGATGCAGACCATGCGCTCGCCGTCCGCCACGAACGTGTGACCCTTGATGCCGCCGCGGAAGGAGACGAGGGAGCGGATGGCGTCGTCGAGGGTCTCGGCCTCGAGCGCCTTGAAGATCTTGGGACCGTCCTTGGACCTCTTGGGCCCCTTCTGCTTGTCGCCCTTGGTCTTCTTGACGCCCTCCTGCTCGTCCCGGACGACCATGAGCGTCGTGTTGACGATGCCGATGCCGTGCTCGTTGACGCCCTCCAGGTAGCCCGTGGTCTTGTCGAACACCACGGCCATCTCGGTGCCGTCCCGCTCGACGTGGAGCACCTGGAGCTTCGGATCGTAGGCCCGGTCGCGGGTCTTCATGAGGCACAGGCCGTCCCCGAACTTGCGGCCCGCGATGATGCAGGCCTCGCGGTCCATCGCTGCGGTCTTCCGCGCCTCGGGCAGCTTCCAGATCCCGTAGAGGCCCACCATCCTGTTCTGCCTGCGGCCCTTCGGGATCGGCTCAATCTCCACGGAGGGGACGCCGCGCTCGTCGTCGAAGATCCTGACGACCCGACCGCGACGGTTCTTGAACTTGCCGTACAGCACCTCCTCGCCGACCTCGAAGTAGGCGTCGGCTGCGAGGTGCCTCGCGGCGACGCGGAGGGCCAGCTGTGCTAGCGCGGCCATGCTCGGAGGACCTCCTCGGTCAGCCTGCGCCCGTCGGCCGCGAGAGGGGGGTTCTTGAGGATCAGGTCGCGCGCCATCGGCAGGATGAGGCGCCGCTCGGGACCTGGGAGCCCGAGCTCCTCGATGATCCGCCTGTTGTCCACGGGCGGCTTGATCAGGAGGTTCACGAAGTCCGCGGCCTCGCGCTCTGTCATCGGCATCGTGACCTCGCGGACGCGCTGCTGTCCCGCGCGGTCGAGGAACGAGAGGGGCGTGGTCGCGGGGACCCCCATGTCCATGAGGTCGAGGAGGAGGGGGACCCTCCTGTTCGTCCGCAGCTGGTTCGCCATGTAGGCGGAGAAGGGCTTGCTCGACCTGATCATCTCGGAGACCACCTCGAGCAGCCCGAGCTGCTTCATCTGCTGAAGAGCCTTCCTGGGATCACCCATGAAGAAAATCCTCCACTTGCGAGACGCACCACGAAGGACGCTCCTTGATGTCACTCTCCCACATCACAAGCAGCCCATAACCCCGATTTCGGAGAAAAGTGGCCTTGCGGCGGTCTCGGTGAACATTATGCCGTTGCGTCTCATCAAGGTCGCCGCTCGCGTACTTCTCAGGGTGCGCGTGCCAATAGTCGCCGTGACACTCGATGACCTTGTTCTCCGATACAAGGAAATCGACGGTGTAGAACCCAATCACGACCTGTGCTTCAAAGTCAGTTTGCAAGTCTGACAACCATTCCCTCATCGCCACCTCGATCGATGAGGGGCTGTCACGTCCGAGACGCTCGCGACCCTCACGAAGCTGAGCGACTTTCTTGGCCTTTTCCTCGTCCGATGCCTGACACCAACGGACTTTGGCTTTCTCGGAGAGGGTGGCCTTGGCCGACGGTGGCAACTTCTTGCCGCGCATCGTGCCCGGCTTACCAAACATCGGGTTTCGAGCACCGACCATCTTGGGTCGCCCATTCTTGTAGGAGTTGAGCGCCTTCTTTCTGAGAAGATCTCGCTGGGTAACAGTGAGCACTACACCTCTGCGCGGCCCCTCACGTCCGAACATCCCATTGTTCTCCCCCTTGCTTTTCTTCGAAAGGATCCGGCGGAACTGCTCATCCGTATGGCGAAGACCAAGACGCTTTGCCCTCACCTGTATGGCGACCGGCGTTCGTCCTAGCAACCGTGCCGCGACCTCCTCCCGCGTGAGGTCGGACTTCCATAAGTGGCGAAGAAGCCTCTCCTCTCCTTCCGTCCAAGGTCTTCCGGCCACGATTACCTGCCCTCCAGTGTCTGCATGAGGATCGTCGCGACCGCCTCCCAAGGCATTCTCTTCAGTTTGCTTGCATTCCGGCGTACTGAGGCAGCCACATCAGGTGGGATTTTCAGATTGTACTTGGAGGCGAGTCGAACAAGACGCAGCATCCTCGTCGGATCGTCAGAGAACACCTTGTCGGGCGGCTGCGGGCACCGCAGGACCCCCTGCTCAAGGTCGCGCCGGCCGCAGCCGGTGAGGTCGATCACCTCGGCCTTCTCGGGCCCGTGCGCCAGGTCCATCAGACGCCAGAGAAGCGCGTTCATCGTAAAGTCTCGACGCCTGACGTCCTCCTCGATGGTGGCCGGGGCAACCGTATGGGGTTTGTGCCCCTTCCCGAGTCCCTCCGCGTAGCTCTCCTTGCGGGCGTTGGCGATCTCGATCACCTCGCCTCGCATGTCCTCGCCGTCGAGGACCCAGCTCCCCTTGATCGTCAGGATGGCGACGCCGTACTGGTTCGTCGTGACGTTCGTCGGAGCGGGCACGTGCCGGGAGATCTGAGCCGCCAGCCACGCGGAGTCGCGTCCGGCCCGAACCGAGTCGATCACCACGTCGAGATCCTTGATGGGCCGACCGATGAGGAAGTTCCTGACCGCACCCCCGACGACGTAGGTGTCCCGGGCGACGCCCAGGCGCCTGGTCACGTCCGAGAGCCACTTCATCAGGGCGACGTTCTTGCCGTGCGGGATCGAGGCCATGTACCTCGATGCTACCCGCTTTATGACGATCTCGGGATCTTCTCCCCCCTCCAGGCAGTCCTCGCCCCGGAAGGTCTCGTCGTGGATCACCTGGGTTCTGGCCTTCAGACGCTCTGCCAGGTCCTTGGCCTCGAGACCGCCCTCGAACTTCTTGGTCTTGTCGACGAGGTCCAGGATCTCCTTCTTGTAGGCGTCCAGGGACTCGCCCGTACCGTCCCAGTTCTGCCGGAGGGCGTCCACGATGTCGCTGTCGCCCTGAAAGAACCGGATCTCATTCGGCCTCTTGCCAAGCCATTCCGCGAACTCGACGAACCACTGATTCACGTGCTCGTGCTTGCCGTAGTCCCTCGAACCGTCCTCGCGGAGGGCCCCAGTGCAGAAGTCGAACACCGCCTGGAGCTCCTGCTTGGTCGCGGGGCGCCCCCACTCCATCAGGTACTCCATGTCGACGTCCGCGAGCGCGGCGTCCATGATGTCGGCCGGGCCGTCCCCGTTGTAGCGGGCGTCCGGCGGGTCCGTGCCGGGGATGGCATTCATGAGGCCGCCCTTGTCCACGGGCGGGCAGTTGATTCCCGGACTGCCCGGCCTGATGGCCCACCATCCGGCGATCTTGCGAACGAGGTAGCGCGCGGCAACGTAGCGGTGCAACCTCCCGCGGAGCCACGTGTCGGAGATCTTGTAGATGGAGGGACCGAGCTTGAGCTTGTGGACCTTCGGGAGACCCCAGACCTCCATCTCGTCGAAACTCCAGGAACCCTTCGGAACCTTGCCCTTCCACTCGGAGTCCGTACCCGGTAGGTATCCGAGCGTCACGTGGGGTTTGAAGTCGGGCCAGCTGTCCTCGACTTCGACGCCGTTCTCCTCGAGCTCCTGCCTGATGCGGTGCTTGAAACCCGACAGGTCCTTGTCGAAGTCCACGGAGACGTGGGGGACGCGACGATCCTTGTCTTCGTGGGTGAAGTACTCGAGGCCCCCGAGCGTGGCCTTGGCGCCGGGCCACCAGCGCCGACAGGCGTCCCGGAGCGTGTCGACCAGGACCTTCTGGTCGCGCTTGCCCTTGCAGTCGCCGATGTAGAGGAAGGTCACGTGGGACGGGGACGGGTCGTCCTCGCCGAGCGACGGGAACTTCTTGGCTAGATCCTTCGGAAGCGGGATGAACAGCCCGACGTGCTCGCCGACGCCGGTCTTCTTGCCTGTCGCCTTGGCCGTCTTGCCGAGATCCGGGTTTCGCTTCCACCGGGACAGCGGAGTCACGCTGTCGGGGTCGGTCTCGAACGTGCCCTCTCCCTTCACCCTGATCGTCACGGGGTTGTCGAGGCTCGAGGGGGCCTGCGGTTTCACGACGATCCCCGGCAGGTACCTGGGGCCGGGCGGCACGAGCGGGCCGTAGACGATCCTGTCGCCCTTCTTGAACTCGTCGCCGTCCCCGGCCGTCTTCTTCGCCGGATACTCGCCGTACTTCTCGCCCACGACGCCGTCGGGAATCTTCTGCTGCTTGATGATGTCGCGCCCGTCCGGACCGTCCTCCTTCACCCAGGCGTCGTGGTGCTTCTGACAGTGCCAGGCACGGCCGCGACCCTCGGCCCAGAGGCACTCCACCTCGGGCGGCTTCTGGCAGCCCTTCGCCATGCACCGCGAGAAGCTGTGGCTCGCCCGCCTGACGAGGCCGCAGGGCAGCCGGTAGACGCCGATCACCGCCCCGTCCGCCACGTCGAGGAAGTCGGGCTCGGCACCCCGAAGCCTCGCGCGAAGCCACGCCTCCGCGAGCTGACGCACCGGCTCGGGAGGCGTCTCCTTCGTGAAATTGTCGGGGATGAGCGAGGGCACGGGGCCTCCGCTAGAGGCCGCACGATAGGGCGAAAACCGTCCTAGAACCGTCCGGGTTCCTCGGGCTTCTTGTAGTCCACGCCCAGGACGTCGGCGATCTTCTGAACGATGTCGGACCCCTCGACGAGCTGGTCGCCGACGCGCCCGTAGGCGGAGCGCAGGACCTCGTTGAACTGCGAGTCGTTGAAGGTCCCGAAGTCGGCCTCGAGCCTCTCACGGACGACCACCGGGTCGATGTTGAGCAGGTCGAGGATCGTCTCTATGTCGAGGCTCCCCTTCTGGTAGAGGTTGAACAGCGCGTCGAAGGTGTCCTGGTTGTCGCGCAGGGCGAGCCGCGTGAAGCTCAGGCGCGGGTAGATCACTTCGAGCTGGCCGTCCTCGTCCTCCTCGACGAAGCCCATCCGACGACACATGGGCTTGAAGAAGTACTCCTCGACGAGGCGCTGGACGTTCTCGCGGAGCAGCATGTAGCGCGTGTTGATGACCTCGAGGTTGATGCGGTCGCCGCTGTAGCTCGACTCTCCGTTCAGGAGGGTCTCGGTGACGCCGAGCCCCGCGTAGAGCTGCCGCGCGATGAGGTCGTACTCGCTCGAGAGTTCGAGGAGGCGCCCGTTCGAGTTCATCTCCTCCCACGTCACCTGGAAGTTGGTGACGATGGTGTAGTCCGGGTCCTGGAGGGCGAGGTCGATCTGGTCGCGGAGGGCCTCGGTGTTCTCCTCGTCCATGTCCTCGGCGTAGACGAGCCGGATCGGCGTCATGTGCCGGGAGGCGATGCTGGTCTGGGCCTGTCTCAACTTATCAAAAAATACTAATGTTCTCAAGCAGTTATGGGTCACCATTTGATGTGTTACGTGAGACTCGTCTCCCTCGACATCGAACGAGAACACGAGTCCTTCGTATGGCACCAAACCGGTGCCTTCGACCCTCCGCGTGAGCCATCCGTTCACGAACTGTGTACGCAGGGCGTTCGGGTGCGTCTTGTCCTGCCACTCGACCTTCGATCCCTTGACGGACCCCTCGGCCCAACGACGCACGTCAGCGTGGCGCGTCGCCGTGAGAGTCGCGTACGCCTTGGCATCGTAATGGTAACTCTTCTCTTTCCAACCCCTCTTGGTCTTCCAGCGCCGCGTCCACGACCGCGCGGGTTTCACATAGTTCCTGACCTGGGTCTTTATCCCGAGCCTGTTGCAGAGGAGATGCACCTGGTCGAGGAGGACGCGGTTATCCATCTCAAACCTGATGGTCGTCTGTGTCGTCCTCTCCTGGAGATTCCCGTCCGTGTCGAGCAGTCCCCGCAGGAACGCCAACACGCGAGCCTCGTCGAGGTCGAAGAGCCACCTCGGGATCCGCTTGCTCTGGGCCGAGTGCCCGAACTCATCCATAAACCACCGCGCCAGGAGCGGATCCTCAATCCTGAACGCGTCGGAGCCGGACTCCTCTCCAAACAGGTGGCCGTCCGAGCACTGGTCGCCGAAGGAGGCACTGGCGAGCCTCATCTCCTCTGCCTTGATTTCCTGCTCCAGGTCGCCGGTGCCCGCGGTCCAAGCGACGGAATGAGAATTGAGGACCAACTCGTCCGAGGTCCAGATGTTGCCGTTTCCGACCCACGTGCCGAGCAGGTAACAGAATCCCTCGTCCACCTCGATCCGGGCGACGGGGGACGTCATCGTGACGCAGCGGGTCTCTCGCGGGACGACCGCGTCGCCAGAGAGGGGCCACCAGGTCGTGCGACGACCTCGACCCCGTCCAAGGCTCCGACTCTCGGTGCGCAGATCCGCTTCCCTTCGGAGGAGGTGCGCGTAGTTCCTGAGTTTCGACTTGTCGACTCCGGTGACGGCCGCGATCTCGTCATAGGTGGCCTCCGTGGGCGCGTCCAGGTTCTTGAGCCATGCCACGAACCGACGCATCCCCTCAGTCGCCTCGATCTGACCCGCGTCGTCGTTGTCGTGCTCGAAGGTGACGGTGAGCCCATCGGGACCATCCTCGACGTCGATGACGCGAACCTCACGGTTGCGGATTTCGACTTCCTTCGCGTTTTCACGGAAACGTCGCGCAACGTTGAGCCTCCGATTACTCCACCACGTCGCGAGGTCGATCTCAGGGACGGGCTCGTTCTCCGGGACAACGTGACTCTCGCGCACGATGTCGCCCTCGCGCACTTCGCCCGCGGGCACCCACGCCTCGGTGCCGTCTTCCCGCACGAGGAGCACCTCGTGGTCAGTGGTGAGGGCCAAGGGGTCTTCGACGCCTTCGATGCGCAGGACCGCGACCCTCTCGCGCACCGGGCGAGAACCTGCCGTGGCCCGACGGAACCGACCCTTGTGGGTCAACAGGAGATCCGTAGTCGTGTCGACGTCCTCCACGGGGACCTGCCGCACGATCCCGTTGCGCTGGACGGTTATGAGCGTGCCGGGAAGAAGGCACCGCTGGAGGATGCTGTGGCCCCTCGGCTCGTACTGCGACTTCTTGTTCGCCATGTAGTGGACGAAGGAGCCGCCGTCCGGGTCGGTGCTGAGCGGGACGTTTTCTCCCCTGCGAAGGGCCTCCACCACGACCGGATCCATGGACTTGACGACGCGCGCGGCGTACTTGTCGCCCTGGTCGGCCATGTCGAGCAGGTGCCTGCTCTTCGAGTCGGGGATCAGATCGATCAACACCTCGTCGGTGAACGGGAACGTCTGGAGGTGGATCTGCTCGGGCGGGACGGTCCTGATGCTGGTCCACCCCTTGTAGTGCTGCTTCATCCACCTGACGGTGCGCTCGTTCGCGTCCTCGCGGTCGACCCACGTCTCCGTCAGCGTGCCGTCCGCCTCGACGCGCCTCACGACCTTCTTCCGGACGTCCTGTGGGATCTCCGGGTTGGCGTCCTCGCAGAAGATGTAGACCTCTCCGATCTTGAAGTAGTCGTGGACGATCTCGAGCAGACGCTGGAGCAGCCCGATGCGCTTCACCCACTTCTCGCAGAACCGCAGAGACGCCTCGGCCATCCGCCTGTCGTTGGCCTTCGGGCGCCCGAGCCGGACCTTGGACAGCGGCAGCTCGGTGTGCAGGTCGAGCGCCTGCCCGACGAACGGTTCGTTGTCGTAGAAGAACCTGTAGTAGTTCCACTGCTCGTTGAGCGACTGGGGAAGCTCAAGGAAGTCGGTGCTCAGCTCGGGGGAGTAGAAGTTTCCGGAGCTCGCCTGCATGACGGCTCCGGCTCCGAAGTTCCCTCCGAAGCCTCCGTACCCTCCGTAGCCGGTGCCGCCGCCTCCGGCACTGACGCCGCCGTAGCTGCCGGTGCCCGGCCCGCAGCTCGCCACCCTCGCGCGGAAGCTGGTAGGGCCGCCCCTCGATCTCATAGATCCGACGACGACGCGGGTGGGTTTGCCGATGTGCAGCTCGGGCCGGGTGTTCGGGACGTCCGCCACGACGCGCTCGTCCTCGTTCTTCCTCTGTGAGGACGGGGACGCCGATCCCGCGATTGCGTTCTTGCTGCCTTCCGCTGCCATCGCTCGCTACTCCTGGGGTCCTGTGTTCTGTGCTCCTGTGGGTGGTTCAGTCGATGTGAAGATCCAGGTCGAGCTCGAGCTCTCCTTCGTGAAAAGTCCCGCGCCGGATGCGGCGCAGGGCACCCATGGCGTCCTCGATGCTCCGCACGAGGCGCCGCTGCTCGCGTCCCTCGACCGACTGGCGCCCTAGGGGCACCTCCGAGGCCGCTCTCAGGGCGCCTCTGAGAGCCCGTGAGGCTTCCGCGACGTTCGCCGCGACCCTGTCGTTGGCCTCCTCGAGGGCCCTTACGCGCCGCGCCTGGGCCTCCCTGGCCTGCGCGACGCGCTCCTCCCGACGCTGCTCGGCGCGGCGATCCCGTGCCCTCCGAGCCTCCGCTCGCTCGACCGCGATCCGCTGCTCGCGCTCGAGCTCCTGCTGGGCGACGACGGCCTCCCGGATGGTCTCGCGCTCGACCTCGGCGTCCTCCGTCCGGGGCTTGGGCTCGGTCTCGGGCGTGCTGTCGGGCGTATCGGTCACGTCGCTCGTCATCCTACCGAAAGCGCGGAGCCTTCGACATGAAACCCTCTTTGATCGCGATCTTCACGATCCGCTTGAGGAGGTTGATGTCCCTGATCGAGCCCTTGAACAGGTGCTCCCAGGAACCCCCGGCCCGCTCGAACACGCGCCCCACGCGGTCGAACTCTTCGGGCACGTGCAGGACCTTCCTGTCCTTGAAGAAGGTCTTGAGGACGTAACCCACGAGCCTGTGATCGGCCCTGGACGGGTCTCCCGGCATGATCCCCTTCGACATCGTCTACCTGTAGCGCCTCCGCGGGACCTGCCTCTTCGGGTCCGAGCCTCCGAGGAGCCTCTTGCGATGGTTCGCACGCCGGACCTTCGACGAGGGTTGCGGCCAGCTTGGGTTGATGCCGTTCTTCGACCGCGCGATGTGCTTCATCTTGCCGAGATGCTGGCTCGCGAGCCACACGGCTCGCGACAGGGCGTCGGGCATGTCGTCGTGCTTGCCCTCGACCTGGGGCGCCTCCACGTGGATGACGTACTTGCTCCTGTAGGTCGCCTGCAGCTCGGTCAGCTGCGTGAGGTAGAGGAGGTGCTCGGGCGGCTTCTCGTCTCGAGCCTCGTACCTCGCCTTCTCCTCCGGAGTGATGTCGTACAGGACGAGGCGCGGCTTTCCGTTCACGCGGTCCCAGAGGATCGACTTGAAGTTCTGCCAGATCTGGGACCTCTCCTGCGGCGAGAACAGCTTGCCCTCGAACTGCTTGAGGCCCTTCTTCGCGAGCGCCTGCTCGAGAGGGATCGCGCCCCACTGGTCGAAGAGGCCCTTGTAGAAGTGAAAGCGCCGCGACAGGGAGAAGATCCAGGCCGCGACCTCCTCGAAGTCGAGGCGCTCCTTGTCGGCGTGCTCTCCCTCTCCGGCCTTCATCTGGCCGACGAAGTCGAGGACGATCCGGTTGAGCTCGTCGATGTGGACGATGGCCAGGGCGCTCCCGTTCCCCGCCAGGCCGAGGTCGAATCCCACGAAGTACGGGCGCCTCGCCTGTCCCCGAGACCGGGGACGCAGATGCGGATCCACGCAGTCGAAGAGGTCTTTCGGGTCCTCCAGCCAGCCCAGGGTGGCGCTCCTGAACTCGCCCCCCCACTCGGTGAAGAAGATCCGGGGATCCTCGGCGTAGGCGTCCTTGAACACGGACGCCGAGACCGTCGGGTTGACCTCCCAGGTCGGGGCCTGAACGCACAGCATGTGCTCGGACGACTCGCCGCCCGACATCCCCTGTCGGAACTTGTTGTAGAACAGGCCCTGCGTGCCGAGCGGGGAGGAGATGAGGATCGTGCGACCCTCCGAGGGGGTGCCGGGACCATCGATCGGCTCGCCGTACTCGTCCTTCGGGGTGAACGTACCTATCGAGGGTGCGATAGCCTTCCAGACGTCCTCGGCCGAGCTCCCGCCCTGCTCGACGAAGTGGGCCACCTCGTCGAGGATGACGACCACGTTCCCCGCGCCGCGCAGGCCCTTGGCGTTGCAAGCATGGAAAGTGGCCTTGATGCTCGCCCGCGCCTGGGGGTTCTCGGAGTACGGGCCGAACTCTTCGATGTCGTGGGGGGTCTGGAACCGCGCGTACGACATCGTGTGGTTCGCCGTGTAGCGCCTGAAGAACGAGCACTTCGCATAGTGGCCCGACACCTCCTGGTAGAGGAGGCCCGCCTGGTCCTTGCCGGTCGCGACCGAGATGAGCTGGATGTTGCTCGACGGGCTCAGGCCGTAGTAGTGCTGCGGGTTGCCCTTGTTGATCAGCTTGTAGGTCTCGTAGGCCGCGACGCAAGAGCTGATCAAGGTCTTGCCACTCCGGCGTCCGACGCTCAGGATCATCTGTCGGCGTTCCTGTCCCGGCACGACCTCTCGGATGTTGCAGCGGCCCTCGTCGTTGAGGTACCGGAGGTACTCGGCCTCCGTGAACCTCCGGGGATTCTCCCGCCTCCAGTCCGTGATGACGAAGCTGTTCGCCAGGTTGTCGTCGAGCGGGATCCCGTAGTGGGCCTTCAGGATGACGCGCTGGACGGGGTACAGGCGCATGTCGAGGCCCCACTCGGCCTCGACGAACGTGATGATGTCTACGACGTCGCGCTGCCCCGCGTTCTCCGACCGTCGCCCGGCGTTGAGGGCCATCCGAGCCAGGTTGGCCGTGCCCTTCGCCAACGCCTCATCCTCCCTTCATCCGGTTGCGCGCCTCCTGCTCCCAGGACTCGTCGCTCATCCGCTCCGACAAACTCACGAACACGGTCTCGGCCTGGTCCCGTGGAACGCCGCCCTTGTGCATGGCCTCGCGGAAGTTGTCGAGCATGAAGCTGAACAGCTCGCGGAACGCGGGACTGTCCATGTCGATGGTCTTCCCGGAGAGCTGCTCCTTCCGCTTGATCCACGTCTCGGCCAGGGCCTTGAGGGCGTTGATTCGGCGGATGGAGAGTTGGCTCGTCTCCTTGCCGGTGCGCTCGGCCTCCTGCCGCTCGAACTCAAGCGACGCCGCCTCCTGCGCGAACCCGTGCATGACGAGGTGCAGCACGTCCTCCGAGTCGACTCCCTTCGAGAGCTGCCGGAGCAGGGGGTCCATGTCGAAGAAGTGCTGCTTCGCGACCTGGAGCTGCGCGACCGTCTGGGTCACGGGAGGAGGTGCCTTCGGGGCCGGGGGTTTGGCCTTGCGACCCGGCTTTGTCTTCATGACCACGGGCTTCCCGTTCAGAACGACGATCTCGTCGCCCTCGAGGATGCCGCTCAGGTTGCCTCCCTCGATGTCGCGCCAGCGCTCGCCGCCCTTCTCCGTCTTCACCTTCACGCGCTTGGCGTCGTCGGGAATGAGGGCGAGGATCTCGTCGCGGGTGCTCTGCCTCTCTGCTTCCATTCAGCCTCCGCGGGCTAGGGGGCCACGCCGTTCGGCAGGCCCGGCGGCAGGATGTGCGGCGGCTTGATCGGCCCGTCGCCCGGGGAGGGTCCGTAGCCGAGGACCCCGTCCGGGGAGCCTGCCGGATAGTTGAACGTGAAGTTGTCGTTGCCTCCCCTGTAGGTCGCGTCGAAACGCAGCCCGACCTGGCCTCGCGGACCGCTCACGGCCACGTTCGCGAGCGCGACCACGGTACTGTAGCCGGGAAGGTTGTCGATGGCCGCGCCTATCGCCGCCGCCGTCGCGTTGACGCCGGCCCCGACCACGTAGTCGCGGTTGGAGACTAACTCATAGGGACCGAGGTACAGGATCGCGGAGAGTCCGGCGAACGTGTTGTCCACGACGTCGAGGCTCGCCTGCGGCAGCGCGGTCGGCGGAAAGGGCTCGAACCCCTGCTGCAGGCTGCTGACCACGACCGACCGCGCGGCGCCTGCCTGCGTGTGGTCCAAGGCGAACCCGAGGGTCTGCACGTGGGTGAACTCGAAACCCGTGCGCGTCTTCGTCGGGGCGTCGTGAACGGGGTCCGCCCCCGTGATCGAGCTCGGGAAGGGTCGCGAGAAGTTCGCGACGAGGATCTCGTACCCGACTTTGGCGGCGGTTGGCATGCGACTACTCCTTCAAGCTCCTCCTGAGCTCGGCCCAGTCGGCCGACGCCTGCTTCTGCCGGAGGACCTGGCGCAGCAGGAACTGGTTCGTCTCGTGGTCGCTAGCCGTCGCCATCAGGTAGTCGTCCATGCCCAGCGACAGCTCGCCCAGGTCTCCGAGCTTGTCGTAGGTCTGCCGACACGCCTTCTGGAAGTCGTCCTCGGAGAGCAGCCCGCGCTTGTGGAGGCACTGGACCTCCGCCCACCGGGCGACCCAGGAGTCGAACTTCGGCGCGAGGCTCAGGGTGTTCACCGCCTCGTTCCCGTACAGGCCGACCATCTTCTCCGCGAGCGTGTCGACGTGGTCCTGGACGCTCTCGTAGAGCCGCTGGAACAGGAGGTGGTCGCCGTACGCGGGCGCTCCCTGAGCTTGCCAGTGAGACTGCTGGTACGACCAGTACTGGCCGCGCAGGCACGCGAGGAGCCACCGCAGGATCTCCACCGCCTGGGCGCGGTCATCGGCCGCGTTGCGGCCACCCATGAAGGTCCATCGCTCCGTGCTCATATCTCGAAGCCTCCGAAGAAGATCCCGTCGAGGAGCCCGTGCTCGGGTTCCTCGGTCTCCACGTCGTCGAGCATGGCGTTGTGGAGGCCGAACCGGGTGGCCTCGTCGGCCGCCTGAGTCCCGACCGCGAACATCGCCGCCGTCTGCTCCTGGTCGGTCATCTCGTGCGACGCGATCGTGCGGCGCCGAAGCTGCTCGACGTCGTCGCCGGAGAACTCGTCGGCCAGGACCTTGTTGTACTTCTGGCAGACGCCGTCGGCGTTCTTGAAGACGCACCCCTCGCAGCGGGGCATCGCCAGGACGTACTTCAGCCCGTTGGCCCGATGGCGCAGTCCACCCTCCTCGCAGCCCTTGGCCGTCTTCCTCGTCGCGTACGCGCCCGCATCGGCGTAGAGGTGACCCGACAACCCCTCGTGCTCGCGTCTGGCGGCGGCAATCTTCTCGCTCGCGGCCTTCATCACGCGCGGCTCGAACCTTGCCCGAAGGAGGCGGTCGAGCTCGCGCCCCGCCGCGCCCTCGCTCATCTGCCGCCGCGTCCAGCGCACCGCCCCCGAGACCTCCCCAGCGGAGACTACGGGCTCGTGTCTCGCCGGCACCGCCTCGCGGACCGCCGCGTCCTGGTAGTCCCGAGGAGCCTCGGACTGCTCGTAGTAGCCGTTCCTCGCGAGCACGGGGTCGAGCTCGAATGCGACCATCCTGCGCTCTAGCCCGTCGAAAAGGCCGTCGACCATCTTCCGCAGGGCCGCGCCCTTGACGTCTCCCTTCTCGACGGCCTCGAGCACCTGGGCGAACTTCCTCCGCGCCTGCTCGTAGCGGGCCTCGACGCGCCTGAACCCCTCGAGAAGGCGCAGGCGCTCGGCCCCCTCGGCGGCAGACGCCGTCCGGGCCATGTGCTCGTGTCGCGACGCGTCCGCCGCCGCCCGGGCGAACTGCTCGGCGGAGATCCTGACTCGAGCGTCCTGGAGGCTCGCTCCCGAGTAACTCGCCCGCTTCGTCCGCGCGGCGAGCAGGTGGGCCATGCGGAGACGCATCTCTGCGGGAGCCTCCGACTTGAACAGCCTGTCCGCCTCCTCCTGCGTGATGAGGCTGGCCTTGACGAGTGCTCCGAGCCTGACCCCGAGGTTCCGGATCACGACCGCGTGCTCCCTCGCCTCGTTCGTCAACGTCTCGCGCTCGCCAGTCTTCAGCGCCGCCAGGGCGGCGCGAGCCTCCTCGGAGGACACGCGGTCGGCCGGCATCGTGGGCCGCACCTTGGTGCTCTCGACGGCGAGGCGAGGCGCGACCTCGTGGGCCAAGAAGGCCCTGCGGAGCGACTCGCGCTTGTCCATGATGGTCGCCATCCTATCAAGACGTCCCGTCGCCTCGAGCTGAGGCGCGTAGTGCTCGTAGGCGTCGTTCCAGTCGATCTCATTCGCATGATCCACGACGCGCAGGCCCAGGGCACAGGCACAGTCGGTGCAGTCGCAGCCCTCGTGCGCCACGAGGTACCGAGCCCCCTTGGCGGCTCGCTGCATCGCCTCCCGGTGCCGTCCCTTGTGGAGACCGGGGTACGCCGAGGCCCGGACGTAAACGTTGCCGACAAGCCCGTGCTCTGCCTCGACGGCGCGAACCGCTCGGACGATCTTCGGCACGTCCTCGGAGTCGACGTGGGCCGCGAGGTCCGCCTTGATGGATTGCAGCGGATCTCCGGCCGCCGAGCGCCTCATGGCGGCGCCGACGAGGCCCGCGAGCTTCTCGCGATTGAGGCGGTCGTCGTCCTCCTTCCGCTGGTCCGCGTCCTCGTAGTGAGTCTCGTCCCGGTCGTACAGGTCGATCCGATGGATGCCGTCCGTGCGGTCCCCCCACGCCTCCTGCAGTTCTGGGATGCCGTTGTCGACCGGCTGATTCGGCAGGCGGTCGAGGTCCTGACGCGCCTCTCCGATCCACGAGAAGTCGACGACGCCCACGTCGCTGCGGTCGACGTCGGGATCGACCGAGGCGACGATGCCCAGGGCCTCGAGGTCGATGAGCGCCTCCTGCTCGACCTCCTGAGGAGGCTCCGTCTCCTCGTCGCCCACGATCAGCGCTCCCGGCAGCTGGGCGAAACCCGAGGTCGAAGGTTGCGGCACCGGGTCACGCGCCGGGTTCTCGCGGAGTCCGTGCTCGTACTCCATGTCGTGCCAGAAGCCGTCCATCATGTAGTTCGAGCCCCAGTCCTCGTTGAGCTCGCTCGGGAGGGTGGAATTGGCCTTCTTGGAACCCATCAGTGAGCTCCCTCCTCTATCTTCTCGAGCTTCCGGTAATAGTCGGGGTCCTCGGTGAGATGATCCATCGCGATCTCCCGGGCTAGGGCCGTGTCCTTCCCGGCATGTTCGCGCTCGACCTTGATTCCCTTCTCGAGCTGGACGGGATCGAAGTCGGACGGCCGCTTCTCGTCGGCCAGTCCGCCCGGGATGCGATCCCTGTACTCTCCCGCGATCCAGCCGTAGGCGACTCGTCGCACGCTCTCCTCGAGAGAGGCCACCTTGCCCATGGTGGCCGGGACCAGGTTCTGGGCATCGAACAGGTCGGGTGGCTGTCCCCTTCCCCGTTCCTGCATCTCGTGAGGCTCCATCTCGGGCACCCGTATCTTCGGCACCTGCGGTCGAGGACCCCTCCGCTTCCCCTGCATCGCCTCGTCGGCCTCCACCTCCTCGGCCCACTCCTGCGGGTCCCGACGGATGGTCTCGGCGTCGTCGATGATGGCGGAGACCTCCGCCTTCTCCCCGTCGTCCTCCTGGCGAGAGACGACGGCCCAGTGCGGGGCGTGGAGCTCGTCGTAGACCGTGTCGCTCAGGGCCGACAGGGCCTCGACGCAGTTCATGTACTGCTTGCGCATGTCCGCGATGTTCTGGATGTAGCCGCGGCCGCCGAGGCTCCCGTCGGGGCTCAGGCGAGCGGACTTCAGCTTCGCGAACTGCGTGTAGGCGGCGAGCACGTGCCCGAGGCCCGCGAGCGTCCCTCGCAGGATCTTCGCGAGCGACTTGCGGTTCTTCGGGGAGTAGTTGAAGTCGGCCGGGATCTCGCGACGACTCGGCGCGACGTCCGTGTAGGCCCACGAGCCCACGTCGCCGCTTCGGTCCTTCTTGAAAATGACCTCGCCGGCGGTCTTCACGAGGTCCTGGCGGTAGGCCGCGGCGACTCTCTTCGGGTCGGGAGTGGGCACGACGAAAGTTCCTGCCAACGGGGGCCTATAAAGGGAAAACCACCAATCCACGGCTCGTTCGAGGCGTGGCGCAAAGACCGCGAGACGATGGCATCACACCCGAAGCGGCTCTCCGGTGTCGTCGAACAGACGAGCGATCACGAAGTCTCCGTCCTCGGTCTGCTGGTAGGACCAGAGGTCCCTCGTGGCCCTGTGCACGAGCTCGTTGTCCTCCTCCTGACCCCATCGCAGGAATCCGCTCAGATCACCCAGGCAGCCCACGCGGCGAGCGAAGCTCGTCGCGACCTTGGAGCCGCTCGATGCCCTCCTGAGGTGCTCCGCGTGGACGGCGAGGAACTTGCCGTCGTCGAACTTCACGAAGACCATCTCGTCCAGGCCGGTCTGGTCTCCCTCCGCGGTCCGCACCATGACGACGGTGCCCTCGGCCTCCGGGAGCGGAGGATTCGGGTAGGTGAGGACGCTGCCGATATTGGTGACGAACTGGACCCTCGTCCCTGCCTCCGCGGGCGTCGGGAGGGCCGCCTCGGCGCGTCCCTTGTCGGTGAGCACCCGGAGTCCCGAGTCCCCCGCGTCACGCCCCTGGAGGTGGGCGTCGAGCGACGAGGCCGTTCGGGTCTGAGGCCCCTGCGTCAACTCGGTCCAGAAGTCGTCGTCTGCCATGGCTCTCCTCCTAGACGTCCCGCCTGATCACGTAGTGTACGGTCATGGTCTGAGCCGCTCCGAAGGCGATGTCGAAGCCGCTCGTCAGCTTCGACGACGCCGGAACCGAGGGAACGTCGGTGATCGCGGCCGGCGGCCCGTCCCACTCGAGCGCCACCGTGTAAGCGGTGTCGGGCTGGGGTTCCACGAAGGGCACCGTGACCACCGGGACGGCGACGAATGCCGCGCTCCCCTGCGCGGAGGTCTCGGCTAGGGTGCCGGTCCCGGCCGCGACCAGACCTCCGCGGGTGGAGTTGCTCAGGGTGACGGTCCCGGTCCCCCCGAGCGTCAGGGGACCGAATCGGCACCGGGTGGCCTCGAACGTACGCAGGGCCGCGTCTCCAGTGTAGCCGACGGCCCCGAGGAACGTCACGTCCTGCATGGTGACGCTGCCCGCTCCGGCCAGGTTCGAGGCGAAGGCGTAGCCGCTGCGAACCCGCTGGAGGCTGTAGGCCGAGGTCGCGATGCTCGGGATGTTAGGTGCGGCCGAGTTGTAGTTCGTGGTGACGCCGAACAGGGCCTGCTGGTCTACCAGGCTGAAGGAGGCGCACTCGGAGACCCACACCGAGCTCGTGGTGACGCCGCCACTCCAGTCGCCGCCCCTCACGGAGACGTTGTTGATCGAGACGGCCCGGATCTGGAAGCCGTTGACGCCGGTAGCCACGAGGTCGCAGTCGACGATCTCGATAAGGTCGTTTCCGACCGTCGAGCCGGCACTGGCGTCCGCGCCGCCCGCGAGGGTGGCGCCGGAGGGCACGAGGACCAGGGGGACGCTCGAGGCGATGGCGACGAGGTTGCCCGCGACGCCCGGATTCAGGGCCCGGACGGTGACGACGGTCCCGACCACGGTCGCCACCACGATGGCGTTCAGCCCGTTGACGGGGTCGTTGATGGCGTCGGCCAAGTTCGTGGCGGTCGAGGCCGCGTCCGTTCCGAGCTCGAACTCGCCGGGGGCCGGGACACCGCCGTTGGCGATGGCCGTCAGCGTCGTCACGTCCACGGTCACCTGGTCGCCCACGTTCGGAACCGAGGCCACCGTGAAAGTCCCCGTGGCGAACGTCGCGCTGCCGATGTCCACGCACGCCTCGGACGCCACGGAGTTCTCGATCCTGAGATCCTGGAGCCTGATCCGACGGGGGACGCTGGCCGGTCCCGCGCCGATGCGGACGGTGCTGAACGCGCCCGCGGATCGGAGCGTGACGTTGCCGAGTCCTCGCAGAACCGTCCCGTCGCGGATGAAGAGCACGTCCTCGGCGTAGATGCCGGGGGCCAGGAGAACCGTCCAAGGGTCGTTCACGTCGGCCGAGGTGGGTACGGCATCGAGTCCGGCCTGGACCGTGGTGATGGAGTCGCCGTTCGCGTCCTTGCTCGCCGCCGCCCCCGTGGGCGAGACGACAATGGTATTGTTCGCCTGCTGGAGTCCGGCGAGCTCGAATAGGTCGATGCCCCCGGGGATCCTCGGATCGGTGAAACGGAGCGAGCCGTCGTTCTCGTCGGCCTCGATCAGTCGTGGACCGACCGGCGCATCGGCGTTCTCGACCTCGTAGACGTCGCTTCTGAATGGGGGTTGAACGGCCATATCAGGTTCCTCTCAGGCTTCTAGTCCCACCAGAGCCGCACCTCGGGCGGGTCGTGGCTCACCATGTCCTTCTCGTCGGCACGAGACATGCTTCCTCCTAGACGAACACGTCGTAGCCGACCGTCCCGGTGTAGGTGGTATTGATCTCCAGGTCGAAGCCGGTGACGGTCTTGTTGGTGATCTTCCAGTCGACGAAGTCCGGCAGCGACACGTAGACCCTGTACTGCGTGTTCGCGAACGGCGTGGCGAACACTATCGACTGACTGGTCTGGGCCGTGAAGGTCAGGGTTCCGTTGACTGCGCTCGTCTGTGCCAAGATGTTCTCCACGTCTCCCTTGGCGGCGTTGATCTCGTCGAGGACCTCCGCCGGGAGCTGGGTGTTGGGGTCGCAGATGCTCCCGTTCGGTGAGCGGATGTTCTCGACTCCGTACGTGCCGTCCTGGTTGACGATGATGGTGAACTGCCACGACGGGTTGCACGGATCATCGATCCGCACGTTGTAGACGAAGCAGCTCTGGAGGCGAGTGCGAACGGCGGCCATCTCACCAGATCCAGGAGGTCTCCAGGCCGCGCTTCTCGAACCACCCCTGGAGGGTGGCGAGGGCCTCTCGGTCGGACGACCAGACGTAGAAGCCGCCGAAGTCCTCCCTCACGCCGAGGTCGGGGAGGGGCGACACCCCGGCCATCCTCAGCCTCTCGTCCCGGAAAGCGCGCAGGACGGACGGGTAGTCTCGGGCGTTGGGGTTGAACACCTTGATGCGGTACTCGGGGCGGGCCTGCTTGATGAGCCACTGCCGGGCCACCGATTTGGACATCACGATTCGACGTGCTGAGGGTCTATCGGTCATGTGCCTCCTCGCGTGGCCGTCGCGTCAGCTCCTCACTTGCACTCCGAGAAGTCGATGGTGACCGCCGGGACCGACACCTTTCCGTCGGGTTCCGCGATCTCGTCCGCGATCGGCTTGATCATGCCGTTGACGTAGTGGATGGCCGCGAGCGCCGCGACCCCCTTCTTGCAGTTCGCTGTCTTGAGCTTGTTCGCGTAGTACAGGGCCGCGGTCAGGGTGATACCTGCTATCGCCTCGACGAGCACGGCGGCGTCCGGGTTGCCCTTGTCGAGCGTGGCGTCCACCTCCTCGGCCGGAGTCTCCGCCGCGGCCTCTTCGGTCGGCTTCTCCTCCTCGGCCGGGGCCGCTTCCTCGGTCGGCTTCTCCTCCTCGGCCGGGGCCGCTTCCTCGGTCGGCTTCTCCTCCTCGGCCGGGCCCATGGTCATCAGGACGACGGGACCCGCAAGGCGGGCGCTCTCGTCCCCCTCATCGGTCGCGGGACGCAGGGCGAGACAGTCGGTCAGGTCCATCTCGAAGGCCGGGATCTCGATCTTGTCGGAGATGCGCGCCTGGAGGGCGTCTCCGGCGCTGTCGAACGCGTCCGCGAGCACGTCGGCGGCGACGCAGGCCGCGAAATTCTTCTTCTCGATGGCCTCGTTGCGCGCGATCATGGCACCCACCGCGCCGGCCTCGAAGGCGACCTGGATGAGGGGATAGTAGTCCTCGGGAGTCGCCGTCTTCCTGTTGGGTCTGCAACCTCCCACGACGAGGGGCAGCGCGAGCATGACGACCGTGCTGATTTTGCCGAAACGGGACATGGCTGGCCTCCTAACCGGGGACCTCGGATAGGAGGAAAACCGGCCCTAATCCAGGACGTAGCTGATCTTCTCGTCCCAGGAGGGCCTGTCCACCTCGTGCAGGATGTTCAGGTTTTCCGCGATGCTCGCGAAGATCTTCGCGAGCTTGTGCATGCCAGGATGATCGAGCATCCGCTTCGTGGAACGCATGAAACGATGCCGGACCTTTCCTTGGGTCACGCCGAGGCGCTTGGCGACGGCCGACTGACACGTGGTCTCGTACATCAGCCGCATGATCTGAACGTCCTCGTTGTCGGAGAGGAAACCGCGCAGGGCGGTGAGCATCTCCTCCTCGGAAACGTCGGGGAGCCCGAGCACGAACCGGATCCGGGCCGTCGCGCGCTGGAGCCGGTAGCAGACGGTGGGCTGCGAGACCTTGAAGATCTCCGCGATGTCGGTCTGCGTCTTGTGGGAGAAGAAGTAGAGGTCGACGAAGTCGGCCTCGCGGGGCGGCAGCTCCTCCATGATCTCCCGCACGCGCTCGAGGTTGCGCTGCGACTCCTCGCTCGGCTCCTCGGAGAGGATCTGCTCGAGGAACTCGATGTTGTCCTCGGTGCTGACCCGGCTCTCCAGCTCGGAGGGGTCGACCGTCCTGCAATCCGCCCAGCTCGATGTCATCGTGTCACGCGGTGTCCAAGAACACCTTGGGGATCTTCGACAGGATCCTCAGGGAACGCAGCTCAAAGCGGACGACCGCGTGATCGCCCTCCGTGTCCATGACTGTACCCGTCAATTTGCAGTATGTCCCGTCCGTCACGAGCACCTCCATGCCGGGGACGATGTCGGAGGCCACTTCCTCGTTCAGCTGCCTCCGAAGTTCGGCCACTTTGTCGTCCGAGATCACCGACAAGACCCGCAGGCCGCGCGGCCCGCGCGAGGCCAGGACCTGGCTGACGAGCTTGGTCTGCTCGAGCCGAAAGTAACAGACCTCGTCCAGTCCGGTGGCGACGAACGCGTACCCCTCAAGGAGATGGACGGTGATTCGTCGCCCCTTCTTCTCGAAGGCCCGAGCCGGAATGAAGACCGGCCACTCGGGCCCGACGTCGAGTTCGGCGCGCAGCTCGTCCGCGAGGACTCCGTCGTCGACTAGCTTCTCACCGTGGTGCGTGAGCTCAAGGGCTACCCAGGTCGTTTCGTCGCGCCGGTCTGCCACTGGATGACTGCTCCTCCAACAGCTCAATGACCCGGCGCTTCAGCGTTTTCACGAACTCGTCTGCCGGCATCGCCGGCATGGTCTCTTCGGGGTTTGGCCGCCGCGCCTCGTGGGCGCGACGGGTGTTCTGCGCAAGCGGGTTGATGCCGATCCCCGTCTCGGTGAGGTAGGGATCAGCGCTCATACTACCAACGCTCGCGGAGAGGTTCTCGGTCCCAGGCGACGTGGGGGACCCGGGCTTCGGTGATGGTTCGATAGGGGCCGCGGTCGCCTCGGTCGGCGCCGGAGGATCCGTCGGCGTAGGAGAGGCCCGAACCGAGGCGTGCGAGGGCACGACGACCTCGGACCGCTCGGTTCGAACGACGATGCCCGCACGTCGCTGGTGCAGCGCCGAGACGTCGCAGGCGAACATGGCCGAGGTCGAGCGAACGGGGCGCTGGGCGAACCGCTGGGCGAACTCGATCAAAAACTCCCGGTGCAACTTCCCGACGGCCTCGAGTCGCTGTCGATCCCAGTAGGAGGGGATCGACGCCTCTCCGAGGTTGACGAGCCGGTAGGCCAGCATGCACACGTCGGCCATGCGCTCGTAGCGGACGGCCGGGGAGACCTTCTCGTCGAGTTTCTCGATGGTCGCGAGCAGGGCCGGGAGATCCGATCCCAGGTTCTCGAGCACGTCGAGGTACAGGGCGTTGGCGTCCAGGTGCAGGTAGCGGGCCACGTTGTCCCGGTCGATTCGACCGAGCATGGAGACGCCCTCGACGGCCTGGATGGCATCCCGGACGTGACACTCGGTCACCTCCGCGATCAGCGGCAGCACCTCGGGGTCGTGGTCGATCCCCTCCTTCTCGCAGATGTGCCTCAGGCGCGCGGCGATCTCCTGGGGCGTGTTGGCCCGGATGCGGAACAGGGGGGCGCAGCGGCTCAGGATCGCCGGGCGCATCTTTTCGGGCTCCGTCGTGCAGAAGAGGCAGACGATCTGCTTCTCGCTCGTCCCTCGTCGATTGTCCTCGAGCGGCTTGAGGAGGGCGTCCATCGCCTGCCGACTGAGCTCGTGCGCCTCGTCGAGTATGTAGATCTTCCGGCGTCCCGAGAAGCTCCCGAACTGCGCCTCCTCGGTGATGCGCTTCATGTCCTCCTTGCCGCTGTTCGTCGCCGCGTCGACCTCGATCAGGTTTTCCGACTTGTCCGCGAGCATTGCGGCACACTGAGAGCACTCGTCGCAGGGTTCGCCGTCCCGGGGATTCTCGCACAGGAGGGCGCGACCGAGGATGCGCGCGATGGTGGTCTTGCCGCCCCCGTGCGCCCCGGCAAACACGTAACTCTGCTGGAATCCCTTACCTTCCTTGACGTATTGCCGACAGACGGCGATGGTCGCCTCCTGACCGAGCACGTCGGCGTAGTGCAGGGGCCGGTATTTCGTCGCGAGACTCACCGCCCTCTTTCTACACCCAGGCTAGGCTTGAAATCCCGTGTGCTTGGGCGTGGCCAGCGCTATCTGAACGAAGGCTCTAGCCAGAGGTTCCTGCACATGCCGGTCAAGGCAGCGCACGCACCCATCGAACAGCATCGTGCCGTCGGTCCCCTCGATTTTCACGATAGGCATGCGCCCCGTCGGTTTCTCGTGACAGAGAGGACAATGCAGGGTGGTGCCACGGCTCAGCGTCGATACCGAGCCATCCGGGTGCAGCCCATAGTGCCGCTCTGCGTACGGGTCCCGCTCGAAAAAGTCCCCGAGGATCCTGTCGATCTCGGCCTCGGAAGCGACCCTAGCCTCAGGCATTCAGCGCCTCGACGATGTCCTCTACGTCCTCGTCCGCCGTCTCCGAGGCCGCGCTGGCCTGCTGGACCTCCTCGGCTTTCTTGCCGAACATCTCCTCGATGACCGACAGGGTGTCGTCATCCATGGGGCGCCACATCCCGTGGCGCTCGACCTCCTCGCGGTAGCCGACGAAGTCGGGCGGCCGGATCGAGCACTTCATCGTGCCACTCTCGGCGTCTTCCTCGACCCTCATCGCGCACAGGTGGTGGTCGAGCAGGGCCGTCTGCTGCGCGGGGGTCAGCTCCTTCCACACGTCCTCCCCGATCTCGATGATGAACTTGTAGTTGAACTTCTTGTCGGTCAGCACGGGGAGCAGGGGCGGTGCCTTCTTCGTGGCGCCGAGGAGCACCTTCCCGCCCTTCTCGATCGCCTTCTCGCGGAACACCACCCCGATGTCGTCCAGGATGAGCGCGAGGTGAGGATGATAGTCCGCGACGAGCTTCTTGACCCGGTCCATCACTTCGGCACCGGCCTTGTAGATCTCCATGACGATGTCTCCTTCAGAGGGACGGGAATGCCTCGCGGAGTGCCTCTCTCCCTCCGCGATCCCAGATTGCGCCGGGGTCGTCCCCGGACGCGCCGTAAGGAACCTCGATGCACCTTACCTCGTGCCGCCGCATCTCTCCTAACCCCTTCTCGGTGCCCCTGCGTCCCGCTTCGTCCTGGTCGTAGACTACGTGCACGGTCCCGCGCACCCAGCGGCGCACGGACTCGACGTGTTTCCACGACAGGTGAGCCGGTCCCGAACCCCAGACCGCCTTGTCGCCGACGATCTGGAGCATGGCGAACACGTCGTAGCGGCCCTCGACGACGACGAGATCCGAGCCCGCCCAGATCAGGTCCATTCCCTGGGGGGCCCCGATCCAGACGCAGTTCCAGCGGCTCTCGGCGAGGAGCAGCCGCAAGTCGTCCTTCTGGTCCACATGACGGCTGTCGAAGCCCAGCAGGCGTCCGCGCAGCGACCGGAGCGGGTAGACGATGCGCTCCCTGAAAGTCTCCAGGTGCGGACCGTATCGCTTGGCCAGAACTGGGTCGGGACAGCGCGAGAAGGGGCACTCGAAGGTGCGGATACCCCACTTCTCGATCAGGTCGGGCGTCGCGCCGCGTCCCATGAGGTAGTCGCGGTGCTCGTCCAGCAGGGTCGAGTCGTCTAGCGCACGACCGATCCACTCGCTCACCTCCACGCGACCGCGACTCCTCGGCTCGCATTGTGGACCACCGCGACCGCCTTGTACTGCCCGATGACTCCGAGGGTGCCCACGAACCCCCGGTCGGCGGGGACGACCACGACCGCCTCCTCGGGCATCCAGGACGCCCTGACGAGCGGGATGTCGGGAACGAGCAGTCCCGACACGTCGGTCTCGGGCGCGATGAGCATCTCGAGCTGCTCGAGGCCGTAGTACTTCAGGTGCTCGATGCACGCGTCGAGTCCTTCGGAGGTCAGCGGATGGGCGTTCCCCCACTCCGCCTGCTCTCCCATGCTGACGATGGCGGCGACGAGCTCCGCCTCGAGTCCCTTGCGCTTGCGGACAGCTGCCCGGATCGTCTGCGCCTGCGAGGCGTGGGGAACCCACAGGACCGAGCGCGTGCTCGAGACGAGGTATGGCGCGAGCTCCGGGTTCACCTCGAACTCCATCATCGCGGGAGCTACCCGCCCACGCCGGGTCTCCTTGATAGTGGCTCCGAAGTCCATCACCTCAAGGAGACTCGTCATCGGATCCCTCCTCCACGAGAGGACGCTCAGGTAGGTCCTCGGGTTCCTCCTCGCCGAAGAACGCGAGGATGTTGCCCTGGTTCTCGGGCTCGGGTTCGGACTCGGCCTCCTCCCGACTCGTCTCCTTGCCGGGACCCATCACCCACATGAGCGCGGCCACGTCCGGGTACGCCTTCGCAAGGTAGCCGATCCCTCGACCTATCCTGTCGTGAAACTCGTCCTTGAGGGCCTCCGGACTCCGGCGGACGCGGAAGTAGGGGCACTCGGCCGCCTGCCGGTCGCCTCCCATGGTCGAGTCGCAGACGACGTTGTTGCGGTCGGCACCGGGATAGTATCCGCAGACGTGGATGGTCGCTCGGTTCGCCATGTGGACGGGAAGCGTGACCTCCTCGTTGTAGAGGCAGTTCGGCGGCCGCCGGGCGAGTCCCTGACGGACGTACTCCTTGCGGTGACGGAAGATCACCTGCTTGGCCTTCTGCTTGATCTGACCCTCCGTCTTCATCGTCTGATTCCCTGCATCTCCTCGGAGGAGATCTCCCGGAACCTCGCGCGGTCCTTGGCGTAGGTCACGTAGTAGGCTCGATGGCCCGCGCCCACTAGGGCCTCGTCGTGGGTTATCAGGAGAATGTCGAGTTCTAGGCGTCGGCAGAGCGTGGACAGGAACCGCGCCGCCCGGTCGACGTACTTGTTCGCCACGGCCCCCAGCGTCTCGTCCAGGAGGAGGAGCGGCCGCAGTCCCCGACGGAAGATGACCGTGATCCGCATGAGAATGCTCTGCATCGTGAGCACGCTGCCGCCGAACGACTGATCTACGACGCCCTCTACGAAAGAACCGTCCTTCTGCCTGCGCTGCGTCAGGAGAGTGACGGAGATCCTGCCCCTCGACTCCTCTACCTCGGCGCGCACGGACATCTCTTGGTCGTGGAAGATCTCCTGGAGTCCCTCCGTCTGAAGCTTCTCGACGGCCCGGACGCCATCCGTGACCTCGGCGTCGATGAGGCGTCGGAGCAGGTTGCCGACGAGCTCGAGCAGCTCCTCCTCCCTCTCCAGGTCGGTGATGCGTCGGTCGTTCTCCTCGATCTGCTGGTCGAGCGCGTCCCGGAGCCCGAGGGCCTTGTTGGCCATCGCACGCGCGGCCGTGAGGTCGGGAAGGGCAGCGAGATCCGTCACGGTTCGGGATGGCCCGAGGGCCCCTCCTAGAGCAGCCAGACGAGCAGCGTGAGGTAGTCGTCGCCACCCCGATCCTCACGGAAGCGCACCCAGCCGCCACGGGGTTTTCCGGTCGCCTGGTCTACCTGGGGATTGAGGCCGAACTTGATGGTCTCGGCCTGGTACTGGCCGAGCAGCTTGAGGAGGTAGGGGTAGGCGATGTCGAAACCGCTCTCCGGGAGCGGGACCTCGGCGTCCTCGCCCGAACTCTGGTCCTGCGCCTCCAAGTGCAGGGTGACGCGGTCTCCCGACGCGCTGGTCATCGTCAGGCCGACCATGTTCCTGTCGATCCCGAAGCTGAGCCGCGTGTCCTCCCTCGCGGCCGAGGCTGCGAGGGCGTTGATTGCCATGCGAAGTTCCGCCGTCTTGATCGTCCAGTGATGCGGATCGTCCGGTTTCTTGTCGAGTTTGATGTCCGGGAAGGCGTGGTGCGGCCGCCCGACCGACATGACGCCCTCGTCCTGACGCACGAGGAAGAGGCACCTCTCGTGCTCCCGAACCTGCACCTCGTCGTCGCCGCACGCGGCCAGGAAGGAGAGCACCTGGCCCAGGTCCTTGCCGTGGATGCGGAGGTTGCTCTTGGCCAGCTCATCGATAGTCACGACCCCGAGCGCGCCCTTGTCGGTCGCCTGGAGGGACTCGTTCAGGATCTCGGTCACCGCCAGCTTCGGGGTGGTGGTGTCCTTGTCCGAGATGAACAGCTTGACGTGGGACAGGGCCGCGTGGAGCCGCCGCGCCGCGATGGCGGTCCCGGCCGGGCTCTCCGCGAGAGCCTCCTCCCAGTGAGGGAACTCCGAGGGATCGAGGGACTGGAACTTGACCGAACCCTTCGGGCACGTCGCCTTGACGACGCCGTCCTCCAGCTCCAGCGCGAGCACGGCGTCCTCGACCGCCGCGATCCACTTGTTGAGGCGCCACGACTCGATGGTGAACGAGCCCGTGTCGTCGCCGTCCGGGAGGACCGCCTTGCAGCCCGCGATGGGCATCGAGACGCCGAGACGGTTGTTACTGGACAGAACCTCGACGATGCCGTCTGGCCTGTGCCAGAATACGAAGTGGGTCGTGAGGTCGCTTCCGGTCGACGCGGTCCCGATGGATGCGACCTGGAGCGCCGCCTCGAGATCAGGCTTGGCTACTTCGATCTTCATTGTTTTCGCTTCCTCCGACGAACGGGGCGAGGGCCCGCTCGGCTGCTTCGGTGTCTTTCTTGAGTTCCTCGACGAGGGTCTGGTACTTCTCCTCGAGCTGGCGGAGCTTCTCGTCGATCTCGGAGGGTTCGATTCCTTTGGACCGAATCTCCTTCTCGACGGCCTCGAGATTAGCCTCGGCCTGCTCCTTGCGACCGCGCAGGCGCTCGAGCTCCCCCTGGAGCTGCTTTCGCTTCCTGACGACGTTCTCAAGTTCCTGGTCGAGGTTGGTCACGCCGCTCCTCCCGAGGGCCCCTGGATTGGTGCCGGGACATGCTCCTGTCCCTGTTACCCCTTGCGGAGGACCGCTGAATCGCCTCCGAACCCGAACTCCACGATGCCCAGAGGGTCGTCCCCCGAGACGTACAATTCGGGATTTTCACGTTTGCGCTTCGCCACGTTCTTCGCCTTGGCCTCCTGGCGCTGCGGGCACACGGACTCGTAGTCGCAGAACCGGCAGACCTTGTAGGCCGGGGACGCGTCGAACTTCTCGGCCTCCTGTCCACGGCGCACCTTCTTGGCGCGCTCGACGAGCTCGGCCAGGTCGCGCTTCGTGAACTCTACCCAGTCGACTCCCGACTCCCCGGTTTGCTCATCGAACGGGTAGCGGTACCAGACGAAGCCGAGCCGCTGCGGGAGTTGGTGGTAGCTCAGGACGAAGCACAGCGCGTACCAGCGCAGCTGGTCCGGATCGACGTACTTCATCTTCGTCTCGCTGTTCTTGCCGTCGAGCAGGGTGATGCCCGTGTCGTCGCGACGGATCACGAAGTCCGCGCGTCCTCCGAGCGGGAGCCAGCTCGCGGCGTGACCGAATAGCTCCACCTCGCTGCGCGCGTACTGGCCCAGGAGGCGATGACCCTTCATCGTCTTCAGGTAGCCGAGCACGCCCGCGACGCAGATCTGCTCCATCTCCTCGTAGGAGGGGGCCTGGTGCCAGTCGATGTACGACCTGGCGCACGTGGCCGACAGCTTCTCGCGCGTGAGCTGCGTGAGCCGCGTCTGGAGGCCCTGCCGATGCTTCCAGAGATACTGATTGTAGAGGTCCTCCAGCACGGCCTGGATCACAATGCCCATGACGGCGTGGTGTCGGGACTTGTCGTTCGGCTTGGGCTTCGCCTTGCCCGGACCGGCGCCCAGGTCGATGCCGCCCCAACCCGCCGACCAGAGGCACTTCTGAGGGCACTTCTCGTACGAGTCGAGGTGCGTCCAGAACAAGGTGCGCGGGGGAGGCATCGGGGGGCACTCTACCGAGGCCTCCCGCGGTCCTAGCTCGCTCATCGCGGCCTCGCGGCCTCCTCGATGTACGCCATCGCCCGTTCCCTCACCCTGTCGGGAAGGTCCATCTCGGCGACGATCTCGCTGAAAGGACGGTCGGACGACGACTGGAGCTCGCGCCTCACCGACTCGACGAAGGCATCCACCGTCATGAGCCGTGCCTCCTCTCGAGTGCGCTTCTCCATGTCGAAGACCTCGCTCGCGGGCCGGACCGAGATTTTCACGAACTCCAGCTGGGGCGGGATCCCCCGAGATCGCGGCCAGAGGCCGATGACCACCACGCCCGGCTCTCGGTCCACGTTGTCCTGCGTCAGGGCTCCTCGCGTCAAACTCCCCACGTTCACCACCCACTTGCCGTCCGCGACCTCCTCGATGCCCTGGTCCTTATGCCAGTGGCTCAGCAGGAAAATGTCCACGTCGGGCGCGAGCTCGGGCAGGTCGGAGTAGCGGACGATGTCCTCCTTCTTGAACATCTCTCCGCCATGCGGAGACGCGAGCAGGTGGGCCGCACACAGGAGCCAGTCCTCGTCGCGACGACTGATCGCGCGGAACCTGTCGAGATCGTAGCGCGGCCCGTGGTACGGGATGCCGACGGCCCGGACCTTCACCCCCTCGTGGTCCACGAGCATCTCGTTGCTGTCGTGCAGAGGGTAGAACACGCCCGCGTCGAAGAGGCTCCCGAGCGGGCTCTCAGCGAGGTTCTCGAGTCTGGCAAGGCGCACGTCGTGGTTGCCCACGTTGCAGAACACGGGGCACGGGTAGTGCGCGTGGATGCGGGCGATGCGCCCCACGAGACGGTGGCTCGTGCGGACGGGAGTCTTCTCGTTAAAGAAGTCGCCGCCGTCGATCACGGCCCTGCACTCGTGGTCGCGCGCGATTCGGCCGACCTCGGCGAGTTTGTGAGCGACCGTCTCCGTCCAGTCGTCTGTCCGGGAGGAAGGCGTCTGGTCGGAGTAGTGGACGTCGGTGCGCCAGAGGAGACGAAGCATCTCCTCACTTGTACCCACCAGATTTGCGCGAAACCGGCTGCCGTTTAGGCGGTCTCAAGGATCGAGAAAAGAACCTCGTCGATGCGCTCCCTGTCGGGAGCCTCCGGCAGCGCGGAGTCCTTGGCAGCCTCCTTCATCGCCTCCTGGAGCGATTCGGCCTCGGCCATCAGGTCGTCGTACGTGTAGTAACCGTCCCTGATCTTTGCAAGTTCCTCGGCATCAGGACGCCGCACGAGCAACTCCCCGTCTCGCAGAATCTCCAGTCCCGTCCTCAAGAGACGGATGAGATGAGCCCCGTGCTTGCTGTTCCCATGGATGCCGACACGCCCGTTGCGCCTGGTGATCAAGGTTCCGTTAGGAACCGTAAAACACACGATTCGATGGTTCTTCACGGGCACCGTCTCAACGGCCCCGTGCCGGACGAACCGCTGAAACCGCTTCGCCTTCTTATCGACGTGGACCTGGTACATGACGGCATCAGGATTCCAGTCGGTCGGGCTCGGATACGGCCCCCAACGCGACGTCTCCCAGCCGCAGTGTACGGCCAGCTCGTTGACGTCGTCCGCGAGTCCCTCCAGGGACGAGTAGTAGATCCAACTTCTCTTGGAAGTGGGACGGACGGTGCCGTCACCTCCGCACATCGCATCGAAAAGGATCTCCATCATGCGTTTCGAAAGGCCAAACACCCACCGGGGGATGCGCTTGTCCTTCTTCCTGCCGCACTCCGACACGAGCCTCTCCCGGATAATCTTGTTTCGGACCACCAGGACCATCTCCGTAATCCGCTCTCCCGTTCCACTCTCTCTGTCGTAGGAATGCAGAGTGGCGTTCGCGCTCTTTCCGTACTGACCATGAAACCGGGAAAGGCCCCGATGAAGACGGCCTCCCTTTTTCTGGCTGACGCGGACATCCTTCACGCGCGCCGAACCCTTCGGCTTTGACGCGGTCCCGTCCGAGAGATACCAGCCCATCAGACGGAGGAACGCCTCCGGTTTGATTGGAAGGTTGGCGAAAAGGTCCTGTGTGGAGTACCTCTTCTTGCGTGGGCGGATCGTTCGGAAGAAATCGAAGGCATCCGGCAGCCGCGCGGCTTCTGTCATGGTGATGCCGTAGGTCTCATCCTTCCTTCGCGAGACCTGACGATGAAGCATTCTGTGGTTGGGGGTCACGAGCACGTCGGTGTGGTAACCCTTGAACGCATACAGGTTGCCTGTGAAGGTCCCGTCGAACCTCTCAAGAGGCTCTTGATACTCCAGGGCACCAAGCCGCCTGTGCTGCATGTCTCTGCCGACGTACATGGTCGCAAGCATGTCCTCCTGACCCACCTCGTCGAAGTACTTCCACCCGCTGTCGGTCAGAAACTGCGTGTCCGCCGAATAGCAGTCGTAGCCGTGCTTCGCCTCGAGCTCGGCGCGGGCCGGGTTGCGGTCACGTTCCCACCGCTTGAACTGCTCCCAGTGCTTCCGCGCCACCCGGTACCGCCGCTCCTGCTTGATCGCGTAGAGCACGTCCTTCGTGAGTCCGAGACTCGCCCCGGCCAGCTCGTAGGTCCTCTCGTCCAGCATGTCCTCCGTGCAGTTCAGGACGGTCGCCTGGAAATCGGCCATGCGCTCGCGCAGCACGTCCTGTGGAGCACCCTTGATATGCTCGTCGAGACCGTCCTCGACTCCCCAGTCACGGATGATCTTCGACACCGCCTCGTCGATCTGGTTGCGTACGTCGGCCGGGAGCACGGACTCCTCGGGCAGTCCGAACTCCGCCCGCGTGGGCTCGGCCTTCGGCGGGTTCAGAAGCCACGCTCGATGCCCCTTGATGCGCTTGAGCTGCGACATCGCGTAGCCCGTGTACGTGTGACGACACTTCTTCGACAGGAACAGGTCTCTGTGTTCCCGGAGCCGGTCCCACGCCGGCGTCGTGAAGAGCACGTCTCGGTCGTCCAAGAACAGGAGCTCGAGCACGTTTGGGTTGGCGTTGGCGGCGAGCGCCACGTACTTGTGGATCGAGTACACGCAGAGGTCCAGGACCTCGCCACCGTCCGTGTACGCCGGGCCCGCCGTCGGGTGCCGGAGGACGACCTCGACCGCACGACGCGCGTTATCGCCCCAGGGCCCCTTCTGGTTCTCGGAGAGGAACTGCTCGAACGTCTGGTAGAAGCTCTCCCGGACCCGACCGGGGACGAGACAGGCTCCCCGAACGTCCACGTCGGAGCCCGGCCGCGCCGTCCCGTAGGCGTGCGAGCCGGTCAACCCGAGGAAGACGGTGTACAGGTCCACGTCGAACAGGGTGGTCATCTGGCCTCCTCTGTTTCTACGTGAAACTCGGAGATGGTGCAAAGAACCCGCTGATTCCCCTATTGGATTGCCTTCTACGCCATGAAGATCGAGCACGCTGTACTTGCCGTGATCCTTAGCGTGGTTCCATGCTGTGGGTCGGACGATGACGACACCGACGGGACCGGTTCGGGTACCGACAGCGGGACCTCCGCCGATGCCTCCAGCACGGAAGGGACCGAGACCCCCACCGACGGCTCCGACACGGAAGGGACCGAGACCCCCACCGACGGCTCCGACACGGGAGGGACCGAGACCCCCACCGACGGCTCCGACACGGAAGGGACCGAGACCCCCACCGACGGCTCCGGTACCGAAACCGGAGAAACCGACACGGGCACCGGGTCGTAGTTCTCAGTGGACGTGGTCTAGCGCGCCGCCGCAGGTGGGGCACTCCTCGTACGTCCCAAGCAGCTGGGCCGCCGTCAGCATCGTCTGCTCAAGGGCCTCCTCGTGTCGAGCTAGCTCACGCTCGAGCTGCGCCACCTCCTTACCCAGCTCCGCGCGCCGCCTCACGAGACCACGCGCGTTGACGACGGCCCGTCGGAGCTTCTCCACGCGGTCGAGGACCTGGTCGTCGAGGAGGATCCCCTCGAGCGCCGCCTCTACCTCGAGCGTCCGGTCTCGCTCCTCGACGGCCTCGTCGTGCCGGAGGGCCAGGCCCACGGACATTCCGAGAGCGTGCCTAAACTTCTCGACATACGCGACGCGCTCGTCCGAGGGCAAGAGGTCTCCCACCTGGTCCGAACCCTCGAGATTTCGGACGACGGTCGCCGCGAGGTCATGACGACACCGCAGAGAACGCGTGGCGGCGAGTTCGGTCGCGACACCCTGCACGGCGACGACCCGCTCCTCCGGAGGGACGGGGGCCTCCAGGTCCTCCAGTCCGGCGAGTTTCTCGACGGCCTCCGCGGCATCGTGGTACCTGCGACCCATCTTCGATAGGTTGCCGTGGGCCTTCGCCACGCGATCTGCCGCCACCCGGCGCGCCTCCAGCTCCGTCAGCCGCTGCAGCAACTCGTCCAGGCCTGCGAACCCCTCGCGGCGGCGGCTCAGAATCGCGGCGTCGGCTCGTCGGGTCTTGAGGTCGCCCTTGGCCGCGCGCCGGTCAGACTCGCACGCCTTGAGAGCGCGGCCGAGCTGGTTGACGCGCTCCACGTCGGCCACGGCCTCGGCGATCACGGAGCCGGGCTCGTGGAGCAGGAAGCTCACGCCCGTGATCTGGGGCGCGATCTGAGGCCACAGCTCGGAGTTGCCGGCGCCGACGGACTCCACTCCGAAGACGCGCGCCTCCGGCGGAACCCCGTGTCCCACGCGGTCGAAGACCTCGCCGTCTACCGTGTAGCGGTTCACCTTGGCCCCCTTCTCCCACGTGAGCTTGCGGCCGGACTCGAGATCCTCGACGTCGACGGTGCAGGAGCTCGTCCCGTGCCGCACGAAGTCCGAACCTCGCGCGTTCGTCAGGGCGCCGCGGACGGCGCGGAAGAACGCCGACTTGCCCGCGTTGTTCGTGCCCGTGACGACCGTCAGGCCGTCCACCACGATCTCCGCGTCCTCGACGCTCTGGAAGTTCCTCACGCGGATCTTCAGGGGCACGACCTACTCTACCGCCTCACGCGGGTTCGTCGGGAGGAATCTCCGGGTCGTCCGTCTGAATGCTCGAGAGGATCTCCCTGAGTTCGCCGTCGTCCTGGAACGCGTCGGCGGCGAACAGCTCGTTTTCGTCCTCGTCCTCATCCTCGTCCTTCGAGCTACCTGTGGCGCCCATGAACGGCTTGACCTGCTTCTCCAGGGCCACGGCCAGACGCTCGTTGTCCACGAACATCCTGCGGAAGTTCTCCATTCCCTGCTTGCCGTGCTGCTCGCCGTCCGGGTCGACCCAGTAGAGCCACGAGCCCTTCTTCTGAACGAGCCTGTGGGCGCAGCCGATCTCGATGAGAGAGCGTAGATCGTCGATGCCCTCGCCCCACCGGATGTAGAAAATCTCCTCGTTCCCCTGCTGCGGACTGACCTTGCACTTGTCGAGTTTCGCCCGGATCTTCGCCCCGATCACCCGATCCTGCGCCTTGTTCGTCAAGGCGGAGTAGTCGGACGCCTTCTCGACGCCTATCGGCTGAAGACGCAGGCGGATCGCGCTGTAGAACTTCCACGCCTTCCCACCCTGGACCGTGAAGGTGTCGCCGTAACCCCCGCCAGTGTTGATAGCGTCTCGGATCTGGGAGACCCCGAGCACGGCCGAACCCGTCTTGCTCGTGCGGGCCTTCAGCTTCGGCAGGAAAGCCGACCACACAGCGGCGTTCATCCCGACGCGTCCCTGCTCGGCGGTCTCCTTGATGGACTTCTCGAAGTACGCCCTGGGAACGCCAGCCCCGACGGAGTCGAGCACGACCAGGTCCACGCCGGAGTTCACCATCGTCCAGAGGATGGCTATGCCCTCGTCGAGAGTGTCAGGCTGGCAGAGCATGAACCTCTCCTCGTCACCGATGGGCACGCCGAGCGCCAGGGCATAGCCGGGCACGATCTCGTGCTCCCAGTCGATGTAGCAGACGACCCCCCCGTCGTGGATCGTCTGGGCTGATGTCCCAAGGGCTAGCGTGGTCTTGCCGCTGCCCTCGCGCCCGTAGACGTTCACGATGCGACCTCGAGGGAGGCCCGGACAGGGGGCGATTCCCCGTTCGTTCAACTTGCCGCCGATGAGGTGATCGATGATGATCGAGCTCGTCGAGAGGATATCCAGCGGCTTGTTGGCGGTCTTGGGGTCTAGGTTCGCCTGCCAGTCGTTGCTCTTGAGGGCGTGGTTCAGCAGACCCTTCGCCTGGAGGAGCGCAGACTTCGCCTTGGCCTTCTTCTTGGTCTTCTTCTTGGCGGTCTTCTTGGAGGTCTTCTTGGTTTCCTTCTTCTTCACCATCGCTGCCCTCTACTTCATCGACCAGAGAAAGAACCTCTCCGACTCGCGATGCAGGATCCCCTTGATCTCGAGCTGGCCGGCGCGCTTGCCCTTGGTGATGGTACGCATGTGCGTGAACGTCTTCTTCTCGTAGGGTGTGAGGTCGTCCTCGACGAGGCTCCCCTCGTAGAATTTCCAGAACCGGCCCGCGAAGGCGGCGACCAGGTAGGCGTCCGCCTCGTTGTGGTTCCAGGGGCCTCCCCCCGAGTCCTCCCGCGCGGCGTCCACCATGTCCGACTTCGCCATGGACCAGCCGCGGGGGCGCTCGAGAATGAGTTTCGCGAACTTCTTGACCTGGGGAGGCGCGAACAGGACGAGGTCCTGGCCGCAGTCCTTGATGGCCTCCAGGCTGAACAGGAACAGGCCGTACATCCCCTCGGAATAGTCTTCGTTGAAGACGGGATGCTCGATACCCATGTGATCGGGCTCAAGCTCCACGACCTTGTCGCGGAGCGCCTCGCGGAGATGCACGTACCTGTCGATCTCGTCGCGGAAGTCACGGGGACCCGTCCTGAAGCGCCCTCTCTCGACGCATCTCGGCGCTCCCTCGGCATCGGTGTCGTGAAGGGCCCATCCGAAATTTGTCAACGACGGATCAAGTCCCAGCACCAGCATCGGGGACGTCTCGCTCCCTACTCGTCGAGCAGCGAGCCGAGCATGCTGTCCACCTCCTGGTCCCCGGCCACGATGTTCGCCACCGGGCTGGCCACGTCCTGGCCCATACGCTCGCGGAGCTGGTCGATGGTGAGATCCTGTCCGATCTCGTTGCCCAGGGTGGGCGCGAGGGCGCGGACCTGGGCGAGCACGTGCTGGGCGATCTCCTGTCCCGCGGGGTTCTGGGCCTTCAGCATCTCCTTGAGGACGCACTGTTTCGCGGGCAGGAACCCGAACTTCTGGAACTGCGAGTCCTCGCAGTCGAGCTGCACGTCCCAGTCGTGCATCGGGTACCCCGACGTGTGCATCTTCTTCAGCTTCTCGTACTTGTCGCCGGAGAAGATCCAGGGCATCACGTCCGGCTTCTGACCGAACAGCGACTCCTTCGTCGGGGTTCCCTGCTTGCCCAGTGGCCACGAGACGATGATCGTCGCGATCATCATCTTCGGAGCTTGCCCGGCGAGCTTAGTGAACTCGGGCCCCTTGTTGATGACGTAGCCAACGCTGTTGATGAAGTTCCGGGGCGCCCGGATGAACAACGGCGTGAGCTCGTCCTCGTTCTGGTCCTCCTTCGGACAGAGGTCCTTGTGCGTGAAATCTCGGCCTCCCTCCATGCCGGGCCACCAAGCGAACCCTATCCTGTAGGTCCGCCCCTTCTCGCCCTTGAACTTCTGGACGCGACCTCCTACGCCCGCGTCGTTCTGGCCGAAGCCGAAGGTCTCCTGTGAGTCGGTCATTGCTTCCTCTCGTCCTTGTTCTTTCCTCAGGTGGCGTGTCCGTCAGACTTTGCCGATTCGTTTGGCCCCGAGACCGCGACCGCCTAGTCGTCGGCGAAGCTCGCGATCAGGTCATCGATCCCGTCCGAGGTTGGGGCTTCTCCTCCCTCCGCGCTTTCCTCGCCGTCCTCCGTCTCTGGATCGAAATTCGTCAGGAAGTCGTCGGCGTCCCGCTCGACGCCGTCGTCGGGAAGGGGCGTCTGCTCCTCGGTCGAGGGCAGCAGCTCGGCGATGTCGGGAACGGCCTCTCCGTCGGGCGCCCCGAACTCGAGCACGGGCTCCTCGGACGCCTGCGGGGCCGGATCCTGGTCGTCGCTCGCCTCGACTTCCTCGTCGTCCTCGTCGGGCTCGTCCGCGGTCGCGTCCTTCCCCGAGGTGGGGGCCACCTCGTCGCCCTCGTCCGTCCAGCTCATGCGCTCGTCCACGCTGGCAAGCATCTCGTCGATCTCCTTCACCCCGTCGCTGAGGAGCGAAGGGCCGCCATCGCCGCCCCAGCGCGCGCCCATCCCGATGTCGTGCTCGATGAGCTTCATCTGGTCCTTCATCCGACCCTGAACGTTCTTGAGGTCCGTCCGCTTGGACTTGACCGAGATCATGAGCGTCTCCAGGTCGTGGGCCTGCGCCTCGAGGTTCTGAATCTTCTCGATCTGGTCCCTGAGCTGCACGTCGGCCAGGGCCTCGCGCTCCTGCTGCGAGCGCCCCACCCGACACCTCGGATCGTTCACGAGCAGCTCGCGCTTCTCGAGCTCGTAGAGGGTGCGCCGGGCGTTGATGTCTCGCTGGAAGTAGTGGAGATCCTCCGAGATCTGGAGGAAGATCTGATCGACGCGGTTCAGGAGGGCCCTGACGCGGGCGATGCGGTTGTTGAACCGCTTGGGGCCGTACTCGATGGGATTAGGGTCGAGCTTGACCTCCATGTCCTTGAGCTCGGCGTACGTCCGCCCGATCCGCTCGAGATCGACGACGGGCGCGGGCCTCTTCTGCTCGCTACTTGCCTTGGTCGCCGTCATCGGTCAGAAGTCCCATCTCTCGCATGATGAGTTCGTTGTAGTTGTTTCGGACGCCCTTCGTGGCGTCCGCGAAGTAGCTCGCGCTGATGGTGCCGTTCGCGACCGCGGACTCAAGCGCGGCGAGGTCCACCTCCATCGCGAGCATGTGCCGCGCCAGCTTGGCGTCCTTCAGGTTGAGCCCCTGGGCCGCCTGCTCCTCGGCATCGTCCTCCTCCACGTGGACGTCGCCCGACCCACCCATGTCGTCCTGCACGGACTGCCACGCCGCCGAGAAGCCGACGAAGCTGTCTCCGTTCCGGCCCTTCACGCAGCGCGTGCACGTTATCTTCGTGACGCGGATGCCCCGCCGAACTCGGCGTAGCCACCGGCGCGCCTCGTCCTTGGAGGGAGGGTTCTGGCTGTGCGCTTCTGACATTTCGACAGGGGCTCCGTCGTGGAAATCCTCATCGGGTTTACCCCTCACGGGGTCCTGCTGAATCGGCCGAGAAACGCCCTCAGACGGTCGGGAAAGAGAGTATTTCGCGTATCGATCTTGCTGTTACGAACGGCTTTTTCCAAAGCCTCGGGATGTCCGACGAGAATCACCTTCTTCCGCGCTCGCGTGATCGCCGTGTAGATCAGGTTGCGCTGGAGCTGGTGGTGGAAGCCGCCCACCCACGGCATAAGGATGACGTCGTACTCCTGGCCCTGGCTCTTGTGGATGGTCACGCAGTAGGCCAGCCGAAGGTGCTCAGGGGCGTCCCTGAACGGCATCTCCACCTGCATGACCGGAGGACCGTGGATCTTCACGGAGACCGACTTCGACCTCTCGTCCAGCCGGGTGACCTTGCCTACGTCCCCGTTGAAGATCTCGTAGCGGTAGTTGTTCTTGGAGACCATCACGCGGTCTCCCTCGCGAACCGTCTCCGAGCCGAGGCGCATCTCCCGGAGGCCGGGAGTTTTGGGGTTCAGGAGTTCGCGGATGCGCAGGTTCAGGTTCGTGACGCCCAGGGTCCCCTTGTGACGCGGGCTGAGCACCTGAAAGTTGGTTCTGCGAGCGTAGAGCTTCTCGACCGTGCCCACGACCATCTCGAGCACCTGCGCCTCGTCTCGGACCTCCACGAAGGTGAAGTCCCTCGAGCCATCCTTGAAACTCGGGACGGTGCCTCCGTTGATGGCGTGAGCCGCGATCACGATGTCGCTGGCCTCGTCCTGACGGAAGATCTCCCGCAAATTCACGACCGGAAAACGCTCGCTGTCCACCAAGTCGCGCAGCACGTTTCCGGGCCCGACCGAGGGCAGCTGGGCGGCGTCGCCCACGAACACCAGCCGGCAGCTCGAGACGGTGCAACTCAGGAGCCGAAAGAGGAGGTGCTGGTCCATCATGCTGCTCTCGTCCACGACCACCACGCGCGCCGGGTGCGGGCGCATCGTCGAGAAGCTCCAGTACTCGTCGCTGCCGTCGGCGTCCACGGTGGACACCGCGTCACCCACGATCCCGGCGTAGGTGCTCTCTCGACCGTCCTCGCTCCTGGCGCCACGGGCTCCGAACGCCCGGTGGATGGTCGACGCCTCGGCGCCCGTGACCGCCGTGATGCGCTTGGCGGCGATGCCCGTCGGGGCCACGAGCAGGAAGGGCACCCCCGCGTCCTGGAGCACCTTGACGACGATCCTCAGCAGGGTCGTATTGTGGCTGATGAACCCGTTTGAGAGAAACTCGTGACTTTCTGGCGCACCGAAATCGACAACTTGGGAAACGCCGCTTTCAATAGTCGTGATGGGGTCGTAGAAAAAATCCTCTCGCATCAAAGCCCGGAGTCTCTCGGTGACTGGCGTTGACCTCTTCGCGTAACCCAGCAGCTGCTCCAGATGTTCGCGGGACGGATGCCGTTCATTACCGTTTTTCCCCTTCCCATATCGGTAAAACCGATCGTAATCAGTTCCTTTCCTGGGACGCGTCTGTGCCATGAGTGCCTCGATGAGCGACTCGGCGTTGTAAATCAGGTGCCGGTTCGTGTTGGTCTTCGTGGTTCTCTCAGGGAGGACCTTGAACTCGCACCCCACACGTTCTCGGAACCTGTCGTAGTCCTGCCCGTACATGGAGAGCCGGTACCACGAGGCGCCCTCTCTCTGTTCTTCACGAAAAGAACAGACGATGCCGAGCGTCAGAAGTAGATACTGGATACCGCGTGCAAGTTTCTCGGACCGGGTTCCATATTCAACCGAAAACCGCTCAGCGTGCACGGTGCCGTCTCCTTCAAATAGAGCGGAAAGGAAACCTCGGCGCTCGCCTTCCGATCCCGCCAAAATGACATGCGGGACGGTTTTAGTGAAGGAGGTGGCGGCACCCACGCCCAACGCCCGAAACCACCTGATAAGCTGTACGCTGTTGAGACGGACACCCACGAGGCCACCGACTCGCTTGTCATAATGATCTCGGACCTCGTAGCCGAACAGATCTTGGCACCACCGCCTGACGTCGTTGCGGACGCGAGGATCGTGGTTGGTCACGGCCCAGTGGGAGGCACTCGTGACGGTGCCCTCTGAGATCAGGTAACCCAAGACCCGCGCAAGAGCCTCCGACATCCGTCTAGGGCTGCGGTATCGAAATTCCCGATAGTCGCCTTCGGTCAGCGGGGGCAGCTCCGCGCCGCCGGACCCTGAGGAGTGGAAACTGCCCCGAACTATGACAGGGACATCACCGACGCCCAGGTCGCCCATCTTTTTCCAGACGAAGTCCCCTTCCTGAACGATGCGGATGGGATGTTCTGGAGTGCCCTCCAAGGTATACCCCGATTGCGTCGTGATGCGGACAGTGGGAGCTACGCCTCCATTGTAGATGTACGCCGTTTTTTCGATTCCCCTGCTCGTATCAATGTCGAGGGAAAGCGTCTGGTCTTGGTCAGGTGCAAGACCCGTCGGTAGGAAGTCTCCGATGGGCCGCGCGCCCCAGGGGCCGCTCACTAAAGTGGTGGGTACCACGCACTTCCCAGTCCCGGGAAGTCCCGTCACTATCGACACCGGCTCGACTAGGGCGTTGACGGCGCCCTCGAGCTGGGCCTCGGAGAGTCGGATCTCGCCGTGGCTCGACCACTCGGTGATGGCCGCCTGCGCGACGTCCCCGAGCCCGCGACTCCCTGCCTCCGCGACTTTCTTCGTCTCGGGGCCCACGGAGGAGAGCTTCTCGAGGTACTCCGCGAAGTCGTCGTCGTCCTCGAAGCTCGCGTGCTCCATCCTCTCCGCTAGGAGACGGGCGCTCTCCCTCTCGACCTCGTGGAACCAGGGCTCGTAGATGGCCGTGGTCTGTGGCCGGGTCTGGTTGTCGAGCACGAGCAGGGACTCGTCGTGGAGCCCCTTGAGGGTCTCCGCGATGCGCTGTCGCTCCGTGTCGGGCGCGTACTGGTGCACGCCCTGCACGATCTCGCCGGAGTTCAGGTACAGGTGCCCCATGCCGCGGCGCACCTTGCAGGTGTGGAGGACCGCGCCCCTGATGCGTCCGGCACACTTCAGGTCGAGTCCGAGGCGCATCGCGACCTCGTCGGCCTGGTCGAACGTGATCCCGTCGATCTCGACCAGCGCCCACGGGTTCTCGCTCAGGACCTGCTCGGCCTCGTCCCCGAAACGGGTGTAGATCCGCTCGATCTTTCGCTTGGGCAGGTTCAGGTCCGAGAGGAACTTGAGCGACTGGAACATGGAACGCACGGCCTGCCACCTGCTCACCAGGTAGTGCGCCGTGAACTCCGAGACCGAGGGGACCTCCTGGAGACGTTCGCTGTCCGAGAGCGCGTCGGGCAGCCCCTCTCCGAAGTGGGCGAGCAGCGCCTCGCACACCCTGCTCCCCACGCCGTGGCCCTGCAGCATCTTCACGGTCGTCTGGGCGTCCCAACTCTTGACGACCGGAGCGCGCGAGATGACGAGCTGGCGTCCGTAGGTCTGATGGTTCTGCCACTTCGCCTCGAAGCCGAACCAGCTGCCCTCCCTCACCTCGAGTCCGGGGACGTTCCCGCGGACCGTCACCGAGGCGTTCTTCCCCTTTCGACCGTCGAGGACCATCTTGACGACGTAGAAGCTCTGGGCGTCGTTCTCGAAGACGACCGTCTGGACGCGCCCGGCGTAGTAGTTGGACATCAAAGATCTCGCTTGAGGGATTCGACCTGCTGAAGGAACTCGCGGATCTCGTGAAGGCGCCCGGTGAGGTCCTCGAGGTTGGTAGGGTCCAGGTTCGACGGATCGAACGACTTGATCTTTTCGTCGATGCTCTCTAGGTCGGGAATAGACGTGACAACGACCTGCGACCTGTGCCCCACCAAGAAGTTCACGTAAACCCGCAGTCGCTCGCCGTCAGACCTCTCCACGATCCAGTCGTCCTTCTCCCGTCGCAGGACGCCGACGGAGTCGAAGGCGAACAGGAGCCCGGGATCATCGTGGTGCCCGTAGTGGCAGCGGCCCGTGTTCTCGAGCAGGCAGCAGCCCGCTCCCCACCTGTCTCGCAGCGGGACGTCAGGCGGTCGATGGTGCGCCAGGAGCCTCACCTCGTGACCCTCGAACGCGCTCAAAATCTTGTCCACGTCGCGCGTACCCTCGAGCTCGTCGGCCACCATGAGGCGGTCGCCGTCGCGGTAGAACGCGCCCAGCGCGTCCACGACCTTGAGTCCCTTGAGCGGGGTCGTCATCTACGGAATTTACCCCCTCAGGATCCCGTAGAACGTGAAAACCGGCGTTTCCTGTAAATTACTCCGACGCCTCGTGCAGAGGGCGTGAGACCGACCCGGCCCATTCCGACCCAAGACGAGCCCCGCGCGCCCCCGCCGGCGCCTCCCCCCGAGGACGACGCGCCCGCGACGAGGCGCGAGGAGGAGCGACCGAGACGGGACCCGAAGGTCGACTTCAGCGTCGACGTGAGCTTCAGCTGCTACGTCTAGCGGCCGCTACATGCACTTGCTGTAGCCGCACGAGATGCAGAGCAGGCACCCCTCTTGATACCGGAGGCTGTCGTGTGCCTCGCACTTCGGACAGATCTTCTTCCCCGACTTCGTCCCGTCCTGGATGTACTTCTTGAGGACGCGGGCGACGGCCTTCGCGAAGTCGTAGAGGTCGCTGTCCTTATCGTGCTGGAGTTGCTCGACCATGTACTGCGGCGGAGACCCGTGTCGGAGGGCCAGTGAGATCATGCGGGTCGCCCAGCCCCTATCGGCGTTGTCGAACTGCCGGACGATATCCTTGATCTTGAGCGGGTCGTCGGCCTCTCCATAGTGAAGATCGTACTTGCCGCCCGACCTCAGCGCCCGCTTCACGATGTGACCCTCGGTGACCTTCTTCGGGAGCTCGATGTTCTCGGTCGTGCCGCCGAAGACCTCGTACGGCTTGCCCTCGAACAGTCCGACGAAGATGATCCAGTCCTCGTACTCGCCGTCCTCCCGCTTGACGCGGCTGCGGTGAATGTCGCAGGGCAGCCGCTCGGGACGCTTAGGCGCGCTGTGCTGGAGGAACTCGCGCTTCTCGACGAGCACGCCGTCCCGCGAGTTTTCGCGGTAGGTCGTGATGCCCTTGCATCCCGACTTCCACGCCATCCAGTGGATCTGCTTGACCGTGTCGACGGACACGTCCTCCGGTAGGTTGATCGTAGAACTCACGGCGTGGTCGAGCCACCGGGTCGCCGCCGCCTGAAACCTGACGCGCTGGTTCCAGTCCAGGTCGTGGGCCTCGGCCCCGTGGTAGGGACTCTCCTCGAAGTCCTCGTCCCCCTTGCCGGTGACCTGCTCCCACCTGACGAGTCCGTGGTGACGCACCGTGTACTCGGACCACGCCTCGCCCGACGCGTCCACGTAGTCGATCCGGGCGTCAGGATCCCCGGAGTTGATCTTCTTGCGACGCGTGTAGATGGCCCTGTAGATCGGCTCGATGCCGCTCGAGGTCTGGGTCAGCAGGCTGACGCTTCCTGTGGGCGCCGTCGTCAGGTTCGCGATGTTCCTGCGTCCGTGCCGCTCATACTTGGTGCGCAGCTCCTCGCCCCCCGCCTCGAGGACGCGCTCGATGAAGGGATGTCCCTCCTCCTTCTTGTAGTTGTAGACGGGGAAGCACCCGCGCTCTCCGGCCATCTCGATCGAGGACTCGTAGGAGGCCACGGCCAGCGCCCTGTAGATCTTCTCGACGAGATCTATCGACTCATCGCTGCCGTATTTGTGACCGAGCATCGCGATGGTGTCCCCGACCGCCGTGACGCCGAGGCCCGTGCGGCGGCCGTTGTGTCCGGAGGCCCGGATCTTCCGCCAGAGCCCGAGCTCGACGGTCTTGACCTCGGGGGGTTCCGGGTCGGCCTCGATCTTCGCGATGATCTTGTCGACCTGCTCGAGCTCAATGTCCACGAGGTCGTCCATGAGGCGCTGAGCCTTCTTGGTGACCTCGTGCAGGCGCGCCCACTCGAACGTCGCCTTGTCGGTGAAGGGGTCCTTCACGAACTTCGCGAGGTTCACGAGCAGCAGCCGGCACGCGTCCGCGCCGCTCAGGGGAATCTCCGAGCACGGGTTCGTGGTGATCGTCCTGAAGCCCACGTCCGCGTAGCAGTCCGCCGGGCTCTCGCGGAGGATGCGATCCCAGAACAGGAGCCCGGGCTCGGCGCTGTCTCGCGCGTGCTGGTTGATGTCGTCCCAGATCTCTTGCGCGTCGGTCCACTCCTCCAGGACCGGCTTCTGATCCGGGTCGCACGGCCAGCGCATCTGGTACTTCTCCCCCTTCTCGACTGCCTCGAGGAACTCGTCGCTCAGGCGCACGCTCACGTTCGCCTTCGTGACGCGCGTGCGCTCCTCGTGGCCGCAGACGCGGCAGGAGGAGCGCTCATCCTTGATGCCGATGAACCGTCGAATCTCGGGATGGTGCACGTCGCAGGTGAGCATGAGGGCCCCGCGTCGTCCGCCCTGGCCGACCTCGCCACAGGTGTGGCTGAACCTCTCCATGAAGATCCCGAGGCCGTCCGTCGTGTGGGCCGCGTTGGCCGTGGGCATCCCCTTGGGACGCAACGTCGAGATGTCGGTTCCGACGCCCCCGCGACGTTTCATGATCTGCGCCTGCTGCTGGTCCGTGAGCAGGATCCCACCATAGGAGTCGAACGGCGGCGATATTCCGAAACAGTTGGAGACGCTCTGGAGCTGGAACGGGTTGCCGACGCCGCTCATCGGAGAACCCTGGGCCACGACTGTCCAGTCGCTCAGCAGGCCGAAGATCTCCTCCTCGGACATCGGGTTCTCGTAGCTTTTCTCGATCCTGGCGAACTCTCGCGCGAGCCTGCAGTGCATGTCGGGGGGGGTCTTCTCGACGTACCGCCCGTCGCCGTCTCGCAGCGCGTACTTCGAGACCCACGTGTCTGCCGCCAACTCGTCTCCGTCGAAGAACTCCAGGGTCGCGGCGCTCACCTCCTCGTGAGAGTACGTCCCATGCACCGTCGTGGCGTGCTTCCCGTTTCCGCTTCCGTCTTCGCCGGTCTTCTTGGAAACGTCGGGAGAGTCCTTCATGACGACAGTGCTTTCAGCCTGCTGCAACATCCTTGACCTCGACCATTCTCGATAGTGGGTCTGCCGGTTCTACACGAAGGCCAAGGCGCCTCCGCACCACCGCGCGCATAGAAGGCACGTGTATAAGGTGCCTAACGTCGCCGTGGTCAATAACGAGCGCCATCCGCACCTTACCCCGACGACCCCTCGCATAGCGAGCGAAGCAACGCGCACTCGAGCTCGACCCACGGATTGACGTGACCGCTCCTTACAGATCGCTGCACACGAGCCAGCGACCTTAGTAGGGAGGTTAATCGTACCTGGCCCCACCGCTTTGCGGCGGGAAGGAGGTTCTTGCGGAGCGCAAAGGGGTGCACACCGACCCTCTCGGCGACGGCGTCGGCGGAGAGGCCCGCGCGAAGGAGGGACGCGACGTGCATCCACTGCGTCGCGGCGGGCCCGACGAATGCGCAGACGCGGAGCACGGCGCCGCCCTCGTGACCGCCGTGCGCCCTCCGCACGCTGGTGAGCGCGCGCCCCGTCGCCGCGAGATCCCTGCGCCCGAGCGCCTCGACCACCGGCCTCGGGCCCAACCCCCCGAGGGCGCCCACGGTGCCCCCCACGTGGGCGAGGGTGACCGTCCTCTCGCCCACCGATCGCAGGAACAGCGCGATCTTCTCGATCTCGAACGCGAGCACCCCCAGCTCGGTTCCCACTGCCCGCACGACGGCCGTCGCGAGCTGCTCCGAGAGATTGACGTTTAGGCGCGTGGCCTCCTTCACGCAGAAGGAGATCGCCCTGTCCGTCTCCTCCCACGGTTTCGGCTTCTCGAAGCGCGCGACGAGACGCTCGGGGAGCTCCTTCGCCACGCGCCCGAGGCCCGACTTCGCCTTGATCGCGCCCTCCTGGTGAAGGACGACGGCCGCGGACGAGTCGCCCGCCTCATGGTGCCGGAGGACTAGCTCGGCGTCGACCTTCTCGGGTTCTTCCACGACCAGCAGGACCTTCTGGTCGAAAAAGACCCCCGTGCTCGACAGGACGCGAGAGATCTCGTCCCGGTCTCGGCCGTGGGCGTACTCGACGGTACGACCGCACGCCTCGGACACGGAGACCGCCTCCCGGAGCTCGCGCCTGCGCAAGAAGTTCTCGGAGCCCGACAGCACGACGACGGGGGGTGGATTGCGCCACTGACTCACGGGATCGCCCCCAGGAACGCGGCCAGGGCCTCGGTCGGTGTCGGATCGCGATAGCGCAGGGGCAGCCTCACGGATTCCCAGAGGAGTCCCGCGACGTCGTCCAATCCGCGCCCGAGCAACACGCCCGCGGCCGCCTCGAGCACGAGGCGCCCATCGGTCTCGTGAAGCGCCTCGATGACGGCCGCGGCGTCCCCGAGGAGCACCGCGTCCACGGCCCGTCTCGCGGCCTCTGCCGCGTCGGGCACGACCTCGCGGGTTCCGGGACACCAACGGGCCAGACAGCGCGAACGGAGGGTCGCGCTCACCTCGGCCTCGTCGAACGCCCACAGCACGGGCCGCACGGTCCGCTGGTCGAACTCCTCGATGCTCTTGAGCAGCACGTCCGTCGAGAAGGGCGGCGCGCGACAGACGGGTCCGATCACGACCACCCCCGGGCGGTCGCCGACGGGCGCATGGTTCATTAGCTCGACGACCTCCCTGCTCTCGGCGATCTTGAGCCCGTCGTCGCCGAACGGCTCATGCAGGAGACGCCCCAGACTCGGCACCATCGCGAGCGCTTGAGCGCGGGCGGTCGGACCGTGGAAAAGGAGGGAAGAGCGGTAGGTCTCCACCTTCCTTATACACCTAGACGCGGATGGAAAACGGGGTGTTGCACGTCAGGCAGACGTACTGAATCCACGTTCCGTGAATCCCGTCGTTCTTCTTCAAAAGAACCCTGGCGCGCCGCCCGTTGCAGGAGTTCTTGGCGCGGCAGGAGACCCACACGACCTCGTTCTCAGGGCGCTCAACGGCGCCGGGAGCGAGCTGGGAAGGAGGCTTGTTCTCGCCCATGTCGGGCCACGATACCGAGGCCATCAGGGCAGCGGTCCGTATCCGGCCTCGTGGAAGCTCTGGGCGAGGGCCTCCCCGATCAAGTCGATCACGTGATTGAGGTTGGTCGAGGCCGTCTGGGCGAACACGGGGTTCGCGGTCGACCAGCGAGGGTCGGTCAGCACCGGAACCACGGCGCGGTTCCACTGCCTCCCGTTGACCCAGACCGGATACCCGGCGGCCACGCGGCCCGAGATGGCGCGCCAGTGGTTGCCGGGTTTCCTGAATATGCCCACCAACCCCGACGAGCTCGCCAGGTTGGTTCCCGGAAAGATGGGAACCGCACGTCCCGACAGGATGGCGTAGACGGGAGCTGCCAGCACGGTCTTGGCCTGCTTCGGGGTCAGGTTCCCCCCGACGCTCCCCTGCCGCGCCCTGCGCTTGTCGGACATCTTCCATTAAAGAGGGGCATAGACGGGCTACCCGACTAGCCTCCCCCGTCAGGGTTTTTAGCCTCTTCCGCTCCTCCTAGGTCTCGAGTTTCCTCCCCGTGGTCGTGGTCCAGCTCGCTTCCCCGTCGTGACTACCGTGAGAAGGTGAATGGGGATGATGGTGAAGATTCGTGAAACGTGAGGATGGATTTTCAGGACTCGTGTTCGTCAGATGATGACTTCGGACAGACGACACCTCTCTACAAACCCTAATTGAACCTGAGGCAGGACGACCGTCGGGTCCCATCCAGAGGACGTCGACGGAGTCCCGCTCTCGAGGGCGAGAGGCGAGGTGGGAGTGCCCCGCGGACCGCGCCCTGATCGATGGGTCTCCTTCGCGCCCTGGGCACGAAGGAGGTCGTCGGTCGGAGGCTTGGTCGTGGCGAGTCATCCTGAGGACCCAGCTTTCGGAGGGTCAGCCCGTCCAGTGCAACCTTTTCCCTCGCCGGTTCGTGACCTCTTGCGTAGGTGGCCTGAGGGGCCGTCTCGGAGGCTTCGTCGTCCCTCCTGGGTTTCCCCAGCTTCCCCACCCGTGGGCGCCGATACCAAGAGTTCCCGTCGAGGATTGCGTCGGGGAACCTGAATGCTTGGCGTTAGACGCGCCCGAGCGTTCCGCTCGACCCCCAGAACGCGCTACTTGCGTTAGCTCGTTCCACCCGCGGGGGTTCGCCTCCGCACGAGGCGGAGGGGAGACGGCCGACGCACACTAGAGATCGTGCGAGCCCGTGTCAAGCGCTTAGTCACCTGCGTTCACAGGAGCACCCAGGTGAGGTCCGGGCCCCCGGAGACATGCAAGACCCTGCGCCAGCCCTCGTCCACGTCAGGCGGACACAGGACGAGTCTGTGGTGTGCGTCTCGCACCCGGTCGTCGGGCACCCGCCGCGAGGGAGATCTCTTCCGGTTGCGCGCGAGGCACACCTCGAGCTCGGTGTCGATGAACACGCAGTCGATCACCCTGTCCGCCGCCAGCGCGGCCATGCACACCTGGCGACGCGACAGCCTGCGAGACAGCGTGGTGTCGAGGTACAGGACGCCACGAACGCCGCAAAGCTCTAACCAGGTCGTCTTTCCGGCTCCGGGCGCCCCAACCAGAGCCCTGACCTCGTCCACGGCCGGCAGCAGCTCCCTGAACACGCGCTCCGCCATGCGCCACGCGATCACGCCCATGTCGCCCCCGTGGTCGTAGACGCCCCTTTCGTCGCACCGGAAGTCGTCGGCGCGGACGACCAGGGTACGTTTCTGTTCCCTAGAAACTCGGTCGTACCTCTGTTCGAGGGTTTCGGGCACGCTAAACCTACCTGGGATGTGAGGTCCCGGTGGTTGTACACCCGCGGAGCGGTTCGGGCTCAGCCGTCGGACGGGATGACGAGCCTCACGAGCCTGCGGCGCAACTCCGGGCACCCGGTCGCGCGGGCCATCTTGATGAGCGCGCGATCCTCCGAGTTCAACGAAGTCTTTTTCGACTTCTTCTCGGTCTTCGTGCCGTCCGCCCCCTGAAGGAATTCTTTGGCGTACGCGGCCGTCTTCAAGACCTCCTCCACAACCTCCTCGGGGGAGTCGAACAGGGTGACGGCCTCGAGTTCAAGGTCATCCTCGTCCTCGCCAGCGATCAACCCCTCCTCCCGGGCCTCCTGCATCACCGACCACGGCTGCCTCGGAAGCTTCTCCCTCGCGCTGCGCAGGTGCCCGACGGCCCGACGCCGCAGGTCGGGATCCCGAGCGTGGAAGGCCAGTCGGATCAGCTTTCGGTCGCGGGGAGTCATGCGGCCTCCTCTTCTTCCTCGTCGGCCATGATGGCCTTGTAGGCTACCATGAAGTCGGCCACGGGCATGTCCTGCATGCGCTCCCGCGTCTCGGGACTGGCTTTGGACAGGAACCTCTGCATGAGCTCCTGGTCGGTGAGCTTCTTGCCGCGCTTCGGCTTGCTCGCCTTGAATTCGTGAAGCGCGTCGGCGTCCTCTCCCTCCATGTCGTGCTTGTTGGCGACTCCCAGCACGTCCGAGTGGTACCTACGTCCCTTGACGTCCTCAAGCCGCTCGTCGATAAGTGCCTGGAGGCCCTTGAGGGCCTTCTCGCTCGTGTCGTAGCCCGCCTTCGCGAGGCCCTTGGCGTAGGGACTGTCGGGGCTGGCAAGCGCCGCTGCCAGGTGACCACGGATCTTGGAGAGCCCCTCGTAGGTGAGGCCCTCGAGCTGTTTCTCGGCCGCGTCCCGCTGCGGTCCTTTGAGCCCCGGCGGGATCAACTTCTCGCCCAGCGCCGTCTTGGCCTCGACCTTGTCGGTCGGTTTCTTCTTGCCCTTGCCGCGGAGCTCCTTGCGGTCCTTGTACTTGCCGGTCGGTTTCGGAGCCCCGGGCTCCTTCTTCTCGGGCTTCTTGGGTTTCTTCGGCGCCGGATCCTCGGTGACCGTGAAGGAGTTGCCCTTCGCGAACCACGCCTCCGCATCTTCCTTCGACATCGTCTTGGTACCCTTCCGGTACTCGCCGGCGCCCGTGTCGAAAGTGCGAAAGCGAACCCCGCCGTCAGGGAGGATGCTAGTAATCTTGCCGACAATGCCCGCGCTGTTCGAGATGAACATGCCCGGGACCATCTGATCGGTGCTCGTCACTTCGGTTCCGATCTCGAGTTTCTCCTTCGGCTTCTCGGGCTCCTTCTCGGGCTCCTTCTTCACCGGCTTCTTCTCGGACTGTTGCTTGGCCCACTCCTTCGCGTGCTGGCGAATGGTGTAGGCCGTGTCGTGATAGAGCTGGGAATCGCCAGGATCGTCGACGGTGAACGCCGCCGTGTCGAGGTGGTCGGCCAGATCCTTCGCGACGCCCTCGAAGATCCCGCGGCGCTGCGCGGTCGTGAGGCCCTCTGGCAGGATCGCGTCGATCTTGTCGACGTATTTGACGAGGTCGCCGACCGCGGTGACCTCGCCGCTCATCGTCATGACGAGCTCGTCCACCTCCTCCCTCTGCGTCTTCGTGAGGGGATCGGTCTGCTTCGGCTGCACCTTCTTCTTCTCGGGTTTCTTCGGCTTCTCCGGCTTCTCCGGCTCCTTGGCCTGTTCCTTCAACCTCTCGCGGAGCTCCTTGGCCGTGCTCGCGAGGTCGGGCCACTGGCCCGGATCCGTGGAGTCAAGGTTCTCCAGGTGCGACACGGCCGCCTCGACCACTTTCCGCATCTTCGCGGGATCGTCCCCGTAGTCCTTCTCGAGACGTTTCCAGAGCGTGTCTCCGCTCATGCCGACAGGGCCGCCGGAGAAGGACATGGCGAGGCCCGGCCCGGCGACCATGTAGCCCTTGTGCGCCTTGGCCTGGAAACGCTTCATGGCGTCCTCAAGGCTCTTGCCCGGCTTGCTCTGCTGCCAGCCTCCGACAGGTCCCCACCGAATCGAGATCTTGCCGTCCTCCCCCCGCGCCTCCCAGAACTTCATGCCTCCGCCCGCCGTCATGGCGACGGCCGGAAGGTGCCACGCCTCGCCCTTCTCGTGCATCTCGCGAAGCTCGTCCATGTCCTTCGGCCTGCGGGGGTAGAACTCGCTCAGCTTCTCGTAGACTTCCCCCGACACCCCGGTGAAGGGCGCCTGGGGCTGCGCAGGTTTTCCCTCGGCGGGCTGCCCCTGCGCCTGCTGCTGCCACTGGGCGTGGACCTGAGCCTTCTCCTGCGAGGTCAGCGAGTCCCACTTGACCCGGTTCCCGGTGGTCGACTTGCGATGCTTGCGAGCTCTGGCCCACTCGAGGAACTCGGGCGCGTATGCGGCCGTGCGGATGGAATCGAGGATGCCGCGCCGCAGCGTCTCGTCCGTCGTGGCGAACGCCACGCGTACGAGTTTCCGAGCCAGCGGCGAGAGGGAGGGCTGTCGAGCAGCGCGGAGATCCTCCAGGATCCGACGTCGCAGCTCGGGATCGGTGACGCGGTAGGCCATCCGCACGAGACGGCGCCCCGAGGAGTCGAGTTCAAGCGCCATCTATGTCGCCTCCTCTTCCTCCTCGTCCTCGGCCATGATCGACTTGTACATGATCATGAAGTCGGCCACCGACATGCCCTGCATCCGTTCCCTAGTCTCGGGGCTGGCCTTGGAGAGGAACTTCTGCATGAGCTGGGCGTCGGTGAGCTTCTTGCCCCACGCGGGCTTGTCGGCCTTGAAGTCGTACAGCTCGTCGGCGTCCTCGCCCTCGAGGTCCCACTCGTTGGCGACCCCGAGCACGGCCTGGTTGTACCTGCGTCCCGCGTAGGGTCTCAGGGCCTTCCGCAGCTTCCTCTGCAGCGTCTTGAGGCCCGCGGGGCTGTACCCGAGAGTCTCTAGGGCCTCCAGGTATTCACCACCGGGGCTGGCCAGGGCCTGCTCGATGTTGCCGAGCATTTTGTGCCCGGCACCGACGGTGATGTTCTCGAACTTCTCCACCGTCTCCTTCTTCATCTCGGGCGCCATGGTGGGAGGCGCCCCCACCGCTATGATCTGGTCGTGTAGCCACTTGGGTGCCTCGATCTTGGTCTCGGGCGTCGACTCCTTCTGCGCCTTGCCGCGGAGCTCCTCGCGGTCCTTGTGCTTACCGGTGGGTTTGAACGCGGGCTTCTCCTCCTCCTCCTTCTTCTTCTTTTTCTTCTTTGGCTTCGCGGGCGCGGGATCCTCGACGGACGTGAACTTGTTGCCCTTGTCGAACCACTCCTGCGCTGCCTGCTGCGTTATCTTCTTGGTACCGCTGTATTTGCCCGCCTTAGAGTCCCACGTACGGAAGCGGAAGCCGCCGTCGGGCAGCATGCTCGTCACCTTGCCGACGGTGCCCCAGGCGTTCTGTAGGAACATCCCCGGCTTGATCGAGGACGGGCTGTCGATGTCGGGTTCCTTCGGCTCCTCAGGTTCCGGCTTCTCGGCCTGCGGCTCGGGCTTCTGTGGTTCCTCCGGCGCCTCGGTTTCCGGCGTGGGAATCTCGGGCCCCGCTGGAGGTGCCTTCGGCTCCTCCGCCTCCTCCTTCGGCTCCTCCGCCTTCGGCTTCGCGAGGTCGGGGGGTACCACGTGGATATCGTGGGTCTTGCTGCCAGCCGACGAGCGGTGGAGCCAGAAGTCCTCGTCCTCCACCACCTTAGAGGGGTCCTCCTTGTCCACGCGGGAGAGCCTGACCGTCGCCTTTCCGGTCGAGGTCTTGCTCTTGCCCGTGACCTTGTGGAACACGAACGGCTGCCAGGAAATCCAGAGGAGGTCGCCCTCCTTGAGCGCGTCGAACTTCTCGGGCGTGAGCTCGGTCTTCTTGGAGAGCCCCTCGGGCTTGTGCTGCTGCGCCCACTCCTTCTTGCCCGCCTTCCACTGCTTGTGGACCTCCTTCTGGGCCTGGGAAGGCAGCGAGATGAACTGGACCATGTTCCCCGTCTCGGGATGCTTGAACTCCTTGTTCTGCACCCACTTGAGGAACCCCTTGCTGTACCTGGCCTCCTTCAGAATGCCGAGGATCTGCCTGCGGCGTCCGGCGTCCGGCGTCGTGAAGGCAATTCTGACGAGTCCGGCGCGCTCCTCGCGGGTCAGCGTGATGGCCCCCTCGAGATCTGCGGCCTCGCTCGCCAGGAGATGGTCTGCCGCCTTCACGGCACGGACTAGGGCGGCACGCGTCGCGGCGCTCGCCGCGTCGTACGCCGCACGGATCACCGCGGTCCGCAGCTCGGAAACATTCGCCGCGACGCGTCTCTCCCGGGCCATCCGAACCAGGGGCATCACCACCGGGCGATGCTCCGGCTCTTCAAGCGCGAGTTTCACGATCTGGTAAAGCATGAACGCCCTCCTCTTCTTCGCTTCGGCACCGCGCCTGGCGTGTCTCATCACCACGTCCCACCCCTCGTCGGAGATCTCCGCGAAACGGTCGGCGACGCGTGCCGCCCCGGACCCGAGCTCGCCCCGGTTGCGGATCGCGTGCTTCCGCAGCCGCCTCGCCATTCTCTCGCGACTGGCGTCGCCCCCGAGCAGTCCCTTCGTGCTCCCTCCCGAGACCAGGTAGTGACTCATGAGCCGGATCGGCAGGTCTCCCGCGGCCGCCGCCCCCTGGCTGCCGGGCTCCTCGAACTCTCGCTCGAGTGCGTCGATGGTCTCCTGGTCGTAGGAGTCGTGCCACTCTCCGGCCTTGGTGAGTTTCTGGCCGTTCCACTTGCCGCCCCGAAGGGTCGCGCGCCTGACCTCCGTGTCGCCTCCAACCGTGGCCCTTCCCTGAACGCGGCCGCCAGGCCCCACGCGAGCCCTTCCCTCAACGCGAGCTGGCCCGTTCACGACGGCGTCCTCGACGGTCGCGCTGCCCGACACGGAGGCTCCGTCGCCGATGACGCGTTGCGCACTACGGCCTCGTCGGCCACGCGTCCCCGCACCCGGCTCTTCCCCTCGACCCTAACCCTCCCGGAGACCTCGGACTGCTTGTACGTGATCGAGCCGCGGTCCACGTGAGCCGTCTCGTCGATGTCCCCCCACTTCCAGGGTTCCTCTCGTCGTTTCCCCGGCTTGGGCTCCTGTACGTTTTCGGCCGGGAAGGAGGCGGCTCCCGGGGACTGCCGTCGAGACCACTGCTCGTGGATGCGCCTCTGCTCCCGGGCGGGCAGCGACTTGTACTTCACGCGGTTGCCCGTCTGCGGATGCCGGAACCTTTGCCGGTCGACCCAGTGGAGGAACTCTCGGCTCACGAACCGAGCCGTCCTCGAGAGGGCCTGGCTGACCAGGAGCCGCGCGAACCGACGAGGAAACTTCCCGCGCTGGAGATCGCGGACCAGGCGCCCGGGGTTGCGGGGATCGTTGTCGTGGACGAGGCCCTCCATGTCGAGCGCCGTCTGCATCCACGCACGCCAGCTCCTCGCGATCTCCGCCATCCGCGAGCGGTCCCCGCGGGCGATCTCATCGGCTCGGGCTCGCAGCTCGACCGGATCGGGGAGCCTGAGCCTGTCGCGTCCGGCGGGAAGCCGGCTCTTGAAGCGCATCTCGTCCGCCGGATGCCAGCCGTGGGTGCGCACGCGCTGCAGCTCCTCGATGCGGGTCGCCAGGCGACGGAGGTCGAGAGGACTCGCCATGGCCTACGACACCATCCACGCGCGGGCCACCCGGAGGGGGACGGGACCGCGCCCGTGCTGGGGGTGGGGTCCGACCTGACGGTCCCACCCGTCGTACTCGTCCTTCTCGAACCATTGCTCGAGCACGGCGCGGACGCTCGCCAGGGTCGGGTCCGAACTGACCTCGGCCTCGCGGCTGTCGTCGTCCTCCTCGCGCTCGACCGCGATGCGCGACGCGGCCGGCTCGAGGAGCTCGATCTCTTCGGCGAGGTTGTTGATGAGACGCCTGACCGTCGGATGCGTTCCGACCTTCGTCGCCATGAAGTGGAACACGTTCCGGGCGTTGCCGCCGAGCACGTTGGTGAGCCTCTGCGCACTCACGCCCAACTCGTCCATCATCTCCCGACGGACCCGGCTGTAGGCCTGGGTGAACCAGGCGTTGGGGTCGAACCTCTGGACCATTTGCCTCATCTGGTCGGCAGACCTGTACTTGGGCTCCGCGATCTTGTTCAGGAACATCCGCACGATGGGGACCTCGGACTTGGGGAAGTTCCTGCGGATCAGGTGGTCGATGACCAACCTGAGTTTCGTTCCGGGGCCTCCGGGGCTCTGGAGAGCCAGCAGGAGGAGGTTTTGGCGCTTCTCGGCGTCCAGGCCTCCGCGCCCCACGGTCCGGGTCGGATCGTAGCCTCCGGGCGTGCTCGGGCCGAAGGTCCTGATGTGGCGCTCCCGCCATGATCCGATGACGTCCCTGGCGGCGTTGGTCACCCACCTGTCGATGGTCCCCTTGACCCGGGAGTGGTCGGGGGTGATGGCGCCCTGGCCGAGGTCGTTCTCGTACCGACGCAGGGCCTTGCCGACGGAGTGGAACAGCCGCTTGCGGTCGGGTCCGGCGGACGTGCCCGAGTGCGTGGTCATCTCCTGCACGAGCTCGTCGGCGTCCATGCCCGACACGTTGCGCAGAGTCCGGGACGCCACGGCGAGCGCCCTGTCGTAGACGCCCTGGTCGGTCGCCGCCGTCCAGGAAGCCGCGAGCTTCGGGCCGAAGTGGTCGAGAGCGTGTCCGAAGCCCCGCTCCTTCAGCCGGAGCCACGTGCCGGGGGCCTTGCCCGCCGCGCCCTCGAGGACGGATAGCCGAGCGAGCATGTCCATCGTGAAGGCGCCGACCTTGCGACGGACAGCGGCACGGAGGTAGCGAAGCGCCACCTCGTGCGTCAGGGCTTCGTGGCTCGGCTGCGGCATGTGGGTGGCTCTCGGGGCGCGTTCAGGGCCTCACCTTGGCCGGTCGATAGAAGGGAAAATGGAATGCGAAGGCGAGATCTCGCCCTCGGTTTTCCACAGGAGATCCCCAGAGGGCATCGAGACAGCAATAGTTTAGCTATGGGATCTGAAGCGCCCGACTTCACGGAGAAAATCGCAGACGGGCGCCCCGTTCGGGAAATTCTTGACACGCCGCACGCAACCTCCTACTTTTCTCTCCGTGCTCTCGTCCACTTGACCGGTCGTTCAAGGCTCGTCCCGGACCCTGAGCACGTCGCCTGAAACGCTTAGCTGAGGTGCCGAGCACCCAAGCGAGGAACACATGCGAAAAGCCGCCTCGGGTCCCCGACCCACCGCCTCCCTCTTCCACGACGTCGTTCTCTATCTCGTCGGCAGGCTCTCCGGCTACCGTGCCAACGTTCCTGTCTCGCCCGAGCGCGTCGTGAACGACGCCCTGCGTCTGGTGGGGCCCGACGCCCTCGCGGCCTGTCAAAGACGCAGGCGCGGCTCCGCCGAACAGGGGCGATCGCTGGCTCGAGAGGCATGGCGCGAGATGTGTCGGAACCCGGGCCCTCAAGGGCCCCTGTGTGGGGTCGTCGGGAAAGAAAAAGGCGAGGGTTGGACCCTCACCGAGGCGGGCGTCGAGCAGGCTCGGGCGCTGCGGAGGACGCACGACGGGGCCTACGACCTGTGCCACAGCAAGATCACGGCGAGGCAGCTGTTCGATCCGGTCGTGTACCTCCTCGGTCGCCGCGCGGGCTTCCAGGTCGGAGTCGCCGTGGCCCAAGACGAGATCTTCGAGGACGCGCTGCGCCTCGCGGGCGTCGACGTGACCCGGCTCTCCGAGTGGCCTCCGGGCGTTCGCGCGTTCATGCGTCGGCGCGTCCAGTCCGCGTGGATGGAACAGAGGACGAGCGGCGGTCCGAACGGAGAGGGCCTGTGCGTGAGGCCACCGGGCGCGGGCCCGGGGCAGTGGGGCCTCACCGAGGCCGGGGTGGAGAGGGCATCAGAGCTCTGCGACGTGTACGACGACCTCTACGCGATCTACAAAACCAAGATCACGGCGAGACAGCTCTTCGATCCAGTCGTGTACCTTCTGGGGAAGCACTCGAAGTTCAGGGCGTACGTCCCGGTGCCGCAACAGAAGATCCTCGACGAGGCCCTGCAGATGCTAGGCGTCGACCTGACGAAGTTCATGGGACGTTTGAAGGATACCTCCTCCGAGGTCCGCGACGGGCTCTACCGGCGCGTCCACTTCGCGTGGAGAAACCAGCGTCGCGAGTACTGTCGCTCTCGCGTGGCGATGTGCGCCAAACCCACGAGCGGCGCCCGCGGGGAGTGGGCGCTGACGGAACAGGGCGTCAGGAGAGCCAAGGGCCTGAAGATCGTCGCGGGGCAGCTCGCCTTTACCCCCTGCGCGAACGTCAGCGCGGAGTACCTGGCCGAGAACTTCGATGAACTCTACGGACGCATCACCCTGCACCTGCGCCGGACCATGCGTCGCTCGGAGATGTTCGACAAGATCGATGACCATGCGATGAACTGGATTACCCGAGTAATCCACCGGGACGGCCTCCGCAAGCACGTCGGACTGGGTCAGAACCTCGCCCCGTCGCGGGTCTGTGCCTGGGCACGGAGGGGAGCCTACACGGACATCCGAAACGAGGGACGCGAACCCGTCTGCCGCGTCTTTCACGGGGCCCTCACGAAGCGCGAGCTCGGCGACTACGACGCGTCGCGCTGGACCACGGAGCACGTCCCGCGGACGATCAACCAGCACGAGCACCTGGGCGCGAACCGCTGCACCGAGCACAGCGAGGATGACGACGCCGCCACGGACATGATCGAGAGCATCGCCGACGGCATCGACCTCGAGAACGAAGTCCTGAACTCCGACGCCTTCGAGCACGTCCTGGAGCGCGTCTCGGAGATCCTGCTCGACGAGATCGATGAGGAGCAGGATCCCGAGTGGCACCGCCAGCTCGTCCACGACAAGTTCGTGCGCGAGATGACCCTGCGCGAGATCGCGGAGGAGCATGGGCTCTCCTACGAGCACGACCGCAACAAGATCACGGCCGCGCTGAACCGCGTCCGCGACGTGATGCTGCGTGCCCGCGACGAGGGCGAGCTGGACGAGTTCCTGGCTCCCTAGCGCGAGAGGTCGTAGTCGAGCCAGTCGCCGACGCTCGTGGGCGCCTCCTCCGAGGCGCGCCGCAGCCGAACGCTCGCGTCGGGGTACGAGGACAGGATGAGGCTGCTCGCGGCGCACTTGCCGATGTCGCCGTGTTGCCCGAAGAAGCCGGTGATCGACCCGTGAAGTGCCGCCCGACGCGCGTGCATCTCGGCGCCGATGATGCCGGCGGTCTCCCGGAGAGCCGCGCAGAGGCTCAGGCCGCGCTTGGCGGTCTTCACGGGGTAGCCGTACATCCCGCGACGAGATGGAGCGGCCTCCTTGTCGACGCCTCCCTCGTCGGCGGCGAGCCTCGGAAGCGCGTTCTTGTAGGCGGCGAGCAGGACTCGGGCGGGGAGGCTCTGGCCTCTGCCGGCGTGGGTCTGGAGGAAGTCCACGACTCGACGGTCGCGAGCCGCGGCCCCGCTGGCGAGTTTCGCGGCGGCACGGTTGAGCCTGCGAACCGCGGCCTCGCAGGAGGCCTGCACGGCGCGGGTGTAGCCGTACAGGCCTCCCGCGGCCCGGGCCTCCTTCGAGAGGCCGAGGGTCGGACCCCACCGGTCGAGCGTCGCCTCCCGAGACCGCGCGCGGACGCGGGCCCCGGAGCTGGCCGACTTCGTCGTGTGCTTGACCTTGGCGAGGATGCCGTCCGTGAAGGCGCGCGGATTGTCGGGCTGGAAATTCACCTGGAACACGGGGCCCTCCATCTCGACGTCCGGCAGGGGCTCCTGCTGGGTGAAGAGCACCTCGTCCTTCCCGGTCCACCCGACGTAGGTGATGAAGCCTAGCGGGATCTTCTTCGTCGTGGCGGGGTACGCCTGACGGACCTCGTCGACGAAGTCCTGGTTCACGTAGCGGCGGCCATCGAGGTGTGCGTACTGAGCCGGCATGTCACTTCCTCTCCAGGTATCTGTGGGCCACGCGGCGGGCGATCTTTACGGTGCCGTCCGGGGCGTACTTGGCGTCCACCTCGCCGCGCCACCGGAAGATGTCGGACGCCACGTGATCTATGGGCTCCGCGAAGGGGTATTCGTCCTCGTGCGGTTCAAGGCCGAGGAACCGCAGCCTGTTCGTCGCGAGCATAACGAGGTCCGTGCTCGTCTCGAGGTTCGTCACGGCCTGGACGTAGTCCTCCAGGGCCTCCCTAGCCTGCGTTCCGTGGCGCGCCGCGACCCTGCGGCCGTCGAAGGCCACGACCTGACGCCCGTCGGTCGTGACCTCGCGCTCCACCGCCATGGCCGGTCTCCTCACCAGGTAGTCTGGCCACTTCTCGTACCACTTGCGGTAGAACTCCGACTTCGGAACCACGCGCACGGTCTCGTCGGGGTCCGGGATGTTCGGGTCGGCCACGTGGACGTTCAGGTCCTCGTCCACGTCGAACACCACCGAGGCGTGGGACCACGGCCTGTTCTCGGGATTCCACGCGATCATCACGGGGACGCCCCGGTCCGTCCACTCCCTGAGCTGCGGCGTGGTAGCCGGACAGACGAGCGTGCAGCGCATGCCGTAGTGTTGACCACACGCGAGGGCGTTCTCCCAGGAGGCGCCCTTCATCGGACGCGATCCCATGACCCGGTTCACCTCGTCCTCGAGGCAGTCGACGCCGAGAGCGCGCAGGCACATCGCCATGCTCGCGCTCATGCACGAGTACTGGCTCCGCTGCCGGACGGGCTCCACGTCGGCCCGAGCCAGGCGCATCTGCTCCTGCTGCTCCTTCATCTTCTGCAGAGCCCGCGGCGACCGGCGGATCCCCTCGAGCTGCTCGCGGCCTCTCATCCACTGCTGGAAAAGGCGCCGCTGCTCCTCCGGGGGGAGGGAGGCGAAGAGCACCTGGTTGCCGGTCCGAGGATGCCGAAACCTGCGCCCGAGCGCGAACTCCTTGAACGCCTCTGCCAAGCGTTCGCTCACGTCATCCCCCTGCGGGAGCCGTGTCGTTGGTCACGATGCGCGTGCCCTCGACCTCGATCTCCTCGGGCCTGTACTTCAGCGAGTCGTGCACGGCGTCGAGGTACTCGGCGGCGAGGTTGAGCTTGTATTCCTGCCAGTCCTCCAACCCGTCGAGGTCCGCCCGGGCCATGTCGAGCACCTTGGGTGTCAGATCCATGATCTTCTGGAGCGACTGCCAGACCATGTACTCCCGGTCGACGGCCGCGAGCTTCGTCCTTCCGAGCTCCGCGGCCAGCCTCCGCTGAAACTCCTGATCCTCTCGACACAGCCGAAGGAGGGCGCCCGTGACGTCGGTAACTTGCATGGCGAGACCGCGTGTTCTACGGAAGGAAGGACATAGAGGGACTATCGGGCCGGTAATGCCTCTATGGGTCGCGCGTTCTCAAGTGGTCAATGCTGTACGAAACGCTCGTCTCTCGGGTCTCCGAGCTGTCTCGGACCCTCGTGCAGTCGGGGACTCAGGGCGAGTTCGAGCAGGGCGGTTCCGTCTTCCGCACGGGTTGTGACCTCGCCGGGAACGTGAGGTCAGGCTTCTATCTGAGGCTCCTCGGAGCCTCGGCGCCCGGCACTTACCGGGTGGTCGCCCTCACGCACGCGGGGGAGATCGAGATCGACCACGTGTTCGAGGTGCGGGGGAGGGGCGTCGAGTGGGAGATCTACGACGAAGGGGTAGACGGCGCGGCGGTGAAGAGGGTCCTACACGTGTTTCCGGACGCGGTGATGGAGTGCGAGGAGGGCGGCCAGGTCAGGACGCCCTTCGGCGTCTTCAGGATCGTCCGACGCCGGCGCAAGCGAGTCCGCTGTCCCTCAGGGCTCTGGACGCACGCTGCCGAGCGGATCCAGGCGAGGATCCGTCCCGGCAAACGACTCCAGCGCCAGGTGCCGGAAGGCCCTAGTGAACCTCTGGCGGAGGACATTCCGATTTCCGCGCCGGACGAAGATCCCGAGAGCTGATGATCGAGGCGTCCAGGGCGCCCTTGAGCCAGCCTCGCGAGAATCCGGCCATGAACAGTTTCGCCTCGGTCTCGGTCATCCCCTGCGCGACGACCTGCTCCCTAGCGGATGACCGCGAGTGCCTGAACTTCGTCAGGAACAGGGGTCTCAGCCTCTCCCGGATGACGCCGAGCACGGAAGTCTTCTCCTCCTGGCTTTTACTCGGTTTGGTTTCGCAGTCCATCATGCACCGCGCTGATCGCTTCGTGAGCGAGAGGGGACGCGAGCTCGTTGAGCCCGCGCTGAACTTGTTGTAGCGCACTTTTCGACAAGTTTTCGATGAAATCCTCCGGCACCTCTTCCGCCGACTCCATTTTCTCCTTGAATTCCGCGTCGTTGGAGAGTTTCAGGAGGAGCTGAAGCAGGGCCTCGGCGCGAATAGCCTCCGTGAGGAGGGCCCACGATCCCTCGGCCATGCCGCCCGACGGCGTCAAGGTCGCCGTGACCTCGACGTCCTGCTCGTCCTGAAGACGGTGGAGACTGCGAAGCGCGCCGGTCTCGGCGTCCTTCCGAACGTGGACCTCGATCACGAACGCGGAGTAGTCGGGATGCGTTCCCTTCGTCCAGGGGACCATGGGGCACTTTACCGGAAAAGCGCGTCAGGACTTCCTCGTCTCGTCCTCTGTCGGGAGCTCGGAGTGCGGGCTCTCCTTCGTGGGAGAGGGCGAACGCTCACCGTAGTCCCGACGCGTGCGCAGGGGCCTGCCCATCAGGATGGCCGCCTCGTGGACGAGGCCGAGCGCCGCGCTCTTCTTGCGCTCCTTCGCCGCCTCCGCGCGCCAGCCGGGAGTTTCACGGTCGGCCAACGCGGCACAGAAGGCGCCTGGATCTCCGACCTTGCCCTTCATTCTCTTGATGCACTGCGTGACCTTGTGCTTCGGGGCCCTCCCGGTGAGACTGTCCCAGAACTTCCTGCGCGACTCGTCCGTCCAACCCTTCGGAAGTGGTCCTTTCCACTGATGACCGCCGGGGTTCTTCGTGTCGGCACCGAACAAAGCTGCGGCCTCCCTCACGAGGTTCAGCGCCGCCTCGCGTCCGGAGGCCGAGTCCATGATCTCCCGCAGCTCGGCAGTCATGCGTTCGAGCTGTTTCATGGGTTCCTCCTCGGGCTCTTCCGGTGCTTCGGAGCCTTTCTCTTCCGTGTCCTCCGGCTTAGAACCGGTCTCGGTCTCTTCCTCACCCTCGTCCTTGGACTTTTCACCCTGGTCCTTGGATTCCCCACCGTCGTTCTCGCCCTTGGACTGGTCGGACCTCTCCCGCGGCCTCTCTTCGGACTGGGGTTCCTCCGGCCCCCGAGCCTCTCCGTCGTTCGTTTCCGTGGGCACGAGATCTCCTAGGCGACCTCGGCCTTCTTGCCGATGCCCTGCTTGAGGCGCTTGGCGAGGACCAGCGCGGAAAGCAGCGACTTGTTGCCGGTGCCCTTCACCTTCTCGATGGCGGCGTTCAGCTTCCCCATCGGGATCTCCTTGCCCTCGGGAACGCCCAGGTACTCGCGCACGCGACCGGGGCGCTTGATCGCCTCCTGGATCCACTTCTTCGCCATGTGCTCGCTGCCGAAGAACTCCTCGGCCGCCGTCCTGAAGCTCTCCTCGGTGAGATAGTCCTCCTCCTCCTCCTCCTCCGCCTTCTTCTTGCGCTTCATGCCCTTGAGGCGCTTGGCGAGCTGGAGCGCCGACATGAGGGACTTGTTGCCGGTACCACGGACCTTCTCGATCGCGGCGTCCAGCTTGCTCATCGGGATCTCCTGGCCCTCGGGAATCCCGAGGTACTCGCGGACGCGACCGGGACGCCTGATCGCCTCGGAGATCCACTTCTTCGCCAGGTGGTCCGCCGCCACCACTCGACGCGCCGTCGAGGAGCTGGCGGTCCTGGACTCGGGGTGGCTGCGCGAGAAGGCGATCACGTGTTTCCACGCGAGCTCGCGGACCTCGGGAAACAGCAAGGATGCCGCGGACCTCTTGCCAATCTCGCCCTCGTGCTCCTCCCACTTCTTCGCCGCCTCCTCGTAGCCCTGCTCCTTGAGCCACGTGCCGACGTCGATCGACTTGCCCTCCTCGTGGCGCCCTTTCTTCTCGTCGTCGTCCGCGGCCCCCTTGAGGATGGTCAGGATCTTGCGCTTCAGCTCCGGGTCCTCGGTCTTCGCCGCGACTCGGATCGCCGCCTTGCGGATGGTTTTCTCGTCCATTTTGGTCGCTCTCTTCTCGGATTTGATGTCCTCGGCCTTCTCGGCGCGCTCCTGTACCCGCTCGAGGTGCTCCACCGCGCTCCCGGCCTCCTCGATCTCCCGCCGCGCCTCCTCGGTCTCGCGTCGCGCCTCCTCCAGCGCCTTCTCGTACCTGTCACCGTACTCCTGCTCCCACCGACGACGGAGCTTCGTCTGCTCGCTCTTCGGCAGGCTCACGAACTCGACCTGGTTTCCCGTCTCGGGATGTCGCCACCTGTGTCTCGACATCGCCTTGAGGAACGCCTCCTCGCGGGTCTTCGGGACCTGCTGGAGGCGCTTCATCCGCGACCAGGCACTCTGGCCCGGCTGCGCCTGGGGCGTCTTCGCAAGCAGCCGTCGATAGTCCCTGCCGTCCGGGGAGGTCATGACGAGCCTGTCGGGCGCCACCTTCTTGGCAGCGGTCAGGATGCTCTGGACGACGGCGTCGAACTTTCCCCGGGTCGTGATCTCCGTCGGCACGTCGGGCTCTCCGTCACGCCAGAGGACGAGCGGAGGGTCGCCCCCCTCGGGGGTCACGACGAGGGATCGCGGCTCCTTCTCGAGCTTCAGCTTCACCCCGGCCTTCTTGGCGCGGTCCACGATCTCCTCCGCGACTCGGATGATCTCGCGCCACTGCTTGTCGTGGAAACCCCGCCCCCGGATGGTGAAGTAGTGCTGCCCCGCTCGTTTTCTGCGCATGACGCGGCTCTCACGTACGGAGAGGCCATAGACGCAGTAACGCCGAGCACTCGAGGCTTTTCACGATGGAGTCCCTGGACGGTCCTAGAGGCCGCTCAGCGTCTCCAGGATGTCCGCGCCCTCGGACCGTTTGTTCGGGCGCCCGCGGACCTCGGCGAGCCGCCGTTCCAGGTCGCGGAAGAGGGGCCCGGCATCCCTCGTGAGCGTCGTCAGGGCCCTCCGGTAGCCCGCCTCCGTCTCGCTCGTCGCCCTGGCGTTGCGACGGAGCCTCGACCTGAGCCCGACGAGGCGCCCGCGCAGGTTGACCTCGTCGTCCGGGGGCGGCTTCCTGGCCACGCGCTTCTTAGGGAACAGTCGGCTCAACGGCGTTCACGTCACCCGCTGGACGACCGACCCGTCGAGCTGCGCCCGTCGACCGCGAAACCGTCCGGCGAAGTCACACAGGTCGTTCAGCTTGACCATGAGAGGCTGCGGAAGCTCGTGGACCGTCTTGGCCCAGACGTGGTCGGGAAACAGGTCCTCGACGTAGCGCGCGTCGTCCGTGATCCCGATGCCGAGCACGTGGATGCCGGCCGCCTTCGCGAGGCGCACCTGCCGACGGATCACGAGCTCGTGAGGGTCGTCCGGGCAGCCGTCCGTGATGATGCCCAGCACGCGGTGGGCCTCGAGTCGCTCGTTGAGGGCCGAGAGGCCGTACTGGACGCCGTCAGCCATCGGGGTCGACCCGGACGCCTGCGTGTGACCAAACCGCCACTTCACGGTCGCGAGTCGCTCCTCCCAAGTCTTGAACACGTCGTACCGGACGCCGCGGATGCGGTGGTAGGTCGCCTCCCATCCCGAGCCGGCGAACTCGCGGCTGTAGTCACCATGGGCGCCGTTGCGGAAGCCGCACGCCATCGTGGCCGCCCCGACCCCCTCGAGGGCGTCGGCCACCATCAGCATGCACTGGGCCACCACTCGTCGGAGCGCGGCCATGGAGCTCGACTGGTCGAGGACTAGCACCGTCGCGAGCGACGTGTCGATCACGTCCGTCGCGGTCTGGTAGGCCCTCGTGGGCGCCTTCCCGCCCATCAGCTCGGCGCGGGACTCCACGAGCATCCGGTCGCTGAGCCGCCGCCCGCGGGGGACGCCGTGCACCACGCTGACCATCTCCTGGGCCCGAAATATGATCCTGAGACGAGCCCGCATGTAGGCGACCTCGGAGTTGACGGCGTTGAGCATCTCGTTCGCCGTCCGCAGGTCGGTCTCCTGGTTCTTAGATCGTACCAGGCGCGCCTCGTCGAGCATCGGATCGTGGGGGTTCCAGACCATCTCCCCGGCCTTGAGGTCATGATGGTCCTTCTTCTCCTGCCGCGCGATGGCCTCCTCGAGCGCCTCCCCGCTGCTCAGGGCGCCCTCCGACTCGTCCCCGTCGAGGATGTCTTCCGAGGCGTTCAGGGAGCTCTCAGGGTCCTGTCCCAGATCGAGGTTGAGCCCGCCCGCCGAGTTCTCGAGGAGCTCCTCGACCGTGCACTCCCAGTCCTCGTCCGCGTCGACGCTCTCGCGACCCCCGACGTCGCGGGCGCCCGTGGGCATCCCATCGGTCCCCTCCTCTCCCTCCGCGAGGTCCTCACCGTCCGAACCCGTGGTCGGTTCGTCTTCCTCGTCGCCCTTCTCGGCGCCCGCGGTTCCGGTCCCATCGCTGGTCCCTTCTTCGTCTCCCGCAGCTGGAGTCTCATCGTCCTCTCTCTGCTCCCCGCGCTCGGACTCGTCGCCCGCCCCTCCGTCGCCGTCCTCGGCCCCGTCACCACCGTCGCCACCGCCCGCACCTGGCGCCTCCTCGCGATCTTCGATTTCGGGCATCTCGGCGTCGTCGGCGGGCTCGGACCGCTGATCGAAGTTCAAGCTGTGATCCGGAGGCTCGATCTCCGTCGTGTAGCCGCACGTCCTGCACTCGAGCTCGGCTCGTCCGCGGATCCGCACGCCCTCCGGCGTCCTGATCGAGCGGATCACGAGCTGGCTCGGGGGCGCTCCGCAGTTCGGGCACGCGGGATCGGCGGGGGCGGCGGCCGGATCGCTCTGAGTCGCCTCCCACAGGACCGACACGAACTTCATCGCCAGGACCAGGGATGCGATTTCGTCCCTTTTGCCGAGGCCCTTGAGCTCCTGGAGCAGGGGCGCGAGCACGCCGCCCGGAGCAAGCATGGCAACCGTCTCGGGAGAGGTCGTCCTGTAGTGCTCGAGGGCCTCGCGGGAACGCTGCGTGTTGTACCCGAGTCCGAGGTCGCGCAGGCAGCGGATGAGGATCGACCTCGCGCTGTCGCTCACCGTGACGTTCTGAAGTTTCGCGCCCTCGCGGTGACTCCTGGCCTCAAGGTCGAGGATGAAGTCCTGGAGATCGCGCAGCGGCTGGATCGCCCCGGGAAATTGCTCGTTGCCGCGACGCTCGATTCGCACGTCCTCGATGAACGCGTAGAGCTGGAACAGGAGCCCGCACAGCTTCGCGTCGAAGCGGCCGCCCCCGTCCACGACGGGCCTCGCCGCCTCCACGACGGGCTGGACCTCGGAGAGCCGCACCGGATCGCGTCGCGAGTAGAGGGTGTGCCAGGCCTCGTGGTAACCTCCTCCGATGATGGCGAGGGCGACGCGCTCGTTCACCCACTCGGGCATCTTGGCCACCTTTATATGAGGATCGCGACACCGAATTCCGTTGGCCTTGCGCACGAGGCCCTTGAGCTCGTCCCGCGTGGGCACGCGTTCCGGGTGCCCGAGCAGCGCCTCGCACAGGAACTTCGCGAAGGCCCTCAACGTCCAGGCGTCGCGATTCTCGAACTCCGTGCCGCGAGACAGGACGCGTCGCTCGATACCTCTGGGCACGAGGATCGCGTCCACGGAGGCCTGCATCGCCCTGCAGTAGCGCACGCCGGGAAACGTCCCGGGCAGCCTCTTGAGATCCTTGATCACGGCAGCCTGTACGAAGCCTCCGACGGTTTTACACGAAAGGCCCCCTCTCCCTTCCCCACGGAGAGGAGTATAAGGAATGTGGAGGACCGAGGCGCGAGCCGCGCAATGTAACATTTCCCCAGGCCCCGTGCAGACATACATCCCAAGGCAAGAGGCCCCTCAGGGGCAAAGCCGGAGGCGAAGCACATGAGCGAAGCGGCGAAGAAGGTCAGGTGCGAGCTCGACGGGGTCGAGGTTCACTATCTGCCATCTCACCTCGCGGAGCAGCACGGAATGACGGTCGAGGACTACCTCGCGCGTTTCCCCGACGCCGAGCTGGAGTCGGGCGCCGTCACCGAGGCGTACGCGAAGTCTCTCCAGGGCGTCGAGCGGGCTCTCCCCCCGCCTCCCGACAAGCTCGTGACCGAGCTGGCGGGACACCCCCTCAGCGTCAACCACGACGTGCCTGAGGACGCCTGCCTCCCGCTCCCGTCCCACTACAGGCTGCCGACGCACGGCGCGCTCGGGGAGGCCGTGAAGCGGGCCGTCCTGTACTTCCGCGCCGGACGATCCCACTGGATCTGGGGGCCCTCGGGCTCGGGAAAAGACGCCCTGGTCTCGGCCATCTGCGCCCTCACGCGTTCGCCGTCCGAGATCTTCCAGATCAACCCCGACGTGGACATCCTGCCCTGGTTCTACCAGCGATCCTTCGACAAGGACGGAACCTCCTGGGAGTTCGGAGACCTGTTCAACGCTCTCGTCCACGGCTACACGAGTCCCCTCTCGGGTCGCAGGATCCCGATGACCATCGTGCTCAGCGACTTCGACCGAGCCACGACCGTGCAGGCCGAGAACTTCCGGCTCGTCATGGACTCCATCCTGAGCCGCGTGAAGGGGCCCACGGGCGAGACGCACCCGGTGCTCTCCGGGACGCGCGTCATCGTCACCGCCAACACGATGGGCGGAGGAGACGAGACCGGCAAGTACCGAGGCGCGAACGTGGTCGACACCTCGATGCTCAACCGGATCGAGCGCAAGGTGAGGTTCTCCTCCATGGACTGGGAGGACGAGGAGCCCATCGTCCGCGCCAAGTTCCCCCTGTTCGTGGAGCGGTGCGGCGACCTCCTCGACAAGATCGGGAGCGCGACGACCGTGCTGCGTCAGCAGGTGGCCGACCGGAACCTCTACGGCGAGTTCAGCCACCGGGACGTGTGCGCCTGGGTCGGCGCCTGCGAGGACATCCTCCGGCTGACCGACACGACGCCGGTCGACCTGATCAAGCAGGGATTTATGGCCTACGCCGACGGACTTCCCGACGACCAGTCGCGCAACGCCGCCCTGACCTCCGTGGATCCGTACCTGACGGGCGGCGCGCTGCCACGAGGCGACACGAGCCACGTGCGCCTCGAGGAGCTGAAGCTGTGATGGCGGAGAGGGTCACCCCCACGTCCTTCGCCCCACACCTCCTCGCGGTGCTCGGCGACCTCACGGCGTTCGACGAGGGCGTTGCGGTCGCCATGAAGGAGACGTACGCTCCCGTCTGCGAGCGCATGGGCCTCGCGGAGGACGCGCTGGGCGCCTCGAGTCACGGAAGTCCGAACACGCACCGCAAGATAGGCATCGCCATGCGGCAGATGCGGGACCGCGGGTTGACGAGGTACGAGAAGAAGGGCCAGTGGGGCCTCACCCCCGAGGGCGCCAAGGAGGCCCGCGCCGTCGTCGGCGACGCCGCCCCGGGGGAGGCGACCGACGTCGACGTGGAGGAGTTCGTGCGCGCCTTCGACGACACCGGAGAAGCTGAAGAGCCGAAGGGGAATCTCCTCGAATTTCCGTTCGGCGGCGACGGGCATCCCTATAGCCAGGACCCCTACATCCGCGGGTTGGCCATCCGACAGACGTCGTGCTTCGGCGCGTACTCGGCCGGGGATCGCAGCGTCTGCGCGAGGTGTCCGCTCGCCGCGGAGTGCGTGGCCGGAGTCACCAGCCGAAAGGCCGAGATCGCCGCAGACCTCGAGGCGGAGGAACGAGCACTCGCCGCGAGGATCGCCGCGGAGAAGGTCCGGAAAGCAAAGAGGGACGCCTCGGTCGACGAGCTGGTGCAGGGCTTCGGCGACGAGCCGGATCCCCCCGCACCGGGGCACACCGCGCCCGCTGCACCGCGGTCAACCCACGGCACAAAGGGAAAGTTCACGCCGACCCCGGACCAGGTGATCGAGGACGCCTTCGCGCAGCGCCAGGCCATCTGCGCCCAGTGTGGCGGGAAGGTAGAGAAGGACGAGGCATGCAAGTGGGTGCAGGACGAGGGGATGTTCCACAACGACTGCATAGACCTGTCGGAAGCAACCCCGGCAGACCAACTCGCGAAGCCGTAAGGGCGCGTGGGTGAAAGGAGACGAAGCCATGACCAAAGCCAAAGGTAAGGGACAAGACCAGACTCAAGCCTTCGACACGAGGGTCGCGCACCAGGTTCTCCTCGACGGACTCGAGAACCTGAACGCGGCCATGAACGCCGCGCCCCTCGACCGCAAGGTCGAGGTCGGCAGCATCCTGTGGGAGCTGGGAGACCGCGTCAGGGAGGTCCTGAACGAGATCAAGAAGGCCGTCAGGATCGAGGCCGTCGCGAGGCTCGGCGGCCAGGTCGGCACCTGCATCGTGGAGGGAGACGACAGGGGCGAGGCCAGCGTCAACATCCCCGAGGCCACCCTGCACATCCCGAAGGGGAGGAACGTCGACGAGCTCAAGCAGGCCCTCGGCCGCGACTTCCCGTTCTTCTTCGAGGAGGTCGTCACGCACCGGCCCCGAAAGGAGTACGAGGAGCGCGTGGCCGCGGTCGACGACGCCCTGCGCAAGAAGATCCTCCTCGAGGCCGTCCAGCGCGACGAACCTACTCCGCGGGTGAGTTTCAGGCGAAACAAGCCGTCCAAGCGCGAGGAGTAGCCGCGGCACGATGGGCGTCAGGCGCGTCCAGAGCAGCGTCGTTCACGAGTGGGCGTGCTCGCTCTGCGGCCACCAGTGGGAGACGTACGGGGGCGACCCCTACGACGAGCCCGAGCTGCCCGAGGAGGACGAGGTTCCCGAGTGCCCTCGCTGCGACCTGGAAGCGAAGTCCGGGTCCATGGTAAAACGGAGACGAGATGGCTAAGACGGGGACGCGACGGAGCATCAGCATCAAGGGGATCACGTACCAGCGCCTCAAGGACTACTGCGAGGCGCTCGGGATCAGCGTGTCCGGCTACGTGGAGGATCTCGTGGGCGAGAGGCTCGGTCCCGTGACCGACGAAGATCGCCGAAAATTTGACGAAGCCATCGGAGCTCGGCACGGGAAGGAAGAACCCCAGGAGACCGAGCACGATGAACTCGCGAACTACGTCCCACCCATCCAGTTCTTCTGACCTACAACGCGCCCTCGATGCCCTGAAGGATCTCGCGGAGACGATCCCTCTCCGTCCCGATCCTCTCCTTCTGTCCGCGTGGCACCAGGCCAAATTGGTGCTCAGGCGCCACGGAATCGCCGTGGACCGCGCGCCAGGGGCCGGAGAGGTCCCCGCGCAGCTGGATTGAGGAGACGGCAGAAGGGCGCTGAGAGGCTCTGAGAGGGCCTCTGGAGCGCAGTGAGCAACCTCACGCCATAGGTGCCCAAAAATAAGGTACAGGCGCCCTAAAATCGGTGTAGGATGCCCGAAAAGGTCGTGCAGAGAGTAGAAGAAGTGACCCGATGACGAGCATCCTTGCAACCGACGGCTACAAGTTCTCGATGGGGCAGGCAGGCTTCCCCCTGCGCCGCGAGACGTTCTACTTCTCGTTCCGTCGCGGGGGATGGCACTTCAACCCGTTCGACCTCGAGGCCGAGGTTCGCGCGCTGGTGCCGACGCCCCCGACCGACGACGAGTACGAGTACCTCGCCGCCAACAACTACCGACTCACCGAGGCGATGCGACAGGCGCTCTCCGGCTCGCTCGAGGTCCGCGCCGTCCCGCGGGGAACATGGTTCGGAAACCGCGAGCCGATCCTCACCTCGACGTGCCCGTCTTTCCTCGTGAGCCTGACCGAGGCTCGCCTCACGTGGCTCAACTACGCCATCCAACTGGCCACCCAGCTCAAGCTGACCGAGGGGACCCCTGAGGAGGAGGCGCCGATCAGCGTCATCTGCGACGAGCACCGGGAGATCGTGGAGAGGGTCTTAGACCTGCTCAAGACCAAGCGCCAGGTTGTTCGCGATGACGATTACCCCAGGAACGTGCAGAAGTGGGCGACGGACATCGTCGACTCCCTTCGCGGTGGGGACGTGGGGCTTCGGCTCATCGAGGGTGGGCTGCGGGCGGCCCTCTGCCTGGACCACCACCGCATGGTGCTGGAGGCGTGCAGGGAGGTGGGCATCACGCGGACGAGCAACGTGTTCGGCGCCCGGGAACTCGGCCTCATCCCGACCGGGACCGCCGGGCACGAACACTCGCAGCGCTGCGGCGACGACCGCACCGCCTACCGGAACTACATGGACCGGGTGTGCGGCCTGGTCTCGTGCCTGTCGGACACGACGGACACCCTCCGGTCCGGCCTCCCGGCCACGATGGAGATCGCTGCCGCGAACCCCGACCGCCAGTTCCTCTTCCGACTCGACTCGGGAGACCGCAAGGTGTTCTTCCACGCGGCCGCCAGCGAGTTCAAGCGACGCGGGCTCGACAACGTCACGATCAACGTCGCGGGCGACGTCGACGGCCGGATGATCCGCGAGTTCGAGATGCTCCGCGAGCTGGTCGGGTGGGAGGCGAACCGACTGAGCTACATGATCGGCGGCCAGCTCACGGCGAAGACGCTGCCCACCCCGCTCACCCGGTCGCGAGTCGCGGCCGTCTTCAAGCTGTGCCAGACCGGCGAGCGACCGACCATGAAGATCAGCGACGACGAGGGGGAGGGCAAGCGCAGCATTCCGGGGCAGCCGGTGATCTGGCGACGGCTCCGAGGGGACGGCCCCGTCGGCATCGTCGGACAGGCTGGCGAGACACCTCCCGAGAACTACATCGTGCTCAACGGCAATCCCGAAGTGACCGAGCAGCTTCGCATCGTGCGAGCCGAACCCCGACTGGTGGACGGCCGCTGCATCTGGGGAGACCACCCCATCCCACACGTCCAGAGCGAGGGCACTTCGGCCCTCGTCTCCAGGTGCGAGGCCGAGCACGAGGCGGCCTGCGCGAGGCTCCGGTGAGGAAACGATGCCAGTAATCAACCGACACGCCCTGATCACCAACCGAGTGGCCGCCATTCGGGCCCACCACGAGCAGGTCGGCATCCCCCGCGCCGAGATCGACGTCTCGGGCGGCGTCGACTCGGCCGTGATGCTCCTCCTGCTGGTGCGGGCTCTCGGCGCCGGGAACGTCACCGCCGTCTACTCGAGCATCGACAGTAGCGACGAGTCGCGACGACACGCCCGCGCGGTGGCCGAGGTTGCTGGCGTGAGGCTCTGCGAGGTCGAGGGCCGCCACGGATACGGCGCCGTCGTCCAGGCGGCCCTCCAGTCCCTCGCGGACGCCGGTTACGACATGAGCGAGATCGAAGCGCGCTGCAAGGCGCAGCCGACCATCATGGGGTCGCTGCGCTCGACCCTTCGCGCTCCGCTGGGCCGCTTCATGGGCCGCCTGACGGGGGGCGCCATCCGACACGGCACTGGCAACGAGTGCGAAGATCGATGGCTGCGGTTCTATCAGAAGGGTGGCGACGGCGAGGTCGACACGAACCCGCTCGCGATGCTCAGCAAGGGCGAGGTCTACCAGCTCGCCCTGGCCCTGGGCGTCCCGCACGAGATCATCAAGGCCCTCCCGACCCCCGACCTCTGGGGAGTCGGCGACGAGCACAACGACGAGGCCGAGCTCACCGCGCTGTCCGGCGTCGAGTGGTCCTACAGCCGCATCGACCTCGAGACCGGCGAGTACACGAAGGTTGGCACCATCGAACGCCTGAGCCGGTTCCTTGACCACGGGTTCTCGGCCTGGTTCGACTCCCTCTGCGGCATCAACGGAGGGTGGCTGTTCGCCAAGGACAAGGGGCACGACAGCATCAGCGGCGACTGGGAGTTCAACATGGACGCCCTCGTCAAGGAAGCGAAATCCTTCTTCGATCCCGACCACAGCGAGAGGGACGTACGAGCCTTCCTGGAGTCCGCTCGCAGGTGGGAACGGAGCACGCGCCACAAGTTCAACCCCAACATCCCGGCTCTCGGGACACGCAAGGAACTCCTCGACGCTGGCATCCTCACCGACGAGCTGCCGGAGGTCTGACCGGGATGACCCTCCAAGCCCAGATCGATGCGCTCGAGGCCCAGATCCGGGGTCTCAAGGCGCAGCAGACGAGGTGCCCCCACAAGTGGGGCGAAGTCCAGTACGTCCCGCGGAAGACACCCGGCTACAGGACGAAGTCCGCGTGGTGGCATCCGGGACGGGACTGCGAGGACATCTTCGTCCCGGACGAGATTCATCCCCGCTGGTCCCGGACGTGCGAGACCTGCGGACTCACCGAACATACCGAACGGACCAAGGAAATCCCCTGCCGGGGAACTGTGCCCGGCACGAAGGGCACGCAGCAGATCCCCGTCTTTCCAGAAAAGGACAGGAGATGACACCCGAGATGGGTAGTATTCTTTCTGAGGAGAGAATACCCCATGATCAAGAGAGGAACTACTGTGCGGCTCACCCAACAGACCGGCCGTAAATCCCGCGCCAGAGCGGTCTCCTCGGGGGTGGCCCTGAGTGACCCGTTCCAAAAACGCGGGGTCTGGCTCTGCCCGGTGGGGTTCTTTTCGCACAAGCACGGTGCTTGGGCTCAGGTCTACAAACTCGCCGAACTGGAAAAAGTTGAGAGCGAGGAACCGGTCCAAGATTTGGTAGTCGCTCCCAGCTACCGACCGGAGTACCGCATCTGGACGAACATGAAGGGTCGGTGTTCCAACCCTCGGCATCAAGAATTCCATAACTACGCCGGCCGCGTGCGCGTGTGCAAACGATGGAACGAGAGTTTCGAGGCGTTCTACACAGACATGGGGCCCCGTCCGTCGGCTCAACACTCCCTGGACCGGATCGACAACGAGGGAGACTACGAACCCGGCAACGTCCGTTGGGCAACGCCGAAGGAACAGGCGCGCAACACGTCTCGTACACGGTTGCTCACCGCCAACGGCGTAACCAAACCTCTCGTGGAGTGGGCCGAGGAACTGAACATCACCCCGCAGGCGCTGGAGTATCGACTTGAAAAATGGCCGCTTGATGTGGCGATCTCCAGAGAGAAAAAGGCTCGGACCCCCTTCCTGAAGGGACACCCGACCAAAAGGCGAGGCACCTCAAACCACCTCGCGAAACTCGACGAAAGCAAAGTGCAGGAGATCCTCCTAGCGCATTATAACGGTGAAAGCATCGGTGTCCTCGCCTCTCGCTTCAAGGTCTCAAGGGGCACCATCGCGTTCGTCGTCAAACGCAAAACCTGGAAACACGTTCCGTTTCCACAACCAAAAAAAAGTGAGGACCATGACCTCGATACACGTCGTCGTAATTGACCCACAGCGCGATTTCTGCGATCCGAGGGGCAGCCTGTACGTGCCCGGAGCCGAGGGCGACATGGAGCGCCTCGCCGGGCTCGTGAGGCGCCTCAAGAACAAGTTGACGGACATCCACGTCACTCTGGACAGCCACCGCGTCGTGGACATCAGCCACCCCATCTGGTGGAAGGACTCCTCGGGCAAGAACCCGGACTGCTTCACCATCATCACCGCCCAGGACCTCAAGGATGGCAAGTGGACCACCACGCAGCCGGGCATGTTCAAGAGGTCCTTGGCCTACCTGGAGACCCTGGAGTCCGGTGGTCGCTATCCCCACGTGATCTGGCCGTACCACTGCCTCATCGGAGACGAGGGCCACACCGTCGTCCCCGTGCTCTCGGCCGCGATCCACGAGTGGGAGCGCGAGCGGTTCGCCCAGGCGGACTACATCACCAAGGGAAGCAACCCGTGGACGGAGCACTTCTCGGGCGTCAAGGCCGAGGTTCCCGACCCGGAGGACCCCACGACCCAGGTCAACACGAGCTTCATCCAGACGCTGGAGGACGCCGACGTGATCCTGCTCGCGGGCGAGGCCCTGTCGCACTGCCTGCTCTCGACCATCGAGGACATCGTCGCCGCGTTCAGCGATCCCGTCTACGTCGGCAAGATGGTGCTCCTCCAGGACGCCGCGTCGGTCATCCCCGACCCGCCCGGCACGACCCTGTTCAGCGACAAGGTCGCCACGTTCCTCTCCACCATGCAGGTGAAGGGGATGCAGGTCTCGACCACGGACAAGTTCCTCGCGGACTGACGGAGGCACGACATGCCGATCATCGCAGACAACATGGACGACCACGCCATCCAGGGCTCGAACTACGGCTTCAGCGCGAAGCGCATCGACGAGCTGGGGGCCACCGAGTACACGCTCGTCGTCATCACGTGCGACGGGAGCAGCAGCGTCACCCACTTCCGCAAGGAGATGGAGGACTGCGTCAAGGCGACCGTCCAGGCGTGCCGTCACTCCCCGCGAGCGGACAACCTGATGCTGCGCCTGACCCTGTTCAACCGCCAGCTGCACGAGATCCACGGGTTCCGTCCGCTCTCCGAGTGCGACGTGGGTTCCTACACGGGCTCGGTGCAGACCGGCGGCACGACCGCGCTGTACGACGCCGGCTGCAACGCCGCCGACTCGGTCGCCATCTACGGCAAGGCCCTGGTCGCGCAGGACTTCGACGTCAACGCCATCGTGGTCGTGATCACGGACGGGGCAGACAACGCCTCGACCATGACCGCGAGCGAGCTGCACAAGGCGCTGGAACGCGCCGTCCAGAGCGAGGCGCTAGAGTCCATCATCAGCATCCTCGTGGGGGTCAACGTGCAGGAGCCGCAGCTCAGCGGCCTGCTGAAGGACCTGGCGCAGACGGCCGGGTTCACCCAGTACGTCGAGCTCGGAGACGCCGACGCGAACACGCTGGCCAAGCTGGCCGACTTCGTGAGCCGGTCGATCTCCGCGCAGAGCCAGGCGCTCGGCACGGGAGGGCCAAGTCAATCGCTGGCTTTCTGAGGCCGATGGACACGAACTCAGACGCGTCCTTCGCCATCGGAAAGACGCACGCGGTGTGCGAGGACTACGCCACGGCCGGACGCCAGGAGAACGGCATCCCGTACGCCATCCTGTGCGACGGGTGCTCGTCGTCTCCCGACACCGACATCGGAGCCCGGCTGCTGGCGGCGTCGGCCGCATTTCACATGAATTTCACGCAGACCGGGCGCGGGTTCAAGGAGATCGAGATCCTCGAGACCGCCGGGCAGGCAGTCTACGAAGTGAACCTCGATCCCAGGTGTCTGGACTCCACGCTGCTCATGGCGTGGCTAGAGACCGACCGCGGCGAGTCCGAGGAGGGCGTCCTCGGCGTCCGCGTGAGGGTGCGCGGCGACGGCGTGGTCGCGGCACGACGCCGAGACGGCGCCTTCGTCTTCCACGTGGTCGACCACCCAAAGGGCGCACCCCTGTACCTGAACTACGAGGCCGACCCGCAACGACTTGAAGGGTATCGAGCGGCGTACGGAGACAGGAGTTTCGTTCGGACCTACGCTCCCGGCCTCATGGGACGCGACGGATCTCACGCGTTCTCGCAGCACTTCACCGGGCACCCCGAAGACTGGTTCTTCAACGCGAAGGACCACGACCTCGTGGTCCTGATGTCCGACGGCGTCCTGTCCTTCCAGCACATGGTGGAGACCGACACGAGCCGGACGCTGGAGAAGGTCCCCGTCGAGCGTGTAGTCGAGCAGGTGCTCGACGTCAAGGGCACCAAGGGGCGCTTCATGCAGCGCCGATGTCAGAAATTCCTCACCAGGTTCTGCGAACGCGAACGGTGGCAGCACGCAGATGACTTCTCGGCCGCCGCTGTTTGGATGGACGGCCCGGAGAAGGTCCTGTGAAGGTCTACGTCAAGGGCTCCGGCGAGGTCACCCTCAACAAGAGCCACTTCGTCGCGGAGGGCGGCGAGGGCAAGGTCTTCGCGCGCGGCAAGACCGGCTACAAGATCTACCATGACCCGGCCAGGGCCGTTCCGGTCGGCAAGATCCAGGACCTCGCGAGCATCACGGACCCCCACGTCCTCAGGCCGCTCGAGCCGCTCTACAGGGGCAAGAAAGGCCTCCACATCGGACACACGTTCCGCTTCGTGAAGGACGCCTGGACGCTCTGCCAGCTCTTTCCCCGCGCCTTCCGAGAGCGGGAAGGGTTCGACCCCACGAAGGCGCTCGCGCTCGTCCAGGCCCTCCAGAAGAGCGTCCAGGCGGTCCACCGGGCGAGCGTGCTCGTGGTGGACCTCAACGAGATGAATTACCTCGTGAGCAGGGACTTCAGGACCCCGTACGCCATCGACGTGGACAGCTACCAGACGCCGCGCTATCCGGCGTCCGCCATCATGCCTTCCGTGCGCGACCCGAGGATGAGGGGACTCGACTTCAGCGAGGAGACCGACTGGTTCTCCTTCGCGGTGGTGAGCTTCCAGATCTTCGTGGGCATCCACCCCTACAAGGGCAAGCACCCGACGGTGAAGGGGCTCGAGGAGCGCATGAAGGCCGGGATCTCCCTGTTCGACTCGGAGGTCAAGGTTCCGCACACGGCCTACGCCCTGGACGTCATCCCCGACGGGTACCGAGACTGGTACGAGGACGTGTTCGTGCGTCACGGACGGCACGCGCCCCCCGACGAGGCCGTCCAGGTCATCACGCTGCGGCCCGTCGTCCGCAAGATCGCGGGCACCGACAACTTCGAGATCACGGAGATCGCGGAGTTCGAGGAGCAGATCCGCTCCGCGTTCCTCGGCGCGGGGCACACCGTGGTCCACTGCGGGACCGACGTGTTCCTCGACCGACGAGGCGCCGGGAGCTGGGCCGGGTCCCTCGTGGTCGGCTTCACGCCGAGACACGGGCACCCGGTCGCGGCCCTCGGCGGTCCCGGCCTGAGTACGGGTCTCCTGGACCTCGTGACCGGCAAGACGCTCGACACCATGCTGCCCGAAGGCGAGACCAGGGCGGCGAACGACACGGTCTACGTGCGCAGCCGCGACAAGATCCTCGAGGTCACGGTCACCGAGGCCGGGAACCGCGTGTTCGCGTCGACCCGGCTCGCGGCGAACGTGCTCGAACACGCCTGCCGCCTCTACGAGGGAGTCGCGATTCAGAGCCTCCTCGGAGAACCCCATGTCAGCATCTTTCCGAAGGCAGGCACGTGCCACCAGCTCATGGTGCCTGAGCTCAAGGGGCACAAGGTGCTCCAGGCGAAGCACGACGGGGGAGTCCTCATGGTCCTCGCGGCCGAGGACGGCGCCTACCACCGCCTCGTGTTCCGCTTCGACGAGGGGTACGCGAAGTACGACGTGCGCCGGATCGAGGACGTGAGCCCGACCGACCTCAACTTCGTGACGCTCGACTCCGGCGTCTGCGTCTGCCTGAACGAGGACGAGCAGCTCGAACTCTTCTCCGCCCGGAGGGGCAGCAAGTCCGTGAAGACCATAAGCGACCCCGTGCTCGGGGGCGACATGCGGCTCCTCAAGGACGGGGGCACCGTGCTGTTCCACCGGGGCACCAAACTCTACAGGATGAGGATGAAATGAAACGCGTCGCCGTCTACGGGGGATCGTTCAACCCGTTCCACAACGGCCACCTCAACGTGGTCCGACACGCGGCCGACCACGGTGACTTCGACGCCATCCTCGTCGTTCCCTCCATCGCGCACGCCTTCAAGGCTAGGGTGTCCCCCTACGAGCACCGCGTGAACATGGCCACGCTCGCACTAGAGCCGCGGCCCGAGACGGAGATGCCCGCGGCCGTGTCGATGATGGAGCTCCACATGCTCCGAAAACAGCCGGGCCCGATTCTCACGATCGAGCTGCTGCGCGAACTCCAGAGACGCGACCCAGGGACCCAACCGCTCGAGTTTCGGTTCGTCATCGGTCCCGACATCCTCGGGGAACTCGACCGGTGGGAGGGCGTGGAGGACATCAGGCGCGAGTTCGGGTTCTACGAGGTGCCCGAGGCCGGGACCCGCGCGTCCGTCATCCGGGAGATGATCCAGCACGGCGACCCCGCGTGGGTGCGTCACGTCCCGCCCGGCGTGGCCAGGTACATCGAGATGCACCGGCTCTACAGGGAGGCATCATGAGCTACGAGATCAGGACGGTCTATCGCGCAATCGTGCCCGCCTTCGAGCGGATAGGGCACATGCACCAAGGATGGTACTGGAGCCGCAAGACCGCCGAACGCGTCATCACCAACGACGGAGGCGCCCGACAGGGGCGAGTCTGGGAGTACGACGTCATCGTCATGGACGACGGCGACGTTTTGTGCGCCGACCGGGCGACGGTCGACGACGACCCCGGTACCAGCAAGACCACCGTCACCAAGATCAACGTCTACGGAGACTCCGACGAGGAGGTGCGCGCCGCCGCGATGGAGCGCCTCCCCGACCCGTGGAGGAAGACCCTCGGACTCCCTCACGATGAGGAGAAGGCGGCGGCGGAGCAGCGCCTCGGTTTCTCCAACCCCGACTCCCCGCACCTGCGCGAGAAGCTCCTCATCCTCGACGTGACCGCAGAGGAGGCTCGCGTGCTCGGTCTGGGCGACGAGCGCACCCGCGCCATCGATGACTTCCAAGAGAGGGCACGCAGACGTGACGAGGAGGGGTCGAGTTGAGCCACGCCTACAAGTACCCCCTCCCCGCCGTGACGGTGGACATGGTGATCTTCACCCTTTCCAAGCGCGGCGAGCTGAACGTCCTGCTCATCGAACGCGGAGACGAACCTTTCGAGGGCTGCCACGCCCTCCCCGGCGGCTTCATCGAGGTCGGGGTGGGCTACGTGCCCGAGGGCGACCAGGGTGAAAGCGGCCGCGCCGCCGCCGAGCGGGAACTCGAGGAGGAGACCGGACTCAGGGCGGAGCGCGACGGCGTCTTCATGGAGCAGCTCTACACCTTCGCGGAGCCCGACCGCGACCCTCGAGGCCGGGTGATCTCCATCGCCCACTACGCCCTCGTAGCCCCCGACGTCGCCCCTCGCGTGCGTCCCCGGGGCGGGGACGACACCGTCGCCGCCGGCTGGTTCCCCATCATCGGAAGCCACGCTTACGATGAGGACAACCCCGTCGTGCTGGCCTTCGACCACGAGAAGATCCTAGCCATGGCCCTTGAGCGCATCCGGGGCAAAATCGACTACGACCCGAGAATCGCGCGGGGTCTCCTGCCAGCCGAGTTCACGCAGAAGGAGTTCCGGCGCGTCCACGAGATCGTCAAGGGCGAGACGTACGACGCCTCGAACTTCTCGAAGCGCTTCCGCCGGATGGTGGAGGACGGCCGATTCGTCGCCGTCGGCGCCGAGAAGGAGCTGCGCGGTGCCGGACGCCCCCCGAAACTCTACAGGTTCCCGGAGGAGGTCTCGTGATCAGGCGCTCCGAGATGGACCGCGAGATAGTCCTCCTCTACGTCAAGGCTCATCCCGGCTGCACCGTCCGCGAGATCGCCGAACGCTACACGCCGAACCCGGACGCCCTAGACCCGAAGAAGGCGACGAGGAGCTGGGTAGAGAGACGCCTCCAGGGACTCGGTGACCGGATCCGGCTCGTCCCCGGCAGCTCGAGGCCGTACAGGTACGAGGTCGTGGAGGAGTAGGATGAGACGATGACGGTTCGTGAAATCGACACCAAGGTGGGCGAACTCATCGAGACGACCGCGCCCGAGCCCCCGCGCGTCGAGCGGTTCAAGGGCTGCATCCTGGGCTGCGCGCTCGGGGACGTGGTCGGCGCCTGGGCGGAGACGCGACCCGCGGACGAGGCTAGGGACTACGCCCGGCACTTCGTCGCCAAGTTCGACTTCTCGAAGGTCGGGAGCCATCACCACGGAGTTCCCTTCGGCCAGTACACGGACGACACGCAGCTCACCCGCGAGCTGGCCCTCTCGCTGATCGACGAGGGAGGGTGGGTGCCCCAGGACTTCGCGGACAGGATCGCGCGCCTGTTCGCCAACGACCAGGTCGTGGGATACGGGAGGGCCACCCAGGAGGCCGCGATACGGCTGCTCGACGGCGCGCTCTGGGACCAGGCCGGGACGCCTCCTCCTCGCGCCGGGAACGGCGCGGCCATGCGGGCGGCGCCCGTGGGCCTGTTCCACTGGAACGACTTCGAGGCGCTGGCAACGGTCTCGCTCGAGCAGTCGATCATCACGCACCGGGCCCCGATGGCGCTCGCGGGCGCGCTCGCCGTCGCGACGGCCGTCGCCATGTGCGTCAATGCGAGTCGAGACACCAGCGCGCCACATGAGCTCGGATGGTGGTCGTGGCTCGCGAGGTTCGTCGGACGCGCCGAGAAGGTTCCCGAGTTCGAGGAGCTCGGCCGAGACATCCAGGACCTGGCGCAGATGGTGTTCGAAGGTCGCAAGAAGCGCGGCCGCGTGCCAGGCTGCGATGAGGAGGCCGCGGATGCGCTGAAGTTCGTGAAGGAGGGTGACGACCCGAGGTGGAGCGGCGTGAGCCCGTGGGCGCGGTCCTCCGTTCTCTGGAGCCTCTACTGCGTCATGGCGTACCCGACCGACGTCTGGAAGGCGGTCACGCTGGCCGTCGCGGCGGGGGGAGACACGGACACGACGGCGGCCATGGCGGGGGCGATGGTCGGCGCCCACGTGGGCCTGGATCAGTTCCCCGAGGAGGTCCTGACCGACGTGGCGCCCCGAGTACAGGACGCTAAGGCGCCGCTGTGGGACTGGGACGGCCTTGAGAAGCTCGCCGCGGAGCTTCACGAGACAGCGCTAGACGACGACCCGGAAGCGCCTGAAACCCCGACAAGTGGGCCGCCTGAGACACCCGAACCCCCGAAGCCTGATGCGCCTGATCTCCCCGCGACGGAAGGCATGGCCCTGATGGATTTCCTGGACCCGACCGGGGAATCCTAGGCGCAGCCGGTCCGACCTATTCCCTAGATAGCTGGCGCTGCCGGAACTGGTCGCGCCATCCGAAGCGCTGCTCCTCGGTCGCCCGCAGGAGCATGAGGTAGACCACGCGCACCGCCTGGGCGTCCCTCAGGGCCGAGTGTCTCTCCCCGCGGTCGAGCGGGATGCTGAGGAACTCGCACGCGGGTTCAAGACTGAGTTTCTCTATTCCGCAGGGCGTGAGGTGCTCCCAGATCAGAGTCGTCGTATCGATGGCGTGACGTCGCAGACTCGACGCATCGACACCAGCGCGCCTCAAGGCCTCCCGCACGAACCCGAGATCGAAGTAGGGCTTCTGGGCGACGACGAGCTTGCCGTCGAGAACGTCGAGGATCCTCGTCGCCTCGGCCGCGTCGAGCGTCGGGGCGCCGTCCCACAATTCGGGATGATCCTTGTAGCCATTGATCGTGAGAGCCTCCTCGGTGGCGACCGAGAGGTCCTGCGGGGTGTACTTCTGGTCGAGCAAGACAGCTCCAGGGACGTCGACGATCCCGATCTCGATTATCTCGTGGACCGTCGCGTCCAGTCCGGTGGTCTCCACGTCGAGGAACACCACGGGAACGTCAGAGAGGGACATCTGCTTCGGGGCATCTGAGGAATCGGCCATGGTGTGGGTTTTACGCTCGGAGGATCGCGAGGCGAGGCCCCCTCTCGTCGCGAAATCCGGCATCTGAGGGGCGCCTGGCGTCTCAGGACCCCTTCGGATTTTCACGATGGGTCTCCGGGCGTATAAGGAAGGAACCGAGGGGCCGACGCCCCTGAGGAGACAGAGAGCAGAGATGACCAACAAGATCTTCGTCGGCGGCTTGAGCTGGGACACGGACGACGACGGCCTCCGCAACGCATTCATCCGATTCGGGGACATCACCGAGGCCAAGGTGATCACCGACCGGGACACTGGGCGCTCGCGCGGCTTCGGCTTCGTGACCTTCACCGATCCCTCGTCGGTTCAAGCGGCGATCAAGGAGATGGACGGTGCCCCCGTCGACGGACGCAACGTCCGCGTCGACGAGGCACAGGACAAGGGGTTGGGCGGAGGCCGCGGAGGTCGAGGAGGCGGAGGACCCCGCGACGACAGGTCTCGCGGGCGCCATCCCCGACGCGACGGACCCGACTGGTAGTCTGTCGATCCGTCAGCTCGCCTCGCGGAGAGGGTGGTCACGGAGATGGGCCTCGGCGGTCCTGAACACTTTCCAGATCACCGCCTGATCCCGACCCCGCGGCTGCTCGGAGACGCTGGCGTCCTCGTAGACGTAGCGTCGATCACCCTTCGCGATCACCGTGTACCAGGCGGTGCCGCAGTTGACTCGCAGCATGCGCACGAGTCCGTGGTCCTGTGGGCCGTCACTGCTCGTCCAGATCATCGAGTAGCGCGCGAGGCGAAGGACGGCCGCGATCCAGCTCGGATGGTCCCGGCAGTCGCCTTGCGGGGTCCAAGACTCCGGGACACGACTGCGCCACGTCCCCTGGTAACGCTCCACGAACCCGCAGCTCCTGTCGTCACGGAAGATCTCGTGGCGGTTCTTGCTGATCCGCCGGCTCTCGAGCCGGACGGGACTCCATCGGAGGTTCGCTGCAAACATGTCCCTCCTTCTACTCCCCGACGGCGCGCCTCGTGGCGAGGAACTCAAGCAGGGTCCTGTCACCCTTGCTCGCGTTGCACTCGGGGCAGGCGGGCTGGAGGTTCTCGCGCCCGAGTTGCCCACCACCGCACGCCCGGGGCACGACGTGGTCTCGCGTCCGGCTCTCGCGGTCGAGTTCGCGGTTGCAGTAGACGCAGAGCACCTTGCCCACGTTCCAGCGGTACCAGTGGTACTCGGTCTCGACGACCCGCGGCAGACGATCCGAGACGATGTCCGCGATGGAGACGTCCTGATGCGCGATGATTCGCCTGAACTTCTCGACTCGGCCTCCGCCGGGCTGGGCCAGGAGGCCGTGCCTGCGCCGCCACCGCTCAAGGTAGTGCGCGGCCGTGCGACCTCCTTCGGGAGCCCGACGGAGGTCGGTAGTCAGCGTGTCGTAGGTAGTTTTGATAGCCTGGGTCATCGTTCTCCTCCTATCCGCGCGCCTCGCGCGCGGATCGTTCGGGATTTAATGTAAGATCTTCGGCAGTTCCGTGCAGGGAACAGGCGGCGATGGCCACTCAAGAGAGGTACAGACGAGAGAATGTGGATTTTTACACCTAACGGCTTCTTCAGCGCGGTCGAGCACCGCGACGACTCGAGCAAGATCATGGTCCGCTGCCGTGCCAAGGCACACGCCAGGCGGCTCGTGGAGATCGTGAGCTCGTTCTCGGACCGGGAGAAGCCGTCCATCGTGGAGACCCCGTATCCGGCCGACTACCACTGGCGGGTCACCATCACGCGCCAGGACTGGGCGCAGTTCGTGGCCTGGTCGGCGCTCGGGATCGACTACGTGAATTTCAAGAACGAGGTGGCGAGGCATCCGCAGCCGGACGGCTTCATGATCGCGCTGCACCGCGTCTGGAGCGAGCTGCTCCGGGTGCAGGACCGGCATCATCCGCCTCCGAAGCTGTCGCCCCTGAAGCCCAAGAAGACCAACGGGACGGCGCTGGGGACACTCAGCGGGGACGCCGACGAGTGGCTCACGGGTCCGTGGCCCGACGAGGCGGAGCCCCTGCTCGAGATCGGGATGGCCGTCACCGTGCCAGAAGAGCCAGAACTCGGCGTCGGGTGCGTCGATGACATCAGCCAGGACGGCACCGCCCAGGTCGCCTTTTTCCTGAAGGAGAGGGACGCGAACGGCAACGTGACGGAGGACGAGGTCGTCCTGAACGTCGACATCGACAAGCTCGAGATCGTGCCCGAGGGTTGGGAACTCGACGAGCTCGGCATCGATCCCGAGGTCGTGGACGCCATGGTCGACGAGATCGAGGCGCCAAACTCCGGGCGTCCTGAACCCGAGACCTACGACTCGCTCGACGAGTACGAGTGGGACGGAAGCTGGCCCGAACCTGTTGCAGGTGGCACCCTCAAGGGTCGCTAGGAAAGTTCTCCAGGAGCATCGCCAGCACGAAGGCGTGACTTTTTGAGACTCAGAGCGTCTGGTCTCTCTGGCCCTCGTAGTAGCTAAAGAGCCTTGCGCCGTTTTTAATAGGCCGTAGAGAACAGGTCCCGTAAGGCGTTCTGTTCCTGACAACCCGCTTGGATCCCTTTGAACGAATTCGAGTGACCGAGATATTCTGTCTTGGAATCCCGGCCCTAGCCCAAAACCGGCGCACCCGTCCATCTGTGATTTCGTCTTCTGGATGAACTTGTACAACAGCCTTAAACTGATCCGGTCTCTGACCAGCACGCACAGCCCAGTTGACCATCAACTCCACGGTCTTCCGATCAGAGTTCGAGAAAGCCCACCGTCGATCGTACTTGTTACCCTCTCCCCAATAGAGGCCCACGCACAAAGCGTCGAGTTTCGTGAGACGTGACGCTTTACCTGCCTCATAGGCTTCCTGCCGCACGGCTCGGTATTTTCGCTGCACCCGAGATTTGGCACGACGTAACCCGTACTCGTGCCCTCTCTCCTCCCGTGCGTGAAGCCTTTGTTGCCCCTGCCGTGAAATCTCAACTCCCCGTAGCCACAGAGATGCCGTTGATTTTGCGATATGGAGCTTGGCACTAATTTCGTTGAGCGAGAATCCTTTCCGACGCAATCGCCGCGCCCGTTGTTTGACCTGTTGAGGGTGTCCCATCGAACCCCATCATAACCCTCTTTCTGGGTTCGATCAACTGAGGCTGGAGTCGGAATCGAACCGACGATCTCTCGGGTTGCGGCCGAGCGTCTTGCCACTTGACTATCCAGCCTGGTCTTTTGCATCTCTTGCGGGAGGCGAGACCACGAGTACTCTTCTCGACTTGGACTCAGCAGGGCGTGAGGGTCTCGAACCCCCGACCTGCGGTTTTGGAGACCGCTGCTCTACCAGCTGAGCTAACGCCCTTGGAGGCTGTCATCGACAGCCTCGCCATCGTTCTGTACGTGTCATAGGCATGCCCTCCTTGCTTGTCGGACCCGAGTCAGTGGACGTACGCCAGGGTCTTCCACCGCGGCGAAGCAACGAGCATCCCGTTGCTGACCTCGACCAGGGCCTCGACTTCCATGTCGTCGTCAGTCACGCGAACCACCGTCCCCGGCTTGGCGATGGCCCTCAGGGAGGCGGTGTTGCCCCCGAGCGGGATCTTCCAATCGCGGGTTCGGTTCCGCATGCTCATGTCTGCGTGTACGGTGCGCATGATGACGACCTCCTCGTTTGTTACATGTTTCCTCTGGTTCCTTTCGACGTTGATGAGCGATGTGGAGCCACGGAGATTTGAACTCCGAACCCCCACGCTGCCAGCGTGGTGCTCTCCCAGTTGAGCTATGGCCCCGTGTGTCATGGTGCGGTGGAGCAGGTGGGATTCGAACCCACGACTTCCACGTTGCGAACGTGGCGCTCTCCCAGCTGAGCTACTGCCCCACGTCTCCTGCGTCTCCTTGGTGGTCGTCTCGTCGTTTCGTGTTCCTCGATCGTTGGGTCCGGTACTTGTTCCGGTATCTGTCGGTGCGCCCCGAGAACGGGTGCCAGCAGCCTATCGTCTTGCGGCTCTTCGGATGCGGCTCCTCGCCTCGTCGCATCGCGGCCTTGTCCTTGGCTCGGTTCACCTTGCCGTAGATGGCCTTGGCTCTGGTCTTGGAGTGCCTCCTGCGGATCGTCCGGGAACCGACCGTGCGGCCCACCCACTCGTCGGGGATCTTCACGAGCCTCCCCCGGCGTTTTCGGTAGAGGATGCCGTCTATTTCGATTGGCTTGGCCATGTCGTCCTTCCTGGTGGAGCCTGTCGGATTCGAACCGACGCCCTCCGGCGTGCAAAACCAGCGCTCTCCCATCTGAGCTAAGGCCCCATTGAGCGGGAGACGAGAATCGAACTCGCGACATTCAGCTTGGAAGGCTGACGCTCTGCCAGCTGAGCTACTCCCGCATGCGCATGTAGTCGTCGAATCTCCTCATCACCTCCCCTCTGTGTTCGGGTCCGTAAACGTCGCCCACGGCGGTCTCGATCTTGGTCCTCAGGGAGCCAACGTTCCAGTCGCACCTGAGGCAGCTCTCGACGAAGTCGATCCAGTCGGGCACGAGGCCGCGGCGCTGGAACTGACCGAGCAGGACGTCGAGGGGGATGCCCTCGGAGTTGACGAGGGGGAACCATCCCGACACGACCGGACGGTCGTCCTCGGTGTGTCCCGAGACGCGAAGGTTCTCGAGGTTCCTGCCGCCCCTTCCTTTTCGTTTGCCGCTCCCAATTCACTCTTCCTTTCGTTGCTTGGGTCTGTCGTCTCCCGTTCGGTGTCTGTGCTGTCTGATCGCCTTCCTCCAGTCGGGGGGTTCGTCGACCTCGGGCCGGGCCCGCCTCACGATCCAGCCCGTCGTCCACTCTCCGTCGCCTCTTTTGAGCTCGACCGAGTTCCCGACCCTCGCGTGTCGGACCGGGAACCAGGACGTCGTCTCCTCGGTCCCGATCTCCGTGCGGCGCTCGAGGTGGCACTGGGCCCACCTGGTCCTCTCATCCCCTGTCGTTCAACCCCTCCTCGATCAGGGTTAGCCCGTGTCGCTTGACCTCCCTGCGGGTCGCCCGCTTGAGAGCCCGGCGCGCCCGACGGGCGAGCCGGTTCTTGCTGACGGGGAACCACGACCAGTGATGCGTGGCCGCCAGGTGGCCCCTGAGCTTATGGTATCTCGGTGTCATGGGTTTCCTTTCGCGGAGCGCGTAGAGGGGATCGAACCCTCGCTTCTTCCTAGGGAGGGAAGTGTGCAGCCACAACACTTCACGCGCAGGGTTGGGCAGCTTCCGCGCCCCGGCGCTGCCCGACCGGGTAGGAGAACCGGAGCGCCGGCGAAGGCTCCGGGTCCACGGCTTCGCGGTCTTTTCGTCGCCCCCGGCGCCGCGCGCGTCCGGGTCCAAAAAGGCCCTCCAAGAGGCCCGGGCGAAAGATGTCATGATCGATGGTGTCGTTCTCCTTGTTGGGGTTCGTCGGAGCGGATGAGGAGAGTCGAACTCCCGACATCGACGTTGGCAACGTCGCGCTCTGACCAGCTGAGCTACATCCGCGTGTTTTCAGTTCCAGGGGCTTTGGTCCGGGTCTTCTCCGAGCAGGTTGGCCGCTTGGCGGCAGATGTCTTCACCGGCGCTCTGGTGTTCGGCAGGGACGCCTTGGTACATGGAGTTATGGATCCGGGTGGCGACTTGTCGCCAGCTTCCTCGTTCGCGCCAGGCACGAATCTGGAGAGCCTGTTCTCGGGTCATGTTGGGCAGAAGGTAGTCGCCATCTGTTGTTCGCATCGTCGGTCATCTTTCCGTGGTAGCGGAGGAGGAGGGATTCAAACCCCCGATGAGTCGCCCCATGCCGGTTTTCAAGGTTGCAGTCTAGCCAGCTGAGCTACATCCGCGTGGCGGAGGGCCTGGGGGTCGAACCCAGAAGGGCTGTTACACCTCGCCGGTTTTCGAAACCGGTGCCGTCGCCAGCTATCGGCTTGACCCTCCACGATTTCCGTATGTGGGTGTTTGAGTGTGGCAGTTCGGACACAGAAACCTGAGATTTTTCCTCCTGTTGTTTCTCCAGTTGCCGTCGATGTGATCGATGTCCAAGCGCAGGGGCTTTCCGTTCCATTCAGGCCCTTGACCGCATTCCCGACAGACCTCCTCCACCCCGATCTCCAGCAAGGCCCTGCGTAGTTGACTTCGTCGGGTGCGGTACGCGGACTCGGGCAGTAGGACCAAAATCTCTCGTGCGGGGACACGATTGTGGCTGGGGCGGCCCTCGTTCCACGCTTTGCGACGAAAATGAGATGTGTCGATCCCTCGTTTCTCGATCTCCTTCATCAGGTGTTTTCGGTTACCGCCCGCGTTTTTGAGTCCGAGTTTGGTCAGGACCTCCGTGTGAGAGTGAGAACATGCGATGACCTCTGCGATTTTTTCCCACCGTAACTGGGAACGGTTTTCGATGTGTGAGTAATCGATCCCTCGTTCATCGAGGACGTCTTGAAGTTGAACGGTCGTTCGGCTCCGTGGACTGAGGTCCAGTTGTCGAAGCACCCCGACGAAAGTGGCGTGCTCCCGGACGATTTTTTGAAGGGTTCGTTTTGGTATCTGGCTGAGCACAATCCGTGCTCGCGCTCGGTTTTTCCTCATGAGAAAAGGTTAGAAAGGTAGCTAGAGCTTGTCAATAACAGGTGCGTTGGTCCTTTTCGGTCCTCAGCGGAAGGCGGGAGAGTCGAACTCCCAAGGGCTGTCACGCCTCGTCCGGGTTCAAGCCGGATGCAGTCGCCGATCTGCTTGGCCTTCCATGTCCGGCGGAAGGTGAGAGAATCGAACTCTCGGGACCGTGTGGCCCACTCGCTTTCCAGGCGAGCGCGACGAACCAACATTCGCCTACCTTCCAAAGAGGGGCGCAGTGGGATTCGAACCCGGCGGTCGTCCCGCCTACCAAACTCCTTCGGGGCGTCCCCGCGAGGAGCTGCTGCGACCCCGTGTGGCGTTGCGGAGCGGGTGGGATTCGAACCCACGGTGCCCTCTCGAGCACTTCGCCTTAGCAGGACGACGCCTTCGGCCTCTCGGCCACCGCTCCAGATTTCTCCCTGGACGGAGGCCCTTCGGGTCCGCCCAGTAGTGGCAGGGCACGCAGGACTTGAACCTGCAACCGGCGGCTTAGAAGGCCGCTGCTCTGTCCGTTGAGCTAGTGCCCCGTGTGCTAGACGGGGCGTCTCTGCCTGGACAGAGCGCCGCTACTGGGCTCGGTACCCGCCCCAGACCACGATCCGGAGCATGAACCGGCCGCGGCGGCAGCGAGTGGTGCTGCAGCGGGACAGTACGCTCGACGGTTGATGATCTGGAGAGTCATGATTGGTACCTCGTTCCAACGGGATACGCGAGTTTCGACGCGAAGTCAAGCCGGAATCTTCACGGCGCGCCGCCGGGGAGTCGAACCCCGACCGGAGGACATGGCCAGGAGGGCTGTCCCGCTTCTCCTACTCGGGCGTCGTCGGATCCCGAGAACCCTCCGGGCGCCGGCCGGCGCGTCTCACCGACGGCGCACCATCGGACGGTCACCGGGCTAGTCGATGACCTCGACGTCGTGACCCTTGAAGGCGGGCCAGACCTGGCAGGCCATCTCCCACGCCTCTCGCGAGCTGCGGCCGAGCTGATTGCCGCCGTCTCGGATGAGCCACGCCAGGGCCTCGTCGGGTCTGTCGTGCACTCCGGCGTCGTGGCGGCTGCGTTCGCTCTTCTCGCCTCGCTGCCACTGGTGCACCGCGGTCACGATCCGGGTGGAGCGGGTGACGAAGATCGTCACCCTCGTCCCTCGAGGGACCGAGGGGTCGACCTCGTTCCAGCCGACCAGGCGACCCGTGAACCGCAGGGGAAGGTTGTCGTCGCGCTCGACGGTGTACTCCCTGGGCCTCACGTCGAATCCTCGGGTCGGGTCGGTCGGATCGGGACGACGGGCCCCCTGGCCGAGCCTCCCTTCCCGGTGCAGGCGGTAGAGCTCGTCGTTCCCCTTGATCTGGACGACGGGCCGCGGCCCCTCCTCCTTCGGATCGGGCTGGATCGACGACTCCGTGGCCGTCTCCTCGTCGCCCGGCAGCCTCGAGGTCTGTTTCGTGTCGGTCATGTGTCCTGTCTCCTGTCGTCTGTGGCGGGGCCGCGCTGTACGACCCCTCGCCTCGTGTACTCGGATAGCTCGGTCACCGAGCCGCCGAATTTCCACCATACCGGCCGAGACGATCCGGCTCGTCGCGGGTAGTATTTTCACGATGCGGCGCCGCCGCATCATCCTCTTTGCGAAGACGGAGAAACACATGCCAACCGGATCGAAGACGAAGAAGCCGACGGGGAAGAAGCCGACGGCCAAGAAGACCCCAAAGCCCCGCGCGAAGAAGAAGGCGTCGAGCTCGCGCGCCAAGAAGAAGACCGCCAAGAAGCCGACGGCCAGGAAGAAGACCGCCAAGAAGCCGACGGCCAGGAAGAAGATCAACCGGACCAAGGCGCGCAAGACCACGCCGAAGAAGAAGGCCACGGCCAGGAAGAAGCCGGCCACCAGGAAGGTGCCCTCGCGGACGCGCAAGGCAGCCTAGCTCGGGCTCAACTCGACGTGACGGACCCCCGGCGAACCCTGCTCGGGGGTCCGCGCGTCTGGCGGGAGCGGTAATTCACCTATCGTGCGGCGTCCGGTGAGGCATGTTCCTGCGATCTGCCAGACGCGCGCCCACCAGGAAGAAGCGCGAGCGCCAGGAGACCGGGCCGAAGACCGAGGTGCACTTCTTCGACTTCGATCACACGATCTTCCACAGTCCAGGGCCTCCTCCCGACGTCCCGAAGAGCCAGCACGGGAGCTTCTGGCACGATCCGCAATCGCTCGCCGACCCTCTGGTCCCGTCTGACCCAAACCAGAACTGGTACGTCCAGCGCGTCATCGACGAATACCGCAAGGCGAAGAAGAACCCGCGCGCCAAGGTGGTCGTCATCACGGGCCGGTCCGAACCCTTCCGCGACAAGATCCTCGAGCTGCTCTCCCAGGTGGGCGAGCCCGACGAGCTCGTCCTCAAGCAGAAGAAGGAGCAGACGAGGCCCTACAAGATCCGCGAGATGAAGCGGATCATGGACGAGACCCCTCACGCGAGGAAGATCCACTTCTACGAGGACCGCGAGTCGCACCTCCGCGACTTCCAGCGGGCCGCCGAGGAGGAGGGCTTCCAGTTCCACCCGCACTACATCGAAGAGGCGAAGGCCGAGCGCACGTGGGACAAGTTCATGGACGTCATGTTCGACGGCGGCGCGAAGCAGGTCCCCAACACGAACGCTGAGAGCCGCGACCAGCATCCGACCGTCAGGGCCGACTACCTGATCAAGAGCGACCCCCGGTTCGCCGAGCTCGTCCGCAGGCGGTTCCGCCAGTGGATGAGCGCCGGCAGGCCGACCCGTCCGTCACAGCCCGGGACGACGGGGGCCAAGGAGCACATGGCCGAGGGCGGCGAGGAGCGCACGCTGCTGAGCCTCGAGCTCGACCTCGGGCACGAGATGACACGACGGGTCGCGCGACGTTGGCTCCTGGCCTCCGCGAGCTGACGACTACTTCTTCGTCTCGGGGGCCTTCTTCTCCTCGGCCTTCGCCTCAGGGGCCTTCTTCTCCTCGGCCTTCTTTTCCTCGGCCTTCTTGGCCTCAGGCTCCTTCGCCTCGGCCGCCTTGTCCTCCTCCTTCTTGACCTCCTTGGCCTCCTCGGCCTCGGGGCAGCCGGAGATGAGCAGCAGTGCCGCTGCGGAGATGAGCAATGTGCGCATACGTGACCTCCTTCAAGCTGGGGGTCGATAGAGCGAGAAACGCGCCGGGATTCAAGTGCTTGACCTTCTGTTGCGTGGGTGGTAAACAGTCAACACCATGTCGGCGTTCGGACAGCGCGTTCGCGCTCTTCGCGAGGCCAAGGCGGCGCAGGACCCAGAATTCGGGCTGCGGAGAGTCGCTCAGCGGGTCGGGATCTCCCCGACGTTTCTCAGCCGGATCGAGACCGGCAAAGGGGACGCTTTGCCGAGTGAGGAGAACATCGTGAAACTCGCTCATGAACTAGGTGAGGATCCAGACAGGCTCCTCGCCCTCGCGGGCAAGGTCCGGTCGGAGCTGCTCGACCTGATCATCGAGCAGCCGGAGGCATTCGCGAAGGTCATCGAGGCGCTCGGCGGCAAGCCGACCGAGACCTTCGACCGTGTCGCCCAGGAAGTCCGAGACGGCGACTGGTGAAACCCAAACCCGATGTGAACAGGAGGACAGAACCATGTTGAAACTCGAACGAGACACCCTGCACTTCAGCTTCCCCGAGATCCACGAGCAGGCGACGCTATCGGTCACGTTCCAGCGAACCCTGCGGATCCCGGACGACGACAAGACCTACCCGCTCCCTCCGGGACTCGGGAACTTCCCCATGAAACTCATCGATGAGTTCCGTGAACGCGTGCCGGCGAACTGGGTCGAACACGGGGGCGTGATGCTGCCCATGTACCAGAGCGAAGCCCTCTGGATCAGCTTTCGCTCCCCCCACATCTCCGACCGCAACACCCGGTACCCCTTCGCGGTCAAGGTCGCCACCGGCAAGGTGTCGGCCGTCACCGGCAAGGAGTGGAAGGAGGGCCTGACCGAGAAGGACTACCTCGTAGTCCCGCCACAGCCATGGCTCGACGGCTACGTCGTGAAGGAGGGCGAGATCCGACAGTTCATCGCCGCGCCTCTCGGGTGGGGGTTCACGGCCGAGGAGCAGATCACGGAGAAGGCCGAACACGGCGGACTCCAGATCGAGGTCTTTCCGATGGACCCGAAGGTCTTCGACGAGAAGTTCCCGAAGATCGAGCGCGACTTCTCCGGACGCGGGAGGCGAGGCATGGCCGGCATCCGGCTGTCCAGCAGGCGCAGCAGACACATGATGCGCGGCTGCAACGCCGTCACTGCCGACATGGGCCTCGCGCCCGGCGGAAAGATGAAGCAGCAGATCTTCAAGGACACGCACGGGCTCGACGCGTGGAAGACCTCGGCGCGGGCACGCTGCTTCGTGCACCTCGCGAACTCGCTCGCGTGGCGCGCCATCACGGGCCAGGAGGCTCCGGCCACGCCGATCACTGCCGAGACGTACACGAACAGCAAGTACCCCTGGTTCGATCACTACCGCGACGACGTCGAGGCCCTAGGCGGCACCGAGAAACTCGCTGATCTCAAGAGCGTGCTCGAGATGGGCTTCCAGAAGGGGCTCAACATCCTGCCCGAGAACGTCTCCTGCGACCCCGAGAACGTCGTCGTGATTCAGGGAGATCCCGGCGAGGTCCGGGTCGGAGTCTGGTAAGCGTCAGGTCGGCCCCGGAACGGGGTCGAGCCACTTGAACTCGAGGAACCCCAGCGCGGTGAGGCAGTAGCCGAACCGCTGCTGGAGGTTCACGTAGTTGTGGAAGAACTCCATGTGCGGCCTGTCGTCGTCGGGACCCGTGTAGGGACGCAGGTTCCTGATCCGCAGCTCGTGCTCGAGCGACCTGCGGAGCCACATCTGTGAGGTTGATCGCGCGATGGAGTCGTCGATCTGGGAGGTGAACCTCTCGACGTACTCGGCGGCGAACCCTCCGACGAACTTGCCGTTCTGAGTCTGGGCCCAGACGAGCCCGAGCCCCGTGGCGATGGCCGCGAAGTCCTGCGTGGCCCCCACGCCCGCCATGATGACCTCCAAGACGGCGCCGTGGTGGAAGGAGGAGCGAACCTCGTTCACGTCGTAGATGTTGCCGTACAGCGCCGCGGGCAGCACGCTCGTGTACGGGACGACGTTGAAGTTCTCGATCCCGGCCTCGAGGAGCGCACTGTCGTAGGCGAACGTCTCGTACTCCTGGGGCGGGATGCCGAGGTCTGACTGACCGGTACCTCCAGTCAGGAATCCAAGGGTGGGAAAGCGACAGCCGGTGCGGTGCATGAACGCACCCTACCGAGTCAGGAGTCCAGCGGGATCTCGTCCGCCGGGCGTCCGTTGATCAGGAGCGTGAGGGCGCCGTCCTCCTCGAGGCGGACCGCGATCTCGTCTCCGGCGCGCACCCGACGCTCGATTCCGTCGAGCTCGACGGAACCCCCCTCGGGGAACCGCAGAGAGCCGTCCTCGAGCCTTTCGATCTCACCGGCTGGATGGAACCGGATTCGAACGCTCACGTCGTGCACGGGACTCAGTCCTCGCCGGGTTCACGGTCGTAGAACGGCAGGGCTTGGTCGTCTTCGGGGATGCGTTCCACCAGGATCGGCGACGGCGGAAGTACGTTGACGAGGACCGTCCGGCGCCCGGAGGGGTCGTAGTCCCGACGCATGCGGAGCGGGTTGAACATGTTCCGCCAGTCGTCGGGGTCGTAGTACCGGCGACGGCGAGGGAGCCAGTACCCCACGGTCGTGAGATGGCGTAGCAGACCCAGGAGCCGGGAGCGAGCATCGTCGAGTTCGGACATCAGCTACCTCAGACCGTGCGGACACGAAGCTCGCCGCCCCGAAGTCGGTGGTCCTTCGTGAACAGGATTCCAGCCCACTCTAGGGACTCGTCGTCCCCACCAGGAATCTCGGTGGCCTTCCATGCCCGGCAGGCGTTGGGGTGCATGGCGACGCGGGCCACACGCCGTCCGCGTTTCCCGGCGCAGTCCATGGCGTCGAGGATTCTGTGCTCGATGGAAGGGCGCCTCTCGGCGCGGTCCAGGTTCTGGTTTAGTTTCTGCCAGTCGGTCATCCCGAATTCTCCTCGTTGCCGTCCCAGTGCTTGCAGACGTCCCAGCCCTTGTAGGTCGCCACCTGGTATCCCTGCTTGCCCTCTTTCACGGCCTTGGCGGCGAGCCCCAGCCGGATCAGCGTGTCCCTCCCCGTCTTGCAGGGGAGGTCGCCGTCCCAGACGGGACCGTTCCTCACGAGTCCTATGAGGGTGTCGCGCGCCCCCGAGTCGAGCAGGCCCCACACGCGGCGAGCATGGTGGTCGTAGGCGTCGTCCGTGCAGTCCGTCTCCATCAGACGCTTCACGGCCACCTCCAGGTCATCTTTCCTGAGCAGCTGCCTCTCCTCTTCGATCTCGTCCTCGCGAGAGACGCCCTCGAGCGCGTGGTTGGGTTCCCACCACGTCGAGATGAAGTCGTCCTCCTCCCGCACCGTGGCCATGCGTCCGCAGGCTCCGCACCACCACCAGGTCTCCCCGTCCTTGTCGGGCCTCTTGGCGATCCGGTCGATGTAGTGGCCACACTGGCATGGAAGGAACTTCGGCCGCACGTCGTCCTCGGGAGGCGCGGTCTCCTCGGGCTCGCGGCCGTACCACTTCTCGCGCCCGCGCACCGCATCCTCGAAGGCGCTCAGCACGCCGTCGAGGTACGTCGCCAGGACGAAGTCCGGCGTGTCGGAGCCGCCCTCCATGCTCTCCTCGTTGATGAGACTCTGGAGTCTCTCGCGAAACTTGCTTCGTGTCATGAACTCTCTCCTCCGTCGACTGGTTTACTTTGCTTCAGAAAAGACACAGGTCGTACTGGCGAAGGGCCGCGACGACCTTCTTGGCATCCTCCACGGAGACGCCGCAGTCGTGCGTCAGGTACTTCCTCACGGCGAAGTCGTGCTCCTCGCGGCTCGCCTTCCGGCTGTGGTGTTCCCAGATGGCCCACACGCCCTCAAGCTGCGCCTCCGTGAGGTTCAGGCACGCCTCCCTGGCGGCGTGCTTGTGCGTGGCGACTGCATCTTCGTAGCAGGTCATCCCTAGTCGTCCTCCTTGATCTCGACGCCGAGCTCGGCGAGACACGCGATCCAGCCGTAGACGAAGCCGCCCTTCCACGCCATGCGGCGTTGCTGCGTGAGTCCGAGGCCCCCAGGAGGGTCGGGCTTCGGCGGATTGTCCTTGCGCCAGGCCGCGTCAGCGATGCCGAGCACGGTCCTGCCGTCCTCCACCTTAGCCCGCGCTTCCTGCAGCGCCTCAAGGAGAGGGTCTCGTTCGGCGCTGAGCTTACCGGGCCCCCCACCTCTCGTCGCTTGAGCCATGTTCTCCTTGGTCTCGGTCGGGCGCCCCTCCGCGACCAGCCGCCAGTTGATGGCCAGCCGCTCGCCCCCGTCGCCCATCCGGGCCTGGAGCCTCCGGCAGTGATCCTCGACCACCTCGAAGGAGATCTTGGTCATCGATCCCTCGATGAACTCGCTCTTCCCGAACGGCTCGCCGCAGTACTGGGTGAGCCCCTCGGAGTCCCACTCGAGCTCCTCGACGGCCTGGCACTCGAGCAGGAGATGGTCCAGAGCCTCCTCAAAGGAAACCTCTGTCGGCACCTCCTGCTCCTCTGAGGCATTCCGATCCGGCCGAAGCGCCTGCCGGGCATCGTCCGCCCCGGTTCTGCGACGAGCGATCACCGCCTCCACCGCCCTGAAGGACGCGCCGTCCGCACACAGGTAGTCTTCGCCGTCGTTCCAGACCTCGACGGTGTAGCCCTCCCTGCTCGCGGCACAGAGCACGCGCCTGTCCTCGTCCTCCGCCTCGGGGGGGATCCCTTTCCACCACTCCCAACCCTTCGGCAAGCCGATCTTCCCTCCATAGAGCCCGTCACGAAGTAGGTCGCGCGCCTCGTTCGCGAGTGCGTGGTCGCGCGGGAGCGTCACCGTGACCTTGTTGATGAAGTCCGCGAACTCGCCTGCACGGGCCTTGAGACGCTCGTGGTCGACCACCAAGAGCGCGTGCCCCTCCCTCTCGTACTCGCGGCGAACCTGCAGTTGCTCGAACTCGCGCTTGAGCCGCTCGTTCTCCGCCTTGAGATCGTCGACTTCGGTCATCCCTAGCCTCCGCTCCCCGACGGGAAGTCTTTGCACCGTGGACAGTTTTCGTAGTCCAGGCACGGATCCTCTGCTGTGCAAACGTGCTCTTGGCCATGCTCGTCGTCCAACAAATCGTCCACTACGTCGAGTAGAACCGCCACGATCGTGGCCAGGTTGTTGCTCACGGCGAGCCGATCGAGCGGAGGACGGGTGTCCAACCTTTGCAGGGCCTCTCGGCATTCGCGCAGTCGTTCCTTACTCATCCCACTTCCCCTCAGTGAGCCTCGAAGTTCTCCATGCTGTGGTTCTCCGGCCGCATCAGGTAATCGACTTCCGTCGGATCGAGTCCGAGGGACGCCAGGGCCTCCCGCTTCGTCCTGCCTTCGCCCCCCGTCGCGCCGTCCTCCGTGAAGACGTTCACGAGCCAGTGATCGTGCGCCAGCTTGGCGAATCCCGCACGTGGGCACCTGTCAGCCACGCTGCCCTCCCTCGGGCTCAAAGGTGGTGATAGCGGCATCTGGTATGCCAAGCTCGTCGGCGGAAATCCGCTCCGGGTGGACGCCGTACTCGTCGCACAGTGCTCGTGCGTCGTCGACGTTGATTGCCAGGGCGCGAGCGAGCAACAGGTATCTCGGCGTCTCCAGCACACCCCGCAACATCCCCGCCAGTCGTTCGGCGCGGGCCTTCTGCTCTGCCTCCCACTCCCGCCACTGTAACGCCAACCGACCCACTCGGAGTGTGGGCGGCTCGGCAGTCGGTGCCCACTCTTCCACTCCCGCCACGCGAACCGTGAGCCCCTTCGGAACGGGCCACTGGATGTTACACTCGCAACACTGGAGGTACGGATGGATCTCGGCGTGGACGTTGGCGAAGACCTCTCCCTCCCTCACCCCGAACACGGCCCGTCGCGGGCCCTCGTGGTACCACACGCTCGGGCTCCCGCACTTCGGACACGAGCCGTCCCAGTCTGGGGAACCCACGATCTCCTGAAGGTGCTCGCGTTCCGATACAGTCCTGTCTTCGTTCATGTCCCCTCCAAGGAGCAAGTCGACGGCCCTGTGACCCAGGACGGTGAGACGCCGACCGTGCCGAGGGTGGGGCTCGAGAAACCCCTTCGTCGTCAGGGTGATCGCGGCCATGAGCAGCCGCTTCGGGTGCTCCGTCCAGCCGCCCCGACACTGCAGGAGCGCCTCCCTCTCAGCGGAGGTCAGTCCTTCGACCAAGGAGCCCAGCCTCTCGTTCTCTGCCCTGCGAACCTCAACTTCGGTCATCGCGCTCCCCGCTCTCGTTTCCGGGACCACCCATTCTACCCCTCGGGCACGTTCTTCGTGAAAACACGGTCCAGGAGCTCGGCCGTGGGCGGTCGTTCCGCATACGGGTTGATCCCGCGGGCAGCCTTGAGCGAACCGAGCCACGTCAGGGCCGCGCCCCTCTCGGGCTCGGGGAGGGCCTCGAGCGACGGAGGCGCGTCGCGCAGGCCCTCCAGGCAGTCGAGGTGGCGCTCGATGAAGGTTCCGAGGTCCATGCCCTCTCTGTCGAGGAGGACGCGTGGAACGAAAGCCGTCAGGCGGCGTTCTCGTACTCGAGGCCGTCGTCGTCCCAGTCGGCGTCGATCCAGGACCAAGTCCTGCCGGTCCGCACGTTGGACACGGCAGCAGGGGAGACACTCAGTCTGCGAGCGAGCACAGCGTTGCTTTCACCAGAGCCCAAGATGTACCGGACCTTCTCGAGATCGAGCTTGGCGTTCGGGTTTCTCGTGCCTCGTTTGCTGGATCGGATGACCATGGGAATCTCCTTGAAAGCGGCTCCGGGGGAGGGTCTCGAACCCCCGACCCCTCGACTAACAATCGAACGCTCTACCAACTGAGCTACCCCGGAATGTATGGTACCCCGTGTGGGATTCGAACCCACGAATCTCCTGGCTGAGAACCAGGCGTCCTAGGCCGCTAGACCAACGGGGCGTGGCACCGGAGACGGGGTTCGAACCCGCGATCTTGGGATTGAAAGTCCCATGTCCTGACCAACTGGACCACTCCGGCAGATGAGCCTTCTCGGCTTCCTGCGCGGGGTGTCGAGGTCTTCGGGCCCTCGGACTGCTCAGTTGTCATCCCCGCGCAGGCGAACTTCAGCCTCGCGCTCTCGTTCGACGAGAGCGGGCCCGCGCGGGTTTGTATTGAGCAGGAGTGCCACGACGAGAGGTACTCTACACGCCTCGCGAGGCGTCGTCAAGCCAGATTCGACTACCACTGTTCGGGAGGCACGCCCTCGTGGGCGAGCAGGATGGTCACCGCCTTCTCCTTCGCCTCGGCGAGGCGCCTCTTGAAACCGCGCCCGGAGAACTCGACCTTGATCTCCGCGAGACGCGTCCACACGGTGGGGTCCTTGAGGTGCGCGGCGTCGGGCTCGAACACCCGAGCCCAGACGACCCAGGCAACCTTCTCGGTTCGGTTCCCGAAGGGTTGGAGTTCCACCCGGCCCTCGGCCACGGGTCTCGATCGGGGACGCTCGCACGGCGCCGGAGTACGAAAGGCCCTGGCCAGGGGGACCACCTGTTGGGCGACGACGGCTGGCTTGTCGGACATGGTTTCGTTCCTACAGCAATTTGAGGTGTCCGGTGATGGGGTCGACCTCCTCGGGCGGTGCCGGCCCGATGGCGCAGCACGTCTTGGTCGGGACGCCGCCGAACTCGGTGAGGCCCCTGTCCTCGATGAGGACGCACGGGAGCCCGGCCGTCGTGGCCTTCTCGTAGATCTCGAGGAGCTCGTCCTCGGAGTCGACGCGGCAACAGATTTTCGTGAAGATGCCGGCGAGCCACATGAACATCGACCTGTCCAGCTCGAGAGTCACCCTGACGCGCTCGAAGCCTTCGGGGAACCCGACCTCAAGCGCCTCGCGGGGGATGGTGTCGAAGAAGACCTTGCCGCTCGCGTGAGCCCCCTGCGAGACCATTTTGCCCTTGCGCATCTGGAGGTCGGTGCGCACCACGAGGACCTGTTTCGGCCCGAGCTGTTGCTCCACATCGCGTTTCATCGCGGCCTCCTGCTCCGGGGTGGGACCCACTACGGCCCGCTCGGCCTCGATCATCTCGTCCAGCTTGGACGGACCTCGACGTTCCGACATCACGCGGGCAAGAGAACCGTCCAGACGCTCGCGAAGTAACGTGGGCTCGCGAGACGGATCGAAGTCGCCGTACTCGGCCTCGAATTCTTCCTTGGTCGTGATGCGCTTCTGTGACATGTAATGCGACTCCTCGTCGGACCCTCCGAAACCGTCGGGATGCGGCACGCCGTCAGGGAAACGTGAACACCAGCTCGCGTGGTCGGGCAATACGTTCGAGCATTCTGGGCAGCGATCCGCCATGGTGATCCTCCTGCGCGCGAACAGCGCGTCCGAACGACCCCCTCCTGAGGAGGAGGGGACCCTCTCTCGTTCTACGCCGACGGCTCCTCGGTCCGAGCCCCGAGGGAGTATAACCCGTGAGCGGTCAGCTCCAAGTCACAGACCCGGACAGAGGACCCGGAGGAAAACATGGCTGTCAAACTCGGCAGGAAAGAGATGCCGTCGGGCTGCTCGGCGGACGACTTCAAGTACCAGGGTCGCCCCGCGGTCGACCAGGACGACTTCGGATCCGAGGTGGGGATCGCGGACATGGTCTGCGTCAACCAGTTCGGGGACGCGAACAACAACAAGTACTACCACGCCGGGGTCGTGCGCCAGGACGGAGCCTGGTACGTCTACCTCGAGTGGGGACGAGTCAGCGGCGGAGGCAAGACCTGGGACGGCTCCTTCCGAGGGCAAGACTTCCAGTTCGTCACGTGCAGCGGAGAGGATGACGCCCGCACGTTCTTCGAGAAGCAGTGCCGCAGCAAGAACATCAAGCGGCTCCAGCAGAAGAAGGTCGGCGGCAAGGAGATCTGGGTCGGCAAGTCCGGCAAGGACGGATACGTCGTCCAGCGCCTCGCGACCCGCGAGCGCGGGCTCCCCGACGCATGCCTGATCAAGGACGACAGCGGCGTCGAGAAGAAGAAGGCCAAGAAGAAAGCCACCAAGAAGAAGACCTCCAAGAAGAAGATCGACGCGCAGCCGCAGGTCATCGCGCTCGCGAAGTCGCTCGTCGGAGGCACCGCCGACTACGCCCGCGCGGCCTCCAGGGCGTCGGGCGTCACCCCCACCATGGAGGCGATCACCGAGGTCCGCGACGACCTCATCCCGCAGGCCCTCGCGATGATCAAACGGATCGGTGACGACCACGACCGCCAGCTCAGGGACAAGAAGCTCCAGGAGCTCTCGACCTACGTCGCGACCATCGTGCCGAGACCCATCCCTCGTGGCGGAGACCCGTCCGCCGTCATCCTGAACTCGACCAACATCCTCCTCGTGCAGCAGGACCTCGACGCGTTCGAGGCCGCGCTGAAGAACGAGGACTGGGAGGTCGAGGTCCAGGAGGAGCAGCAGATCGATCCGAACGCCGCGCTGAAGGCGGAGATCGAGTGGCTCGACATGAAGAGCGGGCGCGGGAAGTGGGTGGTCGAGACCTTCACGAGGATGTCCAAGGACCGACACAGAAACATCGGAGACGTGCGCGTCCTCAATGCGTTCGTCATTCGGCGTTCTCGAGTGGACGACCTCTTCGTCGCGGGGGCCAAGCACGTCGCGTCGGTCCGCAAAGGGAATCACGAGCAGGCCGACATGCAGCCGGACGAGCGACACGACGTCTCGGACATCGCAGATCTCTACGAGCGAGCGAACATGGCTCTCCTGTTCCACGGAACGCGCTCGGTGAACGTGGCTCCGATCCTGCAGACCGACCTGCGTCTCCCCAAGTCTTTGAAGGGCGTCCACATCACGGGGGCGGCGTTCGGGCACGGAATCTACTGGGCGTCGGACTTTCGCAAGGCCGCGAACTACTGCTCGATAGGTTCGGGACTGTACTCTTCCGGCGCGGGAGCCATACGAGGGCGGGGAGCCTTCATGTTCATGGGAGACGTCGTGCTCGGCAAACCCTACATGGCTAAGAAGGCGTGGAGCCTCTATGGCTGCCCGAGGGGGTTCGACAGCATTTACGCGACGAACCGTCACTGTGCCTCCCTCGTCAACGACGAGCACGTGGTCTTCGGAACCACGAAGGGGCCGAGCCACAGGTTGCGCTATCTGTTGGAGATCTCCGTCTGATGCGCTACGAGACGCCGAGCCCAAGCGAAGAAGCACTCTACGGAAAGCGAGATCTTCGCCCGATTGCAGACCGCGCAGCATGGCACAACGTTGTCGGGCTCGTAACCTCTCGAGTTATCGATCCTATCGATTCCGTTACCAGGCATCCGACCACAGTACGTGCAGGGCGAATGCAGGAGCACGATCGCAAGGTCGTCTGTCAGCTCAAAGGCAAGTCGTCGCCCACGAGCGCCTTCCTTGTATTTCGACAATCTGCGTCGGTCTTTCGCTGTCTCGCGCTTTCCGTGCACGAGAATGGGCGACGTCGCCGCGAAATACGCGACACGACGAACCCATCGCAGGAAACCTTCCACGGATTTCGTGCCCTTTGCCAAGTTACAGATCGTGCAGCACGAAACCATGTTTCCCGGAATGTAACCCGAGGAGTTATCAGGACGATCAATCCCGTTCGCCGCGTATCCTCCACGCACCGTTGCATGGCTACGCATCTGAGGAGGGCTGCCACAGTAGTGACAGGTCCCCTGAAACAAAGACCCAGCCTCCTCCAAGCCCAACTCAAACCGCAGGTTCCTCTTTCGGGCGTTCTTGCGGTATCCCGAAAAGATCGCGTTACGCATGGCCTCTCCGTCAGGAAGGCTAGCGACCTCGTCTCGAAGACACCCGCAGCTCCGCGTGGCGCCTCTCTTCAGCGCGACGCCGTCGACGATAGTCTGTTTTCCACAGTCACAGCGACATCGATAGAACCACCCGGGATGTCCGTCCCGGCGCACACGTTCCAGCACTTCAAGGCGACCGAACCGCCGCCCGGTAGGAATCCGAGAAGCTGCCCATCGCATCTCTCGCACGCAACCACAGCTGACCGTCTCTCCAGACCGCAACGCGCCGGGATACACGGTCGTCTCCTTTCCGCAGTCACAGCGACAAGCGTAGGCCGTCTGCTTGCGTCCCGACTTTGTTCTGCGCGGCATGGGGCGCCCGACAACGAGGTTTCCAAACCTACGTCCCACGAGATTGGGACGGCGTCCACACCCACAGCTCTTTGTACGCACGAGGTTGCCCCGAACGACCCAGTGCTCTTTCCCGCAGTCACACCGACACAGACACTGCGGAGCAAACGCATACTTCTTGCCCGCGAACTCCGCAATCACGACAAGTTTACCGAAGCGACGGCCGACAAAAGAACCGGGGCGATCCTTCGGTAAACGCCGCTCCAAGACCTCATCCAAGTCAGGACGCGTCTATCGTGAAGTATAACCCATATCCAAGGTAAAGCAGCCTGGACTTACAACGAGCAGAACCCACCGCCCGAGTCAGGCGACCAAGGCAACGAGGAGAAAACGAACCATGCAGAACGAACAGGTGCTCAAGGCGGCCGTCGAGAGATCGGCCGACTGGCAACAGGCCGTCGAGGACTTCATCGAGGCCACTACGCAGCTCGGACAGCCGTTCACGTCCGGGCACGTCACCACCATCCTCCGGGTCTACCGGCCCGAGTTCGTGTTCAAGCAGGAGTGGATCGGCGAGAAGTGCCAGGACCTCTTCTACAACGGGCAGATCGTCTACAACGGGACGCCCGCGGTCCAGGTCACGCGCACCTGCGTCGGGCTAGGGCGCACGCCCGCGGGCCAGCCCGTCTTCACCTACGCGGCGGAGCAGGACGAGGCCGAGGACTTCCCGTTCGAACTCGACATCCCGAAGCCGGGTGCGGGCCTGACCCAGATGCCCCAGGAGCACCCCATCCAGCCGAACGCCCAGGTCCCGGCGAAGCCGCCGTCCCCGGCCGACATGAAGGCGACGGTCCACGCCGACCACCGCCTCTGCGTCCCTCGAGCCGCGCTCGAGGGCCTGCTCCACGCACTCGGCCGTCCGTTCCGCGCGGGTGACAAGGTCTGGGTACGCTTCGAGGGACCCGAGCCCGACTACGACAAGGCCGTCCTGGCACTCGAGCAGGTGACCGGCGCCGTGGACTACGACGTGTCCCAGACCCGAGGCCGCGTGCTGTTCCCGAAGGCAGGCTCCGGGCAGTTCAACCACGGTGACGTGTTCGCCTGCGAGATCGAGAACGACGAACTCGTGGTCGACATCACGAAGCCGCTGTGACCAGGCGCGTCATCGTCATGGCTTACGACCACGAAGACGGTCAGGTGCCGTCATGGGTCATCTCCAGAGCGACCTACGAGCGACTCTCCCAGCTCAGGAGACGTGCCACGCCGTGAGGCGCCCCAGGAACCACGAGATCCTGTACGCCGAACGCTGGACGGGTCGGTGGGAACACATCCGCGACGCGGGATGCGAAGCACTCGCGGGGTTGATCCGCAAGCTCGGCTTGGAGCGAGTCGAACTCGGCATGGGTGACTTCTACACCGAGGTAGTCGGGCCTGACAATCTCCCCACGAACGACTTGCTGTGGGCCTGGAAACGAGACCTGGAAACTCACGGCAAAATCGTCGTCACCGTCTACACCGATCCCGAAGACGCCGACGAGTGGGAACAGATCTGCATCTGGATCGTCGATCGGGGCCACGGCAACACCCTGGAGGTGGTGTGGTTTGGAGACGAGTTCCTTCAGAGAGTTCGCAAGCTAGCGAGGACGGCCCAGGGAGAGTAGGGATGGAGTTTCGCGTTCTCATGTCCGTTCCCTTCGTCCTGCTGTGGGCCTTCGCGGGCCTCTGCCTCGGTTTCGAGGACGTCCGCGACTGGCTCCTCTTCACCGCGTTCGCAGCCGGCTCGGGTTGGGCCACCTCCTACGGGCTTCACCGCACGCGTCGGTAACCGGGCCAGGCGCCTGCGCGACATGCGCGTGTAAAATCTTCCCGAAGTCCGTGCAGGAGATGAGAGGAGTTCCGCGTGATCGCCCAAGCCATTCGTAAGCAGTTCAAGATCGCCGTGGCCCGCAAGTGGGACCGCACGTACTGGGCCGTGGACCTCCACGAGACGTTGATCCGTCCGAACTACCGGGACGACGAGCTTCCGGTCGACTACTATCCGCACGCGTTGGAGGCGATGCGCATGTTGTCGGAACGTCCCGACGTCGTCCTCATCATGTACACGTGCTCGTGGCCGAAGGAGGTCGAGGCGTACCTTCAGAAGTTCGGCGCCGACGGGATCAAGTTCGACTACGTCAACGAGAACCCCGAAGTCGCAAGCGAGGGCTACGGCTGCTACGACCGGAAGATCTACTTCAACCTCCTCCTCGACGACAAGGCAGGATTCGACGCCGAGACCCACTGGCTCGACATCACCCGCACTCTCCAAGATCTTCCGATACTTGCCCCCTAGGGCGTGGTGGTTCTGCTCCTGATCCTCCTCAAGGTCTGGCCGGTCTGTCCGACTGACGGATGGGTCTCCTCCGAATTCGGACGACGCCAGCATCCCGTGACGGGTCGGTGGCGCATGCACGGCGGCGTCGACATCGCCAATGCCCGCGGCACGGAGGTTCTCGCGCCCTGGCCTGGGCGCATCGTGAAAATCCGTCGAACCCGGAGGGCCGGGCTCTACGTCGTGATGCGCACCGCGCGACTCCGAGTCATGTTCGCTCACCTGAAGGACGTTGCCGTCCACGTCGGGCAGCGCGTCGAGGCTGCGGATCAGATAGGCCACATGGGCCGCTCAGGACGCACCACGGGCCCTCACCTGCACCTGGAGGTGCGTCGGGGCGGGAGGGCCGTCGACCCCTCCTTCGCCCTCGTGGGCTGCCCTTGGGCCTCCGAGGGGGTATAGAGGAGGAGACCATGACGACCGAGTTCAAGCTGTCCGACGTGAAGGTGGGGACTCCGCGCGTCCCACGCTCGTTCAACAACGAGACGAGCCAGGCCGAAGACCTCGACCCCTGCGACGCATTCCTCGACCGGCTACACGACCGCGAGAAGGACTGGCGCACTGGTGCCACGACGCAGAGCCTGTTCCTGCGTCACGTCGGGATGCCCAAGGACGGCTCGATCTACCATCGGAACTACCTCGAGTACCTCGAGAAGTGCTGGGCCGACCACCTGGGCATCGTGATCACGCCCGACGTCCTGTGGTTCACGGTCCTCTCCGAGCTCGTCGGCGTCGTCAAGGAGAGCCCCGAACCGTACCGGCACCTGTTCACGAGGAGCCACGAGAAACAGGAGATCTGGGTCGAGGCCGCGGAGGAGATCGTGATGCCCCTGAACCGGCTCGTGCAGGCCCTCCGGGGGGCCGTCCCGACGGAAGCGAGCCTGTTCCTGCCGCAGTTCTCGACCACCTCCGAGCGGTCGCGACACGCCATGTACGCCTCGTTCTGCGACCTGTGCTCGCCCTACTACGAGTACGGCATGTACGCGTGCGGGTTCCCGGCGATCTCGGTCCAGGGCACGCGCGACGACTGGCATCTCGTCGCCGCACAGTGGCGCAAGCTCGTGCCGCTGTTCGGCGCCGCGGCCCCCTGGATGGAGCGCGTGCAGCGGACTCTCGACGAGTGCGTCGCTCGCCTCGTCGATGCTACCTGGTGGCGCGCCATGTTCAGCCTCGAACGCTGCGGCTCAGGCAGTCAGACGGAGATCTCGGGCTGGCTCCCCGACCTGTTCCGCGTCCAGCCGGAGGGCCCGCGGTACGTGCAGAACTTTCCGACCAACGTCGCCGTCGTGGACTACAAGGAGAAGCGACCCGCGACGCGGACCCTAGCCGGACTCTTCATGCCCGAGAGGGTGCGGAGGTTCCGCATGCAGGACGGCCTGTTCTACTCGTACCAGGAGGGGGACTTCATGGTTCCCGACTTCGGCTACGCGGTTCACGAGAGGACGAAGCCCGTCGTCACCGAAGGAGACGGCGACGGCCTAAAGGTCTCGGTCCAGCGCATCGAGACGAAGACCCCCAAGATGGCCGCCGACTGGAAGGTCGAGACCACCGAGGACAGGATCCTCTTTCACGGAGACGACGAGTGATGCGGTTCCTGCGGTGGTTCGCCCACGACGTGCTCGGCTGGCACGACGGTCGCGGAGCTCGGCTCGACTTCGACGGATGCTCGTTCAGCAGCCGGTGCGGCGTGTGCGGCCGCAGGGTGCTCCAGGACAGCCAGGGCAACTGGTTCTCCGCCGACTAGGTGGCCCCGCTCGGATTCGAACCGAGACGCCCGGAGGCGCGGAGTTTAAGTCCGCCGCGTAGACCATTTCCGCCACGGGGCCGTGGTGCGCGCGGGAGGACTCGAACCTCCAACTCCTGGGATTTGAAGCCAGCGCCTCTACCATTTGGGCTACGCACGCACGAGAGCGTCTCCGTCTCCTAGCGTAAGGAGCGGCGCAATCGAGTGTCGTGCGGCAGGTAGAGTGCCATCGCGATGCCAGTCTACACCTACCGCTGCCGGGCCTGCAAGCGCGAGGTCGAGGAGCTCCAGAAGATGGACGATCCTCCCCCGCCGCGCTGCCCCGAGTGCGACGCCGAGGGGACCCTCGAGCGCACGCTCGCGCCCTGCAACTTCGAGCTAGTCGGCTCAGGCTGGGCGAAGGACGGCTACGCCTAGCGGGCCTTGACGAGCTGGGCGAACCAGATTCCCAACCACTCGACCACCTCGTGCGGATATGGGAAGGTCCGGTGCTCCATCGGATTCTCCTCGGCCCCATCCTTGACCGCCCGGCAGACGAACAGACCATGGTCCCCTCGCCACCGGACCTCGAGCTGCCAGGACCCCTTCGTGGCCCGCCACGCCACGCCCTCGTAGCCCTCGCGCTCGTCGGGCGCTACGGGCAGCATCTCGGGGAGCCCGGGATCGCTGCTCCTCCACCCCGGCGGCAGGTTCACGGTGATGCCGCGCACGATCAACCACTACCGAGGACTTTCTCGGCGTGGGCTCGGGCGTCGGCCTCGTAGGAGCGGAGGCCCGAGGACAGGCTGATCCCGCTGAACTCCCCCCCAGGTGTTGCCGTCCGGGTATCGCAGCCACACGCGGCGCTGCTCGACCTCCACGAAGATCGCGTATCCGTCCGGAAGCACGTCGTAGTCGGGAATCCCGGGAACGGCCGGGGGCTCGCCGTCCCACCACCTGCGCGCGTGGTTCCAGCACGCCTCGACCGCCCCCTCGCGGGTCTCGAACAGGCGCAGGATCCTTTCTCGCTGATCGTGAATTTCCCCCCTCCACTCCAGGATGTCGATCCGTTCGAAGGTCTCGTCGTCCTCGACCTCGTACACGAGGTCCTCGGCGGAGTCGCAGTGCGGCGTCGCGCAGGCCCACCTGCACTCGCACTGGTACTCCACGAGGAAGGGCATGTAACCCCTGGGCGGCTTGTCGGAACGCTCGTTCACGGGAACACCTCGTCCTGCGTCATCTTGGCCCGACCCCTCCTGGCCGCGTCGTCCCGGACGCTCTCGGCCCGGTGATCGGTCCAGCCCTGGTCGCAGGAGAGGCAATGGAAAGCCGGATAGCGGAGCCTGTCGGACCACTTCCGGCCGTCGTGCATGATCACGAACCGGTGCGGGCCCATGTCGGTCTCGACCTCCCTAGCACCGCAGAACGGACACCGCTCGAGCGACATGACGTTCGGAGGACGGCGGTCAGGAGGACTGCGGCGCCACTCGTTCTGGAACTTCCGCCCTGACGGAGCAGGGAGGGCCATCACTCCGGGGCCGTCCGGCAGTTTCGTCTCGCAGGCACAGCACCTCGGGGGATGCAACTCGTCGTCCACTACGCCGAGACATCCCGCCATCGGGCAGCGGCGCATGTCGTAGGCCCAGTGGTCGGGATCGTACTGATCCTTCGCTTTCTCGATCGACCGAGAGTTGTTGTTCTTCGGCTTCATGCCCTTCCTTTTGCGTCGTGGGCCAGCGCCCCGAGTACCATCCGCGTTCAGAATCCGATGAGACCAGCACCATTCGCCGTCACCGTGCTTCTTCGAGGCCGCTTGGGAACACCGGACGCCGCTCTCGTACATGTAATGGCACTGCCCCTCAATTGGGGGCCCTTGCTGCACGCTTCGAGTTGTCCGAAACCGGAATGTTCGAGTCATGGTTCTTCTGTCGTGCCCGTGCAAAAACTCTTGAACGCATGCAGACCAAGGGCGGCGACCTTGTACGCATCACGAATCCACGAGTCGCAGTGCCCGAGCTGATGCACGCTCAGCCGACTCGTCTCCTCGCTGTGCTTGAGGTGCTCGTACTCGTGGGCGTTGCAGTAGCCCCACCCGTCCCTCGAGAGGTCGGAGTGCTGACACGTCGCACAGGAGGGCACGATCGTGTACCCAATTTCCTGGAGCACCTTGAGCTTGTTCGCGTCCATGTCAGCCCCCTCGGTCTCCGCGTGTTCCGTCCTCCTGGATCGCCTTCGCCATCTCCCACCAGAGAGGCCACCGCTTGCGCTCCGCCCGGAAGCCCGATGCGAGTTCGACGTAGTCGGGGCGCACGCTGCTGTCGTCGGGACACGGCGAGACGGCGTGGGCCGCGTCGGTGAGGTGCCTGAGCACGCGCTCGTTCTGGATCTTGCGAACGCGATACTGAAGCTTGATTTCTGCTTTGGCATCCATGGTCTGCTTTTCGGGCGTACCTCTCGGGCCCGTGCACCGCCTGCCGTCGGGACGCACGCCCCTGTGGGCCCAGCACCACTTACCGTCGCCGTGCTTCTCGGAGAGCGCCTGCCCGCAACGGGAGCGGCCGTCGGGGTACACGTAGTGGCACTGGCCCGGGATCGGGGGGTTGTCGACGTTCCGGGCCACCCGGAACCAGAACGTCTTTCGTGGATCCCGTGACATGAGGGCAGCCGTCCATTCTACGCGAAAAGCGCCTGCCCTCAAACGGTCCCCGCGTCCGGCCACGAGAGAGGGCCCCGGGGTCTCAGGCTTCCCCGGGGCCCGGTGATCCCCCTAGCCCGCGTCGAGCACGACGCCGGCACCCACCGTCTTCCCGCCCTCGCGGATGGCGAAGCGCATCCCGGGCTCGAAGGCGGTCGGCTTGTCGAGGGTGAACGCGACGGTCGCCCTGTCGCCGGGCTCGACGGCCGCGTCCTCGTCGGTCCTCAGGGTCGCGGACACGTCCGAGGCCCCGAAGAACAGCTGCGGGGTGTAGCCGCTGCCGAACGGCGTGTGACGTCCGCCCTCCTCCTTCGTGAGCACGAAGATCTCGGCGCTCCCCGAGGTGTGCGACCGGATAGAGCCCGGCGCCACGATCACCTGGCCGCGCTCGACCTCGTCTCGAGCGACGCCCCGCAGGAGCAGGCCGACGTTCAGGCCCGCGTGGGCCTCCGGGATGTCCCGGTGGAACGCCTGCGTGCCGGTGACCACGACCTCCCGGCCATCATCCCGGCGACCGGCGATCTCGACCCTGTCGCCGACCCTGACGCGGCCGCGCTCGACGCGGCCGGTCACGACGGTGCCCCGGCCTGGGATCGTGTAGACGTGCTCGATCGGGAGCAGGAACGGAGAGTCCATGTCCCGGTCGGGAGCTTTGAAGTGGGCGTCCATGGCGTCGAGGAGCTCGCGGATGCAGGCGACGTCCTCGGACTCCGCGTCCCCAGTCTCCAGGGCCTGAAGGGCCTTGAGGGCTGATCCCCGCACGAAGACGGGTGCGTAACCGAAGCGCTCCAGCTGCTCCGCGACCTCGACCTCGACGAGCTCGAGGAGGTCGGGATCGGCCACGTCCACCTTGTTCACGAAGACCACGACGCTCGAGACGCCGACCTGGTTCGCCAGGAGGACGTGCTCCACCGTCTGCTTCTGCGGCCCCTGGGAGGCGTCCACCAGCAGGATCGCACCCTCCATCTGGGACGCGCCGACGATCATGTTCTTGATGTAGTCGGCGTGCCCGGGGCAGTCGATGTGGGCGTAGTGGCGCCGCGCGGACTCGTACTCCACGTGAGACGCGTTGATCGTGACGCCACGCTCGCGCTCCTCCTTCGCGTTGTCGATCTGATCGAAGTCCTTGGCCTCCCCGCCATGCAGGGCGGCCGCGAGCTTCGTGATCGCCGCCGTGAGGGTGGTCTTTCCGTGATCGACGTGGCCGATCGTGCCTACGTTCATGTGCTCCTTCGTCATGGTTCCTTCTCGTTTCTACTCGTCTTTCCGAGCCGTCAGCCCGCGAAGGGCGTGGCCGGTGGGGGAGGATTTGAACCTCCGAAGCGCGGTGCGCGGCGGATTTACAGTCCGATTGCTTTAGCCTCTTGCATACCCACCGAGGGTGGCGCTCGCCGTCCCACACGGCCTCGGCCGAGCCGGGTTTTCGCCCGCGCCGGGGCGCTGGGGAGACGGCGGTCGCCTTCGACCGCAGGACAGGAGTCGAACCTGCTACCGCGGAGTTTACAACCCCGTACCCGACCTACTCGGGTCCCCTGCGGAAGAGCGCGTCATGCTGGAATACGCATAGTTGTCGTCATCCATCGCTGCTCTCCTTTCGCCGGGGTTGGTAGGTGCTGTCCTTCGTGAAGTACTGCCAGCCCGGGAGGTGTCCCTCGGGGCCGTCGTCAGTAGACCACACTCGGTGCCGTTCCGCAACCCATTCCCCGAGGTAGCTCTCGATGGAGTAGGTCACGTCGTCGGGGACCTCGACGCACTCGATCCGGTCCTCATACTCGGGCGGGTCATCGGGATGCTCGCGCATCGAGCCCTCCATCGCCTCCCCGCCCATCTCGTCGAAGACTTGAAGCAGGACGGGATCGTGGCGCGGCACCTCGCTCGGGAGGTTGTAGTGGCAGTCCTCCCAGCGGAGGAACTCCTCCTCGTCTCCATGGAAACGGCTGTACCTGCCCTCCTCCGAGCGCACGAGGTCGCGCCAGTCGGGACCGAATTCATGGTGCTGCTCCTCCCCGAGCAGGGCGATCTCCTCGGGTACCGCCCATGCAGCGCCCAGTTCCCGGGCCCGCAGGACGGCCTGCCGAGAGAGCCAGAACGAGCACACGCTGGAGATGAGGACGCGCATGTCCCTTCTACTCCGTCGAATCCTCACGTTCTTGAAGACATCTCCGGCATCTCCGCCTGAGGGCGTTCGTGGGCCCGTAGATGTCTTCCTTCCGGGGTTGCTCGTGGCCGCACTCGAGGATTTCAACGATCCTCCCGTACTCGTCGTTCTTCTCGCCTACGATCCACCTGAGCGGCGCGATTCGTTTCCTGGTCATGGCGTCTCCTGAGGGATGTCGGAGGGCCGGACAGGGTCCCCCACCTTCTAGTCCGACGGCGTTACAGGCGGGGTAGGATGGGCCGTGGCCGTCCTTTTCCCCGGCAAGCTGCTCTACCTCTGCACCCCACACACGGCGAGTTACGCGACCACCCAGGCTCTCGAGAAGATCGAGGGCGCCGTGGTCCTCGACTACAAGCACGTCGGGCTCCCCGAGATCGAGGCCGGCGATTTCCGGCTCGTGAAGGTGCGTCGAGGAGACGAATTCAAGACCCTGTTCAAGGCAGAGCGAGACGCGAAGACGTTCCTGCTTCCGCCCTCCCTCTACACGAGGCGAGAGACGGTCATGTCGACCATGAGGAACCCCTACGACCTCGTCGCCACCTGGTGGGCCTTGGACCGGTACGGATTCTCCACGCTGACGGCGTTCATCACCGAACTGGAGGACCAACGCTTCGCCGAGCTCGACTACCTCGTCAGGCAGGGGAGCCGGGTTCTCCGATACGAGCACCTCGACGACGACCTGAACGCGGCGCTGGCGGACGTCGGACTGGAGCCCGTGGAGATCCCACGCAGCAACGTGACGCCGGACAAACGACCCTGGCGCGAGTACTACGACCGAGAGTCCCTCGACGCCGTGAACGCCAGGTTCGACCCCCTGTTCGACCGGTACGGGTACGAGCGGCTCTAGGAGCAGCCTTAGTCCTTCCGTCTCGACTTTTTGCTCTTGAGGAGCTGCTCGACGTGGGCAACCGCCTCGACGTCGTCGTAGCCATACTCCGTGCAGTCGTCGCAGACTCCGAAGATCTCGTTGCAGTGCCCGACGATCTGCACGACGCCGTCATTGAAACGGATCACGGTCCCGGGCCGGATCTGGTCCCGGGTCTCGTCCGTCCACGTCTCGAGACCGAACTCGTCCCTCTCCTTCCGGGCCCGGAAAGGCTTGAAGGTCAGGCTCTCGGCCAGCTGCTTCTCAAAAGACTTCATGTTCTGCTCCTGGTGCCCAGGGCGAGATTTGAACTCGCACGCCGTAAGACAGCCGGTCCTGAACCGACCGCGTCTACCAATTCCGCCACCTGGGCTTATCTAGTTCTTCCAGTCCAGTTCCCGAATAACCCCTCCCGTCGCGCCCGCCGCAACGCTGCCCTAAAACAGAGCCATGCTTCGTAGGGCATGTTCCCACGGATGTGGTTGCACCGGATGCACGCGGGCACGACGTTGTCCGTCGTGTGTCCTCGTTCGTTGTCGATGCGGTCGAGCGTCATGCGGATCGTTTTCTCCCCGCAGTACGAGCAACCTTTGGTGATCTGCTCCGCGATGAACTCTTTGGTCAGGTCGTTTTTGAATCCTCGTTTCTTGTCGGATCTTCGTGAATCGACCCAGATAAACCGGGCGGTGTCCTGTCCTTGCCTCCGTTTCTTCTTCTGACGCTCGTGGGCTCGAGCCCACGTCGCCTTCGCTCGTTCTGGATTTCGTCTGTTCCACTCTTTCCGGTATGCGCTGTAACAGGGAACGCACCATCCTCTGTAGTAAGGGCGTCTATTTCTGGAGATTTTCACCAGTTTCGCTGGGTCCGTCTCTCCACACACCTTGCAGGTTGGGACTTTTGTGCTCATGGGGTTTTTCGTCCTCCATCAGCACACTGTACCGCGGGTCGGAGTCGAACCGACAAAATCTCCTGATCCTTAATCAGGCGCCTTTACCAGCTTGGCCACCGCGGCAGTTGTGAGCGAGAGAGTTGAAGGGATGGGTGTTGCTACGCGGCTGTTCCAATTCGCCTACCTCGCCGCGTGGTGGCGAGGGCCGGATTCGAACCGACATACACGGGACCCTAAATCCGTTGCTTGTAGTCTCTTCGTGATTCTCGCTCATCGTCGGGATAGCAGGATTTGAACCTGCGGCCCCTTGACCCCCAGTCAAGTGCGCTAGCCAGACTGCGCCATATCCCGTTGCTTTTTCTTGGCTGCGCGTCGTGCAGCCCTCTCTCGTTGTTTCTCCTTTCGTCGTCGCGCCCTCAGGACGGGGTTGTTCCGTTCAGCTCGCTCGCACTCGGCCCTCTGCCGGGCGAGGAACTCGTCCACCTCGGCCTCGTGGCTGCCCTCGCGGGCCCACTCCACGATGCGGATAAAGCCGCCTCCGCGTCGTCCACGTGATGATGTCCGCCATGATGGTTTCTCTTTCAGTCGGGATGGTGGGATTTGAACCCACGGCCTCGTCGACCCGAACGACGCGCGCTAGCCAGACTGCGCCACATCCCGTTGGCATTCCCGGGGGGACTCGAACCCACGTCCTTCGGTTCCGGAGACCGACGCTCTTCCGCTGAGCTACGGGAACAGCTGCTGCACGCCCTCCCGCGGGAGTCGAACCTGCAACCTCCCACCCCTCAGGGGTGGACGCTCTGTCCATTGAGCTACGGAGGACGTGCATGGCACCCCCGGAGAGATTCGAACTCCCGACAGCTCGGTTCCGTAGACCGATGCTCTTCCGCTGAGCTACGGGGGCGTGTGTGTTCTTCGTTCGCTTGACGTGCTCCTTCTGTTCGTCGGGCGAGCCGGATTCGAACCGGCGACATCCTGCACCCAAAGCAGGCGCGCTAGCCAGACTGCGCCACCGCCCGAAGTCGGTGTCTGGGGCTTAAACGACCGAGGGCGAACCCTCTGTCCGCCCTCGCCCGGTGTCCTCGTATGTGCTCCCGCTAGGGAGATGGGACACCGGGCAGTCGCGGGCGACGGCCTAGGTACGCAGGCAGGGGGAGCCGCCCCTGCCCACCGAGTGGGAGGGTGCGAGTGCTCGACGCGTGCTGCATGATCCTGGCCATCTGAAGCCTCTCAGGGAGAGATACGTCAGGTTGGACGCGAAGTCAAGTCCGATCTTCACTTCCGGGTGCCGAGATCAGTGGGTGGCGCCGGGCCACGGGGTCCGCTGTCGTTCAACCACTCGAGCCATCCAACCCACGACCGAGGCGTCAATCAACCCGAGTCGCATGCCGATCCTCAGGTGCCGATCCAGGACCTCGCGGTACCCAAGCTGCTTCGAGACGTCCCCTCCGTTCTCGAACTGCTCGGAGAAGTCGAGCTCCTTGGCTACCGACGCCTCCATGGCCTTCAGGAGGTTGGCGAACTTGCACTCCTGGCAGGTCGGGAGGTGCTCCTGCATCCACAGGAGGCGTTCCTCGGCGCCCTCGGCGTCGAGGTTCGTTCCGGCCGCCATGTGCACGGCGTCGCGGCAGTAGCCGGAGCGCCACATCTCCTGGAGCCAGTTCCTCTCGGTCATGACTGCCTGAAGTGACCTCGCAGCAGGGCGAGCGCCTCGTCTCGCTGCTCGATGCTCGGGAAGAAGAGGACGGGAACGTGACGCCCGTGGACGACCGGCCAGCTCGTTCCGAAGCAGGGCTGTGCCTGGTAACCCCGGGCCGTGACGTGGTCCGTCTCCCAGTCGGTGAACCCGGCGCGCGGGAGCGTCATGCAGTCCTCGCACCAGTCGTCGCCCCAGTTTTGAGGCACGTGGGGACCCCCGCAAGACTTGCATCGGGTGATGAGAAACATGTCGGCCTCCTTCGTCGTGGTCAAACCTCGGTTCTCCTGAAGGCAAGCTCCGTGACCAATTGAACTCGCCTGCCCTCGAGCTCACGCAGGCGCTCCTCCAGGTCAGCGATCTGGCGGCCCGTCGCCTGGTACTCGGCGCGTACGGAATCCGGGTACTCGGTCGAGTTGTCGGAGGGTTCGGGTCTCCTCTCCCGCACCACGGCCGGAACGATCAGCTTCACGTTCATGCGCTAGTCCTCGGCCTCCCAGTCGTAGATGAAGGGGGGTGCTCCCGAGGGAAGCGGCTGGATCTCGATGAGGTTCCGACCCACGGCCGAGTAGAAGCTCTCCGACTTCCCGCACTTCTCGCATCGGTAGAAGGGGCGCTGCATCAGACCCGCCATCGCGCTGACGCCCCTGACGACCGCCTCGTCTCGCTCCCACCTCTTGCGCCACTTCTTCCTGATGCGCTTCTTTCGGTGATGCGGGGGCTCGGACTCGGGCAGCACGATCGTGCGCACCTCACAGAGAAAACCCCCGCAGGCGCACTTCATCTCGCCCGGGGGCCGGGAGATCTCGTGCGTGCTGTACTTCATTCCTGGATGCCCCTCGCCTTGGCCATGGCCTACTGAATCTGATGGAACCGGACTCGTCCGGTGTCCGTGAACCTCGGGTCGCAGATGACCTTGATGTCGGTGCCGTCCAAGCTCGACAGGAACTCGGACACGTCGTCCACCTGTTTGATGGACTCCCACTCGACCTCGGCCTTCGTCAGGAAGACGGAGAGGCCCTCGGGCGAGTCGAACAGGGGAAGGTATCGCCAGATGCTCGCCGGCATCTCCAGCAGCACGGGTTGTCCCCGCATCCACGGCATCACCTTGCCGACGAGCGCGACGGTCGTGGGAGGCTTCCCGGTGGGCTTCGGTGGTTCCAGCACGTCCTACTCCTCGGTCTCTCGGTTGGCCTCGTGGTTGTACCCCTCGGCGTGCTCGAAACCCTCGAAGATGTACCCCCTGTCCTCACCGTCTTCGAGCAGCCGTATGGAGCAGTTTCTCGGGTTGGGTTCCTCGTGCATCCACTCGTACCGCAGGTGTAGCCACATCATGACGAACGCGCGGTTCGTCGTCCCGTGTCCGACGATCACGACGTTCTCGATCCCGTGCTTCTGGGCGTCGCGGTGGAACGTGCCGAACGCCTGGTGGACGCGCTGGCAGACCTCGAAGCGAGATTCTCCAAGCGGCATCTTCGGCCAGAGCTTGCCCTCGAACTTCTTGCACTTCTCGTAGTACGCCTGCATGTCGGGGTATCGCTCGCGGCGCTCGTCGTCGGAGAGGCCATCGAAGATCCCGAACTGCTGCTCGGCCAAGAGCAGGTGCTCGCGCGCGTCGAGGAACCACGGGTCGCCGTCCCGCCGGTCGGGGTAGACGCGGGGCTCGTTCGCGGCCGCGCCGTAGACGGGGCCGATCTGCCACGTTGTGCGGTCGTCGTGGTCGAAGTCGGAGTCGACCAGTGGGAGGCGGCAGGCGCCCTCGATCTCGGCCGCGGTCTGCCGACACCGCAGGTAGGGGCTGTGCCACAGCCGGATCGGCGGCGTCCTCCAGGGCTGGCCCACGGTGAGCCGGTCGAAGAAGTACCGGGCCAGGAAGTCTCCGGCCGCCCGCGCCTGCTTCCTGCCCTCCTCCGAGAGCGCGATGGCGTGGTCGGCCACGCGCCTGTTCTCCTCCCAGTCGAGGTTGGCCCTCGACTGCCCGTGACGTACCAGGAAGATTCTCATTTCCCCGTGAACTCCGTAGCCCGCTCCTGTTCGATCCACTGACGGCGAGACCTCTCGATCGCATCGTGCTCGCGCCGCCTCCGCTTGTAGTCGTCCGGGAACCCCCAACCCTGCTCCATGAGGAACGCGATCTTCGCGTCCCTCATCTGACGCTTCTGCTCGGGCGACGTGTAGGCGTAGCTCTCGCAGATCCACCACAAGGTTCTCCACGAGTCCATCAGGGCCTCTTCTCGCGTCTTGAACCGCGACCTGACCTCCGCACCTGCGTCTAGCACCCAGCACCACGAGTCGTCGGGCGCCGGCGGCAGCGCGGGAGAGCCTCCCCAGGCTGGCAACGCGGGCCCGATCTCCTTGTCCGGGAATTCTCGACGGGCGTCACCTGCGGTCATGAGCGTGACGCCCGGAGGCGGCGGCAAGCTACTCATAGCAATCTCTCCTTCAGGAACTCGTACAGCCTCGTCGGACAGACGGCACCGTCGGTAGGCACGTACAGGACGCCACAGTGGCGGCAGGCGTTGAACAGGAAATTGGGAGGACCGTCGAGACCGTCGAGAACGTCGAAGCCGTCGGTGAACGACGTGGCTCTTCCGTAAACCTTCCGACCCTTGTGCTCCTTCGGTTCGTGCCCCAGGTCTGCCATCTCCCTGGTTTTACGCGCTTCGGGGTAGAATTGGGGAAATGAGCCGCTGGATCTCCCTAACCCTCCTCGGCCTCGCGACCTGCGCCGTGGCCGCTGATCCCCCTCTCGCGTGCCCGGAGGAGACAGTCCCCGAGTACGACCGGAGCGACTGGGGCCGCTGGGCCGACGCCGACGGCGACTGCCAGGACACGAGGCAGGAGGTGCTCGTCCGCGACTCGGAGGTCCCGGTCGCGTTCACCGACGAGAAGCAGTGCAGGGTCGCCTCAGGTCGGTGGATGGATCCGTACGATGGCAGCGTGGTCGAGGACCCGTCGACGGTCGACGTCGACCACGTCGTCGCCCTCCGGGACGCCCACGAGTCGGGCGGCTGGGAGTGGGACAAGGCCAGGAAGCGCGGGTTCGCCAACGACCTGGACAACCTGAAGGCGACCTCGCGGACCACGAACAGGTCCAAGGGTGCCAAGGGTCCCGACGAGTGGCTTCCTCCCTCTCCCGAGCTCCGGTGCGCCTACATCGCCGCCTGGATTGGACTCAAGGAGGCGCACGGACTGTCGATGACCGAGGGCGAGGTCGCCGTCCTGAGTTACATGAGCAAGGCGTGCTCGGACGGGGTCGTCCCTCCGCTACCGCAGAGCTAGGAACGCTGCTTCTCGCGCTCCGCGACGAACTGGCGCGCCTCCCTGACGAGGGAGAACACGATGTGCTCGATCTCGTGTCGCGCCCCGTCGGGACGCACGGGAACGTACCTGTTCATGCCCATCGCGTCCTCGTGCACGATCTGGAGGGAGTACGCGTGCTTCCCCCGGATTCGCTCGGACAGGATCAGCGAGACCTTGCTGTCCGGATCCTGCCACGTCTTGACCTCGGCCCAGCTGCCTCGCCGCTTCTTCTGGGACTCCGCGCGCTTCTCTTCGCTCATCTGTAGATTCTCGATTCAGGCTCAAGGGCAGCGATGGTGCCGGAAGAACGTCCTAGACGCGCATCCAATAGACGAAGTATCTCGAGCACACGCCCCACCGTGTCTTCCGCTCTGGGGCCCGTGACGTCGTCCGCGTGGAACGCCAGGTAGGCGCCGCAGCCCTGCATCACTCTGCACCGGACGTCCCGGCCCTCGATGTGCGACGCCAGCAGGAGGAGTCCGGTGGCGCACTTGGAGAGGCCGGTCTCGGGATCGACGTCGCATTGCCTCGCGAGCGTGGTGTCCGCGAGCCGACGAGCAATGGCATGCTGTCGGGGCCAAGATGGATAGTTGATCTCCTCCACGAGCCTGTTGTGCCAGACGAACTTCCCCGGCCGCCGCGGCTTCAGCTCGTACCAGTACGTGCCCGTCGAAAGCCAGCAGTGGCGCTCAAGCCAGGCCGATTCGGGCCCCAGGTAGAGACGATGCCACCAGTTCTCCGACATCTTCTCTTATACGCCCGAAAAAGGAGCGTCTCCGGGGCACCAAGTTCCCCGGAGACGCTCGTCGGGGCCGACCGTTCTCGGACCCTCCCTCAGGTCTTGTACGCCCTCCTGTGGGGCGGCGGGGGACAGTAGCCTCCCTGCACCGCCGGGCTCTTGGGAAACGCCTGTGGCTTCCGGCGGCGCTTCTGAGAGGGCCTTCGTCCCATGATCCCCCTGGCCCGCAGCGCCTTCATGCTGTCGTACCGGATCTCGTGGACCTCGACCGGATCGTCGCTGGCCCGCTTGAAGCTCGTGTTCCTCACCTGAGACACGACCGACTCCCCGTACTCGGTCCCGAGTTGCTGCGTCTGGAGCCCCTTGTGCTTGCCCTTACCTGAGCCGTACTCAAGGGAGACGTGGTCGTCGAGGTCGAGGTCGTTGCTGAGCTCCATGCCCGTCCCACCGACCCCGCTCGGGGACGCTTCCGGACTCGAGCAACTCACGGAGAGCACGCTCGAGGCGCCGGAACCGCCAGCCGAGGACCCCGCTCCTCCGGCCGACCCGACCATCCCGGACGACGTGACCATCCCGGACGACGTGAACGTGCCGCCGCCGCCGCCGTGGGTCACGCTGTCCGTGCTGATCGACCAGTAGGGCTGAACCCACGGCCTCCACGGATCCACCCACGGCCGCGGCCACGGATAGGGCCTCGGCACCGGGTACGGGACGTACTCGCGCTCCCTGATCGTGACGATGCGCCGCTCGGGCTCCTGCTCCTCGAACACGGCGACGCCGATGACGCCGACGTTCTCCGGGCTGCCCATCTGGCTCGAGTAGGCCTCCTTCTTCGCCCCGAACCGGAAGGCGGCGACCCGGTCGTCGCTCTGGCGCCAACCCTCGAAGGTCCACTCTTGCCAGGGGTCGAGGACGTGGCCGCTGTCGCTCACGTCCCCCGGCTTGCCCGTGTTCACGTTGCGGCCGTCCACGGTGGTGACCACGAGCAGCCGCCGGTTGGTGGTGTTGCGGACCCTGATCTGATACCGCTTGTCCCTCTCTCCCGCCACGTAGACGGTGCCCTGGTGGCTGACGCCGGGGAGGGCTCGCCCCTCGGCGTCTTCTACGGTTACTTCTACTCTCCTCATCTCGTTCTCTTCCTCCTGCCTCCTGCCGACCCTCGATGCTTTGCACGAGGCGTGGCTGAAGGCGACGTTGGTGAGCTCGAAGAACTGGTCAGGGTCTTCCTGCCAGTCCTCCACGTGAACGAGGGCGAGGTCGTCGGGAGACTCTATCTCGCGACCACAGTCGATGCAGACGTTCTTCCCGGTCTGACGGGCAAGCTCGTGGATCACCGTCTTTCGGAGCTTCCTCTCCGCGGTGCCGTACGACATGCCCAGCAGCTCGGCACGCTGCCGCTTTGTGTCCTTCGATTTCGTCACCGTCTGGCCTCGGCCTCGGGTGTTGCGGCCCCTTCGGGGCCATCGTCATCATACTCCCGATCAAGGTCTCTGATCCAGACGTCCTCGATCGTCGCGGCAGCATGGCCGTGGCAGCCAGCACAGCAGACCACCACGCCCCCTCGGAGCGGGCTTCCGCAATCTCGGCACCAAAACTGGCGTCTCATGCCCTTGCGGGTGCGTGTCTCGCGCCGAGACAGCTCAAGGGCGGCTACTTGTCCTTGAATGCCTCCTCGACGAAGGGAGCCGGGTCCAGGTGCAGCTCGTCGAGTTCCTTGCGCGTCATGGTCTTGGACAGGCTCCGGCGCCCGAGCTTCGGGCTGTCGACGTACAGCCTCACCTCGAACTTCGCATCCTCGCTCGGCTCCGCCTCGATCCCGCTCGCGGACTTGAGCAGGTCGATCATCTCGAGCCTGGCCTCGTGCGCGGACTTCTCCTCGTTCTGCCAGATCAGGGCCGTGCCCATCCCGACACCGCCGATGTGTCCGTGCGCCTGGACGCGCAGCTGCCATCTCTCGAGCGTCACGTCTCGCAGCGCCTGGGTCCAGACGCGCTCCCGCAGCTTGTCGGGATCGGGTGCCTCGTCGGTCGTCGCCTTCTCCCCCACCTTGGCCACCACGCGCCCCTCCTCGACCACCGAGACGGCCTCGTCGATCCTCGTGACGGGGAAACCGCGCGTCTCGGGCTCGGGCACCTCGATCTTCACAGGTTCGGGCGTCTCCGCCTTCTCGACTGCCTGCTTTTCGAGCTGCTCGATCCCCTCGAGGTGCTCCGTCGGCAGGCGCCTCTCGTGTTCTCGCTCCTCTTCGTAGGAGACGGGTACCTGGGGCTCCGGCGGCGCCTCGAACCCCTCGTAGTGGGTAGCCGGGACCCCGTACATCTGCACGGCCTCCTGACTCGGCGCCTTGACGGGGCCGTCCCATGCGTTGAGCCAGGGATACAGCCATCGAAGGTCGGCGGGCGCCCGCTCCCAGAGGAGTCCGAGCATCTCGGTCGCGGACGCCTCCTCCCTCCGCTTGGCCTCGACGACGAACCCCTCGGCGTGACCGAGGAGCGCCTGCCCGGCCTCCCTGACCTCCTCGGAGAAGGGGCCCTGGGCCCAGAGTGCGGCGAGGCTCTCGAGCGCGTGGTCGATGCCGCGGAGCTTGTCGAGGTGCTGGGAGCGGACGCGGTTCTCCACGTCGAAGGCGTCCTCCAGCTGGAGCTCGTCCCCTTCAAGGAGGGAACTCCCCTGCTTGCGGATGAAGTCGAGTCGTTCCCGTGCTCCGAGTCCTTCCGTCTTCAGCTGGCCGAGCTGCTCGAGGAAGTCTTGTACGGTCCTGAGGTGGGTCGACGGACGAGGGTCGTCGTGTGTCGTGTGCACTGTCTGTCTCCTGTGAGCCCGGGACGGATCCCGAGGCGAGTGTTCGTGCACCGGAGGTTGTCTCCGGCGCTCGCGACCACCCTACCGACGCGGACGGACGATGATTTTGACGAAGCGGCGCGCCCTCAGCGGGGCACGTCGTCGCCCCAGAAGTCGCCGCGACGGTTGGCCCACTCGCGTCCCGCCTTCATCGACTGCTTCCAGCGGTCGGCCGAGAGGAGGTAGCAGCAGTAGCCGGCGACGAGGCGCGCGAGATCCTCGTCGGTGAGGCGCGTGACGACCTGCGTGTTCGCGACGATGGCTCCGCGGTACGGCGGCTGCTCCTCGATCTGGCTCACGGCCATCGTGTCTATCGCGTCGTTGACGCTCAGCTTGGGGTTGAGCGTCATGATGTAGGGCTCGTCCTCCGGGTAGTGCTCCAGCAGCAGCAGCAGCAGCAGCAGCAGCAGCAGCAGCAG